>FWPU01000419.1_pt1 | contig 136776 bp, 136 predicted proteins | sample 2228361 | NCBI WGS metagenome assembly FWPU01 (sample SAMEA103939777, study PRJEB20133) | metagenome | reverse complement strand
AGCGCGGTCTCGACCACCCGCCGGCGGGCGGCCGTGAGCCCGCCCGCCTCGACGCCCGGCGCCGCGGCGAGGCCGAGGCGCGGTCGCGGCGGTTCGATGGCGGCGGGCACCGGCAGGGCGAGCTTCAGCACCGCGCCGAGCGGCACGAGATACTCCCGCGCCGTCCATTCCACGAGCCGCAGCAGCGGCCCGGGCAGCGGCGGGCAGTCGGGGAGTCGCGCCACCGGTCGCAATCGCGCGCGCGGCGCCGCCGCGGCCGTCGCCCGGTGCCAGACGACGCCGCACAGCCGGCGCGGGCCGAACGGCACCTCGACCGGCATCCCGGGCCGGGGTTCGCGATCGAACGGCCAGAGATAGTCGAACGGCGAATCGAGGGGGACGGGCACCAGCACCGGCACCTTCGGCAGGCTCATGGGAATCCGGACGCTCGCGCGCAGGTTGACACAGCTTGCGCCCGGATCATGATGCCCGGGATGGCCGAAGTCGACCCCCGCGCACTCTTCCGCCACACCGCGCCCGATCTCGCGGAACGCGTCGCCGCCTGGCGCGACTGGCTGCGCCACGAGCGCCGGCTCGCCGCCGGCACGCTGCGTGCCTACGGGCACGATCTCGCCCAGTTCCTCGCCTTTCTCACCCGGCATCTGGGCGGGCCGGTCTCCTGCGGGGACCTTTCCGGGCTCGGGCTCGCCGATTTCCGCGCCTGGCTCGCCGACCGCCACCGCCGCGGTTACGACCGCCGCACCACCATGCGCGCCGTCGCCGCGGTCAGAGGCTTCTTCCGCTTCCTCGACCGCCGCTTCGGCCTGCACAACCCCGCGCTCGCCCATCTGCGCACCCCGCCCGTGCCGCGCCGCCTGCCGCGCCCGGTGAGCGAGGATCAGGCGTTCGACCTGCTCGATGCCGTGAGCGGCGAGAGCGCCCCGGGGTGGGTCGTGGCGCGCGACCGGGCGCTTCTGCTGCTGCTCTGGGGCTGCGGGCTCAGGATCGGCGAGGCGCTCGGGCTCGACTGCCGCGATCTCCCCGCAAGCGCGGAGCGGCTCACGCACCTCCGGGTGCGGGGCAAGGGCGGGCGCGAGCGCGAAGTGCCGGTGCTGCCGGTTGTTGCCGGCGCGCTCGACGCCTATCTGCGCAGCTGCCCGTATCCGCGCGAGGCCGACCGGCCGCTCTTCGTCGGTGTGCGCGGCCGCCGCCTGCATCCCTCGGTGGCGACGGCGCTGCTGCGCCGGCTGCGGGTCGGCCTCGGGCTTCCCGAGAGCGTCACGCCGCACGCGCTGCGCCACGCCTTCGCGACGCATCTGCTCGCGGGCGGCGCGGATCTGCGGGCGATCCAGGAGTTGCTCGGTCATGCGAGCCTGTCCACCACCCAGCAGTACACCGCCGTCGAGACGGAGCGGCTCAGGGCGCTCTACGAGCGTGCCCATCCGCGTGCGCGCTGACGCCGCCGGCTGCCGGACGGCCCGAACGGCCGCGGGATGACGCCGGTGCGGGCGGTCGCGGTCCTGCTCGCCGCCCTCGCGAGCCTGCTGCTGCTGGCCCTCGTCGTCCTGCCGCGCTGGATCGACACCCCGGCCGGCCGGGCGGCGCTGCTCGGGACGCTCTCGGAGTTCGCCGGCACGCCGGTCTCGGTCGAAGGAGCGGTCGAATTCGGCCTGCTGCCGCAGCCGAACGTCACCTTCGCGCGGCTGCGGCTCGCGGAAGGGAGTGGCGTCTTCTCCGGGACCGTGGACCGGATCGACGCGGAGCTCGACCCGGTCGGTCTGCTCGCCGGCCGGCTCGTGCTGTCGCGACTGCGGGTGGTGCGGCCGGATCTGGTTCTGGACGGCGGCCGGAAGCGGCTGTTCGGACTGCCGTCGGCGCTCGCCGCTCTGCCCGTGACATCCGCCGAAGTGATCGGCGGGCGGATCCTGGTCGCGGACGGCGAAGGCGGTCCCCTCGCCTTCGAGGAGCTCGACCTGCTGCTGCGGCCCGGGAAGGTCGAGGGAGCCCGGAAGATCGACGCGCGCATGCGCTTTTCCGGCGAGCGCCTCGGGCTCGAACTCGAGGTCGGCCCACGGCGGCCGGGGGGGCAGGTGCCGGTCGACATGCGCCTCTTCCCGCGCCCCGGCGACGAACAAGGGGAGGTCGTGTTCTCGGGGCTCGTGGGTGGAGCCGGCCGCCTTTCGGGCGAGCTTCGGATCGCGGTCGGCGACGTGCGGGCGGCAACGGTGCTCGCGGCCCTCGCCGGCATCGAGGGTTTCCCGCCCGTCCCCCTCCCGCCCGACGATCTGCCGGCCTCCCTGGAGCTGCGGCTGCAGCGCACGGAGGCCGACATCACGATCGAGGACGGCCACGTCGTGCTGCCGCGCGGGGATGTGCGGTTCTCGGGCCGGTTCGTGGCGGCGGAGCCGTGGGACGTGGCGCTCGATGTGCGGATCCGGCACTGGCGGGCGGACGGCCCGCCCTCCCCGGCGGCCGTCGACCGCCTGCTCGCGGACCTTCCCCCGCTGCGTGTCACCGGCACCGTCGACATCGCCGCCGACCGGATCGAGATCGCCGGCCTGCCGGTCGAGAACCTGCGCGCGCGGCTGCGCGCCGATTCCGGGGCGCTCACGATCGAGGAGCTGCGCGCACCCTTGCCCGGCGGCGGCGACATCAGTGCCAGCGGCGTGCTGCGGCCGCCGCCTGCGGACGAGCGCGCCCGCATCGAGCTCGACCTGATGCTGCCGTCGCTGCCCGAAACGCTGGCTGCGCGCGGCAACGGAGCGCCGGTACCGGACTGGCTGCCACGCACCTTCACCGCGGACGTCGCGGCGCGACGCACAGGCGCGGGCTGGTCCTTCGACCGGATCGACCTGGTCGCGGATGCGACCCGTGCGTCGCTCTCCGGCAGCCTCCGCGCGGGAGCCCGGCAGCAGCTCGGGCTCGGAGGCAGGGTCGAACGGCTCGGCCTCGATCCCTGGCTTCCCGTGCTCGGGGAAAACCGCGCGGCGATCGCGGCGCTGCTCGAAGCCGCACCTTTCGACCTCGATCTCGATCTCGCCCTCGACGGGATCGTCCTCGGCCCGGCCCGGGCCGAAGAGGCGGATCTCGTCCTGCATCTCGCGGAAGGCCGGCTCCGCATCGACCGGTTGCAGCTCCGCAACCTCGCCGGTGCCAGCTTCGCGCTTTCCGGGAGCCTCGATCCGCGCACGGGCGAATTCGACGCCCGCGTCGACGGTGCGGTGCCGGCACCGGCGCGCCTCTTGCGCCTCTTGGGCCTGCCGGGCGACCCGCTCGTCCTGGCACTCGGGCCGGTCGAGACCCGCCTGCAGGTCTCCGGCCGCGGAGATCTCGTCGCCGCGGGGCTCACCCTGGGTTCGCAGCACCTCTCGCTCGCCGCCGATTTCCGCGGCCGCAGCGCGGATGTGCGGGGGCTTCTCTCCGCCGATCTGCGCCTCGATGTCCCGAGCCTCGCCGAGTTCGCGCGGGCGGCGGGCGTTCCCCTCGTCCTGCCGGCCGGCGCCGCCACCCCGCTCGAACTGCGGACGACGCTGACCCGGAGCGCCCCGGACGTCGTCGTCACCGCAGCCCACGGGCGGGTCGCCGATGCCGCCTTCACCCTCGACGGCGAATGGCGCACGCCGGCCGACCGTCTGCCGGAATGGGTCGGACGCCTGCGGCTCGACCGGCTGCCGCCGCGGCCGGTCCTCGACATCCTCTACCGTCTCGCGCAGCCGCTCGCGGGCTTCCCCCCCGACGCCCCCTGGGAATGGCCGGGCGCCTGGCCGGCCGTGCCCCTTCGCGGACCCGGAACCGCCGCGCTCGCCCTCGACCTCGAGGTCCTGCTGGATGCCGGGAGGGGACGCTTCCGCGTCCTTTCCGCGCCCGGGCGGTTCGCGCTCGAGGGGCTGCGCTGGCCGTTCGCGGAAGGGCAGCTTTTTTCCGAACTCGCACTCGTCGGGCGCGACGGGCTGATCGCCGCGACGGGGCGGCTCGGCTTCGAGGATGTCGAGCTCGCGGCACTGTTCGGCGGCAGCCCGCCGCCCGTTGCCGGACGGTTGCAGCTCGACCTGCAGTTCGCCGGACGCGGCCGCAGTCCCGCCGAGATCGTCCTGAACCTCGGCGGCTCCGGCCGGCTCGCAGTGCGCGAGGGTGCGGTGCCCGACCTCGGGCCGTCGCCCGCACCGCTCGCCGCGGCGACGGGGCCGCGACTGCTGTTCGCCGGCCTCGGCGGCGAGATGCGGCTCGCACGCGGGATGCTGCGGCCGCCCGGCGGCACGCTCGACATCCTTAGCGACCGGCCGCTCGAACTCGCGGTCGACGTCGACCTCTACGCCTGGATGATCGAGGCGCGGCTCGGCGAGCGCGACGCCCGCACCGGCAGGCTCCGGCCGCTCGCACGCCTGTTCGGCCCGCTCGATGCGCCCGGATGGCACGCGGAGACGGGCGCCGGTCCGCCGGCTTCAGTCGGAGGGCCCGAGCATCCTTTCGGGCCGCACTAGCTCCGCGAAGCGCTCGCGGTCGAGATAGCCGAGCGCCTCGGCCGCCTCGGCGAGCGTCAGCCCCTCGGCGTGCGCCTTCTTCGCGATCTCGGCGGCGCGGTCGTAGCCGAGCACCGGCACGAGCACCGTCACCAGCATCAGGCTGCGCTCCACATGGGCCGCGATGCGCCCGCGGTCGGCCTCGATGCCGGCAATGCAGCGGTCGGTGAAACTGCGGACGGCATCCGCGAGCAGCCGGATCGACTGCAGCACGGCGTAGGCGATCACGGGCTTGTAGACGTTGAGCTCGAGGTGGCCGCTCGCACCGGCGAAGGCGACCGTGGTCTGGTTGCCCAGCACCTGGGCGCAGACCATGGTGAGCGCCTCGGCCTGGGTGGGGTTGACCTTGCCCGGCATGATCGAGCTTCCGGGCTCGTTCGCCGGCAGGATCAGCTCGCCGAGCCCGCAGCGCGGCCCCGAACCCAGGAGCCGGATGTCGTTCGCGATCCTGTGCAGCGAACAGGCGATGGTGGCGAGCACCCCCGAGAGCTCGACCATCGCGTCGTGCGCCGCCAGCGCCTCGAACTTGTTGGGTGCGGTGACGAACGGGAGGCCGGTCGCCGCCGCCACCTCGCGCGCGAAGGCCTCGGCGAAACCCTTCTTGGTATTGAGACCGGTACCGACGGCGGTGCCGCCCTGCGCGAGTTCGAAGAGCCGCGGCAGACAGGCCTCGATGCGCGCGATTCCGTTCTCCACCTGCTGCGCCCAGCCCGAGACCTCCTGACCGAGGGTGAGCGGCACCGCGTCCTGCAGGTGGGTGCGGCCAATCTTGACAATGTCGGCGAAGGCCCGCTCCTTCGCCCGGAGCGCCGCCGCCATGTGTTCGAGCGCCGGGATCAGCCGGTCGTGCAGCTCGCGCACCGCCGCGATGTGCATGGCCGTCGGGAACACGTCGTTCGACGACTGGCCGCGGTTGACGTGGTCGTTGGGGTGCACCGGCTCCCTGCTGCCGAGCGGCCGGCCGAGCAGCTCGTTGGCGCGGTTCGCGATCACCTCGTTGGCGTTCATGTTGGTCTGGGTGCCGGAGCCGGTCTGCCAGACGACGAGGGGGAAATGGTCGTCGAACCGCCCGTCCGCGACCTCGCGCGCGGCGCGCTCGATGGCCGAAGCCCGCTCCGGGTCGAGCACGCCGAGGGCGCGGTTGACCCGTGCCGCCGCCCATTTGACGAGGCCGAGCGCATGGACGAGCGGCGCCGGCATGCGTTCGTCGCCGATCGGGAAATTGACGAGGCTGCGCTGCGTCTGCGCACCCCAGTAGCGGTCGGCCGGCACCTCGACCGGACCGAAGGTGTCGGTTTCGACACGGACCCGTTTCGTTTCGTCCATGGGCGCCTCTCCCCCGTGCGTGCCGGCCCGCCGCCGCTCCGGGCGGGGCCGCGACGGCCCTTGCCAGACCGTGGCACCGACCGCATATAGTCCGCGACACCGAGACGATGGCAAGCGTGTCGGGGGTGGGTTCGCGCCCGCACCCCTCTGCGTGCATCCAGCCCGAAGGAACGGTCCATTCGACGAGCTCGCTGAACTCATCGAGCCGACGCTGCGGTCCATGGGATACGAACTGGTCCAGGTCCGCATGCTCGGAGGTGCCAGGCGGACGCTGCAGGTCATGGCGGAGCCGCTCGACCGGCGGCGCGCCATGACGGTGGACGACTGCGCCGAGATCAGCCACGCTCTCTCGGCTCTCCTCGACGTGCACGATCCGATCCCCGGAAGCTACGTCCTCGAGGTGAGTTCGCCCGGGATCGACCGGCCGCTGGTGCGACCGCGGGACTACGAGCGCTTCGCCGGCCACCTCGCCAAGGTCGAGACGGCGGAGGAGGTGGCCGGGCGCCGGCGGTTCCGCGGGGTCATCGGCGAGGTGCGCGGAGATGTCGTGCGGCTGCTCGTCGACGGGGAAACGGTCGAGGTGCCGTTTGCGGCGATCCGCAAGGCGAAACTGGTTCTGACCGACGAACTGCTGGCGGCGAGCCGCCGTCCGGCCGAGGAATGAGGGAAGCGATCTTGGCCACGCAGACACAGCCGGTCCTGGGCCGCCCCGAGCTGATCCGCGTCGCCGACGCGGTGGCCCAGGAGAAGGGCATCGGCACCGAAGAGGTGCTGCAGGCGATGGAGCAGGCGATCCAGACCGCCGCCCGGCGCAAGTACGGGCAGGAGCACGAGATCGTCGCCGAAATCGATCGCCGGACCGGCGAAGTGCGCATCTACCGCGAGCTCGAGGTGGTCGACGAGGTGACCGATCCCGACCGGCAGATCGCGGTCGACGAGGCGCGGCGGCGCAACCCCGCGGCGCAGGTCGGCGACCGGCTGCTGGATCCGCTGCCGCCGATCGACCTCGGTCGCATCTCGGCCCAGAGCGCCAAGCAGGTGATCGTCCAGCGGGTGCGCGACGCCGAGCGCGAGCGGCAGTACAACGAGTACAAGGACCGCATCGGCGAGATCGTGGTGGGCGAGGTCAAGCGCGTCGACCGCCAGGGCGTGCTCGTCGATCTCGGTCGCGCCGAGGCCATTCTCCGCCGCGAGGACACGATCCCGCGCGAGGCCTTCCGCGTGAAGGACCGTGTGCGCGCCTACATCTACGACGTGCGCCACGAACCGCGCGGCCCGCAGATCTTCCTCTCGCGCACGCACCCGGGCTTCATGGCCAAGCTGTTCGAGCAGGAAGTGCCGGAGATCTACGAGGGCATCATCGAGATCAAGGCGGTGGCGCGCGATCCCGGCTCGCGGGCGAAGATCGCGGTCTGGTCGAAGGACAGCTCGATCGATCCGATCGGCGCCTGCGTCGGCATGCGCGGCTCGCGGGTGCAGGCGGTGGTGCAGGAGCTGGGCGGCGAGAAGATCGACATCATCCCCTGGTCGTCCGATCCGGCCACCTTCGTCGTCAACGCGCTGGCGCCCGCGGAAGTGAGCAAGGTGGTGCTCGATCCCGATGCCAAGCGCATCGAGGTGATCGTCCCCGACCACATGCAGAACATCGCGATCGGCCGCCGCGGCCAGAACGTCCGGCTCGCCTCGCAGCTCACCGGCTGGGACATCGACATCGTCTCCGAGAGCGAGGATTCGGAGCGGCGCAACCGCGAATTCCGCGAGCTCACCCGGATGTTCGTGGAATCGCTCAATGTCGACGAGATGATCGCGCAGCTGCTGGTGACCGAGGGCTTCACCTCGATCGACGAGCTCGCCTACACGGATGTCGAGGAACTCGCCGGCATTCCCGGCTTCGACGAGGAGATCGCCGAGGCGCTGCGCGAGCGCGCGCTCGAGTGGCTGGAGACGCGCGAGGAGCAGCTCCGCGAGGAGGCCGACGAACTCGGCATCGCCGAGGACCTGCTGGCCTTCGAGCGGCTCGACCTCGAGAGCGTGGTGACGCTCGGCCGCAAGGGCGTGAAGACGCTCGAGGATCTGGCCGGGCTCGCGGCCGACGAGCTCGTCGAGATGCTGCCCGACGCCGGGCTCGACGAGGCGACCGCGGGCGACATCGTCATGGCCGCGCGCGTGGCGCTCGGGTGGGTGGAGCCGGAGAGCGGGGCGGACGTCGCGACCGCCGGGGACGGCGAAGAGGAGGCGAAGTCGCAGGCGTGATGGCGAACCCGCGCGACCCGCGCGAGCGCCGCCCGCACCGCCGTCCGGTCGGCGGCCGACGCTCCGAGCCCCGCGAACGCCTCGTGCGCTTCGTGCTCGACGAGCAGAAGCGGCTCGTGCCCGACATTCCGGGGCGCATGCCGGGGCGTGGCCTGTGGCTCGAGGCCGACCGGCGCACGCTCGAATCGGCGGCCGCCAGACGGACCCTCGGCCGGCTCGGCGTGCGCGACTTCGACGCCGGCAGCCTCGCCTCCGAGGTCGAGCGCCAGCTCGAGCGCCGCTGCCTCGACCTGCTCGGGCTCGCGCAGCGGGCGCGGGCCGTGGTGATCGGTTTCGAGGCGGTGCGGCGGGCGCTGCTCGAAGAGAAGGCGGCGGTCGTGCTGGTCGCCCGCGACGCCAGCCCGCACGCGCGCAAGCGCTTCCGGCACCTGCCGGAGGGAGCGGTGCGGGTCGAGGCCTTCGACCGTGCCGCGCTCGGCCGGGCACTGGGGCGCGAGGACGTCGTTTACGCCGCCCTGCTGCCGGGTAAACTCGCGCGGCGGTTCGTCGAGGACGTGCGCAGACTGGCGGGCTTCCGGCCCGTCGCAGCGGAGGGGGTGCCGGACGGACCGGCGCCCCGTGACGGGGACGAGACGGGACATGAGTGACACCAAGGAACAGGATCGGAACGCTCGCATCGGGCTGTCCCGCCCGTCCGCGCGCATCGAGCTCAAGGCGAAGACGGTCGAGAGCGGCACCGTCCGGCAGAGCTTCAGCCACGGCCGCAGCAAGGCGGTCGCGGTCGAGGTCAAGCGCCGTCGTGTCGTGCGCAAGGGCCCTGCCGCCGAGGCCCAGCAGCCGGCCGAGCCGGCGCAGCAGGCACCCGCCGCGGCGGCCCCGGAGACGTCTCCGGCCACACCGGCGGCGCGTGCCGGGGCCACGGTCCGCCGCGAGCGGGTCGTCCTCAAGACGCTGACCGAGGAAGAGAAGGCGGCCCGTGCGAGGGCCCTCGCCGAAGCCCGCAAGGCCGAGGAAGAGGCGCGGGCGCGCGCCGAGGAGATCGCGCGCCGGGCCCGCGAGGAAGCGGAACGGCGCCGCGCCGAGGAAGAGGCGGCGGCGAAGCGGAAGGCCGAGGAGGAAGCCCGCCGCAAGGCCGAGGAGGAGGCGCGCCGCAAGGCCGAGGAGATGGCGAAGCGGCTGCTCGCCGAGGAAGAGGCGAAGCGCCGCGCCGAGGAAGAGGCGAAGCAGGCCGCGGAGGTCGCGGAAGAAGAGCCCCGCCGCGAAGCCGGGCCGAAGGCGAAGCCGGCGCCCCTGGTGGAGGCGGCGCCCGGCCGCGCCGTCCGTCCCGAGAAGGAGGTCGAGGAGGAGGAAGTCGAGCGCGAGGCGAAGCGCGCCAAGGGCCGCCCCAAGGTTGAGAAGCGGGCGGCGCCGAAGCGGCTCGAGCTGCGCGAGACCAAGAAGCCGCTCCGGGTCATCCTCTCCGAGGACGAGGAAGAGGAGCGCGTGCGCAGCCTCGCTGCCCTCAAGCGCCAGCGCGAGCGCGAGCGGCAGAAGCAGCAGCAGCGCGGCGGCCCGCAGCCGGTGGTGCGCGAGGTGGTGATCCCGGAGGCGATCACCGTCCAGGAGCTCGCCGCCCGCATGGCGGTGCGCGGCGCCGAGGTGGTCAAGGTGCTCATGAAGAACGGCATCATGGCCACCCTCAACCAGACCATCGACGCCGACACGGCGGAACTGGTGGTGACCGAGTTCGGCCATGTCGCGAAACGCGTGAGCGAGGCGGACGTCGAGGAGGGGCTCGAGGGTGCGCCCGACCGGCCGGAGGATCTGGTGCCGCGGCCGCCCGTGGTGACCGTCATGGGCCACGTCGACCACGGCAAGACCTCGCTTCTGGACGCGCTGCGCCAGACCGACGTCGCCGCGCACGAGGCGGGCGGCATCACCCAGCACATCGGCGCCTATCGGGTCGACATCGGCAGCGGCATGCCGGTGACCTTCATCGACACGCCCGGGCACGAGGCCTTCACGGCCATGCGCGCCCGCGGCGCCTCCGTCACCGACATCGTCGTGCTGGTGGTTGCGGCCGACGACGGCGTGATGCCGCAGACGGTCGAGGCGATCCGTCACGCCCAGGCGGCGAACGTGCCGATCATCGTCGCCATCAACAAGATCGACAAGCCGGACGCCGATCCGGACCGGGTCAAGACCGAACTCCTGAACCACGGCGTGGTGCTCGAGGAGTACGGCGGCGACGTGCTCGCGGTGCCGGTCAGCGCGCTCAAGAAGATCGGGCTCGAGCAGCTGATCGAGGCGATCCAGCTGCAGGCCGAACTGCTCGATCTCAAGGCCAATCCGAACCGCGAGGCGCACGGCACCATCATCGAGGCGCGGCTCGACCGCGGCCGCGGCCCGGTGGCGACCGTGCTCGTGCAGAACGGCACGCTCAGGGTCGGCGACATCGTCGTCGCCGGTGCGCACTGGGGCCGGGTGCGGGCGCTGATCGACGATCGCGGCCAGCAGGTGCAGGAGGCCGGTCCCTCGGTTCCGGTCGAGATCCTCGGTCTCGACGGTGTCCCCGAAGCGGGCGACAGGCTCGTGGCCGTCGACAGCGAGAAGCGGGCGAAGGAGATCGCCGAATACCGCCAGCGCAAGAAGCGCGAGCAGGAACAGCGGCTCGCCGCAGCGCCGCGCTCCTCGCTCGAGGAGATGTTCGCGAAGATCCGCGAGGGGGAACTCGCGCGGGTGCCGGTGGTGGTGAAGGCGGACGTGCACGGCTCGCTCGAGGCGATCCGGGCCGGCCTCGAGAAGCTCTCGACGGAAGAGGTCGGGGTGCAGATCCTGCACGCCGGCGTCGGCGCCATCACCGAGAGCGACATCTCGCTCGCGAAGGCGTCGGGAGCGCTGGTGATCGGCTTCAACGTCCGGGCCAACGCTCCGGCGCGCGAGCTCGCCAAGCGGGAAGGTGTGGAGATCCGCTACTACTCGATCATCTACGAGCTGCTCGACGATGTGAAGAAGCTGCTCGAAGGCCGGCTCGCGCCCGAAGAGCGTGAGCAGATCCTCGGCCACGCCGAGATCCGCGAGGTGTTCAGCATCCCGAAGGTCGGCAAGGTGGCGGGCTGCATGGTCACCGACGGGCTGGTCCGCCGCAATGCGCGCATCCGCCTGCTGCGCGACGGGGTGGTGGTGTTCGAAGGCACGATCGGATCGCTCAGGCGCTTCAAGGAGGATGTGCGCGAGGTGCGCGAGGGCTACGAGTGCGGCATCGGCATCGAGGGCTACAACGACATCCGCCAGGGTGACGTCATCGAGGCCTACGAGGTCCAGGAAGTCGCACGCACGCTCGACGCGTGATTTGCCGGCCACGCGGACTATCTCACTCGTGGCAACCGGCACGCACGCGCGGGATCATGGGCAAGCGCACGGGCAACGATCTTCCGAGCCAGCGACAGCTGCGGGTCGGCGAGCAGATGCGACATCTGCTCGCGGGCTGGCTGCTGCGCGGCGAGATCCACGATCCGCGCCTCGACGGGGTGAGCGTGACCGTCTCGGAGGTGCGCGTGTCGCGTGATCTCCGCGACGCCACGGTGTTCGCGAGCGAGCTCGGGCGCGGCCTCTCCGAAGGGGTGGCGGCGGCGCTCCGGGCGGCGGCCCCGCGCATGGCCGGCCGGCTCGCCCGCGAGATGCATCTGAAATACGCGCCGCGGCTGCGTTTCGTCGCCGATACCAGTTTCGAGGAGGCCGACCGCATCGAGCGCCTGCTGCGGGCCGGACGGGCGCGTGCGGCGGTCACCGGAGAGGACGGAGAACCGTCGTGAGACGCCAGTCCCGGGGACGCGGCCGCAGGATCGACGGCTGGCTCGTCGTCGACAAGCCCCAGGGTATGACCTCGACGCACGTGGTGAACGTGGTCAAGCGGCTGACCCGGGCGCAGAAGGCGGGCCACGGCGGCACGCTCGACCCGCTCGCCACGGGTGTGCTCCCGATCGCCCTCGGCGAGGCCACCAAGACCGTCGCCTGGATCATGGACGCGCCCAAGCGCTACCGCTTCACGGTGCGCTTCGGCGAGGCGCGCGACACCGACGACGCCGAGGGCGAGGTGGTGGCGACCAGCGACCGGCGTCCGACGGATGCGGAGATCGAGGCGGCGCTGCCGGAGTTCACGGGCGACATCCTGCAGCGGCCGCCGGCCTTCGCCGCCGTCAAGGTGGCGGGCGAGCGCGCCTACGACCTCGCCCGGCGCGGCGAGAAGGTGGTGCTGGAGCCGCGGCCGGTGACGATCCATAGCCTGCGCCTCGTGGAGCGGCCCGATCCGGACCACGCCGTGTTCGAGGCCGAGTGCGGCAAGGGCGCGTATGTGCGTGCCATCGCCCGCGACCTCGGCGAGAAGCTCGGCTGTTTCGCGCACGTCGCGCAGCTGCGTCGGCTCGCCGTCGGCCCCTTCACGGTGGAGCAGGCGATTTCCCTCGATGCCCTGAAGCAGCTCGTCGAGAACGACACGCTGCCGCAGGTCCTCGTCCCGGTGGCGACGGCGCTGGCCGGCATCCCGGCGCTCGCCGTCACCGAACCGCAGGCGCACCGCATGCGCTCGGGCCAGCCGATCCGCGTCCCGCCGGCCCTGCTGCCGGACCGGGCGACGGAAGGTGCGACGCTCCGGGTGATGCGGGGAGGCGAACTGGTCGCCCTCGCGCGGCTCGAGGGCGGCGAGCTGGCGCCGGTGCGGGTCTTTCCGACGAAATGATGCCGACACGGAGTGTGCCATGGCGATCACCATCGAACGCAAGAAGGAACTCGTCCAGCAGTTCGCGACGCACGACGGCGACACGGGTTCGCCCGAGGTGCAGGTCGCCATTCTGTCGGAACGGATCAACAACCTGACCGAGCATCTGAAGATCCACCGGAAGGACTTCGCGTCCCGGCGTGGTCTGCTGATGATGGTCGGACAGCGGCGGCGCCTGCTGGACTATCTGCGGCGCAAGGACGAAGCGCGCTACCGCGCCCTCGTCGAGCGTCTCGGCCTGCGCCGCTGACCACACACCCGGGCGACCCTGGCCATGCGGCCGGAGCGGAGACCTCGGGCCCGGATGTGCAACCGAGAGGTCACGAGAGGATGTTCGAGATTACACGCAAACAGATGCAATGGGGCGGCAAGCCGCTCGTCCTCGAGGTCGGGCACATGGCCCGCCAGGCGGACGGGGCGGTGCTGGCCACCCTCGGCGAGACGGTCGTGCTGTGCACCGCCGTCGCCGCCAAGACCGTGCGACCCGGGCTGGACTTCTTCCCGCTCACGGTGAACTACCAGGAGAAGGCCTTCGCCGCGGGCAAGATCCCGGGCGGGTTCTTCAAGCGCGAGGGGCGCCCGAGCGAGAAGGAGGTGCTGACCTCGCGCCTGATCGACCGGCCGATCCGGCCGCTGTTCCCGGAGGGCTTCCGCAACGAGACGCAGGTCATCTGCACGGTGCTCGCCCACGACGGCGAGACCGATCCCGACATCGTCGCGATGATCGGCAGCTCGGCGGCGCTCACCATCAGCGGCATCCCCTTCCTCGGCCCGATCGGGGCCGCGCGGGTCGGCTACATCGACGGCGAGTTCGTGCTCAATCCGTCGATCGAGGCGCTGAAGTCGAGCAAGCTCGACCTCGTCGTCGCCGGTACCCGCGACGCCGTGATGATGGTCGAATCCGAGGCGCACGAGCTGCCCGAGCAGACCATGCTCGCCGCCGTCATGTTCGGCCACCGGCAGTTCCAGCCGGTGATCGACCTGATCCTCGAACTCGCCCAGGAATGCGCGAAGGAGCCCTGGCAGCTCGAGGTCCCCGACCACGGCGAGACCTACGCCAAGCTCGAGGCGCGCTTCGCCGAGCAGCTGCGCGAGGCCTACAGCGAGCCACAGAAGCAGGTGCGGCACGAGCGTGTCCAGGCGATCCGGGCGCAGGCGCTCGAAGAGCTCGCCGGCGACGATCTCGAGGCGGCGGTCGCCGTGCAGGACTGCTTCAAGAAGCTCGAGAAGGCGATCGTGCGGGGCCGCATCCTCGATACCGGCCGGCGCATCGACGGCCGCGATCTCGAGACCGTGCGACCGATCTCGGCCGAGGTGGGGATCCTGCCGCGCGTGCACGGCAGCGCGCTCTTCACCCGCGGCGAGACGCAGGCGCTGGTCGTGGTCACGCTGGGCACCGGCCAGGACGAGCAGGTGGTGGACGCGCTCGAGGGCGACATCCGCGAGCACTACATGCTCCACTACAACTTCCCGCCCTATTCGGTGGGCGAGGTGGGGCGGCTCGGCTCGCCCGGCCGGCGCGAGATCGGCCATGGCAAGCTCGCCTGGCGGGCGACGCATCCGCTGCTGCCGTCGAAGGAGGAGTTCCCCTACACGATCCGCGTGGTCTCGGAGATCACCGAGAGCAACGGCTCGTCCTCGATGGCGACGGTCTGCGGCGCCTCGCTCGCGCTCATGGACGCGGGCGTGCCCCTGAAGCGGCCGGTCGCCGGCATCGCCATGGGGCTCATCAAGGAGGGTGACCGCTACGCCGTGCTCTCCGACATCCTCGGCGACGAGGACCATCTCGGCGACATGGACTTCAAGGTCGCCGGCACCGAGCAGGGCGTGACCTCGCTGCAGATGGACATCAAGATCGCCGGCATCACCGAGGAGATCATGCAGCGGGCGCTGGAGCAGGCGCGCCGCGGGCGGCAGTTCATCCTCGGCGAGATGGCGAAGAGCATCGGCATGCCGCGCCCGGAGATGCGCGAGACGGTGCCGCGCATCACCACGCTGCAGGTCCCGACCGACAAGATCGGCGCGATCATCGGCCCGGGCGGCAAGACCATCCGCGAGATCACGGAACGCACGGGCACCAAGATCGACATCGAGGACGACGGCACGGTGCGGATCGCGGCCGCCGACGCCGAGGCCGCCCGGAAGGCGGCCGAGTGGATCCAGAGCCTGACGGCGGTGCCCGAGGTCGGCAGGATCTACGAGGGGCGGGTCGCCCGCATCGTCGACTTCGGCGCCTTCGTCAACCTGTTCGGCAAGTACGACGGGCTCCTCCACATCTCGGAGATCACCGACGGCCGGCTCGAGAAGGTGACCGACGTCCTCAAGGAGGGCGACATCGTCAAGGTCAAGGTCATCGGCATGGACGACCGCGGAAAGATCAAGCTCAGCATGCGGGCGGTCGACCAGGAGACCGGCGAGGAGCGGCAGGTCGAGCCTCGGCCCCAGCGGGGACCTCGCCGTCGCGCGGGTTGACCGTGGCCCGTCGGGCGGGACCGGCCGCGACGGTCCCGCATCCTCTGCGGTCCGCCCCGACCCCGTCCTCCGCGCGGCCCGCGCCGGTCTCTCCGGCGCCCGCGCGTGCTGCGGAGCGCTGCCCATGAGCTGCGTACGACCCATGCATCTTTCCGGCGCCGAAGTCTGGCCGCTCGTCGAGGGCGGCAAGGGGGTCGCCGTCACCAACGGCCGCAGCGCCGGTGCCTGGGCGGCCGCCGGCGGTATCGGCACCTTCTCCGGCGTCAACGCCGACGTGATCGACGACAACGGCGAGTACGTGCCGCTCGTCTTCCACGGCCGCGACCGGCGCGAACGGCACGAGGAGCTGATCGCCTACTCGATCCGCGGCGCCATCTGCCAGGCCCGCATCGCCCACGAGACGCGGCGCGGCGAGGGCCGCATCCACATGAACGTACTCTGGGAGATGGGCGGCTGCGAGCGCGTGCTGCTCGGTGTCCTCGAGGGGGCGAAGGGCCTGATCCACGGGGTCACCTGCGGCGCCGGCATGCCCTACCGGCTCGCCGAGATCTGCGCCCGCTACGGTGTCTACTACTATCCGATCGTGAGCTCGGCGCGCGCCTTCCGGGCGCTCTGGAAGCGCGCCTACCACCGGTTCGCCAAATGGCTCGGGGCGGTGGTCTACGAGGATCCCTGGCGGGCCGGGGGGCACAACGGCCTCTCGAACGCCGAGGATCCGCAGAAGCCCGAGGATCCCTATCCGCGGGTCCGGGCGATCCGCGAGCTCCTGCGGGAGATCGGCCTGCCGCACCTCCCGATCGTGATGGCGGGAGGCGTCTGGCGGCTCGACGAGTGGAAGGACTGGATCGACAATCCCGAGCTCGGCCCGATCGCCTTCCAGTTCGGCACGCGGCCGCTGCTGACGAAGGAGAGCCCGATCCCCGAGGCGTGGAAGCGCACGCTCCTCGAGCTCGAGCCGGGCGACGTGCTGCTGCACCGCTTCAGTCCCACGGGCTTCTACAGCTCGGCGGTGAAGAACGACTTCCTGATGGAGCTCGTGGAGCGCTCGGAACGGCAGGTGCCATTCACCGAGGAGGAGCGTCCCGAGGAAGGCTTCACCACCTTCTTCCCGATGGGGCGCGCCGGCCGCGGCGTCTGGCTCCGGCCGGCCGACTGGCTGAAGGTCGAGGGGTGGCAGGAGGCGGGCTTCACCCAGCCGATGCGCACGCCCGACCAGACGCTGATCTTCGTCACACCGGAGAAGGCGCGGGAGATCCGCCGCGACCAGGCCGACTGCATGGGCTGTCTCAGCCACTGCAAGTTCAGCAACTGGAAGGACCACGACGACTACACGACGGGGCGCCCTCCCGATCCGCGCTCCTTCTGCATCCAGAAGACGCTGCAGGACATCGCCCACGGGCGCGGCCGGCCGGCGAACGAGCAGCTGATGTTCGCCGGCCACAACGCCTTCCGGTTCCGCACCGATCCGTTCTACGCGAACGGCTTCGTCCCCACCGTCCGCCAGCTCGTCCAGCGCATCCTCACGGGGGCGTAGGCGCCACAGGTCCTCGGCCTGACCCGCTACGACCCCAGCGCCTGGAGCCTGCGGGCGATTTCGGCATGGGCCGGGGTGTCGGGGGGCAGCCGGTCGAGCAGCTCGGTCCAGAGCCGGCGCGCTTCTTCCTTCTCGCCGCGCTGCTGGGCAGCGAGGCCGAGGTAGAAGAGCGCATCGGGCTGGCCGGGCGCGAGCGCCAGCACCTTCCGGAACGCCGCCACCGCTTCGTCCGGGAGCGGAGCTCCGGGGCCGGCCGCTTCCACCAGCGCCACGGCGTAGTCGAGCTGCGCCTCGGGATCTTCGGGGAGCTTCTGCGCCAGATGGCGGTAGGCGGCGAGCGCGTCCTGCGGACGACCGAGGACGCGGTAGGAGCGCCCCAGCATGCGCCAGCCCTCGAGATCGTCCGGCCGGTCCTTCAGGCGCTCGGCGAGCCGTTCCACCATGCCGGCGATCATCGCCTGCTGTTCTTCGGGCGACATCGCGCGCGCCGCCTCGATGTCCTCGCGGCTCGGGCCGCGGCCGGCGACCGCCGCCCCGTCGCCGGCGAGACCGAGGTCGACGGCGGCCCGGTCGATCTGCTGCAGCACGAAGGGCGCATTGGCGTAGAGCTCGCGCGCACGGTCGAGCGCCTGCCGGGCGGCTTCGGCGTCGCCACCGCTGGCCTCGAGCCGCGCGAGGCGGATCCAGCCCCGCCAGTCCTTTGGGTTCGCCTCGAGCTGCGCGCGCAGCGCCGCCGGGTCCTCGCTCCCTGCGGTTCCCCGTCCGACCTCGGCGAGCAGCGGTGCCGGATCGCGGTCGAGCTGCGCCGCCACCGCCTCGATGCGTTCTCTGAGCTGCGGCAGCCAGGGGGCATCGGCGGCCGAATCGCGCCCGAGCGCCAGATAGCCTTCGAGCGCGCGGTCGAACTCGCCCGCCTGTTCGTCCGCCAGCGCCAGATAGAAGCGCGCGCGGGGATCCTGCGGGTTGCGCGCGAGTTCGGCCTCGAACGCGTCGCGGGCCGCTGGCGGCACCACCCCTTCCGCGCGCACGACCATGGCCTCGCCGAGCGCCGCGTCGACGCCGCGGAGGTCGGGCGCGAGCTCCTTCACCCGCCGGTAGGCCTCGACCGCCCGGTCGTACCGCCCGAGCACCATGCTCGAGCGCCCCAGCATCAGCCAGCCCTCGACGTCGTCGGGCGTCTGTTCGAGGCGCGCCTCGAGCCGCGCCACCATCTCCTCGACGGACGGCACGCCTTCCGGCGCCGGAGCCGCTGCGGTCCGCGTTTCGGCTTCGAGATCGCGCGCGGCGAGCGGCAGGTCGGGCAGATCGGGGCGGCCGATGGCGGCGTAGAGCGCGAGACCCGCGAGCGGCGCCAGCACGGCGACCGCCGCCACGGCCCAGCCGCGACCCGGACGCCAGTCCTCGCCGAGCTCCGCCCGCCGGCGGTCGAGGGCCAGCATGCGGCGCTTGATCTCGACCTCGGCGGCGCGCGCGGCTTCGGCGTCGATCAGGCCGAGCTCGCGGTCGCGCGCCACTTCGTCGAGCTGGGCGCGGCAGACGGCGAGTTCCGCCTCGATCCGGTCGGCGGGCCTTTCCCGCCGGCGCAGCACGGGATAGAGCAGGATGGCGAGGACGACCGTGGCGAGCGCCAGAAAGGCGGGATGGAGGTGGAAGGGCACCGTGTCCGATCCGGGCGATGGGTGGCCGACGTCCGCTATCTGGCGCGCCCGCGGGGAGGTGCAAGCACCGGCGGCACCCGGTCGCGACGGAGGGCGGAGGAGATCGCCGATGGCGCAGGCAGGTGACGCGCGGGTTCCGGAGCCACGCTGCCTCCGGCTCGAGCCGGGGCCCGACGTGCCGAACCATCCGGAGCTGCCGGTCCTGGTCTACGAGGGAGTGGTGCCGGCGCAGCGGATGCGGGATGCCGCTTCCTTCTTCGAGGAACGCTTCGCTGCGAACGGCTGGGGCGGCACCTGGCGGAACGGCATCTACGCCTTTCCGCACTATCACAGCACCGCCCACGAGGCGCTCGGCATCGCCCGCGGCAGCGCCACCGTCCGGCTCGGCGGTGCCGGGGGCGTCACGGTGGAGGTGAAGGCGGGGGATCTCCTGGTGCTGCCGGCCGGCACCGGCCACGAGCGCCTCTCGTCCTCGCCGGACCTCTTGGTGGTTGGCGCCTACCCGCCGGGGCAGCGCTTTGACCTGCTGCGCGGCGGAGAGGACGTGGAGGGGGCTCGCCGGCGAATCGCCGCGGTGCCGCTGCCGCCGACGGACCCGCTGTTCGGGCCGGAAGGGCCGCTCATCCGGCTCTGGCGTGCAGCACCTCCTCGCCGTCCAGATCGAAGGTCGTGACCCCGCGTTCGGGCAGCGTCCGCTCCCGGAACGCCCGCGCCCGCAGCAGCCGGCGCATGTCGGCGGCCCCCGCCTGCCAGTGCTCGTCGATCGAGGTGCGCGCGAAATCGTAGTCCTTGGACGGCGTGTGCCAGCTCTTCTGGCGGTAGACGATGCGGGCGAGGGTGATGCGCGCCCGGCAGCGGTGGCGGGCTGCGGCCGCGATCTCCGGCCGGTCGCGAAGCTCCGCGGGCAGCGCGGCGAGCAGCGCGTCGAGCTCGCGGCGCAGCGTCTGCAGCTCGCACATCGCCTCGGCGACGAGTTCGCTGCGGCTCGAATAGCGGATGTCCTTGGCGCGCTCGTCGACGTCGCGGATGCTGCGCGGCAGCGGCCCTTCGGCATTGAACAGGTCGAGCTGCAGGATCAGCATGTCGGGCCGCGGCCGCTCGCCGAACACCCAGGCGACCGGGGTGTTCGAGACGATGCCGCCGTCCCAGTACCACTCGCCGTCGATCTCCACGGGCGGAAAGGCGGGCGGCAACGCCGCGCTCGCGAGGATGTGCTCCGGACCGAGCCGTTCGCTGCGGCTGTCGAAGAAATGCAGTCGGCCGGTGCGGACGTTGGCGGCGCCGACCGATACCCGGATGCCGCCGTCGTTGAGCCGGTCGAAGTCGACGAGCTCTTCGAGCGTCGCCCGAAGCGGCCCGACGTCGTACCAGGACAGGGCCTCCGGCGCGCCTGCGGGCCAGAGCACCGGCGGCGGCAGGCGCGGGCGGAAGAAGCCGGGCCGGCCGAAGGCGAGGCTCACGAAGCCGCTCGCCTCGTTCCAGGCCTCGCGGACGGCGTCGCCGGGAAGCGGCGGCGACAGCGGCAGATCGGCCGATACCCGCTCCCAGAACGCACGCAGGGCGGCGAGGCGGTCGTCCGGCGCGTTGCCCGCGATCAGCGCGGCGTTGACGGCACCGATCGAGATGCCGGCGATCCAGTCCGGTACCATGCCGGCCGCGACCAGCTCCTCGAAGGCACCGCCCTGGAAGGCGCCGAGGGCACCGCCGCCCTGCAGCACGAGCACGAGCTGTTCGCCCAGCGCCGTCGGCACGGTCAGCCTCCCCGCCGCGCGGCGCGGCGCGGCACGAGGCCCCACCAGTCGAGATCGAGCAGCACCGAGGGGTCGTAGCGCCCCTCGCCGTCGCGCAGCGGGAAGCTCGAAGCCGGGCGGTTCTTCACCGCCACGAGCCGCAGCCGCAGCGCGCCGACGTCGTCCCGGTCCGCGAACTCCGCCTTGTCCAGCACCTCGGACCAGGCGTAGACGGTATCGCCCGCCACGCAGGGGTTGGCATGGGTGCCGGCGTTGATCGCCAGCATGTGCAGCAGGTTGCCGAGACCGTTGAAGGAGAGCGCGCGGGCGATCGACATCACGACGCCGCCGTAGACGATGCATTGTCCGAGCCGGCCTGCCCGCTCGACGTGGTCGTTGAAGTGGACCCGCGCGGTGTTCTGGTAGAGGCGGGTGGCGAGCCGGTGTTCGCTCTCCATCACCCCCATGCCGTCGACATGGTCGATCTTCTCGCCGACCTCGTAGTCCTCGAAGAACCAGGGCGAGCCGGTCTCGCGCGGATCCACGGCGAGCGGCCCGAGCCCCGGCGGCAGCACGAGGTCTCCGGCCGCGACGAACGGGCGCAGCTGCGGGACGGCGGTGGCCGTGGGCGTGCTCTCCGGGTCGCGCTTTCGGACCAGCACCCAGCGCACGTACTCCAGGACCGGCCGGCCGTCGGCGAAGCCGCGGGTGCGCACCCAGACGATGCCGGCCTGGCGGTTGCCCGTCTCGCGCAGGCCGATCACCTCGGACGTGGCCGACAGCCGTTCCCCGGGCATCACGAAATCGAGGAAGCGCCCCTCGGCGTAGCCGAGATTGGCGATCGCGTTGAGCGAGATGTCGGGCACCGTCTTGCCGAAGACGACGTGGAAGGCGAGCAGGTCGGCGAGCGGTGCCCGCGGCAGCCCCTGCCTCCGGGCGAAGCTGTCGTCGCAGTGCAGCAGAAAGCGCGAGCCCGTGAGCGCGAGGTAGAGCGCCGCGTCGCCCCCGCGCACCGTGCGCGGCGTGGCGTGGACGATCTCCTCGCCGAGCCGGAAGTCCTCGAAGAAGCGCCCGCTCGTGGCCTTTCCCATACCTTTCCCCGCGACGGTGCGACCGCGAGGTGGCTAGCGCGGCTCTCGCTGCGGTGCAACATCGCCGGGTCCGGGTGCGCGTCCGGGGGCTTGACCTTCCGGCAGGGGGAAGGTCCAGATCTCCGCACGGAACCCTTCGAGCCGGAGAGAGGAACGATGAAGCTGCGCGTCGAGGGCATGAGCTGCGAGCACTGCGTGCGCACGGTGCGCGAGGCGGTGCGGAAGGTGGCGCCCGCGGCCGAGGTGCGGGTGGACCTCACCGCCGGAACGGTCGAGGTGGAAGGCCCCGCCGACCGGGCGAAGGTCGAAACCGCCATCCGCGAGGCCGGCTACGAGGTCACGGGCGAGGCGCCGGCAGGCCCCTGAGCCCTACTCCGCCGCGAGCCTGAGCGCCGCGGCGATGGCGAAGGGGGCGAGGGCGAGGGCGAAGAGCAGCATCGCCCCCAGGATCAGGAGCTGCGGCCGGCCGCCGAGGCCGAGCAGGAAGCCGTCGACCGCACTCACGCCGAAGATCAGCACGGGAATGTAGAGCGGCAGCACGAGCAGGGCGGTGAGCGTGCCGCCGCGGCGGCTTCCCACGAGAAGGGCGGCACCGATGGCGCCGATCAGCGTCAGCGTCGGTGTGCCGACGAGGAGTGCGAGCGGCAGCACCCAGAGCGCGTCCGCCGGCAGCGACATCAGCACCGCGAGCAGCGGCGAGACCAGGACGAGGAGAAGCCCGCTCGTCAGCCAGTGGGCGAGGCATTTCCCGAGGACGAGCAGTTCGAGGGGCTGCGGCGAGAGCAGCAGCAGTTCGAAGGTGCCGTCCTCCCAGTCGGCCTGGAACAGCCGGTCGAGGGTGAGCATGACGGCGAACAGCGCCAGCACCCAGATCACACCGGCGCCGATGCGCGCGAGAATGTCGGGCGAGGCGCCGACGCCGAGCGGAAAGAGCGACAGGGCGAGGGCGAAGAAGACCGCGGCGAGCAGCGTTTCGGCGAGGCGCCGCAGCGCCACGGCGAGATCGCGCCGGAGGAGGGCCACCACTGCGCTCACGCCGCCACCCTGCCGAAATCCAGCACGAGCGGATCGTCGATCTCGATGTCGCCATGGGTGGCGACGATGCAGACGCCGCCATGGTCGCGGTGACCGCGCACGAGAGCCTGCAGCCGCTCGCGGTTCGAGGCGTCGAGGCCGACGGCGGGCTCGTCCAGGAGCCAGAGCGGCCGCGGCGCGAGGGCGAGCCGGGCGAGGGCGAGGCGCCGCTTCTGGCCGGCCGAGAGATGGCGCGCCGGCGTGTCCGCAAGCGCTTCGAGCCCGAAGGCTGCGAGCGCCGGCCCGAGATCGCCCCCGAGTCCGAGGAGCGCGGCGCAGGCCGCCAGATTCTCGCGCACCGTGAGCGCCGCCTTGGCGCCATCGGTGTGACCGACGAACTGCAGGCGGGCGCGGTGCTCGGGTGCGCGCGGATCGACCGGCCCGCCCTGCCAGCGCAGCTCGCCCGCCGCCAGCGGCACGAGACCCGCGAGAAGGCGCAGGAGCGAGGACTTGCCGCTGCCGTTCGGGCCGCGCAGCACCAGCGCATCGCCGGGCCGGAGCTCGAAGGAGAGATGGCCGAACACGAGCCTGCCGGCCCGGGCACAGGCGAGCCCGTCCGCCTCGAACAGTGCCGCACTCACGGCTGCGGGCGCTGGTCGTCGATCACCCTGCCGTCGTTCGGCAGGCTTCCGGGCGGCACCAGCTCGACCTCGCCCCGGAGCCCGGTGACGGCGCGGACGGCTTCGGCGACGCGCGCCGCGAGCGCGGCATCCCCGGGCGATCCGGTCTCGGCGCGCAGCACCATCACGTCGCGCCCGTCGGCCTGCCGCACCTCGAGCCGCACGCGGCCGAGCTCCGGGAAGCGGCGGGCGATGTCGGCCACCTGTTTCGGATGCACGAACATGCCGCGCACCTTGGTGGTCTGGTCGGCCCGCCCCATCCAGCCGCGGATCCGCAGGTTGGTGCGCCCGCACGGGCTCGGACCGGGCAGGATCGCCGAGAGATCGCCGGTGCCGAAGCGGATCAGCGGATAGTCGGGGTTGAAGACCGTCACCACCACTTCGCCCACCTCGCCCTCGGGCACGGGATCGCCGGTGCCGGGACGGACGATCTCGAGGATCACCGCCTCGTCGACGACGAGCCCCTCGCGCGCCGGCGTCTCGTAGGCGATCAGGCCGCAGTCGGCGGTGGCGTAGCACTGGTAGCCGTCGATCCCGTGCTCCGAACGCAGCCAGTCGCGCAGCGCCGGCGGGAACGCCTCGCCGGAGACGAGCGCCTTGCGGAAGGAGAGGGGGGCGCGCCCCGACTCCGCCGCGCGTTCGAGCAGGATCTTCAGAAACGACGGCGTGCCGGTATAGCCGGCCGGCTGCAGCCGGGCAATCGCCTCGAGCTGCAGCTCGGTCTGACCCGTGCCCGCAGGAAAGACCGGGCAGCCCAGCGCCCGCGCGCCGGCGTCCAGCATCTCGCCCGCCGGGGTCATGTGATAGGCGAATGTGTTGTGGATCAGGTCACCACGGCGGAAGCCCGCAGCGAACAGCGCCCGGGCCATCCGCCAGTAGTCGGCGCGGAACCCTTGGGGTTCGAAGATCGGCCCCGGCGACTGGAAGACACGGGCGAGGCGCGCGAGCGGGGTCGCGGCGAGGCCGCCGAAGGGGGGGTCTCCGGCCTGCAGCCCGATCAGTTCCGACTTGCGCAGCACCGGCAGCCGGGCGAGCGCCTCGCGGCTCGTGACGCTCTCGGGATCGATGTCGCCGAGATGCCGGCGGTAGACGGGGGCGTTGTCGAGGGCGTGCCGCAGCAGGCCCGGCAGGGCATGGAACAGCGAGCGCTCGCGTTCTGCCGGCGGCCGGACTTCCTGCCGGTCGTAGTAGGTGTCACCGCTCTCCGGCATGGCGCGCTCCCGGGACGGAACAGCCGTCGGCGAACCGCACAAGAACCGGCCCCTGCCGCCGGGTCAAGGGGGCGCGGTAGCGCTGCAGCAGGGACCCCGCGAGTCCGCGCAGCTGCGGCGTCGGCGCCTGCGCCCGCCAGCGTTCCCACAGCCCGAAGAAGGGCTCGAAGGCGAAGCGGACGGAGGATCCGCGCGTGCAGCCGGCGAGCCAGGCGAGTTCCTTCCGGTGGCGTGCGAAGGGCCCCACCTCCGGGTCTTCGGGCGGCTCCAGGAAGAGATAGAGGAGATGCCGCTCGACGCTCGCGAAGTTCCGCTCGAGGGCCAGCGCCAGCTTGAACAGCCGGGGCAGGGAGAGGTGCAGGACGTGAACGCGGCCGGAATCCGCCTCGTCGAGGGCGCGACGCCAGGCGTGCAGCCCCGGTGGCACCGGCAGTGTGCGGTAGCCCGGAGCGAGCCGTCGCTCCGGACGCCGGAGATAGTCGAAGGCGAGGGTTTCGACCGCGACCGCGACCCCCGGCCCGCGCGCGAGCACCGTGACGCTGGGCGGCGTACCCCGGGCGCCGGTCGGGCACAGGAGCAGAAAGCGCAGCTCCGTGAAGCCGCCCAGACCCGCGAGCTCGAGGTCGGCGGCGCGCCCGCACCAGGGAAGGAAGCTGTTGAGGGCGAGGGCGAGCGGGCTCGCGACGTGACGCAGCTGCGGCTCGAGCCCGCGCCGTTGCGGCAGGGCGGCGGGATCGATGCCACCGAGAAGATTGTCGCGCCAGTCCCTGAGCCGGCCGTCCACCGTCAGCGCCGCGTCCGGGAAGTGGCGCCGCAGCCCGCCCTCGAGCTCGTGCAGGAGGGGCAGGAGCCCGCGTCCCGATGCTGCGGGCCGGGAAGTCTCTTCCGCGAACTGCAGCCGGCGCCCCTCGTCGTTCACCTACAGCCACCGTTTCCGGCGCTTGTAACTCTTGATGTCGCGGAAGCTCTTGCGCCCCGAACCGGCGAGGCCGAGGTAGAACTCCTTGACGTCCTCGTTGTCGCGCAGAGCCTCGGCCGTGCCGTCCAGCACCACGCGTCCGTTCTCGAGAATGTAGCCGTAGTGCACGTAGCGCAGCGCCACATTGGTGTTCTGCTCCGCGACGAGAAAGGTCACCTTCTCCTCGCGGTTGAGCCGCGCCACGATCTCGAAGATCTCCTCGACCAGCTGGGGTGCGAGCCCCATCGACGGCTCGTCGAGCAGCATCACCCTGGGCCGCGCCATCAGCGCCCGGCCGATGGCGCACATCTGCTGTTCGCCGCCGGAGGTGTAGCCGGCGAGGGACCGGCGCCGTTCCTTCAGCCGCGGGAAATAGCCGTAGACCATCTCGAGGTCGCGGCGGATCGCCTCGCGCCCGTCGCGGCGCGTGTAGGCGCCGGTCAGCAGGTTCTCCTCGACCGTCAGATGCTCGAAGACGTGGCGTCCTTCCATCACCTGGACGACGCCACGCTTCACGAGCGAAGGCGGGTCGAGGGCGTGCACGTCCTCGCCGCGGAAGGTAATCGAACCGCGCGTCACCTCGCCGCGCTCGGTCCCGAGAAGGTTCGAGATCGCCTTGAGCGTCGTGGTCTTGCCGGCGCCGTTGGCGCCGAGCAGGGCCACCATGCCGCCCTCGGGGACCTCGAGCGAGACGCCCTTGAGCACCAGCACCACATGGTCGTAGACGACCTCGATGTTGTGCACCGCGAGCAGCGGCTCCGCCTTTCCGGCAGGTCCTCCGCCGCGCGGCCGTTCGAGAACGGCTGTGCTCATCGGCGTCCCGCTCCCGTTCCGGGGGTCAGCCCGCGGGGCACTCACGCGGCGTGATGCCCTTCTCCTTCGCGTAGGCCAGCGCCGACTCCTCCATCATCGGCCAGACCACGTCGCGCATCGGCGGAATCCAGTCGGAGACACGGTTCCACTTCCTGCCGTCCCACTGCTGGATGTAGACCGGTCCGCCGCCCTCGTGGTCCTCGCAGGTGACCTTGATCGGCTGCATGAAGTCCTCGAGCCCGAGCTCCTTCAGGCGATCCGCCGTAAGGTCGAGATTCTCGAACCCGTCGCGCACCTCCCAGCCGGTCAGCGGCCGCACCCCATGGATCTCCTGTGCCTTGCGGATCGCCTCGACCACCACCACCGAGTTCACGAGGCCGCGGTTGTAGAGCACCTCGCCGACGCGCCCGCGCTCGCCGGTCCCCAGTCCCTTGTCGTAGACATACTGGAAGATGTCCTCGTGGACCTTCCAGCCGGCACCGGCACCGTGAAAGTTGGCGCTCTTGTAGCCGATGGCTGCGTCACCCGCCGGTGCGACGTCGTTCTCCGAGCCCGCCCACCAGTTGCCGATGAAATGGTCCATCGGATAGCCGACGGCGGCCGCCTCCTTGATGGCCGTCGAGTTCATGACCCCCCAGCCCCACATCACGACGTAGTCGGGGCGCAGACGGCGGCCGATCTGCAGCCAGGTCGCCTTCTGCTCCAGGCCGGGATGCGCCACGGGATACACGCTGAGATCGTAACCGAATGCGTCCCGCAGCTTTTCGAGCGTCGGAATGGGTTCCTTGCCGTAGGCGGAATCGTGGTAGACGAGGGCGATCTTCTTGCCCTTCAGATTCTCCATCCCGCCTTCTTCGGCGCCGATGTACTGGATGATCGAGGTCGCCTGCGACCAGTAGTTGGCCGGAGGATTGAACACATAGGGGAACACGCGACCGTAAGCGGCATCCGACCGTCCGTAGCCCATCGTCAACAGCGGAATCCTGTCCGCCGTCGCCCGCTCGATCAGGGCGTAGGTGATGCCCGTCGACAGCGGGCTGAACACGGCCGCCCCGGTCGGCCCCTTGTTCTTCAGCCGCTCGTAGCACTCGACACCCTTGTCGTTGTTGTACTGGGTGTCGCACTCTTCCCAGACGATCCTGATGCCGTTGATGCCGCCGTCACGCTCGTTGACGAGCTTGTAGTAGTCGATGGCCCCGTTGGCCCAGGGCTCGCCATTCGGTCCGTAAGGGCCGGTGCGGTAGACCAGCGCCGGAACGAACTGGACATTCTCCTGCGCCGCCGGCGTCTCCGGCAGGGCGGCGAGGACCAGGGCCCCGGCCGCAACCGTGAAGCTCAACCACCTGGTGTGCATGCTCTACCCTCCCGATTGTTCCAAAGGTGCGACGGACTCTACACCCCCCGCCTCAGTAGGGGAACGGCCATCTGCGCAGCTTCTCCTTCAGGATCTGCCACAGCCGCGCGAAACCGTGGGGTTCGACGATGAGGAAGAAGATGATGAGCGCCCCCATGATCATCGCCTCGAGGTGCGAGGCCAGCGCCACCGCTTCCGCCAGGCCCATGGCGAGGAGCGCGTTGTTGAGGAAGATCGGCAGCAGCACGATGAAGGCGGCACCCATGAAGGAGCCGCAGATGGTGCCGAGCCCGCCGATGATGATCATGAAAAGGACGCGGAAGCTGACATTGATCTCGAACGCCAGCGCCTCGACCGCACCCGTGTAGCAGAACGCCCAGAGCGCCCCGGCGATGCCGATGTAGAAGGAGCTGATGGCGAAGGCGGAGAGCTTCGCGCCGAGCGGCCGGATGCCGATGATCTCGGCCGCGATGTCCATGTCGCGGATCGCCATCCACGCCCGGCCGATCTTCATCCGGGTCATGTTCTTGGCGGCCAGGGCCAGCACGCTCACGAGCGCGAGCACGAAGAGATAGCGGGCGAGTGCAGAAGCCTCGAAGCCGGTCACGTGGATGTCGCCGAAGATCGCGAGCGTCGGGGCACTGATGACGCCGGTCGTGCTGTAGTTCGTGAACCAGGGGATCTTGTTGAACAGCCACAGCAGGAAGAACTGTGCCGCGAGGGTCGCCACCGCGAGATAGAACCCCTTGATCCGCAGGCTCGGCAGGCCGAAGAGGATGCCGACCGCGGCGGTGATCAGCCCCGCCAGCACGAGCACCAGCAGCACGTGCATGTCGGGGAAGGCGGTGGCGAGCTTGTAGGCGGAGAACGCGCCGCAGGCCATGAACCCGCCGGTGCCGAGCGACAGCTGGCCGGCGTAGCCCGTCAGGATGTTGAGGCCGAGCGCCGCCAGCGCGTAGATCAAAAACGGCAGCAGGATGGTTTCGAGCCAGTACTGGCCGGCGAACAGCGGCACCAGCACGAAGGCGGCGAGCAGGATCACCGCCATGCCGATCCGGTCCTCGACCAGACGGAAGATGGCCTGGTCGGCGGCGTAGGATGCCTTGAACTGCCCGGTCTCGCGGTAGATCACGGCGCCCTCACACCCGCTCGATGATCTTCTCGCCGAACAGGCCCTGCGGCCGGATCAGCAGGAACACGAGGGCGAGCACATAGGCGAACCAGTCCTCGATCGCACCTCCGAACACCTCGCCCCAGAACACCTCCGCCACCTTCTCCCCGGCGCCGACGATGAGCCCGCCGACGATCGCTCCGGGCACCGACGTGAACCCGCCGAGGATCAGCACCGGCAGCGCCTTCAGGGCGATGAGCGAGAGGTTGAACTGCACGCCGAGCTTGCTGCCCCACATGATGCCGGCAACCAGCCCGACGATGCCGGCGACCGACCAGACGATGGTCCAGATGACGTTGAGCGGGATGCCGACGCTCATGGCCGCCTGGTGGTCGTCGGCCACCGCCCGGAGCGCCCGGCCCGTCGGCGTGTACTGGAAGAAGAGGGCGAGCGCGGCGACCAGCACCCCGCAGATGATCGCCGCGTAGAGGTCGAACTGGTTGATGAACAGGCCGGCGACGATGAGCGGGCTCTCGGGGATGCCGACGTCGAGGCGGTGGACGTCGCTGCCCCAGATCGTCTGGCCGAACCCATCCAGAAAGAAGGTGATGCCGATCGTCGCCATGAACAGGATGATGGGCGGCTGCGCCACGAGCGGCCGCAGCACCACCCGTTCGATGGCGAAGGCGAGCGCCACCATCACCGCCACCGTGACCACGAGCGCGAGCCAGATCGGCCAGCCGAGTTCGAGGAAGCCGACGAAGAACAGGGCGGCGAACAGCACCATCGCCCCCTGGGCGAAGTTGAAGACGCCCGAGGCCTTGAAGATGAGCACGAAGCCGAGCGCCACGAGCGCGTACATCACGCCGGACATCAGCCCGCCGATCAGCACCTCGAAGAAGAACATCGGCGCTTCGGCGATGGAGCGGAACGGCTCGACGAAGATCAGGTCCAGGACGTCCACCTGCCGGCCTCCCTCCGCCCTCAGTCGTGCACGACGCCGAGATAGGCGTCGATCACCTTCGGATCGTTGCGCACGTCCTCGGGTGTCCCGTCGGCCAGCAGCCGGCCGTAGTCGAGCACCACGACCCGGTCGGAGATGTCCATCACCACGCCCATGTCGTGTTCGATGAGGACGACCGTGGTGCCGAACTCCTCGTTCACGTCGAGGATGAAGCGGCACATGTCCTCCTTCTCCTCGAGGTTCATGCCCGCCATCGGCTCGTCGAGGAGCAGCAGCACCGGCTCCATCGCCAGCGCCCGCGCGAGCTCGACCCGCTTCTGCAGCCCGTAGGGCAGCTTGCCGACCGGCGTGTAGCGGATGTGCTGGATCTCCAGGAAATCGATGATCTTCTCGACGAAGGCGCGGTGCTCGAGCTCCTCGCGGCGCGCCCGCCCGAACCAGATGGCCTGCTCGAGGAAGGTCGCCCGCATCTTCAGCATGCGACCGGTCATGATGTTGTCGAGGGTCGACATGCCCTTGAAGAGCGCGATGTTCTGGAAGGTGCGGGCGATGCCGTTCTTCGCCGCGAAGTGCGGGCGCATCTTCGCGAGCCGGCGGCCGCGCCAGATCAGCGTGCCCTCCTGCGGCTGGTAGAAGCCGTTGATGACGTTCAGCATCGACGACTTGCCGGCACCGTTGGGCCCGATGATGGCGCGGATCTCGCCCTCGCGCACGTCGAAGCTGACGCCCGACAGCGCGTGCACGCCGCCGAAGCGCAGGCCGATGTTCTCGACCGCGAGCAGCACGTCGCCGATGCGCCGCTTGCGCCGGACGACGCTCTCGCGCTGTTCGACCCCGCTCATCGCTCAGGCCGCCTCGGGCACGGCTTCGCGGTGCGCCGCCGTGTCGCGGATCACGAGGTCGGCGGCGAGCCGGCCCTTGCGGCCGTCCTCGAAGGTCACTTCGCCCTCGTAGTGCACGCGCTCGCGCCCGGCGTAGATGGCGTCGATGACCGCGGCGTAGCGCTGGTCGACGATGTTGCGCCGCACCTTGCGCGTCCGCGTCACCTCACCGTCGTCGGGATCGAGTTCCTTGTGCAGCAGCACGAAGCGACGGATGCGGTGCGCCTCGGGCAGGCTCTCGTTGACCTTCTCGACCTCGCCCGCGAGCAGCTCGTAGACCGCCGGATTGGCCGCGAGGTTCTGGTAGTTCGTGAAGGCGATGCGGCGGTTCTCGGCCCACTTCGAGACCATCGACCAGCGGATGCAGATGATCGCCGCGAGCCAGGGCCGGCGGTTGCCGAGCACCACCGCCTCGCCGATGTAGGGGGAGAACTTGAGCTTGTTCTCGATGAACTGCGGCGAGAACCTGACGCCCGTCGAGGTGACGGCGATGTCCTTGACCCGGTCGATCACCACGAGCCGCCCCTTCGCGTCGAAGTAGCCGGCATCGCCGGTCTTCATGAAGCCGTCTTCGGTCAGCGTCTCGCGGGTCGCTTCCTCGTTCCTGAAATATCCGAGGAACATGCCCGGGGTCTTCGCCTGGATCTCGCCGACGCCGTTCTCGTCCGGATCGTCGATGCGCACCTCGCAGTCGGGGAAGGGCACACCGGAACTGTCGAAGTCGATCTCGCCCGGGCGCTGGATGGTGTAGGCGCCGCAGAGCTCGGTCTGGCCGTAGAGCTGCCGCAGCGGCACGCCCATGGCGAGGAAGAAGCGGAAGGTGTCCGGGCCGAGCGCGGAGCCGCCGGTGGCCGCCGACTTCAGCTTCGCGAAGCCGAGCCGGTCCCGGAGCGCGCCGAACAGCAGGATGTCGGCGAGCCTCGAGCGCTCGCCGCGCTCGAGCGCCCGGTACCCGAGCTCGTAGGCGCGGTCGAAGATCCAGCGGTTGACCGGATTGGCGTCCATCACCCGGGCGCGCACGTCGGCCGCCATCTGCTCCCACACCCGCGGCGCGAGCAGGATGTGGGTCGGGCCGATCTCGCGCAGGTCCTGCATCGCCGTCTCCTGACTCTCCGGGAAATTGACCCGGATGCGGGAGAGCAGCGGCATCGCCACCACGTAGACCTGTTCCATGATCCACGGCAGCGGCAGGATGCTGACGTATTCGTCGGTCGGTTCGCGCGGCTCGACTTCGAGATAGCGCACCATGTGCCGCAGGAAGCGGCCGTGCGCGAGCATGGCGAGCTTGGGGTTGGCGGTGGTGCCCGAGGTGGTGCAGAGGATGGCGACGTCCTCGCCGCGCCCCTTCGCGATCTCCTCCTCGAAGAACCGTGGCCGCTCGCGCCGCGTCGCCTCGCCCAGCTCCAGCAGACGCTGCCAGCTCACGAGCCGCGGATCGTCGTATTTCCGCATGCCGCGATCGTCGTGGTAGACGATCCACCGGACCTGCGGGATCCCGTCCCGCAGCTCCAGCAGCTTGTCGACCTGTTCCTCGTCCTCGGCGACGACGATCGAGGCACCCGAACTGTTCAGCAGATAGCCCGCTTCGGGCGGCAGCACGTCCTCGTAGATGCCGATGGTCATGGCCCCGAGACTGTGCGCGGCGAGCTCGCTCCACACCCAGTTCGGCCGGTTGCGACCGATGATGGCGACCACGCCACCGCGCTCCAGCCCGAGGCCGGCGAGGCCGCCGGCGATCCCGCGCACCTGCTCGCGAAAGTCGCGCCAGGTGAACTCGTTCCAGATGCCGAATTCCTTCTCCCGCATCGCCACCTCCTCGGGCCAGTTGGCGGCGTTGTGCAGGAGCAGCTTCGGGAAGGTGTCGAGCTCGTCGACGCTCGGCAGATCCATGTGCTTCCGCCCGGCTTGCGACGTCGCGTTCCCCCCGGGGCGCGGACGTCGGCCGGACGGCGGCGACCGCCGGCGACTGCCCCTCCCCGGACCGTGGCCGTCAATATCCCGCGTCGGGCGAGCCGGCGCAAGCGCCGGCACCCCGGACCGATGGCGGGCCCGAGGCTAGCCGCGGACGAGGCCCGCGCAGCGGCCGTGAGACCACGTGTCGCACGGCATCGGCACCCCTGCCCGCTCAGCTCGGGTCGACCACGAGACGCAGCCTGCGGTCGCGTTGCCGGCGGTAGCGCCGGACGAGGACGGCGAGCGCCGCCTGCGCCTCGTCACGGGTGGGATACGGGCCGAAACGCTCGCAACCGAGTACGCGTTGCCGGACTGCCGCAGGTTCGGGTTCGGCGACGATCCAGAACACCATGGCTCACCTCTCCCGGCCGGAAGGCTCCATCCTTGCGGGGCCATGATGTCGCCGCGGGGTCCGTCGGGGGCGGATCACCCGCGCAGGGATGCATCCGGGGATGCGGGAAGCGGCACCCTCCGGGATGGCGGCAGGTCGGCGAGCCCGGCTTCGATCGCCGCCCGGTCCGGCTGTCCGCTGCGTGCCCCGAGAGCGGTACAGGCGAGCGCGCCGGCAACGCTCGCCCGCGCCAGCGCCGCTTCGAGCCCGTGGCCGAGGTCGAGGGCCGCGGCCAGCACGCCCGCGAAGGTGTCGCCGGCACCGGTGGTGTCGACCGCACGGACCGCGAGCGCCGGCACCAGGAGCAGCTCGCCGTCGTGCGCCGCCAGCGCTCCGCGTGCGCCGAGGGTCACGACGACGCTACAGCCGAAGCCGCGGTGCAGCGCCGCCGCCCGCCCGGCGGCGTCGCCGGGGGCGTCGGCGACGCGCGCGAGCTCACCCTCGTTCACCACGAGCAGGTCGAGGGCCCGCAGCGTCGCTTCGTCGATCGCGCCCGCGGGCGCGAGGTTGAGGACCGTCCGGCTGCCGAGAGCCTTCGCCCGCCGCAGCAGCGCCGCGGTCTCGGCCGCGGGCACCTCGTTCTGGCAGAGCAGGGTGACGCCGGGCCCGAGCGCTTCGTCCGGCACCTGCGCGGCACGGACCGCGAGATTGGCGCCGCCCGCGACGATGATCGCGTTCTCGCCGGCGCGGTCGACGCCGATCACGGCGGTGCCGCTCGGCCCGTCGACCTCCCGCAGCAGCGAAGTGTCCACGCCGGCATCCTCGAGGCCCGCCCGCAGCACTCGCCCGTAGGGGTCGTGGCCGACGCATCCGGCGAAGCGCACGGATGCGCCCGCCTTCGCTGCCGCGGTCGCCTGGTTCGCGCCCTTGCCACCGTGCGCGAAGGTGTAGTGCGGGCAGAGCACCGTCTCGCCCGGCGCCGGGAGACGCTCGACTTCGAACACGAGATCGGCGTTGACGGAGCCGAACACGAGCAGCATGGCGCCACCTCCCGGTGCCCGATGACGGAGCGGCCGGCAGCTCCCATATCCCGAACGGCGGCGCGGAGCGAGGGCGATGGCATCCGAGGCCGATCCGGCCGGCCACTGGGAGGGCGTCTGGCGCGAAGTCCTGCACGCCGGCGCGGGTGACGCGACCGCGCCGGAAAAGCGAAAAGGCCGGGCGGACCCGGCCTTCGCGTCTTTTCCGAAAGGTCCGGGGATCAGCGCTTGCTGAACTGGAAGCTCCGCCGCGCCTTGGGCTTGCCGTACTTCTTGCGCTCGACCACGCGTGCGTCGCGGGTGAGGAAGCCGCCGGCCTTGAGGATCGGCCGCAGCGTCGGGTCGAAGTTGACCAGCGCGCGGCTGATGCCGTGGCGCACGGCTCCCGCCTGGCCGGACAGCCCGCCGCCCCGGACCGTGCAGTAGACGTCGAACTCGCCGACCCGGTTGATGGCGACGAACGGCTGGTTGACGATCATCTGCAGCACCGGACGTGCGAAATATTTCGGCATCTCGCGGCCGTTGACCACGAACCTGCCGGTCCCGAGCCGCACCCACACGCGCGCCGTGGCGTTCTTGCGACCGCCCGTCGCATAGGCCCGTCCGAGGGCATCGAGCTTCGGTTTCGCCTCCTCGGCACCGGGTTCGACCGCAACCGCCGGCCGCAGTTTCGCCAGCGCCTCGAATCCGCCCGTCTGGGTCTCAGCCATGCGACGCCTCCGCGGCCCGGTTCTTGCGGTTGAGGGCACCGACGTCGAGGGGCACCGGCTTCTGCGCCTGGTGCGGGTGCTCCGGCCCCCTGTAGACGTGCAGCTTGCGCATCACCTGCTGCCGCAGCGGCCCCTTGCTGATCATCCGCTCGACCGCCTTGATCAGCACCCGCTCGGGAAAGCGGCCCTGCAGGATGCGGTCGGCCCGCTCCTCCTTGATGCCGCCCGGATAGCCGGTGTGCCGGTAGTACTTCTTCTGCTCCAGCTTGCGGCCGGTCAGCACCACCTTCTCGGCATTGACGACGACGATGTGGTCGCCGCAGTCCATGTGCGGCGTCCAGATCGGCTTGTGCTTGCCGCGCAGGCGGTTCGCCACCAGCGCTGCCAGACGGCCGAGCACGAGGCCGTCGGCGTCGATCACGTACCAGCCGCGCTCGATGTCGCGAGGCCTCGCCGAATAGGTCTTCATCCCGCGTCTTTCCGATTGCACGCGCAACGCCGCCGGCGGCCCCGGGGCCGCAACGGGACGAGGCACGAGGAATGGAACGGTCGGGGCACCGGGCCCCGTCGATGCCGCGCTCATCTAGTGGGGCCCGCGAGCGCTGTCAACGCCGCCGCCCCCGCTGCCGGCCTCACGGGTCCTCCGCGAAGGCCCAGACGCCGCGCCGTGCGGCCCGGGCGATGCGCTCGGCCGCGCGATAGGCGAAGGGCGCATCCGGCAGTGCCAGGGCGAGTCCGCGCGCGACGAGCCGCAGCCCGACATCATCGCCCTCCGAGAAAGTGTCGCGGCCGACCCGGCAGAAGCCGGTCGCCGTTCCGTCGGGCCGGCGCCCGGTGATCCGGCACTCGACGAAACCGTGCACGAGGCGACGCAGTTCCAGTACCGCCCGCGGGCCGCAGGGGACCGGGCGGAAACGCGGATCGCACGTCCGCCCCGCGTCCGGCAGATGGATCCCGGCGAGCGCGATCCGCTCGCCCGCGACCGTGAGGCTCGCATCCCCGTTGACGAGCGCGAGCCCGCGCACGGTGCGCTCCGTCGGCGACGCCGGAGCGGCGGCGAGAAGGGAGAGCACGAGCGCGACCGTCCGCGCGCCCGGGAGCGCGGCGAACGACGCGCGGCACGGGATCCCGGACGACATGCCGGCCATGTGGGGTGCCGCCCGTCCGGCGGCGAGATCCGCGCTCCATCTGCGGCGTCTGCCGGCCGCGAGACCCGCAGGAGCGCCCGCACCCCTTCCATCGGCAGGCGGGCCGCGCTACATGGAGCGCGCACGCGCCCGTAGCTCAGTCGGATAGAGCGTCGGCCTCCGGAGCCGAAGGTCAGAGGTTCGAGTCCTCTCGGGCGCGCCAGCTTCCTTCGGGCCGTGCGATGCGGATCAGCTGCCGGGAACGGCGGCCGCCAGCGCGTCCAGCTCGGCCATCGCCGAATCGACGTCGGGCACCAGCCGCCACAGCCGGCGCGTGCCCGGATCGGCGAAACCGGCTTCGATCACGTGCTCGAACAGCGCGACGCAGCGCTGCCAGAAGCCTTCGGCATCGACCAGCAGCACGGGCTTGTCGTGATAGCCGAGCTGGCGCAGCGTCAGCACCTCGAGCAGCTCGTCGAGGGTGCCGAAGCCGCCCGGCAGCACGAGGAAGGCGTCGGATGCGGAGATCATCCGCTCCTTGCGCTCGAACATGGTCGGCGTGACGACGAGGTCGGTGATGCCGGGCTTCGCCACCTCGCGGTCGAGCAGCCGGCGCGGGATGATCCCGACCACCTCGCCCCCGGCCTCGAGCGCCGCCGTCGCCAGCACGCCCATGAGCCCGACGTCGCCGCCGCCGTAGACGAGACGCCAGCCGCGGCTGCCGATGGCGTGCCCGGTGTCGCGGGCGAGCCGGCGATAGGCGGGCGACGCGCCCGGGCGCGACCCGCAGAAGACGCAGATGCTCTCGATCATGCGCCGACGCTAGCGCCCGCACCGGAGACCGGCAAGCGCGGGCGCGGCCGCGCCGCCGTATCGGTGCTCAGGGCTGCCCCCGGGTGAGCGCCTGGAAATCGTCGAGGAGGTCGCGGGTGATCGGACCGAACTGGTAGTTGGTGTCCTCGATCGCCCGCACCGGGGTGATCTCGGCGGCGGTGCCCGTCACGAAGATCTCCTGCGCGCCGCGCAGCTCCTCCGGCATGATGTGCCGTTCGATCACCTGCAGGCCGCGCTGCTTCGCGAGCCCGATCACCGTCTGGCGGGTGATGCCGTTGAGGAAGCAGTCGGGGATCGGCGTGTGCAGCGTGCCGTCGATGACGAGGAAGATGTTGGCGCCGGTGGTCTCGGCGACGTACCCCCGGTAATCGAGCATCAGTGCGTCGCCGAAACCGCGCGCCTCGGCCGCGTGCTTGCTCAGCGTGCAGATCATGTAGAGGCCGGCGGCCTTGCTGTGCACCGGCGCGCTTTCGGGCGAGGGCCGGCGGTAGATCGCCGGAGTGAGCCGCAGATCCCGGTAGTACGCGCCCCACTCCCAGACCGCGATGGCGACGTGGATCTTCGTGTGCTGCGCCGACACGCCCATCTGCTCGGCCCCGCGCCAGGCCACCGGCCGCACGTAGCAGTCCGAGAGGCCGTTGCGGCGGATCGTCTCCATGGTGGCCTGTTCGAGCTGCTCCACCGTCCAGGGGATCTCGAAGCCGAGCATGCGGCCGCTGTCGATCAGCCGCTGGCTGTGCTCGCGCAGCTTGAACACGCGCCCGCCGTAGGCCCGCTCCCCCTCGAACACGCAGCTCGCGTAGTGCAGGCCGTGCGAGAGCACGTGCAGCTTCGCCTCGCGCCAGGGCACGAACTCGCCGTCGTACCAGATCCAGCCGTCGCGAGCGTCGTACGGGATCAGTTCCGCCATCTGTTCGACCTCGGGAGGAGCCCGGTCCGGACCCGGACAGCGGGCTTTTCGGGATTGCGACGCCTATCACCGGGTTCCATATGTGTCAACGAAGCCCGGATCCACCGACGCGACACGAGGCCATGACCACCCTCAGTCCCCTGTTTCTCCGCGACGAGGAGCTGGAACGCAGCCTCGATCTCGTGCGCCGGGCGGCGCTCGCGCTCGAGCGCGCCGCGATCCAGGCGGCCGACGACCCGCGCCTCGACCGCCTCGACCTGGCGATCCTGCAGTTCGTCCACAGCTCGCCCGGCATCACGCCGTCCGAGCTCGACCGTCTGCTGGGCGTCGGCAAACAGACGCTCTCGCGGCATGTCAAGACCCTGCGTGATCTCGGCCTCGTGGTGACGCGCGTCGATCCGGCGGACCGTCGCACGCGCCCGCTCGCGCTGACCGAGGCCGGCGAGGAGCGGGCGATGCGCATGCTCGCCGCCCAGAAGCGGCGCCTGCGGGCCGCCTTCCAGCGGGTCGGGCCGGCGGCCGTCGAGGGGTTCTCGCGCGTGATGGCCGAACTCGCCGGCGGCAGCGGCCGGGCGGAGCGCGATCTCGCCTCGCTGCTGCGCCGGTCGTAAGCGCCGGCGCGACCGGCCTTCGAGCACGGATCGCGGCGATGGCGATCGAGGCCCATCTGCTCGTGGTCGACGACGATCCGCGGCTCGCGGATCTGCTGCGCCGCTACCTGAGCCGGCAGGGCTACGCCGTGTCGGTGGCGGGCGACGGCGTCGCGGCGCAAGCCCAGCTGCGCCGGTTCGTCTTCGACCTCGTCGTGCTCGACGTGATGCTGCCGGATCGCGACGGCTTCGCGCTCGCGCGCGAGATCCGGCGTCGCTCCGACGTGCCGATCCTGTTCCTGACCGCCCGGGGCGAGACCGGTGACCGCATCGCGGGTCTCGAGGCGGGGGCGGACGACTATCTCGTCAAGCCCTTCGAGCCGAGGGAGCTCCTGCTGCGCATCGCCACCATCCTGAGGCGCAGCCGGCGGCCCGACCGCACCGCAGCGGTCCGCTTCGGCCCCTGGGCCTTCGACCCCGCGCTCGAGGAACTGAGACACGAGGAGCGCGGGCCCGTTAGGCTGACGACGGTCGAGAGCTCGCTGCTCGCCGTCCTCGCCCGCGAGCCCGGCCGGGTGTTCTCGCGCGAGGAGCTCGCGGCCGAGAGCCGCATCTCGGGCTCCGACCGCGCCGTCGACGTGCAGATGGCCCGGCTGCGCCGCAAGCTCGAAGAGGATCCGCGCCAGCCGCGCTGGGTGGTGACGGTGCGCGGCGAGGGCTACGTGCTCAGGGGGACGGAATGAGGCCGCCACCCTCCGCCTTCCTGCAGCGGGTGCGGCGCGGCATCGTGCCGCGCACGCTCCTGTGGCGATCGATGCTGATCGTCGTGCTGCCGCTCCTCGTGCTGCAGATCGTCCTCACCGTCATCTTCTACAACCGCCACTGGGACACCATCACCCGCTGGCTCGCCGCCGGCGTGGCGGGCGACGTCGCGCTCGCCATCGACCTGCTCGAAGCGGCCCCGGACAGCGCCGCGCGCCGCGATGTCCTCGACCGCGTGCGGCGCCACACCGACCTCGCCATCTCCTTCGAGCCCGGCGGCGACCTCGCCGCGGCGGTGGCGCGCATCGGCGTGGAGGCGGCCGATCTCGGCCACATCGACAGCAAGATCGTCGAAGCCTTCGCCGAGAAGCTGCACCGGCCCTTCGCCGTCGACCTGCGCTCCGACTGGCCGGCGCGGGTCGTCGTCTACGTCCAGCTCGAGGACGGTCTGCTGCGCGTCCTCGCCCCGAGAAAGCGGGTCACCAGCACCACCACCGGCACCCTGCTCGCCTGGATGGTCGGCGCCTCGCTCGTCCTCGTCGCGGTCGCGATCTACTACATGGGTCTGCAGATCCGGCCGATCCGCCAGCTCGTCCGGGCCATGGACAGTTTCGGCAAGGGCCGCGACGTTGGCGATTTCCCGCCGCGCGGGCCGCAGGAGATCCGCAAGGCGGCCCGCGCCTTCAACGCCATGCGCCGGCGGATCCTGCAGTTCGTGGCGCAGCGGACCGAGATGCTGGCCGCCATCAGCCACGATCTCAGGACCCCGCTCACGCGCATGAAGCTCGAGCTCGAGCTGCTCGGCCGCGACGGCGATCCGGCCGTCGCCGAGCTGCGGCGCGACGTCGAGGAGATGCAGCACCTGGTCGACGTCTATCTCGACTTCGCCCGCGGCGAGGGTGGCGAGGAGGTGACGGAGGTCGATCTCGCGGCGATGCTGCGGGCCGAGTGCGAACGCACGCCCAGAAACGGGGTCCGCATCGATCTCCGCGTGCCGCGGACGCTGGTCGCCCCCGTGCGGCCGATCGCCTTCCGGCGCTGCCTGCGCAACCTGCTCGACAACGCCATCCGCTACGGCCGCCGGGTGCTGGTCACCGCTGAGCGCCGCCGCGACACCTTCGAGATCCGGATCGAGGACGACGGGCCGGGCATTCCGGAGGAGGAGCGCGAGCGCGTGTTCCAGCCCTTCTACCGTGCCGACCGCGCGCGGCGTGCCGACACCGGTGGCGCCGGCCTCGGTCTCGCCATCACGCGCGACATCGTCCTCGCCCACGGCGGTGAGATCGAGCTCGGCCGTTCCGCCCTGGGCGGCCTCGCCGTCGCCCTGCGCCTGCCGCGCTGACCGCCGGCACCGCTCCGGCCGCTCAGTGCACGCTCACGGGCTCGCGCCCGAGCAGCCGCGCCAGTGTGCGGGCCAGCGCGTGGTCCGGCGCGAACGCCAGCGCCATGCCGCTCTCGTCCAGCACCACGTAGCGGATGGCCCGTCCGCAGCGCACCGGCTGCAGACGTGCGACCCGCGGCGCCGACGGCTGCACCGGGATCGGATCCTTCTGCCGCACCGCCGCGACCCTGTCCTCTCCGGCCGAGGTCCGTTGGCAGGAAAGCACGGACAGGTTAACGATCCGTTGCGAGGAGGACGGACGTGGACACCGCCGACCCGGGACCGACCCTCGTGCTCGCCTCGGCGAGCGCGACACGTGCGCGGCTGCTGCGCGAGGCGGCCGTACCCTTCACCGTGGAGCCCGCCGTCGTCGACGAGCGCGAGCTGCGCGAGGGCCTCGCGGCCGCGGGTGCGCGGGTCGAGGATGCGGCGACGGCCCTCGCCGAGCTCAAGGCGCTCAGGGTCGCGCAGGGGCGGGGCGACAGGGCGCTCGTGCTCGGCTGCGATCAGATCCTCGAGTGCGAGGGCGAGTGGTTCGGGAAGCCCGCGGACCTCGCCGCGGCGCGCGAGCAGCTCCTGCGCCTGCGCGGCCGCCGGCACCGGCTCGTGACCGCGGGCGTCGTGATACGCGCGGGAAGCCGGGTCTGGCATCGGGTCGAGACGGCCGATCTCTGGATGCGCCACTTCTCCGAAAGCTTCCTCGACGCCTATCTGGAGCGGGCGGGTGCGGAAGTGCTGCAGTCGGCCGGCGCGTACCGCATCGAGGGCCCGGGCATCCAGCTCTTCGCGCGCATCGAGGGCGACTTCTTCACGATCCTCGGCCTGCCGCTCCTGTCCCTGCTGCAGGCGCTGCGCGACCAGGGGGTGCTCGCACGATGAGCGGGGTGCGCGTGCTCGGGCTCACGGGCTCGATCGCGAGCGGCAAGAGCTTCGTCGCCTCCCTGTTCGATCTCCTGGGCGTGCCCGTGTTCGACGCCGATGCGGTCGTCCACGCGCTCACCGGACCCGGCGGTGCCGCGGTGCCCGCCGTACTCGAAGCCTTTCCCGAGGCGAAGACGGAGAGCGGCGGCATCGACCGGCGCCGGCTCGGCCAGCGCGTCTTCGCCGACCCGGCCGCGCTCGCCCGGCTCGAGCGCATCCTGCACCCCCTCGTGCGCGAGGCCGAACGTCTCTTCCTCGTGAACTGTGCGCGCCACGGGGTCGACCTCGCCGTGCTCGACATTCCGCTCCTGTTCGAGACCGGAGGCGATGCGCGCTGCGACCGGACGCTGGTCGTCACCTGCCACCCCATGCTTCAGGAGCAGCGGGCACTTGCCCGCCCCGGCATGACCGCCGCGCGGCTCGCGCAGGTGCGTGCCCGCCAGCTTCCGGACGCGGACAAGCGGCGGCGTGCGGACTATACCATTAGGAGCGGCCGCGGCCGCGGCGAGGCGCTCGCGGCGGTGCGGGCGATCGTCCTCGACATGCGCGACTGTCCGACGCGGGCCTGGCCCGAACGCTGGCTGCGTCGGTCGCGGACCGGAGGGCAGGGTGCTGCGTGAGATCGTGCTCGATACCGAGACCACCGGTCTCGATCCGGCGGCCGGACACCGGATCGTCGAGATCGGGGCGGTCGAACTCGTCAACCATCTGCCGACCGGCGTCCACTGGCAGCGCTACGTCAATCCGGAGCGCGACATGCCGGAAGAAGCGCGGCGGGTGCACAACCTGTCGGCGGAATTCCTCGCCGGTCACCCGAAGTTCGCCGAGATCGTCGACGAATTCCTCGCCTTCCTCGGCGACAGCACGCTCGTCATCCACAACGCCAGCTTCGACCTGCGCTTCCTCAACGCCGAGCTCGAGCGCTGCGGCCGCGAGCCGCTCCCGCCCTCGCGCGTCATCGACACCCTGCTGCTCGCCCAGCGACGCTTCCCGGGCCAGCCGAACAGTCTGGATGCGCTCTGCCGGCGTTTCGGCGTCGACGCCTCGGCGCGCACCTACCACGGAGCGCTCCTCGACAGCGAGATCCTCGCCGAAGTCTACCTGCACCTGATCGGCGGCCGCCAGGCGGCGCTCGGTCTCGAGCCGGTCCGCGAGCGGGCGGGCGGAGCGCGGACCCGCGCCCGGACCCCCCGCCCGGCGCGCCCGCACGCGCCCACCGCGGAGGAACTCGAGGCGCACGCGGCCTTCGTCGCGGGGATCCCGGACGCGCTCTGGAACCGGTTCTGACCTGCGACGTGCAGGGCATTGGACGGGCGCGCTGCCGCCGCCTATAGACGCGTCGACCCTTCACGTAGCCCCGGAGAGGAGCGCATGCCCAAAATCGCGGTCCGGAACCCCGTGGTCGAGCTCGACGGTGACGAGATGGCGCGGATCATCTGGCAGATGATCCGCGAGCAGCTGATCCTGCCCTTCCTCGACATCCAGCTCGTCTACTACGATCTGTCGATCCAGAACCGCGACGCCACGGACGACCGCGTCACGGTCGAGGCCGCCGAGGCCATCAGGAAGTACAATGTCGGGGTGAAGTGCGCCACCATCACCCCGGACGAGGCGCGCGTGAAGGAGTTCGGCCTCAAGAAGATGTGGCGCTCGCCGAACGGCACCATCCGCAACATCCTCGGCGGGACCGTATTCCGCGAGCCGATCATCTGCCGCAACGTGCCGCGGCTGGTGAAGACATGGACGAAGCCGATCGTCATCGGCCGTCACGCCTTCGGCGACCAGTACCGCGCGACCGACGTGCGCATCCCGGGCCGCGGCCGCCTCACCATGACCTTCACGCCCGAGGATGGCTCGGAGCCGCAGACCTGGGAGGTGCACGACTTCCCGGGCGGCGGCGTGGCGCTCTCCATGTACAATCAGGACGACAGCATCCGCGATTTCGCCCGCGCCTGCCTCAACTACGGCCTGCAGCGGGGCTACCCGGTCTATCTCTCGACCAAGAACACCATCCTCAAGGTCTACGACGGGCGCTTCAAGGACCTGTTCCAGGAGGTCTACGACAACGAGTTCCGCGCCGAATTCGAGAAGCGTGGCCTTGTCTACGAGCACCGGCTGATCGACGACATGGTGGCCGCGGCGCTCAAATGGGAAGGCGGCTTCGTCTGGGCCTGCAAGAACTACGACGGCGACGTGCAGTCGGACGCGGTGGCGCAGGGCTTCGGCTCGCTCGGCCTGATGACCTCGGTGCTGATGACGCCGGACGGGAAGACGGTGGAGGCCGAAGCCGCGCACGGCACGGTGACCCGCCACTACCGCCTTTGGCAGCAGGGCAAACCGACCTCGACCAACCCGATCGCCTCGATCTTCGCCTGGACGCGCGGGCTCACCTATCGCGGCCGCATCGACGGCACTCCCGAGGTCGAGGAATTCGCGAAGACGCTCGAGCAGGTCTGCGTCGACACGGTGGAATCCGGGAAGATGACCAAGGACCTCGCGGTCCTGATCGGGCCCGACCAGCCCTGGCTCACGACCGAGGAGTTCATGGGCGAGATCGAAAAGGAGCTGCGCCGCCGGGTGGCGGCCTGACGGAGACCGGGAGCGAGCCACGGAAAGCGGACGGGAGCGCACGGAGGACGGAGGCGCCGGCCGGATCGGCCGGGTGATCGCGGTCGCCGGCTCGGTGGTGGACATGGCGTTCGAGACGCCGCCACCGCCACCGGTGCGGTCGATCTGCGAGATCGCACGCGAAGACGGCGGCCGGCTTCTCGTCGAGGTGCAGCAGCATCTGGACGCCCGCACCGCGCGCGGGGTGGCGCTCGCGGCCACCTCCGGGCTCGCCATCGGCACGCCGGTCGTGGCGACGGAGCGGCCGCTCGAGGTGCCGGTCGGGCCGGCGGTGCTCGGGCGGCTGGTCGGCGTCGACGGCGAGCCCCTCGACCGCGGCGCGCCCTTCCCGCCGGACGTGCCGCGCCGGCCGGTCCATCGTCCGCCGCCGCGCCTGCAGGAGGTCCGGGGCCAGCTCGAACCCTTCTGGACCGGCATCAAGGTCGTCGACCTCGTGGCACCGCTCGCCCGCGGCGGCAAGGCCGGCATGTTCGGCGGCGCCGGCGTCGGCAAGACCGTGCTGCTGATGGAGCTGATCCGCACCGTCGTCGAACGCTACCGGGGCACCTCGGTGTTCGCCGGCATCGGCGAGCGGATGCGGGAAGGCCACGAACTGCTCGAGGAACTCCGGCAGGCCGGGGTGCTGGCCGACACCGGGCTCGTCTTCGGCCAGATGAACGAGCCGCCGGGGGCGCGCTGGCGCGTCGGGCTCACGGCGCTCACGCTCGCCGAATACTTCCGCGACGAGGAGCACCGGGACGTGCTGCTCCTCGCGGACAACGTCTACCGTTTCGTGCAGGCCGGGTCCGAGGTCTCGGGGCTGCTCGGCCGGCTGCCGTCGCGCGTCGGCTACCAGCCGACGCTCGCTTCCGAGATCGCCGAATTCGAGGAGCGGGTCGCGTCGGTGGGCGAGGCGGCGGTGACCTCGATTCAGGCCGTCTACGTGCCGGCGGACGACTACACCGATCCCGCGGTGGCCCAGATCTTCACCCACCTCGACGCGGCGATCGTGCTGTCGCGGGAGATGGCGGCGGAGGGGCTCTACCCGGCGGTCGATCCGCTAGGCTCGAGCTCGACCCTGCTCGATCCGCGCGTCGTGGGCGAACGCCACTACCGGGTCGCCGAGGAGGTGCGTCGGGTGCTCGAACACTATCGCGAACTGCGCGAGATCATCGCGCTGCTCGGGATCGAGGAGCTCGCCTCCGAGGACCGGCAGAAGGTCTTCCGGGCCCGCCGCCTGCAGCGCTTCCTCACCCAGCCCTTCCAGGTGACCGAAGCTTTCACCGGTCGGCCCGGCGTGTCGGTCCCGGTGGAGGCGACCATCGAGGGCTGCGCGCGGATCCTCGCGGGCGAGGGCGATGCGCTTCCCGAACAGGCCTTCTACATGACCGGCACCTTCGACGACGTCCTCGTGCGGGCGCGCGCCGGAAGCGGGGACGGATGATCCACCTCCGCGTCGCGACACCGCTCGAACGGGTCGTCGACACCCGGGATGCCGTCTACATCGAGGCCGAGGACGCGACGGGTCGCTTCGGCATCCTGCCGCGCCACGCGGATTTCCTCACGGTGCTCGCGGTCTCGGTGCTGACCTGGCGCGATGCCGGCGGGCGCGAGCATCACATCGCGGTGCGCGGTGGCGTTCTGCGGGTCAGTAGCGGCGCACGCGTGGATGTCGCGACGCGCCAGGCCGTGGGCGAGGAGACGCTCGAGCGGCTCGGCGAGGCGGTGCTGGCGCGGCTGCGGCAGGAGGTGGAAGAGCAGGCGGAGGCGCGGACCGCGATGGCGCGGCTGGAGCTGTCGCTCGTGCGGAGCCTGAGGGACTATCTCGACGCCCGCCGGGCGCCGCCGCCGCGCGTCGGCACCGGGAGCGTGACGTGAGCGGGACGAGGCCGCCGGAGAACAACCATCTGCACCGTGCGGTGCGCGAGCGGCTCGCGCGCCGCCGCCTCGCCGAACGGTTCGGCGATCATCCGCTCGCGCGCCATCTGGCGATGATCGGCTCGCTCGGCTGGCTCCTGGTGACCCCGACGCTCGTCGGCGCGTTCCTAGGGCGCACGCTCGATTCGCTTTTCGGCACGGGCGTCTTCTGGTCCGGCAGCCTCATCGTCCTCGGTGCGGCCATCGGCCTCTGGCTGCTGTGGCGACGGCTCGAGGAGGAGCGCGGCGAATGAGCACGCTGGTGGCCGGCGGAGCGGTCGCGGGCTTCCTCTTGGGGCTCGTCTACTTCGCCCTCCTTGCGGCGGAGACCCGCGCCTTCCTCGACCGGGCGCCGCTTTCCCGGCATCTCCTCCTGCTGGTGGCGCGCATCCTTCCCGCCGTCCTCCTCTTCTGGCTGCTCGTGCAGGCGGGAGCCGCGCCGCTGCTCGCCGGCTTCGCCGGCTTCCTCCTCGCCCGCGCCTTCGTGGTCCGCAGGAGGACCGTCTGATGGAAGCCGGGCCGCTCGCGAGCGACGTGCTGTTCCGGGTCGGCCCCGTGCCGGTGGCGCGGGCGGTGATCTCGACCTGGATCCTGATGGCCGGGCTCGTCGCCATCGCACGTCTCGCCTTCGCGCGCCCCGCGGACCCTCCGGGCCGCCTGCAGACGGCGGTCGAGATCGTCGTCGAGGCGATCGTCGAGCAGCTGCGCATGGCATTGCGGCGCGATCCCGCGCCCTGGCTGCCGCTGCTCGGCACCCTCTTCCTGTTCCTCGCCTCTGCCAACCTCACCGCCGTCCTCCCGGGGGCGGTGCCGCCGACGGGCCACATCGAGACACCGCTCGCGCTCGCCATCGTCGTCTTCGTCACGGTGCATCTGGAGGGGCTGCGCGCGCGGGGAGTGCGGGGACATCTGCGCGAATATCTCGAGCCGACGCCGCTCCTGCTGCCGCTGCACATCGTCTCCGAGATCAGTCGCACCTTCGCCCTCGCCGTGCGCCTGTTCGGGAACATGATGAGCCACGAGATGGTGGTCGCGGTGCTGCTGCTGCTCGCCGGCTTCCTCGTGCCGGTGCCGTTCCAGCTGCTCGCGATCCTGATCGGCCTCGTCCAGGCCTATGTGTTCACCCTGCTCGCCGCGGTCTTTCTCGCCGCGGCGATCGGATCCGGTCCAGCCAGCCGCGGAGACGGGACATGAACGTCGAAGTCGCAAGCGTCCTCGGAGCTGCCATCGCCGTCGGCCTCGGCGCGATCGGACCCGGGCTCGGCGAGGGCCGGGCGGTGGCCGCGGCGATGGACGCCATCGCCCGCCAGCCGGAAGCGGCCGGCACGCTCGTGCGCTACCTCTTCGTCGGCCTCGCGATGATCGAGACCATGGCGATCTACTGCCTCGTCGTCGCGCTGCTGCTGCTCTACGCCAACCCCTTCGTCGGCTGAGTGATGTCGATCGACTGGTGGACGGTCGCGCTGCAGATCGTCAATTTCGTCGTCCTCGTCTGGCTGCTGAAACGCTTCCTCTACGCGCCGGCGCTGCGGGTGATCGAGAACCGCCGGCGCCGCGAGGAAGAGGCGCTCGCCGCGGCGCGGCGCATGCAGGAAGAGGCGGAGGCCCGGCAGCGGGAGCTCGAAGAGCGGCTTGTGGCGCTCGCGCGCGAACGCGAGCAGATGCGCCAGAAGCTGCGCGAGGAGAACGAGCGCGAGCGCGAGCGGGTGCTCGCCGAGGCACGTGCGGAGGCCCGCCGGTTCCTCGAAGAGGCCGAGAGGCGTGTGCGGCAGGAGCGCGAGGAGACGCTGCGGACGCTGCGCGCGGAACTCGCCGGGCTCGCCGTGACCCTGGCGGGCCGGCTGCTCGAACCCCTGCGCGGGCCGGCGCTCGACGAGGCCTTCTTCCACCGCCTGCTCGGGCATCTCGCGGCACTTCCGGAGGAGCGGCGGGCGGAACTGCGCGAGGCGCTCGCCGCCGACGCCGGGACGCCCGAGCTCGCCTCGGCCTCGCCGCCGGATGCGGCACGCAGCGCCATCTTCCGCGAGGAGCTGGCCCGCATCCTGCCCGACGGGACGGCGCCGCGGCTCGTGACGGCGCCGGAACTCGGCGCCGGGGTCGAGCTCCGGATGCCGCATCTGCGCATGGAATTCAGCCTGCGGCGCGCGCTCGCCGAGGCCCGCGAGGAGCTGGCCGGTGCCGCGGCGACTGCGTGAAGAGGCCGGAGCCTGGCTCGAGGGGGCACGGCGCCGGGCCGAAACGCTGCGCCCCGAGCCGGTCGTCGAACGCTTCGGCCGGGTGACCCGGACCGGCGACGGCGTGGTCCGGATCGAGGGGCTCGAGCGGCCGCGGCTCGACGAGATCGTCGAGATCGAGGGTGGGATCGAGGCGCTCGTGGTACGCGCGAGCCTCGGGGAGGTCGGCTGCGTGCTGCTCGATCGCGGCGCGGAGGTGCGGGCCGGGGCCCGGGTGCGCGCCACCGGCCGCGTCGTGCAGGTGCCAGTGGGCGAGGCGTTGCTCGGCCGGGTCGTCGACGCGCTCGGCCGGCCGCTCGACGGTCTCGGCCCGATCGCCGCCGAGCGGACGGAACCGGTCGAACGTCCGGCGCCGGCGATCGTGGACCGGGCCTTCGTCTCCGAACCGCTGACCACGGGGCTTCTCGTCGTCGATGCCATGCTGCCGGTCGGACGCGGCCAGCGCGAGCTGATCCTCGGCGACCGCAAGACCGGCAAGACCGCGATCGCGGTCGATGCCATCCTCGCGCAGAAGCGCTCGGATGTGGTCTGCGTCTACGCCGCCATCGGCCAGAAGAGCTCGACCGTGGCGCGCGTGATCGAGGCCGTCCGTGCATCCGGTCCCTTCGAGCGGACGATCTTCGTCGTCGGCCCGGCCGAGAGCCCGCCCGGGCAGCAGTGGCTCGTGCCCTATGCCGCCTGCACCATGGCCGAATATTTCCGCGACCGCGGCCGGCACGCGCTCGTGGTCTACGACGATCTGACGAAGCACGCCGACGTGCACCGCGAGCTCTCGCTCCTGCTGCGCCTGCCGCCGGGCCGCGAGGCGTTTCCCGGCGATGTCTTCTACCTGCACGCGCGGCTGCTCGAGCGGGCGGCGAAGCTCGCGCCCGGGCTCGGCGGCGGTTCGCTCACCGCACTGCCGATCGCCGAGACCCAGGCCGGCAACATCTCGGCCTACATCCCGACCAACCTGATCTCGATCACCGACGGCCAGATCTGGCTGGAGCCGCGTCTGTTCCACGCCGGGCAGAAGCCCGCGGTCGACGTCGGGCTCTCGGTGTCGCGGGTGGGTGGCAAGGCGCAGCCGCGGGTGCTCCGCCAGCTCGCGGCGCACCTGCGCGTCGACTACGCCCAGTTCCAGGAGCTCGAACTCTTCACCCGCTTCGGCGGCGTCACCGATCCGCGCATGGCGCGCACGCTCGCACACGGCCGGCGCATCCGCTTCCTCCTGCGCCAGCCGCAGTCCACGCCTTTCTCGGTGACGGAAGAAGCCGTGCTGCTGCTCGCGCTCGACGAGGGGCGCTTCGACCGGATCGCCGAAACGCGCCTCGACGAGGCACGGACCGCCGTCCTCGAACGGGTGGCGCCGGAGGCGGAAACGCTCGCCCCCGACTGGCTCGCCGGCGCCGAAGCCCCGGAGCAGCGCGCGGCCCTGCTCGCGGCGATCGACGCGGCACTGGCCGCGCTCGCCGCGGAAGCGGCATGAGCGAGCTCGCACGGGTCGAGACCCGTATCCGCACTCTCGGACAGCTCTCCGAGGTGGTGCGGGCGATGCGGGGCATGGCTTCGTCGCGACTGCGCGAGGCGGAGGAGGCGGCGGAGGCCGTCGAATCCTTCGCGCGCACCGTCGAGGACGCGGTCGACGCGCTCGCCGCCGCAGAGGACCGGCACGACGGGCGCCACCGCCGCGACGGTGCGGTGCTGCTCCTCGTGGGTGCCGAGCACGGTTTCGTCGGCGGATTCAGCGAATCGCTCGCGCGCGAGCTCGCCCGCCTGCGCGAGCCCGGGGAGCGGGTGCACATCGTCGGCCGGCGCACCGCCGCCATCGCCGCCGCGCACGGGATCGCGGCCGACATCGTCCACCCGCAGGGCTCGCACGCGCAGGGCATCGTCGTCGCCGCCCGCGGCGTGGCGACCGCGCTCGGCGCCCCGCAACGGCTCCGCCTGCTCCATGCGCGCCCGGCGCGCGGCGGTTCGGAGATCCGCAGCGAAACCGTACTGCCGCGTCGGCGTCCGGGGGACGGGAGCCGCTGGCGGCCACCACCGCTCACACATCTGCCCCCACCGCTGCTCTACCGGGCCCTGCTCGAGGAGCTGGTGTTCGCGGCGGTGGTCCGTGCGATGCTGGACGCGTTCGCGGCCGAGAACGACGCGCGGCTGCGCGCCATGGAGCGGGCCGAGCGCAATATCCGCGACCGCATCGCCGGGCTGGAGCGCGAGTGGCAGCGCCTGCGGCAGGAGAGCATCACCGCGGAGCTGCTCGACATCGTCGCGGGAGCGGAAGCGGTCGGCCCGGAGCGGTGACCCGCGCTCCGGCGCCCGGCGACGGCGCCGTCGGCTCTGGACACTTGATGTCGATCGGCATTCACTGTGTCCTCGCGACGGGCTTCGCGCACGCCGGCGCACGCGCCCTGCTCGTGAGCCACCGGGACGTCGAGTCGGATGCCACGGTGCGGCTGATCACCGCCACCTTCCACCACTACGCGGCCGATCCGGCAGCCGGCAAGGCGGCGGCGCTGCTCGCGGCGCGGCGGCAGCTCGCGGCCGATCCGGAGCGCGCACATCCGGCCTTCTGGGCGGCCTTCGACCTGGTCGGCGACGGTGGAGCAGAGGGGCCGACCGGCTGACCGCCGCCACGTCCGGGTGGCCCCCGGAACCGCTCAGCGGGCGCAGTCGAGGAGCGGCCCGAGCTGGTCGACCCGCCGGTCGATCACCGCCGCTCGCTGCACCACCCCGCGCTGGCCCGGCCGGCGGGCGAGGGGTGCGGGCAGCATGGCTGCGAGCTGTGCCGCTTCCCGGCGCGACAGACGGCCCGCCGGTTTGCCGAACCAGTGCCGGGCCGCCGCCTCGGCGCCGAAGATCCCGGGCCCGAGCTCGACGATCTGCAGATAGACCTCAAGGATGCGGCGCTTCGGCCAGAGCGCCTCGATCAGGAAGGTGAGCGGGACCTCGAGGATCTTGCGCACCGGATCGCGGCCCGGCCAGAGAAACAGGTTCTTCGCCGTCTGCTGGCTGATGGTCGAGGCGCCGCGCGGTCTTCCACCCGCCCGCCAGAGCGCGAGCTGGTCGGCGAGGGCGTTCCAGTCGAAGCCGGAATGGGTGCAGAAGAGATTGTCCTCGGCGGCGATCACCGCGAAACGCAGGGCTGGGGCGACGTCGGCGAGCGGGATCGGCCGGTGGTCGATCGCCTGCCCTTCGAGCCGGCGGAGCAGCATGAGCGCACTCGTCGGCGGATCGACGGCGCGCAGCACGAGGACGGCCCCGATGGGCAGCGCGAGGATGGCCGCGAGAACGCGGAGGATCGCCCGCCTCACGCGGGCTCGCCGCGGCCGGGCGGCGCGACGGTGCTTCGGGGAGCTGGAGGCGGAGGCCGACAACCGGCTCAGGCGTGGCCCATGTGGGTCGACAGCAGGCTCGGATCGATGCCGATCTTCCGCAGCGCCCGCGTCCACTTGCCGTCGTTGTCGGAGGAGAAGACGAGTTCGGGATCGGCCGGCACCACGAGCCAGCCGTTGGCCTGGATCTCGGCATCGAGCTGGCCCGGAGCCCAGCCGGCGTAGCCGAGCGCGAGAAGCCGGTGCTTCGGTCCTTCGCCGCGGGCGACGGTCTTCAGCATCTCGATCGTCGCAGTCAGCGCGAAACGCCCGTCGACGACGAGCGAGCTCTCGGAAACATGATCCGCGGAATGCAGCACGAAGCCGCGCGCGGGTTCCACGGGCCCGCCGAAATGCACCGGAAGCTCCGCGGCGATCTCGTCCGGGTCGATGCCGACCTGGCCGGCGATGTCGGCGAACGAGACATTGTCGAGGCGGCGGTTCACCACGATCCCCATCGCCCCCTCCGGGGAATGGGCGCAGAGGAAGACGACGGAGCGGGCGAAGCGCGGGTCCGCCATGCCCGGCATGGCGACCAGGAGCTGTCCCGTCAGGTGGCGGTCGTCGGCGGCTGTCTCGCTCATGAGCGTCAGATAGGCGGGCGCCGGAACCCCAACAAGGTGCCGGCCGCGTCGGAGGAAGGCGGCCGCGGCCTTGCCCGGGGCGGCGGCGCGTGGCAGTCCCGGGGCGGCACAGCGGGGAGGATCCGATGAACCGCATCGATCTCGAAGGCAGAAGGGCGGTCGTGACCGGCGGTGCCCAGGGCATCGGCCGGGCGATCGTCGAGCGCTTCCTGCAGTCCGGTGCTGCGGTCGCCGTCTGGGACCGTGATCCGGAGGAGAGCGCGAAGACCGTCGCCGAGCTCTCGCCGCTCGGCCGGGTGATCGCGGTGGAAACGGACGTCACGGACTACGCCTCGGTGGAACGTGCGACGGAACGGACCACGCGCGAGCTCGGGGGCATCGACATCCTCGTCCCGAACGCCGGTATCGCCGGGCCGGCGGTGAAGCTGTGGGAATATCCGCTCGATGCCTGGAAGCAGGTCATCGACATCGACCTCACCGGTGTCTTCCACACCCTGCGCGCGGTCGTGCCGCAGATGATGGAGCGCAATTACGGTCGCATCTGCATCACCGCCTCGATCGCCGGCAAGGAGGGCAACCCCAACGCCTCGGCCTACAGCGCCGCCAAGGCCGGGGTGATCGCGCTCACCAAGTCCCTCGGCAAGGAACTCGCGCAGTACGACATCTCGGTGAACTGCATCACCCCGGCGGCGGCGAAGACGCGCATCTTCGAGCAGATCACGCAGGAGCACATCGACTACATGCTCTCGAAGATTCCGCGCGGCCGCTTCGTGACGGTCGGGGAGATCGCGGCGATGGTCGCCTGGATCGTGTCGGAGGAGAACAGCTTCACAACGGGCGCCGTGTTCGATCTCTCGGGCGGGCGCGCGACCTACTAAGGCCAACGTGCTCGACGCGTTCACCGGCGCGTTCGTCGCCTTCTTCGTCACCATCGACCCGCTCGGTCTCGTGCCGATCTTCATGGCGGTGACGCGCGACCTCGGGCCGCCGGAGCGCCGGCGGACGGCCGTGCGCGCCATTGCCATCGCCACGGTGGTGCTGCTGCTGTTCGCGGTCTTCGGCGAGAGCGTGCTCGTCGGCCTCGGCATCGGCATTCCCGCGTTCCGCATCGCGGGCGGCCTGTTCCTGTTCCTTCTCGCCCTCGAAATGGTGTTCGAGCGCCGCGGGCCCAGGCGCGGCGGCACGGCCGGACAGGTCGCGGACGAGCCGCACCCGGGCGATCTCGCCGTGTTCCCGCTCGCCATTCCGCTGATCGCCGGACCGGCGGCCATCACCACAACCATTCTGGTGTCGAGCCGCCACTCGGAGCACCTGGTCTTCGAGCTCGCCGCCTTCGCCGCCATGCTGCTCGTGCTGGCGCTCACCTGGCTCGCCTTCCGCCTCGCCGACCTGCTGCAGCGCCGGCTCGGGCCGACCGTGATCAACGTGCTCTCGCGTCTGCTGGGTCTGCTCCTCGGCGCACTCGCCGTGCAGTACGTGCTGGACGGCCTCCGCGGCGCGCTCGCCGCCTGATCCGCCTCCGGTTGAGAAGAATTCAGCCCGGCGCGAAATTTCTCGTTTGCCGCCGGCACCTTCCCTGCGCGACATCGTAGCCGGCAGGGATTGCGGAGGCGGTCATGACGGCGGTGCTCGAGACGAAGCGGCGCGGCGGTCGCGAGGCGCGCAGGGCGCTCCGCGCGGCTCCGCTGGAAGAGGCACAGCGGCCGGTCCGGGGCGGGTTGCAGGGCGGTCGCTACCGGCCGCTCGACGAGGCCGATCTCGTGCGCATCCACCGGGCCGCGCTCGACGTGCTCGAGACCGTGGGCCTCGCCGATCCGATCCCGAGCTGTGTGGAACTTTGCACGGCGCGCGGCGCGTTCCTGAACGATGCCGGACGGCTGTGCTTTCCGCGCGCGCTGGTCGAGGACACGATCGCCCGGGCGCCGAAGCGGATCGTCGTCTGCGGGCAGGATCCGCGCTTCGATCTCGAACTCGGCGGCGGGCGGGTGCATTTCGCCACCGCCGGCGCGGCCGTCCACACCGTCGACGAGGAGACCGGCGAGTACCGCCTGTCGACCCTGCGCGATCTCCACGATGCCGCGCGCCTCGCCGATGCGCTCGAATACATCGACCTGTTCCAGCGCCCGGTCGTCTGCCGCGATCTCGAGGACCCGCGCGAGCTCGACCTCAACACCCTCTACGCCTGCATCGCCGGCACGGCGAAGCCCGTCGGCACGAGCTTCACCCTGCCCGCCCATCTCGCGGAAGGCTTCGCCATGCTGCATGCCGTCGCCGGCTCGGAAGAGGCGTGGCGCGCGCGGCCGTTCGTGACCCTCTCCTCCTGCTTCGTCGTGCCGCCGCTCAAATGCGCCGAGGATGCCTGCCGCGTGCTCGAGGTCGCGGTCCGGGGCGGCATGCCGGTGCTGCTGCTCGCCGCCGGCCAGGCCGGCGCCACCAGCCCGGCCGCGCTCGCGGGCGCGGTGGTGCAGGAGATGGCCGAGGTGCTGGCCGGTCTCGTCTACGTCCACGCCATCCGCGAGGGCGCTCCTGCGATCCTCGGCCCCTGGCCGTTCGTCTCGGACCTCCGGACGGGGGCGATGTCGGGCGGCAGCGGCGAGCAGGCCCTTCTCATGGCGGCGTGCGCCCAGATGGGGCGCTTCTACGATCTGCCGACCGGCGTCGCCGCCGGCATGACCGACAGCAAGCTCTCCGACGAGCAGGCCGGCATCGAGATCGGCATCAACCACGCGCTGGTCGCCAATGCCGGAGCCGATCTCGTCTACGAGGCGGCGGGCATGCGCGCGAGCCTTCTCGGGTTCTCGCACGTCGGCATGGTCGTCGACCACGATTCGGTCGGCGCCACGCTCCGCACCGTGCGGGGCATCGAGACCGATGACGACAGCCTTTCGGTCGGGGTGATCCGCGAGGTCTGTCTCGAGGGGCCGGGGCATTTTCTCGGCCACACCCAGACCCTCTCGCTCATGCAGAGCGGATACGTCTACCCGGTCGTGGGCGACCGTTCGAGCCCGAAGGAGTGGGTCGAGAAGGGCTCGACGCGGCTGCTCGACCGTGCCACACGGAAGACGCAGGAGATCCTCGCGCGGCACTTCCCCGCCCATCTGCCGCGGGAGACGGATCTGGAGCTGCGCCGGCGGTTCCCGGTCCGCCTCCCCGTGGAAGCGGTGCGACCGGGCGCGGCGTGAACGGAAGGGAGGAGGGGGACATGCAGGAGCACGCACGCGTCGTCATCGTCGGCGGCGGGATGATGGGGATCGGCCTCCTCTACCACCTCGCCGAGGAGGGCTGGACGGACGTCGTGCTCGTCGAGAAGGGCGAGCTCACCTCGGGCTCCACCTGGCACGCCGCCGGCCAGTGTCCGCACTTCATCGGCAGCCTGTCGATGGCGCACATCCACTTCTACGCCACGCAGCTCTATCCGAAGCTCGAGGCCATGACAGGCCAGAGCGCCGGCTGGCACGGCTGCGGCGGCATCCGCCTCGCGCTCACCGACGAGGAGGTCGACTGGTTCCGCTACGTCCACGGCATCTCGAAGCTCGTGGGATACGAGGCGCATCTGATCCCGCCCGGGGAGATCCGGCGGCACCATCCGTTCCTCGAGACGTTCGGGGTGAAGCTCGGCTTCCTCACCGTGAGCGACGGCCACGTCGATCCATCGAGCGCCGCCAATGCCCTCGCCATCGCCGCCCGCCGCAGGGGTGCCACCATCGAGAAGCGCACGCGGGTCACGAACATCGAGCGCCTGCCCTCGGGCGAGTGGCGGGTCGTGACCGACCGCGGCAGCATCACATGCGAGCACGTGGTCAACGCCGCCGGTTCCTACGCGCCCCAGGTCGGCGCCTGGACCGGGCTGCGGGTGCCGTGCGTGAACATGCTGCACCACTACATCGTCACCGAGCCGCTCGAGGAGGTGAAGGCGCTCGACCGCGAGCTGCCGGTGGTGCGCGACCCGTATTCCCACAGCTATCTGCGCCAGGAGCAGAAGGGCCTGCTGGTCGGTCCGTACGAGCAGGAGGGCGCGCGCACCGTCTTCGACGACGGCGTGCCGTGGGAGTTCGAGAGCGAGCTGCTGCCGCCCGAGCTCGATCGCCTCACGCCCTGGCTCGAACGCGCCGCCGAGCGGCTGCCGCTGTTCGGTCGCGCCGGCATCCGGCGCGTCGTCAGCGGCGCCATCACCCACACGCCCGACAGCTATCCGCTGCTCGGTCCCGCACCGCGCCTGCGCAACTACTGGATGGCCTGCGGTTCCTCGATCGGCATCGCCCAGGGGCCCGGCTGCGGCCGCTACCTCGCCCAGCTCATGGTGCACGGCGAAGCCGAGATCAACATGCTCGACTTCGACCCGAGGCGCTTCGGCGACTGGTGCGACGAGGACTACGCCCGGAAGACGGCGGTCCACGACTACGAGCACATGTACTACTGTCACAAGCCGGGCGAGTTCTTCGACGTCGGCCGGCCGAAGCGGACCTCGACGCTCTATCGCAGGCTCGCGGAGAAGGGCGCCGTCTGGGGCGTCGCCGCGGGCTGGGAGCGTCCGAAGTGGTTCGCACCCCCGGGTGTGGAGGAGCGCTACGGCTTCCGCCGCACCAACGCTTTCGAGCACGTCGGCCGCGAGGCGCTGGCGGTGCGCGAGCGGGTCGGCGTGATGGACCTCTCGAGCTTCGCCAAGTTCGACGTGCGGGGTCCGGATGCGGCCGCCCTGCTCGACCGGCTGGTCGCGAACCGGCTGCCGCGGCGCGACGGCGGCATCGTGCTCGCGCACTTCCTCGACGAAGCCGGGCGGATCGTGGGCGAGGTGACGATCACCCGGCTCGCGCCCGACCATTTCTACGTGCTCTCCGGCGCAGCTTCCGAGGTGCGCGATCTCGACCGGCTGCGGCAGGGCGTGCGCGAGGGCGAGCGGGTCGAAATCGAGAACCTGTCGGACTCCTTCGGCATGCTGGTGGTGGCCGGGCCGCGGGCGCGCGAGGTGCTGCAGCCGCTCACCCCGACATCCCTCGCCAACCCCGACTTCCGCTGGCTCACGGGCCGCGAGATCGAGCTCGCAGGCGTGCGCCTCCGGGCGCTCCGGGTCAACTACGTGGGCGAACTCGGCTTCGAGCTGCACTGCCCGATGGCGGACCTCGAACGGGTCTACGATGCGGTGTGGGAGCAGGGCGAGAAGCACGGCATCGCCGATTTCGGCGCCTATGCCATGAACAGCCTCAGGCTCGAGAAGGCCTATCGTGGCTTCGGGCAGGAACTCACCAACGAAGTGACCATGTACGAGGCGGCGATGGAGCGCTTCCTCGCCCTCGACAAGGGCGATTTCGTCGGCCGCGAGGCGACGCTGCGGGCGAACGAGAAGGGCCCGCGCTTCCGTCTGGTGTACCTCGAAGTCGACGCCGCCGACGCCGACTGTCTCGGCAACGAGCCGGTGTTCGCAGACGGCCGTCGCGTCGGTGTCACGACCTCGGGTGGCTACGGCTTCGCGGTCGGAAGATCGCTCGCCTTCGCCTATGTCGAGCCGGCACTCTCGGCACCCGGAACATCGCTCGCGGTCGAGATCCTCGGCGACCGGCGCCCGGCGCGTGTGCTCGCCGAGCCGGCCTGGGACCCGGCGAACGAGCGGCTCAGGGCCTGAGGGGCACGCCTCAGGCCGTCCGCACGCGCGCGACGGCGAAGGCGTCCAGCGGCAGGCGGCCGGCGGTGACGGGTGTCGAACCGGCGTCGAAGCCTTTGGGGTCGGTACAGGCGGCGACGAAGCTGCCGGCATCGAGCACGGTCGCCCGCAGCCCGTCGCCGAGGCCTTCGAGCCCCACCGTGAGCGGGGCACCTCTGAGATTGGCGATCCAGGCCTCGCGGCTGCCGTCGAGATCTGCCGCGAACGCGAGGACACGCGTCGGCTGCGGGTTGTCGACCGCCAGCAGGGGCGCGCCGGCGAGCTTCGCGAATCCGCGCAGCACGTGGTACTTCGGGTAGACCTGTGGCTTCGCCTCGTCGAACCAGGGCTGCGGCCAGTCGCCCGGAGCGTACGCAATGCCGGCGGGCCCGACCGGTGCCGCCATGGTGACGATGTCGGGGCCGTTCTCCTCGACCACGCGCGCGAGATAGCCGGCATACCAGGCGGCCCCGATCAGCGCCCGTTCGCGCGGATCCACGGCACTCATGGCGACCCGGCGGTTGTCCGGGTTCGGCGCCGGCGCCTCGCCGTAGGGGTTCTCGCGCATGACGATCGAGGTCGGATAGAGCCGGTACAGGGAGTCGCCCAGGAAGGAGCGCGCCGTCCGGAAGACGTGCGGCATGGTCTCGAGCGTCTCGATCATCGAGGCGTCGTCGCCGGCGTGGAAGATCGGGCAGGTGTAGTGGCCGACGAAGTCGAAGAGGCCGGCGGGCGGCCGCTTGCGGTTGAGTTCGGTGAAGAAGGCGAAGGCGCCGCCGCCGAGCGGTGCGGGCGGCAGGATCTCCCGCGCCGCCTCCACCAGCTCCTGCCAGGAGGGTGCCGGCGGAAACGGGCTTCCCGGCAGCACGCACTTCATGTCGCAGCCGATCGTGACGGCGATTTCGGAAAAGCGCACGGCCGAGGCGTCGATCGCCTCGCGGATCGTGGCGAGATCGCGGCGCAGGACGGCGACATCGGCCGTGGGCCTTCCGGCCCCGTCCTCGCAGGGTGCCACCGCTTCGAGCAGGAGCTTGCACCCGAGCGCCGATCCGAGCTCGCCGTAGCGGCGGAGCGTTTTCGCGTCGTGACCGTGCCGCGGGTCGAAGCGGCAGCTCAGATGCGCCGGCGCGGCGGCCTTCAATAGCGCCGCGCGTTCGAGTGCCGGCGCCACCTGTTCCGGCAACACGCCGAGCCCGAGCGGCGGCACCGTGCGGCCCGTGGCCTTGCCGAACCGCAGGCGAACGCGGTCCTCGCCGTTGCCGGCCCGTGGCGCCGGCTTCGCCCGCGACGCATGGGTGGTGATCGTCTCGGACGGGCCCGAGCGTGGCGATCCGAGGCCGCTCGTCGACGCGGTCACACGCCTCGCGCGTCTCGCCTGGGGGCTGAGCTGGCTCACCCCGCTCGCCGCGGATCCCGATTTCCGTCCCGAGGCGGGAGCCCTGCGTCACCTGGCGCCCCGGCTCGACGACATCGCCGACGGCAGCTCGCTCGCGGCGCTCTGCCGCTTCGTCCTCGGCGAAGCCGGGAGGCCGCATCCGTGAACGGAATCGTCGACGCCCACTTCCACATCTGGCGCCGCGCCGACCTGGCCTGGCTCGACGGGCCGATGCAGCCGCGCATCTTCGGCCCCTATGGGCCGATCCGCCGGGACTACCCGATCGAGGAGTATCTGGCCGACATCGAAGGGACGGGGGTGACGGCGGCGGTCCACGTCCAGGCCAACTGGCCGCCGGAGCGCTTCGAGGACGAAGTGGCCCGGGTCTCGGGCGAAGCGGAACGCACCGGCTGGCCGCAGGCCATCGTCGCCTTCGCCGATCTCCTGCAGGAAGATACCCGGCCACAGCTCGACCGCCTCGCGCGCTGGCCGCTGGTGCGCGGGATCCGCCAGCAGCTGCACTGGCACGAGAACCCGGCGTACCGCTTCGCGGCCTCGCCCGACCTGCCACGCGATCCGCGGCTCGTGCGCAACGTGGCCCGCCTCGCCGACTACGGCTTCGCCTTCGACCTCCAGGTGTTCGCGGGCCAGATGGCGGCGGCGCACGAGCTCGTCGAGGCCTGCCCCGACGTGACCTTCGTCCTGCAGCACGCCGGCATGCCGGACGACCTCTCGCCCGAAGGGCGCGCGCGCTGGGAAGACGGCATGCGGTCGCTCGCGGCGCTTCCGAACCTCGTGGTCAAGCTCAGCGGCCTCGGGACGTTCATCCGCCGCAACGACCCGGCCCACGTCGCGGACATCTGCCGTACCACGCTCGCCCTGTTCGGGCCCGGGCGCTGTCTCTTCGGCTCGAACTTTCCCATCGAGAAGCTCTGGACCGACTACCGCAGCCTGCTCGATGCCTTCCTCGCCGCCACCGCGGAGCTCGGGGAAGCGGCGCGGGCGGCGGTCTTCCGCGATACAGCGGCGCGGGTCTACCGGCTGCAGATTCCGGCAACGTAGAGGAGGCGCGAACATGGCACTCGAAATCAGGATCCTCGACTACGGCGACATCGAACTGGAGTCGAGCTTTCTCGTCCCCGGCCGCGACTGCGGGCGTACCCGCCGCGTGCCGGTCTACGGCTTTCTGATCCTCGGCGGCACCTGGCCGATCCTCGTCGACACCGGCTACCGCGAGACCTCCCCGCAATCGCGCCCGGCGGGGCGGTCCGCGGCGTGACGGGCCGTGGAGGTGCGGGATCGGCTGTGGTGGCGGGCTTCCGGCGCGGTTGTCCGCGGGTTTTCGGACCGTTTCGCGGGTTTCAGCGGAGTTGCGGACGGACTCCGCCCGCGGAGGTCAGGTCGCGTGTTCGGGCAGTGTGACCGCCCGGCGCAGGTCGAAGGCGAGCACGCGCAAGGTGACGTCGACCAGGTTGCGGGCGAGGGAGAAGCAGCGGGCGCGGGCGAGGCCGTAGGAGCGCTTCAGGGTGCCGAAGACCGGCTCGATCCGCGGCCGCACCGTCTTCACGACGAGGTTCGCCGCCCGCTGCCACGGCCGCAGCCCGCCGCGGCGCGGGTTGTGGGCGATCACCGGTGTGATGCTCCGCGCCTCGAGCCCCTCGCGCAGATCCCGCGCATCGTACGCCGCATCGGCCCACACCCGCCCCACATCCTCCGGCACCACCGCCTCCGCCACGGTCCGCTCGTGGCGCGAGGCCGGGGTGAGGGCGATCTTCCGCACGATGCCCGTGTCCTCGTCGACGGCCGCGTGCAGTTTGTAACCAAGCGTCGGATCCCGACCGTTCCGTGCGGCCCGGTCGGCATCCGCATCGACGGGCCTGCCGTCCTTGCGCCGGTTCTTCGACGACGCCGCGCTCCGCACCAGGGTCGCGTCGACGATGCTCCCACGCCGCAGGACCAACCCCCGGGCGCGCAGCTGCCGGTCGACCTCGGCGAGCAACGCCTCCGCCAGACCCCGCTTCGAAAGCTCGTCCCGAAAGCGCCACAGGGTATTCTGGTCGGGCGTTTTGCCCGTCAGCCCGACCCCGAGGAAACGCCGGAAGCGCAGATCGTTCCGCAGCAGCTGCTCGACCTTCGGATCCGAAAGATCCCACCACGCCTGGACCAGCATGGCCTTGATCAGGACCCGCAAGGGATAGCCCGGCCGCCCCACCGGCGCGGCATAGATGTCGCCGCAGACCGCCTCCAGCGCCGGCCAGTCGACCAGCGCGTCGATCTTCTCCAGTACTTCGTCGCGTCCCACCTCTTCCGGAAGGAACGCCTCCGCGAAATCCCGCTGCCGCTCCACATCCCGCCGCATCCCACGCGCCTCCGTTCCCTCCGCCCCCCTCGAATCACACCTCCACGCCAGCGGCAAGGGGGTTACGGGGAGGGCTCAATTCGTTGCCGGCGCCAAGGCCGAGATAGGCCCGTATTGGACCGGGGGACCGGCGGCCGCGCGGCCGTTAACGAAGTCTTCACCCCTGTGCCGCTACAATTGCGGACGGTGGAGAAGGGGCCACGCAGAAAGCTGTCGCCGGCGCGGATTCCCAGCCTCGCACGGTGTAGCGGGAAGGGGTTGACAATTCGTTACCAGCGCGAGACCGGAGGTCGGGCTGCTGCGGAGCCGAGGGACCGGCGGCCGCGCGGCCGTTCACGAAATCTTCACCGCTCCCGCGATACACCCACGGAGGATCAACAACAGGCCGCGCAAAAATCTGTCCCCGGCACGGAGCCCCAGCCTGATCCCGTGTGGCGGAAAAGGGTGAAGACTTCGTTACCCACGACATGGAAATGGGAGGCGACGGGATCGGGGGTTGGGGCTCTCAGGTGTCGCCGGACGGCTCGCCGCCGCGGAGGCGTTGCCGGGCTTCGACCACCGCGCCGAGCAGCTCCGCGTCCGGCTCGCGCCCGGCTTCGGTGCAGGCGGCGGTGGACTCCTCGACGAGCTAGCGGGCTATCTTTTCGAAGGCGGCGGGCAGGCGCCGCAGATGCAGAGCGACGAGGCGAAGATCCTCTTCGGCACGCTCCGCCGCTTCCTCGACCCGCCCGAGCTGACGGAAGATCCGCGCCATCGCACGTAGCGCGTTCGCCAGAGCCGGCTCGAAGGCGTCGGGCTTGCGGGCGGCGAAGCGGCGGGCACCGCCCGGCTCTGCCGGCTTTTGCCATTTCGAGCCCTCCCCGCAACACCGCTTTTGCCGTCCGGACCCTGCGTGACAGTCTCCGGAAAGGCGGGATCCGTGGTCACGTCCCTGGTAGTGGTGTAGCTCGGCGATAACGAGCCGCTCGCGAACGCGCCCCCGGGAGCGCCGTAGCGAGCGAGGCGGCGAGCGGACCTTGTGGCAACCCTATCCGTCGGGCGGGGAAGCGGGTCCCCTTCGGCGCGGTGCGGAAGATCCGGGGTCCGGGGGATCCGCCAGGGCGGGGACCGCGGGCGGCCCGGCTGTCGCCCGGTCGTCGAGGACGTCCGCGAGCGCCGGCCGCAGCGCCGCGGCCAGACGGTCGGCCCAGCGCCGGCGATCTTCGGCCGTCGCGAGCAGATCGTTGCGGATCTCGAGTTCGAGATACGGCAGACCCCGTCGCTCGGCGTGCACCGGCACGGTGTAGTCGCTGTCGTCGTCCATGCGGTAGGGCTCGTTGTCGACGACGCGGATGTCGTTCCACTGCCGCAGCCGACGACCCACGGCGTCGGCGAGCCTGCGGTCGCGGTTGAACAGCAGCCCCACTTCGAGCTCGCGGCGCACGCCGAGGAAGACCGGTGTGAAACTGTGGATCGTGACGAAGGCGATGCGGCCGTGACGCCGCAGGCGCGCGTCGACGAGCTCCCGCAGGCCCCGGTGGAACGGCTCGAAGACGGCCTCGACGCGGGCCTGCCGCGAAGCGGGATCGAGATCCCGGTTGCCCGGGATCGCCGTGTCCTCGCTCACTTCGGGGGCGAAGCTCGGGACGTCCGGCCGGCGGTTGCAGTCGCACACGAGGCGCGAGTACGGCTGGAGGGCGAGCGGCGCGTCGAGCCGCCACGCGAGTTCGCGGGCGAGCCCGGCGGCGCCGAGATCGTAGGCGATGTGCCGCTCGAACGCCCCGGGCGGCAGGCCGAGCGACCCCAGGGCGCGCGGCACCAAGCGGCCCGCGTGCTCGCACACCAGCACGAGCGGCGCCCTGCCGGCGGCGTTCACGAGCTGGAAAGGGTGGGGTTCGTCGGCAGCGAGCAGCATCGGGGGGTTCTTCCGGCGGACGGGCCGCCTGTCTCATATCGTTCAGAATCGCAAGGGTCAAAGGATCGTGTCACGAATGGTTGCAAGCGGGCGTCGACGCCTCTAGCCTCGCCGCGGCGTTCGGATCGGGGTGACCGTGGGGGACGGGGCACGGCAGACGCTTCTCTGCGTGCGTGGGCTCGGCCGGCGTTTCGGCGGGCTCGTCGCCGTCTCCGACTATCGCCTCGATCTGGCAGCCGGCGAGCTGGTCGGGCTCATCGGCCCGAACGGAGCGGGCAAGACCACCGTCTTCAACCTGCTCTCCGGAGCACTGGCCCCCGATGCCGGCTCGATCCGCCTGCGCGGCCGCGAGGTCGCCGGCTGGCCGCCGCACCGGATCGCACGCCTCGGCCTCGCCCGCACCTTCCAGACCGTGCGCCTGTTCGGCGAGCTGTCGGTCGTCGGGAACGTGATGACGGGCATGCACGTGCGCCACGGGCGCGGCCTCCTCGCGACCGTGCTCGACCTTCCCGCCTTCCGCCGGGCCGAGGAGGAGATCCGCGAACGCGCGCACGCGCTTCTCGACGAACTCGGGCTCGCGGAGCACGCCGACCGGCCGGCGGGTTCGCTTCCCTACGGCATCCAGCGGCTCGTGGAGATCGCCCGTGCGCTGGCGACCGAGCCCGCACTCCTGCTGCTGGACGAGCCGGCGGCGGGCATGAACCCGGCGGAGACCGGCCGGCTCGGCGGGCTTCTGCAGCGCCTGCGCGCACGGCGGGGGCTCGCGCTGCTGCTGGTGGAGCACGACATGCGGCTCGTCATGCGCGTCTGCGAGCGCATCCAGGTCCTCGACCACGGTCGGCTGATCGCCGAGGGTCCACCGGACGCCGTCCGCACCGATCCCGCCGTGCTCGAGGCCTATCTCGGCCGCCGCCGACCGGCCCATGCTCGAACTGCGTGACGTGTCCGTCGCACGCGGGCGGGTGCCGGTGCTGCACGGCATCGACCTCGGCGTCGCCGACGGCGAGATCGTCGCGCTGGTCGGCGCCAACGGCGCCGGCAAGACCACGCTGCTGCACGCCATCTCCGGCCTGCTGCCCGTGACCTCGGGCGCCATCCTCTGGCGGGACGGTGACCGGGACCTGCGGATCGACGGCATGCGGCCGGAGACGATCGTCGGGCTCGGCATCGTGCACTGCCCGGAGGGCCGGCAGGTGTTCGCGAGCCTCACCGTGCGCGAGAACCTGCTCCTGGGCGCGTTCCTCCGCCGCGATCGGGAGGGGATCCGCCGCGATCTCGACTTCTGCCTGTCGCTGTTCCCGGTCCTCGGCGAAAGGATCGGTCAGCGCGCCGGCTCGCTCTCCGGCGGCGAACAGACGATGCTCGCGATCGCCCGGGCACTGATGGGGCGGCCCCGCCTGCTGCTCCTCGACGAGCCGTCGCTCGGGCTGGCACCCCAGATGATCGACCTCGTGTTCGAGACACTGGTGGGCCTCCACCGCGGCGGGCTGTCGATGCTGCTGGTCGAACAGAACGCCGAAGCGGCGCTTGCCATCGCCGGGCGGGCGTGCGTGCTGGCCGGCGGCCGCATCGTCCGCAGCGGGCCGGCGGCCGAACTCCGGGAAGACCCGGAGGTGCGGGCCGCCTACCTCGGACCCGGGACATGAGCGCCTACTACGCCCAGCAGCTCGTCAACGGGCTGATGCTCGGCAGCCTGTATGCCCTCGTGGCGATCGGCTTCTCGATGATCTACGGCATCGTGCGGCTGATCAACTTCGCCCACGGCGATCTCATGATGGTGGGCGCCTTCACCGCCCTCGGCCTGACCGTCTCGGGGATCGTGCCGGTCTGGCTCGTGGTGCCCTTCGTGCTGCTGGTCGGAGCCCTCTCCGGGATCGGCGTCGAACGCGTGGCGATCCGGCCGATGCGCGGCGCGCCGCAGGTCACGGGCTTCATCGCCACGCTCGCGATCTCGGTGGTGATCGAGAACCTCGGCCTCATCCTGCTCAGCGGCCAGCCGCGCACCTTCCCCTTCCCCGAGGTGCTGCGCGCCCGCGTGGCGCTCGGCCCGATCGACGTGGGCGGGACCGATCTGCTGATCGTCGGCAGCACCGCCCTGTTCTGCCTGCTCCTGGTCCTGTTCGTGCACCTCACCTCCTGGGGGCGGGCGATGCGGGCGCTCGCCGACAATCTGCTGGCGGCGCGCCTCGCCGGCATTCCGGTCGACCGGACGATCGCATTGGCCTTCGCCATCGGCAGCGCCTTCGCCGCCTGGGCGGGGCTGCTGTGGGGCGGCCGCTTCGGGCAGATCGATCCGCTCATGGGTTTCGCACCCGGTCTCAAGGCCTTCGTCGCCTGCGTCATCGGCGGCGTCGGCTCCATCGGCGGTGCGGTGCTCGGCGGCTACGTGCTGGGGCTCGCCGAGGTGCTGTTCGTCGGCCTGCTGCCTCCGGTCTGGTCCGGCTATCGTGACGCCTTCGTGTTCCTGACCCTGATCGTGGTGCTGCTGGTGCTCCCGAACGGCATCCTCGGCCGGTCGGCGGAGGAACGTCCGTGATGCGGGCGGAGCTGCGCCTCGGGCTCGTGTTCCTGCTCGCGACCCTGGCGGTCGCGGCGCTGGACCTCGTCGCGACCGACTACGAGCGCACGCTCGCGAGCCTGATCATGTTGCAGGTGGCGCTGGCGGTGAGCCTCCAGTTCACCAACGGCTTCACGGGCCTCTTCTCCCTCGGCCATCCCGCGTTCATGACCATCGGCGCCTACGTCGCCGCGATCCTCACCTATCCGGCGCGCCGCAAGGGTTTCATGATGCCGGATCTGCCGCCGGCCCTGGCCGCGGCGGAGTGGGACCTGCTGCCGGCGGTCCTGGCGGGGGCCGCCGCGGCGGCGCTGGCGGCGGTTCCGGTCGGCGTGTCGGTGCTGCGCCTGCGGGGCCACTATCTCGCCGTCGCCACGCTCGGCCTCGTCATCGTCGTGCGGACGGTGGTGAACAATCTCGACGGCTGGACGCGCGGCGGCCTCGGCCTCAGCGGCGTGCCGCGCGAGACCTCGATCTGGCACGCCTGGCTGTTCGCGCTCTTCGCCGTCTGGGTCGCCTGGCGCGTCAAGCACTCCTCGCTCGGCCGGGCGATGCTGGCGGTGCGCGAGAACGAGCTCGCGGCGCGGTGTCTCGGGCTCGACGCCTTCGCGCTCCGGCTCCTCGCCTTCGTCGTCGGCGCCGCCTTCGCCGGTGCCGCCGGCGGCCTCACCGTCCATCTGGTGTCGGTCGTGACACCCGGCGCCTACGGTATTCCGCTCGCCTTCACGCTCGTCGCCGTCACCGTCGTCGGTGGCACCGGCAGCGTGTTCGGAGCGGTGCTCGCCGCCGTGGTGATCGGTCTCCTGTCGGAGACCCTGAAACCGCTCGAGGAAGGGCTCGGCCTCTACGGGCTGAGCCAGGTGCTGGTGGCGACGGCACTGCTGGCGGTACTGATCATCCGCCCGGCGGGGCTCTTCGGCAGCCGCGAGCCCGCCTGGCTCGAACCCCGACCCGAAGAAGAAAAAAGGAGAGCACGCGCATGATCCACCCCGACGAGCGTCCCCGCGACCGCGGCCTGACCCGGGTCCGCCCCTTCGATCCCGAGCGGACCGCGCTCCTGTTCGTCGACGTGCAGAACTGGGTCCTCGACCCGGCGCACCATCCCGGCAGGCCCGAGTTCTACGAGGACGTCGAGGCCTTCGTGCTGCCGAACATGATCCGCCTGCTGCAGGTGGCGCGGCGGGTGGGCCTTGAGGTCACCTTTACCGTGGTCGAAAATCTGACGAAGGACGGCCGCGACCGTTCCCTCGACTACAAGCTCACCGGCTTCTTCGTGCCGAAGGGGTCGCCGCTCGCCCACATGCCGGAGCCACTGACGCCGGGCGAGGATGAACTCGTCTTCCGCAAGACGACGTCGTCGCTCTTCAATTCCACGAACTTCGACTATGTGATGCGCAACATCGGCATCGACACGATCATCACCGTCGGTTTCCTGACCGATCAGTGCGTCGACCACACCATCCGGGACGGCGCCGACCGCAACTACTACATGATCTGCGTGCACGACGCCTGCGCCACCGACACCCGCGAGCGCCACCGGGCGGCGCTCAACGCGTTCAAGGGGTACTGCCGCATCATGTCGACCGACGAGGTGATCGCGGCTCTCGAGGAGGCGACGGCCCGCGCTTCCGCCGCTCAGTAGGCGGCGGCGTAGCGGGCGCACTGCTCGGCCGGATCGAGCGGCGAGAGCAGCTCCGCCTCGAACCGCTTGTGGGCGAGGTAGACGCGATGCAGCTCCTCGCCCATGGCGGCCTTCAGCCCGTCGTCGGCCTCCAGCCGGTCGAGGGCCTCGGAAAGCGATCGCGGCAGCGGCCGGATGCCGGCCTCCTCGCGCTCGGCCTCGCTCAGGGTCTCCGGATCCTGCCGCGTCGGACGGGGCGGCGGCAACCGTTCCTCGATCCCCCGGGCACCCGCGTGCGCGATGGCGCCGAGCACCATCCACGGGCTCGCCGTGGCGTCGGCCGCGCGGTACTCGAAGTGGAAGGCGCGTTCCGGGTGCGCGCGGTCGAAGACCGGGCAGATGCGGATCGCGGCCTCGCGGTCCTGGATGCCGACGTTGGTCCAGTACGCGCTCCAGCGGTGCGGCACGAGACGCATGTAGCTCACGACCGAGGGGGCGGTCAGCGCGCAGAGGGCCGGCAGGCGGCGGCGCAGACCCTCGAGGAAGGCGCCTGCGGTCTTCGAGACACCGCCCGGGCCGTCGGGATCGTGGTTGACGGGACGGCCGTTCGCATCCGTGAGGCTGAAGTGGACGTGCACGCCGCTCCCCACCCCTCCCGGCTGCAGCAGCGGCGCGAAAGTGGCGCGCAGCCCGAGGCGGAAGGCCACGGCGCGGGCCAGCTCGCGCAGCAGGATGGCACGGTCGGCGGCGGCGAGCCCTTCGGCCCGCTCGATGGTGACCTCGTACTGCCCCGGCGCGTACTCCGGCATGAAGGTGTCGGGGCCGAGCCCGGCATCGCGAAGGGCGGTAACGAAAGTGTCCGGAAAGGCTCCGGCACGGCGGAAGGCGTCGAGGTTGTAGGGACTGTTCGGCCGCGGCTCGACGCCCTCGAGGACGAACTCGTGCTCGAAGGCGGCCACCAGACGCAGCCCGTGCCGGCGCAGACGATCGAGACCGCGCTTCAGAAAATCGCGCAGACAGCAGGACCAGGGCCGGCCGTCGAGCTCGCGGATGTCGGCCAGCACGAAGTTCTCCGGCACCGGATGGTCGCCGATCACCACCCGCACCCGGGTGGAGAAGTCCGGCCGCAGATGGAGATCGCCGAGCGCCCCCCAGGGCGAGGGCGCGATCGGACCGTGGGCGGTGATCATGACATTGGTGGGCGTCCAGCCGACCCCGGTCTCGCGTCGTTCCTCGAGCTTCGAGACCGGCACCGCCTTGCCGCGCGTCTGGCCGGCGATGTCGCTGGTGCAGATCATCACGAGTTCTTCGGGTCCCATGCGTCCTCCCGTCGGTCCGTACGGCCGGCGGCCGGCGGCGGTTGCGCCTCCCCGTCCGGCGCCGGCGCGAACGGCGCCCTCAGCTGCTCCTGCATCTCGATCCGTTGCCGCGCCCGCTCCCCGAGCCGCCGCGCCACGGCGAAGACCAGCGCCTCGACGGTGGCGAGCGCCGGCACCAGCGTGTCGTAGATCGACTCCGACTGCACCGGCACGGCGAGCACGCGCTCCGCGTGCCGGGCGGCCTCCGAATACCACGGGTCGGTGACCACCACGAGCCGGGCACCGCGGGCGGCGGCGAGCCGCGCGAAGGTCACGACGTCGCGCTGGTAGCGGCGGAAGTCGAAGACCAGCAGCACCGTCCGGCGGTCGAAATCGAGCAGCCGGTCGGCCCAGGTCTGGGTCTGACCGCCGACCGCATCGACGCCGGGCCTGAGCCCGCGCAGCAGGTCGGCGGCGTAGCGGGCGAGGCTCGCGCTGTAGCGGCCGCCGAGCACGCGCACGACGTTGCGCGGATCGGCGAGCAGCGCGGCCGCTGCCTCCACCTCCTCCGCCGGCAGCGTGGCCGCCGTCTCGCGGATCTGTTCCGCACGCGCGAGCAGATAGTGGGCGACGGTGCCGACCTCGGGCTCCGCGCCGGGTGCCAGCACCGTACCGGCGCGGGTGAGCGGCGACTGCAGCGTGGCGGCGAGCTGGTCGCGCAGCGCCCGCTGGAAATCGGCGTAGGAGCCGAAACCGAGGCGGGAGACGAAGCGCAGGACGGTCGCGGTGCTGACACCGGCCCGACGCGCAAGCAACTGCACCGTTTCGAGTCCGGCCAACGGATAGTGGCCGAGCAGGACCTGCGCCACGCGCCGCTCGGCACGGGTCAGGCGGGGCAGAAGCGCGCGCGTGGCTTCGGCGACCGAGGGCGTGAGTGGTCCTCCCGGAGCGGTGGCACCTGTTGAACTAAATGTTACAGAACCGTGCGGTCAAGCCGGTTCTGTGCGATCCTGTTGACACGGCGCCGCAGACGGGATCAGATCCGCACGTCCAGCGACCCCCGGTGCGCAGCGGGGGCAGCCGAGGGAGGGTCCATCATGAAGACGGGCATTCTGGCCGCGGCGTCGGTGGTGCTGCTCGGTGCCGCGACGGTGGCGACGGCCGCCGAGCCGATCCGGATCGGTGCGCTCTACAATGTCACCGGCGGCATGTCGTCCATCGACGGGCCGTCGCTCAACGGCGCGAAGCTCGCGGTGAAGCAGATCAACGAGGCGGGCGGGCTGCTCGACGGCCGGCCGATCGAGCTCGTCGCCATCGACACCCGCACCGACCAGCAGGAGACCGCCAAGGGCGCGCAGCGGCTGATCAGCGAAGGCGTGGTGGCGGCCATCGGCTTCTCCGACACCACCTTCGTCATGGCGGCGGCCCCGCTGTTCCAGGACGCCGGTATTCCGTTCGTCACCTCCGGCGCCACCCACCCGATGCTGCCGCAGTGGGTCGGCGACTACATGTTCATGACGCCCTTCGGCGACGACGACCAGTCCTTCGCCATCGCCGACTACGCCTACGACGAACTGGGCGCCCGCCGCGTCGTCGTCTGGACCGACAATTCGATGGACTTCACCAAGGCGCTGTCGAAGTTCTTCAAGCACCGCTTCACCGAGCGTGGCGGCGAGATCGTCGCCGAGGACTTCTTCATGATGGGCGACACCGACTTCTCGGCCCAGATCGCCCGTCTGAAGGCCGTCCAGCCGCCGCCCGACGCGGTCTTCATCTCGGCGATCCCGAGCGAGGCCGGGCTCAGCGTCAAGCAGATCCGCGAGGCCGGGCTCGCCCTGCCGATCGTCTCGGGCGACGGCTTCGACACCGAGCTGGTCTCGACCGTGCCGGGGCCGGAGCTCGCCAACGACGTCTATTTCTCGACCCACACCTACCGCGCCGACGACCGTCCGGAGGTGCTGGCGTTCATCGAGGCCTACCGCGCCGAGTACGGCCGCGATCCGGAGAACGCCTTCGCGCCGCTGGGCTACGACGCGCTGCGGCTGGTGGCGGACGCGATCCGGCGGGCCGGCTCGGCCGAGCCGAAGGCGATCCGCGACGCGCTCGCGGCGACGCGCGGCTTCGAGGGTGTGACCGGCGAGATCTCCTACACCCGGCCGTCGATGGTCCCGCCCAAGCCGGTCTCCATCATCAGCGTCCACAACGGCAAGTACAAGGTGGAGCGCATCTGGACGCCGGAAGGCTGACGCGACAGCCGGGGGTGGCGCGGGCCGGGCGGGACCTTCGGGGTCCCCCCGGCTCCGCCGGCGCGCCTTCGTGGACCGGCAGCGGCGGCGAGCAGGCGGACGCCCCGGCTCCGCACCACCTTGCGAACCGGATCCCTGCGCTCCGCACGCTCGCGCAGCGACCAGCCCGTCGCTGCGGGGGCGTACTCCGCGAGGGTCGCGTATCGGCCTCCGCGGTTTCGACAGCCGTGGGCGAGAGCCGCGCGAGCCCGCCTTCGAGCAGGCGGACGTTCGCGCCGAGCCGGAGGTGCAGCACCGAGCCGACCAGCGTCGTATGCAGGGCCGTGCCCATGCCCTCGACCGGACGCGCGATCATCGGCCCGACCGCCGAGGGATCGGCCGCGGCGGCCGGGTTCACGCCCGACAGGGCGATCACGAAACCCACGGCCGTACCGACGACGCCGAGGAGCACGAGCGCGTTCGAGATGTGCCGCACGGGCGCGACGCCGGACGCGAGCTTCACCTTCGCCCCTTACGCCATCAGCGCCTGGACGCGGAAGCGTCGCCGGATCGCAGCGGGAAGACGCCGCGAGCACGCTGAACGCGAGCCGGTCCATGTCAGGCACAGGCGAAACGCGCGGCGTCGCGCGCGAAGAGCAGGATCAGCTCGCCGTCCCGGGTCGACGCCTCGACAGGCGCGGAAGAGCCGGAGTGCCGATCGGCGTCGGTCGGCCCGATCGTAGCCTTGCTGGCCCTTCGGTCGAACGGCCATGATACGCGAGGCAACCGGGCGCGCCTGTCGAGATCGATCGCATGGAATGCAGAGCGATCACGCGCCGCGGGCGACACGCGCGGCGGACGCGCTCGATCGCCACGGCGGCCTCGCAGGCCGTGTGAACCGTGAGACCGATACCGAGCAGCGGCCGCAGAAAGCCCGGGATGCGGTGGTGATGCCCCATCCAGGGGCCGCACAGCACGCAGCGGTCGCGAGCGGCAAGCGCCGCGATGGTGCTGCTCGCAAGCATGAAGCGCTCGATGAGGTGGCGCGGAACGGGCGGCGCCCCCGCGATCGGCGCCATGGCAACCCCGAGGTTGCCATCCGGGCGCCGCACCACGGCCACGCCGCGCATCCCCAGAGCGCACGTGATCCTTGCCGCCCGCTCGGCTTTTTCCGGCCTGTCCACGCCCGCGTCGGCCGTCATGAGGACTCGCCTGGCCACACTGGCAACCGTGGCAACCTTGTGCGGGCCCTGACGCTGGCGAACGGCCGCGCCTCGCGGACCCGCAACGACTTTCGCCTTGTAAGTACCTTTCGAGCTTAGCAAACAACGCTCCAGTCGCGCAATCCGCACAACTCGGAGCAGCGCGGTACCGAGATCGCACGCTTTCTATCAGATACCCGCCGCCATCGGACGAAGATTGCTGGACGACTCCGTGCCGTCGTCCATCATGGGGCCCGTAAGCAGCAAGGAGCGAGACGATGGCACAGGTTCAGTTGATCGCGACGATCATCGCCCTGGAGAAGCTCGATCGGGACCAGATCGCCCGGCAGATCGAGGCCTGCGGCAAGGGCCTGCCGAAGGGCCGCCCGCACGGCCGGGTCCGGCAGCAGGGGCAGGTCCTCGAAGGCTGGTTCGGCGGCGAGAGCATGGTCGCGATCCGGCTTCAGGCGAAGGTCGTGGAGGGCCGGCTCAGCACCAGCCGCCTGTTCGAGATCCTGCGCAAGTGGCGCCGCACCCCGCCCGCACGTCGCGGACGATCCGGATCGCGTGCCGGCATCCGCCGAGAAGCGGATCGCGATCTCTCGGACGGAAGCAAGACTCTCCCACGTTCTTCTCCTACGCTCCGAGTTGTCAGGCCCTCGCCACGGAATGCGCATTGCATAAAATCCGGTGCGATACTCGGATTGTGCGGTCGGCGTTCTATCGAGCTCCCGCTCACATCGCGCTACAGACAGGAGCGCAAGGCAAAGAGCGGAGACGCCCATGCACCGCACCTTCGCGATCTTCTCTTTCCAGAGCGGCCGGCGGCATCTCGAAGCCGTCGTGATCTCGAAGCCTGAGCCTCCGATGATCGCCACAGCGATCGGCAGCCGGCTCGACGGCATCGTCCTGCCCGGCCTCTACGAGGCGGCCGGCGGCTCGTGGCGGTCGGGATCGACCGCGACTTCGCGGACCTGATCCACGCCCGCTACCCCGAGGGCGGGGTGGACGATCTGCTGCGCCTCGCGCTCGCGCACCCGGACTTCGACACCCGCTTCGCCGGCGACATCCGCGAGCCCTTCACGCTGTTCGAGACCGCGGACGAGGCCGTGGTCGCGATCCTGCGCAGGCGCGACGACACCCTCGCCGGGGCCGACTGCACCGTGCCGGACATTTAGCCCATCAGCGGGTACCAGATCGACGACTACCAGCGCATTCTCGAAGTGTACCTACCGCGCACGCGGCGTCTCGCGGAGCGCGCTGTGGTCAAGCCGCTCCGTGAAACCGGAAGGCGCGGATGAGGGCCGGTTCGACGCGGAGTTCGAGGAGTTCGACGCGGTTCCGCCGAGCCTTTGATTTGGTGCCGCAGGAGGGACTCGAACCCCCGACCCGCGCATTACGAATGCGCTGCTCTACCGGCTGAGCTACTGCGGCCCGCGCCCGCATATGGACGCCGTCGCGGCGGCTGGCAAGGGCTCCGGGCGGCCCCGACGGCCACGGGTGGAGGTCTTCAGAAGCGGATGCGGCCGGCCACCGTGACGATGTCGATGCTGTTGTCGTACTCGGCCGAGAGGTTGCCGCGGGTGGCGTTGCCGACCCCGGCCGCGGTCAGCCGCACCTCCGAATCCTCGACGAAGATGTGCGTGTATCCGACATCGAGCGAGAACCAAGGTGCGGGCTCGAAGGTGGCGCCGAAGGCGATCCAGGTCCGGTCGTTGCCCGGGATGCGAGGGGTGCGGAACTTCTCCTTGATGGGCGTCTGGTCGTGCGCGACGCCGATCCGGAGCCGGAGCGAATCGCTCGCCTGCCAGGTCCCGCCGAGCGCGAAGAACCAGCTGTCCTCCCAGTTCTCCTCGGTGACGCCGTCGGGCTGCACGGGATTGTCGAACCGCACCCGGAGCTCGTCGAACCGGCTCCAGCGCATCAGCGCCGCCTCGCCGCGCACATCGAAGCGCTCGCCGATCTTCTGCACGAAGCCGACGGAGAAGGTCTCGGGCGTCGTCAGATCCGCCTTCGCCCCGGTATCCCGGAACAGGCCGGTCGCGGCCGAGATGGCGGCACCGACGCCGGCCGGATCGAGCGTGAAGTCGACATCGCCCGAGAGCGTGTGGTCGACCTCGGAGCGATAGGCGAGACCGATCCGCGTGGTGGGCGTCAGATCGCCGACGATGCCGAAGGTGACCCCGGCCGCCCAGTCGTCCCCCTCGAGCTCGGCCTTGCCGTCGGTGGCGGGCGAGCCCGGCGTCAGGCCGGGAATGCCCTGCAGCGTCCCGATCGTGCCGAAGTCGATGGCATTGGTGAGGCGGGCCTCGGCGTACTGGATCTGCAGGCCGAAACCGACCGCGAGCTGCGGGATCGGCCGGAAGGCGAGCGTCGGATTGATGTTGATGGTGCGCAGTTCCGAATCGATGCCGTGGTAGCGGCCGACCCAGTCGTCCGGATACTGCGTGGTGAGACCGAAGGGGGCGGTGACGCCGAGCCCGACGTACCACTGCGGCGAGACCTGCCAGGTGCCGTAGAGCGCCGGCACGACCACATCCTCGGCGACGTCGCCCTTGGAGCTGCGGCCACTGATCGGGCTGCCGAGGACGGTGCTCGCGGTGGCGTTCTCCAGCTTCGCGCGTGGCACGATCAGGCTGCCCACGGCCTGCGCCTGCACCCCGTCCTGGAAGCCGAGGGCGGCCGGGTTGAAGTACATGTGGCTCGGGTCCTCGGCCGCCGCCGTCACGCCGGCGAAGGCGGTGCCGAGCGCCGAAGCCGACTGTTCGCGGATGAAGAAGCCCGCGGCGCGGGCATCGCCGCAGAGCATCGTCAGGCCCGTCAGGACACAGCTGCCGGAAAGGATAAACCGGCGCAGGTCGCGCATGATGGGGACTCCCTCGAACCGCTGGCCGTCCGCTCCTCTCGCTCACGCACTAGGCGAACCCGCGGAGACCGCGCCAGACACTCCGGTACCCGCGCGGCGACGCGGCCCTTCGACCGTGACCGAACGGCCACGCTCCGGCCGGTCGCTGCCCGGCTGCAGCCCGTCGCGCCGGTGCTGGCTCCGGGCCGCGCCGCGTGTCAGGGGAACCCGTGTCGCGGGGACGGAGGTGGGGATGGCGAGCGTGTTCCGTTCGAAGATCCGGGCTGCCGCCGAACGCGCGCGGGGCCTCGGCAGCTTCGGCGACCTCGGCCCGGGGAGTCTGGCGACCGGCGAGTGGCAGGCGCTCGGGCTCGAACTGCCCGACGTGCCGCGGATGCGGCGCTACCGGCTCGGCCGCCTGCGTGCCGAACTGCACCGGGCGGACGTCGCCGGCATCCTCCTCTACGATCCGATCAACGTCCGCTACGCCACCGACAGCACCAACATGCAGGTCTGGTGCATGCACAACGCCGTGCGCTACGCCTTCGTCGCCACGGACGGGCCGGTGGTGCTGTTCGACTATCACGGCTCGGCGCACCTCTCCGATCATCTGGAACTGATCGACGAAGTGCGCCCGGCGCTGTCCTGGATCTGGTTCTACGCCGGTCCGGAGATCCCCAAGCGGGCGCGGCGCTGGGCCGCGGAGATCGCGGAGCTCGTGCGCCGTCACGGGGCCGGGTGCCGCCGGCTCGCCGTGGACGAATGCAACCTCGAGGGGCTCGATGCGCTGCGCGAGCAGGGGATCGAGCCGGTCGAGGGGCAGGGGATCTGCGAGCGGGCGCGGGCGGTCAAGAGCGCGGACGAGATCCGCGCCATGCGCTGCGCCATCGCCACCGCCGAGGAGGGGATGCGGCAGATGCGCGAAGCGCTGCGCCCGGGCATCAGCGAGCAGGAGCTGTGGGCGATCCTGCACCGTGCCAACATCGAGCGCGGCGGCGAGTGGATCGAGACCCGGCTCCTGACCTCCGGTCCGCGCACCAATCCCTGGTTCCAGGAGTGTTCGAGCCGGGTGATCGAAGCGGGAGATCTCGTCGCCTTCGATACCGACCTCATCGGCCCTTACGGCTATTGCGCCGACATCTCGCGCACCTGGGCCACGGGCGGGCGTCTCTCACCGGAGCAGCGGACCCTCTACGAGGTCGCCCGCGAACAGATCGCCCACAATCTCGAGGTGCTGAAACCCGGAATGACGCTCTTCGAGTTCGGCGACCGCGCCTTCGACCTGCCGGCGCGCTATCGCGCCAACCGCTACAGCTCGGTCGCCCACGGCGTCGGGCTCGCCGACGAATACCCCCATGTCCCCTACCTCGAGGACCGCAACTGCTCGGGCTATGATGCGGAGATCGTGCCGGGGATGACCCTCTGCCTCGAATCCTACGTCGGCGAAGAGGGCGGTCGCGAGGGTGTCAAGCTCGAGGAGCAGGTGCTGATCACCGAGACCGGCTGCGAGCTGCTCTCCCGCTTCGACCTCGAGCCCGGAGCCGGCGCGTGAGCGGCGCGCGGGAACGCCCGCGGGTGGTCCGGCACCAGCTGCGCCACCGCGCCGACGACCCGCCCTTCTCCCGCGCGGTGCTGGAAGATGGTCTCGACAGCCGGGATCTTCTCGAGCTCGACCTGCGGGTGTCGGCGGACGGCGAATGGGCGTGCCTGCACGACGCCGTCCTCGACCGGGAGACCACCGGCACCGGCGCGGTCTCCGCGGCGACCCGGGCGCAGCTCTCCACCCTGCGCATGCGGCTCGCCGACGGCACGCCCGGCGAGCCCGCGCTGCTCCTCGACGAAGTCGTCGCGCGCGCGGCTTGTCGGAGCCGCCGGGAGCCGGCGTTCCTGCAGCTCGATCTCAAGGTGCCGGCGGACGCGCTCGGGGACCGCGCCATCCGCCGCGTGCGGGCGCTCGCGGGCCCGCTCGCCGACCGGTTCGTGGTGTCGTCCACCGACTGGGCCGCGGTGATGCGCGTCGCGCGCGCGGTTCCCGGGCTGCGGTGCGGGTTCGATCCGGCCGGGCTGGCGACCTGCGACCGGCCGCGCACGGCCGCGGACTTCGCCCGGCTCCGCGACCGGATGTTCGCGACCGCCCCCGGTGCCGACATCTGTTACGTCCACTGGCAGCTCGTTCTGGAGGCGGCAGCGGCCGGATGCGATTTCGTCGCCGCGGCGCACGCCCGTGGCGCCCGTGTCGCCGCATGGACGGTGGATCCCGGCATCCCGGGCCTCGCCGACGTCGTGGCCCGCCTCGTCGGGCTCGGGATCGACGCGATCACCACGAACGACCGCGACGCGCTGGGGGCAGTCCTGGACGGCCTCGCTCCGCAGCCGTCCGCGGAACCGACGCAGGCCGGGCTCAGGCCTCGGTGAACAGCTCGGTCGAGAGATAGCGCTCGGCGGCAGACGCCGCGAAGGTGACGATGCGCCTGCCCTCCATCTCCGGGCGCTGGCCGACCTCGAGCGCGGCGGCGATGGTCGCCCCCGAGGAGATGCCGACCGGAATGCCCTCGAGCGCCGCCACCTCGCGGGCGGTGACGAAGGCGGTCTCGTTGCCGATCCGCACCACCTCGTCGATCACCGAGAGATCGAGCACCTTCGGCACGAAGCCGGCGCCGATGCCCTGGATCTTGTGCGGGCCCGGACGGCCGCCCGAGAGCACCGGACTGTCCTCGGGCTCGACCGCCACGACGTGCAGATGCGGCAGCCGCGGCTTCAGCACCTGGCCGCAGCCGGTGATCGTGCCGCCGGTGCCGACGCCGACGACGAGCGCATCGAGCCGGCCGCCGGTGTCGCGCCAGATCTCTTCCGCGGTGGTGCGTCGGTGGATTTCCGGATTGGCCGGGTTCTCGAACTGCTGCAGCATCAGCGAACCCGGACGCTCGCGCAGGATGCGCTCCGCCGCCTCGATGGCCCCCCTCATGCCGAGCCGCGCCGGGGTGAGCTCGAGCTCGGCTCCGAGGAAGCGCAGCATGCGCCGGCGTTCGACCGACATGCTCTCGGGCATGGTGAGGACGAGGCGGTAGCCCCTGGCGGCGCAGACGAAGGCGAGTGCGATCCCGGTATTCCCCGACGTCGGCTCCACGAGCAGCGTGTCCGGGCCGATCCGTCCCTCGCGTTCGGCCGCCTCGACCATCGCGTGGGCGATGCGGTCCTTGACCGAGGAGAGCGGATTGAAGAACTCGAGCTTGACGAGGATCTCGGCGCGGCAGCCGTGCCGCTCAGGCACGCGCCGCAGCCGCACGAGGGGGGTGTTGCCGATGGTCGTACAGATGCTGTCGTGGATCGCTTCGCGCGCCTTCACCTCGCCGGCGACCGCCATCGTCCCGCTCCCTTTCTGCGCCCGGATGGTGTGCATCCTATGACCGCGCGCGCGGACGCTGTAAACCCCGCAACGCGGACCGGCCCGAAACGCGACAGGAGACAGCCCCCGCCGTGAACCCGCCCTTCGAAAGCCGCACGCTTTCCGCCGACCCCGACGTCTTCGCCCCGGACGGCTCGGAGATCCGCCTGCTCCCCGCCCTCGCACGCGGCAGCATGGTGCACTGCCGGCTGCAGCCCGGCCAGACCAGCCTCGCCGTGCGTCACCGCACCGTCGAGGAGCTGTGGTACGTGATCGCGGGCCGGGGCGAACTCTGGCGGCGGCAGGACCGGCGCGAGGAGGTCGCGGCCCTGCTGCCCGGCACCGCGCACACGATCCCGCTCGGCACGCATTTCCAGTTCCGCAACACCGGCGACGAGCCGCTCGACATCGTCATCGTCACCATGCCGCCCTGGCCGGGCGAGGCGGAAGCGGTGCGGGTCGAAGACCACTGGCCGGTGGAAGCCGGTGTTCCATCCGGGGAGGAGGAGAGGTGAGCGACAGCGGCGGAACGATCTTTCTCGGGCGCGGCACCGCGCCGGCGGAACTGCACCTGCGCTACGCCAACCGCCACGGGCTCGTGACCGGCGCCACCGGCACCGGCAAGACGGTCACCCTGCAGATCCTCGCCGAGGGCTTCTCGCGCGCCGGTGTCCCCGTGTTCTGCGCGGATGTGAAGGGCGATCTCTCCGGCATCTCGCAACCCGGCACGCCGAACCCGAAGCTCGAGGCGCGCGCCCGCGAGCTCGGCGTTCCCGATTACGCCTACGAGCCGTCACCCGTCATCTTCTGGGACCTGTTCCGCGAGCAGGGCCATCCGGTGCGCACCACCGTCTCGGAGATGGGCCCGCTCCTGCTCTCGCGGCTGCTCGATCTCAACGAGACGCAGGAGGGGGTGCTGCACATCGCCTTCCGGCTCGCCGACGAGGAGGGGCTGCTGCTCCTCGACTTCCACGATCTCGTCGCGATCCTGCAGTTCGTGGCCGAGCACGCGCGCGAGCTCACCACCGTCTACGGCAATGTCTCGCGCGCCTCGATCGGCGCCATCCAGCGGCGGCTGCTCACCCTCGAGGAACAGGGAGGGGCGCTGTTTTTCGGCGAGCCGGCGCTCGAGCTCGAGGACCTGATGCTCACCACGCCGGACGGTCGGGGTGCGGTCAACGTACTGATGGCCGACCGGCTGATCCGGAGCCCCCGCGTCTACGCCACCTTCCTGCTCTGGCTCTTGGCCGAGCTGTTCGAGGAACTGCCCGAGGTGGGCGATCCGGAGAAGCCGAAGCTCGTCTTCTTCTTCGACGAGGCGCACCTTCTCTTCCGCGACGCACCCGATGCGCTGCTCGAGAAAGTGGAGCAGGTCGTCCGCCTGATCCGCTCCAAGGGAGTGGGCGTCTTCTTCGTCACCCAGAACCCGCTCGACATTCCGGGGCGCGTCCTCGGCCAGCTCGGCAACCGCATCCAGCACGCGCTTCGGGCCTACACCCCGGCCGAGCAGCGGGCGGTGCGCGCGGCGGCCGAGACCTTCCGCCCCAATCCCGCCTTCGACACCGCGGAAGTCATCAGCCAGCTCGGCGTCGGCGAGGCGCTGGTCTCGACCCTCGGATCGGGCGGCGTGCCGTCGGTGGTGGAGCGGGTGAAGATCGTGCCGCCGCGCTCGCGCGTGGGGCCGATCGGGCCCGAGGAACGGGCGCGCATCCTCGAAATCAGCCCGCTCGCCGGCAAGTACGAGGAGACCATCGACCGCGAGTCGGCCTGGGAGCTGCTGATGGCGCGCGCCGAGACGGCCCCGGCGGAAACGGAGCCGCATCTGCCCCCGGGCGGAGAACCCGCGCCCGTGCGCGAGGCCGCCGATCCCTGGGGCGGCGTGCGGGCGCGGGCACCTTCGGATCCGCGGGCGCGGGCGGAAGAGGTGCGGCGCAGGCGGATCCGGATCCCGCCACCGGAAGCGCCACCGCAGAAGGAGGAAGGCGGCTTCGGCAGCGTGCTCGCCGACATCTTCACCGGCCGCGGCGGCCGGCGTCAGGGGGTCGCCGAGGCGATGGTCAAATCGGTCGCGCGCTCGGTCGGTAGCCAGATCGGCCGCGCGGTGATACGCGGGGTGCTGGGTTCCATCCTCAAGCGCTGAGGCGGCGTCCATGACCAGGGGTTTCGCATCCACCGGCGATCTCGCCGAAAAGAAGGTGAGCTTCGACGAGCTCGCCCCCGGCATCTACGCCTTCACCGCCGAGGGCGACCCGAACTCCGGCGTCGTGATCGGCGACGAATCGGTGCTGGTGTTCGACGCCCAGGCGACGCCGAAGCAGGCGCGCCGTGTGATCGACTGCATCCGGCGGGTGACGGACAAGCCGATCACCCATCTCGTCCTCTCGCACTACCACGCGGTGCGCGTCATGGGCGCTTCGGCCTACGGCGCGCGCGAGATCGTCTCTTCGCTCGGCACCTACGGGCTCATCGTCGAGCGCGGCCAGCAGGACTTCGAGAGCGAGGTCGGCCGCTTTCCGCGTCTGTTCGAGGACGTGGCGAGCGTGCCCGGGCTCACCTGGCCGACCATGGCCTTCGAGAAGAAGCTCGTGCTCTGGCTCGGCCGGCGCCGCGTCGAGCTCCTGTTCCTCGGTCGCGGCCACACGGCGGGCGACATCGTCGCCTGGATGCCGGAGGAGAAGGTGGTGTTCGCGGGCGATCTCGTCGAATACGGCGCCACACCTTACACGGGCGACGCGCACCTGCGCGACTGGCCGAAGACCCTGGATGCGCTCGCCGGCCTCGGCGCGGAGAAGCTCGTCCCCGGCCGCGGTGCGGCGGCGAAGACGGCCGAAGACGTGCGGGACGCCATCGCCATGACCCGCGGCTTCCTTACGGATCTGTGGACGGTGGCCGAGGAAGGCGTGCGCGCGGGCCGGAGCCTGAAGCAGATCTACGACGAGGCGATGGCGCGCATGGAGCCGAAGTACGGCTCCTGGCCGATCTTCCGGCACTGCATGCCGTTCGATGTGTCCCGCGCCGTCGACGAGGCCTCGGGCACCGACTGGCCGCGCATCTGGACCCACGAGCGCGACCTCGAGATGTGGCGGCAGTTGGAGGGGGAGTAGGCTTGCCGCCCCTGCGCCCGCCGCCGGCTACTTCCGGTACACGAGCCGCATGCGGTCGAAGACGAAGCCGTTCTCGCCCGTGGCCTGCCAGACGGCGCGCGCGAAGAGGCCGGCGGTCTGCGCCTGTGCCACCACGAGCTCGCGCTGCTTCGGTTCCACCGTGCCCGGATCGGGCAGCGGATCGTTGACCACCAGCACCAGCCGGCCCTCGTCGTCCCGGAAGGTCCCGACCAGCAGCACGAAATGGTCGACGAGGTTCGGGCTGCGGCCGTGCAGGATCACCGGCAGACCGTCGCGGATGTTCGCCTCGACGACCTCCGGGTCGAGCGGCTTCTCCTCCCCCGGCCCGTCGACGGCGATCCCCTCCGGCAGCGCCGTCGGCGCCGCCCCGACGCCGCAGCGCCCCTTGCGCGGATCGGTGTAGAAATCGTCGATCTTCGCGTCCGGCTCGCCCAGACCCCGCGCGATCATCGTCTAGACGGTGGCGAGGCAGCCGAGCTTCGGAACCTCCAAGCGCCGCCCGTCGTAGCAGTCGGTGGCCTCGTACAGGCGCGGAGACCGGTAGCTCACCTCGTCGAGCTGGGAGGGGAGTGGAAAACGCTACAATCGCCCCAATTCCCGCATGGCCATTTCTATGGAGACGGATACCAGAGCGCCATTACGCGTGTCTTCGTCCTCGATGGCGCGGGCGGTCTCCAGCGCCCCCGCCACGTCCCCGGCCTGCGCCTGTGCCCTCGCGATCTCCTCCAGGGCCCACCTGCGGCCCTCGGCATACTCGATGGCGCGGGCAGCTTCCACCGCCTCGGCGAAGGTGCGCCGAGCACTCGCCACGTCTCCGGCCTGCGCCTGTGCTTTCGCGATCTCGCCCAGGGCCGAGCTGCGGCGCCAAGCAGCCTCGATGGCGCGGGCGGTCTCCAGCGCCCCCGCCACGTCCCCGGCCCGCGCCTGTGCCCTCGCGATCTCCTCCAAGGCCCAGTTGCGGTCCTCGGCATCCCCGATGGCGCGGGCGGTCTCCAGCGCCCCCCACACGTCCCCGGCCCGCGCCTGCGCCACCGCGATCTCGCCCAGGGCCTCGCTGCGGTCCCCGGAAGCCTCGATGGCGCGGGCGGCCTCCAGCGCCTCGGCGAAGGTCCGCCGAGCGCTCGCCATGTCCCCGGCCTCCGCCTGTGCCTCCGCGATCCCGCGCAGGGCCAAGCTGCGGTCCCCGGCATCCCCGATGGCGCGGGCGGTCTCCAGCGCCTCGGCGAAGGTGCGCCGAGCACTCGTCGCGTCCCCGGCCTGCGCCTGTGCCTTCGCGATCTCGCGCAGGGCCGAGCTGCGGCCCACGGCAGCCTCGATGGCGCGGGCGGCCTCCAGCGCCTCGGCGAAGGTCCGCCGCGCTCCTTCTTGGTCCCCAGCCTGCGCCTGTGCCTCCGCGATTCCGCGCAGGGCCCAGCTGCGCCGCCCGGCAGCCTCGATGGCGCGGGCGGTCTCCAGCGCCTCGGCGAAGGTGCGCCGAGCACTCGTCGCGTCCCCGGCCTGCGCCTGTGCCTTCGCGATCTCGCCCAGGGCCCAGCTGCGGTCCCCGGCGTCCTCGATGGCGCGGGCGGTCTCCAGCGCCCCCGCCACGTCCCCGGCCGCGGCCTGTGCCTTCGCGATCTCGCCCAAGGCCTCGCTGCGGTCCCAAGCAGCCTCGATGGCGCGGCCCGCTTCCACCGCCTCGGCGAAGGTGCGCCGAGCACTCGCCACGTCTCCGGCCTGCGCCTGTGCCTTCGCGATCTCGCGCAGGGCCTCGCTGCGGTCCCCGGCAGCCTCGATGGCGCGGGCGGTCTCCAGCGCCCCCGCCACCTCCCCGGCCTGCGCCTGTGCTTTCGCGATCTCGCCCAGGGCCGAGCTGCGGCCCCAAGCAGCCTTGATGGCGCGGACGGTCTCCAGCGCCTCGGCGAAGGTGCGCCGAGCACTCGTCGCGTCCCCGGCCTGCGCCTGTGCCTTCGCGATCTCGCGCAGGGCCGAGCTGCGGCCCACGGCATCCTCGATGGCGCGGGCGGTGGCGACGGCGAAATCGAGGAGCGCCGCAGCGCGGCAGCGGGCGTCGTCGGTCGCGCAGCCGAACCCGAGCTTCAGGTCGAGGCGCAGGTCCTCGGGGAGATCGAGGACGCACTCCCGGCTCCCCGCCCGGCCGCGGGCGCGGCCGGTCGCGTCGAACTCGAAGGTCATCCCCGGATCGTCGAGCTGCAGCGTGCGCGGCGGCAGGAAGCGGCCGCGCACGAACGGGTTGCCCACCTCCCCGCGCGCCAGCCGTCCGAGGTCCGCACGGCCGCTGTAGCCGTAGCCCCCCTCGAACCGGTCGTCGGGCGGCGAGATCCGCCCCGCGAGCTCGTACGCCGCCCACTGCGTCTTCTCGTCCCGGCGGCACCAGAGCTTCAGCTTGCGCGAGCGGTTCGCGAAGGCGGCGCGCACCGCCGCCTCGATCGCCGCCGCTTGCGCACGCTTCTCGGGCGTGTACTCCTTCAGGACGTGCTCGAGATACTCGCGGTCGATCGGCCCGACCTTCTCGCCGATGATCAGCTTGACGGCGAGCGAGCTGTCGGGATGGTCCTCGACGATGCTGTCGAGGTTGTCCCTGATCTTGGCGTAGAGCTCCCAGCGCTCGGCGACGGGGCGGCCCTCGGCCTCCTGCCACAGCTTCACCGCCTCGACGAACAGCCGGTTCGCCTCGCCCTCGTCGGCGGAAGCGAGCGGCGGCAACAGCGCGCACAGGATCAGCGCTGCCGTCGCCCATCTGCCCCGCATGGCGCCCTCCCGGATCGGCCAGCCACAAATATGCAATATGGCTACAAAGGAAGACGCGCGTCGTCAATACGGAGGGCGTTCGCAGGTCACGCGAGACGTTGCGGAAGCTTTCGACTTGGCGTTGTCTGGACCGGAAGTGTCGTCAGCCGCGCTCCGTTTCCGCCATGGGGCCGAACAGCTCCTCGACTACGACCTCCATCCCCGGCGGGTCGAGGCGGAAGCGGCCGCCTTTGAGGATGCGGGTGCGGATGTCTGAGTCCGTGCGCTCGTGGTGCACGACAACCCGCCGGTCCGGGTCGACGACCAGATAATGCCGCAGCGATGGCAGACGAAAGTGGTCGACGAGCTTGCGGCCGCGGTCGACGCTCGCCGAAGAGGGCGAGACCACTTCGACCAGCAGGAGAGGTTCGCCGACCTCGCGCCCGTCGCCCGGAAGCGTGGGCCCGCAATGGACGATCACATCCGGCTGGTAGGACGTCGCCGCGTCGATGCGGACGGCGGGGCCGTCGACGAAGACCTCGCACGGGAGGGCCGCCCGCTCGATGGCCCGGTCCAGCGCCCTGGCGGCGCGGAATTTCACCCGGGCGTGTTCGATGCGCTCCGGCGCCATGGCGACGATCCGGCCGTCCACGAGCTCGTAGCGCCCCTCGCGGCCCTCGGCCCAGCGCAGGAACTCGTCGACCGTCATCCGCGGCTGCGCAGGTTCCGCCATCTCCGTGCCCTCCGGCATCGGACGGCATTCTAGCGCCCGCCGCACGCGCGGACAGCCGGCTTCAGAAGGGAAGCCGGCCCGACAGCACCGCGGCGAAGGTGTCGGGGGCGACGTTGCGGCCGCTGACGACGGCGACGACCCGCTCGCCGGATGCGACCCGGACCTTCCCCGCGAGCAGCGCCGCCACGCCCACCGCACCGCCGCCCTCGGCGACGATCCCCGCTTCCCGGAAGAGGGCGCGCATGCCTTCGGCGATCTCCTCTTCGGAGAGCAGCACGAGATCGTCGAGCAGCTCGCGGCAGAGCGCGAAGGTCCAGCGGTTGTCCGTGCCGATGCCGCCGCCGAGACTGTCCGCGAGGGAGGGCTCCTCCGCCACCTCGACCGGCCTTCCCGCGCGCAGGCTCTCGGCCATCGCCGCCCCGCGCGCCATGGAGACGCCGACGATACGCACCCGTGGCAGCCGGGACCGCACCGCGAGCGCCGTACCGGCAGCGAGCCCGCCGCCCGAGACCGGAACGAGCAGCAGGTCGAAGGCCGGAAGCTCCTCCACGATCTCGAGGCCGAGCGTGCCCTGCCCGGCGATGATCGCCGGATCGTCGAAGGGGTGGACCATCGCCATGCCCTCTTCGGCGACGAGCCGTTTCGCCTCGACCTCCGCCTCGTCCTGGCTGCGGCCGACGCGGCGCACCTCCGCCCCGAGCGCCCGGACCGCCTCCACCTTGTTCGCCGGCACGAGCTCCGAGAGACACACAACCGCCCGCACGCCCGCGGCCCGCGCAGCAAACGCCACCGCCCGGCCGTGATTGCCGGTCGAGACCGTGACGACACCGCGCGCGCGTTCTTCGGGCGAGAGCAGGCGGATGCGGTTCGCGGCCCCGCGCAGCTTGAACGAGCCCGTGCGCTGCAACGTCTCGAGCTTCAGGTGCAGCGCGACACCGAGCCGTTCCGACAGCCCCTCGCACGAGAGAAGCGGCGTGCGCCGCACCGTGCCGGCGATGGCACGCGCGGCCTCCGCGATGTCCGCCGGGCCGGGCGCGCCGTCCGGCAGGCTCAGAGCGGGATGTTGTCGTGCTTCTTCCACGGGTTCTCGAGCTTCTTGGTCCTGAGCCACCTGAGGCTGTGGGCGATGCGGCGGCGGGTGCCGTGCGGCATGACGATGTCGTCGACATAGCCGCGGCGGGCGGCGACGAAGGGGTTGGCGAAGCGTTCGCGGTATTCCTGTTCGCGCGCGGCGAGCTTTTCCGGATCGTCCTTCTCGGCGCGGAAGATGATCTCGACCGCACCCTTCGGGCCCATGACCGCGATCTCGGCGGTCGGCCAGGCGTAGTTGACATCGCCCCGCAGATGCTTGCTGCTCATGACGTCGTAGGCACCGCCGTAGGCCTTGCGGGTGATCACCGTAACCTTGGGCACCGTCGCCTCGGCGTAGGCGAAGAGCAGCTTGGCGCCGTGCTTGATGATGCCGCCGTATTCCTGCGCGGTGCCGGGAAGGAAGCCGGGCACGTCGACGAAGGTGACGATCGGGATGTTGAAACAGTCGCAGAAACGTACGAAACGTGCGGCCTTGACCGATGCCGCGATGTCGAGACAGCCGGCGAGCACCATCGGCTGGTTCGCGACGATGCCGACCGTGCGGCCCTCGATGCGGCCGAAACCGATGACGATGTTCTTCGCGTAATCTTTCTGGAGTTCGAAGAAATCGCCCTCGTCCACGACCTCGAGGATCACGTCCATCATGTCGTAGGGCTTGTTCGGATTGTCGGGGACGAGCCGGTCGAGGGCCGGACATTCGCGCTCGGGATCGTCGAAGCTCGGCCGTTCGGGCGGACCCGAGCGGTTGTCGAGCGGCAGGAAGTCGAAGAAGCGGCGCACCTCGTGCAGCGCCTGGACGTCGTTGTCGAAGGCGGCGTCGGCGACCCCGGAACGCTGCGTGTGGGTGGCAGCTCCCCCGAGCTCCTCGTGCGTCACCACTTCGTTCGTCACCGTCTTCACGACATCGGGGCCGGTGACGAACATGTAGGAGCTGTCACGCACCATGAAGACGAAATCGGTCATGGCCGGGCTGTAGACGGCACCGCCGGCGCAGGGGCCCATCACCAGGCTGATCTGCGGGACGACGCCCGACGCCAGCACGTTGCGCTGGAACACCTCCGCGTAGCCGGCGAGGCTCGCCACCCCCTCCTGGATGCGCGCGCCGCCCGAGTCGTTGATGCCGATCACCGGCGCGCCGACGCGCATGGCGCGGTCCATGATCTTGCAGATCTTCTCGGCGTGCGCTTCCGAGAGCGAGCCGCCGAAGACGGTGAAGTCCTGGCTGAAGACGAAGACGAGGCGGCCGTTGATCGTCCCCTGCCCCGTGACCACGCCGTCGCCCGGGACCCGCTGCCGGTCCATGCCGAACTCGGTGCAGCGGTGCTCGACGAACATGTCGACTTCCTCGAAGGAGCCGGGATCGAGCAGCAGTTCGATCCGCTCCCGCGCCGACAGCTTGCCGCGGGCGTGCTGCGCCGCGATGCGCTTCTCGCCGCCGCCGGACCGCGCCGCGCGCCGCGCCGCCTCGAGCTTCTCCAGGACTTCGTGCAAGGGCCCCTCCGTCGCCGGACCGTCACCGTTCCGTCACGGAGCCGCCTAGCATGCTCTTGTGCGGTGCGGAAGACGCGCGCCCCCGTCGCCTTGACAGCCTCCGGCCGCCGCCACAGCTTGCCCGGCGGCGGGCGTGCGGGACGGCCCGAGCACAGCGAGACGGGACGGCGCGATCCATGACGGCGATGCAGGCGAGTGCGGAGGCGGCGGCCCCGGCCGCGGCGACGAAGCCGGTGACCATCACGCTCCCGGACGGCAGCATGCGGACCTTCGACCATCCGCCCACGGGTGCGGAGATCGCGGCGGCGATCTCGAAGAGCCTCGCCAAGAAGGCGCTCGCGGTGCTGGTCGACGGCGAGCTGCGCGATCTCGACGAGCCGATCACGCGCGATGCGAAGGTGAAGATCGTCACGGCCGAGGATCCAGAGGCGCTGCCGCTCATCCGCCACGATGCCGCGCACGTCATGGCGGAGGCGGTGCAGAGACTGTATCCGGGCACGCAGGTGACCATCGGTCCGGCGATCGAGACCGGCTTCTACTACGATTTCGCGCGCGACGAGCCGTTCACCCCCGACGATCTCGAAAAGATCGAGAAAAAGATGCAGGAGATCGTGCGCGAGAACAGACCGTTCGTGCGCGAGGAGGTGAGCCGCGAGGAGGCGCGCCGGCGCTTCGCCGAACTGGGCGAGACCTACAAGCTCGAGATCCTCGATTCGATCCCGGAGGGCGAGCGCATCACCATCTACCGGCAGGGCGACTGGTTCGATCTCTGCCGCGGGCCGCACGGTCCCTCGACCGGCCGGATCGGCGCCTTCAGGCTGCTCAAGGTGGCGGGCGCCTACTGGCGGGGCGATCCCAACCGGCCGATGCTGCAGCGGATCTACGGCACGGCCTTTCCGACGAAGGAGCAGCTCGACCGCTATCTGCACCAGCTCGAGGAAGCCGAGCGCCGCGACCACCGGAGGCTCGGCCGCGAGATGGACCTCTTCCACTTCCAGGAAGAGGCGGCGGGCTCGGCGTTCTGGCACCCGAGGGGCTGGACGCTCTGGCGCGAGATCGAGGCCTACATGCGCCGCCGGCTCGAGGCCGCGGGCTATGTCGAAGTGAAGACGCCGCAGCTCGTCGACCGCAGCCTCTGGGAACGCTCGGGCCACTGGGAGAAGTTCCGCGAGCACATGTTCACGCTCGAGTTCGAGAACCGGGCGCTCGCCATCAAGCCCATGAACTGTCCCGGGCACGTGCAGATCTTCAACACCCGGCTCCGCTCCTATCGCGACCTGCCGCTCCGGATGGCCGAGTTCGGCTCCTGCCACCGCAAGGAGCCGTCGGGGGCGCTGCACGGGCTCATGCGCGTGCGGGCCTTCACCCAGGACGACGCCCACATCTTCTGCACGCCCGAGCAGATCACCTCCGAGACGGCGGCCTTCTGCGAACTGCTGATGTCGGTCTACCGCGACTTCGGCTTCGCGGAGGTGCGCATCAAGTTCTCCGACCGGCCGGCCGTGCGCGCGGGTGACGATGCCGTCTGGGACCAGGCGGAAGGGGCGCTCTGGGAGGCGGTGCGGGCGACCGGCCTCGAGGTCGGGCTCAACCCGGGCGAAGGCGCCTTCTACGGCCCGAAGCTCGAGTTCGTGCTGCAGGACGCGATCGGCCGCGACTGGCAGTGCGGCACGCTGCAGGTGGACTTCGTGCTGCCGGAGCGTCTGGATGCGAGCTACATCGGCCCGGACGGGGCGAAGCACCGGCCGGTGATGCTGCACCGCGCGATCCTGGGCTCGCTCGAGCGCTTCATCGGCATCCTGATCGAGCAGTACGCCGGCAGGCTGCCGCTCTGGCTCGCGCCGGTGCAGGTGGTGGTCGCGACCGTCACCAACGATGCCGACACTTACGCCGCCGGGGCGGCCGACGCGCTGCGCCGGGCGGGGCTACGGGTCGACCTCGACACCTCTTCCGACAAGATCTCCTACAAGGTCCGCCAGCACTCGCTCGCGAAGGTGCCGGTGATCGCCGTCGTCGGCCGCCGGGAAGCCGAGGAGCGGCGGCTCGTGTTGCGCCGGCTCGGCGAGAAGGAGCAGGAGACGCTCGATCTCGATGCGGCGGTCGCGAAGCTCGCGGCCGAGGCGACACCGCCCGACCTCGCCCGTGCCGGGCACGTCCGGCCGCCGTCCGCGCACTGAGGAGGGAGGACGCCGACCATGCCGGTTCCCGGACTCGACGAACGCACCCGCACCGAACTCGAGGCCGCGGCCTTCCGCACGCTCGTGGAGCACCTGAGAAAGCGCACGGACGTGCAGAACATCGACCTCATGAACCTCGCGGGTTTCTGCCGCAACTGCCTCGCGAAATGGTACGCGGCGGCGGCGCAGGAGCGGGGTCTTTCGCTCGACTACGAACAGGCGCGCGAGATCATTTACGGAATGCCCTACGCCGAGTGGAAGGCGCGCTACCAGAAGGAGGCGACGCCCGAACAGCAGGCCACCTTCGAAAAGGCCTTCGCCGCCACCCACGGCCACGCGCCGGGGGAGTGAGAGGCGGGCGGAGGGCCCGCAGCGCCGGGCCGGTATCGCCACGCTGGCAGAGGCCCGTAGCCGGCGTTTTCTCACGACAACCCGGCACAGCTCGCGCTGTCTGCAGACTGCACGAGGGCGTTCTTTCTCTTCAGATCAGCAAGTTGGCCCCTCGCTTTCGGCTGGCGGAAGGGGAAAGCGATGCTGCGACGTACGCGTCGGTGACAACCGTCGGCCGACCTCGACCCTCTCCTTTCGAAAGGCAAGAGGAACGGCTTCGGATTGCGACCAAGGACGAGTTGGTCTATTCGGTTTCAGGTCGTGAGTGAAAGCCGCCTTTCCTGTCTGGCGCGGCGCACACGCGAGCCGACCGCGTTCCGGAAACTGCGTGTGACGCGGCCGGTGTTTCCGTCCGACGGTAAAAAAGGACGGGCACAAGCTTTTTTCCGCCTGCAAGGGAGTACAACCGTGGCAACGTACAAGGAAATTCAAGACTGGGTCAAGAAGCACTACGGCTGGACGCCCAAGACTTGCTGGATCGCTCACTGCAAGGAACTGGAAGGCCTTCCGGTATCGCCAGCGCCCAACCGGTACGGACGCGAACGCGAGGTGCCATGCCCTTCCGACAAGAGGCCGGCAATCGTTTCGGCATTTCGCGCGCTGGGCATGCTGCCACCCGGTGGGCGCGACGACGCTCGACGAAGCTGAAGTCGCCACGACCCGGCCTCGACGTCGACGCGCGCAAGCTCCGCGACAGCACCATCGGTTGTGAGCGACTGGACGGAAGCGCCAAACGTGTCACGTCAGTTTCAGAGGGCCATGCAAGGGTAGGATTTTGCCAGCCACAGCAATGCGGCTGTTCGAAAACAACGCATTGACCTCGCAACCTGCAATACAAATATACAGATGGCTTCCGATAATGCTTTGTTGCTGCCATCTAGCTCAACTTCTGGCGTCAATCAGGATGTTGACAATATTTCCGCGAGGCCCCACTTCTCTACGCAGAATTTTTCGGCTCTCCAAGTACCTACAAATCTGATTGACCTGTTGTCTGGGCTTCACGCCGCTCGCCAGGGACAGATCGTCGTCGTCCAAGGCGCCACGCTCGCGAAGCACGTCGATGATGCGGTCCGCGTTCGTGATGCGCTTCATTTCCCGCCGCTCTCTTCGTCAAGGAACACAGGAGTGTGTCCCCCGATCTTTTGAATAAGACTACCGTGTCAGCGGCTCTTCGTCAAGCGGACATGGCGTTCGGTTCGCGACATCGCCGCCGAGCCACGGCGACCGCGCCGATGGGCGTCAAACGCAGAGGATTGGGCAGCGTGCGGCGAGACAGCCGCCCGCCGCGCCAGCTAGAATGATCCGTCGGGGCGTTCGCCTCACTCCGCCGCGCGGGCGAGGTCCTCGGGCCAGGGGAGCTCGATGCGCAGGTGCCGGTCGCCGTGGACATTGTCGACCCGCCCGACCGGCGGCCAGAATTTGTCCGCCTCCACCCAGGGAAGCGGGAAGAAGGCACGCCGGCGGTCGTAGGGACGATCCCAGGGCGCGAACAGCAGATCGGCCGTGTGCGGCGCCCGTTTCAGGGGATTGTCGTTGCGGTCCAGCCGCCCCTGCGCGACCTCCGCGATCTCCTCGCGGATCGCGATCATCGCCTCGCAGAAGCGGTCGAGCTCGGCTTTGGGCTCGCTCTCCGTCGGCTCGATCATCATCGTCTCGGGCACGGGCCAGGACATGGTCGGCGCGTGGAAGCCGAAATCGACGAGCCGCTTTGCCGCGTCCTCCGCGGAAATGCCGGTGTCGTGCTTCAGCTTGCGGAAGTCGACGATGCACTCGTGCGCGACGAAGCCGCCGCGGCCGCGGTAGACCACCGGGAAATGCGGATCGAGCCGCTTCGCGACATAGTTGGCATTGAGGATCGCGACCCTGGTCGCACGCGTCAGCCCCTCCGCCCCGAGCATGGCGATATAGGCCCAGGAGATCGGCAGGATCATCGGCGAACCGAAGGGAGCCGCCGAGACCGCGCCGACGGCGTGCGGGCCGGCCTCGGGATTGCAGTCGCGCACCACCGGATGGGTCGGCAGGAACGGCGCCAGATGCGCCGCGACCGCGATCGGCCCCATGCCCGGCCCGCCGCCGCCGTGCGGAATTGCGAAGGTCTTGTGCAGGTTCATGTGGCAGACGTCGGCGCCGAGCTCGGCCGGCCGGGCGAGGCCGACCATGGCGTTGAGGTTGGCGCCGTCCATGTAGACCTGGCCGCCGCAGGCGTGCACGATCTCGCAGATGTCGCGGATCGCCTCCTCGAACACGCCGTGCGTCGAGGGATATGTCACCATCAGCGCGGCGAGCCGTTCGCGGTGCGATTCCGCCTTCGCGCGCAGATCCCCGAGGTCGATGTTGCCGTCGGCATCGCAGGCCACCGGGACCACGCGCAGGCCGGCGAGCACCGCGCTCGCCGGATTGGTGCCGTGCGCCGAAGTCGGCACGAGGCAGACGTCGCGATGCCCCTCGCCGCGGCTCTCGTGGTAGGCGCGGATCACGAGCAGGCCGGCATATTCGCCCTGGCTTCCCGCATTCGGCTGGAAGGAGACGGCGGAGAAGCCCGTGATCTCGCAGAGCCACCCTCCGAGCTCGTCGAGCAGCCGGCGGTAGCCGCGCGCCCGCTCCGCCGGCACGAAGGGGTGGAGTGCGGCGAAGCCGGGCTCGAGGATCGGGATCAGCTCGGCCGCGGCATTGAGCTTCATGGTGCAGGAGCCGAGCGGGATCATCGAGCGGTCGAGGGCGATGTCTTTGCGCTGCAGACTGCGCAAGTAGCGCATCATCGCCGTCTCGCTGCGGTGCTCGTGGAAGACGGGATGGCGGAGGAACGGGCCCGTGCGCCGCAGCGCCCCGGGGACCTCGATGCCGTCACCGGGCACAACCGGCCGCTCGACGCCGAAGACCGCGAGCAGGCGGGAGACGATGCTGTCGGTCGTGGTCTCGTCGAAGGAGATGCCGACATGGTCGGCGTCGATCTCCCGGAGTTCCATGCCCGCGGCCCGGGCGCGCTCGTGGATCGCAGCGGCCCGGCCGGGCACGCGCACCGTGAGCGTGTCGAAGAAGTGCCGGTTCACCACCTCGATACCCGCCGCGCGCAGGCTCGCCGCCGCCGTGCGGGTGTGGCCGTGGACGCGCCGGGCGATGGCGGCGAGCCCCTCGGGGCCGTGCCAGACGGCGTACATGCCGGCCATGATGGCGAGCAGCACCTGGGCCGTGCAGATGTTCGAGGTCGCCTTGTCGCGGCGGATGTGCTGCTCGCGGGTCTGCAGCGCCATCCGGAAGGCCGGCCGGCCGCGGCTGTCGATCGAGACCCCGATGATGCGCCCGGGCACCTGCCGGACATGCGCCATGCGGGCGGCGAGGAAGGCGGCGTGCGGGCCGCCGTAGCCCATCGGCACGCCGAAGCGCTGCGCCGAGCCGACGACGATGTCCGCCCCCATCTCGCCGGGCGGGACAACGAGCGCGCAGGCGAGCAGGTCGGTGGCGACCACGGCGAGCGCCCCGCCCTCGTGCAGGCGCGCGATCACCGGCCGCAGATCGCGCACTTCGCCGCCCGAGCCCGGACAGGAAAGCAGCGCTGCGTAGCAGGTGGCGGGATCGAGGTCCCGCTCGGGATCCCCCTCGACCACCTCGATGCCGAGCCAGCGCGCGCGGGTGCGGACCACCGCCTTCGTCTGCGGATGCGTGTCGGCATCGACGAAGAAGCCGTTCGACCCGTGCTTCGAGACCCGCCGCGCCATGGTCATGGCCTCGGCGGCCGCCGTCGCCTCGTCGAGCAGCGAGGCGTTCGACAGCTCCATCCCGGTGAGATCGGCGACCATCTGCTGGAAGACGGCCAGCGCCTCGAGCCGCCCCTGGCTGATCTCCGACTGGTAGGGCGTGTAGGCGGTGTACCAGCCCGGGTTCTCGAGGATGTTGCGGCGGATCACGGGCGGGATCACGGTGCCGTACCAGCCGGTGCCGATCAGCGACACCACAGGCTCGTTCATCGCCGCATAGTCCGAGAGCCGCGCCATCGCCTCGGCTTCGGAGAGCGGCGGCGGCAGGTCGAGCGGACGCGAGGTGCGGATCCTGCGCGGCAGCGCCCGGTCGATCAGCTCGTCGAGCGACGCCACGCCGATCTCGCGGCACATGTCGGCGATCTCGTGTTCGCGCGGGCCGATGTGACGGTCGGCGAAGCCGGCTTCGCGCGGCCCGGTTCCCTGCTCGCTCGCGGTCATGCTGCGGTTCTCCGGTGGATCAGTCGAGGGTCTCGAGGAATCTGCGATAGGCATCCGCGTCCATGAGGTCGTCGAGTTCCGCGGGATCGGCGAGCTCGATGCGCGCGAACCAGCCGGCACCCTCGGCGTCCTGGTTGACGAGCTCGGGCTTTTCCGAAAGTTCGCCGTTCACCTCGACGATCCGGCCGCTCGCCGGCGCGTAGACCTCGCTCGCCGCCTTGACGCTCTCGACGACGGCGAACTGCTCGCCCTTCTTCACCTCGCGGCCGACCTCGGGCAGCTCGACGTAGACGATGTCGCCGAGCTGCTCCTGGGCATGCTCGCTGATGCCGACGGTGCCGAGGTTGCCCTCGACGCGGATCCACTCGTGATCCTTCGTGTAGCGTACGGTCACGTCTTCTCTCCCGGGGCTCTGCGGACGTAGCGGTGGGGAACGAACGGCAGGGGCACGACCCGGACCGGCACCGGCCGGCCGCGCACCTCGGCTTCGAGGACGGTGTCGGGCGCAGCGTGCGGCGTCGCCACATGGCCCATGGCGATCGGCCGGCCGACGGTCGGTCCGAACCCGCCGCTCGTGACCCGGCCGGCCTCGCCGCCGCCGGGCGCACGCAGTGTGGCGCCCTCGCGCACCGGTACCCGGCCCTCGACTTCGAGCCCGACGAGGCGCCGCGGCGGACCGTCGCGAAGCTGCGCGAGGATCACGGGAGCCCCCGGAAAGTCGCCCGCCTCGCGGCGGCGCCGGCCGATGGTCCAGGCGAGGCCGGCCTCGACCGGTGTGGTGGTCTCGTCGATGTCGTGGCCCCAGAGGCAGAGCCCGGCCTCGAGCCTGAGCGAATCGCGGGCGCCAAGACCGGCCGGGCGGACCGCTTCGAAGTCGAGCAGGCGGCGCGCGAAGGCCACCGCCCGGTCCGCCGGCACCGAGATCTCGAAGCCGTCCTCGCCGGTGTAGCCGGAGCGCGAGACGCGAAGCTCCGCACCCTCGAAGCCGAACCAGCCGGTCTCCATGAAGACGAGCTTCCCGACCCCGGGCACGAGCTCGCCCAGGACGGTGGCCGCCTTAGGCCCCTGGAGCGCGAGCAGGGCGCGGTCGTCGAGCGCTTCGACCCTGTGGTCCGGTTCGAGGCGGGCGCGCAGGTGCGCGAGATCGACCGCCTTCCGCGCGGCGTTGACGACGAGGAAGAGACCGTCCTGCTCGCGGCCGCAGATCAGATCATCGAGGATGCCGCCCGCCTCGTTCGTGAACATGGTGTAGCGGGAGCGACCGGGCGCGAGGCCGGCGATGTCGGCCGGAACGAGGCGCTCCAGTGCTTCCGCCGGATCCGGTCCCGTGATCCGCACCTGTCCCATGTGGGAGACGTCGAACAGCGCCGCCGCCTCACGGCAGTGGCGGTGTTCGGCGACGATGCCGGCGGGATACTGCAGCGGCATCTCGTAGCCCGCGAACGGCACCATGCGGGCACCGAGCTCGCGATGCAGATCGTGGAGCGGTGTGCGCAGGAGATCCGGCACGGTCGGGACCTTTCGAACACGGACGGACCCCTCCGGTCCATCCCTGCCCCCTCTGTCCCGAACCTGAGAGATTCCGGGGCGAGGCCCCGTCCCCTTCGGTGGGGTGCTGCCGCACCCGCTCTCCAGAGGGCCGGTCCGCTCGGAGTCCTTTTGCCTGAGAGTTTCCGGGGCGGTTGCTCCTTCGGCGCCGGCTGCGGCCCTGCGGGCCCGCCGGTCTCTCCCCCGAGCGATCTGCGGCCGGAGGCGAGACTACACCTTCCGGCATGGGCGTCAAGCTCCGCCGGGATCCCGCCCGGCTCCGGGCGGGATCCCGGAAGCGGGCGGTCAGCCGGCGGCGGCCGGTTCGGCTTCGAGCTCGCCTCTCGTCCGGGCGCGGGCCCGGATCTGCCCTTCGAGCGCCGGCGGCAGCGGGCCGCCGGTCGCCCAGTCGAGGAGTTCCACCGTGTGGCAGACCGGGATCCCCGTTCCCGAGGCGATCTGGGTGATGCAGCCGATGTTGCCGGTGGCGATCACGTCCGGACGGGTGCTCTCGAGGTTCGCCACTTTCCGCGCCTTGAGCCGCTCCGCGATCTCCGGCTGCAGGATGTTGTAGGTGCCGGCGGAGCCGCAGCAGAGGTGCCCCTCGGGCGGGTCCTTCACGGTGAAGCCGGCGTCGGCGAGGAGCTTCTTCGGCAGGGTCGTGATCTTCTGTCCGTGCTGCATCGAACAGGCGGAGTGGTAGGCGACGACGAGATCCGTGTCGCGGACCGCGGGCGGCAGGCCGAGCTCGCCCAGAAACTCCGTGACGTCCTTCGCGAGCGCGGCGATCCTCGCCGCCTTCTCGCGCATGTCCGCATCCTCGCGGAACATGAAGCCGTAGTCCTTGACCGTGGTGCCGCAGCCCGAGGCGTTGATCACCACGGCATCGAGCGGCTCGCGCCGGTGCTCGCGCCACCAGGCTTCGATGGTCGCGCGCGCCGTCCGTTTCGCCAGCGTCTCCTTTCCCATGTGGTGGGTGAGCGCGCCGCAGCAGCCCGCACCCTTCGCCACCACCACCTCGACCCCGAGGCGGTTCAGAAGCCGGATGGTCGCATCGTTGATCTCGGGTGCGAGGACCGGCTGGGCGCAGCCCGTGAGCAGCGCCACCCGCGCCCTGCGCCGGCCGCGGGGGCGGTGGACGAACGGACGCTCGCTCGCCGAAGGGTTCGGCAGACGCTTCGGCGCGAGCCGCAGCATGGCGCCGAGCCGTCCGGGGAACAGCGCCGCGAACGGCCGGGCGAGGGCGGCGCCGACGAGCGCGAGGCGGAACAGCCGCGGCCGCGGCAGCACCGTCGCCAGCAGTGCGCGCATCGCCCGGTCCGGAAGCGGCCGGCGGTACGTCTTTTCGATGTACGCCCGGGCGTGGTCGACGAGGTGCATGTAGTGCACGCCCGACGGGCAGGTCGTCATGCAGGAGAGACACGACAGGCAGCGGTCGACGTGCTTGACGACGGGCGCCGTCGCCGGCCCGCCGCTTTCGAGCATGCTTTTGATCAGGTAGATGCGCCCGCGCGGACTGTCGAGCTCGTCGCCGAGCAGTACGTACGTCGGGCAGGTGGCGGTGCAGAAGCCGCAGTGCACGCAGGTGCGCAGGATCTTCTCGCTCTCGCGGATGTCCGGATCCTGCAGCTGCGCGGGCGAGAAGTTCGTCTGCATGGCCCCTCACATGCCGGCGTACATGCGGCCGCGGTTCAGGATCATCTGCGGATCGAAACCGCGCTTCACCCGCTCCGTGAGCGCCCGCAGCGCCGGCGGCTGCGGCTGGAACACCTCGACCCGAGCGCGGACGTCTTCCGGCGCGCGGACCAGCGTCGCATGCCCGTCCCGGCCGTCGAGCGCCCGCCGCAGTTCGTCGGCCCGGTATGCATAGGCCTCGGGCGGAGCGAGCCAGACGAGCCCGCCGGCCCAGTCGAGGAGCCATTCCGCGCCGAGTTCCCGGTACCACGGAACGAGCTCCGCACCGTCGGTGGGGGCGAGCGAGAACCGCCACAGCGCGCGGCCCCGGGTGAGCAGTCGCACGTCACGGATCTCGCGCCAGAGCAGCCGCGAATCCCGGTCGTCGAGCCGCGCCGCCTCGATCGCCGGCCCGCGCAACGCGGCCACAAGCCTGTCGAGCCGATAGCGCACCGAAGGTTCCGGCCCCTCGACGCGGATGGCGGCGACCGGACGCCCCGCGCCCCGGACGGCCTCGACGGCGGACCGCCCGGCGGCAAGGGCCGGCAGGAGCGCCGCCCCTGACGGCTCGAAGGGCGTGCCGGTCGCCCGGCGCAGGAGTGCTGCCAGCGCCTGTTCGTCGCTGCCCGAAAGCAGCAGCGTGCCGACGGTGGGAGCGGCGGGAAGCACCTTGAGGGTGAGTTCCGTGATCACCGCGAGCGTCCCGAACGAACCCGTGAGCAGCTTCGGCAGATCGTAGCCGGTGACGTTCTTCATCACCCGCCCGCCGGCCCTGATCTCCTCGCCGAAGCCCGTCACGCAGCGGACGCCGAGGATGTGGTCGCGCGCAGCACCGGCCTTGAACCGGCGGGGGCCGGAGAGGTTGCAGGCGAAGATACCGCCGATCGTCTGGCGGCCCGCCTCGCCGCCGAGGATCGCACCGTAGTCGGCGGGCTCGAAGGCGAGTTCCTGGCGGTGCTCGGCGAGCACCGCATCGATCTCCGCGAGCGGCGTGCCGGCCCTCGCCGACATGACGAGCTCTTCCGGCTCGTAGAGGGTGACGCCCCTGAGCTCCTCGGTCGAGAGCACCGCTTGCGCCTCGACCGGACGGCCGAAGGCCCGCTTGCTGCCACCGCCGAGGATCTCGAGCGGCGTTCCGGTCGCCAGGGCCTCCGCCACCGCGTCGCGGAGTTCGTCGGAGGATGCGGGGACGATCCGGTCCACGGCTCAGAAGCGCGGCAGGTGGGAAAAGCGCATCTCGCCACGATGCACGTGCACGCGGCCGAGCTCGGCGCAGCGGTGGAGCTTCGGGAACACCTTGCCGGGATTGAGGATCTGGGACGGGTCGAAGGCGCATTTGAGCCGCTGCTGCTGGTCGAGATCGACCTCCTCGTACTGCACCGGCATGAGATCGCGCTTCTCGACGCCGACCCCGTGCTCGCCCGTCAGCACGCCGCCGACCTCGACGCAGAGTTTCAGGATGTCGGCACCGAACGCTTCGGCCTTCTCGAGCTCGCCCGGCACGTTGGCATCGTAGAGGATGAGCGGGTGCAGGTTGCCGTCGCCGGCGTGGAAGACGTTCGCCACGCGAAGCCCGTAATGCTCGCTCATCTCCCGCATGCGCGCGAGCACCTCGGCGAGCTTCTTCCGCGGGATGGTGCCGTCCATGCAGTAGTAGTCGGGCGAGATGCGTCCCACCGCCGGGAAGGCGTTCTTGCGCCCGGCCCAGAAGCGGAGCCGCTCCTCCTCGCTCTCGCTCGCCTTGATGAAGAAGGCTCCGTGCTGGCGGGCGATCGCCGAGACCACGCCGATCAGATGTTCGACCTCGGCCTCCGGTCCGTCGAGCTCGCAGATCAGGAGCGACTCGGCTTCGCGCGGATATCCTGCGTTGCAGAAGTCCTCGGCGGCGTTGATCGCCGGCCGGTCCATCATCTCGAGCCCGCCCGGGATGATGCCGTTCGCGATGATCGAAGCCACACAGTCGCCGCCCGCCTCGACGGACGGGAACGCCATGAGCACCGCGCGTGCCGTCTCCGGCTTCGGCAGGATGCGCACGGTCACCTCGGTCACGACACCGAGCATGCCCTCCGAGCCGATCACGATGCCGAGCAGATCGTAGGCCTCGGCATCGAGATATTTGCCGCCGAGGCGCACGATCTCGCCGTCCGGCAGCACCAGCTCGACCCCGAGGACGTTGTTGGTGGTGAGGCCGTATTTGAGGCAGTGCACGCCGCCCGAGTTCTCGGCGACGTTGCCGCCGATGGTGCACGCGATCTGCGAGGAGGGATCGGGGGCGTAGTAGAAGCCCCTGTGCTCGACGGCGCGGGTGATGGCGAGATTGGTGACGCCGGGCTGGGCCGTGACCGTGCGGTTCTCCCAGTCGATGTCGAGGATCCGGTTGAACTTGCCCATGCCGAGGACGATGCCGTCGGAAAGCGGCAGCGCACCGCCGGAGAGCGAGGTGCCGGCACCGCGCGGCACCACCTTGACCCCCTCGGCGTTGCAGAACCGCAGGACCCGCGAGACCTGCTCCGTGGTCTCGGGCAGCACGACCGCGAGCGGCAGGTTGCGGTAGGCGGTGAGCCCATCGCATTCGTAGGCCCGAAGCTCCACCGGATCGTCGATCACCCCCTCGCCGGGGACGATGCGGCGGAGTTCCGCGACGATGCGGGCGCGCTCCGCGAGGATGCGGGCGTCGGGTTCGGGAAGCCGCACGCTCATCGCTCTCCCTCCTCTCGGCCCCGAATCTGGCGCGCCCGCCGGCCGGGGCGAGGGGTCAGTCGTCGGGCGCCACGGTGTGGTTGGCGAGGGTCTCGAGGGCGCGGACCATGGCGGAATGGTCCCAGCCGGCGCCGCCGTGCGCCCGGCAGGCGTTGAAGAGCTCCTGGGCGGTGGCGGTGTTCGGCAGTGACAGCGCCATCTGCCGCGCGCCCTCGAGGGCCAGATTGAGGTCCTTCTGGTGCAGCTCGATGCGGAAGCCCGGCTGGAAAGTGCGCCGGATCATCCGCTCGCCGTGCACCTCCAGAATCTTCGATCCCGCGAAGCCGCCCATGAGCGCCTGTCTGACCTTCGCCGGATCGGCCCCGGCCTTCGAAGCGAAGAGCAGCCCCTCGGCCACCGCCTCGATGGTCAGCGCGACGATGATCTGGTTCGCGACCTTGGCCGTCTGGCCGTCGCCGTTCGGGCCGATCAGCGTGATGTTCTTCCCCATCAGCTCGAAGAGCGGCTTCGCACGGGCGAAGGCCTCCTCGCTGCCGCCCACCATGATGGTCAGCGTCGCGTTCTTCGCCCCCACCTCGCCGCCCGAGACCGGCGCATCGAGATAGTCGCAGCCGAGCTCGTTGATGCGCCTGGCGAAGTCCTTCGTCGCGAGCGGGCTGATCGAGCTCATGTCGACCACGAGCTTGCCGGGCGAGAGCCCTTCCGCGACCCCGTCCGGCCCGAACAGCACCTTCTCCACGTCCGGCGTGTCCGGGACCATGGTGATCACCACCTCGGCCGCTTCCGCCACCTCCTTCGGTGTCCGGTGCGGGATGCCGCCCGCATCCACGAGATCCTGCGGCACGCCGCTCCGGCTCATGAGATGCACCTCGTGGCCGCCTTTGATCAGATGCCCCGCCATCGGCCGGCCCATGATCCCGAGCCCGATGAACCCGACCTTCATGCCGATCCTCCCCCAAGATCGCCTGTCGCCGCCCTTCTGCGCCGGCAGGCGGCGCGAAGCAAGGGGCCGGAGCCGGTGCAGGGCTCAGCCATGGGGTTCCGCGGGGAACCAGTTGCGGAGCGTGCTGACGAACTTGCGGAACGTGTGGTCGCGGCACCGCTCCGGCTTCAGCGAGACCTGCCTCGCGATGGCCCGGTAGATGGCCGTCGAGCGCGGTCTTTTGCGCAGGTGCAGTGCGTGCTCCACCGCCTTCTTCGGATCGCGCGGTTTGGCCTCGTCGGACCTCCACAGACCGGCCCTGCCGAGCAGATGACGGAATTCCGACTCGTCTCCGAAGCCGAGGACGCCGGCCACGTGGGGCGAGTCGCCGAACAGCCAGGCTTCGAGTTCCGGCTCGAACACCAGCACGCGACAGCGGTCCCGCCCGAGCCCGATTCGGTCCAGGCGCTCTTCGAGGTCCTGTCGCAGCCTCGCGGGAGAGTCCATGTCACCCGGTCGCTGCCACGCGAAATCGAGAAGCACGAGAAACTTGTCGGCAGTAAGGGCGGACGCCCGCAGGAATTCGGGGGCGTCCCGGAATACTCCGGGATCGCTCTGCGGATGTCTTCGCACCTCGAAGGTGATCCTGCGGATGCCGAGGGCTTCGGGTCGCCGCAGCAATTCCTCGATTACACCCGCCATGTTGTCGTCGGCGACGAGGACGAAGAGATCGTTCCGGCTCATCCGAGCAGGCCGGTCGCGAGCAGCGTGCCGAGGTCGAGTGCGCTCCGCCATTCCCGCAGGCGTGGATGCCGGTCACCTCCGACGATGTCCGTAGCGCCCTCGTCGGTCCTGGCGAAGCACAGAAGCTGTGCGGGCTCGGCTTCGGCGAGAAGCACCGGCGAGTGCGTCGTGACGAGAATCTGGGCGTCGTAGACGGAAGAAAGCGACTGGTAGAGGTGCCCGATCGCGCGCGGATGGATGCCGTTCTCGGGCTCCTCGATCATGACGAGCCCGGTCGTGCGGGCGTAGGCGAGCAGCGACAGCGCCAGAAAACGGAGCGTGCCGTCCGACACGGTCCAGGAAGGCGCCTCGAGACCTGAACGGTAACCGACCACAAGGTAGCGGTGACGATCCTCCGGGCGCTCCCGGGTCGTGATGGTCTCGATGTCCGGAAGCGCCTCCCGGACATGGTCGAGCCACCAGCCGAACCGTTCGCGGTCCGTGCTGACGAGCTCGTCGACGACCCAAGGAAGGTTCGAGCCGTCGGGCCGGTAGGGCCCCTTGCGCGTCGGCGGGCTCGGAAGGCGCATGGCGGAGCTTGCGAGCTGGATCCGCCGCACATCCTCGCGAAGCCACTTCCGAAACCACAGCGCTACCGGGAACCGCTCTTCGTCTTCCGGGAGGCTCGCGAGCGCCGATCTGTCGGCGCGCAGCCGAAACGGATTCTGCCAGCGCGTGCGCTCGGCATGGAACAGTACCCGCTCGGGATCGCTTGCCCGCCGGACGACAGGCTTCGAGCCTCCCGGCGTGTGGCGGCGCGCCTCGAGGACGATGCCGTCGGGTGGCAGGGGACTGTCGGGAAAGAGATCCCGCTGCGGGGGCTCTCTGGGTGCCTCGCTCTGCAGGTACAGGTTCTCGACCTCGATCCGTGGCCTCTCGCCCACGTCGATCCGGAGCTCGTAGCGACAGATGCGAGGACCCGGGCCGCCGCTGGTCACCGTCCGCAGCTGTTCGGGGATGCTGGCCTCGATCGCCAGCTCGAACCGGCGCGCCCGCTGCATCCAGACGAGCTGGCGCGGATCGCTGGCCCGGAAGGCGATGTCGAGACGGGCGTCCCCCTCGAAGGCCGCTTCCAGTCCGCCCTCGACGACATCGCGCAGGAAGGCGAGGACGTCGAGAAAGTTGCTCTTGCCGCTGGCATTGGGGCCGACGAGGATGGCGAACGCCGGCACGGTGACGTCGACGTAGCGCAGGCTACGGAAATCTTTCGCCTGCACCCGCACCAGCGTTCCGGGCGCAAGTTCGGCCGCGCCCGACAATTCCTCACGGGTGCTCCCGGTCGTGGGCATCGCCCCCTCCGCGTTCGCGCAAGGAGTATGATCCCCCTTGGCGCCGCCGTCAGCCCCCGCCTTCGGCGATGGCTTCGAGCTCGTCGGGGCGGCAGATGGTGATGCGGCCGTGGTCGATGCGCAGGATGCCGCGGCTGCGCCATTCCGAGAGCTGCCGGTTCACGTTCTCGCGGGCAAGCCCGACGATGCCGCCGAGCTCGCGCTGCGACAGCCCGAGCTCGATGCGGATGCCCTCGGGGCACTTCTGGCCGTATTCGCGGGCGAAGCGCACGAGGGTGCGGGCGAGGCGCGTCTCCATGTCGACCGTCAGGTGATCCTCGAGCAGCTCGGTCGCCCGCCGCAGCTTCGCGCACAGCATGCCCATGATCCGGAGCGCGATCTCCGGATGCTTCTCGATGAAGGCCATGACCTCGCCGCGGCGCAGCACGAACAGTTCCGTCGGCGCCACGGTGGTGGCGTCGGCGCTCCTCGGTTTGCCGTCGAGGATCGCGATCTCGCCGAAGGACTGGCAGGGCTCGACGAAGTTGAGCACGGCCTCCTTGCCCTCCGCCGACACCGTGCTGATCTTGACCCGCCCGTCGACCACGATCATCAGGCTGTCGCCGGGATCGCCCTTCTGGAAGATCGTCTTCCCGGCCGGGTAATGGACGGTCTGGCCGTAGGCCACGAGCCGGTCGATCTCGTCGTCCTCGAGTGCGCCGAAGATGTCGCTGTCCATCAGCGCGTCGCGGATCACCTGCCGGTGGTCGACGCCGGCGGTCCCCTCCGGTGCCCGCCCCTTCTTCTCCTGTGCGTGCGGCACGACGGCCTCCCCGCTCCGCGTCGGCCCCGCGGCCGGAGCCGTTCTCAGGGTACGAGAACCGCCGCCCCCTGCAAGCGTCCTTCGCGCAGCGCCGCCAGTGCCTCGTTCGCCTGCGCGAGCGGCATGGCCGTGGTCTCGGTGCGCACGCCGACGCGTGCGGCGAGATCGAGGAACTCCTCGCCGTCGCGCCGGGTGAGGTTGGCGACCGAGCGCACCACCCGCTCCTCCCAGAGGATGCGGTAGGGGAAGGAGGGGATGTCGCTCATGTGGATGCCGCCGCACACGACGATGCCACCCTTGTCGACGGCCTCGAGCGCCTTCGGCACGAGCGCCCCCACGGGGGCGAAGATGATGGCGGCATCGAGCGGCTCGGGCGGACGTTCGTCCGAGCTGCCCGCCCACGTGCAACCCAGCGATCGCGCGAACTCCTGCGCCGCGATGTCCCCCGGGCGGGTGAAGGCGAAGACACGCCGGCCCTGTGCGGCCGCCACCTGGGCGAGGATGTGCGCCGCCGCACCGAAGCCGTAGATGCCGAGCCGCTCGCCTTCGCCCGCCATGCGGTAGCTGCGCCAGCCGATCAGCCCGGCGCACAGCAGCGGGGCTGCCGCCACCGGATCGAGGTCGTCGGCGAGGAGGAAGGCGTAGCGGGCGTCGGCGACGGTGTATTCGGCGTAGCCGCCGTCGCGGGTGTAGCCGGTGAAGAGCGGCGCGTCGCAGAGGTTCTCCCGCCCGGCGCGGCAGTAGCGGCAGCGGCCGCAGGTCCGCCCCAGCCAGGGCACGCCGACCCGCTCGCCCGGCCGCAGCCCCTCCACCCCCGGCCCGAGCGCCTCGATCCGGCCGACGATCTCGTGGCCGGGAACGACCGGCAGCTTCGGATCCGGCAGTTCGCCGTCGACCAGATGGAGATCGGTGCGGCAGACGCCGCAGGCCTCGACCCGCACCCGCACCTCGCCCGGCCCCGGCTCCGGCACCGGGAGGTCCCGCAAGACGAGCGGCGTGCCCGGCCGCTCGAGGACCATCGCCCGCATGTCCGTCCCCCCGCGCATGTCCCGGGACGTTCCTCCTCGCGGAGGCTGCGACCGCGGGCACGGCCTGTCAACGCTGACACTTCGGGCAGAAGAAGGTCGACCGGCCGCCCTGCACGAGCCGGCGGATCGCCGTCCCGCAGCGCGGGCAGGGCCCGCCCTCGCGGTCGTAGACGGCAAAATGGTTCTGGAAGTTGCCGAGCTGGCCGTCGGCCGCGACATAGTCCCGCAGACTCGAGCCGCCCTCCCCGATCGCCCGCTCGAGCACCTGCCGCACCGCGCGGACGAGGCGCGCGAGGCGCCGCGGCCCGAGCGTCCAGGTCTGTCTGCGCGGATCGATCCCGGCCTCGAACAGGGCCTCGCAGGCGTAGATGTTGCCGATGCCGACGACGAGACGCTGGTCGAGGAGGGCGGCCTTGATGGAGGTGCGGCGCCCGGCGAACCGCACGGCGAGCGCCTTCGCGTCGAACCCGGCATCGAAGGGCTCCGGGCCGAGGCCGGCGAGGCGGGGATGCGTCTCCAGCTCCGCCGTCGGCCAGAGGTCGAGCATGCCGAATCGGCGCGGGTCGACGAAGCGCAGCACCGGGCCATCCGCGAAACGGAAGGTCAGATGCTCGTGCGGACCGGATGGCGGCGCGTCGAGCAGGAGGCGTCCGGACATGCCGAGGTGCAGCAGCAGCGTGTCGCCGCCTTCGAGCCCGATCAGGATGTACTTGGCCCGTCTCGCGACCGCTCGCCAGCGCCGGCCGCGGAGCCGCGCGCGCAGATCCGGCGGCAGCGGGAACCGCAGATCCGGCCGCCGCACCTCGACGTCCTCGAGCCGCGCCCCCTCGAGGCGGGCGCGCAGCGCCCGGACCGTGGTCTCGACCTCGGGCAGTTCCGGCACCCCTCGTCCCTCCTCCGCCGCCTCGCTTGTCCCGTCCCGCACCCTCACCTAGAAGGCTCGCGCAGGCGCGACGAGCCGCCGGGATCTTCTCCATGACCGAACGCACTGCGGCAAGTGGCACCGACAGCGCGCTGCCGCCCGAGATCGAGCGCCTCGCCACCTCCTTCGGGGCCGAGCCCGTACACCCGGCCGAGAAGGCGCGGCGGGTCGCCGAAGTGTTCGCCCGCGTCGCCGGGCGCTACGACCTCATGAACGATCTCATGAGCGTCGGCGTGCACCGCCTGTGGAAGGAGGCGATGCTCGACTGGCTGTACCCGCGGCCGGACATGCGCGTGCTCGACCTCGCGGGCGGCACCGGCGACATCGCCTTCCGGCTGCTCGACCGGCTCGACGGCCGGGCCGACATCGTGCTCTGCGACATCAACCCCGACATGCTTGCGGTCGGTCGCGACCGGGCGCTCGATCGCGGCTGGCTCGACGAGATCGCCTGGGTGTGCGGCGACGCCGAGCGGCTCCCCTTCCCCGACCGGCGGTTCGACGCCGTCACCATCGCCTTCGGCATCAGGAACGTCACCCGCATCGACCGGGCGCTCGCCGAGATCCGGCGCGTGCTGGTGCCGGGCGGGCGCTTCCTCTGCCTCGAATTCTCGCGCATGACGCTGCCTTTGCTCGAGCCGTTCTACGATGCCTGGTCGTTCCATGTGGTGCCGCTGCTCGGACGCGTCGTCGCCGGCGACGAGGAGTCCTACCGCTATCTGGTCGAGAGCATCCGCCGTTTCCCGGATCAGGAGAGCTTCGCGCGGCTGATCGGGCGGGCAGGCTTCGAGCGCGTCGCCTTCCGCAACCTCTCGGGCGGCATCGCCGCCATCCATTCCGGCTGGCGGCTCTGAGCCGCGGCCATGCTGCGCGCCGTCCGCCACAGCCTGCGGCTCGTGCGCGCAGCCCGCATCCTCGCCCGGCACAACGCCCTCTTCCCGCTCGACCTGCTGCCGCAGACGCGGCCGCTCCTGCGACTTGTCGACCGCTTCCAGGACCAACGCGCACCCGGCCGGCCCGGCGAGCGGCTGGCGGCGGCGCTGCAGGAACTCGGGCCGAGCTTCATCAAGCTCGGCCAGTCGCTCTCGACCCGCGCCGATCTCCTCGGCGAGACGGTGGCGCGCGATCTGTCGCTGCTGCAGGACCGGCTGCCGCCGTTTCCGGCCGAACAGGCGCGCAGGACCATCGAGACCGAGCTCGAGGCGCCGATCCCCGAACTGTTCCGGGAGTTCGACGACCGGCCGGTGGCGGCGGCCTCGATCGCCCAGGTGCACCGCGCGGTGACGACCGAGGGAGCCACCGTCGCCGTCAAGGTGCTGCGACCCGGGATCGAGAAGGCGATGGAGGAGGACATCGACCTCTTCCTCTGGATCGCCCGCACCGTCGAGCGGCTGCACCCGCCGCTCAGGCGCTTCCGGCCCACGGAAGCGGTGCAGATCTTCGCCGCCACCACCCGTCGCGAGATGGACCTCAGGCTCGAGGCGGCGGCCGCCGCCGAGTTCGCCGAGAACAACGCCGACGAGGAAGGCTTCCGGGTGCCGGCGGTCGACTGGCAGCGTACGGCGCGGCGCGTCGTCACCTTCGAATGGATCGAGGGCCTGCCGCTCGACGAGCGCGACCGGCTGATCGCGGCCGGCCACGATCCGCGCGCCATCCTCGAGACCGCGACCCGGGTCTTCTTCAACCAGGTCTTCCGCGACGGCTTCTTCCACGCCGACATGCATCCCGGCAACATGCTGCTCGATGCGGAGGGCCGCATCGTCGCCCTCGACTTCGGCATCATGGGCCGGCTCGATCTCGAAACGCGCATCCAGCTCGCCCGGATGCTGATGGGCTTTCTCTCGGGCGACTACGCCACCGTCGCCGACGTCTTCTACGAGGCTGGCTTCGTCAGCGATCCCGACGCGCGGCCCGCCTTCGTCCAGGCCTGCCGGGCGATCGGCGAGCCGATCCGCGGCCAGCCGCTCTCGCGCATCTCCTTCGCGCGGCTCCTGGGCCAGCTCCTCTCCATCGCTCAGGAATTCGAGATGGAGACGCAGCCGCAGCTCCTCCTGCTGCAGAAGACCATGGTGATGGCGGAAGGGGTCGGCCGCGCGCTCGATCCCGAGATCAACATGTGGACGCTGGCGCAGCCGCTGGTCGAGCAGTGGGTGCGGGCGAATCTCGGACCGGAAGCCGAGCTCCGCCGCGCGCTCGCCGAGGGCGGCGAGGCGCTCAGGCGCCTGCCGGCGCTGATCAGCCGCGGCGAGAAGATCCTGCAGTCCCTGCCGCTCGCGGGCGCGCCCGCGGGCCGCGAGGGAGGGGGCTTCGGCCCGGTGTGGCTGTGGCTCCTTCTCGGACTCGCCCTCGGCCTTGCGCTCGGCTGAAGCAAGTCCATCTAACGCCCGTGAATTGACCCGGACGCGCAGTCGCGCGGGGAGGATCGCCCCTTTGGCCGGCAGGCGCATCCTGCTCGTCGTCGGCGGCGGCATCGCCGCCTACAAGTGCCTCGAGCTCGTCCGCCGCGGCCGCGAGCGCGGGCTCGAGTTCCGCTGCGTGACGACACGGGCGGCCGAACAGTTCGTGACGCCGCTGTCGCTCGAAGCGCTTTCGGGAAACCGCGTCTGGCGCGACCTCTTCACTCTCGGGGACGAGGCCGAGATGGGCCACATCCGGCTGTCGCGCGAGGCCGACCTCGTGGTGGTGGCCCCCGCGACCGCGGACCTGCTCGCGAAGATGGCGAACGGCCACGCCGACGATCTCGCCTCGACCCTGCTGCTCGCGACCGACAAGCCGGTGCTCGTCGCTCCCGCCATGAACCCGCGCATGTGGGAACATCCGGCGACGCAGCGCAATGTCGCTCGGCTGCGCGCCGACGGCATCGGCTTCGTCGGCCCGGAACCCGGAGACATGGCCTGCGGCGAGACCGGATCCGGGCGCATGGCCGAGCCCGGGACGATCCTCGAAGCGATCGCCACCCTGCTCGCGCCCGCGAAGACACCGCTTTCCGGGATCCGCGCGCTCGTGACGAGCGGGCCGACGCACGAACCCATCGACCCGGTGCGCTTCCTTGCGAACCGCTCCTCGGGCCGGCAGGGACACGCGATCGCCCGGGCCCTCGCCGAGGCCGGGGCGGAGGTGACGCTGGTGACGGGGCCCGTGAGCCTGCCCGATCCGCCGGGCGTGCGCACCGTGCACGTCGAGACCGCGCGCGAGATGCTCGAGGCGTGTCTCGCCGCCCTGCCGGTGGATGTCGCCGTGTGCGCCGCCGCGGTCTGCGACTGGCGGCCCGCCCGGGCGGCGGCGGCCAAGCTCAAGAAGCGCGAAGGCGCCCCGCCGCCCGTGCTCGCGCTCGAGGAGAACCCGGACATCCTCAGGACGCTCGCGACCCATCCCGAACGGCGCCCGCGGCTCGTGGTCGGTTTCGCCGCCGAGACGGAGGATGTGGTGGAACAGGCGCGCGCCAAGCTCGAACGCAAGGGCTGCGACTGGATCCTCGCGAACGACGTCGGGCCGGGGACGGGTGTCTTCGGTGGTGACCGCAACCGCATCCTGCTCGTGCGCCGCGACGGCACGGTCGAGGCCTGGCCGGAGCTCGACAAGCTTGAAGTCGGCCGACGTCTCGCAAAGTTGATAGCCGAACAGGTGGGAGGTACGCCGCAGTGAGCGAGCCCGTGGTCGCCGTCGAGCGGCTGCCGCACGCGCGGGACCTGCCCCTGCCGGCCTACGCCACCCCGGGATCGGCCGGCCTCGACCTGCGTGCGGCGGTCCCGGAAGCGGAGCCGCTGGTGCTCGGGCCCGGGGCGCGGGCACTCGTGCCGACCGGCCTCCGCATCGCCCTGCCGGACGGCTTCGAGGCGCAGGTGCGGCCGCGGTCCGGTCTCGCGCTCGCACACGGGGTCACCCTGCTCAACAGCCCGGGCACCATCGACAGCGACTACCGCGGCGAGATCGGCGTGATCCTCGTCAACTTCGGCGAGGCGCCGTTCGTGGTGCGCCGCGGCATGCGGATCGCCCAGCTGGTCGTGGCACCGGTGACCCGGGTGCGGCTCGCCGAAGGGACCGTCGCCGCGGACGCGACCCTGCGCGCGGGCGGCGGTTTCGGCTCCACCGGCCTCGGTGATCCATGGCCGCCGGCAACGGCGTACAACCCGCCAGCAGGTGAGACCGATGCTCAGACCTCCTAAGAAGATCGCGCTCGCCGTCGAGGCGGTGGTCGACATCGCCTTCCACGGCGCCGCCGACCCGGTCCAGAGCCAGGACATCGCCCGCCGGCTCGGGCTGCCGCGCCGCTATCTCGAGCAGGTGATGCAGCAGCTCGTCCGGGCCGGCATCCTCAAGGGCGTGCGCGGGCCGCGCGGCGGCTACCGTCTCGCGCGCGAACGCCGGCGCATCACCGTCGGCGAGATCGTGCGCGTGCTCGCTGGCGAGGACATCGGCGATTCCGAACCGCCCGCCTCCGCCTCGGCGCTCGGCCGCGAGGTGATGGCGCCGCTCTGGCGCTCGGTCGAGCAGGAGGCGATGCGGAAGCTCGACTCGGTGACCATCGAGGACCTCTGCGGTGAGGCCGAACGCAGGGGCATCGAGAGCGAGAGCCGGCCGCACGTCGACTTCGTCATCTGATCCTTCCGGTCGTTCTGGCATCGTCCTTGCTTCCATCCGGGCGGATGCCGGCGGCAGCCGGCCTTTCGACGGGTGGGAGCCGATGACGGAAAGGATTTCGAAAAAGGCACTTCTCCTCTGGGTCCCGGCCTTGCTCGCCGGTACCGGCGGGGCGCTCGCGCAGGAGACCGCGCCGGCCGCGCCGGACAGTGGCGACACGGCGTGGATGCTGACCTCGACCGCGCTCGTGCTGATGATGACGATCCCCGGCCTCGCGCTGTTCTACGGCGGCATGGTGCGCCGCAAGAACGTGCTGTCGGTGCTGATGCAGGTGTTCGCCACCTGCTGCGTCGCCACCGTCGTCTGGATGGTGATCGGCTACAGTCTCGCCTTCGGCGAAGGCAACGCCATCATCGGCGATCTGTCGAAGGCGTTCCTCGCCGGCATCGGCGTCGACGATCTCTCGGGCACCATTCCCGAGACGGTGTTCATGACGTTCCAGATGACCTTCGCCATCATCACCCCGGCGCTGATCGTCGGCGCCTTCGTAGAACGCATGAGCTTCGCGGGCACCCTGCTGTTCGTGATCTTCTGGTCGATCCTCGTCTACGCGCCCGTGACCCACTGGGTGTGGGGCGGCGGGTTCCTCGGCGGTGACGGGGTGCTCGACTTCGCGGGCGGCACGGTCGTGCACATCAACGCCGGCGTCGCCGGGCTCGTCGCCGCCCTGCTCCTGGGCCCGCGCCAGGGCTACGGCACCGAGCCGATGCCCCCGCACAACCTCACCTTCTCGCTGATCGGCGCCTCGCTGCTGTGGGTCGGCTGGTTCGGCTTCAACGCCGGCTCGGCGGTGGCGGCGAACGGGCTCGCCGGCATGGCCATGGCGGTGACGCAGATCGCGACCGCGGCCGCGGCGCTCTCCTGGATGGCCTGCGAATGGCTGCTGCGCGGCAAGCCGAGCCTGCTCGGCATCATCTCCGGTGCCGTCGGCGGGCTCGTCGCCATCACTCCGGCTTCGGGCTTCGTGCTGCCCGGAGGCGCCCTCGTCATCGGCCTCGTCGCCGGCGCCGCCTGCTACTGGGGTGCCGCCTGGCTGAAGATCAAGGCCGGCTACGACGACAGCCTCGACGTCTTCGGCGTGCACGGGGTGGGCGGCATCGTCGGGGCGCTGCTGACCGGCGTGTTCGCGGCCGAGGCGGTGGGTGGCACGCCGGGCCTGCTCGAGGGCAATCCCGGCCAGGTGCTGACCCAGCTCTGGGGCATCGTCGCCACCATCGTCTGGTCGGGCATCGCCACCGCCGTCATCCTCAAGGTCGTGGACCTGCTCGTGGGCATCCGCGTCCCGCGGGAGATCGAGGTCGAAGGGCTGGATCTCGGCCTCCACGGCGAAGCCGTCCACTGAGTCGCCCTGTGCAGCCCCTCGGGGAGCGTTCGCGGACGCTCCCCACCTTTTTTCCTCCGGGCCGCGTCAGAGCGGCTCGCCGCGCATGGTCCGCGGCAGGTCGCCGACGAGCCCCATGGCGTGGCGCATGAAGAAGCGCTTGAGGGGCGGCAGCCTCTCGACCGCGAACAGTCCGAGATTGCGGGCGAGCTTCAGCGGCAGTAGGTCGTTCGCGAACAGGCGGTTGATGCCGTCGGTGACGGCGACCAGCACGAGCCCGTCGAAGCGCCGCCAGGATTCGTAGACTTCGAGCGCCAGCGCATCGCCCGGATCGAGGCCGAGCCGCATCCGGTCCACGACCGTTTCGGCGATCGCCGCCACATCCCTGAGCGCCAGATTCCAGCCCTGCCCCGCGATCGGATGGATGCCGCGGGCGGCATCGCCGACGAGCGCCACGCGCCGGTCGGTGTAGCGTTCCGAAACGACGAGCACGAGCGGATAGTGCCATCGCGGCCCCTCGAGCCGCACCTCGCCCAGATGGTCACCGAAACGTTCGGCCACTTCGGCGAGGAAGTCGGCGTCGTCGAGCACGCGCACGGCGGCGGCCTTGTCGTCCTCGAGCGCCCAGACGATCGACGAACGGTCGCCCTGCATCGGCAGCAGCGCGAACGGCCCGTCCGGGAAGAAGCGCTCGATCGCCAGACCGAAGTGCGGTTTCTCGTGGGCGAGGGTGCAGACGATGGCGGTCTGGCCGTAGTCCCAGCGCCGCGCGGGAATGCCGAGCCGCTCGCGGGTCGCCGACATGCGCCCCTCGCAGACGCAGAGCAGCGAGGCGCGGATGGTCTCGCCGTCCGCGAGGCGCACATCCACCCCGGAGAGATCGCGGTCGATGGCGGTGACCTGCGCCCGCGGCCGCAGCCGGACATCGGCGAGCGCTGTCACGCGCGCGTGGAGCGCCCGGCGGATCACGCGGTTCTCGACGATCCAGCCCAGGGGATCGCCGTCGATCGCGAGACCTTCGTAGAGCACGCGCACCGGGCTTCCGGCCTCGTGCACGACGATGTCGAGGATCGGCTCGGCCTCCGCACTCATCTCCGCGAAGGCGCCGATGGCGTCGAGAAAGATCCGCGAGCCGCGGGCGATCGCCGTCACCCGCCCGTCGTAGGGGGCGGAGAGGATGTCGTCGTAGTCGCCGCGCTCGAGCACGACCGTGCGCACGCCGGCGCTGCCGAGGGCGGCCGCGAGCGCGAGGCCCGTGAGACCGCCACCGAGGACCACGACATCGGCGCGTTCCGCGGTCATGGGTCGACTCCCTGCCTCTTTCGCAGGCAGCTGCACGCGAAATGTGCAGACCGCCTGCCCCGTCCCGGCACGCAGCGTCTCACCGGCCGCGCCGCACGCGGTACCTGGCGATGTAGTGCTTCGCGAGCAGGCGTCGCCGCTGGCCGGCGAGGACCTCGGCGGGTGCTGCCGCGGGCGGTCTCTTCGCGGGCCGGGGCGGTTTCGTCCGGGCCGGGCGCGCCGGCGGTTCCGTCGGGGTGCGTTCCGTCATCGGTTCATCAGCCAGAACAGGATGCTGAGCACCGCGCTCAGCACGATGCTGATCAGGATCGAGGTGGCGATCGGGATGTAGACGTGCACGTTGTCGCGCTCGATGACGATGTCACCCGGCAGCCGGCCGAGACCGAGCTTGCCGAGGAACGACCACAGGATGCCGGCGAGGATCAGCAGGATCCCGAGCAGGATCAGGAACTTCGACACTTCGGCACCTCCCGTCGCAGGACCACCGCTCCGCCTGTCCGGGAGATAGGGAGCGGGGGGCGGCGGCGCAAACCGGCAGCATCCGGAAGCGCTCAGCCGCGACCGTCGTGCCGGCTGCCGCGCGCGAAGGCGGCGACCAGCAGCAGGACGAGCCCCAGGGCCGCGAGTTCGCCCGCACGGTACAGACCGGGCAGGACGGGCAGGTCGAAGAGCAGCACCCGCAGGGTCGCGACCACCACGGTCGCGACCGCCGCCTGCCGTGCCGCAGCGCTGTCCCGGATCCGCCCGACGAACAGGCAGAGGAGCGCGAACCCGAGCCAGACGAGGAGCAGGACGAGCCGCTCCGCATCGCCCGGAGGCGCGCTCAGGATGGCGCCGTGGAAGAGATGCCGGGTCTCGTGGTGGAGCCAGGCGAGCAGGAACGCGAGCCCGGCACCGCCGGCGGCGATCCGTGCCCGCCCGCGCCCGAGGCTCCGGGCGAGAGCGGCGAGCAGCAGCGCCGGCAGCAGATAGCCGGCGAGGAGCGCGTCCCAGACCGGCAGCAGGCCGATGTCGAGCGCGCTTCGCGCCGGTTCCGCCTCGCCGGCGAACAGGCGCCACGCCTCCCGGACCGCGAAGGCGGCGGGCAGCAGCGGCGCGAGATCGAGCGTCCGGCCGGCCGGCAGCAGGGGGCGGAGGGCGAGAAGGGTGCGCAGGACAAGGAGCCAGATGCCGAGCGCCACACCGGCGCGCAGCAGCGCATGATCCGCGAGGGCGAGCGCGATCCCGTTGGTGACGGCGACGGCCTCGGCCGCGAACAGCAGGAGCGCGAGATCACGCACGCCCGCGAGGGCGACGGCGAGCGCCCCGCATCCGGCAAGGCGGTGCGCGACCCAGACCAGGACCGCCGGCAGCAGCCAGACGACGGCGAGGCTCGCGAGTGGCCCGATGGCGGCCCCCGGGGCGAAGGCCTGCCAGACCAGCCGCAGCGCCAATGCGCCCGCGAGCGCGAGCGGGATCCAGCCGGCGACGGGCAGACGCGCTGAGTGCGGGAGGACGACGAGCAGGAGGAGGACGCCCGCCCAGGCGGGGTGCAGCCAGATGCGGTCGAGGGCCATCGCCGCCGCGAGCAGGAGGGCGGCCGATGCCCCGGCCACGAGCGCCGCGAGCACGGGTTCCGCCGCGCTGCCGCGCCGGGCCTCGCGCCCGGCGAGCAGGCTCCAGAGCACCGCGAGCGCGAGCGACGCCGCCGCGAGCCGCGGCTCGACGCCGAAGCCGGCGAGCCGCAACCACAGCACCACGAGGACGAGGAGCGGCGTCGCGACTGCGAGTCCGGCCCAGAGGCCGCGGGGCTCCGCGAGGCGCGCGAGCAGCAGACCGCCGACACCCCACGCGGCCGCGACCACCGCCGCCGTGCGCACGGGGCCCACGAGGCCGGGCGGTATCGCGAAGAGCGGCAGGAGGCCGACCTCCGGCTCGTAGAGATGCGGCTCGATGGCGCGCAGGATATCGGCTTCCCGGAGCGCCGTCGCGAGCACGGCGAGCCCCGCCGAGAGCAGGGCCGGGGCGCGGAAGCGCAGTGCCGCGAAGGGTGCGCACGCGCCGGCGGCGCAGGCCAGCCCGAGACCGGGGATCGCGGCGGGTGCCTCGGGACGGATCGTGAAGGCGACGAGGGCCGCGATGCCCCCGACCCCGTGGAGGCCCGTGAGCGCCGCACGCATGGCCGGCGCGGCGACGGCCGCGGGATCGCGGCGGGCGATGATCGGTGGCGGGAGCATGGCGGCGAGCGCGAGGCCGGCCCCGAACAGCGCGAGCCGCTCCGGCTCCAGCCGGGCATCGGTGAACGCCGCCGCTCCGGCCAGAAGCAGCAGAAGCCCGGTCTCGGCGAAGGCCGCGAGCAGAACGAGCCACCAGAAACGGCGACGCAGGGCGACGAGCACGACGATGGCGGCCGTCGTCACGAGGTAGAGCGTGTAGCCCGCGTCGAGTTCGGGCGGTCCCCGGTCGAAGAACAGGGGCACGGCGAAGGCCGCGAGCGTGCCGAGGAGCGAGAGCAGCCAGCCAAAGCGGAGCCCCGAGGTCAGCGCCACGATGGCCGTGGCCCAGGCCATGGCGGCGGTCGGCAGCGGACCGAGCAGATCGAAGATGCGCCGCGCCGCGAAGACGGTCGCCCAGAGCGTCACGAGCCCGCCGCCGACGAGGGCCGCGGGCAGCCAGCCGGGAAGCCCCGGGCCGCGCCGGCGGTCGAGGGCGAAGCCCGCGGCCGCAGCGGCGAGGGCGAGGAGCGCGAGCCCGGAGAGCCAGAGCCGCGGTCCGAACCAGCCCTGCTCGAGCGCGTAGGCCGCGGCCAGCACCCCGGCGAGCGCCAGCGCCGCGCCTCCCGCGAGGACGAGCCAGCGCTCGAGGAAGAGCTGTGCGAGCGGGCCGCCCGCCGCCTGCACGCCCGCGGGCACCGATGGGGGTGCCGGGGCGCGCTCGCCCTCCCCGCCGTGGGCCGGCCGGGCGGTCTCTCCGCCCGATCCGAGCTGCCGGCGCAGATCCTCGAGCTCTCGTTCGAGCCGGCGCACGCGCAGGAAGGTCCAGAGCGAGAACGCCGGCGCCAGGGTCAGCGCGAGGCCCGCGAGCAGGCCGAGAAGCCCGAGCAGGCTCACGGCACGTGTCTCCCGCGGGCTCCGGCTCGACAATGGTCCGGCCCGGCATAGAGTCCCGGGCGCCACGCCGCCGCGGGCGGCCTGCACAGGCGATCACGAAGGGGGAGAGCCATGCGCTACCTGCACACCATGGTCCGGATCAGCGACATCGACCAGTCGCTCGACTTCTACTGCAACAAGCTCGGCCTGCGCGAGGTCCGGCGGATGGAGAACGAGAAGGGGCGCTACACCCTGATCTTCCTCGCGGCCCCGGAGGACTACGAGAGCGCGAAGGAGCGCCGGGCACCGATGCTCGAGCTCACCTACAACTGGGATCCGGAAGTCTACACCGGCGGACGCAATTTCGGCCACCTCGCCTACGAGGTCGACGACATCTACGCGACCTGCCAGCGGCTGATGGACGCGGGCGTCACCATCAACCGCCCGCCGCGCGACGGCCGCATGGCCTTCATCCGTTCGCCCGACGGCATCTCGATCGAGCTCCTGCAGAAGGGCGAGGCCCTGCCGGTGCGCGAGCCCTGGGCGTCGATGCCGAACACCGGGACCTGGTGAAGGCCGCGAGATTCCGGGGAAACGGGTCGGCTCTGCCGGCCCGTTCCGCTTTCAGAGGCCCGAGACCACGGGCCGTACGGCGAGATGGCTCTCGACCGCCTTCACGCCCTCGACGTTCTCGGCCGCCACCCGGAGCGCTTCCGCCTCGCGCCGGCTCGAGACGATGCCCCAGAGGTGCACCACGCCGTCGGCGACGACGATGTTGACATAGGGGTGATAGTCGAGCCCGGCCTTCTCGAGCTCCTTCTGCAGGCGCTCGCGCAGCGCGCGGTCGTCGGCCGAAGCGGCCTCGGGCCCTTTCGTCGCGAGCGCGCGCAGAAGATCCGCGCGGCTGACGATTCCCACGAGCCGGCCGTTCTCGACCACGGGCACGCGCTTGATGTGCCGCTCCTCGAGCAGCCGCGCCACCGCCGCGAGCGGCGTGTCGGGGGAGACGGTGACGACGTTTCTCGTCATCACGTCGGCGGCCCGCCGGCCGTGCGCCCGCACATAGGCCTCGGCGCGTTCCTCGGGTGTGGCGAGGAGGCCGAGCCACCAGGACCGCCCGCCGCCCTCCTCGTCGCCGAGCCGGCGCACCAGATCGCCTTCGCTGACGATGCCGACGAGGCGTCCCCCGGCGTCCACCACCGGCACGCCGCTGATCCGCTTCTCGAGGAGCAGACGGGCGATGTCCGCGACCGGTGTGTCCGGAGCCACGGTCACGACATTGGCGGTCATCACGTCACGTGCCTGCATGAACCCTCCCCCGCGCGGCCCGGCCGCGCCGTCCGTCCGTTCGAAGCGTCTTCGGTCGTTGGCCCGGAGGTGGAGCGGGCGATGGGAGTCGAACCCACGACATCCAGCTTGGGAAGCTGGCGTTCTACCGCTGAACTACGCCCGCACCGGCACTATGGATAGTCGACCCGCGCCGAACGTCAAGCGCCGCCTTCGACCGCCGGCAGCTCCGGCAGCGAAGGCGCGAGGCAGCCGCCGATGCGGATCGGCAGGATGGTGCGGGCGAGGCCGGTGGCGTCGTCGGTCTCGATCAGCGCCGCGCAGAGCGTCGCCTCGCCGCGGGCGGGCTCGAGCCGCGGCGTCGGCACGTCGAGCCGCCAGCGCAGGATCGAGCCGGTCTTGTCCATGCCGATGACGCTGTCGTAGTCGCCGGTCATGCCGACATCGGTCATGCAGGCCGTGCCGCCCGCGAGCACCCGCGCGTCCGCCGTCGGCACGTGGGTGTGGGTCCCGACCACGGCCGAGACCCGGCCGTCGAGGAAGTGCGCGAGCGCCATCTTCTCGCTGGTCGCCTCGGCGTGGACGTCGACGAGGATGGCGGCGGCGTTGCCGCCCAGCTGCCAGGAGCCGAGCGCCGCCTCGAGGGCGCGGAAGGGATCGTCGTAGAGCCCCATGAACAGCCGGCCCATCACCTGGCAGACGACGAGATCGCGGCCGCGGTCGTCGCGGGTCACCTGCAGGCCGCGGCCCGGCGTGCCCGGCGCCATGTTGAGCGGGCGGAGGATGCGCGGTTCGTTCTCGATGTGGGCGACCAGCTCGCGCTGGTCCCAGCAGTGGTTGCCCATGGTGAGGATGTGGATGCCGGCCTCGAAGAACTGGTCGGCGATGGCGCGCGTCAGACCGAAGCCGGCGGCGGCGTTCTCGGCGTTGGCGACGATCCGGTCCGGCGCGTAGCGGCGGCGCAGCTCCGGCAGATGGGCGAAGACGGCGGCACGCCCGGAACGGCCGACGATGTCCCCGATGAAGAGAATGCGCACGCCTCGACATCTCCCGCTGCCCTGCCGGAGTTAGCCCGCCCGGCGCAGGCGGGAAAGGGGAGCGCGCGACGCGGTCCGCTGAGGCGGCCGCCTCCCCGGCCGCCTCACTGCGGCAGAAGGGCGATGCGGCCGGTCGAGATCGCCCAGTCGAGACCGAAGGTGACGGCGGCGGCGAGCACGGTCGCAGCCAGCGCCTTGAAGGCGAGGCGCGGCCGGTCGGGCGCCGCCGGCTCGGTGCCGGGTTCCGGATGCTCGGGCGGCCGCACGCCGATCGGCAGGGCCATGAAGAAGAACAGCCACCAGGTGACGACGAAGACGACGATGGTGCCGGTCGTGCTCATGCCTGCTCGAGTTCGACGAGCGTGCCGGCGAGATCCTTGGGATGCAGGAACAGGACCGGCTTGCCGTGGGCACCGATCTTCGGCTCGCCGGTGCCGAGCACGCGCACGCCGGCCGCGGCGACCCGCGCCCGCGCCTCTTCGATGTCGTCGACCTCGACGCAGACATGGTGGATGCCGCCCGAGGGATTGCGCTCGAGGAAGCCGGCGATCGGCGATCCTTCGCCGAGCACACCCAGGAGCTCGATCTTGGTGTTGCCGAGATCGACGAAGACGGTGCGCACGCCGTGCTCGGGCTGGTCCTCGATCTCCGAGACCCGGCCGCCGAGCACGTCGCGCCAGAGCGCCCGCGCCTTCTCGATGTCCGGGACGGCGATCGCGACATGGTTGAGCCTTCCGATCATCGCAGCGTGTCTCCCGCTTCCTCGCCCTCGAGCGCGGCGAGGGCGTCCTCGCCGAGCCGCACCACCTGGACCTCGATCAGCGGGCGCTTGTGGCGCGCGAGACCGAGGCCCTGGCGCAGCGCGATCCTGACGGCCTCCTGGACACGGCCGTCGTCCACGACGGCATCGTCCTCGAGTGCCTCGATGCCGTTCTCGACCGCCTCCACGAGCTCCTCGCGCCGGCGCTCGAAACCGGCCGGGTCGATGGCACCGATGTTGGCGAGCCGCGGACGGCTCAGGAGGCTGCCCCAGGGATCGAGCACCACGGTCGCGAACAGGGTGCCGTTCGAGGCGATGCGCCGCCGCGTGCGGAAGAGCTCGTCGCCCTCGGGCAGCACGTCGCCGTTGTCGACCACGAGCCGGCCGGTCGGCACCCGCTCGAGGGTGCGCGGTTCGCCGGGCGCGAGCTGCAGCAGATCGCCGTTGGCGACCGACAGGGCGTGCGGGACCTGCAGCTGCTGCAGCAGACGCACGTGCGCGTGCAGATGACGCAGCTCGCCGTGCACCGGGACGGCGATCCGCGGCCGGGTCCAGCGCACCATCTGCTCGATGTCCTCGCGGCAGGGGTGCCCGGAGACGTGGACGAAATGGTCCTCTTCGGTGATCACCTCGATCCCGGCCCCGACCAGCCGGTTGTGCAGGTCGAACAGCGTGCGCTCGTTGCCCGGGATGATCTTGGACGAGAAGATCACCGTGTCGCCGGCCTCGAGACGCACCCGCGGGTGCTGGCCTGTGGCGATCCGCTGCAGCGCCGAGCGCGGCTCCCCCTGGCTGCCGGTGACGAGGAAGAAGGCGCGCTCGCGCGGCAGCGACCGCCCCTCGCTCTCGTCCAGAAGCCGCGGCAGGTCGCGCAGATAGCCGCAGTCGCGGGCCGCCTCGAGCATCCGGTGCATGGAGCGGCCGACCACGATCACCTCGCGCCCGCAGGCCTTCGCGGCCCGGATCGCCGTCTCGAGGCGGGCGATGTTGGAGGCGAAGGTGGTGAGCGCCACGCGGAAGGGCTGGTCGGCGATCAGACGTTCGAGGCTGTCGCGCACCTCGCTCTCGGAGCCGGCGGTGCCGGGGACCATGGCGTTGGTGCTGTCGGCGACGAGCGCCAGCACGCCGTCGTGGCCGAAGGCCTCGAGCCCGGCGGCGTCCGTACGCTCGCCTATGAGCGGGGCGGGATCGAGCTTCCAGTCGCCCGTGTGCAGGATGCGGCCGTGGGGCGTCTCGAGGCCGAGGGCGTTGGCCTCGGGAATGGAGTGGGCAACGTGGAACAGGCGGCACTCGAAGGGACCGACCCGGAAGGGTTCGCCCGGCTCGACGACATGCAGCGGGTGCGGCGGGTCGACCCGCATGTCCTCGCACTTGCGCAGCAGCACCGTGGCGGCGAAGCGGGTGCACCAGACCGGGCAGCGCAGCCGGTCCCAGAGATAGGGGACGGCGCCGAAATGGTCCTCGTGCACATGGGTGAGCACGAGCCCGTCGAGCCGGTCGCGCTGCCCCTCGATCCAGCGCAGATCCGGCAGCAGCAATTCGGCACCCGGCAGGCGTTCGTCGGTGAAGCCGATGCCGAGATCGACCATCAGCCAGCGGCCATCGAGGCCGTAGAGATAGCAGTTGATGCCGATCTCGCCGACCCCGCCCAGGGGCACGAACAGCAGACGGTCGCCGGCGCTCAAGAGGTCCGCCCTCCCGCGCCCCGGATCAGCTCGACGTTCTTCATGTAGATCTCCAGAAGGCCCGCCATGGTCAGATCCGGGTCGACGTGTTCGAGGGCCTCGGTCCGCCGCGCGAACAGGGGCGCGAGGCCACCGGTCGCGATCGTCGTGGCCGGTGCGCCGAGTTCGGCACGGATGCGCCCGATCAGCCCTTCGACGAGGCCGATGTAGCCCCAGAACACGCCCGACTGCATCGCCGCGACGGTGCTGGTGCCGATCGCCCGCTCGGGCGGCGCCACCGCCACGCGCGGCAGCTTCGCCGCCGCCCGGTGCAGCGCCTCGAGCGAGAGATTGATGCCCGGCGCGATGGCGCCACCGCAGTAGGCGCCGTCGGCGTCCACCACGTCGAAGGTGGTGGCGGTGCCGAAGTCGACGATGACGAGGGGCGCCGGGTAGCGTGCGAGCGCACCGACGGCGTTGACGACGCGGTCGGCACCGACCTCGCGCGGGTTCGGGACGCGCACCGGGATCGGATAGTCGAGATCCTCGCCGACCACGAACGCCCGGCAGCCGAAATAGTCGCGGCTCATCCACCGCAGCGGCACGACGGCCTGCGGCACCACGCTCGCGATCACGACCGCACTCACCGCCTCGCGCGGCACCCCGGCGAGGCTCATGAGCTGCAGCAGGAGCGCCGCATACTCCTCGGCGGTGCGGTCGCGATTGGTGGACAGCCGCCACTGTCCCACCTGGCTGCGCTCCCGGTAGACCGCGAAGACGGTGTTGGTGTTGCCGACGTCGACGGCGAGCAGCACGTCCCTTCCCTCCGCCCGACGCCTCCGAGTTAGCCCGTCCGGGGCACGCTGGCGAGGGGGCCCGGCGGCACGTCCTGGAAAAACAGCTCGCCGGCATCGAACCACTGCCGGGCGCCGTCGGGACGCTCGAGCTCGAGCCGGCCGCATGCGTCGATGCCGAGGAAGCGCCCCTCGATGCGGCGCTCGCCGAGACGGAGCCCGACCCGCTCGCCGATGCCGTGGGCGCAGGCGAGCCAGGGCGCGACGAAGGGCGCGAAGCCCGCTTCCGACCAGCGGTCGTAGGCGACCCCGAGGCGGGCGAGCAGCTCCGTGAGCAGCGCCTCCGGTGTCGGCGGATCCGCGAGGAGCCGCGCAAGGCACACGGTGGGGCGATCCGGAAGCTCCGGCGCGCTCGCGACATTGAGCCCGAGACCGACCGCGACCGCCGGCCCGTCCCCCGCGTGCTCGGCCTCCGGCAGGATGCCGCCGAGCTTGGCGCCGTCCACGAGCAGGTCGTTCGGCCATTTGAGCCGCACCCGCACCCTACCCGCCGTCGCCGCCGCCACCGCCTCCGCCGCGGCGAGCCCGCACAGCAGGGAAAGGCTCGCGATCTCGTCCGCGGGCCGGCGGGGCCGCAGCAGCAGCGAGGTGTAGAGGTTGCCCGGCGGCGACGTCCAGCTCCGCCCGTGCCGGCCGCGGCCGCGCTCCTGGGCTTCGGCGACCAGCACGAGGCCCTCGGGTTCGCCGGCGCGGGCCCGCTCCAGCACCAGATCGTTGGTGCTGCCGACGACGCCGAGCCGCTCGACCCGCCAGCGCAACGGTTCAGGAGCCTCCGACCAGTGCCCGCGCCGCGGCGTCGGCCGTATCGAGAAGCGGTCCGGGCAGCAGCAGGAAGCCGGCGACGAGGACCGCCGTCACCCCGACCACGAGGCCGAGGCCGGGCCGCGGCAGCGGGTCGAACGCTTCGGCCGGATCGTCGAAATACATGAGCTTGACGATCCTCAGATAGTAGAAGGCGCCGACCACGCTCGTCAGCACGCCCAGCACGGCGAGCCAGACGAGGCCGGCCTCGACCGCCGCGAGGAAGACGTAGAGCTTGCCGAAGAAGCCGGCGAGCGGCGGAATGCCGGCGAGCGAGAACATGAAGATGGCAAGCGCCAGCGCCATGAGCGGACGCGAGCGGGAGAGGCCGGCGAGATCGGCGATGCCTTCGACGTAGCGCCCCTGACGCCGCATCATCAGGATGCAGCCGAAGGTGCCGATGGTCATCGCCAGATAGATGCCGAGATAGACCAGCACGGCGTAGACGCCGCCGACCGTGCCGGCCGCGACGCCCACGAGCGCGTAGCCGACATGGCCGATGGAGCTGTAGGCCATGAGCCGCTTGATGTTGGTCTGGCCGATGGCGGCGAAGGCACCGAGGATCATCGAGCCGATCGAGACCAGCACCACCACCTGCTGCCATTCGGCGACGAAATCGCCGAAGGGCTGGAACAGCAGCCTGAGGGCGAGGGCGAAGGCGGCGAGCTTGGGCGCCGCGGTGAGGAAGGCGGTGACCGGTGTCGGGGCACCCTCGTAGACGTCCGGCGTCCACATGTGGAAGGGCACGGCCGCGAGCTTGAATGCGAGGCCGGCGACGACGAAGACGAGGCCGACGATGGCGCCCACGGGCAGCGGCGCCATGCCCTCGCCGGACCCGAAGGTCGCCGCGAGCACGTCGAAACGCAGCGTGCCGGTGAAACCGTAGACCAGCGAACAGCCGTAGAGCAGCAGCCCCGAGGCGAGCGCGCCGAGCACGAAATATTTGAGGCCGGCCTCGGTCGCCCGCAGTTCGTCGCGCTTGAAGGCGGCCATGACGTAGAGCGGCAGGCTGTGCAGCTCGAGCGCCATGTAGAGCGCGAGCAGGCTGTTCGCCGAGACCATCATCAGCATGCCGAGCGTCGAGAACAGGGCGAGCAGCGGGAATTCGAAGCGCTCGACCCGCTCGTCGGCGAGCCAGGCCGGCGCGAGCAGGACGGTGGCGGCGGCCGCGAGCAGGATCAGGATCTTGGCGAAGACGGCGAAGCCGTCGAAGACGAAGTGACCGTCGAAGGCGAAGCGTGTCTCGCGGCCGCTGCCGACCATCAGCAGCGCCGCGACGAGGAACGCCAGCACCACGAGCGGCAGGACGAAGCTCCTGGCCTCGCGCTCGCGGAAGGAGCCCAGAAGCAGCAGCACGAGGCCGGTCGCGAACAGGAAAGCCTCGGGGAGGGCGGCGGAGAAGTCGAAACCGGAGCCGGGCACCGCGGAATCTCCGTCAGCGAAGGGCGAGCTGTTCGGCGGCCGGGGCGAAGCGTTCCAGCACCCGGGCCACCGAGCCGGCCATGGGTTCGAGGAAGAACTGCGGCCAGACGCCCATGACGAGCGCGAGGATCACGAGCGGCACGAAGGCGACGATCTCGTTCGCCCTCATGTCGCGGATGGTGCGCAGCGACTCCTTCACGAGCGGTCCGAAGATCACCCGCCGGTAGAGCCAGAGCATGTAGGCGGCGCCGAGGATCATGCCGGTCGCCGCCAGCGCCGCCACCCAGGCGTTGTGCTGGAAGATGCCGACGATCACGAGGATCTCGCCGACGAAGCCGGACGTGCCGGGCAGGCCCACCGAAGCCAGCATGAACAGCATGAAGACGGTGGCGTAGACCGGCATGCGCTCGGCGAGGCCGCCGTAGGCCTCGATCTCGCGCGAATGGATGCGGTCGTAGACGACGCCCACGACCATGAACAGCGCGGCCGAGACGAAGCCGTGCGAGAGCATCTGCACGATGCTGCCCTGAATGCCGAGCGCGTTGGGGGTGAAGATGCCGATCGTGACGATGCCCATGTGCGCGACCGAGCTGTAGGCGATGAGCTTCTTCATGTCGGTCTGGGCCAGCGCCACGAGCGAGGTGTAGACGATGGCGACGATCGAGAGCGCGAAGACGAAAGGCGCGAAGTAGAGCGAGGCGTCCGGCAGCATCGGCAGCGAGAAGCGCAGGAAGCCGTACCCGCCGAGCTTCAGCAGCACGCCCGCGAGCAGCACCGAGCCGGCGGTCGGCGCCTCGACGTGGGCGTCCGGCAGCCAGGTGTGGAACGGCCACATCGGTACCTTGACCGCGAAGGAGGCGAACATGGCGACCCAGAGCCACTTCTGCAGGGTCGGGTCGATCTCGGCGGTGAGCAGGGTCGGGATGTCGGTGGTGCCGGTCTGCAGGTAGATGACGAGCAGGGCGACGAGGAACAGCACCGAGCCCGCCAGCGTGTACAGGAAGAACTTGAAAGCGGCGTAAATGCGTCGTGGGCCGCCCCAGATGCCGATGATCAGGTACATCGGGATCAGGATGCCCTCGAAGAAGATGTAGAAGAGGACGAGGTCGAGGGCGCAGAACACGCCGACCATCAGCGTGTCCATGACGAGGAAGGCGATCATGTACTCCTTGACCCGCTCGGTCACGGAGTACCAGGAGCCGATCACGCAGACGAGCGTCAGCAGCGTCGACAGCAGCACGAACCAGAGCGAGATGCCGTCGATGCCCATGTGGTACTCGATGCCGAGGCCGGTGAGCCAGGGTGTCCGCTCCACCAGCTGGAAGCCCGGCTGCGCCGGGTCGAAATTGGCCCACACCAGCACCGACAGCAGGAAGGTGACGAGGGAGGTCCAGAGCGCCACCGCCCGGCTGTTCTGCGCCACCACCTCGGGCTCGCCGCGGATGAACAGGATGAAGGCGGCGCCGACGAGCGGCAGGAAGGTGACGAGCGAGAGGAGGGGCCAGTCGATCACCGCAGATCACCCGCGCACGATGAACAGATACCAGGACAGAAGCGCCACGATGCCGACGAGCATGGCGAAGGCGTAGTGGTAGACGTAGCCGGTCTGCAGCCGCACCGCCCGCCGCGCCGCCGCCAGGGTCGCGAGCGCGACGCCGTCCGGCCCGAAGCGGTCGATCACGCCGAGATCGAAGCCGCGCCAGAGCGCCCTTCCAAGCGCCAGCGCCGGGCGGACGAAGAGCGCGTCGTAGAGCTCGTCGAAGTACCACTTGTCGAGCAGGAAGCGGTAGACGGGCCGGAAGGTCGAGGCGAGCCGGCCGGGCAGCTCCGGCATACGGATGTAGAAGAGCCAGGCGAGCCCGAGGCCGAGGGCGAGCGCGAAGAGCGGCGCCAGCTTCACGAGTGCCGGCACGTGGTGGATCTCCTCGAGCACGCGGTTCTCCGGCAGCGTGAAGATGGCCCCGGCCCACCACTCGCCTTCGGGATCGAGCATGCCGAGCCCGAGCCACCCGGCGAGCACCGCCCCGATGGCGAGCACGATGAGCGGCACCGTCATGACCGGCGGGCTCTCGTGCACGTGCTCCATGGTGTGGGCATCGGCCCGCGGCTCGCCGTGGAAGGTCATGAACATCAGCCTTCCGGAATAGAAGGCGGTGAGCACGGCCGCCAGCACGAGGAGCCAGAACGCGTAGCCGGAAAGGGCGCTGTGGGAGGCCCAGGTGGCCTCGACGATGGCGTCCTTGGAGAAGAAGCCGGCGGTGCCCGGGAAGCCCACGAGCGCGAGCGTGCCGACCCACATGACGGCGTAGGTGATCGGCAGCTTCCGCCAGATGCCGCCCATCTTCCGCATGTCCTGCTCGTCGGACATGGCGTGGATCACCGAGCCGGCGCCGAGGAACAGCAGCGCCTTGAAGAAGGCATGGGTGTAGAGGTGGAAGATGCCGGCGGCGTACGCCCCGACGCCGGTGGCGGCGAACATGTAGCCGAGCTGCGAGCAGGTGGAATAGGCGATCACCCGCTTGATGTCGTTCTGCACGAGGCCGACCGTGGCGGCGAAGAAGGCGGTGGTGGCGCCGATGAAGGTGACCAGCGCGAGTGCGTCCGGCGTGTACTCGAAAAGGGGAGAGAAGCGCGCGACGAGGAAGACTCCGGCGGTGACCATGGTAGCGGCGTGGATCAGCGCCGAGACCGGGGTCGGGCCCTCCATCGCGTCCGGAAGCCAGGTGTGCAGCGGCAGCTGCGCCGACTTGCCCATGGCGCCGACGAACAGCAGCACGGCGATGAGCGTGAGCGTGTCGAAGCTCGTGCCGAAGACCTGCAGCTGGGTGTTCGCCATCTCCGGCGCGGCACGGAAGATGTCGTCGTAGGCGATGCTGTCGAAGACGAAGAAGGTGGTGGCGACGCCGAGCGCGAGACCGAAATCGCCGACGCGGTTGACGAGAAACGCCTTGATGGCGGCGGCGCAGGCGGAGGCGCGCGTGTACCAGAAGCCGATCAGCAGGTAGGAGGCGACGCCGACCCCCTCCCAGCCGAAATAGAGCTGGAGGAGATTGTCCGAGGTCACCAGCATCAGCATGGCGAAGGTGAAGAACGAGAGATAGGCGAAGAACCGCGGGATGCTCTCGTCGTGCGCCATGTAGCCGATCGAATAGACGTGGATCAGGAAGCTGATGAAGCTGACCACGAACATCATCACGGTGGACAGCGTGTCGACGCGCAGCGCCCAGTCGACGGCGAAGCTGTCGACCACCATCCAGGTGAAGAGCGGGACGGTGTAGGCCTCCTCGCCGAGATTGCCGAGGCCGATCACGGCGCAGAGCGCCGACAGGCCCATGAAACCGCAGCTCACGAGCTGCGCCGCACGGTCGCCGATCAGCCGGCCCAACAGTCCTGCGACGGCGGCCCCGACCAGCGGCGAGAAGACGAGGAGGACGTGCAGCATCCTCAGCCCTTCATGAGATTGATGTCTTCGACCTCGATGCTTCCGCGGTTGCGGAAATAGACGACGACGATGGCGAGCCCGATCGCGGCTTCGGCAGCGGCCACCGTGAGCACGAACATGGCGAGGGCCTGACCGGCGAGATCGCCGAGATAGGCCGAGAAGGCGACGAAGTTGATGTTGATCGAAAGCAGCAGCAGCTCGATCGACATCAGGATGACGATGACGTTCTTCCGGTTGAGGAAGATGCCGAAGACGCCGATCGTGAACAGCAGCGCCGCGAGCGTCAGATAGTGCGAGAGCGGGATGGCGACGGCGGGCAAGGCGTCTCTCCTCAGATCCCCGACCGCGGCCGCACCTTGCGGACCTCGAGCGTCTCGAAGGGCCGCCGGTGGACCTGACGGGAAATGTCCTGGCGCTTCGCGTCCGGCCGGTGCCGCAGCGTCAGCGTGATGGCCCCGATGATGGCGACGAGCAGGATCACGCCCGCCGCCTGGAACAGGTAGAAATAGTCGGTGTAGAGCAGCCTGCCGAGCGCCTCGGTGTTGGTCGTGCCCTCCGGCAGCGCCGCCGGCATCGCCACGGCCGCGGTCTCGACCGCCTGCGTGCCGAAGACCAGCGCGAGCTCGAGCAGCAGGATCAGCCCCACCAGCGCCCCGACCGGCAGGTACTGCAGGAAACCTTCGCGCAGCTGGACGAAGTTGATGTCCAGCATCATCACCACGAACATGAACAGCACCGCCACCGCGCCGACGTAGACCACGACCAGCACCATGGCGAGGAACTCGGCACCTAACAGGACGAACAGGCCGGCCGAAGTGAAGAAGGCGAGGATCAGGAACAGGACCGAATGCACCGGATTGCGCGCGGCGATCACCATCACCGCCGAGGCGGTGGTGACCGCGGCCAGAACGTAGAAGACGAAGAGGGCGATGTTCATCGGCAGGCCTTCGGGCTCCGGGCGGGTCGCGGGCGGATCAGCGGTAGGGGGCGTCGAGCTCGAGCCGGAGCGCCAGCTCCCGCTCCCAGCGCTCGCCGTTCGCGAGCAGCTTCTCCTTGGTGTAGATCAGTTCCTCGCGGGTCTCGGCGGCGAACTCCATGTTCGGCCCCTCGACGATGGCATCCACCGGGCAGGCCTCCTCGCAGAGCCCGCAGTAGATGCACTTGACCATGTCGATGTCGTAGCGCGTCGTCCGCCGGCTGCCGTCCGGCCGCGGCTCGCTCTCGATGGTGATCGCCTGCGCCGGGCAGATCGCCTCGCACAGCTTGCAGGCGATGCAGCGCTCCTCGCCGTTCGGGTAGCGCCGGAGCGCGTGCTCGCCGCGGAAGCGCGGCGATTTCGGCCCCTTCTCGTAGGGATAGTTCAGCGTCACCTTCGGCCGGAACATGTAGCGGAAGGTGAGCGCGAAGCCCTGGACGAGCTCCTTCCAGAGGAAGGTCCGGGCGAGACGGTCGAGGGTCACGGCCATGTCGGGTTCTCCCTCGCCTCACTTCGGCAGCAGATCGAACGCCACCAGCACGCCGGAGGTGACGACGATCCACAGCAGCGACAGCGGCAGGAACACCTTCCAGCCGAGGCGCATGAGCTGGTCGTAGCGGTAGCGCGGCAGGGTGGCGCGTGCCCAGATGTAGACGAACAGCACCGCGCAGATCTTGAGGATGAACCAGACCGGTCCCGGGATCCAGGTGAAGGGCGCCACATCGAGCGGCGGCAGCCAGCCGCCGAGGAACAGGATCGAGCAGATCGCGCTCATCAGGATCATGTTGGCGTATTCGCCGAGGAAGAAGAGCGCGAAGGTCATCGAGGAATATTCGACGTTGTAGCCGGTCACGAGGCTCGCCTCGTCCTCCGGCAGGTCGAACGGGTGCCGGTTGGTCTCGGCGAGGATCGAGACGAGGAAAATCATGAACATCGGGAAGTGCCAGATGGCGTACCAGCCGTGGCGCGCCTGGGCTTCCACGATCTCCGAGAGATTGAGCGAGCCGGCGGTGATCAGCACGCTGATGATGATCAGCCCGATGGCGATCTCGTAGCTCACCATCTGTGCCGAGGAACGCAGCGCACCCAGGAAGGCGTAGCGCGAGTTGGATGCCCAGCCGGCCATGATGATGCCGTAGACGCCGAGCGAGCTGACCGCGAACAGGTAGAGCACGCCGACATTGATGTCGGCGAGCACGAGGCCCGGCCCGAAGGGAATCACCGCCCAGCCGATCAGCGCCAGCACGAAGGTCACCATCGGCGCCGCGATGAACACGCCCTTGTTGGCGCGGGTCGGGACGACGGTCTCCTTCAGGAACAGCTTCAGCCCGTCGGCGAGCGGCTGCAGCAGTCCGTAGGGCCCGACGAACATCGGCCCCTGCCGCAGCTGCATGGCGGCGATGACCTTGCGCTCGGCGTAGGTGAGGTAGGCCACCGCCAGCAGCAGCGGCACGACGATCACGAGGGTGAGGACCGCCAGAACGACGACCGGCCAGATCGTGCCCCAGAAGATCTCAGACAAGGTGCACCTCCACCTTGCGCTGCTCCTCGTCTGGTGCCTGTCCGTGCAGGATCTCCGCGCTGCAGCGGCGCATGGTCCGCGACGCGCGGCAGACCGGATTGACGAGGTAGAAGTCCTCGACCGGCGAGCGGAAGGGTTCCGCCGAAATCGGCCCGGCTTCGCCGAACGGTGCCCATTCCGCCGGCACGATCACGTCCTCGGTGCCGAGCACCGGCGCGATCTCCGCCATGCGCCGGCGGACCTGCCCGAGATTGTCGAGCGGCACCGTGCGCTCCAGCACCTCCGAAAGCGCCCGCAGGATCTTCCAGTCCTCGCGCGCCTCGCCGGGCGGGAAGACGGCGAGGCGGCCGTGCTGCACGCGCCCCTCCGTGTTGACCCAGATGGCGTTCTTCTCGGTGTGGGCGGCACCGGGCAGGATCACGTCGGCGACGGGCGCGCCGCGATCGCCGTGCGTGCCCTGGTAGACGACGAAGGCCCCGCGCAGCCGCGACACGTCGATCTCGTCGGCGCCGAGCAGATAGACGAACTCGATCTCGCCCCGCTCGACCCCCTCGAGGATGCCCGCGACGTCGCGTCCGCCCTCACCCGGCACGAGGCCGAGATCGAGGCCGCCGACGCGCGCCGCCGCGGTGTGCAGCAGGTTCCAGCCGTTCCAGCCGTCGCGGACGAGGCCGAAGCGCTCGCAGATGCGGTGCCCGAGCGCGAGGATCGCGGCTCCGTCCGGCCGCGCCACGGCCCCCGTGCCGAACACGATCATCGGCCGTTCGGCCTTCCCGAGGGCCCCGCAGAAGGGATGCGTGCCGTCGGCGATCGCCTGCAGCACGTCCGGGCCGTCACCCAGATGCTCGACCGGATAGGTGAGATCGAAGGCGGCGCCGATGCGTGCGACGCGGAAGCCGCCCATGCGCCAGCGCTTCCTCAGCCGCACGTTGACGAGGGGCGCTTCCCAGCGCGGGTTGGTGCCGACGAGCAGGCAGAGATCGGCGCGCTCGATGCCGGCGATCGTGGTGTTGAAGAGGTACTCGACCCGGTGGCGACCGGCGAGCCTCGCCCCGTCCTGCCGGCAGTCGACGTTCGGGCAGCCGAGCCGTTCCGCGAGCTCGCGGACCATCAGCATGCTCTCGGCACAGGCCAGATCGCCCACGACGAAGGCCATCTTCTCGCCCGGGAGCCCCGCGACCCGGTCGCGGACGGCGCGCAGCGCGTCGCGCCAGCCGGCCTCTTCGAGCCGGCCGTCGCGGCGCACCATCGGCACGTCGAGCCGCCGGAACTTCAGCCCGTCGTAGGAAAAGCGCGTGCGGTCGGAGATCCACTCCTCGTTCACGTCCTCGTGCAGCCGCGGCAGGATCCGCATCACCTCGTTGCCGCGGGAATCGACGCGGATGTTGGAGCCGACCGCGTCCATGACGTCGACGGATTCGGTCTTTCGCAGCTCCCAGGGACGCGCCTTGTACTCGTACGGCCTCGAGTTCAGCGCGCCGACGGGGCACAGGTCGATGATGTTGCCCTGCAGTTCGGAGTGCAGCGCCGCCTCGATGTAGTTGGTGATCTCCATGTGCTCGCCGCGGTGCGTCGCGCCGAGCTCCTCGACGCCGGCGACCTCGGTGAGGAAACGGATGCAGCGCGTGCAGTGGATGCAGCGCGTCATGTGGGTCGAGACCAGCGGTCCCAGGTACTTGTCGGTGACCGTGCGCTTGTTCTCCTTGAAGCGCGAATGGTCCGGACCGTAGAAGAGCGTGAGATCCTGCAGGTCGCATTCGCCGCCCTGGTCGCAGATCGGGCAGTCGAGCGGATGGTTGATCAGCAGGAATTCGAGCACGCCGCGGCGCGCCTTGTGCACGAGCGGCGTGCCGGTGTGCACCACCATGCCGTCCGCCACCGGCATGGCGCAGGACGCCACCGGCTTCGGCGACTTCTCCACCTCGACGAGGCACATGCGGCAGTTGCCGGCGATGTTCAGGCGCGGGTGGTAGCAGAAGTGCGGGATCTCGATGCCGGCGAGCTCGCACGCCTGGAAGATGGTGATCCCGGCCGGGACCTCGTATTCCTGTCCGTCGATGGTGATCTTCGGCATGTCCGTCCCTCAGGCCACGGCCGCCGCGGCGACGCGCTCCGCGGCGCGGCGCCGGCGCTCCTCGATGCGTCGCTCGAGCTCGGGCCGGAAGTGCCGGATCAGGCCCTGCACCGGCCAGGCCGCGGCATCACCGAGCGCGCAGATGGTGTGGCCCTCGATCTGCTTGGTGACGTCCCAGATCAGGTCGATCTCCTCCGGCTCGGCGTCGCCGGCGGCGAGCCGCGTCACCATCCGCCACAGCCAGCCGGTGCCCTCGCGGCAGGGCGTACACTGGCCGCAGGATTCGTGCATGTAGAATTTCGACAGCCGGGCGATCGCCTTCACGATGTCGGTGCTCCGGTCCATCACGATCACGCCGGCCGTGCCGAGCCCGCTCTTCACCTCGATCAGGCTGTCGAAGTCCATGCGCACGGTGTCGCAGATGCTCCGCGGAAGGAGCGGCACCGAGGAGCCGCCCGGGATCACCGCGAGCAGATTGTCCCAGCCGCCGCGCACCCCGCCCGCGTGCTTCTCGATCAGCTCCCGGAGCGGGATGCCCATCTCCTCCTCGACCGTGCACGGCTGGTTCACGTGGCCGGAGATGCAGAAGATCTTGGTGCCGGTGTTGCGCGGCCGGCCGAGGCCGGCGAACCAGGCCGAGCCGCGGCGCAGGATGGTGGGCACCACGGCGATGGTCTCGACGTTGTTGACCGTGGTCGGCCGCCCGTAGAGGCCGACCGCGGCCGGAAACGGCGGCTTCAGGCGCGGCTGGCCCTTCTTGCCCTCGAGGCTCTCGATGAGCCCGGTCTCCTCGCCGCAGATGTAGGCGCCAGCACCACGGTGCACGACGATGTCGATGTCGTAGCCGGAACCGCAGGCGTTCCTGCCGACGAGCCCGGCCTCGTAGGCCTCGCGCACGGCCGCCTCGAGGATCTGCGCCTCGCGCACGAACTCGCCGCGCACGTAGACGTAGCAGTGCGTGCAGCCCATGGCCGCACCGGCCAGCACGATCCCCTCGACCAGCTTGTGCGGCTCGTTTCTGAGGATCTCGCGGTCCTTGCAGGTGCCGGGCTCCGACTCGTCGGCGTTCACGACCAGATAGACCGGTCCGCCGTCCGACTGTTTCGGCATGAACGACCATTTGAGACCGGTCGGGAAGCCGGCGCCGCCCCGCCCCCTGAGGCCCGAGTCCTTGATTTCCTGGACGAGCTTCTCGCGGCCGAGCAGGATCAGATCCTTCGTGCCGTCCCAGTCGCCGCGCCGGCGGGCGGCCTCGAGGTTCCAGGGCTGCTCGCCGTAGAGGTTCGTGAAGATGCGGTCGCGGTCGCGCAGCACGGCCTCATTCCTCCTCGAACAGGAGCGTCGTCTTGCCGCCGGCCGGCATCGAGCCCCGCCGCCCGGACTGCGGCCCGGGTTCGGGCTTCTCGCCGCGCACGAACGCTTCCAGCACCGCTTTCGCGCGCGCGTAGTCGAGATCCTCGTAGTAGTCGTCGTCGATCCACATCATCGGCGCGTTGGCGCAGGCGCCGAGGCACTCGAACTCGCGCAGGAAGAAGCGGCCGTCCGGCGTCGACTCGCCGGGTGCGATGCCGAGCACGTCGCGGCACGCCCGCAGCACCTCGTCCGAACCGCACAGCCAGCAGGGCGTGGTGGTGCACACCCGCACCTGGATGCGGCCCACGGGCTCGAGATTGTACATGTCGTAGAAGGTCGCGACCTCGTAGACGCGGATCCGCGGCATGCCGAGGAAGTCGGCGACATGGTCGAGGGCCGCCTTCGGCAGCCAGCCGCCGTGCTGCGCCTGGGCGAGATGCAGGAGCGGCAGCACCGCGCTCTGCTGGCGGCCTTCGGGATAGCGCTTCAGGATCTCGCGCGCCTTCCCGAGGTTCTCCGGCGTGAAGGCGAAATGTTCGACATCCGGCGCCATCGCGCCGACCGGCTGCTTCCTGCCCGCACCCCCGCTCACCGGTCGATCTCCCCGAAGACGATGTCGAGCGAACCGATGATGGCGACGGCGTCGGCGAGCTGGTGCCCCCGGGCCATCATCTCGAACGCCTGCAGATGGACGTAGCCGGGCGAGCGGATCTTGCAGCGGTACGGCCGGTTGGTGCCGTCCGACACCAGATAGACGCCGAATTCACCCTTGGGGTTCTCCGTGGCCACGTAGACCTCGCCCGCCGGCACGTGCACGCCCTCGGTGTAGAGCTTGAAGTGGTGGATGAGCGCCTCCATGGACCGCTTCATCTCCGCCCGCCGCGGCGGTGTCACCTTCTGGTTGGCGACCCGCACCGGCCCCTCCGGCATCTGCGCGAGGCACTGGCGGATGATCTTCAGCGACTCGCGCATCTCCCACATGCGCACGAGATAGCGGTCGTAGCAGTCGCCGTGCTTCCCGACCGGGATGTCGAAGTCCATCCGGTCGTAGACCTCGTAGGGCTGCGCCTTCCGCAGATCCCAGGGGATGCCCGAGGCCCGCAGCATCGGCCCGGAGAAGCCCCAGGCGAGCGCATCCTCGGGCGACACCACGCCGATGTCGACGGTGCGCTGCTTGAAGATGCGGTTCTCGGTCAGAAGCGTCTCGAGGTCGTCCATGAACGGCTCGAACTGGTCGCACCATTCGGCGATGCGTTCCACGAGCCCGGCCGGCATGTCCTTCGCCACACCGCCGAAGCGGAAGTAGTTGGCGTGCATGCGGGCGCCCGAGACCGCCTCGTAGAACTCCATGAGCTTCTCGCGCTGCTCGAAGCCCCACAGCAGCGGCGTCATGGCGCCGATGTCGAGCGCCATGGTCGTGATGTTGAGCAGATGGTTGAGGATGCGGGTGATCTCGCAGAACAGCGTGCGGATGTACTGGGCGCGCGGCGGCGGCGTGATGCCGAGCAGCTTCTCGACCGCGAGCACGAAGGAGTGCTCCTGACACATCATCGACACATAGTCGAGACGGTCGAAATAGCCGATGTTCTGCAGATAGGGCCGGTACTCGATCAGTTTCTCGGTGCCGCGGTGCAGGAGGCCGATGTGCGGATCCGCCCGCTCGACCACCTCGCCGTCCATCTCCAGCACGAGCCGCAGCACGCCGTGCGCGGCCGGATGCTGCGGGCCGAAATTGACACTGAAGGTCCGGATCGAGGTCTCGCTCATACCGCCCCTCCGGCGGACGCGGCCCGGGCGCGGCGGATCGCCCGGAGGCGGCGCGCCCGCAGCCGGTTCACGTGTCCGCCTTCTCGTCGCCGGCGAGAAAGCCCTGCATGCCTTCCCAGGGCGACAGGAAATCGAAGTTGCGGAAATCCTGCCTGAGCTTCACCGGCTCGTAGACCACCCGCTTCAGTTCCTCGTCGTAGCGCACCTCGACATAGCCGGTGAGCGGGAAGTCCTTCCTGAGCGGGTGCCCGTCGAAGCCGTAGTCGGTGAGGATGCGCCGGAGATCCGGATGGTCCGAGAACAGGATGCCGTACATGTCCCAGGCTTCGCGCTCGAACCAGCCGGCGGTCGGGAACACGGAAGTGACCGACGGCACCGGCGTGGATTCGTCGGTCTGCACCTTGACGCGGATGCGCTGGTTGTGGTGCAGGGACAGGAGATGGTAGACGACGTCGAAGCGCTGCTCCCGCTCCGGCCAGTCGACGCCGCAGAGATCGACGAGTTCCCTGAACAGCAGGCTCGGCTCGTCGCGGAGCCAGGTCAGCACCTGGACGATGCGCGCCGCCGGCACGGTGATGGTGAGCTCGCCGTGGGCGATGCGCCTGTCCAGGAGATGGTCGCCCAGCGCCGCCTCGATGGTCGCGAGCATCTCTTCGAGCGCCTCGACGATGTGCGGCCCGGTCTCGACGGTCATCGGGTCCCTCCTCAGCGCTCGAGCGTGCCGGCGCGGCGGATCTTCTTCTGCAGCTGGAGGATGCCGTAGACCAGCGCCTCGGCGGTCGGCGGGCAGCCCGGGACGTAGATGTCGACCGGCACGATGCGGTCGCAGCCGCGCACGACCGAATAGGAGAAGTGGTAGTAGCCGCCGCCGTTGGCGCAGCTGCCCATGGAGATCACGTAGCGCGGCTCCGCCATCTGGTCGTAGACCTTGCGGAGCGCGGGCGCCATCTTGTTGCAGAGGGTGCCGGCGACGATCATGACGTCGCTCTGTCGCGGGCTCGGACGGAACACGAGACCGAAGCGGTCCAGATCGTAGCGGCTCGCCGCGGCGTGCATCATCTCGACCGCACAGCAGGCGAGGCCGAAGGTCATGGGCCACAGGCTGCCGGAGCGCGCCCAGGTGACGAGCGCATCCAGGTTCGTGACGAAGAAGCCGCGCTTTTCGAGGCTCTCGTTGACCCGCTGGAAGAGTTCGCCCTGCGCCGCCGCGGGCGCGACGCTGCCGCTCACTCCCATTCCAGCGCTCCCTTCTTCCACTCGTAGGCGAAGCCGACCGTCAGCACGGCGAGGAACAGCATCATCGACCAGAAGCCGAACAGCCCGATGCTGCCGAGCGACACGGCCCAGGGGAACAGGAAGGCCACCTCGAGATCGAAGATGATGAACAGGATGGCGACGAGATAGAAGCGGACGTCGAAGCGGCCGCGGGTGTCGTCGAACGGCTCGAAGCCGCATTCGTAGGCCGAGAGCTTCTCGCGCTCGGGGTGCTGCGGCGCGACGAGCCAGGACGCGAGCAGGATCACCGCGGCGAGCCCGATCGCGATGCCGAGGAAGACGAGGATGGGCAGATATTCGACGAGATAGGCCTGCACCTCGCAACCTCCTTCGGTGCGCGCCGTGCACGCGCCCCGCCTTTGCCGCGCGCGAACATAGACAGGCGCCCGCAGCTTGCCAAGGCCGCCGCCGGCGCGCGCTTCGCCGCATCCGCCCGTCGGGGGATAGGAATATTTACCGGGTTGAAGCGCCGGAGCGAGGCGCCTAGATAGCCGTCTGCCGCCGCGATCGGTGGCGGTCATCCCGAAAGGGACGCTTCCCGGGCGGGCCTGCGAGGCAGGCGCGGACCGGGTCCTTCGGGTCGCTCTTTTGACATCGTGGTTTGTGGTGAAGGGATGTGCGGGCGGCGGTGAGTGTCGTCGTCGTCCGTGGTATCCTTGCCTGAGGTGGCT
>FWPU01000418.1_pt1 | contig 136836 bp, 127 predicted proteins | sample 2228361 | NCBI WGS metagenome assembly FWPU01 (sample SAMEA103939777, study PRJEB20133) | metagenome | reverse complement strand
TCGAGCGGGGCGCTCGAGCGCGGCGGTGGAGATCGCGCCGAGTCCGCTGGCCGAGCGCCCGAGGCCGGCGGTTTCCGGCCATTCGGCGGGCGCGGCGGCTTGGGCCAGATGGACCCCGAGCGCCGGCGCCAGTTCCTGGAACGGCTGCAAACCCTCTCGCCCGAGGAGCGAGAGCGCGCGTTCCAGCGGATGCGCGGCGGCGGCGCCGGAGACCAGGGTGCCGGCGGGAGCGCGCGCGCGACCCGGGCAGCCGTCGCCGAGGCGAAGCCGCTCGCCGTCACCGGCGCGCAGACGATCGACTCGTTGTTCGGTCCGCTGCCGCGGCAGGAATCGGTCGGCCGTGTCTGGCTCTGGGTGAACAATCAGCTCAAACCGGTGCGCGTCCGGCTGGGCATCTCCGACGGCACTCATACCGAGCTACTGAGCGACGAGCTGCCGGAGGGCACGGAACTCGTCACCGGGATCATCCTCGAGCAGGCGCGGCAGGTGGGCGGCCAGACGACCGGGTCGATCAATCCGTTCATGCCGCAGGCAGGCCGCGGGCCGGGCTTCGGTCCGGGAGGACCAGGCGGACGACGGTAGCGGCCGGCGCGGCGCGAGCCGACGAGGCAGCGCCGGGGGTCGCGCGAGCGACGGGCTCGGGAGGTGGGATTGAGCCCCACGTGGGGAGGATTGGCACGATCATGCCACTCATCTCGATTCGAGACCTGACGAAGGTGTATCACGTCGGCGAGGTGGACGTCCGCGCGCTGCGCGGCGTCACCCTCGACGTCGAGGCCGGCGAGTTCGTCGCCATCACGGGCCCGTCGGGGTCGGGCAAGTCGACCATGATGCACATCCTCGGGTGCCTGGACCGACCGACCTCGGGCCAGTACTTCCTCGACGGCCGCGACGTGTCCACGCTGTCGCGCGACGAGCTGGCGCGCATCCGGAACCGCCGGATCGGATTCGTCTTCCAGGGCTTCAACCTGCTGGCCCGCACCACTGCCCTCGAGAACGTCGAGCTGCCGCTGCTCTACAATGGCCGCGGGACGCTGCGCACGGCGGCGCGACACCGGCGGGCGATGGAAGTGCTTCGGGCCGTCGGGCTCGAGGACCGCGCGCATCATTATCCGAATCAGCTCTCGGGCGGGCAGCAACAGCGCGTCGCGATCGCGCGCGCGCTCATCAATGACCCGCAGGTGCTGCTGGCCGACGAACCCACGGGCAACCTCGACTCGCGGACGAGCATCGAGGTCATGGAGATCTTCCAGCGGTTGAACACCGAGCGCGGGCTCACGATCCTGCTCATCACGCACGAGCGGGACATCGCCGAGTACGCGCAGCGGAGCATCGCGTTTCGCGACGGCCGGGTGCTCTCGGATCAGCCGATCGTCCGTCGCCGCGACGCCGCCCGCGAGCTGGCCGCGCTGCCGCCGCCCGACGAGGATCGGGAGCCGGTCGTCCCGGAGCACCCCTGACGCCGAATTCGGAGAGGAGAGGCCGATCCCATGTCGCTGCTCATGACGTTCCGGATCGCGCTCAAGGCGCTCGGCCGCAACAAGATGCGGACCGCCCTGACGATGCTCGGTATGATCATCGGTGTGGCCGCCGTCATCACCATGGTGGCGCTCGGCACTGGCGCGTCGGCGGCGGTCGAGGACCGCATCAAGAGCGCCGGCACCAATCTGATCACCGTGAACGCGGGCAACTGGACCCAGGGCGGCGTGCGGATGGGCCAGGGCGCCTCGAGCACCCTTCGCGCCGAGGACGCCGAGGCGATCCGCGAGCTGCCCGGCGTTCAGTACGTCGCAGCGGCCGTCTCGACGCGAGGCCAGATCATCGCCGGCAACCAGAACTGGTCGAGCCGGGTCGAGGGCACCGACGTCGACCTGCCGCTCATTCGCTCGTGGCCGACGAAGTACGGGTCGTTCTTCACGCCGCAGGACGTAACGAGCGCGGCCAAGGTCGCCGTGCTCGGCTCCATGGTGGCCGAGACGCTGTTCGGGCCGGACGTGGACCCAACGGGTCAGATCATCCGCATCCGCAACCAGCCCTTCAGGGTCGTGGGCGTGATGGCGAGCAAGGGCCAGCAGTCCATGGGCATGGACCAGGACGACTCGGTGTTCGTCCCCTACACGACCGTGCAAAAGAAGCTGCAAGGGATCACCTACATCCAGCGCATCGACGTGTCGGCCGTGTCGGCGCCCGAGGTGCCGAACGTCGCCAACCGGATCGCCGAGCTGCTGCGCGTCCGGCACAAGCTGGTGCCGGGCGACCCCGACGACTTCACGATCCGCACGCTCGAGGAAATGGCCGAGGTGCGCACCCAGGCGATGCAAACGATGACCATGCTGCTCGCGGCGATCGCCGGCGTGTCGCTCGTCGTCGGCGGCATCGGGATCATGAACATCATGCTCGTCTCGGTCACCGAACGGACGCGCGAGATCGGCCTGCGTATGGCCATCGGGGCCCGCTCGCGCGATGTGCTGTATCAGTTCCTCGTCGAGGCGGTGGTGATCAGCCTCTTCGGCGGGCTCGTCGGCCTCGGGTTGGGCTACGGCCTATCGGAAGCCGTCAAGCGTGTGCTCGAATGGCCGTCGCAGGTGCCACCCGAGGCGATCGCGATGGCTTTCGGGTTCGCCGCAGCGACGGGCATCTTCTTCGGCTTCTACCCGGCGAGCAAGGCCGCGCGGCTCGACCCGATCGAGGCCCTGCGGTACGAGTAGAATCGAGCATCGAGAAAATGCCGGCAGCGGCCAGGCGCGGGGTCGCCTGGCCCGGCGCCGGCGATCGGGCGGACGGCCTGCGCGCCCGCCCTTCTTGTGGAGGAGGCACACAGTATGAAGCGCACCGCAGTCACCCTCATCGTCTGCGTCTTGGCCGCGGCCGTCGCCGGGGTGATGGCCCAGGGCCAGACGAACTTCTCGGGCACGTGGACGCGGGATGCCGCGAGAAGCGACGCGCCCGCCATGGGCCGAGGCGGCCGGGGCGGCATGGCGGAAAACGCGCGTACGGTCACCCAGACGGCCACCGAGCTGACCGTCGAGATCAAGCGCGGCGAGAGCGTGCAGAAGCTCGTCTACAAGCTCGACGGCAGCGAGAGCGTCAACCCGGCCGGCCGCGGCGGCGAAGTGAGGTCCAAGGCGCACTGGGAGGGGGCCAAGCTCGTCATCGACAGCACCCAGACCATGAGCATGGGCGGCACGGAGATGACGATCACGAGCAAGGAAGTGTGGGAGCTCGCGGCCGACGGCACCCTGACGATCACGACGACCCGGTCGACCCCGCAGGGCGAGCGGACGATCAAGTCCGTCTACACCAAGGCGACGAGCTGACGACCCGCTCCTGGTCTCGGCCCGATCGGCGTTGGTGAAGCGTCGAGGCGCGGAGCGGCGGACGAGCGCCCTTCGCGCCTCCGACCCGTTCACGCGACGGGGACCGCGGCGTTCACCTGCGCGAGCAACGCTTCGATGGTCAGGCCGGTGACCGGATCGACCCAGGTCGCGGCGATCTCCGCGAGCGGACCGAGCACGAACCGGCGCCGGCGGAAGCGTGGGTGCGGAATGGTCAGGTCCGGCTCGGCAACGACCGCGTCGCCGTAGAGAATCAGGTCGAGGTCGAGCGTGCGCGGCGCGCCGGCGCCGGCCCGCGTCCGGCCGCGTTCGGCTTCGATCGCCAGCAGCGTCTCGAGCAGCGCGCGGGGCCCGAGCCGCGTAGCGCCCGTAACGGCGGCGTTCAGGAAGCGGGGCTGCGGGCCGACCCCTTCCGGGTCGGTCTCGATGAAGGCGGACGCGCGCAGGTCGCTCAGAACGTCCGAGAGCCGGCGACACGCGTACTCGAGGTGCGCGCGCCGCTCCCCGAGGTTGCTGCCCAGGGCAACGGCCACCTTCACCATGGGGGGCACCCTGGGGTTACTCGACCCACCTGGTTGGCAACACGCGACCTTCGGCCCCGGCGCCCGGCGGACGGCGCCCCAGGAGGTCCACACGCCCCGCGAGGGCGAGCTCGAAGAACCGGGCGTGTTCCTCGGTTTCCGCGACGACAACCTCGCACATCCGGCGATGCCGGGCGTGCGCGATCCGCCCCACGCGGTCGCGCCACCTAGAGACAAAGCCGCGCGCGGATTCCGCGTCCGCCCGGAGCACGCGCGCTCCCGCGTCCTCGTCCGCCGGGATCGCCTCGACCGCCGGACCCGGCGGCGGTCCTGGCGTCCCGCCGAGATCCTCGATCGCGTCGCGCAGCCACGCCAGGTGCGCGTCCTCGCGGGCGATGATGTACTGGTAGGCGTTGTTGTAGTCGTACTGCCCCACGCAGCACGCCGCCGCGACGTGACGCTGCCGCAAGGCCAGCTTGTCTCGATAGAGCTCTTCGAGCAACGCCCTCAGGTCGGACGGCTTCACGCGCTCTGCTTCTCTTTGCAGGTGATGCACACGCGGGTCCAGGGAATGGCGTTCAACCGAGCCGGCGCGATAGGCTCGCCGCAGTCGCGGCAGATGCCGTAGGTCCCCTGCTCGATGCGCCAGAGCGCCTCTTCGATCGCCTGCAGGATCTTGGCGTCGGTCTGCTTCAACTTGAGCTGGATGTGCACCTCGTTGTTGCCGCTCGCCTGATCCGCCAGGTCGCCCTGACGCGTGTTGTTTTCCATCGACGTCTGCAGCGGCTTGATCCCACCGCCGGTCGCCAGAATCTCGCCCCGCTTCTTGAGGAGAGCTTCCTTGTACGCTGTCACGTCCATCGGTGACCGTCCCTCCAGAGCCCTGCCGCGGAGTACCGACCCACGATTCTAGCACGGCGGGCGACCCGGGCGTCATCCCCCGGGCACGTTGTCCACCATAGGCTGCAACGCGCGCCAGAGGCGCTCTGCGACGACCCGAGCGCCCTCCGCGTTCGGATGCACGCCGTCGGGCTGCAACAACTCGCGCCGATTCAGCCCTTCCAGCAGGTCCGGGACGAAGACGACCCGGTAGCGCCGCGCCACCTCCTGGAACGCCCGGCGAAAACCCGCGGCGTACTCTTCCCCGAAGGTCGTGGGCGCGTCTGGCGCCGCGAGCAGTACGGCGACGGCCTGTGTCTCGGCCGCCTCCACAATCGCGCTCAGGTTGGCCTGCACCTCCGACGGGGCGACGCCCCGGCGCCCGTCCTCGCGCCCGACGGCGAGAACCAGGATCCGGACGTTCCCGACGAGCAACGCTGGCACGGCTTCGAGCGCCGTCGCCGTGGTCTCGAACGGCGCGCCAGCGCTGGCGACCTCGACGTCGTAGCCGGACTGGTCCAGATACCCCTGGAGCAACCCGGGAACCGCCTGGGCCTCGAGCAGGCCGACGCCAGCTACGACGGCGTCGCCCAGCACGACGATTCTCGGCCGCGAGGATTCCGCAGGGACCAACGGGCCCGCGGCCGGCACCTCCCTTCCCACCGGCGCTCCCCCGCCGCAAGCGGAGGCCGCCACGAGCCCCAGCAGGACCCACCTGCGCATCGAACCCCCTCCGTTGATTCTACTGTCGGGCCACCGGCTGTCCGAGACGAAAGGTGGCGCCGAGGGGCCTCGCCGGCGCGCCCGGGCTGATTGTCCGAGCACGGCGAGTGCTATAGTGCGGCCGGCCGCACCCGTCGGGTTGGCGGCCGCCCCGCATGTCCATCTGGCTGCTCTTCGCTGACCTGGTCCTCGTGCTGCACGCCGCGTTCGTCGCCTTCGTCGTCGCCGGAGGGCTCGCGGTGCGTCGATGGCCGCGCGTCGCCTGGCTGCACGTGCCCGCCGCCGCCTGGGGCGCGACGGTCGAGCTCGCCGGGTGGGTGTGCCCCCTGACGCCGCTCGAGAACGCGCTGCGCATGCGCGCCGGGGCGGCTCCCTACGACAGCGACTTCGTCGCGCGCGCCCTGCTGCCCCTTCTCTACCCCGACGGGCTTACCCGGCCCGTGCAGGTCGCGCTCGGGGTGCTGGTGGTGGCCGTCAACGCGCTCGTCTACCTCGACGTCAGCCGCAGGGGTCGGCACCGCGGCGCCGGCGGGTCGACACGGGGCTGAGCGCCGAGTCAGGCGCGCGGCGTGAGCGCTCGCCAGCCCTGGGCCACCAGCTCGGCGTGCAGGCGCCTCGACAGGGCCCACAATGTCGCGATGTCGGGAAGGCGCTCGATGTGCTCGGACCCGTCCGGAAACGTGATGACGAGTTCGTAGGCGGGCCCGTCGGCCTGATGTCGGATCTCGTAGTGGAGGCGATGCCGATCGCGCTCGAAGAACCAGATCATGCCGCACCTGATATCGGACCGAGCGCCGGGGGCTCCAGAGGTGGACGTGATACGCTCTCCGGCATGACCTTTCGCCGCGCCCTCGGGCTCTTCGACGCCACGATGCTCGTCGTCGGGGCGATCGTCGGCGCCGGCATCTTCATCAATCCGTCGATCGTCGCTGGGCGGCTCCCGAGCGCCGAGCTCGTCATCGCGGCGTGGGTCGTCGGCGGCGCCGTGGCCCTCGCAGGTGCGTTCGCCTACGCGGAGCTCGGCTCGCTCTTTCCGCGGGTGGGCGGCCAGTACGCGTATCTGCGCGACGCATTCCACCCGCTCGTCGGCTTTCTCTACGGGTGGGCCCTGCTCACGACGATCGAGAGCGGGGCGCTGGCGGCCGTCGCGATCACGTTCGCCGAGTACGCGCTGCGCCTCGTGGGCCGCGCCGGTGCGCCGGCGACGCCGCTGGCCGTGGCTGCCATCGTGGTGGTCTCGGTCGTGAACTACCTGGGTGTCCGACCCGGCAGCCGGGTCCTGAACGTCTTCGTCGTGGCCAAGGTCGCGGCGCTCGCGGTCCTGATCGGCGTCGGCGCGATGCTGCCGGCTCCCCCGGCCGAGCCGACCGGCCTCGACCCCGGTGCGGCGGTCCCGCCCGGGGCCCTGCCGCTCGCTTTCGGGGCGGCGCTCGTCCCCATCCTGTTCGCGTACGGCGGATGGCAGAACGCGAACTACGTGGCCGAAGAGATTCGCGACGCCGCGCGCACCCTCCCCCGCGCGCTCGTGGCAGGGACGGCGCTGGTGGTGCTGGTCTATGTGCTCGTCAACGTGGCGTACCTGCGCGCGCTCGGCGCGTCGGGCCTCGCCGCCACCCTGACGCCAGCGGCCGACACGGCCGGGCGCGGGCTCGGCGCCGCTGGCGACCGGTTCGTCGCAGCGGCAATCGCCGTGTCGACCTTCGGGTTTCTCGACCTCGGCGTGCTGGCGCCGACGCGCGTCTACTACGCGATGGCGGCCGATGGGGCGTTCTTCCCCTCGGTCGCGCGCCTTCACCCCCGCTTCCGCACGCCTTCGCTCGCCATCGTCCTGCAGTCAACGTGGTGCATCGTCCTCGCGGTGACCGGCACGTACGGCGAGCTGCTCAACAGCGTGGTGTTCGCCGACTGGATCTTCTTCGGCTTGACCGTGGGGAGCCTGTTCCTCTTCCGCCGGCGCGTCCCGCTGGGCCGCCGACCGCCGGGCTGCGCCGTGACCCCGGGTTACCCCGTGCTGCCGGCCGCGTTCGTCGCCGTCGCGGCCGGCGTGGTCCTGAGCGTGGTGCTCACCGCCCCGGTGCGCTCGGCGGTGGGCGCCGCGGTGCTTGCCCTCGGGATCCCCGTGTACTACGCCTTCGCGCGAGGTGGCCGGGTGCGGTCGGCAGAGACGTCGGGGAGGCGGGAATTCCGTTCGAGGTGAGCGGCTGGCCGCACCTGTCGGTGCCGCCATCGAGCGTGTTCGACGCGCGAGATGTTCGTGGAGGGAACCCGTCATGCCGATGCCGCGTTCTCGCTACATGGAGTGGGCCAAGTCGCGCCCCAGGGTGACGTTCGATCTGGCGGTCAGCGCGGTGCCCGCGTGCGCGCTGCACGATCTGCCCGGTGCGGGCGACGCGCTGGAGTTGAACGGGCACAATGACAACGGCTATCCGCCCCTCATCGACGCCATCGCGCGCGCCTACAATGTGCCGGCCGCGCACGTGGCCTCGGCACCCGGGTGCTCGGGCGCGAACTTTTTGGTCTTCGCCGCGCTCGTCGGACCCGGCGACGACGTCCTCGTCGAGCGACCGGCGTACGACCCGCTCATCGCCGCCCCGCAGCTCGTGGGTGCGCGGATCGTGCGCTTCGACCGCCCGGCCGACCAGCGCTTCGCCCTCGACCCGGCGACGGTCGCAGCCAGCCTCACCCCACGAACGCGCCTCATCGTCCTGACGAACCCGCACAATCCAAGCGGTGCGCTCGCTGGCCGCGACGTGCTCGAAGAGGTGGGGCGGCTCGCACGACGGGCCGGCGCGCGCGTGCTCGTGGACGAGGTGTACCTCGATGCCGCCTCCGATGAACCGCTTCCGCCTGCGGCCCGGCTCGGCGAGAAGTTCATCTCCACGAGCAGCCTGACGAAGTCGTACGGGTTGGCCGGGCTGCGCTGCGGCTGGGTGCTGGCCGCGCCCGAGGTCGCCGAGGCGGTGCGGCGCGCGCGGGACCTCGTCGACGCCACGGGCGTCTATCCCGCCGAGCGCCTGGGTGCCCTGGCGTTTGCGCATCTCAAACGCCTCAGGGCACGCGCGAGGCGAATCCTTGTGGCCAATCTCGACCGCGTCCGGTCGTTCGCGAGCGGGCGACCTGACATCGAGTGGATCGAACCCGGCGGCGGGACGGTGGTGTTTCCACGACTCCGCGGCGTCGATTCGAGCGACGGCCTCGCCGCGTGGCTCCTCGAACACGAACAAACGGCCATCGTGCCCGGACGATTCTTCGACGCGCCAGCTCATTTTCGCCTCGGCCTCGGTGTCGACGCGGCGACGCTTCAAGGCGGCTTGGCTACGATCGGCCGCGCCCTCGACGAGGGCCGGCACCGGACCTGAGGGAACGTCTCAGAAGGGGCGGGGCCGGGCGCCGAGCGGCGGGGTCCGCCCTGCGGCGTCAATCCGGCGACGGGGGAAGCCGATCCACGAGGTCGCGCCAGGCCCGCACCGTGGTGGCCCGCGCCGTCACCACCTCTGCGCCGCAGTGGAGCGCCTGGGTCGGCGCATGATGGCTGACCCAGACCGGCTGCACCGACAGCGAGGACCCGATGGCCGGCACGAGCACGCGCATGCGCGCCGGCAGGGCTTCTTCCTGCTCCCCCATCTCCAGGCGCACGCCTCCGTAGGACGCGTCGATCAGGTTGGCGGGACGCCCGTTCACGATGACCGTGACCCCCTTCGGCAGAATCTTCCGAACCCAGCGTCGGCGGTGGACCAGCGACGCCATGACGGTGGCGACCGTCTCGAGTAGCCGCGCCCGGTCGGCCGGCTTGGCGAGGCACGGCGCCTCGTAGCGACGCGCCTCGAGTTCCACCATCGCATCGGGCGTCGCCGAGAGCACGATGAAGCCCATCCCGGGATGAACGTCGCGGCACGCGCGGATCAGCGCGAGTCCGCTGTGCGTGCCCACGCGAACGTCGGTGACGAGCAGATCGTAGGGCCGCAGGCCGAGCAGTTGTTGGGCCGCGTCGTAGGTGACTGCACCCGTGCACTCGTAGCCCGCCTCGCGGAGCAGCTCGAGCGTACCGTACAGCGCCGTGATGTCGTCGTCGACCACGAGGATGGCGCGCGGGGTGCGCATCGCCGGCAACCTCCTGGGGACGAGAGTGACCGGGGGTCCGCGGACGCCGGACCACCCGCTCGGGCAAACGGCATGCCCGGGCTCGGACGGCGGCAACGTGTCGATCGCCTAGAGGTTGGCGGGACGCGTGGTCCGGCTGGCAGCGCTTCAGCTTGCAGATCCGTCATGGCGATCCCGGTTTTGTCGCCGGGCCTTCGTCGGGACGTATACTGAGGCGGCCAATGAGGAGGAATCCGTGATGAGAAGGGCCCTGACGTTCGTCATCGCGCTCGCCGTCGCCGTGGGCGCCGCGAGCTACGTCCTGCGTTCGCGCCAACCGGCGGGTCCTTCACCTGACCAGGTCTCGCCGGCTCCCCCGCTACCCTGGACGTGGGACGAGGCGCGCATTCGCGAGATGGTCGAGCGCGTGCGCGCCGGCCGAGACCTGACCCCGCGGGCCTGGCCGAACGGCGCACGCGTGGCGGTCGGCCTCTCGTTCGACTTCGACAACGAGACCGGGTCGCTGCGCGAGGGGCGCGACACCCCGTCGCTCCTGTCGCAGGGCGAGTACGGCGCCCGTGCCGGGTTGCCGCGCGTCCTGGCGCTGCTCGAGCGCCGGAAGATTCCTGCCTCGTTCTTCATCCCGGCTGTGAGCGGCCTCCTTCATGAGTCGAGCGTCAAGGCCATCGTCCAGCGCGGGGTCCACGAGGTGGGTCTTCATGGCTGGATTCACGAGCGCAACTCTCAACTCGACGAGGCGACCGAACGCACGCTGATGCGGCGGTCGATCGAAACGCTCGAGCGGCTCACGGGCAAGCGGCCTGTCGGCATGCGCACGCCCTCGTGGGATTACAGTCCGTACACGGTCCGGCTCGCGCAGGAGCTGGGCCTCCTCTACGACAGCAGCCTCATGGCGGACGACCGGCCGTACGAGGTGATGGCCGCCGGTCGTCCCACCGGGATCGTCGAGCTGCCCGTCGAGTGGATCCTGGACGACTACCCATACTTCTGGATGGACCGGGCTTCGACGGTGCGCCCGACCATGAACCCGGACGAGGTGTTGAGCATCTGGCAGGCTGAGTTCGACGTCGCGTACGCCGAAGGCGGCCTCTTCATCCTGACGATGCACCCGCACGTTATCGGGCATCGGAGCCGTATCGCCATGCTCGAGCGTCTCATCGACCACATGGCGGCGAAACGGGATGTCTGGTTCGCGACGCACGAGCAGATTGCCCGCTACGTGACGGCGCAGGCCGGCGCGGGCGAACCGTCTCGCCCCCGAGGGTAACGGCGGGGTCTCGGACGCACCGTCGGGGTCTTGACGCTCGCTCGATGCGCCAACTCCGCGCCGGGGCCGGAATTGAGCTTGGGTGGCACAAGATGAGCCATTGCGGCGCCCGGCTCGCGCGGTCGGCCTGGGCGCGCCCTGGCGCAACTCTCGGACTGGCAAGGGGTTGTGACCGCAGCCGACGGGCGGCCGGGGTGGCGCGGACCTTGCGGACCCACTGGTGGGATGTGGGGCTCGAACCACAAGACCCGTCGACTCCGCACGCACGTCTTTGTCGTCGCGATCGTCGTGTGCCTACTTGCATTCGCCGGGCGAGCAGGCGGCCAGCAGTGGCCCTTCGTCACGCTCATCAGCGATGACGCGTGCCCGTTGCGCGTGGTCGATGCGCGCCGCGAGGTCAACCCGCGCGGGGTGGACCTCGTGATCGCCGGCACCATCGCCAACCCCACGCGCCGGCCGGTGCGCGGCCTGGTGCTCACGGTCGCCCTCGTCGATTCGGCCGCTCGCGTCGTCGACCTTCACATGCAGCCGCTCGAGCTTCCGATCGAACCCAGGACCGACCGGTCGTTCCGCGTGACCTTCAGGGGCTTCGCGCCGACGCGCGGCGAGCGCGTGGCGTTCGGGATCCAGGCCGTGCAGTGGTCGCGGAGCGGCGAGTGGCGCGGAGCGCTCAAGGTGGTGGCGGCGCCAACTGTACTCGCAGGCGGTGTCGTCCGCTGATGCCCTTGCCCGAGGCGATCCAAACTTGGGGAGCGCCGGGGCGTGTCAGCGTCGGTGCTCAGGCCTCGACCGTCCGAGCGCGGTGCCGCGTCAGCGCTTCCGTTCGTAAGTGCCCATGACACGCGCTGTCGCCAGGATGTGGCCGCGCATGGCCGCCTCGAGCGCCGCGCGGGTCGCCGGCTTGCCGAGCGTGGCGACGTCGAGCGCGTAAAGCGTAAAGAAGTAGCGGTGTCGCCCGTGGCCGCGCGGCGGGCACGGCCCACCGTAACCCGCCCGCCCGAAATCGTTCTTGAGCGTCACGCCGAGCTGCCCGGGCTTCAGGCCCTGCGGCAGTTCCGAGCTGCCCGCCGGGATGTCGTGCAGCAACCAGTGCGTGAAGGTGCCGACCGGGGCGTCAGGGTCGTCCATGATCAGCACGAAGCTCGCCGTCCGCGGCGGGGCGCCGCTCCACGTCAAGCGCGGGGACAGATCCTCGCCGTCACAGGTGTACTTCGACGGAATCGCGCCCCCGTCCGGGAACGCATCAGAGGTAAGCGTGAACGTCATGCCTCATCCCCCAGTCTCGCGCGCGTCTCGTCGCCGCCCACCCAGTGCTTGCGATGGGTCGCACCCGGCGATGTCCAGATGCGTTCCGCCGCCTCACGCATTCTACCGCGGGCGCCCGTCGGGCTGGAGGGCGCCGGTTGGCCGCGGTCATTTCTCGTGCGGGCCGTCACGGGTGACCCCGGCTCACCTGGCTCGCTTCACCCTACTCGTTCCCCTCAGCACGCGGGCCGCAAGGCTCGTACACGAGGTAGCGGTTCGCCGACGGGATTCTCCGCCAACCCAGCGTTTGTACACGCTGGTTCAGTTCTTCCTGAAACCGACGACGACGTCCCCGCTGCGTCGCCTTGAACGGGGAAGATAGCTGCGGGATTCGACGCGGGGTGATGCGCCCGTGGCCACCATCTCGCCGTTCGAGCGCAGGGTGCCGCTTGCCAGCCACGAGAGCGTCCACGAGTTCCTGGACCAACGGCTGAACCCGAAGCGGACGCGCGCGAGGGACCAGGTCACGGTAGCCGCTCGTGTGGCAGCGAGCCGTTCCGGCCGAGACGCGGTGGTCCACCCCTTTGGCGCCGGCCGACGCCCTGACGTCGCGTCGTGGCACCTCCGAAGCCCCGCCTGGATGAACCCCCTGTGCGCCCGGCCGGTCGAGCCGAACCGGCCTGCCAGCGGTTCATGCCATCTGAGTCGTTGATTGTGCGGGTGCCGGGGGCGGGGGTCGAACCCGCACGAGCCGTCAGGCTCAGGGGATTTTAAGTCCCCAGCGTCTACCGGTTCCGCCACCCCGGCGCGCTCCGCGATTCTCTCACCAGCCCACCTCACTTGTCGATGCCGCCAGGATCCGCGTCACTTGCCAACCTCCCGAACGTTGGGCGATACATCGTGTGATGAGTGCCACGCTCACGCGCCGCGGCTTTCTGGGCGCGTGCCTGACGCTCGCGGCCGGCGCGGCCACCCCGCGCCCGCGATCCCCGGCGGGCTCGCTCGCTCGACACGACCAGGCAACGACCGCATCGCCGCTGGCCCTGCCCATCCCGGAACGGGAATGCCACGGCGACTCTTCCGTGATGGCGGCCCTCCGGGCCGGCCAGTTCCCGGAGCTCCTCCGCCCCCCGCGCTCGGCGCCGCTCCCGCCCGTCGATCTCGAGGCCGCAGGCCGCTTGCTGGCCGCGCGCTTTCGCGATCTGAAGCGACACTTCGTCTTCGAGTGCTACCCGTGGTACGCCACCGACCCGTGGTACCACTGGGATGAACTGGGGCGACGCCCGCCGCTCGACCTCGCCTCCAACTACATGCCGCAACTCGGCGCCTACGACTCGCGCGACCGCAAGGTCCTGGAACAGCACGCCAGATGGATCGCCGAGACGGGCGCCGGCGCCATCGACCTGAGCTGGTGGGGCCCCGACAGCTTCTCCGACCGCGCCACCTCGCTCGTCATGGACGTCATGCGCGACCACGACATCCACGTGACCTTTCACCTGGAACCCTATCGCCCCGACCGGGTGACCCTCTACGCGCAGGACATCCTCTACCTCGTCCGCCGGTACGGCGACCGGCGCAGGTGGGACTGTTTCCTCCTGCTCGAGCACGCGGACGGCACGGTGGGCCCGGTCTTCAAGTCGTTCCGCACGATCCTGCCGCCGTTCGTCACCGACTGCCACGGCATCCGGTTCCCGGTTCCAGACTACGTGCCCGACCACGACTGGCGCGAGCAGACGCGCCGGGCCCGCGCGACCTTCGAGCACGACTTCGATCACGTCACGCTGCTCGTCGATTCCCTCGACGTCGCCCGTACCGAGGCCGCCGGCTTCGACGGCATCGCCATCTACGACAACTTCGTGCTCCCGTCGATGTGGCCGCCGTATGCGCGCGCGTGCTCGGCACGCGACCTCATCTTCTCGTTCAACACCAACCCGGGCTACGACGCGGCGGAGCCGCGCCCGCCAGATCCCCCACCCCCACCCGACCCCAACGCCTGCCCGCCACCACCGTCGCAACCGCCCGGCGACGAGGTCGACTGGACGACGGCGGCCGGCCGGCGTTGGGGAGCGCGGATCAGCCGGCGCCGCATCCACGAAAGCTTGCACACCACGCTCGCGCTGCAGACCGACCCGGCGCTCGCCAACGCCCGGCGCGGCTTCTTCCTCGTCTACCTGAACTCTTTCAACGAGTGGCTGGAAGGCCACCAGTTCGAGCCGATGAAGCCCTACGCCGAGCTCACGCCGGCCGAGCGCGCGGTGGGCTACCACAACGCGGAAGACGGCGACTACCGGAGAAAAGAGCTCGCGGCGCTCCTCCGCCGGGTGCTCGCCCGCGCCTGAGTGGAAGGGCGGTGAGTCGGACGCGGCTCGTTCCTCTGCGCGGGGAGCCGTACTCCGAACCCTGTCGGATGTCGTCGGCCGGCTCTTCAGTGCCGTGTGCGGCGAGTCAAAGTCCACCTTCTTGCCGTAGCCGCCCAGCGCGCTCCCGAGCCGGCGCTCCGCCAGGCCGGCCTGGCGGAGTGCAGCCGCCAGCACGTCGTGGCCGAACTGCGGGTTGTGCGCCCAGGACGGGAAGGCGCGGATGTCGGCTAGCACCTGGATGCGCGCCTCGCCCAGCAGGTCGATGAGCTCTGCCAGCGACCGCGTGGAATGGCCAATGGTGTAGACCACCACGGCGACGCTCGAAACGGTCGACCAGTGTCGGGTCACGCCGGCGCCCGGGCCCGAACCGTCGGGCGAACACGCGTGCCGGCGTCAAGCCGTGCGCAAGGCGCACGAGGCGACGGAGCCCCATCGAGACGGAGCAACTCCGCCTCCCAGGCCCGGCGACCTATCGCACGCCAGCGCGCCGCGGGATCGCTCACGAGCCTATCCTCGCCGGCCCCACCACCGCAGTCAACCGGCGACCGTCGCGACGCGAGTTCCCCGGCGGCGGCCTGGCGTCAGCGCGGCGGAACGGCGACGCGCTCGAGCACTTCGTGAAGCGCCTCCGGTCTCGTGACCGGGCGCTCGCACACGAAGTCGCGACAGACGTACGCCGTCGCCTCGCCCACGCCCGTCGTCAGGGTGCCGACCCACCCCATCGAGCGGGCGAGCCGAGCGTGACGCTCCCCAGGTTCGACCGGAACCACGAGGGCAAAGGGCAGGTACCGGGCGCCCACGGCTGCCACCAGCCGCCTTGTCGCCTCACATCCGGCATCACCGACGATGGCAATCTGCGCCAGGCCCGAGTGCCAGGCGGCTAGGGCACGAGCGGACATGGGCATCGCGCGCAGCCGCTGTTCAAGGTGGGCCCTGACCCGCCGAAGCGCGCGCTCCGCCTTCCGAGCCGCCTCGGAGGATCCGGTCAGATGGAACCACGCGATCTGGTTATGCACTGAGACGGCTCCGGCGGACGGCTCGGCGCCGTCGGCGTCCTCTTTGACCCGAAAGAGCAGGGTCGGGTCATCCCCCGACGTGTTGAACCAGCCGCCGGCCTCGCTGTCCCAGAAGAGCGCGTCCTGGCGCTCCTGCAGCTCGCGGGCCCACTCGAGCCAGAACGGATCGCCGCCGGCCTGCACCAGCTCGAGGAGCCCCCACACGAGGCACGCGTAGTCTTCCGCGAACCCGTCGATCCCCGCCGCGCCCGCGCAGAAGCAACGATAGAGCCGCCGGCGCGCCCGGTCCCACAGACGCTCGTGCACGAAGCGCGCCGCCCGTTCGGCCGCGGCCAGGTACCGCTCGCGTTCCCGCCGCTCGACGAGCACGCGCGCCGCCCGCGCGAACGCCGCGATGGCGAGCCCGTTCCACGCGGTCAGGATCTTCTCGTCGCGGAGCGGCCGCGGGCGCCGGCGACGGGCCTCGAAGAGCACATGACGCCCCCGGGCGATGGCCACTCGCACGTCGCCGATCGAGCGCCCCGTGCGAGCGACGATCGCCTCGACGGGCTGGGCGACGTACGGGATACTGCGGTCCCCGAACGTGCCATGGGGGTCGTCGATGACATTCCCCCCGCGCTCGATTCCGAACCGCTGGCGCACGACGTCCGCATCGGCGCCGAGGAGCCGGTCGACCTCTTCTGCGGTCCAGACGTAGTAAGCGCCTTCGGCGGCGCGGGCCGACTCGGCGGCCGGGCTGTCCGCCGGCACGCTGTCGGCGTCCTCCGCCGAGTAGAACCCCCCGTCTGGGCTCCCGAGCTCGCGCCCGACGTAGGCGAGCGTGTCCGCGGCGACGTCCGCGTAGAAGGGGTCGCCGCTCGCCTGAAAACCTTCGAGATAGGCGAGCACGAGCTGCGCCTGGTCATAGAGCATCTTCTCGAAATGCGGGACTCGCCACGCCGCATCCACGGCGTAGCGGTGGAAGCCGCCGCCGATCTGGTCGCGGATCCCGCCGTGTGCCATCGCGCGCAGCGTCGCGAGGGCCATCTCGCGCGCCCCCAGGTCGCCCCGGCGCCCGAACTCGCCGAGCAAGAAGAGCAGCTCCGCGGGACGCGGAAACTTCGGTGCGCCGTCGAAGCCGCCGTGCCGCGCGTCGAAGGCGCGCCCGAGCTCGGCGACGCCGCGGACAAGCACGGCCGCCGGCGCCACCGACTCCTCGGGCGCTTCCGCCGCTCGCGAATCGAGCACCGCGCCGAGCGCCGCCACAGCCGACCGCGCGGCTGCCTCGACGCGCGGCCGATCCGCCCGCCAGAGCTGGGCGATCTGCACCAGAACCTCGGCGAAGCCCGGCCGCCCCCACCGCGACGTCGGAGGAAAGTACGTGCCGCCGAAAAACGGCTGGAGGTCCGGCGTCAGCCAAACACTCATGGGCCATCCGCCGGCGCCGGTCGTCGCCTGCACGAACGTCATGTAGACCCGGTCCACGTCGGGGCGTTCCTCGCGGTCGACTTTGACCGGCACGAAGTGCTCGTTGAGCAGGCGCGCAATCTCGGGGTCGTCGAACGACTCGTGCGCCATCACGTGGCACCAGTGGCACGTCGAGTAGCCGACCGACAGGAAGATCGGCCGGTCCGTGCGCCGCGCCTCGGCGAAGGCCGCTTCGCCCCAGGCGTACCACTCCACCGGGTTGTTCGCGTGCTGGCGCAGGTAGGGACTGCGCTCTCCCGCCAGTCGATTGGGCATGGATACCTTCATCGTATCGGCCGACCTCGTCCGGTGCAAGCCCGCGCGGCGCCCGCGGGGACGCGAGGTTACAGTACAATGCGGCGCACGAGGAGGCCGTGATGGAGCGTCGGTTGGCCGGCAAGCGTGTGGCGGTCCTGGTCGATGAAGGGTTCGAGGACAGCGAGCTCGCCTCGCCGCGAGACGCGCTGAGGGCCGCCGGGGCCACCACGGTGCTCGTCGGCCCGGCGGCGGGCGCTCCGTATCGGGGCAAGCGAGGCCTGGTGGTGACGTCCGACGCGGCGGCCAACGCCGTGCGCGCCGAGGAGTTCGACGCGGTCGTGATCCCGGGCGGGCACGCGCCCGACAAGATGCGGGTGCGCCACGCGATGCTCGGACTGGTGCGCGCCGCGATGGAGGCCGGCAAGCCCGTGGCGGCCATCTGTCACGGCCCTCAGGTGCTCATCTCCGCCGACCTGCTCCGCGGCCGGACGCTCACGTGCTGGCCGTCGATCGCCGTCGACGTGAAGAACGCCGGCGGGAATTATGTCGACCGACCGGTGGTCGTCGACAGCAACCTGATCACCTCGCGCAAGCCGGACGACCTGCCCAGGTTCAACCAGGCGCTCATCGACGCGCTCGCCTCATGAGGCTCGCCATCGAGACCGACGGATTGACGCGGTGCTTCGGCGAACTCCGCGCCGTCGACGGCGTCGACTTGGCGGTACCGGTCGGCAGCTTCTATGGCTTCCTCGGCCCGAACGGCGCGGGCAAGTCCACGACGATCAAGTGCCTGACCGGCCTGCTTGAGCCGACGGCCGGCCGCATCCGCATTTTGGGTCTGGATCCCTGGCACGACCCGGTCGCGGTCAAGCGACAGATCGGCGTCGTGCCGGAGGAGCTTGCCCTCTTCGACCGGCTGACGGGGCGCGAAACGCTCGACTTCGTCGGCCGCGTTCACGGCCTCGGCCGCGACACGATCGAGCGACGGTCGCGCGAGCTGTTCGACCTAATGGACCTGGGGTCCGCCGGCGAGACGCTCGTGGCCGACTACTCTCACGGCATGCGCAAGAAGCTGTCGCTCGCGGCGGCCATGCTGGCCGCGCCGCGCGTGCTTTTTCTCGACGAGCCGTTCGAGGGGATCGACGCCGTGGCCTCGCGGCAGATCAAAGATCTGCTGGCAGCCTTCGTGGCCTCGGGCGGGACCATCTTCCTCACCTCGCACATCCTGGAGATCGTCGAGCGCCTCTGCGACCACATCGGCGTCATCGTCAAAGGCCGGCTCGTCGCTCAGGGCCCGATCGACGCGCTGCGCCGCGATGTCGGCCGCGGCGCGTCGCTCGAGACGCTCTTCATCGACCTCGTGGGCGCCGGCGACGTGCAGAAACCCGCCCTCGACTGGCTGGTCGGGGACCGGTGAGATGCTCGACCTGTTCCGCGCGTTCGCGTGGCTGCGCTGGCGCCTCGTGCTGAACGGGTTCGTGCGCACCAGCCGGCGGGATCGGCTGCAGCGCCTCTCGCTTGCGCTCGAGTCGCTGGGGCCGATCCTCGCGGCGCTGCTGCTCGGGCCGGCGCTGCTCGCCGCCGCCGGCGTCGGTCTGCTCGCCGGCTGGATGCTGGGTTGGGGCGACGCGCGCGCGGCCATCGTCCTCACGGTCCTCCGGTTCGTGGCGCTCGCCTCGCTCGTGATGGCGCTCGCCGCCCCACTCTTGTCCGCCGGCGGGCGGCGCCCAGCCGACCTGGTGCGCCTGCTGCTCCTGCCGATTCCGCGCCGCGCGCTCTACGCGAGCGAACTGGGCGCGGCCCTGGCCGACCCGTGGGTCCTCGTGACGGTGCCCATGTTCCTCCTGCTGCCCGTCGGTGGCGTGCTCGCTGGACGCCCCGGCGCGGCGCTCGCCGAAGCGGCGGCTGGCGGACTGTTCCTGCTCCTCCTGTCCGGGCTCAGCCTGTTCGGCACGACGCTTGCGCAGTTGGTGCTCCGACGCAGGCGGGTCGCCGAGCTGCTCGGGCTCATCCTGGCGTTCGTGCCGCTCGTGTTCGCGCTTCCGGGCATGCTGGACCGCGAAGCGCGGCGCGCCGATCGCCCAGGAGCACGCGTACGGGTCGAGCGCTCGTCGCAACCCACACGCGCGCTCGTCGAGCCGGCCGACGGATGGCTGGCCCTCGTACCGTCCGAGTGGTACACGGCGGCTGTCGCCCACGCGCCGGCGCGGCCGAGCGCCGCCGCCCTGGCGCTCGTCGGGCTGCTGGTCGGCGCCGCCGCCGCGCAGACGCTTTCCTGGTGCGCGTATCGCCGGCTGCTCGCCATCCCCGCGAGCGGAACCTCCGGCGAACGTCACCGCGCGGCCAGGCTGTGGAGCCAGCGACTCCCTGGGCTCTCCCCCGGCGCGTCGGCCGTCGCCACGGCGACGATCCGCCTCGTCCTCAGGACGCCGCGAGGTCGCGTGATGCTGTTGACGCCCGTGGCGCTCGCAGCGTTCTTCGCCGTCCCCGTGGTGGCAACCGGCGGCGGGCTCACGTTCGGTGCCGGGACGGTCGATCCCGGCTTCGGTCTGGCGCTCGCCGTAGCGCTGCTCAGTCTGGTCGCCGCGGGCCCCGTCGCACTCAACCAGTTCGCCCTCGACGGGCCGGGCCTCAGCCTCCAGATGCTCGCACCAGTAGCCGACCGCGACCTCGTGGCTGGCAAGGCGGTCGCCGTCGGCCTGGTGAGCGGGGTGCCGACCCTGGGCGGCCTCGCCACGACCGCCGCAATCGTCCCGCCCTCCTCGCTCGCTTCATGGCTCGGCCTCGTCGCGGCCGTGCTCGGGACGCTGGGCCTGCTCGCGCCGGTCTGGAGCATGCTCTCGGCCGCCTTCCCCCGCGCGGCCACGCTGGCCAGCTTGAAGAGCAGCGCGAGCAACCCCCATTCGGCCGCGCACTTCATCGGTCTGGGCGCGCTGGCGGGCTCGGTCGCGCCGCCGGCCACTCTTGCCGCCTTGGCGGTCGGCGTCCTGGACCGCTCGGCGCTGATGCCGTTGCTCATGGCGCTGTGGGCCGTCGTGGCGTGCCTGGTCGGGCGTGCGCTCTTCGGGCCGGCCACGGCGCTGTTCCGGCGTCGCCGCGAGGCGCTGGCGCTCGTCGCCCAGGGGCGCGGCTGAAGGTCGCTCAAGGACGCGCCGCGACGCGACGCCCTGGCTACGCGGTCGGCGAGGACCCCCGCGATCGGTCGCGGTCTCGCCGGAGGCGCCAGTGGGCGGCCGTGACCTCGGCGCCGAACATCAGGATCGCGGCGGAGAGATATACCCACACGAGGAACACCACGACCGCCGCGATCGACCCGTGGACGACGCGGTAGCGGGAGAGGTCGCGGGCATACCACGAGAAGCCGGCGAAGGCCGCGTGCCACAAGAGGCCCGTGAGCACCGAACCCATCCAGACGTCGCGGAGGCGAACTGTCGCGTTCGGGACGAACGAGAAGACCAGCCCAATCAGCAGGATCGGGACCAGGAAGGCCACGGCCCGCACTGCAAAGCTGCGGAGGACGGCGAGGCCACTAAAGATGTTGCCCGCGCTCACCACGAGAAACGCGGCGAGCAGCATGAGCGCGGCGGCCCCCAGGAGGACCAGCGAGATGAGCTTGTGCTTGAGAAAGCTCGGCGGGCGCTCGACCCGCCAGGCATGGTTGACCGCCGAGGTCAGGGCCCCGAACACGCCCATGGCCGCCCACGCCATCACCAGCGTCCCGCCGACGCCGAGCTGGACCCGCGACCGCACGAGCGCGTCGAGCTGCGCCTCGACGAACTCGAGCTGCTGCGGGAAATACTTCATCACGACGGCGAGGACAGACGCGCGATCGGCCGGGTCTGCCGCCACCGCGCCCAGGATCGAGAAGCCGATCAGAAAGAAGGGGAAGAGCGAGAGCAGCGCGTAGTATCCGATAGACGAGGCGTAGGTGAGGTCGTCGTTGCGAACGAACTCGACGACGCCCCGGCCGATCGCGCGGGCGGCCAGGCTCGCTTCGGCGCGCAGGATGGCGCCCAAGTGCCGTGGCCGACGCGTCACGACTGGGCGCCGCGCGAGCCGCTCACGACCTCCCGCAGCGCCTGCTTGACCTCACCGGCGGCCTTCGCGGCCGTCTCGCTGACCTTCTCGGTCGCCTGCTGATAGGCGTCGCGCGCCGATTCCCGGGCGCGCCGGGCCGACTCGGCGAGCTGCTGGCGCAGCTCGCGGCCGGTCTTCGGGGCAAACAACAGGGCCAGGCCGGCGCCCACCGCGGCGCCCATCAAGAGGCCGGCCAGAAACGCGCCGCCGGACGGCCGTGAAAACGTTTCGTGTTCGTGCGCCATGGCATACCTCCTCGGCGTCGGTCGATCGGACGGCCCAGACCCAATGCCTCAGCGCGCCCCGGCGATCTCGTGGAACGTTCGCCAGCTCTCGTCCGCGGCGGCGCGCGCCTTCTCCACCGTGCGCTTCAGCCGGCGCAGCTCCGTCACGAACTCATCGATCCGAGGGTCTACGCGGTCGCGGAAGCGGCGTCCGGCGTCGGTGAGGTACAGGAACCCGAAGACGCCGCCGGCCAGCGCACCCGCGCACGCCGAGGCGAGGACCCTGGTCCGATCGTCCATCTCGCTTCCCTCCCTGGATTCCAGCTTACCAGACCCGCGCCGGGAGGCAAGGACGCTCAGGACTCGACCCCGTGGGGGCCGGCGCCCTCCTTCGGATCCTGGATTTTGTGGCGGCGCATTTTGCTGTAGAGCGTGGGCCGGTACAGGCCCAGCAGCCGGGCGGCGGCCTGTTTGTTCCAGTTCGTTCGCTCGAGCGCCTGCACGATGGCCATCCGCTCGATCTCCGCGAGCGTGCGGCCGACCGGCAGGGCGTCCTCGGCCGGTGGCACCCAGCCGCTGCCGCGGATCGACTCGGGGAGGTCTGCTGGCGTGATCTCCGTGCCCTTGGCTACGAGCACGCCGCGCTCGATGGCGTTCTCGAGCTCGCGCACGTTGCCGGGCCACCGATGCCGCACGAGCAGGCTGTAGGCGTCGGGCGCGAGGCCCTGCACGGGCCGGCCGTGCCGTTGCCGGTACTTCGCGAGAAAATGCTCGCAGAGCAGCGGCAGGTCGTCGAGGCGCTCGCGCAACGGCGGCACGCGCAGCGTGATCGTGTTGATCCGGAAGTATAGGTCCTCGCGCAGCGTTCCTGCCCGGAGCGCCGCCTCGACGTCCGCGTTCGTCGCGCAGATGAGCCGGAAGTCGACGCGGACGACGCGGTCGCTCCCGATCGGCCGGTACTCCCGGTCCTGCAGCACGCGCAGGAGCTTCGTCTGCAGATAGCTCGGCATCTCGGCGATCTCGTCGAGCAGCAGCGACCCACCCGAGGCTGTCTCGAGCAACCCCTCGCGGTCGGCCACCGCCCCGGTGAACGCGCCGCGACGGTGCCCGAACAGCTCGTCCTCGATCAGGTCCTTGGGGAGGGCAGCGCAGTTGATCTTGACGAAGGGGCCCCGCGCGCGCTTGCTCAGGGCGTGCAGCGCGTTGGCGATGAGCTCCTTGCCGGTCCCGTTCTCTCCCTGGATCAGGACGTTCGCGTCGCTCGTCGCGACGGCCCGGACCAGGTCGAGCAATTCCACCATCTGGCGGCTCTTCCCCACGATCCGGTCGAGCGGCGCACGATCCTCGAGCTGGCGCCGGAGGGCGAGGTTCTCGTCGATGAGCTGGCGGTGCTCCACGGCCCGTTGGAGCAGGGCCAGCAGCGTGTCGGGGTCGACCGGCTTCTCGACGAAGCTGTGCGCCCCAGCCTTCATGGCCTCGACCGCCTTCGACACGCTCCCGTGGCCCGTCAGGATCACGACGGGCACCGAGGGCTGTGCCGCGCGAAACCGCCGGAGCAGATCGAGGCCGTCGATGTCCGGCAGCCACAGGTCCACCACGACCGTGTCCGGCCGCCACCGATCGAACAGCTCCTCCCCGCGCGACCCGGACACGGCCGTTCGCACGTCGTAGCCCGCCCGCGCGAGCAGCGTCTCCAGAAACTCCAGCATCTCTCGCTCGTCGTCGATCGCGAGCACCCGCGCCCGGCGGCGTGCCCCCTCGTCGGGACGCAGGCCGGGCGCTTTCGTCGCAGACGAGACCACGGCGGCCACGATTCGCACTCCTGCGCTAAGACCCCGCCATTATAGCGTCCGGCCGCCGCCGCAGACCTCGCCGGCGAGGCCTGGGGCCGCCGGACGACCGACAGCCCTCACGCGTCGGGCTCGGGATAGCCGTGCGCGCCGATGAGGGGAACGAAGACGCAACCTTCACGAACCTCGCGGGTATAGCCGGTCGGGCGTCGGGTCTCGAGAAGCAGCTCTTGAAAGCTCGGGCTCCCGACGGGAATCACCAGCCGGCCGCCGATGGCGAGCTGTGCGCGCAGTGTCTCCGGCACGGCCGGAGCCGCGGCGGTGACGAGGATGCCGTCATAGGGCTGGCCTTCGGGATGGCCAAGCGAGCCGTCTCCCACGAGCACGCGCACGTTGGTCATGCCGAGCTCGCGCAGGACCCGCTCGGCGCGCGCCGCCAGGCACGCGTGGCGTTCGATCGTGATGACCTCGCGGACCAGCCGCGCGAGCACGGCAGCCTGATAGCCCGAGCCGGTGCCGACCTCGAGCACGCGGTCGTCGCAACCGGGGTCGAGCGCCGCGGTCATGGCGGCCACCATGTAGGGTTGGGAGATGGTCTGGCCTTCGCCGATGGGCAGGGGGCGGTCCTCGTAGGCGGCCAGGCGATACTCCTCCGGCACGAAGAGATGACGCGGGACGTCGAGCATGGCCGCCAGCACGCGGGGATGCCGGAGGCCTCGCGCGCGGATCTGGCGCTCGACCATCTCGGCGCGGAGCGCGGCGAAGTCCACGTCCGGGGCGCGCGCCCCAGCCGTCATGGGGGAATTGTATACACCCAATGACCCTATAATCGGGACATGCCCGATCAGGCCAATCCGGCCTCCCCGCGCCCGCCGGCACCGGCGCCGCGCGCCGAGAAGGTGCTCTGCGAGCGCTGCGGGGCCGAGATGTTCCGCATGCACGCCGTCTGGCGCTGCCCGACGTGCGGCTTCAAGACCGACTGCTGCGGCTGGTAGGTGGCCTCGTTCGAGGCAGGAGGGGATGGTGTCTGCTGCCCCAGTGCTCGATGTCCGCCGCGACGACGCCGTCGTGTACGTGACGCTCAACCGCCCCGAGGTCCGCAACGCCCTCAACGGGGAGCTCGTTCGAGCTTTGACGGCGTGGGCCGCGGAGCTTCCCGCGCAGGGGGGCGTGCGGGTGGCAGTGCTCGCCGGCGCAGGCCCGGTCTTCTGCGCTGGGGCCGACGCCGCGTGGATGGCGCGGATGGTCGAGGCGAGCTACGAGGAGAACGTGCGCGACGCCGGTGCGTTCGCCGAGATGCTGGAGGCGCTCGACGCGCTGCCCGTCCCCCTCGTCGGCCGCGTGCATGGTGCTGCGCTCGGCGGCGGCGCCGGCCTGGCGGCCGTCTGCGACGTGGCCGTGGCCGCCGATGACGCGGTGTTCGGGTTCACCGAGGTGAAGCTCGGCATCCCGCCCGGAGCCATCTCCCCGTACGCCGTCCGGAAGATCGGCCAGTCGGCGGCGCGCGCGTGCTTCCTGACGGGCGCGCGGTTCACCGCCGCGCGAGCCCGGGAGATCGGGCTCGTGCACGAGGTCGTGCCGGCCGAACGCCTCGACGCGGCCGTGGCGCAGCACGTGCGCGAGGTGCTCACAGCAGGACCCGGTGCCGTCGCGGCGGCCAAGCACCTCATCCGGAACGTGGCGCACCAGGCGCCGCGCGACGTGCGCACCCTGACGGTGGACACGATGGCTCGACACCGCGTCTCGCGGGAGGGCCAGGAGGGGTTGCGCGCGTTCCTGGAGAAGCGCCGGCCGGCCTGGGCGGTACACCCGCACGGTGGGCGCAGAAGCGAGACCTAGGGCGAGCGCAGCGGACCGCCGCCTCCCGAAGCGGCGAAACGACGTCGCCTTCTCACCGCGCCCCTCACGTGTCGTCAGGCCAAGGCGCGAGTCCGCGACGCGAAGGTCCTCAGTGCGGCAGCTTGCCGGCCGTACCCTTCCCCGCCCGAGGACCTTTCCGGTCGCGCACCGGCGGATGATCCAGATTGGCGACGCGCCAGCCAGTCTCGTACACGAGCTGGCCGATGCGCGCCATCTTCTCGAAGTTGATGCGGTCGACCTCGTCCTCGTTCGTGTGGTAGTCGGGGTGGAGACCCGTCGTGTAGAAGATGATCGGAATCCCCTTCGCCGCGTAGCTGTAATGGTCGCTCCGGTAGTAGATCTGCTCGACGTCGGACGGGTCGTTCATCTCGAAGTCGAGCGTGAGCGGCCTGGCGAGCGCCGCGTTGGCGTCGATGCCGAGGTTGTGGAGCTCGGTGCTGATGCGATCCGACCCCACGAGGTACACCGTGTTGGCCTCGGCCGGATTGTCGTCGCGGTTGCGGCCGACCATGTCCAGGTTGAGTTGCGCGACGAGGCGGTCGAGGGGCACCACGGGACGATCGGCGAAGTACCGCGAGCCCCACAAGCCCCGCTCCTCGCCGGTGTGCCACACGAAAAGGAGCGACCGCTTTGGCTTCGGCCCGAGCGCGAATGCCCGCGCCACGCCCATCAGCGTCACGCTACCCGACCCGTCGTCATCGGCGCCGTTCCACACGCGGTCGTCGACCGCCCCCTCCTTGATGCGACCGGGCGCGCCGACCCGCCGCGGCCCGTTCGGGCTGTCAGTGACCTCGTTAGTCGCGTATCCCACGTGATCCATGTGCGCGCCGAACGCCACGTAGGTGTCCTTCGACCTCGCGTCGGTGCCCTCCACGATGCCCACCACGTTGCGGGTGTACTGGGTGCGCACGACCGTGTAGGTGGCGTCGAGCTTGATCGTGACGGTCACCCCGGTAAGCGTGAACGACGGCAGGGGTTCCTGCTTCTCCGCCTTCGCCTTCAGCTCCGAGTACGGGACAGGCGCTCGCTGGAACAGGAACTCGAAGAACGCGTCCTGCGCCACCACCGCGGGCGGAACGGGGGCATCGAGGCGCTGGACGGTGGTGAAGTCGACCTGCGGCTCGCCGGCCGCGCCGCGTCCAGCGGCCGGACCGGGAGGACCCGCCGCGCCCGGCGCGCCGGCTCCGCGCCCGGCGCCCGGGCCGACGGCCGGCCCGATGACGGCCGCCGCCTGCCTGTCCTCGACGGCATAGCGGCTGCGGCCAGCCAAGAGGCGCCGAAATCGTGCGGGGTCGCTCATCTTGGGCCCGGAGGGACCGAGCCAGACGACGAGCCTGCCCTTGACGTCGCGGCCGGCGTAATCGAGATGGTTCACTGAGGGCAGATCCAGACCGTAGCCCACGAACTCGACCTCGTCGAACGCGATCGTGCGGCTCGCGCCGACGTTCGGCGGAAACCGCACGCCCTCGCCGTGCTTGAACGTACGCGTCTCGCCGCCGAGCGTGACGTCGATCGAGGAACGGTTCTCGCTGCGGACGCCGAGCACCGCGACGCGCTGGAAGTAGGTGCCGCGATCACCGCCGGGCGTAACGCCCCATTCCCCCAGGTGATCGGCGATGTAGCTCGACGCGAGCGCCAGGCCCTCGGAAAACGTGGCGCGCCCTTCGAGCTCGTCCGACGCCAGATACGTCAGCCACGTTCGGAGGTCACCTTCGCGAATCGACTCGCGCCCCCCGGCGTCCGGCGCGCCGACCACCCACGCGCCCACGGCCAGCAGCGAGGCCAGCCCCGCGGCGATTCTCACGCGTCCCCGCATGTCTCGACGCCTCCTCTCGTCCGTGTCCCAGCGCCCCGCCCTCGGAGCACCGCGCGACACGGCTGTCCGTCATACGACGCGCGTGCACGTTGTGTTTCCGCCCGGGGGTCGCGCGTCGATCCGTAGCAGCCTCACCCCCGAGGTGGGCGTTACCGCTTCACGACCACCGCTGCCGTCAGGGCGTTGTTGGCCACCTCGGTCTCGACGACCCCCGAGGGCTGGACGATGCCGGCCACGCAGGTCGTCTCGTAACGGCCGGCCGGCACCGACGCGAGACGCCGGCCCTCCGCCCGCACCCTGACCGCCTGCTCGCTGCCAGGCAGGATGGCGCCCGCCGTGCGCCCCGACAGCACGAGGTCGGTGCCGGCGACCTCGCACCGGATCTCGGCGGCGAGGACAGGCTCGGCCCCTGGGTTCTCGATCCGGACGCCGAGCACAACGGACGGCCGGTTGGTGACCCGGTCGCGCACCTCGGCGAGCGACGCATCGATCGCCGTCACGGCGAGGTCGTAGCGTGCGGCGGCGGTGTCGGCCAGCACGAAGACGTCGCTGCGCATCCGGTTGTTCTCTTCATCCCGCTCGTCCACGCGGTCTCCTGCGTCCAGCGCGCACGCCGCCACGCGCTCACCCACCGGCTGCGGGTCGAACCGCAGGACCACGGCATCGACGGCGCCCCGGTCGAGCGGCGCCGGCCCGGGGCCCTCGGCGCGAGCTCCGCCGAGATCGCACGCGACGCTCCAGGGCGTCACGAACCCGCCGCCGAGATTGACGAGCGTGACCTCGAGGCAGATCGGGCGCCCGGCCACGGCCGGCGCGAGCGTCTCACAGTCACGCACCGCCAGGGCCTGCGGCGCGAGATCGGGCTTCGGGGGAGCCTGCACCGTCACGAACCCCTCGGCCCGGTCGTTCTCCGGCACGGCGTCGTGCGCGTGGGCGGGCGCGACGATCGACGCCGTGCACTCGACGGCGTGTCGGCCCGCCGGAAGGTCCACGACCTCGTGGCCTTTCACCTGGACCGTGAACGGGTAGACCTCGCCAGGCCGGAGCAGACGGCCCGTGTCGCGGCCACGGAACGTCCGGCCGGCCAGCGTGCATTCGACCTGCTCCCGCTCGATCCCTCGCGCTCCCCGATTCGCGAGGAGCACGTCAAACCGCGCGAGCTCCTCGAGCCCGCCCTGCCACCGCAACGTCGCGTCGATCTTGACGATGGCCAGGTCGTACTCGGGGGCCGCTGCGGCCCCGCCCGAACCGGCGAGGGCCGCCGGGATGGCTGGCGCAGCGGAGAGCTCGCGAGGGCAGAGCCACGCGACCAGCACTCCGAGGGGCAAGAGGCGCGCGGCGACCGTCCCGCTCATCGGCAACCCCCTTGCCGCAGCCGGGAGCCGCGGGGCTCCCCGGTCACCTTACGCCCTCCACCCGGGCGCGTCAACGCACCCCAGGAGGCGCGCCTGTGCGCCGGCCGAACCCGAGGGCCGAGGCGCCGCGCGCGGTCGCGCACGGAGAGGACCGCTTGCCGCTCGAGCGCGGCCGGCGGCCTCTGTGGCCACGCGCCGTCACTGTCCGGCGGCGCGTTTCTTCACGTCCTCGGTGATCGTCCAGAAGTATACCGTCCGGCCATCGACGTCGAGCTGCTGCTCGGGCTCCCAATCACCCATGTCGAAGGCGTGGGAGACGATGCGGGTCCCGACCTTGAGGTCTTTCCAGAGCTTCGGCCGCAACTTCAGGTTGAGCGACGGCAGCAGGTAGAGCGTCACGACCGTCGCCTCGCTGATGTTCGCCTCGAACAGGTCTTCGAGACGGAACTTCACCCTGTCGGTGACGCCGTTGGCCTGGGCGTTCGCCTCGGCCTCCTGGATGCGCTCGGGGTCGATGTCGATGCCGATCCCGCGCGCGCCGTACTCCTTGGCCGCCGTCACGACGATGCGTCCGTCGCCGCACCCGAGGTCGTACACCACGTCCCTGGGCCCGACCTTGGCGACCTTCAGCATGGCCTCCACGACCTCCGGGGGGGTCGGGACGAAGATGACGTCTGGCCGGCGAAGCGCTCCGGTCTGCTGCGCCGCTGCCGGCGCCGCCAGCACGAGCGCCGTCAGGAAGCCCGCGAGCAAGACCCACCGAAGTCCATTCCGTCGCACACGTCCTCCTTTGTCGTTCCATCGTCTGACTGGACCCAGCATGATACCCCAAACCGATCGGCGACGGGCACCCGCGTCAGCGCACCCGGGCGGGCTGGCCTGGCACGACGAACACGAGCGTCTCGCCGGGCCGCACCAGCCCGAGTTCGCGGCGCGCCAGCTCCTCGATGGCCGCCGGGTCTTCCCGGAGCCGTCGAGCCCGTTCGCGGAGGCGGTCGCGCTCGGCCCTGAGTCGCACGAGCTCGGCCTGTACGGTTTCGTACTGTCGACGCGCGCGCCAGAGGGCGACGAGGCCGTTCTCGCCGACCAGCGCGTGGGCCAGGAGCACAGCCCCCAGCACGAGCAGCACGAGCCGAGCTCGGCGGCGATGCCGGGCGGCGCGCTGCCGCCGGTCCTGCGCGAGGGCATGAATGCGGGCGTGGTCCATCGGCGCGTCCTCCTTGCCGTCTTCCCTGTCGTCGTCCCGCACGGCCTCACGCTCGTCCTGACCGGGCCGCCGCGCCGAGGTGGACCGGCAGCCGCGCGAGCGCTTCCATGTGGACGCGCGCCTGCTGGCGGCCGAGCACTCGGCCGACTGCGGCCAGTCGCCGCTCGAGCGCCGCCGCCGTCCGGCGGCCGGCTGGCGTCAGGGTCACGACGAACGAGCGCCGGTCGTCAGGGCTCAGCGCGCGCAAGACGAATCCGCGGGCGGCGAGCCGGTCGAGCACGCTCGTGAGCGTCGACGGTTTGTGGCCCGTGTCGTCGGCGACGGCCCCCACCGAACAGGGTGCCCGCTCGACGAGCGCGGCCAGCACCTCGAGCTCTGCTGCCGTCAGGCCGGACGCGGCCGCGGCCTCGTCCACCACCGCCATGACGTCCCGGGCGGCCCGGTACACGCGTCTGACGCGGTTCAAGGACTTCATACGATAAGGTAATATCGGACATAGAATATTCCAATATCGAACTATAGGCAAGCTTGCTTGCGGGGCGGAGCCGGGATGGACCGCACCCCCGCAAGCGCAGGACCGAACAGCGGCATGGCGGAGCCGGCACCGGCGGCCCGCGCCATCGAGCGAGGAGTGAGGCGTTAGAGAGGCGGCCCCTCGGCGAGCGGCGCGGGGCGCTTGCCAGACTCGAACCCCACGCGCGGACCCCGCCGCTCCGCAGGCCTGCGGCCAGGGCGTCCTGCCGTGACGTCGCGCACCCAGCGCACCGCCCGGCCGATGCGCAGCGAGGCCTCGAAGATCGCGCCGACCCGCAGGCCGCCCGGCAGGCGGTGCCGTGCCACGGCGGCGAGCCCGGCCGACGCCACGCACCCGCAGTTCGCGCAATCGGGCCGTCCGCCGAGCTGGCATGGCTCGATGCGCGTCTGGAGGTCCGCCGACACGCTCGTCGTCGTGCGCGCGAAGATGCACTCGGCAGGCGACGCCGGCGCGTCGGCGTACACGGCCAGGAGTCCTTCAGGCGCCTCGAGCTTCGGGTATTGCCGACGCAGACGCCGGAGGTCGGCCACGACGGCCGCGCGCTCCGCCGCGGTCAGACGCTCGGCCGACACCTCGCCGATCTGCGGCGTGTAGAGGCTCATCCAGATGCGCTTCGCCTCGGGCCGCTCCGACCACAGCGCGAGGAACGCGTCGAGATAGCCGGGGCGCACGTGCTGGCGCGTCACCGTGCAGTGGATCGTGACGCGATGGCCCGCGATGTGCTTGAGAATGCGGTCGTAGGTCGCTGGGCTGCGCCGCGCGTCGTGCTCCGGCGGGAGTCCGTCGACCGACACCACCAGGCTCACGCGCGGGATGGCCGCCCAGGCCAGGGGGATGGGACGGACCGCGCTCGTAACGAGCTGCGTGTGCACCCCGCGCCTCGCCAGCTCGGGCAGCAGAACGTCCAGCTCGCGGTACCGCACGAGCGGCTCGCCGCCCACAATCGACAGGTGCAAGGGGCGGTATTCTCCAACGAGGCGAAGGACGCCCTCGATGAGCTCGGTGCCCTTGTAGTCCCGGAGCTGGCGCAGCGTCGTGACGCCGCCGAGGTGATCGTCCGTGTACGCATAACACCCGGGGCACCGCAGCGGGCACTCGCGGGTGATCTCGATCGACAAACTGGGTCCGTAGCCACAGAGGATGCGGCCCCAGGCTCGAACAATGTCGCGTGTCTGCATGGGCGCCCGCAGTGTATCACGGGCGCGGGCACTTCAGGGGATTATCTTCAGGCGGCCCGAACCCCCTTCCGGACGCGACTGCCCGCCGAGACGTCCGTCTCCGCGGGAGTCCCGAGCGTCGCCCCCCGAGGGATGTCGCACGACGGGTGTCGGCTGCCCCCAACGCCCTCGCCGACGCGTCTTACTGTCCGAACAACCCGCCGATCGACACCGTGAAGCTGAGCATGTTGCCGGCGCCGCCGGTGAAATGCGTGAGACGGCCGTCGACGCGGAACACCAGCCGGTCGCCGACCATCAATCGATAGCCGGCCCCGCCCCCGATGGAGGCATGGTTCGAGTCGTCGCCGGAAGCCGAGATGACGCCGATGGTACCGAAGACATAGGGCGCGTCACGGCTGGTGTCCTCGAGGAAATAATTCACCTGGCCAGCCATGTTCAGAAAATGCACCGAGTCGCCGCCGGACGAGGCGACGATCAGACCCACCTGCGGCTCGATCGCGATCTTCGGCTGCGTGAAGATCGAAACATACAGGCCGGGGTTGATCAGACCGAATCCGCCGGAGGGTACACCGAACGTCGTGACGTCCGCTTCGCCGAACCCGACCGTGAGGCTGGCTACTGACGCGCCCACTTCGAAGGTGCGCTGCTGGGCGCGGGCCGGAAGCACCGTCGCCAGCGTCGCAGTCACGACGACCACTGGAATCAGGGTCATCCGCACGAGCTTCGTCCTCCTCGACTCCATCAGGAATCGCGCTTAATCAACGAGCGCGTCATTCTATCACGCCAGCGCTCACGCCAGGCGCTCCAGGCCGCGCTCCGGTGGCCCGCGCCCCTCCGTCTGCGGACAGCCGCGTGCTCGCTCGGCTGGCGTGGGGCCTTCGTCGAGCAGGCGCTCTGGGTGTCAGTGCACCGTGGAGTGGAGGCGCCGCCCGGATTCGAACCGGGGATGGAGGTTTTGCAGACCTCTGCCTTGCCTCTTGGCGACGGCGCCCTGCTGGGTGGAGACGTCCGCAGGCAGCGGCTCGCGTCCGGGCAGGACCGCCTCAGTGCCCCGCCCGACAGTTCCAGACGGCCTTGCTCGTGAGCTGTCCCATGCGGCGCTCGTTCAGATCGAAGGGCAAGTAAGTGGAGCGGGAAACGGGATTCGAACCCGCGACTTCGACCTTGGCAAGGTCGCACTCTACCACTGAGTTATTCCCGCCCCGTCCCGATACCATCTTCTCGCGGAGCCGTCGAAGCTCCGCGCGGCTGCCCGCTGGCCGTCGACACGCGCCCGCCGCGAATCCGCCGCAGCGCGCTGGAACGTCAGAAACTTAGCACACCTCAATCCGCCCCATCAAGACGGATCCGGGAGGCCAGGGCCTTACTCGTCGAGGCCGAACGCGCCCGGGTACACGGTCACCACCGGAGGCGGCCCGGGGTCGACCGCCACCACGTCGAAGCGACACGGCCGACCACCGGCACCGGCTCGGGTCAGGAACTCCTGCGCCATCCGGACGAGCCGGCGCCGCTTGGCCCAGGTGATGGCCTCGGTCGACGTCCCGAAGGTTGCGCTCCTCCGGGCCTTGACCTCCACGAACACCATCGTCCCATTGTCGTCCGCCACAATGTCGATCTCACCGAAGCGCGTCCGGTAGCGCCGGGCAACAATTGCGTACCCGCGCCGCGTGAGGGTCCGGCATGCCAGGTCTTCGCCGAGCTTCCCCAGCTCCACGCGGGGATCACGCCTGCGCATCGGCCGCACCGTACGCAAGGACCGCGCCGCCCTGGCGTTGCCCGCCGACGCCCTGATCCCGCGCGCCCTCGACAGCGAGACGCCGGGTGTGACACGATGGGCCGACAAGGAGCGTGATATGGCTCAAGCGCAGCGCGGCGACCTGGTGCAGGTGCACTACACGGGCCGACTGGCCGATGGCTCGGTCTTCGACACGTCGACCGACGGCGACCCGCTCGAGTTCCGGATCGGCGACAGTGGCATCCTGCCCGGGTTCGAAGAGGCCGTCGTCGGCATGGAGGTCGGGACGACCCGGACGACGACGATTGCGGCAGACGAGGCCTACGGGCCGTATCGCGCGGACCGCGTCCTCACGATCGCCCGTGAGGAAGTTCCGGCGAGCCTCGAACTCGCGGTCGGCCAGCGGCTGCAGCTCCGGGAAGCAGGCCGGCCGCCGGTCACCGTCCGCGTGACCGACGTGTCGCCCACGAGCGTCACGCTCGACGCGAATCACCCGCTCGCCGGCCAGGACCTGACGTTCGAGATCGAGCTGGTCGCGATCCTCTGATTCGCTCCTGATTCGGTGTCGCGCCGAACCGGAAGCGTGAGCGCGGGCGCGCCGGCGCGGCCAGCTCAGCGCCGCGCCACCGTCGCGCTCACCTCGGCGAGCGCCTCGTCCAGCAGCGCGAGCGCGGTGTCGGCCTGGGCCTTCGTGAGGACGAGCGGCGGCGACAACCGGATGGCGTTTCGGCCGGCCCCGAGGATGAGCACACCGCGGCGGAACATCGCCTGCACGAGCGCGTCTCGCTCCTCGACGGCGCGTTCCTTGGTGATGCGGTCGCGCACGAGCTCGACGCCGATCATCAACCCCTTCCCGCGCACGTCGCCGATCAGGGGGTAGCGCTCCTGGAGGCGCTTGAGCCCGTCCATCAGGTGGGCGCCCACTTCCGCCGCGTTGCGAATGAGCGTCTGGCGCAAGAGCCGGATCGTGACGAGCGCGGCGGCCGACGACACGGGGTTCCCCCCGAACGTGCTGGCGTGCGACCCCGGCGGCCAGGCCATGACGTCGCGCGGCGCCGACATGATGCCCAGGGGCAGACCCGAGGCGATGCCTTTCGCGACGGTCACGATGTCGGGCGCGAGCCCGTAGTGCTCGCACGCGAACATGCGCCCGGTGCGACCCATGCCGCTCTGCACCTCGTCGGCGACGAGCAGGATGTCGTAGCGCCGCGTGATCGCGCGCAATCGATCCAGGAATTGCTGTGGCGGGACGATATAGCCGCCCTCGCCCTGGATCGGCTCCACGACGATCGCGGCAACTTCTTCGGGCGCCACCAGGTGCACGAAGAGCTGGTGCTCGAGAAAGTCGAGGCACTCGGCCTCGCACGTGCCGGGCTCGAGGCGCAGCGGGCAGCGATAGCAGTCAGCGTACGGCGCGTGGTAGATCCCGGGCGTCAGGGGACCGAACCCGCGGCGGTGGACGGTCTTGCTCGCCGTGAGCGCGAGCGCCCCGAGCGTGCGGCCGTGAAAGCTCCCGAGAAACGCCACGATGTTCTGGCGCCGGGTGTGGTAGCGCGCCAGCTTGATGGCCGCCTCGACGGCCTCGGCGCCGGAATTCGCGAAGAACGACCGCACCGGCCCGCCGATCGGGACGAGGCCGGCCATCTCCTCGGCCAGCCGGATCTGCGCCTCGTAGTAGAAGTCGGTGCCGGACATGTGCAGGAACTTCTGGGCCTGCTCGGCGATGGCCCGCACCACCTCGGGGTGCGCGTGGCCGGTCGACGACACCGCGATGCCCGCGGCGCAGTCGAGAAAGAGGTTGCCGTCGACGTCCTCGACGACCGCCCCCTCACCCCGCGCCATGACGAGCGGATACGGGCGGGTATAGGATGGGGACACCGTCCGGGCGTCCCGTTCGATAAGGGCTTTCGCGTTCGGACCTGGGAGCGGCGTCTTGAGCAGCGGTGCGGTCATGGTGGCGGTCTCGAGTGGTCTCCTGTGGTCGTGCCGGTCGGTCACTTGCGCTTCCAGCGGGTCCCCACCGGGGTGTCCTCGAGGGCGATGCCGTGCGCCTCGAGCTCGGCGCGGATCCGGTCGGCCGTGGCGAAGTCGCGCTGCCGCCGCGCCAGGCGGCGCTCTTCGATCAGGCGCTCGATGCGGTCGACGGGCAGCGGGGGTCGGGCTTCCTCGGCGCGCCTCAGGCGGATCACGCCGAGCACGCGGTCGAAGGCGTCGAACGCCTCGCGCACGACCGGCACGTCCGCGGCGCCCAGCTCACCGGCGTCGATCGCCGCGTTGAGGTCGCGGACGAGCTCGAAGACGGCGCCGAGGGCGCCGGCCGTGTTGAGGTCGTCGCGGAGCGCCTCGGCGAACGCCTGGCGCGCGCGGCCGACCCGCGCCTCGACGGCCGGATGGGCCGGGCCGCGCGTCACCGCGTCGAGGCGTGCGAGGCAGTCATAGAGGCGCGTCACGGCCTCGTCGGCCTGCTCGAGGGCCGCCCAGCTGAACTTGAGCGGCTTCCGGTAGTGCACCGACAGGAGCAGGTAGCGGAGCGCCGAGGCGCGGTAGCCGCGCTCGAGGACCTCCGGCACGGTGAAGATGTTGCCGAGCGACTTCGACATCTTCTCGTGCTCGAGGTTCAGGAACTCGACGTGCACCCAGAAGCGCGAGAACGGCACGCCCGTCGCGCCCTCGCTCTGCGCGATCTCGTTCTCGTGATGCGGGAAGATCAGGTCGACGCCGCCGGCGTGCAGGTCGATGGGCGGCGGGCCGAGCAGCCGGAGCGCCATCGCCGAGCACTCGATGTGCCAGCCGGGGCGGCCCGGGCCGAGGCCGAAATCCCAGGTCGGCTCGCCCGGGCGGGTGGCCTTCCACAGGACGAAATCGCGGGCGTCTTCCTTGCTGTACTTGTCGGCGTCCACGCGGGCGCCGCTCTTGATGCCGGCCACGTCGAGGCGCGAGAGGCGCCCGTACTGCGGCAGCGTCGCGATGCGGAAATAGATCGACCCTTCGCTGCGATACGTGTGCCCGTTGCGCTCGAGCGCCGCGATGAGCTCGGTCATCGCCCGGAGGTTCGCCTCGTCGGTGGCTCGAGGCATCTGCTCCACCGGCTCGAGCCCGAGCGCGGCGGCGTCCTCGTGGAACGCCGCGATGTAGCGGTCGGTGTAGTCGCGCAGGGGCACCCCGGCCCGCTCCGACTCGGCGATCGTGCGGTCGTCGACGTCCGTGAAGTTCATGACCTGGCGGACGGCGTACCCCTCGACGTACTTCAACGTGCGCCGCAGCACGTCGAGGCACGTGAACGTCCGGAAGTTGCCGATGTGGCCGCGCGCGTAGACCGTGAGGCCGCACGTGTACATCCGCACGGTGTCGTCGCGCGCCGGGCGGAACTCCTCGAGGCGCCGCGTCAGCGTGTTGTAGAGCCGCATAGGTTAGCCGGCCACCGCGCGCGCCAGGTGCACCGAGCGTCCGGCGCCCGACACGGTGACCTCCACGCGGCCGTCGCGCCGGCTGAACTCGAAGTCCAGACCGCCCGCGCCGCCGCCGGCCGCGCCGGCGACGTCGGCCGCTGCGCGCGCGATCGCGTCGCCGAGACGCGCCGCCTCCTGCGCATCGCAGCCAGCCAGCTCCGCGAACTTGCCGGCGAGCGCCGTGGCGATCACGCGGTAGGGCGCGCCCGCAGGAATGTGCAGGCGGATCGAGAACGGCGCCCGTTCAGGCGCCTCCGACGCGTCGGGCATGCTGGCACGATTCTACAGCGAAATGCGCCGGAACAGGCGCGCCGCCTGACGGCTATCCGCCGCAATCTGCGCCGCGAGCGCCGACGCGTCGGCGAACGCCCGCTCGTCGCGCAGCCGCTGCACGAACGCCAGACGCACCCGTCCGCCGACCACCTCGCGCGCGAACTCCAGCACGTGCGTCTCGACGACCTCGTGCGGGTCGCCGCCGAAGGTGGGCCGCACCCCGATGTTGGTCACCGACGGCCGGCTCACCCCCTCGAGGATGGCGAGCGTCGCGTAAACGCCCCTCGGCGGCAGCAGCTCGTTGTCCACCGCGAGGTTCGCCGTGGGGAACCCGATCGCACGCCCGCGCCCGGAGCCCGGCACGACCGTCCCGTCGACGAAGTACGGGTGGCCGAGCAGCGCGGCGGCCTCGTCGACGCGCCCCTCGGCGACGAGCCGCCGGATGCGCGTGCTGCTCACGACGAATTCCTTGTAGCGCACCGGGTCGATCTTCTCGGCGCGGAACCCGTGGCGCGCGCCGAGCGCGCGCAGGAGCGAGAACTGCCCGCTCCTGTCGCGCCCGAACAGAAAGTTGGCCCCCACCCAGACCTCGGTCACGCGCAACCACTCGACCAGCACGCGCTCGACGAAACGCTCGGGCTCCCACCGCGACAGCTCGGGCGAAAAGCGCACCACCACGACGCCCCGCATGCCGGCCCGCTCAAGCGCCTCGAGCCGCTGGCTCAGCGTCATGAGCAGCGGGGGGGCCTTGTCCGGCCGCAGCACCCGGGGCGGGTGCGGGTCGAAGGTCATGGCCACCGGCGTCCCGCCCCGTTCACCCGCCCGGCGGCGGACGCGATCGATGATCTTCATGTGCCCGCGGTGCAGCCCGTCGAAATTCCCGAGCGCCAGCACCGGCTGGTGCCACGACGCCGGCCGCGGGTCATCCGGATAGTGCCGCACGTCCACGATCGTCATCCGCCCCAGGCGGCAAACCCGCCCGCCACCCTCGCCTACGGCACCTCGAGCTCGAGGCCGTCGTGGGCAAGCGCCATCCCCTCGGGCAGGCGCGCGCAGGTCGCCTCGTGAGGGAGATCATGACAGATGTGGGTGAACAACGTCCGCCGCGCCCCCACTCGGCGGGCCACCGCGACGGCGTCGGAGAGCGTCAGGTGGGTCGGGTGCGGCCGATCCCTCAAGGCGTCGAGCACCAGGACGTCGAGCTCGTCGAGCAGGGGCCACGACGCGTCCGGCACGCCACTGCAGTCGGTCAGGTAGGCGAAACGCCCCACGCGGAATCCCAGGATTTGCCGCGCCCCGTGCCAGATGGGCACCGGCACCACGCGCGCCCCGAAGAGCATCCACGGGCCGTCGACGGCGTGCAGCTCGAGCCGCGGGACCCCGCCCCCAGGCGGCGTTTCGGGGTCGAACACGTATCGGAAGGTCCGCCGAATCTCGTCAAGCGTATCCCGGTCGCCGTAGCAAGGGATGGCGCCGGCCTGCAGCGCGTTGAACCGCCGCACCTCGTCCAGGCCGAGGATATGGTCCGCGTGGCTGTGTGTGAAGAGGATGGCGTCCACGCGCGTGAGACCGAAAGCCAGCGCCTGCGCGCGCAGGTCGATCGCCGTGTCGACCAGGACGCAGGCACCGCTCGGGAAGGTCACGGCGATCGACGGCCGCCAGCGGCGGTCGCGAGGGTCCTCGGATCGGCACGTCGCACAGCGACAGCCGATCATGGGTACGCCGTGCGACGTTCCCGTTCCCAGAAAGAGGACGCGCAAGGCGGAGGCGGAAGGCGCTCTGACGGGCCTCACGGCACGATGATCTTCTTGTCGGCCTGGCCCGCTGTGCGCTGCGCCTCGACGTAGCGCAGCCGCAGCTCGAAGAGGACCCGCTCGAGGACGGCGCTTTCCTCGGGCGTCAGGTTGCCGCGGGTCTTCTGTTCCAGCACGCCGAGCAAGTCGATCATCTGCCGCGCCCCGTCGAGGTTGACCGCGCGCTCGCCGGTCGCGGGGTCACCCAGGTCGCCGAAGTGCACCGCCGCCGTCGTCGCGAGCGACACGACGAGCGTCGTGAAGTTGACGGGTTCGGCGTCGGGCCGAGGAGCCATCGTGGTCCAGAATGCTAGCATATCTCTCGCCCATGCCCGCACGTCGCCCCCGCCGTCCTTCTCGCCGCTCGGTTCCGTGCCGCCCGTCAGCGGCCTCCACCGCGCGAGCGGCGGCTGCCCGGTTCCGCGCGCTCGTGGCCCTCATGCAGCGGCTCCGGGGGCCCCGCGGATGCCCCTGGGATCGAGAGCAGACGCTCGACTCGCTCCGGGCGTTCTTGCTCGAAGAGACCTACGAAGTGCTCGACGCCATCGACCGCGGCGACCGACAGGCCCTCGCGCGCGAGGTGGGCGACCTGCTGTTCGAGGGCGTCTTCCTGGCGCAGATCGCCGCCGACGAGGGCGCCTTCACGGTCGTGGACGCGCTCGAGGCCATCACGCGGAAGCTCGTGCGGCGGCACCCGCATGTCTTCGGACGCGCCCGGGCCGCTCGCGCGGCAGACGCGCGACCGGGACGGGTCGAGCGCCGGACGCCTTCGGGACCGCGCATCGACACGCCGGAGCAGGTCGTCGAACAGTGGGAGGCCATCAAGGCGGGCGAGCAGGCGCAGGTCGGAGAGGCACGGGGCCTGCTGGCCGGCATCCCAAAGAGCCTGCCGGCCCTGCTGCGCGCGCACGAGATCGGCCTGCGCGCCGCGGCCGTCGGGTTCGACTGGGTGCGCGCCGACGACGTCGTCGGCAAGATCGAGGAGGAGGTCGCCGAACTCCGCCGGGCGCTCGCTCACGAGCGGCGCGCGCGTGTCGAGGAGGAGATCGGCGACCTGCTCTTCGCGCTCGCCAACCTCTGTCGCAAGCTCGGGGTCGAGCCCGAGTCGGCCCTGCGCAAGGCGAACGACAAGTTCACCGAGCGCTTCACGGCGCTCGAGCGCCGGCTCGCCGCGCGGGGACGATCCGTGCACGAGGCGGGCCTGGACGAGCTCGACGCCGAGTGGCAGGCCCTCAAGACCAGCTGAGCCCATTCACGGGGGCACGGTCCGAACGCGCCGCCACGGCGCCGACGCCGCACCGCTCCACGTGAACAGCTCGACTCGCGTCCCGTCGGTCGCCGCCATCACCGCGCCGTCGCGATCCGTCCGCAACAACGCGACCCCCGCCGCGCGGTAGCGCGCCACGACGGCCGGCGCCGGGTGACCGAAGAGGTTGTACCGGCCGGCGCTCACGACGGCGACAGCCGGGCGGGCCGCCACCAGGAAGGCCGCCGTGCTGGACGTCGCGCTGCCGTGGTGCGGCACCTTGAGGACCCGGACGGCGGCCGGCTCGAGCTGCGCGGCCACGCGCGGCTCGACGTCGCGGCCGATGTCGCCCGTCAACAGGATGGACACCCGGCCGTACCGCACGTCGAGCACCACGGAATCGTCGTTGCGGACCGCCTGCCGCTCCCACTCGGCGGACGGCGGATGGACCGTCACCACCTCGACCGCGCCCAACCGCACCCGATCTCCCGCCTGCACCTGCCACCACTCGCCTCGGAGGACGACCGGCTCGGCCGCGAGGGCGCGCGTCGCCTCCAGAGCCGGCACGGGCACGCCTTCCCACACGGCCCTCGGGCGGAAGTCGCGGACGACCGCGGCCGCCCCGCCGATGTGGTCGGGGTCGCCGTGCGTGATCACGAGCGCCTCGAGGCGCCGAACCCCGAGGGCCCACAAGGCGGGCGCCAGGATACGGCCCCCGATGTCGAACCGGCCGCCGGCCGCGCCGCCGGCGTCGACGAGCAGCGCCCGCCCGTCGGGCAGAAGCACGGCGGTAGCGTCTCCCTGTCCGACGTCGAGAAAGACGACGCGCAACCACCCGCGGGAAACCCCGATGCCGGGGCGCACCGGAGCCGCGACGATCGCCAGGCCCGTCAGGCCGACGAGGGCGAGTCCTGCGAGCCGCGACGACGGCCTCCGACGCGCCGCGACGAGCCAGAGGCCCCAGCCCGCGTAGTAAGCCGCGAGCACTCCGATGGGCGGGGGCGGCACGCGCCGCACGAGCCAAGGGGCCAGCTCGACGGCTCGCGCCGAGTCGATCAGTCCGCGCGCCGCCAGGTGCGCCACGTCTCCGGCCCAGTCGGCCAGCCACGCCCCGAGACCGGCGAGGCCCACCGTCGCCAGCCCCGCGACCTGCACGATGGTCATGAGCGGCACGGCCGCGAAATTGAGCAGCACGCCGGCGAACGTTACGCGGGAGAACCACGCGGCACCCAGCGGGGCGACCGCTAGCTCGGCGCAGAGGGTTGCGGCCAGCAGGCCCAGGGGCGGGAGCAGCCAGCGGGGCCAGACGCGGCCGCGAGCTGCACAGGCGATGGCGACCGCCGTGTGCACGCGCGGCACGCCCACGAGGATTGCGGCGGTGGCGCCGAACGACAGGGCGAAGCCCGCATCGAACACCGACAGCGGCGCGACGCAGCCGATGAGCGCCGCGGCGCCCGCCAGCGAGTTGAGGGCGGGGGTCCGGTGGTCCAGCACCCGCGCCGCGAGGTACAGGATCGCCACGAGGGTCGCGCGGACCACGGAGGGCTCCGACCCGACGAGTGCGGCGTACGCACCGAGGGCCACCATCGTGAGGGTCGAGGCCAGCCGCGGCGGTGCGTGGGCGAGGCGAAACAGCCCGAGCAGCAGGCCGGCGAGAATCGCGATGTTCCCGCCGGAAATCGCGATGACGTGGTAGGTGCCCGCCTCCTGCAGACGCCGCTCGACCTCCGGGCCGAGGCCCGCCCGGTCGCCGATCAGGATAGCCGTAACGATCCCGGCGGTCCGCACGTCGTGACGGCCCACGTGCCGCTCCACCGCGCGGCGCACGAGCGCGCGCACCGCCGCCGCGTGTTCCGCCCACAGGCCCCCGGGCGCGGTGACCTCGACCAGACGACCGCTCTTGACCGATCCGACCAGAACGATGCCCCGGCGCGCGAGCCGCAGCGGCTCGTCCGCTCCGGCACCTCCGGGGTTGCGGTACGCGTTCGGCTCTCGCACGAGCGCCCACACTCGGAGCCGGCGGCCGGCGCGCCACGCGCGAAAAGCGGCCGGCTCGACGCTCCCCCCAACGGCAAGGCGGACGCCGCCGCGCGTGGTCACCGACCGCCGGCCGACCGTGACGCGCGTCACGTCGAGGACGAGGGAGACCCCGGTGTCGGTGGGGGAGGCGTCCTCGCGCAATCGCCCTTCGAGAAGGACCGGGCTGCGCCCGCCCACGAGGCCGGGCTCGGCCAGCAGGACGTGCCGGAGGGGTGCCCTCGTCGCTCGGGCCTGTGCGTGCGCCGCGAGCGCCGCACCCGCCAGACCGAATGCGAGCGCCGACCCGAGGGCGACGCCCCGAGCCGACTCACGCTCGTAGGCGGCCAGCGCGAGCATCCAGGCCGCCACGATGGCGATGGCGAAGCCGGGAACCGCGCCGGCCGGCGCCGCCGACCCGATCCAGACCCCGGCGAGCACGGCCCACGCGGGCAGGAAGGCTGGATGCTGCACGCCGGGCCTCGTGCAAGACGGGTGCGCGGGGACTCAGGGCGGCTACAAGACGCGCGACGCGCGCCCGCCCGAGCTGTCGCGAGCGGGGCGGCCGAAGGACGGCCGTGCCAGCGTGCAGTTCCTGCGACCGCGGGGCGTTCAGCGCGTCGCAGTTTCTGCGTGGTACTCCTGCAGCGCCCGGACCTCGAGCTCCTCGTTTCGCAAGGCGCGGATGGCCTCGACGGCGGCGGCGGCGCCGGTGAGGGTCGTGATGCACGGGACGCCGCGCAGCATGGCGATCCGCCGCACGGTCGTGTCGTCGAAGAACGATTCGCGGCCGAGGGGCGTGTTGATGACGAGGGCGATCTTGCCGTTCAGGATGGCGTCACCGACGTGCGGGCGTCCCTCGTTGATCTTGTAGATCACGTCGGCCTCGAGGCCGTGCGCGCGCAGGTACGCCGCGGTGCCCCGCGTCGCCACGAGGTCGAACCCCAGGCGGGTCAGGTCGCGGGCGATGGGAACCAGCGACGGCTTGTCGTGGTTGTTGACGCTCACGAACGCGGCGCCACGCACCGGCAGGCGCTGCCCGGCGCCGATCTGCGCCTTGGCGTACGCCGTGCCGAACGACCCGGCGCCGCCCATCACCTCGCCGGTGGACTTCATCTCGGGTCCGAGCAGCGTATCGACGCCCGGAAACCGGACGAACGGGAACACGGGCGTCTTCACGAAGACCCCGGCCACCTCGACGTCGTCGACGAGCCCGAGCTCCGCGAGCGTACGCCCCACCATCACGCGCGCGGCCACCTTGGCGAGCGGCACGCCGGTCGCCTTCGACAGGTACGGCACGGTGCGGGACGCCCGCGGGTTCACCTCCAGCACGTAGACCACGCCGTCCTTGATGGCGAACTGCACGTTCATCAGGCCCACGACCTGCAGGGCCCGCGCGATGCGCCGGGTGAAGTCGCGAACCGTCGCCAGGTGCCGGTCGGACACGATGTAGGGCGGCACGACGCAGGAACTGTCGCCCGAGTGGATCCCGGCCTCCTCGATGTGTTCCATGATCCCGCCGATCACGACGGCCCCGGTGGCATCGGCGACCGCGTCGACGTCGATCTCGATGGCGTCCTCGAGGAAGCGGTCGATGAGCACGGGATGCTCCGGCGAGGCGTCGACGGCGCTCACCATGTAGCGGTCGAGGGCGGCCGTGTCGTATACGATGGCCATGGCTCGCCCGCCCAGCACGTACGACGGGCGTACCAGCACGGGGAACCCGATCCGGGCGGCCACCTCCCGCGCCTCCGCCCGCGAGGTCGCCGTCCCGCTCGGCGCCTGAGGAATGCCGAGCTGCCACAGCAGGTCGGCGAAGCGGCGGCGGTCCTCGGCGAGGTCGATCGAGTCGGGCGAGGTGCCGAGAATCTTCACACCCGCGCGTTGCAGCGGCAGCGCCAGCTTCAGCGGCGTCTGCCCGCCGTACTGGACGACGCAGGCCACGTCGCCGCCAGCGCTCGCCTCCCGCTCCACGATGGCCGACACGTCCTCGAAGGTGAGCGGCTCGAAGTACAACCGGTCCACCGTGTCGTAGTCGGTCGACACCGTCTCCGGGTTGCAGTTGACCATCACGGTCTCGAAGCCTTCCTCGCGCAGGGCGAACGCGGCGTGGCAGCAGCAGTAGTCGAACTCGAGGCCCTGGCCGATCCGGTTGGGCCCGCTGCCCAGGATGATCACCTTGGGCCGCGAGGTCGGCGCGGCTTCGCACTCGCGCTCGTAGGTCCCGTACAAGTACGGCGTGTACGACTCGAACTCCGCGGCGCACGTGTCGATGCGCTTGTAGACGGGGCGCAGGCCCGCCTCCAGGCGGCGCTGCCGCACCTGGTCTTCGGACACGCCCAGCACGCCCGCCAGCTCCTCGTCGCCGAACCCGGCCCGCTTGAGCGTCCACACCAGGTCGTCGGAGAGCTCCCGGAAACCCACCAGTCGCGCCTCGCGCGCCAGCCCAACGATGTGCTGGAACTCGCTGAGGAACCACGGGTCGATGCCCGTCAGCCGCTGCACGCCCTCGAGCGGCCACCCCCGGTCGAGCGCGCGGAACACCGCCCACATGCGGCGATGGGTGGGCACGGCCAAGGCCCGCTGCAGCGTCTGATCGTCCTCGTCCTCGTCCCCCAGCCCACGAGCTCGCTCGGCAGCGTCCGGCCCCTGCGCGAAGAGCCACCCGCTCCGGCCCAATTCGAGCGACCGGAACGCCTTCAGGAACGCCTCCCTGAAAGTCCGGCCGATCGCCATCACCTCCCCCACGGACTTCATCTGGGTCGTCAGGGTCCGGTCGGCCTGAGGAAACTTCTCGAAGGCCCACCGGGGCACCTTCACCACGACGTAGTCGATCGTCGGCTCGAAGGAGGCGGGCGTCAGCCGGGTGATGTCGTTGGGGATCTCGTCCAGGGTGTAGCCGAGGGCGAGCTTCGCGGCGATCTTGGCGATCGGAAAGCCGGTGGCCTTCGACGCCAGGGCCGACGAGCGCGACACCCGCGGGTTCATCTCGATGACGACCATCCGCCCGGTTTCCGGGTGCACGGCGAACTGGATGTTCGACCCGCCGGTTTCGACGCCGACGCGGCAGATGACGCGCCGCGCGGCGTCGCGCATGCGCTGATACTCCTTGTCGGTGAGCGTCAGGGCCGGGGCGACCGTGATGCTGTCGCCCGTGTGGATCCCCATCGGGTCGACGTTCTCGATCGAGCAGACGACGACGAAATTGTCCGCCCGATCCCGCATGACCTCAAGCTCGAACTCCTTCCACCCGAGCACCGATTCCTCGACGAGGATCTCGTGCACCGGGCTCTGCTCCAACCCGCGCTGCGCGATGTCCCGTAGCTCCTCGACGTTGTAGGCGACGCCACCGCCGATGCCGCCCAGCGTGAACGACGGCCGAACGATCACCGGGTAGCCGATGACGTCCGCGAGGGACACGGCCTCCGCCAGCGACCGCGCATACCCGCTCTCGGGCACCTCGAGCCCGGCCGACCGCATCGCATCGCGGAACTTCAGCCGGTCCTCCGCCACCTCGATGGCCTCCACCGACGCGCCGATGAGGGCGACCCCCGCCCGATCGAGGGTGCCGTCGCGCGCGAGGGCGACCGCCAGGTTGAGCGCCGTCTGGCCGCCGACGGTCGGCAGCAAGGCGTCCGGCCGCTCCCGCTCGATGACCTTGGCCACGATCTCCGGCGTCAGCGGCTCGATGTAGGTCCGGTCGGCAAACTCCGGGTCGGTCATGATCGTGGCCGGGTTGCTGTTGACCAGCACGACCTCTATCCCCTCGGCCCGGAGCGCCTTGCACGCCTGCGTGCCCGAGTAGTCGAACTCGCACGCCTGGCCGATGACGATCGGGCCCGACCCGATCACGAGCACGCGCCGAATATCCTGACGACGAGGCATAGGTGGTTAGGGGCGCTCCGTTCCGACTGCCGAGGACCGGCCGCCGGGGGCCAATTTCCGGGCGTCGGGAGGATCCATCGCGTCCAGGAACAGGCGGAACAGATAGTCCGCGTCGTGCGGCCCCGGCGACGCCTCGGGATGGTACTGCACGCAGAAGATCGGCTTCGACCGATGCCGGAGGCCTTCGATCGTGCCGTCGTAGAGGTTGAGGTGCGTGACCTCGACGTCGGACGGCAGCGAGTCGGGGTCGACGGCGAAGCCGTGGTTCTGCGACGTGATCTCGACCTGCCCGGTGTCGAGCCGCTTGACGGGATGGTTGAGGCCGCGGTGCCCGAACTTGAGCTTGAAGGTCCGCCCGCCGAGCGCGAGCGCGAGGATCTGGTGTCCGAGACAGATGCCGAAGATCGGCCGCCCGCTCGCCACGAGCTCCCGGACGTTGGCGATGGCGTAGCCGAGCGCGGCCGGGTCACCGGGCCCGTTGCTCAGGAGGATGCCGTCGGGCTCGATCGCCAGCAGGTCGCTCGCGGGCGCGGTCGCCGGGAACACGCGCACCCGGCACCCGTACGCGGCGAGCCGCCTGAGGATGTTCCATTTCATCCCGTAGTCGTAGGCCGCGACCCGTACCGGCCGGCGCGCCCGCCGCGAGACGGCTAGCTGGAACTCGCCCGCTCCGACCGCAGACTCCCACTCGAACGGCTCCGCGCACGTCACGCCGCGCACCAGGTCGGCGCCCTCCATCCGGGGCGCGCGCCGGGCTCGCGCCACGAGCTCCATCGGCTCCACCCCGCCCGTCGCGATGACGCCGCGCATGACGCCGACCGAGCGCAGCACCCGCGTAAGCGCCCTCGTGTCCACGCCGGCGATCGCCACGATCCGGTGGCGCACCAGATAGTCGCGGAGCGTGCCTTCGGCCCGCCAGTTGCTCGCCACGAGCGACCCGTCGCGCACGACAAAACCCGCGACCTGCGGCGCCCGAGACTCGACATCGTCCCCCGCGACCCCGTAGTTGCCGATTTGCGGCGCCGTCATGGTCACGATCTGGCCGGCATACGAGGGGTCCGTGAGGATTTCCTGGTACCCGGTCATCCCCGTGTTGAAGACGACCTCCCCGCACGCTTCGCCTTCCGCGCCCACGGCCTCACCCCGGAACCACAGACCGTTCTCGAGAGCCAGCACTGCCTTCATCGGTTGCGCACCGGATCGAGCGAGCCCGCCACGCGCGTCTCTCGCCCGCTCGACACCACGACCTCGGTCGTCCACCCGCGATAGCCGTCCAGCTCCAGCCGCACCACGTAGCGGCCCGGCTTCACCCCTCTGAGCGTCAACGGCGTCCGGCCGACAACCCGCCCGTCGAGCACCACGCGCGCACCCGGGGGACGGCTCACGGCGACCAGGGTGCCGCCGGCCGGTGCTCCGCTCCGCCCAGCGCGCGGTGCCGGCCGGGTGACAGCCGCCGACTCGAGCCGAACGACCAGCTCGCGGGACGGCACGGGCGTCGTGAGCGTGACCTCGCGCACCACGCTCGAGTAGCCACGGCGGCTGACCTCCACGCGATAGGTCCCGAGCGCCAGGCCGTCGACCATCAGGGGCGTCGTCCCGCGGGCGACGCCGTCGACCCGGACCGTCGCGGCCGCCGGCGTCGAGCGAATGACGAGCCGGCCCGGCACCGGCGCCCCCGGCGCTGTCGCCCCCGTCGCGCGCGGACCAGCGCTCGGCAGCGCGGCTTCGGTAAACGGCTGACCGGAGCGCGTCTCGCTCGGGCCCACCGTCGATCCCCGTGACCCGGTCGACGGCTCCTCGACCCGCGCGGCGCCCCCTCCCTCGCGCGATCCCAGGGCATACCCCACCAGGAAGCCCGCGAGGACGCCCACCGTCAGGACGACCGCGTACGGCAGGACCGCGACCCGCGGTCGACCGAAGGTCTCCGTGTCGCGGCGGGAGCGCATCTCCGCCGACCTCGAAGGCTCGCCGATCGCGAGCCCCTGCTCCTCAGGAGCCGCTTCTTCGACCCGTTGGGCGACCTCCCCGCGCACCGCCCCGGCCTCGTCCGCCTCCTCGCCGGCCATTGCCTCAGGTGCGGCAGCCACCATACCCCCTGCAGGCGCCACGTGGCCCACGGCTTGTTCTTCTTCTCCTCCCTGTTCCCCTCTTTCGTCTTCCCCTTCGTCTTCTCCTTCTTCCGCTCGTTCTTCCGCTTCTTTGCCCCCTTCGCCCTTCGCTTCTTCTTCCCTTGCTTGTTCGTCTTGCTGTGCCCCTTCGGCGTCTTCTGCCCGGGCTTTTTCCCTGGCTTGTTCCCGCGCTTTTTCCCGTGCTTCTTCCCCTTCGGCCAGGTCGAGGAGCGAGGCCGGCGGCCCACCGGCACGCACCGGCGCGGGCGCGAGGTCCGTTTGGAGAACGAGATCGACCGCCTCGAGCGGCGCCGCGGCCTCGGCGGGTCCAGGCGACCCCTCGACGCGCAGGTCGAAGTCAACCTCGGCCGACGGGCAGGGCGCTTTCTCTCCCGGCTCCGCCTCGACGGCCGCCGAGCTCACCGCCTCGAGGGCGGCCGTGAACGCTCTACCCGTCCGGTATCGAACGTCCGGATCCTCGGCCAGGGCGTGCGCCATGACCTCTTGCAGTGGGTCGGCCCGCGCCGGGTCTGGCCAACCCGCGCGCAGCGCGGCGCGGGGTCGCCCGGCGGGCCGCCTGCCGGTGAGCCACTCGTGGGCGATCACCGCGAGCGAGAACACGTCGGCGGCCGTGCTCCAGCTCGCGCCGGCGACACGCTCGGGGGCCGCGTACGGGCGTCGGACCGGGGGATGCGCCCCGGCTCGCTCGAGCGCCTGCACGATCCCGAAGCCCGTGGCACAGGCGCGATCGGGGCCCACGAAGATATCGCGGGGATGGAGGGCGCCGTGTCCGACGCCGCGCGCGCGCGCGTAGTCGAGCGCGTCCCCGAGCTGGGCGATCACCGTCCCCACCCGCTCGAGGCTCGCCGTCGCGCGGACTCTGAACGCGACGTCGAGCGAATCCGACGCGACGTACTCGCTGGCGAGATACACTGCGCCACCTTCGATCCCCGCGGCGATCGGCGCGGCGAGCCCGGGGTGGTCGAGGCCGATCTCGCAGAGCCCCTGAAGCTCCGTCAGGAAGACGCGGACCTGGTCGGGCAGCAGATCCAGACGAAACACCTTCACGGCCACCAGGCGGTCGCGGGCCGGGTCGTACGCGCGGAAGACGGGACCGAGAACACCGACGCCGACCTGGTGCAGGACCCGGAACGGTCCGATCGTGTTCGGAGGTGTGTACGGAGTCGGATCGTCGTGCGCCAGCGCCCAGCTCCTCAGGCGATCACCTGATGCTAGCACGGAGGGTCCAGCGGAACAACGAGCGGCGTGCACCCGGCGGGCGCGCGCGTCCTTGACAGCCCTCGCGGACGTGAGGGAGAGTACGCGAGACGTGCCTCCCCGCACCGACCAGAGCGAGACGGCCCACGTCGCGGTCGACGTGCGACGGTTTCCGTGGGTGCGCCCGCTGGTGGCCGCCTGCGCATACGACTTCACCAGCGTCAGCGGCTTCTTCGCCGGCAACCCGGCCGACCCGCAGGCCTGGCGGGACGCGGCAGCCAGGGCGGCTGCGCACCGCCGGCCGAATCGTGCGGTCGCCGGCATCGTCGAGGCGCAGCAGCTCCGCCGCGAGGCGCCCGCGCAGGCTCTTGTCGCCTCGGAGCGACTGCGCGATCCGCGAACGGTCGCGGTGCTGACAGGCCAGCAGGCCGGCCTGTTCGGCGGCCCGCTCTTCACGCTCCTCAAGAGCGTGACAGCCATCCGGCTGGCCGAGCGCGTTTCCCAGGAGCTCCGCGTCCCCGCGGTGGCGGTCTTCTGGGTCGACGCCGAGGATCACGACTGGGAGGAGGTACGCGACTGCTGGGTTCTCGATGCGGACCTGGCCCGGCGTGCTGTCCGGCTCTCCACGCTCGAGGGCGCGGGCGAACGTCCGGTCGGCACGCTCCGCCTGACGCCCGAAGCGGCCGCGGCGGCGCTGCAGGCGCTCGAGGCGCTGCTCCCGCCGACCGAGTACACGGCCGACCTGCTCGGCGTGCTGCGGCAGGCGTACTCGCCCGGCGTCACGCTATCGCAGGCCTTTGCGCGCTGGCTCGAGGCGACGCTCGGCGCTCAGGGCCTCATCGTCTTCGACGCCTCCGACCCGGCGGCCAAGCCGCTGGCGCGGCCGGTGTTCCTGCGGGAGCTCGAGGCGCCCGGCCAGAGCGTGGCCCTGGCCGCCGCGGCCGGAGCCGAGCTGGCGACCCGGGGACACGCGCCACAATTCGAGCCGGCGCCGGACGCCACGGGGCTCTTCTATCTCGACGGCGGGCGGGTGCCGATCCGCCGCAGGGGCGATCGGCTGGCCGTCGGCGACCGACTGTGCCGCCGCGACGTGCTCGTGGCCGAGGCGCAGGAGCATCCCGAGCGGTTCAGCCCGAACGTCCTGCTGCGGCCGATCGTGCAGGACAGCCTGTTTCCCACGGTGTGCTACGTCGCCGGACCGGCCGAGCTCGCGTACCTGGCCCAGCTCCAGGGCGTCTACGAGCACTTCGGCCTTCCGACCCCGCTCGTCTACCCGCGCCTCTCCGCCACGATCCTGGACGCGGCGTCGGCCCGCTTCCTCACCCGCTACGACCTGCCGCTCGAAGACTTGCACGCGCGCGACGAGTCGGCCCTCAACCGCCTGCTGGAGGCGCAGCTCCCGCCGTCGGTCGAAGCGACGCTCGACGCCGCGCGCACCGCGGTAGCCGAGGGCATGGCGGCGGTCATCGACGCGGTGCCGGCCATCGACCCGACGCTCGCCGGCGCGGCCCGGACGACGCTCAGCCGCATGGAGCACGACCTGCGGACGCTCCACGCGAAGATCATCCATGCGGCGAAGCGGCGGGACGACACCCTGCGGCGTCAGTTCATCCGGGCGCAGGCCCAGGCGTTTCCCGACGGCGAGCCGCAGGAACGCGCCGTCGCGGGGGTCTGCTTCCTCAACCGATACGGACCGGCGCTGGTCGAGCGGACCCTCCGGGAGCTGCCGCTGGATCTCGGCCGTCACTGGGTCGTGACGGCCTGATGGTTCACAGCGCGTCGGCGGCGGCGCGCAGCCGCGCCTCGGCGGCCTTCAACGCATCGATCTCCCTGGTGAGCCACAGGTCGTCTCGGGCGAGCGCCGCGCGGGCCTCGGCGAGCGCGTGCCCGATGGGCTCCGGCGCCGGGCCGCCGGGCGTGCGGCGCACCTCGATGAAGTGGGCCGGGCTCAGCAGGCGGTCGATCGCCGCGTCGTCGTACCCCAGGGGCCGGCCGATGACCGCCTGTGCCGCCCGGTCGAGCGCCGCTGCGCGCGAGAGTTCCCGCTCGGCCTCGAGGGTCTGGACGAACCGTGCCGTGATCGCGTGGCTGGTCTTGAAGGGCAACCCCCGCTCGCGCGTCAGCGTGTCGGCGAGCTCCGTCACGGTGATCCAGCCTGCTTCCGCGAGCTCGGCCAGCCGGCCTTCGTCGAACGCCGCGCTGGCCAGCGCGTTCCCGACCAGGCTCACGGCACGGCCGGCGTCGCGGAACAGGTCGTACAGGAGGGGCTGGAGGTCGTCCTCGGTGTCCACGATGTCGCCGAAGGGCGTGTTGTGCACGGTCGTGAAGATGGCGGCGGCCTCGCCCATCGCCTTGCTGCCGATCGCCCGCGCGTGCTCGAGCGCCACGGGGTTGCGCTTCTGGGGCATGATGCTGCTCGACTGCACGTAGCCCTCCGCCAGGCGCAGGTAGCCAAACTCGCGGGTGCACCACTGCAGCAGATCCTGCACGAAGCGGCCGAGGCCCACGACCGTGACCGCCGCCGCCGAGGCCGCCTCGAGCAGATAATCGACCGTCGCGATGCTGCCGTAGGTGTTGCCCGTCGGCCCGGCAAAGCCGAGCAGCTCGCTCGTCAACTGCCGGTCGATGGGAAACCCGGTGCCTGTGATGGCACAGGCGCCGAGGGGACACCGGTTCGTCGTCTCGTAGGCGGCGCGCAGGCGGACGGCGTCGCGCTCGAGCGCTTCGACGACCGCCAGCAGGTAGTGCGCCACCGTCGTGGGCTGAGCCGGCTGGGTGTGCGTGTGCGCGGCGAGGATCGTCGTCTGGTGCCGCGCCGCGAGCCCGACGAGCACACGGCGCAGGCCCACGACCTCCCGCGACAGTTCGAGCACGTACTCGCGCAGCCGCATCCGGTACATCGTCATGTCGACGTCGTTGCGGCTGCGCGCGGTGTGCAGGCGGCCGGCGCGCTCCTCTCCGCAGCCCTGCTCGATGAGCCGCTCGACGTAGCAGAACAGATCCTCCACGCTGCCGTCGAACGCCGCCGCCCGCACCGCCTCGGGCGAGATGCGGTCGAGCGCCTCGCGCACCGCCCGCGCGTCGTCCTGGGAGACGATGCGCTGGCGAGCCAGCATCACCAGGTGCGCGTAGTGAATGGACATCAAGGGCGAGAAGAACAGGACCTTCGCGTCCTCGAAGTTCTCGCTCAGGACGTGCGAGATGTACGCGGGAGCGAAGGCCATGGGCCGGACCTCAGCGGAAACGGACCGCGCGACCGTCGGCCTCGAACGGCCGGTCGGTCGCCGCCGGCGACTTCAGGCTGATCAGATTCGCGAGCAGCCGATACGCCCCGTCGACCTGCGCCGGCAGTTGGCGCCACAGCCCCAGCCCTACGTACAGCCAGCGCCCCCGGCCGACGCGCGCCTCGACGAGCGCGCCCGTCTTGACCCCGGGATTGTCGGGAAACGGGTCGACGAGCGAGACAAGGTCGACGTAGCGTGGGTCCTTCTCCCCGAGGAAATACAACCCGCGCTCCTGCACCCAGCCGCGCCACGTCTCCTCCCCGATCCGATTCGGCGCGTTGAACACCGGGTGGTCGGGCACGAGCACGGTGACCGGCGCTTCTTCGTCGGTGACCCTGTTGGTACTCACCTTCGCCGGATACGGCCCGTACTGCGCCTGATTGAAGTCCAGCTTGTTGTACTGCACGATGACCGTTCCGCCGTGCTCGGCGTAGTCGAGCAGCCGGCGATTGTACGCGCGCAGGTCGGGCCGCCGCTCGTACGCCCGGACCCCCGTCATGACGACGTCGTACTGCGAGAGGTCGCCCCACGCCAGCGCTTCGGGCCCGAGGTACTCGACGCGCGCCCCAAGCTGCGCGATCGCCACGGGCACCTGGTCCCCCGCACCCACGATGTAGCCGACGCGCACGGCCGGCGTCGTCTGCACGGCGATCACCTTGAGCACGGTCTCGGCGGGCTTGATCAGCTGGCGCCGCTCGATGTGCGGATAGTCGACCTCCTGGTACCCACGCGCGAACGACACGCCCGGCACGGCTGGGGTCGTGGCGCGCGCGCGCAGCCGGTAGCGGCCCGCCGTCGTCCCGGCCGGAATGCGCACCACGAAGCGGGCCGTCTGGGCTTCGTCTTCGTGGCGGAAAACGAGCGGCGCGCTGGCCGGCGTGACGGTCCACCCCGGGGGCACCTCGAGCGCCGCGATGGCCTCGACCGGTCCGCGCGCGCCGTTCGTGACCGTGACGTGGATCTCACCGTCGACCGGCTGCACCGCCACGGCCGACTCGGACACGACCGCCGTCGCCGGCGCGGTCCGCACAGAGAGCGCCGGGACGACGTTCAGTTCCATCCGTTTCTCTCCCGTGAACAGGTCTTTCTCGTAGCGGTACTGGACCGGCAGGGTCTTCGTGATCCGGACGCCCCCGAGCTCCAGGTGGAACGCGGCGCGGAACGGCGTCGGTCGGAACGGAGCACCGAAGGGCACGTCGGGATCGTAGATGTTGAGCGCCGGCCCCGGAGCCGTTCGGCTCCAGTACTCGTCGCGCCAGTACGGCGTCGTCTCGCGCGCCGCCGCCGGAATCCGCACGTCCGCCGCACAGGAGAACACAGCCCCCGGCGCCACGGGGCCGGAGGGGCATGTCGCGCTCCCGTCGAAGCCAGCCACCGCCACCTGGTCCACGCGCACGGGCCCAGTTCCGCGGTTGATCAGCAGCAGCGACACCCGCGCAGGCTGGCCGGGGACAACCAGCCCATCGTCAGCGAGCGCCTCGAGTGTCAGGGAATGTGCGGCAACGGCCGCCTCCGCGAAGTCGGACTCCTTGAGGGCCAGCCGGAAGTCGATCTCATACCGCGCGGCGTCGGCGAGGCCCATCGCCGCCATCCCTTCGCGGAGCGCGCGCACCGCCGCTAGCCCGGCGAGAATCGGCGCCTTCGTCCCGGCCTCGTCGCCGGCTTCGAAAGCCGCCTGCGCGCGCCGGGCCTGCTCGGCGATCGTCTGGAGCCCCGCCACGAGCGCGGGCGGCGGCTTCGGCCCCGCGAAGCGAGCGAGCCCGGTCCACGTCGTATCGATGCCGTCGAAAAGGGAGGCGTCAACCTGCTCCAGTCGACCCGGGATGATCGCGTCGACAAGCTGGTAGCGACCGGCGCCCCCGCCGCCGAAGCCACGCCCCGCCGGAAGGCCCGGGATGGGGAGGAGCTGCGGCATGCCCTGACACTTGTGAGCACTGCGGGCCTCCGCTCCGATCTCTCCGTAGGTGCGTCCGAGCAGGGCATCGAAGACACCCGGATCGATCTCGGTGATGCGCCCCCCTCCTCGCGCCCCGACCGCCGCCGTGGCGTCCGTGCCGCGCCCACCACTCGGCCCGCCCCCGAGCGGACCGCCGGGCAGCCCGGCCGTGAAGTACAGTTTCTGCGCCTGCCACGGCCGCAGCCCCTCTCGAATCTGCTCGGGGAACTGCGACGGGTCGGCCGCCGCGCGGAAGGCTTCCCGCGTGAGGACCGCCGTCGCCTCGTGCGCCCGGTCACCGCCCCGCCCCTGGATGTTCATCGTGAGGACGACGTCGGGGCGAACGGCGCGGAGGAAGCGGACGAAGTCGCCGACGACCTCGCGCCGGCCCCACCTCTCGTAGATTTCCGGCGGACTGAAGGAGTACCCGTAGTCGATGGCGCGCGTGAACCACTGCTCGGCGCCGTCGATTCGGTGGGCCGCAAGGAGCTCCGCCGTGCGGAGCACACCGAGATCCAGGAACAGCTCGGGCCCGATCTCATTCTGCCCGCCCTCCCCGCGCGTCGTCTGGACCAGGACCGTGCGCAGCCCCTCGCCCAGGCCGAGCCGGGCGTGCAGCGCGTTGTGTTCGTCGTCGGGGTGGGCAGCCGTCTGCATGAAGATGCCGACGCGCTGGAGCCGGCGGACGGCGAGCCCGAGCGCGACGTGCCCACGGTCCGAGGCGACGAGCGACACCGCGCGGGGCTGCGCCCGGAGCCGCGTGGGAACGGAGAGCATCGGGCCCAGGACGACCGCGGCGGCGAACGGGAGGACCCACGAGAGACGCCGCATCACCGTGCCCCGCATGTCGTGCTAGAAGTGGAACTTGAAGCCGAGCTGGAACTGTCGTTGCTCGTAGCCGCCCGTCGGCGCGAATGCCTTCGCCGACGCGGGCAGCGGCGTCGTGGGATTGCCCGCGGCGTCGGTCGCGACGATGCGGTTGACCGACGACCACTGGACGGTGTTCAGGAGGTTCTTGAACTCGGCCATCACCTCGAGGCGCATCGACCCGCGCACGGGGACGAACCGCGAGTACCGCATGTCGACGTTCCAGCGCGCCGGCAGGTACATCGAGTTGCGCCCGACGAAGAGCGGCCGGTCGCTGAGCAAGCCGTCCTGGTTGAGGTCGCGATTGCTGCGGATGTTGAACGGCAACCCGCTGTTGAACTGGAGCATCAAGCCGACCTGGTTGTGGTTGACGAGCGCCCGCAGCCCGGCGGGCCCCCGCGACACCGAGGGCGCGGCCACGATGCTGCCGGCGAAGTTGTGCCGCGTATCCATGATGTTCGGGCCCTTGTCCCGATTCAGGTTCGTCGGGTCCGACCGCCCGTCGTCACCCTGCACCGAGAGGGTGCTCGTCAGTGGGGCGTTGTCCACCCCCTTGCCCAGCGTGTACGCCAGGTCGAACTGCACCCCTTGCGAGAGCCGCTTGGTGAGCTGCACCGTCAGGCCGTGGTACGTCGAGGTGCCGATGGACTGCACCGTGTTGATCTGGTTGAAGCGCGGGTCGCGCCGCGTGCCGGCGTTCACGGCCGTGCTGAAGATGGGCCGGCCGTCGCCGAGCTGTCCGGTCGGGTTGACGAGATTCGTGTTGGTAATGACCGGCAGGTCGTAGCCTTTCACGAACACGTAGCCGATCGAGACGGCGTAGTCATCCCCGAGCGCCCGATCGATTTGGACATTGTTCTGGAAGGTCCACGCCGTTTTTAAGGCCGGATCGACCACGAAGAGGCTCTGCGTGGGCAGCGCGAACCCGGGGGGCAGGTCGCTCAGCGTCGAGGGGAAGGCCGGCGCACCGGCGCTCGTCGGGCTGAGCGTCACGGTGATGCGCGATGGCTGCCCGTTCTGCTGGATCGCGTTTTCGAACGCCGCGAGGAGCGGCTGGTCGTACATGATGCCGGTACTCGCGCGCACGACCGTCCGCCGGTTCGACCCGAGCGCCCACGCCACCCCGAGGCGCGGACCGATGTTGTTCTTGTCGACCGGAAAGTCGCGCGACGCCTCGTAGGGGGCGTCGGGCGTGCCCTCCGGATAGTCGTAGAGGTCGTAGCGCACCCCGTAGAGCAGTTTGACGCTCGGGGTCACCTGCCAATCGTCCTGCACGAAGACGCTGTACAGCCGCGACGTCATCTCGAAGCGGGGTTCGCCGAGGAGCTGGCTGAACGTCGTGTAGCTTCGCGGGTTGGCGCCGCTCTTCGCGGCGAGGTACGCGTCGATCGAGGGAAAGACGTAGCGCTCGAACAGGGCTGCCCTCCGCTCGTCGCTCACGATCTGCGCGTCGAAGCCGGCCTTGTAGCTGTGGTTTCCGCGCAGCCAGGTGAAGTTGTCGATGAGCTGCCAGATGTTCTGCTTGAAGTCGAAGCCCGCGCTGGACGCTGACGCGACGGGCCCCCCGAAGTTGGCCACCCCGCTGATCGTGACGGCTGGCCCGGTCCCCGACAGCTCGTTCCGCGTGCGGCTCTGGTGCCGATTGGCGAACTGCAGGCGCAGCTCGTTGAGGCGCGTGGCGCCGATCGTCGTCACGAGCTGCACCGCGGCGGAGTTCATCGCGTCGAGAAAGTCCGTCGAGACCTGCGTCGAATTCAGACCGCCGCCCACGTTGTTGGGCGAGTCGTTGCGGAACAAGATGTAGCGCGCCGTCAGGCGGTTCGACGGGTTCACCTGGTAGTCGGTCTTGCCGATGAAAAACTGCGCGGTCTGCTCCGCGGGCATGACGCCCGGCTGCGCCGGCAACCCGATGCGCGCCGCGTTCTCCGGCAGAATCCTGATGACCCGCTGCGCCGACAGATCCCGGTAGGTGTTTTCGAACCCGACGAAGTAGTGGAGCCGGTCCTTGACGAAGGGACCACCGAGCTCAGCCGTCCACGTATCGATCTTCGTGTCGGGCTTGGTCTCCGGCGTCCGCGGCCCCTGGAAGAAGAACGGAAACGCACTGAAGTCCTTCCGCCGGAACCGGTAGCTGCCCGCGCCCCTCAGGACGTTGGTGCCCGACGGCGTGATGGCGTTGTAGACGAGACCGGTGGTCTGCCCGAACTCCGGCGCATACCCGCTCGTCACCACCTTGACCTCGCGGATCATCACCTCCGACATCGGCAGCAGGCGCAGACCCGCCCGGTCCTTCTGCGTGTTCGTGTTGCCGTCGATCTGGTAGTTGATCCTGAGGAGCGTGCCGTTCGCGCTGAAGCGCGGCACGCCGAACTCGGGATTCTCGAACCCGGTGACGCCGGGCTGCAGCAGCGCGAAGTTATACGGGTTGCGCGAGACGAGCGGCAGGTTCTTGATCTCGCGCTCGTTGAGGTTGCGTCCGAGGTCGATCTTGCCGACCTGCACCACCGGGGTGTCCGCCGTCACAGCCACCACTTCGGCCACGTCACCCACGTCCAGCGTGACGTCGACGACGGCGGTCTGGCCCGCCGCGAGGTTGACGCCGGCCTGCTCGAACCGCTTGAAGCCCTGGAGCTCCGCTGCCACGCGATAGGGGCCCAGCGGCAAGAGCGGTGCGCGGTAGAACCCGCGCTCGTTGGTCACCACCACCCGCGCCGCGCCGCTGTCCAGGTTCGTCACCGTCACGGTGACCCCGGGCAGCACGGCTCCGGTGGCGTCCCGCACGGTGCCTTCGATGTTGCCGTTGGTCGCCTGCGCCTGCCCCGCAGCGACGCCCGTTCGGCCTAAAACGGCCACGACGAGCGCTCCGACGACCAGCCGTGTCCGCCTACTCATCACAGTCCGCCTCCTCCGTGATCGGAACCCATCCTCGACTTTCAACGGGTACTGTCCCTATTCTCTCACGGTCGCTATTGTCTCACGACGCGGCCCCGTGCGTCCGCGGGCGCCACGAGACGCGCGGTCGGGGCTGCTATAATCGGGAGCGACCGCGCCCACGTGAACCGCGCGAGCGGCCGGCCGGAGGCGGGGCGTCGACTCGGCCGAGTCGGCACGGCGACGAGGCGGATCGTCCGGCGAGGCAGCGATGAACGAGGCGATCTTCGCCGCGGCGCGCGAGGCGCTCGAGCGAGGCGAGCCGGTGGCCCTCGTGACGATCGTCCGCACGCAGGGGTCCACGCCGCAGCGCACCGGCGCCAAGATGCTCGTCTACGCCGACGGGCGGACCGTCGGGACGATCGGCGGCGGCTGCTACGAGCACGACGCGCTCGGCAAGGCCCGCGAGGCGCTGGCGAGCGGCGCTCCGCCCCGAGTGGTCAGCTACGACTTGACCGACGACGTCGCGGCGGAGACCGGCCTGATCTGCGGCGGGCGCATGGAGGTGTTCATCGAGCCGCTCGAGCCCACGCCCCGCCTGGTCATCGTCGGCGCCGGGCACGTCGGCTGGCACCTGGCCCGGGTCGCGCGGGACGCGGGCTTTCGCCTGACGGTGCTCGACGACCGCGAGAGGTTCGCCAACCGCGAGCGGTTTCCCGACGCCGACGTCGTGGTCGAGCCGATCGCCGACTGGCTGCGCCGCGCCGAGCTTCCCCCGTCGGCGTACGTCGTCATCGCGACGCGCGGCCATCGTCACGACCTCGACGCCCTGCGGGCGCTCGCCGCGCGCGACCTGCGGTACGTGGGGCTCATCGGCAGTCGCGCCAAGGTGGCCCGGCTCTACGACGCGCTGCTCGAGGAAGGCCTGCCCGCCGAATGGCTGCGCCGGGTGCACGCGCCGGTCGGTCTCGACATCGGCGCCGTGACGCCGGCCGAGATCGCCGTGAGCATCGTGGCCGAGCTCGTCGCGGTGCGACGCGGGCGCCTCCCGGTGGGCGCTGCGAGCAGCGTGGCGGTGCTGCGTTACGCGCCGAAGTCGGTGGCATCAGGCTCATGAGCGGCGGCGCGCGCCTGCCGCGCCCCGCGCCGCGGACACGGTGGCCCCGGTGAGCGGGCGGGGCGCACGCTATAATGGTTTGGCACTCCGGGAGGTCGACTGCTAATGGGCGCACGCCTCGACCCGAGACCCGCGCCTCAGCCCGGCGAGGACGCCCGCGCGCTCAGCGACCGGGAATGCCGCGTCCTCGAGGCGCTGGTGCGGACGTTCATCGAGCGCGGAGAGCCCGTCTCGTCGCTGTGGCTCGCCGAGCGTGGCCTCGTCGCGGTCTCGTCGGCGACCGTCCGCCAGACGCTGGCCCACCTCGAGGCCATGGGCTACGTGTCGCAGCCCCACACGTCGGCGGGCCGCGTGCCCACCGACCGCGGCTATCGGTTCTACGTCGACCACCTGCTGGCAGCGCGGCGTCCCCCACGCCCCGCGCCGCACATCGAGGCGCGGCTCCGCCAGGCAGGAACCGTCGAGGACGTGCTCGAAAACGCGTGCCGCGAGCTGTCGCGCACCTCGCACCACGTCGGCTTCGCGCTCGGCGTGACGCGCGGGGCCACGACGTTCGAGCACATCGACTTCGTGCCCCTCGACGCAGGCCGCGTGCTCGTCGTGGTGATCGCCCCCGGCGGCGAGATCGCTCGCAAGGTCGTGGACGTCGGCGAGACGCTGCGCGCGGTCGAGCTCGAACAGGCCGCGAACTACCTCAACCGCGAGTTCGCCGGCCGACCTCTCGCCGAGGTGCGCCGCACGATTCGAGCGCGGCTCCAGGAAGAGCGGGCGTTGTATAACCGATTGGTGGGCTGGGCCTTGCGCCTGGCGCGCTGGGGCCTGGCCGAGCTCGCGCCGAACTGCCAGTTGTTCGTGCAGGGCGCCGCGTGGCTGCTCGATGAGGAACGCCTCGGATCGGGCAAGCGGCCGGCGCTCGAGACGCTTCGCGCGCTCTTCCGGATGATCGAAGAGAAGGACCGGCTGGTCCGCCTGCTCAACGAGTACATCGACGCACCAGGGCTCACGGTCGTGATCGGGTCGGAGCACCGTGTACCGGACCTGCAGCCGTTCAGCCTGGTGGCGTCCACCTCCGCCGAGGCCCAGCGGTCGGCGACGATCGGCGTAATCGGTCCGACGCGCATGCGGTATCCCCAGGCGATCGCCGCCGTCGACCGCGTCTCCCGGACCGTCGGCCGCGTCCTCCAGAGCGTGGCCGCCGGCTAGCGGAGGACCGAGGAAGCGTGAGACCATGGGAGACCAGGTATCTGTCATGGCAGACGAGACGCGCCAACCCGAGGTGGGCGACGCGGCCGCCGCGACGGCGGCCGGCGGGGTCGAGGAGGCCCCCGCGCCGGCGCCCGCGACGACCGCGGGCGGCGAACCGGCCCCCGAGGCAGCCGCCACCCCTCCGGCGGCCTCCGACGCGGTCGTGGCGGAGCTCATGCGCCAGCGGGACGACTATTACGACCGCTTCCTGCGCAAGGCGGCCGAACTCGAAAACTACCGGAAGCGCGTGGAGCGGGAGCGCCGCGAGCTCGCCGACCTCGCGGCGGTCGACCTGCTGACCGACCTGCTGCCGATCGTCGACGACCTGGAACGCGCCCTCGCCGCCGATGCGGGTCCGGACGCCGTCGACGCCTATCGCAAGGGCGTCGAGCTCATTCACAAGCACATGCTCGAGTTGCTGGGCCGTCGGGGCGTGACGCCGATCGAGGCGGTCGGCAAGCCCTTCGACCCGCGCTACCATCAGGCCGTGCTGCACGAGCCGAGCGCGACCCACCGCGACGGTGAGGTAATCGCCGAACTGCGCCGGGGCTACATGCTCGGCAGCCGGCTGCTCAGGCCGGCGCTCGTCAAGGTGGCGAAGGCGTGAACGGGGCCAGGCGCGACTACTACGACGTGCTCGGGGTCTCGCGGAACGCCACCGAGCAGGAAATCAAGAGCGCGTACCGCAAGCTCGCGCTCAAATACCATCCGGACCGAAACCCGGGCGACAAGGCGGCCGAGGAGAAGTTCAAGGAGGCTGCCGAGGCCTACGCCGTGCTGGCCGATCCGGACAAGCGCGCGCGGTACGACCAGTTCGGGCACGCGGGCGTCGGCACCGCGACCGGGCCCGGCGCGGGATTCGACCCGACGATCTTCGCGGACTTCAGCGACATCTTCGCTGGCCTCGGCGACATTTTTGGGTTCGGAGACATCTTCGGCACGCGCCGGCGCGGCGGGCCGATGCGCGGTGCCGACCTGCGCTACGACTTGGAGATCGCGTTCGAGGAGGCGGCCCGCGGCGCCGAGACGACCATCCAGATTCCGCGCGAGGAGACCTGCGAGGCGTGCCGCGGCTCGGGCGCGGCCCCGGGCGGCGGACCCGAAGCCTGCCCGCAGTGCCGCGGGCGCGGGCAGTTGCGCTACCAGCAGGGCTTCCTCACGATCGCACGGACGTGCGGCCAGTGCAGCGGAACGGGACGCATCATCCGCAAGGTGTGCCGGACGTGCGAGGGCGCGGGGCGGGTCACGTGCGACCGCCAGATCACCGTCCGCATCCCTGCCGGCATCGCGAGCGGCCAGCGCCTCCGGATCGCTGGTGAGGGCGAGCACGGCGTCGCCGGCGGCCCGCCGGGCGACCTCTACGTCGTCGTCCACGTCCGCGACCATCCGTTCTTCCACCGCGAGGGCGACGACCTCTATTGCGAGCTGCCGGTCAGCTTCCCGACGCTCGCCCTCGGCGGGTCGGTGCAGGTACCGACGCTCGACGGCCCGGCCGCGCTCGCCATCCCCGCCGGCACCCAGAGCGGCGAGCGCTTCCGGCTGAAGGGCAAGGGCGTCCCGAACGTCGGCGGGCGCGGCACCGGCGACCTGTTCGTCGTGGTCCGCGCCGAGATCCCCCGCAAGCTGACGAAGGAGCAGCGACAGCTCATCGAGCAGTTGGCGAGGACCCTGGGCCAGGAGGCGAGCGCCTCCACCCCTTCCGGGTCGGACCGCCCGTTCTTCGGCCGCGTGAAAGACATGTTCGGGTAATCGCCTCTCGGTGCGCACCGTTCCCGCCCTCGAGCTCCGCTTCCCGGCACGACCCGACGCGGCCCGACTGGCCGAGCACGCGCTCGCGCTGCTCGACGACCTCGGGCCCACCGCGATTGATGAGGGCACCGTCGAGCCCGACGCGAGCGACGATCCACCGCGCCTCTGGCGCGTGGGATTCGCCTCGGCGGACGCCCGCGACCGCGCAGGCGCTCTTCTCGAGCGGGCGCTCGCGCCGTCGGGCCTCGGCGTGGTCGCCACCGAGCTGGAGGACACGGACTGGCCCGCGACAGTCGAGGCCGCGTGGGGAGCCGTCGTGCTCGATCGCATCTTGGTGGCGGCGCCAGGAGACGTGCCGAGCCACCCGGAGAAAGTCGTCGTGGTCATCCAGCCCTCGCGCGGGTTCGGGACCGGCCACCACGCATCGACCCGCCTGTGCCTGCAGGCGCTCGAGCGGCTCGAGCTCCGCGACCGGCGGGTGATCGACGCCGGCACGGGCTCGGGCATCCTGGCGATCGCCGCGGCGAAGCTGGGAGCCCGCTGGGTCGTCGCGTTCGACGACGACCCCGACGCGCTCGTCTCGGCGGCCGACAACATCGCCCGCAACGGCGTCGCCGCCCGCGTCACACTCGTGGGCAGCGACCTGAGGCAGGCGGGGCGGCTCGGAATCGATCCGGCCGACGTTGTGACGGCGAACCTCACGGCGGGGCTCCTCGAGCGCGAGGCCCCGACGCTCTGGGGACTGGTGGCGCCCGGCGGCAGCCTCGTTGTGAGCGGCCTGCTGGTCGAGCAGGTGTCGGAGGTCGAGGCGGCACTGGCGCGGGCCGGCGGAGCCCATTTCGCGCGCGTGGACCTCCTGGAAGCAGACGGATGGGCGGGGTTCGTCGCGCGGCGCCTACGCTGAGCGTCGAGGCGTTCGTCCTGCGTGGAGGCGGAGGGGTGCCGCACGAGGCGAGCCCTCACCAGGCGCGCCAGGCGAACTGCAGAACGGCGAGCGCCACGAGCGCGGCGGCGTCGGCCCGCAGCGTCAGGCGACCGAGCGTGATGAGCACGCATCCGGCCCGGAGAGCGGCATCGATCTCCTCGGCGCTCCATCCGCCTTCGGGTCCGACGATGAGGTCCGCCTCCGACGGCGGCGGCAGGCCGGCGAGCTGGGCTGGCTCGCCGATGACGGGTGCGGCGACGCCGGGCTCGACCAGCATGAGGCCCAGCCGCCCGTCCGCCACCACCTCGGCGAGGTACCCGTCGAGGCGGGTGGGCGCGAGGATCGGGGGGAGGACCGCGCGCCGGCTCTGCTTGGCCGCCGCGACCGCCACCCGGTGCCAGCGGTCGACGAGACGGCCCCGCGCGATCGCGGGGAGGCTGATCTGGGTGCGGGCGCTCACGAGGGGCTGGATGGCGGCAGCCCCTAGCATGGTCGCATCGCGGACCACGGCGTCCATGTGGTCGCCCTTGAGCACGGCCTGGGCCAGCCTCACGCGCACGCGCGGCTCGGCGGCGGGCGTGACCGGCTCGACGAGCCGGACCCGAACGCCGCGGCGGCCGGCCGTCTCGACGACGGCGCGGAACTCGTGACCCTGGCCGTCGAACACGTGCACCTCGGCGCCCGACCGCAGGCGCAGCACGCGCGTCAGATGCCGCGCTTGGTCGGCGGGCAGCTCGACCGCGAGACCGCTCGTCGCAGCCCCTGGCGCGTAGAACCGCGCGGGCACGGCTCTATCTTAGTCCGGGGCTCCGCACCATCGGCAGTTCGGCCGCTCGCGGTGGCGGTCTGACGCAGCACGCGGCCCGTCGACGGCGTGACGTGCGCGTCCGAGCGCGCCCTGGTCGAAACCGGGCTTCGCTCGGGCGCCGGGTCGCGGCCGGCCGGATCCGGGATGTCCGGTGGCCTCATGCCTCGTCGATCTATACTCGGCCGAGGCGCCACTCGATGCTGTTTCGAGGGCAGACGCTGGGCAAGTACAAGATCCTCGCCTCGCTCGGCAGCGGCGGGTTCGGCGCCGTCTATCTGGCGCAGGACACCTGGATCGACAAGAAGGTCGCCATCAAGGTTCCCCACAAGCAGTCGCTCGACTTTAGCGAGCTGCTCAAGGAACCGCGGCTGCTCGCCGCGCTCAACCATCCGAACATCGTGGCGATCACGACCGCCGAGAAGCAGGGCGACCTGTTCTTCATCGTGATGGAGTATGTGCCCGGCGAGACACTGGAGCACATCATCGCGACGCGGGGTGCGCTGGATCTGGCGCACGCTCTGGATTACACGTGCCAGATTTGCAACGCCGTCGACCACGCTCACGCGCAGGGCGTTATTCACCGGGACTTGCGGCCAGCCAATGTGCTGGTCACCGCCCAGGACGTGGTGAAGGTGGCCGACTTCGGCACCTCGCGGTTCCTGGAAATTGCGGCGCACGGCACGACCGTCATCGGCAGCCCGCCGTACATGGCGCCGGAGCAGTTCGACGGCAAGGCGGTCTTCGCTTCCGACATCTACTCGCTCGGCGTCACGATGTACCAGATGCTCACGGGCGTCCTGCCCTACGACACGCCGGCGCCGGCCGACCTCGACCGGCTGCGGCGGGGGCAGCTCGTGAGCCCGCCGCGGGTGCGCAACCCCGCCGTGCCGAAGGCCGTGAGCGACATCGTGATGCGCGCGATGGCGCCGGACGTCCCGGCCCGCTATCAGCGCGCCGGCGACCTGCTGGCGGATCTGCTCGCCGTCCGTCCGGCCCTCGCGCGCGTCCGGGAGGGAGGGTCGTGGGCCGAGCCGGCGCGGCGCCCGATGCGCCCCTTACGTGGCGACGCCCCGCCGGTCGCCCGGTTTTGCTGGTGCTGCCGCAAGCCGCTGCACGCGCGGAGCGACCGGTGTCCGTTTTGCGGAGAGGTGCAGTAGTGCTAGAATCGGCCCGCCTTCAGCCGCGTCGGGGCCCGTCCCACCCGAGGAGCGATCGATGCCCTTCGACGAACGCGCCAAGGTTTGGATGAACGGCACGCTGGTGCCGTGGCAGGATGCGAAGATCCACGTCGCCTCGCATGTGGTCCACTATGGCAGCGCCGTCTTCGAGGGCATGCGATGCTACGACACGCCCAAGGGGTCGGCCTGTTTCCGGCTCGATGCGCACATGCGGCGCCTGTTCGATTCGGCGCGGATCTACCGCATGGACCCACCGTGCTCGCTCGAGACGATGCGCGCGGCGGTCCTCGAGACGATTCGGGCGAACGAGCTCAAGGCCTGCTACATCCGGCCGATTCTCTACCGCGGCTACCAGACCCTGGGCATCAACCCGCTCGCCTGTCCCGTCGAGGCGGCGATTCTCACGTGGGAATGGGGGTCCTATCTCGGCGACGGCGCGCTCGACCAGGGCGTCGACGTGCGGGTGAGCTCGTGGTCGCGCACGGCGCCGAACACGTTTCCAGCCCTGGCGAAGACCGCCGCCAACTACGCGAACTCGGCGCTCATCAAGATGGAAGCGGTGGTCGACGGCTACGCCGAGGGCCTCGCCCTCGACAGCTTCGGGTACGTGAGCGAGGGCAGCGGCCAGAACGTCTTCCTCGTGCGTGACGCGGTGCTCTACACGCCGCCGCTGTCGGCATCGATCCTTCCGGGCATCACCCGCGACGCCGTCATGACGATCGCGCGCGATTTGGGCTACCGCGTCCGGGAGCAGATGATCCCGCGGGAGATGCTCTACGTCGCCGACGAGGTCTTCTTGGTCGGCACGGCCGTCGAGGTCACGCCCGTGCGCAGCGTGGACCGGATTCCGGTCGGCAGCGGGGCGCGGGGCCCCGTCACCGCCGCCATCCAGCGCACCTTCTTCGACATCATCACCGGCCAGGTCCCGGATCGGCACGGGTGGCTGACCTACGTCTACGGTGACCCGCACCGGGAGGCCGTCGCCGCGCCGCACGTCGCGCGCGTGCCGTAGCGGGGCCTGGCGGGCAGCGAGGCCATGCACATCGACGACCTGCTCCGCAAAGCCGTCGAAGCCAACGCGTCGGACCTGCACCTGAAGGTGGGCAGCTACCCGACGCTGCGCGTCCACGGGACGCTCGTCCCCCTGACGGACGAGAAGCGCCTCGGGCTGGACGACACCGAGGCCATGGCATTGACGCTGCTCTCCCCGCTGCAGCAGCAGAAGTTCCGCGAGTTCCACGAGGTCGACCTGGCCTACAGCGTCCCGGGGCTCGGGCGGTTCCGGTGCAACATCTTCCGCCAGCGCAGCACGGTCGGTTTGGTGCTGCGGCTCATTCCCACACGCATCGCGTCGATCGACGAGCTGCTCCTGCCGCCCGTGCTCAAGACCATTGCCGACGAAGAGCGGGGATTGGTGCTCGTGACCGGCACGACTGGCAGCGGCAAGAGCACGACGCTCGCCGCGATGATCGACCACATCAACCGGACCCGCGCCTGCCACATCATGACGATCGAGGATCCCATCGAGTACCTGCACCGGGACACCCGGTCGATCGTCAACCAGCGGGAGGTCGCGGTCGACACCGCCTCGTTCGCCCACGCCCTCCGCGCGGCGCTCCGGCAGGACCCGGACGTCATCCTGGTGGGCGAGATGCGCGACCTCGAGACGGTGGAAACGGCGCTGCTCGCCGCGGAGACGGGACACCTGGTGTTCTCGACCCTCCACACGCTGGACGCCACCGAAACCGTCAACCGCATCATCGCCGTGTTTCCGCCGCACCAGCAGCGGCAGGTGCGCCTGCAGCTCGCCAGCGTCCTCAAGGCCGCCATCTCGCAGCGCCTCATGCCGCGCGCTGACGGCAAGGGCCGCGTGCCCGCCGTGGAGGTCATGGTGACGACCGCGTTCATTCGCGATTGCATCGTCGACAAGGAAAAGACGCACCTGATTCCGGGCGCCATCGCCGCGGGCACGTCGCAGTACGGGATGCAGACGTTCGATCAGTCGATCTTCACCCTGTACGAGCAGGGACTTGTCACGCTGGAGGAGGCGCTCCGCTGGGCGACGAACGTCGACGAGTTCAAGCTCAAGGTGCAGGGGATTTCGACCACCGCCGACCTGGCTCGCGACGAGATGGCGCGCCGCGCCGGGCTCGGTGGGCGCCCGGGCAGTGACGCGGACATCATCCGCTTCGGGGGATGACCGCACCCGACGCGTACCTCGCGGGGCTCCGCCTGCTCGGACGACGGGAGCTTTCGGCGGCACAGCTTCGCGAGCGCCTCGCGCGCCGCGGTTACCGCGACGTTGACATCGACGAAGCCCTGGCGCGCCTCCGCGGAGAGGGTGCCCTGGACGACGCGCGGACGGCTCGCGCCTATGCGTCGACCGCAGCGCGCGTCAAGGGTCGCGGGCACCTGCGGATCCTCCGCGAGCTCGAGGCGATGGGCATCGAGCCGGAGGTCGCCCGCGGAGCCGTCGAGGAGGTCTTCGCGGAGGTGGACGAAGCCAGTCTGCTCGAGCGGGCGCTCCGCAAGCGCCTGCACGGCCCCATCACGAGCGAAGCACAGCTCCGCCGCCTCCATCAGGCCCTGGCGCGCCTCGGCTTCCCGCCGGCGGCGATCGCCGCGGCGCTCAAGCGCCGGGGGCGCCCTGGTGTGTCCGACTCGCCGTGAGGCGCCGGGTCACAAAGGCCCGGTTGCCGCGGCGGGCTAAGGTACGGGCGTGTCGACCTGACGCGTGGGCGCCATGAGCCTGGAGTGCCGCCGCGCCCGGCGCGCCGTCTCCCGCGATCTGCGTGGAACCATAGCGACTACGCTCACTCACGCCGCCGCGCGTCTCGCGAACGTCCTCGTCTGGTGGGCGGCGTTCCCGTGATTTGTCGACGCTCTCCCGTACGCCGAACCTGATCGGCTCGTCCGGATTTATCAGACGCGACCAGACCGAACTGCCGCAGGGGCGGAACGTGCCCATCATCAGCCAGGCGTTCTGGCAGCGGCGCTTCGGCGCAGACCCAGGCATCGTCGGCCGGCTCCTGCGCGAACGCGACGGGGGAAGCGTGGTCGTGGGTGTCATGCCCTCGGGGTTCGAGGACCCGCCCGGCGTGGCTGACTACTGTCGCCTGCTCGACCTGCGAGTCGTGGCCGGCCGACTGCTCGAGTCCCACGTTGCGGCCCCATCGGCGGCTGTGGCGACCCCGCCCAGTCCCATCCGCTACCAGGTCGTCGGCGTTGTCCGAGACGCACGCGAATGGCACCTCCAGGACGCCCCCGTCCCACGCTCTATCTGTATGACCACGAGTGGCGAGGCCCCGTATGGCCCCTGGTGCGGTCCCGACAGCCGGTCCCGGACCTCTGGGCGCGGTTCCGCGCCGCCGTGACCGCAGTCGACCCCCAGGGCATCGCCCTCGTCCGGGTCACCACCGGCGCGGCACGTCTGGCCGCGCAGCGCCGCGAGGAGCGCTTTGTTGCCGTGATTCTTGCCGTTTGGGTGACCCTTGCCGGTGAGCCCCGCCTATCCATGACTCGCAGAGCCGCGGCGGCCCGTTCGCACAGGAGATTTTCGCCACCGGCGTTCCCCGGCCGCGGGCCACCTCGACCCGGCCCCGGCAGCTGCTGGCGCTCCCCTCCCGCGCGGGACGCCGCTCCCGGTGTCGCCGACCGTTCGGGACAGGCGCCACATGTAGAATGAGCGTATGCATTCGCGCGAGATTCGGCGCGGGTTCCTGGACTACTTCGCGCGCCAGGGACACCGCATCGTCCCGAGTTCGTCGCTGGTCCCGGACAACGACCCGACGCTCTTGTTCACCAACGCCGGCATGAACCAGTTCAAGGACGTGTTCCTCGGGCGCGCGCGGCGCGATTACACGCGCGCGGCATCGGTGCAGAAGTGCATGCGGGTGAGCGGCAAGCACAATGACCTCGACAATGTCGGCCCCTCGCTCCGTCATCACACGTTCTTCGAGATGCTGGGCAACTTTTCCTTCGGCGACTACTTCAAGGCCGAAGCCATTGCGTACGCGTGGGAGCTCCTCACGACGATCTGGGGTCTGTCGCCGGACCGCCTATATCCCACGATTTTCGCGGGCGACGCCGGCGTCCCGCGCGACGACGAGGCGTACCGCCTGTGGCGCCGCTATGTGCCCGCCGAGCGCATCGCCGAGTTCGGGATGGCCGACAACTTCTGGGCGATGGGCGAAACCGGCCCGTGCGGGCGGTGCTCGGAGATTCACTACTATCGCGGCGACCACGTGCCCTGCCCGGAACCCGTGTGCCGGGGCCTCGCCTGCGACTGCGACCGCTTCGTCGAGGTCTGGAACAACGTCTTCATGGAGTTCGACCGCCAGCCTGACGGGTCCCTCGTGCCGCTGCCGGCGCTGTCGGTGGATACCGGCATGGGCCTCGAGCGGGTCACGGCGGTCATCCAGGACAAGCTGTCCAATTACGACACCGACCTGTTTGTGCCGATCCTCCGCGCCATCGAGGCCCGCACCGGCGCGACCTACGGCGCGAGCGCCGAGGGCGACGTGTCCATGCGGGTCATCGCGGACCACCTGCGGGCCACGACGTTTCTCGTGGGCGACGGCGTCGTGCCCTCGAACGAGTGGCGCGGCTACGTGCTCCGCAAGATCATGCGGCGCGCGATGCGCCACGGGCGGAAGCTGGGTATCGACGAACCGTTCCTCTGCGACCTGGTGGATGTGCTGGTCGCGGAGCTGGGCGAGGCCTACCCGGAGCTGCGGCGCACCCGCGACGCGGTCGTCCGGGTGGTGCGGAGCGAGGAAGAGCGCTTCGAGAGCGTGCTCACCACGGGGCTGCCCCGCCTCGAGGAGGTGCTGGACCAGGCGGCGCGTTCGGGCGGCGTCGTGCCCGGCGAGGCCGCCTTCCGCCTCTACGACTCGTACGGCGTGCCGCTCGATTTCATCGAAGACCTCGCCGAGCAGCGCCACCTGCGCGTCGACCGCGAAGCCTTCGACCGCGCGATGGGGCGCCAGCGCGCTCGCGCCCGCGCGGCGAGCGCTTTCAAGAGCGAGGGGGGGCGAGTGGAGTGGCGAGCGTCCGAGGCTACGGCGCGGCAGCTCGACGCGCAGGGCGATGTCTTCGAGGGGTACGAGCGCACGGAGGTGAGCGGCGCCGTCGTCCTGGCGCTCTTCGACGCCGGCGGGGCGGAGCTGGAGCAACTCGCGGCGGGTCAGGATGGCTACGCGGTGCTCGATCGGACGCCGTTCTACATCGAGGCCGGCGGTCAGGTGTCGGATACCGGCGAGATCCACACCCCGCGCGGTTCGGCCGACGTCCGGAGCCTGGTGCGCGTCGGGCACTGGCCGCGCCTGCACGCCGTCCACGTGCGGTCGGGGGTGCTCGAGCGCGGCAGCATCGTGACCGCCGTCGTCGACCGCGAACGGCGCGACGCCACGCGGCGGAACCACACGGCGACGCATCTGCTGCACGCCGCCCTCCGACACGTGCTCGGCCCGCACGTCAGGCAGGCAGGCTCGCTCGTCGCGCCGGACCGGCTGCGCTTCGACTTCGTCCACTTCGCACCGCTGACGCCCGACGAGATCGACCGCATCGAACGCCTCGTCAACGAGCAGATCGTCCGCAACACGCCGGTTGTGACCGACGTGAAGGCGACCGACGAAGCCATCGCGGCCGGGGCCATGGCGCTCTTCGGCGAGAAGTACGGCGACCGCGTCCGCGTCGTCTCGGTGCCGGACTTCAGTATGGAGCTCTGTGGCGGCACCCACTGTCGCGCTACGGGCGAGATCGGCTGCTTCGTCGTGACCGCCGAATCGGGCGTCGCGGCCGGCGTGCGCCGCATCGAAGCTGTAACCGGCGCCGGCGCCATCGAGCACATCCAGGCGCGCCGGCGCCGACTGGAGCACCTGCTCGAGGCGATCGGCGCGACCGACGAACAGGCCGTCGACGCCGCCGCGCGCCTGCACAGCGAGATGAAGCGCCTCGTGCGCGAGAACGAGCAGCTCAAGCTGACGCTGGCCCTCGGCGGCGGGAGCGCCACGGGGCTGGAGGATGCCCGAGAGGTGTCCGGCGTCCGGCTGGTCACGCGACGCGTCGCCGGCTTCGGCCCAGGGCCGCTGCGCGGCCTCGCCGATTCGCTCCGCGAGCGACTGAAGAGCGGCGTGGTCATCCTGGCCTCGGAAACCGACGGCAAGGTCGCTCTGGTCGTCTCGGTCTCGAAGGACCTCACCAACCGCTTGCACGCCGGGCGCATCGTCAAGGCGATCGCCCCGATCGTGGGCGGCGGCGGGGGTGGGCGCGCAGACTTCGCCGAGGCGGGCGGACGCAACCCGGCCAGGATCGACGAGCTGCTCTCGAAGAGCCTGGAGGTCGTGCGAGGGATGCTGGACGTGTGAACCGCGTCCCCCGCCAGCCCCGTCCAGCTACGTGGTGCTCTTGCGGCGATCCAACCCGGAACGGCGGTCGCGCCCGGACCGACGCTCGACGCCCCCCGGCGGCCCGAGGTTCTGCTGCCGGCGCTCTCCCCTGCGACGTTCCCCGCGGCGCCGGTCGCCGGTAAACGCCGCCGTGCGCGCGGCCTCGCTGAGCTCCCGCTGCTCGCGCGCGAGCCGACGAGTCGGGTCGAGCACATCGAGCAGGCCGTCGTGGACGGCGCGGGCCCGTACGTCGGACGGAGAGCGGCCGATAATCTCTCCGAGATAGGTGATCGCCGCCACGATGTTCGCGCGCTGCCAGCTTTGCAGGGCTCCCGGTTTGGATCCGCTCGCGTTGGCCATGGCTCCGACTCCGGCGGACATTATGCCTCACCAAATTGGAATCGCAATGCAGAATCGGCACATCCCCGCCCGGGGCCGGGCCACCGCCGCCCGGCACGGCCCACCGCCGCGTCGGACGTTCGCCGCCGGTTCACGGTCTTGCCCGCGCCGGTCTGGCCTGGCATCGCGATTGCGTTGGCGGGCCTACGGCCCTAAGGGTACACTGGGGCGGTCATCCATGCGTCCGGCTCGACTCCGAGTCGCCTTCTCCCTGCTGGTCGCCGCGGGGGGCCTCGCTGTCCCACCAGCCGCGTCGGGACAGATCTACACGTGGAAAGATGCCAGCGGAACCCTGGTGCTGTCGGATCGCCGCCCGGTGGGCGTCTCGGCGGCAACCTTTCCGGTGGCGGGCACCGCCAGCGTGCGCTCGACGCGGCCGGCGGCCGGCGCTGGCGGGCTCGCCGAGCGCCTGGACTCGCTCATCGAGCACCACGCGCGGGCCAACGAGCTGCGGCCGGATCTGGTCCGCGCGGTCATCCAGACTGAATCCGGGTTCGACCCCCGCGCGCGGTCGCCGAAGGGCGCCTTGGGCTTGATGCAGCTCATGCCGGCCACCGCCGCCCGGTACGGGGTGCGCAATCCGTACGACCCGGCGGAGAACATCGGAGCCGGCGTACGCTACTTGCGCGACCTGCTCGACAAGTACGGCGGCGACGAGATGCTCGCGCTCGCGGCTTACAACGCCGGCCCCACCACCGTGGATCAGCACGGACGGCAGGTGCCGCCGTATCCGGAGACGCTGGCCTACCTCGCCCGGATCCGCGAAGCCACGTCTCTGGCCGCGGGCCGGACCTCGACGCGTATCTACCGCCTCGTGATGACGGAAGGCGGGCGCGAGCGGGTCGTCTACACGAACCGAGCCGTCGCCGGCGCGGACGAGGTCGTGGCGGCGCGGCGGCGCTGAACGCCCGGGGCTCCTCATGGCAGTCGAGGGCCCGCCGCTCGAGCGCGTCCGTCTCGATGTCTGGCTCGACGTCGCCTGCCTGTTCCGCACGCGGTCCGAGGCGCAGCGGGCCTGCAAGGGCGGCAAGGTCGACGTCAACGGCCAGGCGACGAAGCCCCATCGCGAGATCCGTGTGGGCGACGAGGTGGTCATCACGCGCCCCTTGGGCCGCCGCCAGCGGGTCGTCGTGCGCGCGCTGGCCGATCGGCATCTCCCGAAAGCCCAGGCTCGCATGCTGTACGAGGACTTGACGCCGCCGCCGTCACCGGAAGAGAAGGAACTTCTCCGCCTGGCCCGGTTGGCGGGTTTCGCAGGCGCACGCGGCCCGGCGGGCGCGCCCGACAGGCGCCAGCGGCGCGAGCTGCGGCGGTTGCGCGGGAAGGCGTGAGAAGAGCGGCGTGGTATACTGCGGTCCGTGGCTACGCACCGTTCCGCGCTCAAAGCGCATCGCCAGTCGCTCAAACGGCGGGACCGGAACCGCCAGTATCGCACGAGGCTTCGCCACGCGCTCAAGGCCATCCGGGCGGCCATCACCTCCGGCCAACGCGAGCAGGCGACGGCAGCCATCCGTCAGACCTTCTCGCTCATCGATCGCCTGGCCGCCAAGGGCGTCATCCATCGGAATACGGCTGCCCGCTACAAGTCGCGCATCAGCCGGCAGCTCGCCGGCAAGTCAGCGAGAGCGTAGCGGCGCACGAGCCGGGTGGCGACCCGGGCCGGGCCGAAGTGCTCCGCACAGCTCGATGACGAGGCGCTCGAGGAGCACCCGCGGGTCGCCCGCCGAGGTCTTCAAGTCGAGGTCCGTTCGCAGGAGCGCGTCGAGCATCGCCCGTGCCTCACCCGGGCGGGCGGCGACCAGCCGCTCGCGCGTCACCCAGGCGAGCTGGCCGAGGACGAGGAACGGCGGCGTGCCGGCGTCGAGCACGAGGGCCAGCTCCTTGAGCGCGTCGGCCGTGCGGCCCTGTTCGAGCGCCGAGGTCACGGCCCACGCGTCCTGCGAGGTCTCGGGGCCCACGACGGCTTCGACGTCCGCGCGCGTCAGGTGCGTCCGGGCGCCGGCGAACAGAACCAGACGCTCGACGTCCGCCCGGAGACGGCCCAGGTCTGCTCCAGCCCGCGTCGAGAGCAAGCGGAGTGCGTCGGGCTCGATCCGCTTGCCCGCCTCGCTCAGCGCTTCCCGCGCCCATCGCTCGGCCTTGCGGCCGATCGCGTCGAGTTCCCAGCCCTTGACCTCCCGTCCCTCCTTGAGCCCCCAGCACTCGACGACCGCCGCGCGCGCATAGAGGGCCTTGGTCAAGCGCAACGTCCGGTTCACGTCGGACGCGACGACGACGAGCGTCGTGTAGGGAACGGGCGCGTCGAGGTACGCGAGGAGCGCCCCTGCTCCCCTGGTCGGCTCGGCGCCTTCGCCGTCGCGACCGCCCGGCCCGCGCCGGCCCCTGGTCGTGAGGATCCGCTCCGCGCGCAGCAGCACGACGACGCGGCGCTTGCCAAGCATCGGGACCGTGCGCGCCGACTGAACGGCGGCGACCTCCGCATCTTCGGGTCGATCGCCGGCGTGGAAGCGCTCGACGTTGAAGGCGCGCGCGTCCTCATCGACCAGCGTCGCGAAGGCACCCACCAGCGCGTCGACGCCGCGCTCATCGTCGCCCACGAGGAGATAGACGGGGTGAGGCTCGCCCTTGGCGAGCTGCGTGCGCACGGCGTCGGCCGAAAAGACGGGCACGGACGACCGGCTCCGCGGGTCAGAAGGCTTCCAGGATGGCCGTCACGACTGTGCGCGCGAAGTTCGAGGTCAGCCGGTCCAGCGCGTTGGAGGCCTGCCCGAAGAACGCGATCGGGTCGGCGGTGCCGCCGGCCGAGGTCGCCAGGTCGTACTCCTCGCGGAACTCGAGCCCTACGTTCTCCCAGAGCACCTTGTCGCTCTTGAGGTCGCGCAGCTCCACTCGGATGACCACGGTGGCCGCGTAGCGGGTGGCGCGCTGCTGCTCGTCGAAGCTGGTAGGCGTCAGGGTGATGGAGCGGATTTCTCCGGTGAGCAGCGCATCGGCGCCGGTCGCGTCGGGCAGGACGCGGTACTTGCCCCGCCCGATGAACTCGCGCCGCACCGCCTCGGTGAGCCGTTGCTCGACCTCGAAGACGCGGGTGTCGTTTCGGAAGACGGGCACGCCGATCGCCTCGATGTAGTCCGGGAGGAATGACCCGCGGCCCGCGAGCGAGTAGCCGCACGCCCCCCCTGTGGCCGCCGCCAGCGCCACGAGCGCCGCCCGCCGCGAGAAGGACGCGAGCAGGCCAACCGCCGGCTGACCCCACGGCTGGACCCTCGCCCGCGCGGCTCGGGTTCCCGTGCGCTCACCGCGCCACCACGACATTGACCAGCTTCCCCCGCGCGATCACGACGTTGACGATGCGGCCCCCGCGCGTGTGGGCCTGGACGGCCGGGTCTGCCAGCGCGCGCTCGCGCAGCTCCGCTTCGGCCACATCGGCCGGCACCGTCAGGCGCGCCCGCACGCGACCGTTCACCTGCACCGGCACGACCAGGGTCTCGGCGCGCGCAACCTCCGCGTCGTAGCTGGGCCAGCCGGCCGCCGTCACGCCCTCCCGGTGTCCGAGCCGCTCCCAGAGCTCCTCGGCCACGTGCGGGGCGAACGGCGACAGCATCAGGACGAGCGCCTCGACGGCCTCTTTGAGCACCGCCGCCGTCTCGGGGCGGAGGCTGACGCCGACCGCGCCGCCCTCACGCCGGCTGCCGGGCAGACACTCGGCGCGATCACAGAACAGGTACAGCTCGTTGACGAGCTCCATGAGCGCCGAGATGGCCGTGTTCAGGTGCACCCGCGGATAGAGGTCGGCAGTGACCCGCCGGATCGTGTCGTGCGTGCGTCGGCGCAGGGCCCGCTCATCGTTACCGAGCGCGAGCCCGTCCGGCGTCGGCACCTCGTCGTGCACGAGCGGTTCCACGAGCTGGTCCACCAGGCGCCACACGCGTCCCAGGAAGCGGAAGCTGCCCTCGAGCCCGGCGTCGGTCCACTCGACCTCCTTCTCCGGCGGCGCAACGAACAGGATGTAGAGGCGCAAAGCGTCGGCGCCGTACTTCCGAATCATGTCGTCGGGGTCGACGACGTTGCCCTTAGACTTCGACATGACCGCGCCGTCCTTGAGCACCATGCCCTGGGTGAGCAGGCGCGTGAACGGCTCGTCGTGGTCGACCAGCCCGAGGTCCCGGAAGACCCGGCAGAAGAAGCGCGAATAGATGAGGTGCAGGATGGCGTGCTCGACGCCGCCGCTGTAGAAATCCACAGGCGTCCAGTAGCGGACGACCTCGGGGTCGAACGGTTGCCGGTCGTTGCGCGGGTCGCAGAACCGGTAGAAGTACCACGACGAATCGACGAACGTGTCCATCGTGTCGGTCTCGCGGCGGGCCGGCCCGCGGCACGCCGGGCACGACGTGTTGACGAACTCGGGCACGCCGGCGAGCGGCGAGTCGCCTCGGCCGGTGAACTCGGCGACCCTGGGCAAGAGCACCGGCAGATGCTCGTCCGGCACGGGCACCGTGCCGCAGCGGTCGCAGTAGAGGATGGGAATGGGGGTGCCCCAGTAGCGCTGCCGCGAGATCCCCCAGTCCTTCAACCGGTACTGCACGGCGCGTTTGCCGAGCCCCCGAGCCCTGGCGGCCTCCGCCAGGCGCACCATGGCCTCGGCAGACGACAGCCCGGTGAACTCACCCGAGTCGACCAGCCGGCCTTCGTCCACATAGGCCGCGTCGAGCGCGCGCGCGTCGAGCTGCCGGTCAGGGGGCTGGATCACGACCTTGATCGCCAGACCGTACTTCCGGGCGAACTCGAAGTCGCGCTGGTCGTGCGCCGGCACGCCCATGACCGCTCCGGTGCCGTACTCGGGGAGCACGAAGTTCGCCACCCAGACGGGCACGGCCTGGCCGGTGAACGGGTTGAGCACCTGCCGGCCGGTGTCGAAGCCCTCTTTCTCGATTTCGCCCGTGAGCCGCGCCAGGCGGTCCTGCGCGCGGAAGCGGTCGACCCGCGCCCGGACCGCCGACGGGTCCGACGATTCCTCCGCGAACCGGGCCACGAGGGGGTGCTCCGGCGCGAGCAGCACGAACGTCGCGCCGTAAATCGTGTCGAGACGCGTCGTGAACACCTCGACGGCGTCGTCCACGCGCGCGTCCGCGGCGCGACCGCCGCGCGCGATCACCGGAAACTTCACCCGCGCGCCCTCCGACCGCCCGATCCAGTTCCGCTGCATCGTCAGGACCTTCTCGGGCCAGCCGGGGAGGCGGGCGATCGCGTCCAGCAGCTCGTCGGCGTAGGCGGTGATGCGGAAGAACCACTGCTCCAGCTCGCGCGCCGTCACCGTCGCCCCGCAACGCCAGCATCCGCCGTCGACCACCTGCTCGTTGGCGAGGACCGTCTGGCAGCTCGGACACCAGTTGACAGCCGACCGCCGGCGATACGCCAGGCCCCGTTCGAACATGCGGAGAAATAGCCACTGGTTCCAGCGGTAGTACTCGGGCAGACACGTGGCGATCTCGCGCTCCCAGGCATAGCTGATACCCAGGCGCTCGAGCTGCCCCTTCATGTGCGCGATGTTCTCGAACGTCCAGGTCTCTGGGTGGACGCCGTGCTTGATGGCGGCATTCTCCGCCGGCAGCCCGAAGGCGTCCCACCCGAACGGGTGCAGGACGTTGAAGCCCTGCATCCGCATGAGCCGGGCCACCACGTCGCCGATCATGTAGTTGCGCACGTGCCCGACGTGGGCGTGCCCCGACGGGTAGGCGAACATCTCGAGACAGTAGAACTTCGGCTTCGCGCGGTCGACGTCGACCTCGAAGGCGCGCGTCGCGCGCCAGCGCGCCTGCCATTTCTCCTCGATGATCTGCGGCTGGTACAGCACGGTGAGAGTGATTATAGCCCACGCCAGTACGGCCGCTGGGCGGTGCACACGGCGAGACGCGCACCCTCGCCGAGCGCAGCCGTCGCCACGGCGACCGACGGCCGCGGCGCCTCGGGCGCCGCGAGCACGTCGAGCGTGGCGAGACAGCAGGCCCCGAGCGCCTCGAGGTCGTAGCCCCCTTCAGTGACCACCGCGAGGCGTCCGGCCGACGCGCGGTCGGCGACGTCACCTAGGACCCGCATCAAGAAACGGTAGCCGTCGGTCGTGACGCGCATCCCGCCCAGCGGGTCGCGCTCGTGAGCATCGAACCCGGCGGAAACCAGCACGAGGTCGGGACCGAATGCCTCGACGACCGGGACGACCAGGTCGCGGGCGACCAGAAGATAGTCCGCGTCGGTGGCGCCGGCCGGCAACGGAATGTTGACCGTGAAACCCTCGCCCGCCCCTTCCCCCACCTCCTCGACCGCCCCCGTCCCTGGATAAAAGGGATACTGGTGAATCGACACGTAGAGCACGCGCGGATCGTCGTAGAAGACCTGCTGCGTCCCGTTGCCGTGGTGCACGTCGATGTCGACGATGGCGACCTTCGAGGTCCCGCGGGCGAGCGCATGCGCGGCCGCGACGGCGACGTTGTTGTACAGGCAGAAGCCCATCGCTCGCCCGCGCTCGGCGTGATGACCTGGAGGCCGCACGAGCGCGACGGCACGCTCGCCCGCCAGGGCACGCTCGGCGGCGATCATGGCCGCCCCGGCCGCGAGCTGGGCGGTGTCGATCGACTCGGGCGACGTGAACGTGTCGGCATCGAGCATCGCCGATCGCCCACGGAGTGCCTCGAGCCGCTCCAGGTAGGCGGCGTCGTGGACCCGCGCGAGCGCCTCGCGCGGCGCCGGTGACGGCGGCACGACCTCGCCGCCCCGCTCGCGCCAACGGCTCGCGACGGCGTCCATGACGTGCGCGCGCTGGAACCCCTCAGGGTGTCCCGGCGGCGTCATGTGCTCGGCAAACTGCGGCGAGGAAATGACCACGACCGACACGGGCGGACTCCCCGAATTCGCGCGCGGCGCCGGGAGCAGGACCCGACGCCAGCGGGCTCTGGCCCGGATGATATCGAACCCGCCCGCGCGACGCCACCCGGCAGTGGGACTCCGGGGCCGCGCGGCGGCCAGAACGCCCGGCGGACCTCCCTGTCCGGGACCCGACGATCGATCACTCGAGGTGTCCCAGCAGCGCGAGGGCGCGGTGCTCGCAGGCGCCGAGCGCCGCCTCGAGCTCGAGCCGCTTGGTCTCGAGCAGCGTCCGGTCGGCCCCGCGCCCGACTTCGATGGGCGCGCCGATGACGAGCGCCACGAGACTGAAGGGCTTCGGGATCTGGGTCCGATCCCAGCTCGGCAGCGTCCAGTGGCGTGCCGCCTCCGCGTGAAACGGCAGCAGCGGGTTGCCCGTCGCGCCGGCGAGCCACACGGCGCCCATCTGGGCCCGACGCGCCGGCCCCCGCGGCCCGTCCACCGTGAACCCCGCCGCGCGGCCCGCCGCCATCGCGCGTGCGAGCTGCCGGAGCGCCTTCCGCCCGCCGCGCGTCGTCGAGCCCCGGGCCGTCTCGTAGCCGAACCCCTCGATGATCCGCGCGATCCACTCGCCGTCGAAGTGCTCGCTCGTGATCACCACGATGCCGCGCTGGCGGAAATAGTAGGTGGCCGGCAGGATGCGACCGTGCCAGAAGGCCATCACGGGCGGTCGGCCACTCGCCTCGATAGCGCCAAGATGCTCCAGGCCTTCGACGCGCCAGCGGAGCGTCGGGCCGAGCAGCGCGAGCAGCCGACGTCCGAGGGCGGCGATGGCGGCCGCCTCCCACCGCTTCAGTCTCGACGCGCGCCAGTCGGTCGCCTCGGTCACCCTGGTCAGGTCGGGGCAGGACCGCCCCCAGGCCGCCGCAGCCGGTCGCCCACGAACGCCATGAGGTCGACGACCGGGGTGTCGACCTGGGCGCTCGCCTGCGCGCCCTTCAGCATGATCGCGCAGAACGGACACGCCGTCACGACCAGGCCGGCGCCGGTGGCCCGAAGCTGCGCGAATCGAACGTCGCTGATGCGCCGGCCCGACTCGTGCTCTTCGAAGAGCAAGCCGCCACCCGCCCCGCAGCAGAACGGGTTGGTCCGCGTCCGCTCGGGCTCGCTGACGACGGCCCCGGCGCGCGCGAGCAGCGCCCGGGGTTCGTCGACTCGCCCGGCGTACCGGCCCAGATAGCAGGGATCGTGATAGGTCACCTGGTCTCCGCCCCGCCGGTCGAGCGCGAGGCGCGGCGCGAGGCGGGCCACGAGCACAGCCGAATGCACGACCTCGGCTTCGAACCCGAACCGGCGATAGTCGTCGCCGAGCGTTTTCAGGCAATGGGGACACGAGGTCAGGATGCGCTGGGCGCCGACCGTGCGAAGGTCGTCGATGTTCTGCCGGGCGAGCTCCTGAAAGAGATACTCGTTGCCCGTGCGCTTGGCCACGTCTCCGGTGCAGCGCTCCCGCGGGAGCGCGCCGAACCGCACGCCCGCCGCGCGAAGAATCTCGAACAGCGACCGCAGCGCCCTCTGATAGTCCACCTCGAACGCGCCCGCGCACCCGAGCCACACGAGCCACTCGTGCCGCGCCGGGTCGAACGCCTCCACCCCGGCGGCCGCCACGAACTTCTGCCGCTGGTCGCTCGCGAGCCCCCAGACGTTCCCTCGCCGCTCGAGATGGTTGTAGACGCCCCCCAGAAACGCCGGCGCCTCACCGTTCGACACGAGCCCCCGCCGGGCCCCGATAATGAGCGGCAGGTGCTCGATCCCCACGGGACACTGGTTCTCGCAGGCGCCGCACGTCGTGCACTGCCAAAGCACGCCTTCGTCGTAGATCGCCGCGAGGGGCGCGTCGCGGCGCTCGGCGATCAGAGCGTCCTGCGTCTGGAGGACGAGCGTCTTGGGATTCAACCTCTTGCCGGAACCCCAGGCCGGGCAGTTCACCTGGCACCGCCCGCACTCGACGCACGTGAAGGCGTCGAGCACCTGCTTGCTGCCGAGGTCGGCCAGCTTCTCGAGCCCGACCTCCTCCTTTTCGAAGTCGAGGTTGGGCACCGTGCCGAGCTCCGGCGCCTTCAGGAAGACCGTGACGGGCGAAAGCACGAGGTGCAGGTGCTTCGACGCCGGGATGAGCGCGAGAAACGCCAGCACGACGCCGGTGTGCACCCACCAGTTGACCCGCGCCGCCGGGCTCTCTTCCGGCAGCCCCAACCCGAGCAGGAACGTGACCATCAAGGTCGCGATGAAGAGCGCGATCACGACCGACTCAGCCGACACCGTCGGACCAAGGGCGACCGGCCGGCAGACCACGCGGCGCACGAGCAGGTAAAGGATGCCGGCGAGCACGCCCGCGGCGAACGGGGCGAGCGCCCGGCGATAGGCCGCCATCCAGGGTGCCCCGGTCAGGTCGACGATCCCCAGGCCCTTCAGGAATTCGGTCGCGGTATAGGCGAAGAACGCCAGAAACCCCCAGAACACCAGCGCGTGCGCCACGCCCGCCACCGGACGCTCGGCGATGGTTCGCCGCTGGAGCACCACGTCCACGACGAAGCGCCGGACGCGGAAGCCGAGCCGGTCGAGGGCGAACGTGTTGGGCGCCCGAAGGACGAGGCGGACGCGCCGCCCGACCTGGAGGACGAAGCTGCCTCCGAAGACGAGCACGAGCGCCCAGAGGACGAGGGTTTCAATCATGCTCGCGCGAGACGCGAGGGCTCACCGGCTCAGGCCTCGAGCGCGTCGACGAGCGCGGGGACGACCTCGAAGAGGTCGCCGACGATGCCGTAGTCGGCCACCTCGAAGATCGGGGCGTCGGCGTCCTTGTTGATCGCCACGACGGTGCGCGACCCCTTCATGCCGACGACGTGCTGGATGGCGCCGGAGATGCCGAGCGCGACGTAGAGCTTGGGGGCGACCGTCTGTCCGGAGCTCCCCACCTGGCGGTCCATCGGGAGCCACCCGGCATCGCAGACCGGCCGCGACGCGGCCAGCTCGGCGCCGAGTGCTGCCGCCAGGCGCTCGGCCACGGGGACGTGCTCCTGACCCTTGATGCCGCGCCCGATCGCCACGATGCGTTCGGCCTGCGTCAGGTCCACCGCCTGCTTCGCCTCGCGGAACGGCGTCTCGGGGCGCTGGCGAATCGCCGACGGGTCGACCGTGACGTCGAGCGGCCGAGTCGGCGCCGGGGCCTGACCGCGCCGCGCCTGGTCGGCTCGGTAGGCGCCGACCTGGACCGTGACCAGGTGCGGGGCCGGCCCGCCCGGGACGACGTCGGCGTAGAGCTTGCCCTGGAACATCGGGCGCACGAACACGCGCCCGCCCTCGTGCTCGCGGACCCCGACGCAGTCGGTCACGAGCGCGCGGTCGAGCCGGGCGGCCAGTTGCGGGGCGAAGTCGCGCGTCTGATAAGTGTGCGGCAGCCAGACCAGCGCGGGCTGCACCGCGGCGACCACCTGCCCGAGGGCCAGGACCCAGCCGTCTGAGGTGTAGCGCGCGAGCGCTGGCGCGTCGACGACGAGCACCTCGGCCACGTCGGCGGCGGCCAGCTCGGAGGCCGCCGAGGCGGCCTGGCCGCCGAGCACCACGATCGTCACCGGGCCGCCGGCCTGCTGGGCGGCGGCCACGACTTCCCACGACGCCCGATTGACGATGCCGTCGAGCTGTTCCGCGACGACCAGCATCATGGCAGGACGCGAGCCTCCTCCCTGAGCAGCCGCACCAGCTCCCGCGCCGCTTCTGCGGGCGGTCCCGGGACCAGGTGCGTGCCCTTCTTCTTCTCCGGCACGTACAGGTTCACGATCTGCAGCCGGTCCTCGACGGCCAGCGGCCTGACCGTGCGCACCTCTTTCTTCTTCGCCGCCATGATGCCCTTCAGCGTGGCGTAGCGGAGCTGGTTGATCCCGCTCTGGATCGTCAGGAGCGCCGGCAGCGGCAAGCCGACCCACTGGAACCATCCCCCTTCGAGCTCCCGCTTGACCCGCAGGCCGCCGTCGGCGAGCTGGACCTCCATGATGATGGTGGCGTGGGGCATGCCGAGCCGCTCGGCCAGGACGACGCCCGTCTGGGCGAACCCGTTGTCGTCGGACTGCAGGCCCGTGAGCACCAGGTCCCAGCGTTCTTCCCGGATGGCGGCGGCGAGCGCCGCCGCGGTGGCGAAGGCATCGGCGTAGGCGAGGCGATCGTCCTCGACGTGGATGGCGCGGTCGGCGCCGCGCGCCAGCGCTTCGCGCAACACCTGCGCGACGCGCGGTGGCCCGGCCGAGCACACCACAACCTCGCCGCCGTGGCGCTCCTTCAGGCGCAGCCCTTCTTCGAGGGCGTAGGCGTCGGGCTCGTTCAGCTCGTAGCTGACGTCCTGGTGTCGGATGGACGTCCGCGACTCCGCCAGCCGGAGCGGCGAGTCCCGCGAGACGACCTGCTTGACGCACACGGCGATCTTCATGGCTTCCCCCGCCAGGGTTCACTCAGGCGCCCGGCCACGAGGGCGCGTCACGCCTCCTCATAGCGTTTGAAGAGGAGGGCGGCGTTCGTGCCGCCGAACCCGAACGAGTTCGACAGCGCGTAGCGGATCGGGCGCTCGCGCTTCCGGCCCGGGACGTAATCCAGGTCGCACTCGGGGTCCGGGTGCTCGAGGTTGATGGTCGGCGGCGCGACTTGGTCTCGGATCGCGAGCACCGTGATGCCGGCCTCGAGGCCGCCCGCCGCGCCGAGCAGGTGGCCGGTCATCGACTTGGTCGACGACACCGCCAGGCGGTATGCGTGCTGGCCGAAGAGCTTCTTGATGGCGAGCGTCTCGAGCTTGTCGTTGTACGGGGTGGAGGTGCCGTGTGCGTTGATGTAGTCCACCACGTCCGGCGGCACGCCGGCGTCGTCGAGCGCAGCCTTCATGACCCGAACCGCGCCGTCGCCGTCCTCGGAGGGCGCCGTGATGTGGTAGGCGTCAGCCGACATCCCGTAGCCGACGAACTCGGCGTAGATGGGGGCGCCCCGCCGCCTGGCGAACTCGAGCTCCTCGAGGATCACGACGCCAGCCCCCTCGCCCATGACGAAGCCGTCGCGGTCGCGGTCGAAGGGGCGGCTGGCCTTCTCCGGCTCGTCGTTGCGGGTCGAGAGCGCGCGCATCGCCGCGAAGCCGCCGACGCCCATGGGCGTGATGGCCGACTCGGACCCGCCGGCGATCATCACGTCGGCGGCGCCCCGGCGGATGATCTCGGCGGCGTCGCCGATCGCGTGCGCCGACGCCGAGCAGGCGGTACACGTCGCCGAGTTCGGGCCCTTGGCGCCGAACCGGATCGACACCTGGCCGGCAGCGAGGTTGATGATGGCGGCCGGGATGAAGAACGGCGAGATGCGCCGCGGCCCGCCCTCGATGAGCGCACGGTGCTCGCGCTCGATCGTGCTGAATCCGCCGATCCCCGACGCGATGAAGACACCGACGCGCGGCGCCAGCTCCGGCGTGATCGTCAGGCGCGCCTCGTCCACCGCGAACCGCGTGGCCGCGATCGCGAACTGGATGAAGACGTCCATCTTCTTGACGTCCCGCCGGTCGATGAACTTGAGCGGGTCGAATCCCTTGACCTCGCCGGCGATGCGGGCCGAGAACTGCGAGGCATCGAAGTGCGTGATCGGGCCGATCCCGCTCCGTCCCGCGCACAGTGCCTCCCAGTTCGCCTGGGTTCCGATGCCGAGCGGCGAGATCAACCCGACGCCCGTGACGACGACTCGCCTGCGCACGCCCCCTCCGTTTCCCGATGGCCCCGAGCCGACTACTTCTTGGTCTTGGCGTGCGCCTCGATGTACTCGATGGCTTCCTTGACGCGCGTGATCTTCTCGGCGTCTTCGTCCGGGATCTCGATCCCGAACTCCTCCTCGAAGGCCATCACGAGCTCGACCGTGTCCAGCGAGTCGGCGCCGAGATCCTCGACGAACGAGGCATCCGGCGTCACCTCTTCCTCGTCCACCCCGAGCTGCTCGACGATGATGCTCTTGACCTTGTCCGCAACCGCCATTCACCCCTCCTACATGTACAGACCGCCGTTAACGGCGATGACCTGCCCAGTAATATACGATGCCTCGTCCGACGCAAGAAAGCAGACCGCCGCCGCCACATCTTCGGGCGACCCGATCCGGCCGAGCGGGATGCGCTCGGCCCAGCTCGCCCGCGTCGCCTCCGGCAGCCGTCGGGTCATGTCGGTGTCGATGAGCCCCGGCGCCACGACGTTCACCGTGATGCCCCGCGAGGCGACCTCGAGCGCCAGGGCCTTGGAGAAGCCGATGAGGCCGGCCTTCGACGCCGCGTAGTTGGCCTGACCGGCGTTGCCGGCCTGCCCCACGACCGACGCAATTGAGATGATGCGTCCGGCCCGCTGCTTCACCATCGCACGCAGGACGGCCTGGGTGCACGTAAACGCCGCGGTCAGGTTAGTCGCCACGACCGCGTCCCAGTCCTCCGGCTTCATGCGCAAGACAAGCTGGTCGCGCGCAATCCCAGCGTTGTTCACCAGGATGTCCACGCGGCCGAACCGCTCGAGGGTCCGCTCCACCATGGCCGACACCGCCCCTGCGTCGGTCACGTCCACCGACTCGGCGGCCACCTGCCCGCCGGCCGCGGCGATGTCCGCCGCGGCCGAGACGGCGTGGTCGCCGCGCGCCACCGCCACCACGACTGCGCCCTGGCGCGCCAGCGCCAGCGCGGTCGCGCGGCCGATGCCTCGCGACGCCCCGGTCACGATCGCCACGCGCCCCGGGCATCGAAACATGTCGCTCACGCCGGCCGCCCGGCCACCAGCGCCTCCAGTTCGGCCACCCCGTCGGCGTCCTCCACGCTCACGACCGCCGCGCCGGGGAGGATCTTGCGGACCAACCCGGCGAGCACCGACCCCGGACCCACCTCCACCCAGGTGCGTACGCCTTCGGCCGCCAGGCGGCGCACGACCGCTTCCCACAGCACCGGCGCCGACACCTGGCGGACGAGGGCGTCGATGGCCGAGGCCGCGTCCCGCTTGGGCTCGGCATCGACGTTGGCCACGACCGGCACCTCGGGGTCCTTCGCGGGAAGCGCCCGGAGGAGGGGCGCGAGGCGCGCCTCGGCGGGGCGCATGAGAGCGCAATGAAACGGCGCGCTCACCGGCAGCGGGACGACCCGCTTGGCACCGAGCGCCCTGGCCCTCGCGCTCGCCCGCGCGACGGCGGCGCGCGTGCCCGCGATGACCACCTGTCCAGGCGCGTTCAGGTTCGCCGGACTCACGACCTCCCCCTCCGCCGCGTCCGCACAGGCCCGGGCCACCGCGGCGGCGTCGAGGCCGAGCACGGCGGCCATCGCGCCTTCGCCCACCGGCACGGCCTCCTGCATGAACCGTCCGCGCTCGCGCACGATCCGCAACGCGTCGGCGGCGCTGAAGGTCCCGGCCGACACGTGCGCCGAGTACTCGCCCAGACTGTGACCGGCCACCCACTGCGGCGCGAGTCCCCGCGAGCGCAGCAGCCGATCCACGGCCACGCTGACGGCCAGGATGGCCGGTTGGGTGTTCTCGGTCAACAGCAGCCGCTCCGCGGGGCCCTCGAAGCACAGTCGGGTGAGCGGCTCGCCGAGCGCCGCGTCGGCCGCTGCGAAGGCCTCGCGGCAGACGGGGAACGCCTCGGCGAGCGCGCGCCCCATACCGACTCTCTGCGATCCCTGGCCGGGGAACAGAAACGCGATCATGACCCTGGTCTCACGACCCCGGCCGCGACGCCCGGGGCCCGGGCGCCGCGCACAGGGCGGCCACCTCGCTGCCGAGGCGCTCGAGAAACCCCTCGGCGGCGAACCGGCTGGCGAGGGCGACGGCGTTGCGCACGGCCTTGGCCGACGAGCGCCCGTGCCCTACGACGCAGAGGCCGGCGACGCCGACGAGCGGCGCGCCGCCGTACTCGGAGTAGTCCACGCGCTTGCGGAAACGCCGGAACGCGCGGTGGGAGAGCAGGTAGCCGACCCGGGTCGTAAAGGTCCGCGACAGCTCCTCCCGCAGCAGGTGCTCGACGGTTTCCACCAGACCCTCGCTCACCTTGAGCGCCACGTTGCCGGTGAAGCCGTCGCAAACGATCACGTCCGCCTCGCCCGAATAGGCGTCGCGCGCCTCGAGATTGCCGATGAAGTTGAGCGGGCTCCCGCAGAGCAAGCGGTGCGCCTCGCGCGTCAAGTCGTTCCCTTTAGTCGCCTCCTCGCCGATCGAGAGCAACCCGACGCGCGGCTGCTCGATCCCCAGCGCGACCCGGGCGAACACCGTTCCCATGATGGCGAACTGGACGAGGTGCTGGGGCCGGCATTCCACCGTGGCGCCGGCATCGACGAGGACGGCTGGCCGGCGGCGGCGCGTGGGCACGGTCGTCGCGAGCGCGGGACGACCCACCCCGGGCAGCATGCCGAACGCGTTGTGCGCGGCCACCACGGTGGCGCCGGTGTGACCGGCACTGAAGAGGGCCGCTGCCTCGCCCCGCGCCACGAGGTCGGCCGCCACGCGGATCGAGGCACCGGGCCGGCGCCGGAGCGCCGGCGCGGGCGCCTCTCCCATCGCCACCACGTCGGGAGCATCGACGACGGCCACGTCGAGGCCGGCCGCGTCGTCGTGCCGCGCCAGCTCGCGCTCGACCAGCTCCCGGCGCCCGACGAGCACGACGCTACAGCCGAGATGCCGGGCGGCCGAAATCGCCCCGTCGACCACCTGGCGCGGCGCAAAGTCGCCGCCCATCGCGTCAACGGCGATGCGCATGGTCCGCCGCTCTCCGGGCACGCTGCCTCGGCCAGCTCCGTCAGACTTCCTCAACTTCCCGGACCTGGCGCCCTCGATAGTAGCCGCAATGCGGGCACACGCGGTGGGGGGGCCTCCGCTCGTGGCACTGCGGGCATTCGCCGAGCGGCACCGGCGCCAGCGCGTCGTGCGTCCGGCGCTTGGCGGTTCGCGCTTTGGAATGGCGGCGCTTGGGATTCGGCATACAGAGTCGCTAGTCCTTTCCGGGCGTCCGAAACCGAGCGAGCTCGCGCCACCGGGGGTCGACCCACCCGGCCGCGCAGCCGCAGGCCTCGTGGTTCCGGTTGGCCCCGCACTGAGGACACAACCCGAGGCAGTCTGGCCGGCAGAGCGGCTTCATCGGCAGCGCGAGGTAGAACTGCTCGCGCACGAGCTGACCGAGGTCGATGACGTCGTCCTGGTAGAAGGCCGTGCTGAGATCCTCCTCGGCCACCTCCAGCTCGCCCTCGCCGACATTGGCCGACTGCGGCAGGTACCGAAGGTCGAAGTCGCTCGCGACCGGCACGGGATACCGGTCGAGGCAGCGGCTGCAGACTAGGTCGAGCGTCGCGCGGACGCGTCCGACGAGCCGGTAGCGGTCGCGGTCCTTCGTGATGTCGAAGACCAGCGACACGTCGGTCCGGACGGTGAAGTCGTCGCCCGCATCGAACGCGGAACCGGGAAAGGCCCGCTCGACGTGGTCGAGCGGCTCTCGCATCTGGGTCAGGTCGTAGAGCATCGCAGCACGAGCCGCCCCGCCGGGCGGCCGAAACCGTCATTATACCATCGACTTACGCGACCCCCCGCAGCGCCCCCGGCGAGACAAGCCGCCCACGCACCCGCAGCCCGCGCCACTCGGCACAGGGCTGCCGAGGCCAGCGACACCGCGCCCCCCCGATGCCGCTGCGCCTCTCCGCTCCACCCTCGGCCAGCCAGCGCAGCAGGTTGCCGGGCTGCGGGCCCGGCTCGTCGACACAGGCGCCGCACCGCCCCTAGGCGGCGCGTTGAGCATAGGGTGTCAGGGCGCCCGCACCTCGACCCACGGCGACGGCACGAACAGCTCCTCGAAGAGCCGCACCGCGTACCGGTCGGTCATGCCGGCGAGAAAATCTCGCGCGGCCACGTCCACCCCTTCGGCGGCCACCACTCTGGGATCCAGAAACCGGTCCGGCTCTGCCCGCACCTTCTCCCACAGGCCGCCGAGGATGCCCGTCGCCTTGCTGAACTCGGCCGTGGCGACCTCGTTCTCGTAGACCCGCTCGAACAGGAAGGTCCGGAGGGCGAGCGTCGCGTCCAGGACCTCGGCGCCCATCCGCACCTCGTCCAGGCCGGCGGCGAGCGTCTCGGTCACGACGTCGCTGACCATCCGCCCGATGCGCGACGAGGTCGTGGCGCCGAGCACCGTCGTCGGTCCAGGCGGCAGCTCGTCCGCCTTCAGCACCCCGGCGCGCAGGGCGTCGTCGATGTCGTGGTTGACGTAGGCGATCAGGTCGGCCACGCGCGCCACCTGGCCCTCGAGCGTCGCCGCGCGGTCGGCCGCGTCCGCCGCGACGGGCAGCCCGGTCCGACCCTTGGAGTGACGCTGGATGCCGTCGCGCACTTCCCAGGTCAGATTCAGGCCGCGTCCTTCGTTCTCGAGGACATCCACGATCCGGAGGCTCTGCTCGCGGTGGTTGAAGCCGCCGGGCACCAGCCGGTCGAGCACGCGCTCGCCGGCGTGGCCGAACGGGGTGTGGCCCAGGTCGTGCGCGAGGGCGATCGCCTCGGTCAACTCCTCGTTCAGCCTGAGGACCTTGGCGATCGTGCGGGCGATCTGCGAAACCTCGAGGGTATGCGTGAGGCGCGTGCGGTAGTGGTCGCCCGCCGGCGCGAAGAAGACCTGCGTCTTGTGCTTCAGCCGCCGGAAGGCTTTGCAGTGGACGATGCGGTCGCGGTCCCGCTGGAAGGCGGGGCGAATCGGGTCCGGTTCCTCGGGCCGCAGGCGCCCGCGCGAGAGCCGGCTTTTCGCCGCCTGCGGCGCGAGCATCGCCTCTTCTCGAGCCTCGAGCTCCTCGCGGATCGTCGGGAACTGCGACCTAGACGACTCGGCCGACCCTCTGGTCACCGGAGCACCGCCTCGAGAAAGCTCGTGCCGTTCGCGAGCGGGCCGACCCCGAAGACTTCCGCCAGTGTCTGGCCCAGGTCCGCGAAGGTCGAGCGCACGCCCACGTCGACGCCGGGCGCGACGGGCGGGCCGGTCAGGAGCAGCGGCACGTACTCGCGCGAGTGGTCGGTGCTGGGCGTCGTCGGGTCGTTGCCGTGGTCAGCCGTGACGACGAGCAAGTCTCCCGCCCGGAGCTGCGGCAGCAGCGCCTGGAGCCGCCGGTCGAACCGCTCGAGGTTCGCGGCATAGCCGGCCACGTCGTTGCGGTGGCCGTACAGCGTGTCGAAGTCGACGAGGTTGGCGAAGATCAAGCCGCGGTCCACAGTCGCGACGGCGCGCTCGACTTCGTCCATGACGTGCTCGTCGTTTCTCGTGTGCACGGCCTCGGTGATCCCGCGTCCGGCGAAGAGGTCGTCGATCTTGCCGATGGCGACGACCGGCCATCGAGCGGCCTTCAGCCGGTCGAGCACCGTCTCGCCGGCGGGCGGCTGGGCGAAGTCGCGGCGTCTCGCGGTGTCGCGCCGGAACGCGCCCGGCGCACCGACGAACGGGCGCGCGATGACGCGGCCGACGCCCAGGCCCTCCACCGCCAGCTCGTAGGCGATCTCGCACATCCGGTAGAGCTCGGGCACCGGAACGACGTCTTCGTGGGCCGCGATTTGGAAGACGCTGTCAGCCGAGGTGTACACGATCGGGCACCCGGTTCGCAGGTGCTCGGCGCCCAGCGCCTCGATGATCGCCGTGCCGGAGGCGGGGAGGTTTCCGAGGGTCGCCCGGCCGATCCGGGCCTCGAAGGCGCGCACGAGATCCTCGGGGAACCCGCCGGGAAACACCGGGAACGCGCGGTCGAGCACGAGGCCCATCAGCTCCCAGTGCCCCGTCACCGAATCCTTACCCGGCGACGCCTCCGCCATCCGCCCGTAGGCGCCCGCCGGCACACCGCCGCCGTCGCCGCCGAGGCGCGCGACCCGACCGAGGCCGAGCGACCGCAGCGCCGGCACCTCGAGGGCCACCTTTGCCGCGACGTGGCCGATCGTGTCGCTGCCGTCGTCGCCGTACGCCGCCGCATCGGGCAAGGCGCCGACGCCGGCGCTGTCGATCACGATCACGATGGCCCGCTGGGGACGCGTCACAATCACGTGCGGCGCACACCTCGCTCGGCCAGGTGCCGTTCGACGGCGAGAACAGTCTCGAGACGCTCGCCTGCGCCGTGAACCCAGCGTAGATTAGGCTCTTTCCGGAACCAGATCAACTGGCGCCTGGCGTAGCGACGGTTCTCCTGTGCGATGAGGGCGCGGGTGGCGGCCTCGTCGCGCACGCCGTGGAGCAGCTCCAGCACCTGCCGATAGACCAGGCCGCCGAACGGCGGCGCCGACTCGGGAACGCCGCGCGCGAGCAGGCCGCGGACTTCCTCGACAATCCCCTGCGCGAACTGGCGCGCGACGCGCGCCTCGACGCGCCGCGACGTCTCGTCGGGGGGCAGACGCAGGGCGACGGCCACGACGTCGTAGTCGGGGAGCGGCGAGCGCGTCGCCGCGAAGTGCGCGGTGAGGGGTCGGCCGGTCAGGTAGAACACCTCCAGCGCGCGCACGATGCGCTTGGCGTCGCGCGGCCGGATGCGCGCCGCGGCGGTCGGGTCGACGCGCGCGAGGTGGCGGTGCAGGCGCTCGACGCCGTGGCGCGCCGCCAGCCCCATCAGGCGCGCGCGCAACTGCTCGTCTCGGCCGGGCCCCGGGAACAGTCCGCGCGTGAGGGCACGATAGTAGAGGCCGGAGCCGCCGACGAGGATCGGCAGGCGCCCCCGGGCGGTGACGCCGCGGATGGCCTCGGCGGCCTCGCCTGCGTAGCGCGCCGCGGAGTACACCTCGGTCGGCTCGGCCACGTCGACGAGATGGTGCGGGATGCCCCTTCGGGCCTCCACCGGCACCTTGTCGGTCCCGATATCGAACCCGCGATAGACGGCCGTCGAGTCGCAGCTGACGATCTCACCGCCCCACCGCTCGGCGAGCGCGAGCCCGAGCGCGCTCTTGCCCGTCGCGGTCGGCCCGACGATGGCGACAAGCGGGAACATCGCCCGGCGGTCACCAGGACCGGACCAGCCGCATGAGCACGAGGAGGACGACGAGCGTCACGAGCAGGATGAGTCCACGCTGCTCAACGCGGCTCGGCCACTTCATGGATCTCGACGCGCACGCGACGCGCTACGGCGGCGTCTCGTTGTAGTAGAAAGTCACCGTGAAGAACGCGCGATCGGCGGGATACTCCGGCGGCAAGGGCTGCGTCGGATTCGACGCCGCGAGCGCGTTGAACGCCGCGTGGGTAAAGGCCTCCACGGTGGACGGCTTGACGACCGTCAGGTCCGTGATCGTGCCGTCCCGGTGGACGAAAAACGTGATGACCACGTGGCCCCGGAGCGACATGGCCGCGTAGGGAATGAACCAGTTGCGCTTGACCTGGGCCACGAAGCGCCGGATCCAGGGCCCGAACTCGACCCCTTTGGTGTCGAACTGAATCGTCGACCCGAAGTCGGTCGCGCCGCCCTGGGGGTTGTTGAAGCTCTCGGGGACGTACCGCTCGATGTGGCGCAACGCCTCGGCCAGGGCCCCGGGCCGGAGGCCGCGCGGGCCCGGCGCACCAGACGGCGCAGGCGCGTAGCTCAAGCCACGGGGCGCCGTTTCCGCGGGAGCAGAGGCGGCCTCGCCGCCGGCCGCGGCGTGGCCGTCCCCGGCCGCCCGCCGATCGACGGGCTCGGCCGCCGTCCCGGGGGGGGCCGCGCTGGGCTTCTCGACCTCGACCCGTTCGGGCGAGTTGCCGCGGGTGAACGGCAGCGGGTTGGTCGGCCTCAGGGCCCGCTCGATCGTCTGCGCCAGGCGGTTGCGGTCGGACAGCTCCGGCTCGGGCGGCGGCTTCGCCGCTTCGAAGTCGGCTCGCGGCTGCACGAAGACGAACCGCCGCGCCCCGGCCTGCTCGCGCTCTCGCGCCAGCTCCATCGCCCGCAGGCGTGCCGCCTCGGCCCGCGCGATCGCCCGCTGCACGAATGGCAGCTCGGGCACGAACACGATCGCGAGCAACGCCACGGCGTGCCCGACGATCGACAAGAGCACTCCTTCGCGCCGCGAGATCGCGCGCTCGAGCGTCGGCGTCTCCGGGTGGGAGTCTTCGATCTCGAAGTACATCAGCGACTTGCTCGAATTATACACCTCGGGCCCGCCCGAGGCCGTGCCAGCCGGATCAGCCCAGTCGGGCGGGCACCACCCCAGTCGACGAGACGCTGGGCCCCGCGAGGCGAGTCCTGACCGCGCGGTAGAGGTACGCGATCCCGAAGGTGAGCGGCGTCGCCGCCACCTCTTCGAATCCGGTCGCGCGCAGAAGGGCCGTGAACGCCTCCGGCGAAGGGAAGACGCCGACCGACGCCGGCAAGTAGTCGTATGCGGTTCGGTGGCGCGAGACGAGTCGACCGAGCCGCGGCAGGACGTGGTGGAAGTACCAGAGGTAGAGCGGGCGCACTGCCTTGAGTCGGGGCAGGCCGAACTCCAGGATCACGAGCCGCGCGCCCGGCCGCAGCACCCGCGCGATCTCGCGACACGCGCGCACCGGGTCGGCCACGTTCCGGATGCCGAAGGCGACCATGGCGCCGTCGACCGACTCGTCGGCCGCCGGCAGGGCGAGCGCGTCGCCGCGCACGAGCGCCACGCGGCCGTCGAAGCCGCGCGCGCGAACCTTGGCCAGGCCGCGGGCGAGCATGGCGCCAGCGAAGTCGACGCCCAGGACGCGGCGGGCGCCGCCGGGCCGGCCGCGGACCGCCGCGAGGGCCAGGTCCGCGGTTCCGGTGCACACGTCGATCACCCGCTCGTGACCCCGAAGCTCGAGCGCGGCGACCGCCCGCGCGCGCCACCAGCGGTCCAGGCCAGCGCTCAGCAGATGATTGAGCAGGTCGTAGCGCCGCGCGATCGCGTCGAACATCCCGGCGATGCGGTCCGCGCGCTTGTCTTCCGGATCGACCCGAGGCGGGCTCATCCCTTCCACGGAGGAAACAACTCGTGCGGCAGGCCGAGCGCGCCGAGGATCTTGCCGGCCATGAAGTCCGCCAGGTCGTCGAGGGTCTTCGGCCCCTGGTAGAACGCCGGCATCGCCGGCATCACGACGGCACCCGCCTCCGCGCAGCGCGCGAGGTTGCGGAGCTGCGGCAGGCTCATGGGCGTCTCGCGCGGCACGACGACCAGAGGGCGCCGCTCCTTGAGCATGACGTCGGCGGCGCGTTCGACGAGCGTCCGCGACAGCCCGAGGGCGATGCCGGCCAGCGTCTTCATCGAGCAGGGCACCACCACCATGCCGTCGCACCGATGCGTGCCACTCGCGAGCGGGGCGCCCAGGTCGCGGTTGCTGTACACCGCGTACGAGCCGGCCCGGACGGCTTCGCCGTAGCGAACCGCCAGGTAGTCGCCCAGCCGGTCCACCGACGCCTCCTCGCCCAGCTCGTCCCTGAGCAGCCGACGGCCGAATTCGGTGAACACAACCTCGAGGTGACACCCGGCCTCGAGCAGCGCCGCCAGCGTCCGGACGGCGTAGATGGCGCCGCTCGCTCCGGTGACGCCCACGGCGAAGGTGCGGGGTCGCTCACGGGCCATAGACCGCCACCGCCGTCACCAGGCAGTACAGCACGCCCACGAAGCCGTTCAGATCGAACGCGCGCTTGACCTGGGAGAGGTCCTCGGCGGACACCAGGGACTGCTCGTAGGCCAGCAGCAGCGCCACGATCCCGACGCCCCCCAGGTACACGTTCCCCAGCGGCGCCACGAGCGCCAGCGCGGCGAGCGTCGCCACGGTGACGACATGCAGGCCGCGAGAGAGCCGCAACGCCGCTGCCACGCCGAACCGAGCTGGGATCGAGTGCAGCCCGTGAGCCCGGTCGAACTCCACATCCTGGCACGCATAGAGCACGTCGAACCCGCCCACCCACGTGCCGATCGCGATCGCCAGCAGCCACGGTTCCCACCCGGCGCGGCCTCCGGCGGCCAGCCATCCGCCCACCGGCGCCACCGCCATCGCGAGGCCGAGAAACAACTGCGTGAAGGCGGTGTATCGCTTGGCCAGCGAGTACCAGAACACGATCGCGAGGGCGAGGGGAGAGAGCGCCAGGCAGAGCGGGTCGAGCATCCCGGCGGCACCCACGAATCCCCCGGACGCGGCCGCGACGAACCACGCCGCTTCGCGACGCGACATCCGGCCCGACGGCAGCTCCCGCGACGCGGTGCGAGGATTGAGCGCATCGTACGGCGCGTCGACCAGCCGGTTGAACCCCATCGCGGCGCTGCGCGCCGCCACCATCGCCACGATGATCCACACCACGCGGGTCCACGGCACCGGCGCGTGCCGGGAGGCCAAGATCGCGCCGGTCAGCGCGAACGGCAGCGCGAAGACGGAATGGCTGAACCGAACGAACGAGGCGTAGAGTCGGAGCCGCGGCAGCATCTTCGGGTTCCAGGTTCAGGATTCCAGACTCCGGACTCGCGGTTCGGAGCCGCGATCAGGATCGTTCGGCGGCGCGACCCTCCGGCTCCACCCACGTCACCTGGTCCGGAACGATGCCGGAGACCAGGTATTCTTCCACATCTCGCACGCGGCTGGGAACGTCGACCGCGATGAGCTCCGCCCGCAAGCCGGGGGCAATCGCCCCGAGCTCGTCCCCGAACCCGAGGCAAACGGCGCCGTGGCGCGTGGCGCTCGCGATCAGCCTCCGGGCCGCGACGCGAGGCGCCAGACGCCGCAGCTCGGCCAGCTCCGCGAACAGGTTGAGGTCGCCGACGCTCGCCAGGCTGTCGGTCCCGAGCGCGACCCGCAGGCCCGAGGCATAGAACGCCTCGACCGGCGGCGGCCCGGCGCCGACCCACTGGTTGCTCCGCGGACACGTCACGAGGGTCACGTGACGCTCGCGCAGGCGCTCGAGGTCGGAGGCGCTCAACTGGACGCCGTGGACGACCAACAGGCGATCCGACAGCCAGCCGAGGCGGTCGAGGTACTCCACCGGGCCGCAGGCCGGCGGCGTCCACGCGGGATTCCACGCGTGCAGCGCATCGAGCAGCTCCCGCCACGGCCCACCCCCGTCCATCAGGAACTGCGTCTCCTCGGGCGACTCGCCCAGATGGACGCTGCACCGCAGCGTCGGGGGCGCCGCCGCCAGCCAGCGGCGCACGGCGGCGAAGAGCTCGGGGCTGACCGAGTACGGCGCGTGCACCGTCAGGCTGACGCGCAGGCGCGGCGAGACCGGCAGCGTTTCGAGGGCGGCGGCTGCCGCCCGGACGTACGCCTCGGCGTCGCGCAGCGCGAAGCCGATGAGCTCGTGGAAGACGAGGGCCCACAGCGGGCTCTCGACGAGCGGCCCCACGCTGGCGAGCGAGTTGCTGACGTCGCCGACGAGCGTCGTGCCCGCCCGCCGCGCGGCGGCGACCGCCGCCGCGATCGGCTCCGCGGGCGGCGGACCCACTCCGCGGGCGGCCAGCAGGTCGCACACCCAGGCGGGCATCGCTCGCGCCGGGGGGACGCGGCCCGCGAGGTGGGCCAGCTCGAGGTGCGTGTGCGCGTTGACCAGGCCGGGCAGCACCGCCCGCGACCCGAGGTCCCGCTCGATGCGCCCGGCCGCGCTCGGGTCGGGCGGCGCCCCGTCGCCCACCGCCACGATGCGGCCGTCGCGCACGAGCACCCACCCGTCGCGCACGGGCGGCGCCACGATGGGCAGCACCCACGCGGCGCGGTAGAGTTCTTCTCCGGCCGCCCGCGCCCGCGACACGCCCTCTACCGTCGGAAGGTTGCGCGTCGCTGCCTCTCGACCGCGCTGCGGGCAGGATAGCGCGCGAGCTCTGGCGGCGCGCTAACGTCGCCGGAGGCCCGGGCGACGGCGAGCTCGTGCATTCTGGGCACCGCGCGCTCGCGGAACACGGGATCGCCCAGGATCTCGTAATGCATGTTCCGCCGCTTCGGGATGAACCCGGCGTTTTCGATGGTACGGACGATCTCGACCTCGTCCATACAGTAGCTCGTACCGGCGGCGCGGACGACGTTCTCTTCGATCATGACGCTGCCCATGTCGTTGGCGCCGTACGCGAGGCTGAGCTGCCCGACCTTGCCCCCTTGCGTCACCCACGAGGCCTGCAGATTGTCGACGTTGTCGAGGACGAGGCGGGCCGCCGCGAGCGTGCGCAGGTAGTCGATCCCGGTCGCCTCGACGCCGCCGAGCTCGGTGTGCTCCGGCTGGTAGCTCCACGCGATGAAGGCGGTGAACCCGCCGGTCTCGTCCTGGAGGTCCCGGAGGCGCAGCAGGTGGTCGATGCGCTCGTCGGGCGTCTCGACGCTGCCGTACATCATGGTCGCGGTCGTGCGTAGGCCCGCTCGGTGGGCGTGGCGCATGACGTCGATCCACTCGTCGGCCGACGCCTTCGTGTAGCAGTTGAGGCGCTTGCGGACGCGGTCGACGAGGATTTCGGCCCCGCCGCCCGGGATGCTGTCCAGCCCGGCCGCGATCAGGCGATCGATCACCGCCGGAACCGCCAGCCGCGAGAGCCGCGCGAGGTGCAAGACCTCGGGCGGCGACAGCGCGTGGAGCCGCAGGCGCGGATACCGTGCCTTCACCGCCCGAAACAGATCTTCGTACCACTCGAGCGGCAGATCCGGGTTGTGTCCCCCTTGCAGGAGCAACTGCTCGCCGCCCAGCGCTACGGTCTCGTCGATCTTGCGGAACAGCGCCTCGAAGCCCAGCACGTAGCCCTCGGGCGACCCCACCGGGCGATAGAACGCGCAGAACTTGCAGCGCGCCACGCACACGTTCGTGTAGTTGACGTTCCGGTCGATGATGTACGTGACGATGCGATCGGGGTGCTTGCGCGCACGCACGAGGTCCGCGAGGCGCCCGAGCCACGACGTCGGCGCCGTGGCGTACAGCTCGATCGCCTCGTCGCGCGTCAGGCGCTCGCCGCGGACGACCTTGTCGGCGATGGCCGTCAGGCTCATGGACTCAGTAGCATCGCACGGGGCCGGCCGCGGGCGCCAGCCCCAGCTCCGCGCTCAGGCGCAAGAACGCCTCCAGCCCCGCGAGGGCCTCCGCGTCCAGGTCGTACCGCATGTTCCGCCGCAGGTAGTCCCGGCCGATGGCGGCCCGCCTGGCGTCGCCGGCCGCATGGACCGCGGCGACCTCGTCGGCGTGCGCCACGCCGGCGTCCCGCGCAGCCTGCAGCGCGGCGACGTCCGCGGCACTGGCCGCGCCGGCCCGGCCCACCCACGCCGCCCAGACGAACGGCAGACCGGTCATCTCTGTCCAGACGTCGCCCAGATCCACCTTCTCGTAGCCCGCGGCGGCGTGGTCCAGAAAAAGCGCCGCATCCCCGATGAGCAGCGCCGCGTCGCACCGGGCCAGCATCGCCTCGGGCGACGGCGCCATGGGGATCCACGCAGGGCGAATCCGGTAGTGCCGGGCGCAGAGCACCTGCAGCAAGGCCACCGAGGTCCGCGAACTGCTGTCGACCGCGATCGTCCGCGCCTCCGGAAGCGGAAGCGAGGGCCGCGTGAAGACCGCCACGGAGGCCACGGGCCCCTTCGACGCGATGGCCACGCCAGGCACCATCGCGTAGTTCTCGCCGCGCGCGTACTCGATCGACGGCATCAGGCCCAGGTCGACCGCCCCGTCGCGGACGAGCGCGGCACACACCGACGGCGGGTCGAACCGCACCGCGAAGCGATCGGGCCACCGATCCAGCCCGTAGACGAGCGGGCGGGCGTTCAGATAGCAGACCGCCCCCAGCGCGAGCCGCCTCATGCCGTCACCACGTCGAATCGCCCGTCGCGCTCGACGGGCTCGAGCCACGCGGCCCGGATGTGGCGCACAACCTCCTCCCGCGACGCCCGGCGCGGGCCGAGCTCGGGGCGGTCGACCGGCGAGACGCCGTCCAGGTCGTCGGCGCCGAAGATCAGGGCCACCTGGGCGAGCTTCGGGCCGTAGAGGGTCCAGTCCACCTGAATCGACTCGACGTTGTCGACGACCAAGCGCGCGAGCGCCACCTGCTTCACGTCGTCGTAGCCCGTCGTCGGCTGCGCCGGGTCGATGACCCGGGCGAGCGGCGCGAAGACCCGCAGCGCGCCGGTCGCGCGCTGGATCTCCCTGACGCGCCCGATGAGCCCGAGGCGCGCCTCGACCGACGTCGACGAGTCGACCCGCGCCACCGTCGCCCGCGGCGCGTGGAGGCCGCCGCGCACGACGGCCTCGACCGCGGCGGCGGGGTGGTCGAGCCGATCGACCGGCACCTCCGCCACGGCCTCGAGGCCCGCCTCGCGCAGGTGGCGCGCCACGGCCTCGAGGGAGATTCGCGCGGCGCGGCCGAGCATGACGAGGTCGTCGAGGGCGAAGCCCGTGAGCGGCCGTCCGCCAGCCACCCGCGCGAGTGCGCGGACCACCGACACCGTCCCGTCCACGCTCGTCGGCCGGCCGACGAGCCGCACCTCGCGCGCGGCCTCGGGCACGGCGTCGGGCGGGGCCGGCAGTGGCCCGTCGACTCGCACGTCGAGCACGCGGACGAACGTGGTTCGCGCCCCGTGGCGCCGGCGCCGGACCTCGTCGGCGATCGTCCCGAGCGCGATGAGGTCGGGCGACGCCCAGAGCGCCGCGGCGTCCGCGTCGCCGATGGGGTGGCCCGAGGCCAGGTCCGCGCGGACCTTCTCGAACAACGTCGTCACGCCCGTTCCCCCGGCGCCCCGGGCCGGCCGGGCAGAGCGAGGCGCGCCCAGATTTCCGCCGCGCGCCTGGCGGCGGCCTCGGTGGTGCGGATCCGGCGCGGCCACTCGCGCCGGAACCCTTCCGAGGCCCACTTGCGCGTCGCGTCGACCCCCAGCTTACTCCCGTAGGCCGGCAGATCCGAGGCGTTCTCCAGGTCGTCCATCGGGCCGCGGGTGAACACGAGGTCGCGCTCGGGGTCGATGTGCGTCCCGACGATCCAGGCAACCTCGGCCTCGTTGTGCACGTCCACATCCTTGTCCACGACGACGATGATTTTCGAGAACATCAACTGCCCGAGGCCCCAGAACGCGTTCATGATCTTGCGCGCGTGCCCCGGATAGCGCTTGTCGATCGAGACGATGACCAGGTTGTGAAAGATCCCGGCCGCCGGGAAGTGCATGTCGACGATCTCGGGCAGCGTCTTGCGAATGAGCGGCAGGAAGATGCGCTCGCTCGCCTTGCCGAGATAGTAGTCCTCCATCGGCGGCACGCCCACGACCGTCGTGAGATACGTGGGGCGGCGCCGTCGCGTGATGCACGTCACGTGGAAGACCGGGAAGTCGTCGGGCAGCGAGTAGAAACCCGTGTGGTCGCCGAACGGTCCCTCGCGCCGGCGCTCGCCCGGTTCGACGTAGCCCTCGAGCACGATGTGGGCGCTCGCGGGCACTTCCAGGTCCACCGTCACGCCCCGCACCAGGTCGACGCGCTCCCGCCGCAGGAACCCCGCGAGGAGCAGCTCGTCGAGCCCCTCCGGGACCGGCGCCGTGGCGGCGTAGGCCAACACCGGGTCCGGGCTGAGCGCCACGGCGACCTCGAGACGGCGGCCGAGCCGCTCGGCGACGCGGTAGTGCTGGGCCCCGCCCTTGTGCTGCTGCCAGTGCATGCCGGTCGTCCGGCCATCGTACACCTGCATCCGATAGGTCCCCACGTTGCGCGTGCCGGTCTCCGGGTCCGTCGTGATGACGATCGGAAAGGTGATGTAGCGCCCGCCGTCCTCCGGCCAGCAGCGGAGAATCGGCAGCTCGTCGAGGGTGGCCGATTCGCTCACGACTTCCTGGCACGGAGCGTCCTTGACGACGCGCGGCATCAGGTCCTTGAGCCGGCCGAGCAGGGGCAGCATCTTCACGGCGTCGAGCCAGCCGCTCGGCGCCCTGGGGGTCAGCAACTCGTCGAGATCCCGCGCGACCTCGTCGAGCGAGGCGACTCCGAGCGCCAGGCACATCCGCTCGAGCGACCCGAAGACGTTGGTAGCGACCGGGATGTCGAAGCCGGTCGGCCGCTCGAAGAGCAGCGCCGGTCCGCCGCCGGGCGACTTGGCGGCCCGGTCGGTCACGGCGCAAATCTCGAGGTCCGGGCTCACCGCTTCGGCCACGCGCACGAGCTCGCGCCTGGCCTCGAGCGCCCCGAGGAACTCGGCCAGATCGTCGAACATCGATCCCCCTTCCGCCCTCAGGAGTCCGGGTGCCCGGCCACCGCCTGGTCGCGGCGCATGTCCGCCGCGATCCGTTCGGCCAGGGCGAGCGCGCGCCGGCCGTCAGCGCCGCCGACGAGCGGCGCCCGGCGCTCGCGCGCGGCCGCGACGAAATCGGCCAGCTCGAGCGCGAGCGGCTCGGCGCGCGCGACGGGCACCTTGCCGCCCTCGATGCGCGGGCGCGGCCCGTCGGTCCGCACGAGGCGCCACGCCTCCACCTCCTGGGCCGCGTAGTCCACCGACAGGTAGGTGTCGGGCTGGAAAAACCGAATCTTGCGCATCCGGTCGCGGCTGATCCGGCTCGCCGTCACGTTGGCGACGCACCCCGACGCGAACCGCAGCCGCGCGTTGGCGATGTCGTAGCGGTCGGTGAGCACGGGCACGCCCACGGCGTCGACGGCGATCGGCTCGGACCGCACCACCGACAGGATCACGTCGAGGTCGTGGATCATGACGTCGAACACCACGTCGACGTCGAGACTCCGCGCGGGAAAGCCGCTCAACCGGTGCACCTCGATGAAGCGCGGCGTCGTGACGAGCGGCACCGCGGTGCGGACCGCCGGGTTGAAGCGTTCCGTGTGCCCGACGCCCAGCACCGCCCCGGACGCCCTCGCCGCCGCCACCAGGGCGTCGGCCTCCGCCACCGACGCGGCCATTGGTTTCTCCACGAGCACGGCCACCCCGCGTTCGAGAAACAGCCGGGCGACCTCGGCGTGCGCGGAGGTGGGCACGGCGATCGTGACGGCGTCGACCTCGTCGAGCACCGCGCGCGCGTCGGTGCACGCGCGCGCTCCGCTCTCCCGCGCCACCTCCGCTGCCCGCGCCGCGATGAGGTCCACCACGGCGACGAGCCGGACGCCGGCGAGCCGGCTCAGGATCCGGGCGTGATGGCGGCCGACGTGGCCGACCCCGATGACCGCCAGTCTGAGCGGCGTCATGGGGCGCCGCCCTCCGGGCGCGGCGCGGCGCGCGCGGCCTCGAGGGGCCGGCCCACGACGGCGACGCCGGCGGCGTCGGCCGCCCGGACGAATGCCTCGCCGTCGAGAATCAGGGTGCGGCCGGCGTCGATCGACAGCGCCGTGGCGCCGGCTCGGCTCATCGCGTCGATCGTCCGGACGCCGACCACCGGCACGTCGAACCGCATGTCCTGACGAGGCTTGGCGACTTTGACCACGCGGGTGCCCGGACCCGCCAGGCGGCCTGCCCGCTCGATGGTGGCGTCGGTGCCCTCCATCGCTTCCACGGCCACGACGGCGCGGTCCTTGACGACGACCGTCTGGCCGATGTCGAGGCCGGCGATCGCGTCAGCCATCCGGTAGCCGAAGGCGAAGTCGGCGGCCTCGTCTTCGGTGGGCCGCCGGGCGGTCAACCACCCCGGGGCCGCCATGAGCGGCGCGAGAAACACCGTGGAGTCGAGCAGTCGGATGCCGTGCGCCTGCAGCACGTCGGCGATCGCCGCGATCAGGGCGTCGGTGTGCTTGGCGCGCAGGCGGGCGAGCGCCGACAGGAGGGCGAGGTCGGGCACGACGTCGGCGAAGAGCTTCGTGTGCTTGACCTGGCCCGCCATGATTGCGTCGGCGGCCCCCGCGCGCCGCAGGATATCGATGCACCGGCCGAGCTGGCCGAGCGACACCCAGTGCAGGTCCGCTCCACCCGCGCGGGCCGCCGCCTCGAGGTCCGGTGCGGCTTCTTCGCGGATGGCCACGACCGTGACGTCGTGCCCGAGCCGGCGCGCGGCGTCGAGTACTAGGAAGGGGAACCGCCCGTTGCCGGCGATGAGGCCGATGCGCGCCATTTCGAATGCCCTAGTCGTCGGCCACCAGCTCCTCGACCCGCCGCGCCGGCCGGCGCAGGATCACGCCGCGTTTCGAACTCCGGATGAACGCCACCAGGTAGTCGACCTCCGCGCACTGGACCGCCGGGTCGCTCTCGATCCGCTCGAGGGCGCGGGTGGTGTTGAGCTGGAGCAGGTACCGGAAGGCCTGCTTCAGCTTGGCGATCGTCTCGGGGTCGAAGCCGCGGCGCACGAGCCCGATCGTGTTCACGCCGAAGATGCGCGCCCGGTTGCCGACGGTCTTGGCGAACGGCAGCGCGTCCTTGGTGACCACCGAGTACCCGCCGATGAACGCGTGGCGGCCGACACGGCAGAACTGGTGCACGCCGGAGAACGCGCCGATCGTCGCGAAGTCGTCGACGAGCACGTGCCCGGCCAGCGTGGCGGCGTTGGCGAAGATCGTCTCGTCGCCGATGAGGCAATCGTGCGCCACGTGGGCGTAGGCCATGAAGAAGTTGCGGTCGCCGATGCGCGTCACCCCGCCACCCCCCCGCGTGCCCCGGTGGATCGTCACGAACTCGCGAAACACGTTCCGCCGGCCGATGACGAGCCGCGTCTCCTCGCCCTTGAACTTGAGGTCCTGCGGGATGAGCCCGAACGACCCGAAGGGAAAGATCTCGGTGTCGTCGCCGATCTCGGTCCACCCGTCGATGACCGTCGACGCCCCGATGCGGCACCGCGCGCCGATCTTCACGCGCTCGCCGATGACGACGTGGGGGCCCACGACCGTGCCGTCGCCGACTTCCGCCCGTGGGTGCACCCGGGCGGTCGGGTCGATCGTCACGCCGTCGCCCACGACCGACATCAGCAGGCTGGCCTCAGCCACCACGGCGTCGTTCACCCGCGCGACGCCGTGCACCCGGACGAGCGCGCCGTGCCGTCGGTCCAGCGTCACCTCGAGGCGCAGCCGATCGCCGGGCACGACCTGGCGGCGGAATTTCGCCTGGTCGACGCCGCAGAGCCGCGTGCGCCCGGCGAGGTGCGGGCCCTCGCGCTCGACGAGCAGCAGCGTGGCCGCCTGGGCGAACGCCTCGATCATGAGCACGCCCGGCATCAGGGGCGCGCCCGGGAAATGGCCCTGGAAGAACTCCTCGTTGACCGTGACGTTCTTGACGGCGACCAGGCGCCGGCCCGGCTCGTGCTCCGTCACCGCGTCCACGAGCAGCGACGGATACCGGTAGCAGAGCCGGTCGAGCGCCTCCGGAATCGTCGACACGGCGTGCCTACGGCTCGCGCGGCCCCGGCCCCTTGACCTTCGCGCCGGCCGCCGTCGCGGCGTCGAGCTCCTTGATGACCACCTCGGTCAGATCGAGGCCCGTGTCGGCCCAGACGAGGCCCGAGTCCGCCACGCTGAACAGCATGTGCAGCCCGCGCGCGGCCGCCACCTTCGCGAGGATCGGCTCGAGCTGCTTCTGAAACTCCTGCTGCAGCTCCTGCTGGAGCTCCTGCACCTCCGCCTGGGCGTTCTGCGTGAGGAACTGCAGCTCGCGCGTCATCCGGTCGATGTCCTTCTCGAGCTGCGAGCGCGCCGCGTCGGCCAGCACCGTGGCCTGCGTCTGCAGCTTCTGTTGCGCCGCCTGCAGCGCCTTCTGCTTCTCCGCCAGCTCCGCGTTCTTCTTGTCCTGGAGCTCCTTGATGCGCGCGCTGAACGCCTTGCCCTGCGCCGAGTTGGTCGCCACCGCCTGGATGTTCACGTAGGCGACCTTCGCCCCCTCGGGAAACGGCCGCGGCGGCGCCGGCGCCGCCTGCGGTGCCGGCGCCTGCGGCGGAGGCGTCTGCGGCGGCGTCTGGGCCAGGCTGGCCCCGACCGTGAGCACGCTGAACATCGCCGTCACACTACCCAGTCGTCTCATGCTCGTGTACACCTTTCCGAAAAGAACAGGCTCGTTGCGCCCCGCGCGCCCACCCGGCGGGCCACTCGTCCCCGCTGACGCTGGCCGCGCCATCCGGCGCCCCAGTCCGCTCTGGGCGGCCACCCGGCCTCCGGCTCGCCCGCGCCGTCCGCCCCGCGAGTGGGCTACACTAGACGGCATGGCGCGAACCCTTCATGGTATCTTATCGGCCGCCGCGCTCGCCGGCGCCCTCTGGGCGTGCGACAATGGCACCCCGGCCAGCCCGACGAGCCCGACCACCGCGACGACGCCCTCCACGGCGACCGAAACCTTCGAAGGCACGCTCGCGCCGAACGGCGGCCGGACGTTTTCCTTCACGGCCAACGCCGCCGGCACCGTCACCGCCACCCTCACGAGCATCGAGCCCAACGGCGCGGTGACCGTCGGCCTCGCGCTTGGGACATGGAACGGCACGACGTGTCAGATCGTACTGGCGAACGACAACGCGGTTCAAGGGACCGTCGTGACCGGGGCGGTGTCGAGCGCTGGCCCGCTGTGCGTCCGGGTGTACGACGCCGCGGGCACGCTCGGCGGCAGCATCTCCTTCGTCGTCACCGTCGTTCACCCGTAACCGACGCGGGTCCGCGCGCCGGCCGGGGCCGGACTCACGCAGGCGTCCGAGCGTCCGCTCAGAAGGTCGTGCCCACGGCGAAGCGGAACGTGAACGCTTTCTGCGGCTGCCCGTTGTTGTCGAAGATGCCGCCCCGCTGCGGATTGTACGCGAAGATCAACCGGAACGGCACGTTCAGGACCGGCATGAAGAACCGGACCTCGAGCCCGGTCGACGTCTTGAACGCGCTGCGGTAGCCGACCACGACCGTCTTTGGCTCGGCGGGTGCGACGAGCGGGTCGCGGAGCGTGACCGTGGCGAACGGGTCATAGAGCACCGGCGAGGCGGGCGGGACCACCTCCAGGATCGGCTCCTTAAACCCGAAGCGCTCGCCGAAATCGCGCACCTGACCGGCGTCGTAGAAGGCCACGAGCCGCACTGGCCCGCCGATGCTGAACATGTACTCGGCGTTGAACAGCAGACTCTTGTTGCCGCCGATGATAAACCCCGAGGTCGGGTCGCGCGGCCCGATGGTCCGGATGTCGAACCCCCGGATCGAGTACTCGCCACCGAGCCACAGCCGCTCGAAGATGGGCACGCTCGACCCGCTGTACGGCCGCAGGTACTCCACGAGGGCCCGCAGGCCGAGCGAGAGCCGGCGGGTCTGCTGCAGGTACCACACGGCCTCGAGCCGCGGCTTCAGGAACTTCGTGTTGCCGCCGAGGCCGGCGATGTCCACGGCGGCCGTGAAGCGGCGCCCGGTCGACGGGAAGATCGGCTGGTCGACGGTGTTGAAGACGTAGCTGGGCGTGATCTTGCTGACCGTGCGGCGGCCGCCCTGCCCGATGAGCAAGGCGTCGTAGAGGAACGGATTGGCGAGCCCGGGCTGGAGGTACTGCTGGTAGAGCGGGTCGATGTCCTTAATCCGGGCCTGCTCGTAGCTGTAGGTCGTGAACAGCCGCCCGAAATCGGACACCGGGAAGCCGAACATCAGGTTGCCGCCCTTCGATGCCTCGGTGAACTGGCCGTAATAGTGCAGCTCGCGGTTGTAGAGGTCGACCCCCCCTGTGATATTGCGCTCGAAGAGGAAGGGCTCCGTGAAGGCGAGCTGGTAGTTCTTGGCCCGCGCCCCCGCCTGCACGACGACGGAGAAGGTCTCGCCGCGGCCCAGGAAGTTGGAGGTCTGGAAGGAGAGCTGGCCGAAGAAGCCCTCCCACTGCGACACGCCCGCGCCGAAGGTGATCTGGTTGCGGTTCTGTTCCTCGAGCTTCAACGTAACGTCGACCTTGTTCTCCTGGTTGGGCGTCTTATCCACCTTGATGGCGTCGCCCTCGAGCTGCTTGAAGTAGCCGAGCTGGTTGAGCCGCCGGATGCTGTACTTGAGCGCCTCGGTGTTGAAGATGCCGCCCTCGTAGAGTCGCATCTCGCGCCGGATGACCGTGTCGTGCGTCGTCGTGTTGCCCACGAAGGTGATGCGGTTGACGAAGTACTGCTTCCCCTCCTGCATCCGGAGCGTGACGTCGACAACCGGCGCCCCCCCGACGACGGCAGGTTGCTCCTTGGTCGCTTTCGCTGGGTCGCGCGGCACCAGGTCCGGGTAACCCGTGAACTCGAAGAACCCCGCCGCCCCGTAGACCTCGCGCGCCTTCTCGAACCCCTTCCGGACCGGCTTCTCGCTGTAGAACTTGCCAGGCTTCAGCTTGAACAGCCCGCGCAGGGCCTCGGTCTTCACCACCTCGTTGCCCGCCACCGTGACCTCGCCGATGCGGTAGCGGTCACCCTCGCGCACGGGGATCCGGAGCTCCACCCAGCGCGTCTTGGCGTCGGTCGAGTCCTCGAGAACCTTCAGCTCGGGGTTACCCACCTGCGCTTGGATATACCCCTTGTTTCGGTAGTACTCGACGACCTTCTCCGCATCCTCGGCGTACTTCGCCTCCTGAAAGGTTCCCCGGCCCGTGATGAACGACAGCATCCACTGCGGCTTGTTCTCCTTCATCTGGCGCCGCAGCGCGCGGTCGCTCACCGCGCGGTTGCCCACGAAGTCGATGCGCCGAATCCTCACCTTCGGACCCTCGTCGATGAGGAAGCTCAGGTGCACCAGCTTGGGGCCACCCGCCACTTCGCGGACCTGGGGCTTGACCTCGGCGTACTGATAACCTTTCTCCGCGTACAGCTCGCGCACAATGCCCGCCACGCGCCGGACGAGGCCCGGGTCGATGAAGGAATCCAGCCGGATGACGGCGTTCTTCTCCCGGAGCTTCTCCTCGATCTTCGTCACCTCCACCTGCTTCGAACCGACGTAGTCGACGATCTTGACGCGCTGGCGCTCCTCCATGTTGTAGGCGACCAGCTTGCCGATCACCCCGTTGGGAAACCGGTAATCGGTCACCTCGACCCACAGGTTATCGAGGAAGTTTGTGTTCCACAGCCGCCTGAAGTCCTCGAGGATCGTCTCCTCCGTCTTCTCGTCGTACGGCACCCAGACGTCGGCCGACGGGCGGCTCGGCCGCAGGTGGATGTAATAGAGGTAGGTCTGAGCGTCGATGACCGACGCCCCGCCCTGGGTCGGGAAGCAGGCGCCGAGCAGATAGACCACCGGGCCCGAGCCGGCGGGCGGGAGCTTGGCCGGCGGCGGCGCCTGTTGGCCGCACAGCACGGCCGGCGGGGCCTGCGGCTCCGGCGCCGCCTGGCCCGCCGCGGTCTGCTCCGCCTCGACGACCGCAGGCACCGGGCCGGGTCCCGCCGCCGTCGGCTGGGCCTCGACGGACCCGGCGACCACGGCCGCGGCGACGAGCGCCCCCACGAGCGCGCGCGAGAATCTGGCCTCTGTGACCACGGCCTCGTCCCTCGACCACACCCCGGCAGCGGCCACCGCCGGGTCGGACACCTTCACGGCGTTTAGACGGCGGCCACCAGAACCCGGCCGGGCTCGGCTGCCGCCGCCACCCGGTACTTGAGCGTGCCCTGATCCAGGTAGACCTCGATGTCCCCGGTCCGCAGATGACCTCGGATGAGCTCCTCGGAGAGCGGATCCTCGATGTAGCGCTGGATCGCCCGCCGCAGGGGTCGGGCGCCGTACGACCGGTCCTGACACGTCCGCTCGATGATCCAGTCGATGACGCCAGGCGTCAGGGCGACGTGCAGCCGCCGGTCGGCCAAGTGCCCGTTGAGCTGGTCGACGAGCAACTGCGTGATCTTGCGCAGGTCGTCGTCGGTCAGGGCTTCGAAGACGATGATCTCGTCGATACGGTTGACGAACTCCGGGTTGAACGTGCGCTTGACCTCGGCGAGCACCATGTCGGAGACGCTCTTGTGAATCTCGCGGGCGTCGGTGGTCTGGAACCCGAGCGACGACCGTTTCTGGATGAAGCGCGCGCCGATGTTCGACGTCATGATGACGATCGTGTTCTTGAAGTTGACGCGGTTCCCCAGGCCGTCGGTGAGGTGCCCGTCCTCGAAGACCTGCAGCAGGATGTTGAACAGATCCGGGTGCGCCTTCTCGATCTCGTCGAGGAGGATGACCGAGTACGGGCTACGCTTCACCTTCTCGGTGAGCTGGCCGCCTTCCTCGTGCCCCACATAGCCGGGCGGGGAGCCGATCAGCTTCGACACCGAGTGCTTCTCCATGTACTCGGACATGTCGAAGCGGATGAGCGCGTTGTCGCTGCCGAAGAGGAAGTTGGCCAGGGCGCGCGCCAGCTCGGTCTTGCCCACGCCGGTCGGCCCGAGGAAGATGAAGCTGCCGACGGGCCGGTTGGGCGACTTTAGGCCGGCCCGCGAGCGCCGAATGGCCCGCGCCACCGCCGAGATCGCCTTGTCCTGGCTCACGACGCGCTTGTGCAGCTCCTCTTCCATGCGGAGCAGCTTGTCGCTCTCGTCCTGGCTGATCGACGTGATCGGGATACCGGTCCACTTCGACACCACCTCGTCGATGTCGGGCTTGCCGACGACCACGCGGCGGCCGCTCGTCCTGACGTCGAACTTCTCGCGCACGAACTGCAGGTTCTCGCGGGCCAGCACCTCTTGCTCGCGGAAGAACTGCGCGCGCTCGAAGTCCTTCTGGGACACGGCGCTCTCCATCTGCTCCACCGCCAGCCGGATGCTGCGGTTGATCTCGCCGAACTCCTCGCTGTAGCCCGCCTCGCGCAGCTTCGCCCGCGCCCCCGCTTCATCGATGAGGTCGATCGCCTTGTCCGGGAGAAAGCGATCGGTGACGTAGCGGCTCGACTGGTAGACGGCGGCCTCGAGCGCCTCCGGCGTGTACTCGACGTGGTGAAACGCCTCGTAGCGGTCCTTGACGCCGGCGAGCACCTCGATCGCCTCGCGCTCGGTGGGCGGGTCCACCTTGATCGCCTGGAAGCGGCGCTCGAGCGACCGGTCCTTCTCGATGTACTTCCGGTACTCGGCTGGCGTCGTGGCGCCGATGCACCGAATCTCCCCGCGCGAGAGTGCCGGCTTGAGGATGTTGGCGGCGTCGAGGGACCCTTCGGCCGACCCCGCGCCGACCAGCGTGTGGAGCTCGTCGATGAACACGATGATGTTCGGGTTGTCGACGAGCTCCTTCATGATGGCCTTCAAGCGCTCCTCGAACTGCCCCCGGTACTTCGTCCCCGCCACGATGAGCGAGATGTCGAGCGCCAGAATGCGCTTGTCGGCCAGAAAGTGCGGCACGTCGCCGCAGACGATCTTCTGCGCCAGGCCCTCGACGATCGCCGTCTTGCCTACGCCGGGCTCGCCGATGAGCACGGCGTTGTTCTTCGTCCGCCGGCACAGCACCTGCTGGACGCGCTCGAGCTCGGCCTGCCGCCCCACGAGCGGGTCGAGCTGGTTCCGCATGGCCGCTTCGGTCAGGTCCCGGCTGAACTCCGAGAGCAGCGGCGTCTCCTTCACCCGCGTCAGCGTCGTCTTCTCGTTGAGAAGCTGCACGATGTCCTCGCGGACCGTGTTGAGCCGCATCCCCTTCTCCATCAGGATGCTCGCCGCGACGGACCGCTCCTCGCGCAGAATGCCCAGCAGCAGGTGCTCGGTGCCGATGTAGTTGTGCAGCAGCCGATCCGCCTCCTCCGCCGCGTACTGCAGCACGCGCTTCGTCTCGGCCGAAAAGGGGATCTCGACCGAAGTCGAGACCTTCTCGCGAAACACCGTGCGGCCTTCGATCTCCTTGCGGATGCTCTCGAGCGAGAGGTGCGAGCGGGCGAAGAGCCGGCTCGTCAAGCCCTTGCCTTCGCGGATCAACCCCAGCAAGAGGTGCTCGGTCTCGATCGAGATACTGCCCAGCTGACTCGCTTCGTACCGAGCGAAGAAGAGAACACGCCGCGCGCGCTCCGTGTACCGTTCGAACATCCGAGCTGACCTTGGTGAAACCTGGCGCCCCTCCGCGCATTATACGGCAGGGGGCAGCGACCGGCCAACCCGGTCGCACCTCCAACTCGCCCCCGCCCCGACGGTTAGACGAGCGCCGCGCGAAGCGCGACGGGCCCGGGCACCCTCTGGCAGATGCCCGAAGCCCGCGCGGTCCTGCGCGAGTTTGGCGCACGACACAGGTCGTGCGGCGCCGCAGACCGCCACGGGCGACTCAGGCGGCCTCGAGCACCCCTTCGTGGAGCCGGAGGACGCGGTCGCACGAGGCCGCGAGGCGTGGATTGTGCGTGGCGATGATCGAGGTGAGCTGGTGCTCGCGGTGCATCTCGCGAATCAGATCGTGCAGGTCCTCGGCGGTGTGCTCGTCGAGGTCGCCCGTGGGCTCGTCGGCGAGCAGCACCGACGGGTGCATGGCGAGCGCTCGGGCCATCGCCACGCGCTGCTGCTCGCCGCCCGAGAGCATGCCCGGCCGGTGCGTCAGACGGTCGGCCAGTCCGACCCGGCGCAGCAGGCTCTCGGCGCGCGCGCGGCGCTCCGAGGCCGCGACGCTCGCGATGCGCAGCGGCATCTCGGCGTTCTCGAGGGCGGTGAACTCGGGCAGCAGGTGGTGGAACTGGAACACGAAGCCGACCTCGCGGTTGCGGAACGCCACGAGGTCGGCCTCGGCCAGCGCGCCGATCTCCATGTCGCCGATCCGGACCGTCCCCGACTCGAAGCGGTCGAGCCCGCCGAGCACGTGCAAGAGAGTGCTCTTGCCGACGCCCGAGGCCCCGATGATGGCGAGCATCTCCCCCTTGTCGACCGTCAGGTCGAGGCCGCGCAAGACGGCGAGCTCGCGCCCTGCCACCCAGTAGGACTTGTGGAGGTCGCGGACCTCGATGAACGGCATCGGGACCTCACTCCCAGCGTAGCGCCTGGGCCGGGTCGAGGCGCGAGGCTTGCCGCGACGGGTAGATCGTGGCGACCAGGCAGATGAGCACGGCCACGGCCACGACGATGGCGAAGTCACGCCCTTCGAGCTTGAACGGCACGTACGAGAGCTGGTAGACGTCGCTCGGCACGCGGATGAGCTGGTAGCGGTCGAGCACCTGGATCGCCGAGAGGCCCAACACCGAGCCGAGGACCGTCCCGACCAGCCCGATGATGAACCCCTGCAGCACGAAGATGTTGCGGATCTTGCCCGCCGAACACCCCATCGTCTTCAGGATCGCGATGTCGCGGTGTTTTTCCATGACCAGGAGCACGAGCGACGCCACGATGTTGAGCGCCGCGACCATGACGATGAGGCCGATCGTGATGGCAATCGCGTACTTCTCGAGCCAGAGCGCGGAGAAGAGCGAGCGGTTGAGCTGGGCCCAGTCCTGCGTGAAGTACGCCGGGCCGAGGCGTTCTGGAATCGACGCGGCGATCCGCGGCGCCTGCCACAGGTCGTCGACGCGCAGCTCGATGAAGTCGACAGCCTGGCGCCGGAAGAGCCGGCGCGCGGTCTCCAGCGAGACGAAGCCGTAGGCGGAATCGAACTCGAACAGACCCAGGGCGAACGTGCCGATGACCTCGACGAGCCGCTGGCGCGGCACCAGGCCCATCGGCGTCAACGTACCCTCGGCCGTCACGATCGTGAGGACCTCGCCGGCCTGGACGCCAAGCTGCCGCGCTAGGTCCTGGCCGATCACGATGCCGTCGCGCGCCCGGGGCCACCCGAGGCCGGCCAGGCTGCCCGACCGCATGGCGCGCCCGATGTCGGTGACCTGCGTTTCGAGGTCCGGGTCGATGCCCTTCAGCGTGATGAACGCCTGGCCGTGCTCGCTCGCCACGAGCGCCTTGCCGAGAATGACGGGCGCCGCGCCCGTCACGTGCGGCACCTGCCGGAGCCTGGCGGCCTCGCCAGGATAGTCGACGATCCCGCCCTCGCCCGCCTTCCACACGTAGATGTGCGCCGCCGACCCGACGATGCGGTCGCGCAGCTCGCCTTGCAGGCCGGTCATGAGCGCCAGGGCGATGAGCAGCGCCATCACGCCGACGGTGACCCCGAGCGTCGAGATCGTCGAGATGACCGCGATGAACGCCTGCTTGCGCTGCGCGCGCAGATACCGCCACGCCACGAAGAGCTCGAACGGCACGCTCATGGTGAGTCGCCCTGCGCCGCTTAGTCGCGGCGCGGCTTGAGCAGCGGAAACAGGATCACGTCGCGGATCGACCGGCGGTCGCAGAGCAGCATCACGAGCCGGTCCACCCCGACGCCCTCGCCCGCCGTCGGCGGCAGCCCGTACTCGAGCGCCTGGAGGTAGTCCTCGTCCATCTCGTGCGCCTCCTCGTCGCCCCGCGCGCGCTGCTCGAGCTGCGCCTCGAAGCGCCGGCGCTGCTCGGCCGGGTCGTTCAACTCGCTGAAGGCGTTGGCGATCTCGAGCCCGCCGATGTACAGCTCGAAGCGCTCCACCGTGTCCGGGTCGCCAGGCGTCTGCTTCGACAGCGGCGACACCTCGGTCGGGTAGTCGTACACGAAGGTCGGCTGGACGAGCGTCGGTTCGACCAGGTGCTCGAAGATCGAGACCGTGATGCGCCCCGGACCCTCGTGCGGCTTAACCTCGACGCCGAGCCGCTCGGCGAGCGACCACGCGCGGCGCGCGTCGCGCAGATCCTCCTCCTTCACGGGCGCCCCGAGCCGCTCGGCCGCCGCCGCCCGGACCGCCTCCCGGAGCTTCACGCGCGGGTAGGGCGGCTGCAGCGAGATCGCGTCAGCGCCGTACCGGATGGCGTCGGTCCCCACCGCCTCCCGCGCCACCGCCGCGATCATGGTCTCGGTCAGCGCCATGAGGTCGCGGTAGTCGCTGTACGCCTCGTAGAACTCGAGCATCGTGAACTCGGGGTTGTGCTCCGTCGAGATCCCCTCGTTCCGGAAATTGCGGTTGATCTCGAACACGCGCTCGAACCCGCCCACCACCAGCCGCTTGAGGTAGAGCTCCGGCGCGATGCGCAGATAGAGATCCATGTCGAGCGCGTTGTGATGCGTCACGAACGGCCGAGCCAGCGCGCCGCCGGCCACCGGGTGCATCATGGGCGTCTCGACCTCCAGATAGCCCCGCGCCTCCAGGAACCGTCGCAGTGCCGCCACGACGCTCGCCCGTACCTCGAAGACCCGACGCGAGTCGGGGTTGACGATGAGGTCCAGATAGCGCCGCCGGTAGCGCAACTCGACATCCTGGAGCCCGTGCCACTTCTCGGGCAGCGGCGCTAGGCACTTCGCCAGAAACTCCAGACGCTCGGCCCAGATGGTCAGCTCCTGGGTCTTCGTCCGGAACAACCGGCCTTCGACGCCGACGAAGTCGCCGAAGTCGAGAAGCTTGAAGACCTGGAACTCCCGCTCGGAGAGCGAATCCTGCCGCACGTAGACCTGGATGCGCGCTCGGCCGTCGCTCAGAACGAGGAAGTTCGCCTTGCCGAAGCTCCGGATCACGAGGATGCGCCCGGCCGTCGCCGTCCGCACCGGCCGGGCGTCGAGGGCCGCCGCGCTCTGTCCGCCGTGCGCGCTCACGAGCGCCGCCACCGTGTCGGTGCGCCTGAAGCCGCTCGGGTAGGGGCAGACCCCCAGGCGGGCGATCGCCTCGAGGTTGGCGCGGCGTTGCGCGAGCAGGTCGGTTTCACGTTGACGAGCCATGGGCGCGCCGACGATCACGGAACCCGGGCCTCCACGGCCTTGCGCAGGCCGTCGAGCACCCCGTTGACGAACGCCACGCTCTCCTCGCTGCTGAACCTGCGTGCGAGCTCGAGCGCTTCGTCGATGGCCACGGCGGGCGGCGTCTCGCCCCCGAACAAGAGTTCGTACGCGGCCAGGCGCAGGATCAGGCGGTCGACCAGCGCGAGACGCTCCGGCCGCCAGTGCTCGAGCGCACGGGCGAGGTGCGCGTCGATGTCCGCGAGATGCTCGAGGGTGCCACCCACGAGCGTCTCGGCGAACGCGCGGGCGGCGGGACCGAGCGGCGGGACCGGCGCCTGCGCCGCCCAGTACACCTCCGCGGCCGCCTCCGGCGTCAGGTGCCCGACCTCGCAGCCGTAGAGCATCTGCAGCGCGGCCTCGCGGCTACGGTGCCGCTCGCGGCGTGACCGGCCGCGCCGGGCGCTCGAACCGTCACCCCGCGGCGCCGCCGCACGCTCCCCGGGCGAATCCTCCGTCCGGCCCCGGGTCATCCCCGCGCTCACGAGCGCATCCCCTCGGCCGCGGCCCGGTCCAGCGCCCGGAACCTCGCGGCGAGCTCGACGGCCGCCATGGCCGCCTCCCAGCCCTTCCCATCGGGCCCCACGGCCGCGCGGGCCAGGGCCTGCTCGACGGTCTCAGTCGTGAGGACGCCGAAGCTCATGGGCACGCCCGTCTCGGCAGCGGCCTGCTGGATGCCATGCGCGGCCGCCGACGCGATGTACTCGAAGTGCGGCGTCTCGCCGCGGATGACGCAGCCGAGGCACACGATCGCGTCGAACCGGCCCGTCTCGGCCGCGCGGCGGGCGGCCTGCGGCACCTCGAAGGCCCCTGGCACGGGCACGATCTCCACCTGGTCGGCCGCGACGCCCGCCTGGGTCAGGGCCGCGAGCGCGCCGTCGCGCAGCCGACCGGTGATCGTCGCGTGGTACTGCGACACGATGAGCGCCACCCGGAGGTGTCCGGCGTGCGGCAGGTCGGCCATCACCGTCCCTTGAAGAGCGGTGCGCGCTTCTCGAGAAACGCTCGCGTGCCCTCGCGCATGTCCTCGGTCGTGGCGACCAGCCCGAACAGGGCCGCCTCGAAGCGCGCGCCGTCGGCAAAGCCCATGTCGAGGCCGCGGTGAACGGCGTCGAGGATGTAGCGGACCGCGACCGGTGGCTTCGACGCGAGCTGCCGCGCGAGTCGCGTGGCCTCGTCCATCAGGGCAGAGGCCGGCACGACGCGGTTGACCAGGCCGATGCGGTACGCCTCCTCCGCCGTGATCATCTCGCCCGTCAAGAGGATCTCAAGGGCGCGGCCGCGCCCCACAAGGCGCGCCAGGCGCTGGGTGCCGGCGTAGCCGGGGATGAGCCCCAGGTTGACCTCGGGTTGCCCCAGCTTCGCCGTGTCCGCCGCGATCCTGATGGTGCAGGCCATCGCCAGCTCGCAGCCCCCGCCGAGCGCGAAGCCGTTGATCGCCGCGATGACCGGCTTGCCGAGGTGTTCGATCAGGTCGAGCACCTGCTGCCCCCGCAGGGCATGCTCGCGCCCGCCGACCGGCGTCTGGACGGCGAGCTCGTGGATATCCGCACCGGCCACGAACGCCTTCTCGCCGGCCCCCGTCACGATCACGCAGCGCACCCCCTCGTCGTCCCGCACTTCGAGGAACGCGTGGCGCAGCTCGTCGAGTGTCTGCGTGTTGAGCGCGTTGCGCACCGCAGGCCGGTCGATCGTCACGACGGCGACCGGCCCCTCGCGATCCAGCCGCACGTGTTCGAACACCATGCGCACGATTATACCTTTCGGCGCGCGTCGACTTCGGCGCGCCCGGGCGGGCGGGTCGCCACGCTCCACGCCCATCCGACCGCCACGGCGATGGCCGCGCCCGCGGCGTCGGCCCAGAGGTCGCGGAGCGTCGCCGAGCGCCCGCGCACGAACGTCTGGTGCCACTCGTCGGTCACGCCGTATGCGGCCGCCAGGCCCACGGCCCAGACGGCCACGACGAGCGTCACGCCCTCGCGCCGCCCACCGGCGAGCGCCCGGAGCAGCAGGGCCCCGAGCAGGGCGTAGACGCTTCCGTGCCCCGCCCAGTCCGGCGCGCCGCCCGGCAGCGCTTTCAGGTCGGGAATCGACGAGAGGGTGAAGATCACCGCCATCTGGACCGCGACCGGTCCCCACAGGCTGAGCGAACGCACGAGGCGCGAGGCCGCCGGCCGGGGCCCGCGCGCGCGAGGCGCTCGCATCACAGGGGCAAGGGGTACATCAGCCAGCCCAGGAGGATGGCGGCGGCGACGAAGCCGAGCAACATGAGCGCCCCCGCGCGCACCTGTTCTCTCGGGTCGTCGCGCAAAATCGTGGCGAAGACCACCGACACCAGGAAGGCAAACACGGTCAGCCAGAGGAAATGGCTCACCATGCGACCCTCCGATGCCTCACCTCCGGGCTCCTACTTGCGGCCGAGCGCCACGTCGAAGGCGTCGAGGACGACGAGCGCGTTGAGCAGCCCCGCCGCGATCAGGAACGTATTGCCGTACTCGTAAGTCACCTGCGTCACATCGCCCGCGCCGGCGCCGGCGAGCCTCGCGACGATGTACGGGAGACCCACGCCCACGTCCGCGATCGCCGCCAGAGCGACGAGCGGCTCCGAGAAGACGAACGGGAACAAGCGCCCGTCAAGCCACAGGCCGATGGCGAACATGAGCGGCAGGACGATGAGAAACACCACGCCTTTCTCGCGGCGGCCCAGCCACAAATGCGCGGCGCCCGGTACCGCCCACGCCGCCGCGCAGATCGCCACGAGTCGTGCCGGGTCGACGACTCTCGGCGCCGCGGCCGCCGCCGGGCGCGGGTGGCTCTTCTCCCCAGCCACAACAGGCCTCCTGCCGGCGGTCGATCCACGCCGGCCGCCCGACCCTGGAGTTTACTCGATCTGCTCCGCGATCGCCCGGGCAAGCACCCACCCCGTCGCGGCCCCGAGCGGCACGGCCAGCACCGCGCGCGCCACGCTCGACGGCGCGGCGAGCCCGAGCCACTCGACGAGCCACACGCCGGCGGTCGGCACGGCCGCGGCCACGAGCAGCCAGCGCGTCCGCCGCGCCGTGAGCCGCCGGCGACCACCGCCGAGCCGCCGCCCCGCGACCACCGAGGCCGACACGACCCCGAGCGGTGCGGCGGCGTACAGGCCGAAGCACCGCGCGCAGACCGGCATCCGCACCCCCCAGGGGTGAAACGAGCGGTCCGCGCGCTGATGACAGACGAGCCCGCCAACGGCGTAGACGGCCGCCGCCGCGACGGCGCCCGAGCGGCCTCCCACGCGGCGGCCTGCGACAAACGGCGTCGCCACGAGGGCGGCGGCCCACGCCGCCGAGGCGAGCGCCGCCACCACCGCCAGGCGCGCGCGGACGGCCGCGCGCCACGGCGGTCCTACCAGCCGACCAGCTCCCTCAGCCATCTCGCCCATGCCGGCGCGAGCCGCCACTTGAGCACCACTTCGGCCACGAGCCCTCCCGCGGCGACGCCGAGCCACCGGCCGTGATCCCGCAGCCGGAAGGGGAACCCGCCGACACGCGCGAGCACGGGGCCGGCCAGCACGACTCCGATCACCACGAAGCTGGCGACCCGGATGAGGGCCCACGGCGGCCAGGCGGCGCACGCGACCAGCCAGGGACGCTCGCTCGCGAAGGCGAGCGAGCCGGCGTAGTGTCCCATGTAGTTCATCAACCACGCCCCCATGGGCATTGCCAGGGCGCCGCCCGTGGCGAGCGACAGGGCCCCGAAGGTCGCCAGGTGCGCCGCATGCTGCGGAAGGAACTGCCCCGGGTCGCTTTCCCGTCCGACTCCCGACCGCACCCAGGCGAACATCTCGCGCCGGTACGCCTCGCCGTTGATAAAGAGCGTCCCGGTCAGGTCCGGCCGCAACACCGCCAGTGCCGTGGCGCAGGTTCCCATCACGGCGGCCCACACCAGCATCGCGCCCACCGCCGGCGCCATCCGCCCGCGGCGGAGCCACCACAGCATCGCGGGAAACGCCGGTAGGGTGTTGAGAAGCGGCACGGCGATCGGTCGCCCCAGCGCGACCGCCGCGACATAGGAGAGCACGGTGCCCACGGCGACGAGAAGCAGGGTCACGGCCGTGCGGCCTGTCCGGCTGGCCGGCCGGAGCCGGCGCCGTTCGGGTCGGGCTCCGACTCCGGCCACGCCCACGGCCCGTACTGCGCCTCGTAGCGGCGCCGGAACTCATCCAACCGGTAGGCGTGACTCTGGCCGCCCAGGTGTTCGAGCGCGTAGGTCGCCGCGACGCTGCCGAGACGGGCGCACACCTCGAGCGGCGCGCTCAGGGCCATACCTTTCAGCAACCCACCCCGGTAGGCGTCGCCGACGCCCGTCGGGTCGACGACGCGCTCGGGCGGCACGGCCGGCACGTCGGCCCGACCCTCGCGGGTGTACACGCTCGAGCCCACCTCGCCGCGCGTGACGATGAGGCCTCGGGCGTCGTCCAGCAGGCGATCTTCGTCGAGCCCCGTCTTCTGCCGGAGCAGCTCCAGCTCGTAGTCGTTGACGATCACCAGGGCGGCGCCCTTCACGCCGGCGCGCAGCGCGTCGCCGGACATGCGCGCGCATTGCTGGCCTGGGTCGAAGATGAACGGGATGCCGAGCGCTCGGCACTCCTCCGCATACTGAATCATGGCCGCCGGGTCGTTCGGCGAGATGATGGCGAGGTCGATCGGGCCCGCCAACCGGAAGGAGAGTTCCACGGCGTTGGCCATCGCCCCCGTGTAAAAAGACGCGATCTGGTTGTTGTCGCGGTCGGTGCTGCAGAAAAACGACGCGGTGAACTTCCCTGGAATCTCTTTGACGAGCGACGTGTCGACGCCCGCCGCTTCCAGCCACCGGCGGTACTCCCCGAAGTCCTCCCCGGCCGTGGCCATCAGGTACGGGCGCTCGCCGAGAAGGGCCAGCGTGTACGCGATGTTCGGCGCGCAGCCGCCCCGCCGCTTGTGCATGGAGTCGACCAGGAAGCTCAGGCTCACCCTGTCGATGTGCCCGGCCAGGAAGTGCTCGGTGAACCGCCCAGGGAAGGACATCAGGTAGTCGTACGCGATCGACCCCGTGACCACGATTCTCATCGGGGCAACACGATAACCGAGTCCGGCCTGGCGGTTCAACGCCGCCCGGCAGGCTTCCCCACGACTCCTTCGGAAGGCCGCGCCCGTTGTGGTAGCATGCCGCCGCGCGGGAACGTCTCGAAGCGCCTGCATGAGCGCGATCGTCCTGGCGGTCAACGGCCACACGCACACGATCGACGTCGACCCGGCGGTCCCCCTGCTCGATGTCCTGACCGATATGCTGGGCCTGCGCGGTCCAAAGTTCGGCTGCGGTCTGGCGCAGTGCGGGGCCTGCACCGTGCTGGCTGGCGGCCGCGCCATCCGATCCTGCGTCACGCCCGTCGGCAAGGTCGCCGGCGCGGCGATCACGACACTCGAAGGACTGGGTACCGCTGAGCGGCCGCACCCGCTGCAGCAAGCGTTCCTGGACGAGCAGGCTATGCAGTGCGGGTTCTGCCTGAGCGGGGTCATCCTGACGACGAAGGCTCTGCTGGATCGGCAGCCCGCGGCGTCGGACGAGGAGATTCGGCGAGCCCTGTCGGGCGTGCTCTGCCGCTGCTACGTCCACGTCCGGATGTGGCGCGCGATCAAGCGTTATCAGCAGGGGCTCCTGGCTGGCAGCCTATCGACCGGGCAGACCGACGCCCTCGAGACCACGCAGGGCCCATGACCGACCCACACCACCTGCACGACCGCGACGCCGTCGAGCAGCGCCTGTCCCGCACGGCGCGCGAGGCGCTCGCCCGGACGGCCCTCACCCGCCGGGAATTCCTCAAGGACTCCGGGGTGCTCGTCGTCGGGTTCAGCCTGGCCGGCGCCGGCGGTGAGCGCTCCGCCGGACTCGGGCTGGTGGGCACCTCGTCCGCCGCCGGCGGCGCGCAGACGCTGGACGCGTGGTTGGCTGTGGGATCCGACGGCCGCGTGACAGCGTACACGGGGAAGTGCGAGCTGGGGCAGGGCCTCATGACGGCCCAGGCGCAGCTCGTTGCCGAGGAGCTCGGCGTCGCGATCGACCGCGTCACCATCGTCCAGTGCGACACGGCCGTGACGCCAGATCAGGGCACCACGTCGGGCAGCCAGTCGCACCCCACCAACTTCAACCAGGCGAACCTGGCGCGCGCCGCCGCCACCGCGCGCGAGGCCCTCGTGCGCCTCGCGGCCGAGCGCCTGGGAACGCCCGCAGAGGATCTCGATGTCGACGGCGGCATCGTCTGCGTGCGAACCGATCCCTCGCGGCGCGTGAGTTACGGCGAGCTGGTCGGCGGCCGGCGGCTCGGGCTCCCCCTCGACCCCCGCGCGCGCCGGAAGCCGAAGGCGGCGTGGACGGTGCTGGGGCGGCCGGTGGCGCGCGTCGACGGTCCGGCGCTGGTGACGGGCACCTTCGAATACGTCCACCACGTGCGCCTCCCGGGCATGCTCCACGGCGCCGTCGTCCGACCGCCGTCGGTCGGCGCGAGGGTGGCGGGCGTGGACGAGCGCTCGGTTCGCGACGTTCCGGGCCTCGTGAAGGTCGTGGTCCGCCACCACTTCGTCGGCGTCGTGGCGGAACGGTCGTGGCAGGCGAGACAGGCGGCTGCCAGGCTGCGCGTCTCCTGGACGCGCGGGCCGGCGCCCCCGCCCCAGGCCGATTTCTACGAGCGTCTCCGCCGGCTTCCCTCGCGCGACACGTGTCTGGTCGACTCGAAGGATGTCGACGAGGCGTTTCGGCGGGCGGCCCGCCATCTCCGCGCCACCTACGCCCATCCGTACCAGATGCACGGATCGATGGGCCCCTCGTGCGCGGTCGCGGAGGTGCGCAACGGGGAGGCGACGGTCTGGTCGGCGACCCAAGCGGTGTGGGCGCTGAGGGCGACGACCGCGAAGCTGCTCGGCCTCGCGCCGGAGAACGTGCGGGTGATCTTCCGCATGGGCGCGGGGTGTTATGGCCTGAACGGCGCCGACACGGTTTCCTACGACGCCGCCCTCCTCTCGCAAGCGGTGGGGCGTCCCGTGCGCGTGCAGCTCACCCGCCGTGACGAGATGGCGTGGGAGAACTTCGGGTCCGCCTCCGTCGTCGACGAACGCGCCGCGCTCGACGCCGACGGGACGATCGTCGCCTGGGACTACGAAGCGTGGGTCCCGACGCGGGGCGGGCGGCCCGGCTCCCAGACACCGGGCAACGTCGTGACCGGGTACCTCACGGGCTTCGAGCCGGCGCCGTTCGCGCCCCGGAGGCCGGCACCGGAGCCGACCGCGCCGTTCGACAACGGCAGCAACGCGGCTCCGAACTACGTCCGCGGGTGCGTCCAAGGGGTGTGCGGTGGCAGTGGCACGGTCCGGAGCGAACGCGTGGTCACGCATTACGTGGAGTCGCCGTTCTGGACCGGCCCCCTGCGCTCACCGGCGCGCCTGCAGAACACGTTCGCGCACGAGGGCTTCATGGACGAGCTGGCGGCCGCGGTGGGTGAAGACCCTGTCTCGTATCGCCTGCGCCACCTGCGCGATCGGCGGCTCATCGAGGTGCTCGAGATCGCGGCGAAGGCAGCCCGCTGGGACCCGCGGCCGTCGCCCGTGCCCCGGCCGGCTGGCGGGAGTCGGCGGCAGGGCCGTGGCGTCGCCTGCGTCCTCTACGAGGGCGACAACGGCTACGCCGCCCTCGTCGCCGACGTCGAGGTCGACGAGAGCCGCGGAACCGTCGCGGTCAGGCGCTTCGTTCTGGCCAGCGACTGCGGGCCGGTCTCGAATCCCGATGGCCTGAAGAATCAGATCGAGGGGGGCCTCCTGCAAGGGCTCAGCCGTGCGCTCGGCGAGGAAGTCACGTGGGACGACGAGCGGGTGACCTCGGTGGACTGGCGCGGCTACCCGGTGCTGCCGCTCGGCATCGAAGTGCCCGCCGTCGAGGTCGTTCTGATCGACCGGGCTCAGGGTCCCGCGATGGGCGCCGGCGAGACCGCGATCACGCTGGTGGCCGCCGCCGTCGGCAACGCCATTTTCGACGCCGCCGGGGTCCGCCTGCGGCAGGTTCCGTTCACGCCGGCGCGCCTCCGGGCGGCCGTCGCCGAGCGAGGCTAGAAGCGGGCGCAGCGGAAGCGCGCAGCCGCGGCGGCGCGTTCGCGCAGAACACCGTGTGGCGCAGCGTGGGGTTGGGGTCCCCACGCTGCGTTCGGGGGACACTAGGCCGGAGCAGCGTTGTTCCAGGCTGCGGAACCGGGTTTCGGAGCGAAGAGGCCCCCGCGGTGACGACCGTTATGAAGCGTTGCCCTGGTCGCCCGCCGTGGGCCCCAAATATTTCCCGACGATCGGCGCCAGGGCCTGCTTGACCTCCTCCGGCACGAGGCGCCGGTCCGTGATGATGGCCGTCTGGAGCGCGCGGCCGCACTCGCAGGTCCGGGCGACGGGCAGGCGGGCGACCACGCCCGCGATGACCTGCTGCGCCATCCGCGCGTTCTGCTGCAGGTTGGCCACGATCATCTCGACCGTCACGTGGTCGTGGTCGGGATGCCAGCAGTCGTAGTCGGTCACGAGGGCGAGCGTCGTGTAGCAGATCTCGGCCTCGCGCGCGAGCTTCGCCTCCTGCAGGTTCGTCATCCCGATGATGTCGAGCCCCCACGACCGGTAGAGCTGGGACTCGGCGTAGGTCGAGAACTGCGGGCCTTCGATGCACACGTAGGTCCCGCCCTTGTGCACCGTCGCGCCCGCCGCGCGCGCCGCATCGTAGGCGAGGTCGCTCAGGGTGGGGCAGAGCGGGTGCGCGAAGCCGACGTGCGCCACCAACCCCCGACCGAAGAACGTGCTGGCGCGTCCCGCGGTACGGTCGACGAACTGGTCGGGAATCACGAGGTCGAGCGGCTTGAGCTCCGCTTTGAGGCTGCCCACGGCGCTCGCCGAGACGATCCACTCGACGCCGAGCTGCTTGAACCCGTAGATGTTGGCGCGGAAGTTGAGCTCGGAGGGCAGAATGCGGTGTCCCACCCCGTGCCGCGCGAGAAAGGCCACGCGCCGCCCACGCAGGCTGCCGATGACGTAGGGCGCCGATGGCTCGCCGAACGGGGTAGTCAGGGCCCGCTCCTCGCGGTCGACGAGCTCGGCCATGTCGTACAGCCCGCTTCCCCCGATGATCCCGATCTGGACGCTCATGGATGGACGACTCCTCCGCTCGGGTCGAGCGCCGATCCGCTCGACGGGTCAAGGCTTCTGGACGAGCTCCACGAGGACGCCGTGGGCGCTCGTCGGATGGACGAACGCGACGAGCGATCCGTGCGCCCCCGGCCGGGGTTGGTCGTCGATGAGGCGCACGCCTCGCGCCTTGAGCGCGTCGAGCACCGACGCCAGGTCCTCCACGGCGAACGCCACGTGATGCAACCCCGGTCCTCGCTTCTGCAAGAAGGTGGCGATCGGCGATTCGGGCGACGTCGCCTCGATGAGCTCGATCGCGACGGAGCCGGTCCGCACGAATCGGACGCGCACGTGTTGGGACGCCACCTCCTCGGGCGGCTCGATCGCCAGCCCGAGCGCGTCGCGGTAGAAGCGCGCCGCCGCATCCAGCTCCGCGATGGCCACGCCCAGGTGGTCCAGCACCGCCTTCATCGCCCGGCTCCACCCCGCGCGCCCGCGGGCCGTTCGCGCCCCGGCGCCTGCTGCCGGTTCACCGCGCGTGCCAGCAGCTCGGCGACGGCGGTGTGCGGATCCAGCTCACGGGCCGCGATCCGGTCCAGCAGGTCATCGAGCTCGCCCGCTTCGAGCACGTCCTCCTCGACGTACCGCACGAACCGCTCGGCGAGCAGCTCGCGCAGCCGGAACGCGGCACGCGCCCGCCGCCGCGCGCCCTGCGTCGCGCGCGTGTGCGCGCGGAACCGCTCGATGGCGTCGAGCACCTCCACCACCCCGTGTCCCGTCGTCGCGACCGTTTTCAGCACCGGCGGCCGCCACGCTCCTTCGTCGAAGCTCTGCAGCGCGAGCATCAGCTCGATGGTCGTGGCGGTGCGGTCGGCGCCCTCTCGGTCGGCCTTGTTGACGACGAAGAGGTCGGCGATCTCCATGATGCCGGCCTTGAGCGCCTGCACGTCGTCGCCCGTGCCTGGCACGACCGTCACGATCGACACGTCGGCGGTCCGGACGATGTCGACTTCGTCCTGGCCGACGCCCACCGTCTCGATGATGATCGTGTCCCGGCCGGCGGCGTCCAGCACGAGGGCCGCCTCGCCGGTGGCGCGAGCCAGGCCGCCCAGGTGTCCGCGGGTCGCCATGCTGCGGATGAAGACGCCCGGGTCGTTCGCATGCGCCTGCATGCGGATCCGGTCGCCGAGGATGGCGCCGCCGCTGAACGGGCTGGTCGGGTCCACGGCGATGATGCCGACGCTCGCACCGCGGCGGCGGAGCTCGGCAGTCAGGCGGTCGGCCAGCGTGCTCTTGCCGGCCCCGGGTGGCCCGGTCAGGCCGATGAGGTAGGCGCGGCCGGTGCAACCGTAGAGCCGCCGCACGATCTCGGCGCTCTCGGACGTCTCGTCCTCGATGAGGGAAATCGCGCGCGCGACGGCGCGCGCGTCGCCGGCGAGCACCCGGTCGACGAGGGTGCCCGGGTCCATCACCGCCCCAGGATCTGCCGAGCGATGACGAGCCGTTGGATCTCGCTCGTCCCCTCGCCGATCGTCGTGAGCTTCACGTCGCGGTAGAACTTCTCGGCCGGGTACGCCTTGACGAACCCGTATCCGCCGTGAATCTGGACGCCGTCCTCGGCCACGCGCACGGCGATCTCGCTGGCGTAAAGCTTCGCCATGGCCGACTCGCGCGTCACCCGCCGGCCGCAGTCCTTGAGGTACGCCGCCCGATAGGTGAGCAGCCGCGCCGCCTCGATGCGCGTGGCCATGTCCGCGATCTTCCACTGGATGGCCTGGAAAGCGCCGATGGGCTGCCCGAACTGCCGGCGCTCGAGGGCGTAGGTACGGGCGGCTTCGTACGCCCCCTGGGCCAGACCGACCGCGAGCGCCGCGATGCCCACCCGCCCGGCGTCGAGGACCTGCATGGCCTGGACGAAGCCCTCGCCCTCCTGCCCGATCAGCCGGTCAGGTCCCACGCGGCAGTCGGTGAAGACGACCTCGCTCGTATCGCTCGCGCGCATGCCCAGCTTGTTTTCCTTCTTGCCCGGCTGCATGCCCGGCTCACCGCGCTCGACGACAAACGCGGAGATGCCGCGGTGGCCCCGCCCGCGGTCGGTGACCGCCATCACCACCATCACGCCGCCGATCGACCCGTGCGTCGTGAAGGCCTTGGCGCCGTTGATGCGCCAGCCGTCGCCGGTGCGCACAGCGGTGGTGCGCAGATTGGCAGCGTCGCTGCCGGCCTCGGCCTCCGTGAGCCCCCATGCCCCGAGCCGCTCGCCCCGGGCGAGCGGCACGAGGTACCGCCGCTTCTGCGCCTCGCTGCCGAACATAAAGAGGTGCGCCGAGCAGAGCCCGTTGTGGGCCGCGACCGACAGCGCGATCGACGGGTCGACCCGCGCCAGCTCCTCGATGCAGATGCAGTAGTCCACGGTCGAGAGGCCCGCGCCCCCGTACCGCTCGGGCCACTGCATGCCCATCAGTCCGAGCTCGGCCAGCTTGGGCACGAGCTCGGTCGGAAAGTGTTGCGCCTCGTCCCACGCCATCACGTGCGGCCGGATCTCGCGCTCCGCGAACTCGCGCACGCTGCGGCGCAGCAGCTCCTGATCCTCGGTGAGGCGAAAGTCCATCGCCTGGGTCAGCGCCCCGTGCATCAATAGTAGATCGTCACCCGAAACGCCCCGGCGTTGTCCGCCAGGTAGTCGTCGTTGATCCCGAGAAACAGCCGACCGCGCGCCGACATCCGGATCGGCCCCTGCTCGGCCCCGATGAAGAAGTAGTCCGTGGACTCGGCTCCGATCTTGCCGATGAGCGCCGCCGCCGGGCGGTTGGGCATCGGCCGCCGCGGGTTGCGCGGCGAGCTGCGCTCACCCGCCGGGCCGTCGCGCCGGTCGGGCCCCCACTTGACGCGGCCGGTCGCCTCGAAATAGAGCGTCTGCCCCGGACGCACGTCGATCCCTGTATCGGTCCACGCGTCGTCCGCCACGACGCTGACCTCCCGCTCGCGTAAGCCCGCCGGCCGCGCCGGCGTCTCGCGCTCGGAGGTCGCGCGCGACCCCGGCGCCTCGTCCAGTTCGATGCGCTCGACCTCGTTGCGGCTCACGCGCAGCGTGCGCGTCGACAGGAATCCCTGCTCCACGAACTCGATGACGCCGTCGCGGACGCTCTTCAGCTCGCCGCGGATCCGCCGGCCATCGCGCATGACCAGCGTGTCGGCCCCGAGCGTCTCGGCGGCGAGCGCCACCAGGCACGCGACCACCGCGCCGATCGTCAGACGGTTCACGCCAGACCCCCCCCTGCGATGCGGCCCCCCCGGGCGTCCGGGCCGAAGCATACCACGGCGGGCTGGCACCCCCTTTCGTGATACCGTGGAGGGCGGTCCTCGTCCATGCCGCGCCGTCTCCTCACCCTCTCGGCCGTCGTGACGATCCTGCTCGTGCCGGCCCACGCCCGGGCCGACCTCACGGCCTTCGTGGGCATCAACGCGACGCCGGCCCGCCGGCCGGTCACGGGGCTCGCCCTGGGTGTCGGGGTGCTCGTCGTCGGCGTCGAGGTGGAATACGCGAACACGCGGGAGGATCGGGCGACGGCCGGGCCCTCGCGCAAGACCGGCATGTTCAACCTGCTCATCCAGACCCCGTTCCCGGTGGCGGGCCTCCAGGTGTACGGCACGATCGGCGGCGGGCTCTACCGCGAGCGCCTCGGGGACCGGCAGCACACGCACGTCGCCGCCAACGTCGGGGGCGGGGCGAAGATCGCGCTCGCCGGACCGCTGCGCCTGCGACTGGACTACCGGATCTTCACGCTTCGGGGCGCGCCCGTCGATCGGCGACCGCAGCGGTTCTACGCCGGCCTCAACGTGTCGTTCTGACACGAGGGCTGCCGTGTCGCCGCGTCGACCTCGCGGACGCCGTGGGGCTCAGCGGCGACCCGCTCCGATCGCCACCTCGCTCAGGCCGGAAGGCACCTGCCCGTACGCCTGCACCAGCGACAGGTTGACGAGGCTCTGCTTACCGGCGAACGCCCCGCTGAACTTCTCGTACAGGCTCTGAACCTCGGTCGGGAAGGCCTCGGCGAGGATCTTCGTCACCGAATAATCCGCGCCCTTCACCGCCGGGTCGACGACGAAGATGTAGAGCACGTTGCCCTGGAAAGGCTCCTGCGCCTTGAACACCCGCCAGCCCTTCGCCTGTTCCCGCCGCGTCGGGTTCGGGCTCGTCTGGAGCGCCTCCCGGAGCCTGCGCAGCACCATCTCGAAGTCGGCGGTGGCCCCAGGCTTGATGGGATTGAAGATGAGGCCGGCCTCCGCGGCGAAGACCCGCGCCTCCGCGACGGGCGGCGCGGCGGGCGTCTGGGTCGGCGCCGCCTGCGCTGACGGTGCGCGCGCGGCCGCGCCGCCAGGACGCGCGTCGAGCAGGCCGGCAACGGTCCCGACGACGACCGCGCCCACGAGACACCACCGTCCGGACCCGGCCCGGCCGACCGCGCTCACGGTGGCCTCGCGCCGAATCCTCACCGCTCGCGGACGGGGTCCTGACCGCCGTTCGCCCCGCCCGAGAAGTTCGCGAGCGTCTGCAGGTTCAGCTTGTTCGCGCGGATCACCGACGCGCGGAACTTGTCGAAGAGCTCCTGCAGCTTCACCTGATCCTCGCGCGGGAGCACGTCGAACATTCGGGCCCAGTTGTAGTCGGCGTCCTTGACGACAGGGTTCATGACGAACACATAGAGCGCCTCGCCCGGCGCCGCCTCCGCCGCCTTGAAGATGATCCACCCCTGCGCCTGGCTCCGGCGGGTCGCATCCTCGGTCTTGGCCAACGCCTCCTTGAGCTTCGCAATGATCTGCTCGAAGTCCGCGGCACCTTCGGCCTTGACCGAGTACAGGATCATCCCCGCGTCGCCCGTGAACGTCATGCCCGGAGCCTGCCCCTGGGCGGCTTGCTGCACCGGCACCGGCCCGTGGGGCGAAGGCGCCGCCCAGGTGCGCGACGCGAGCAGCATCGCACCGACCACCCAGCCCAGCACAGCCCACCGATGAGTCGACCTCGGCTGGAGAACCATCGAGCGCATTCGCATCCTCCTTCTGCGATCGTTCGTGCGCCGCGCCCGTCGGCCCGGCGACGAGGAACCCGAAAAGGTGTCCTACTTTACCGTACGGCCTGCCTCGACGAAAACACTCAAGATCTCGGTCGAGACGAGCATGCCGCGCCGGGTCAGGCGCAGCCGTGGGTGGGCGCGCACCACCAGGCCGGCCTCCAGATACGGCACCAGGCGAGGAGCGTAGCGGGCCCACACGTCGACCCCGAACCGTCGCCTCAGGCCGACTTCGTCCACACCCCCGCGGAGCCGAAGGCCCATGAACAGCGCCTCTTCGAGCTGGGCAGCCGCCGACAGGCGCTGGTACCCGACCCTCACCTCCCGACCGTGCTCCACACGGGCGATGTACTCGTCGACCCGCGCGAGGTTCGCCCACCGCGCCGCGCGCACCGTCGAATGGGCGGCGACGCCGAAGCCGTACCAGTGCCCGCCGGTCCAGTACTTCAGATTGTGCCGGGACCACCGGCGGGGCCGCGCCACGTTGGCGATCTCGTACTGCACGTAGCCGCCGGCGTCGAGGCGCTCCAGCCCTGCCTCGTACATGTCCGCCACCTCCCCGTCGCCCGGCACGCGCCAGCCGGCGCGCGCGGCCTGCTCGGAGAGCGGCGCGCCCGGCCACAGGTCGAGCACGTAGAGCGAGGCGTGATCCGGCCCGAGGTCGAGCAGCTGGTCGACCGACGCCAGCCAGTCGTCGAGCGTCTGCCCCGGCAGGCCCATCATGAGGTCGAGGCTGACGGTCTCGAAGCCTGCGGCGCGGGCGTCGCGCACCGCCTCGCGCGCCCGGGCGGCGTCGTGCGCGCGCCCGAGCCGCACGAGCTCGGCGTCGCGGAACGACTGCACCCCGATCGACACCCGCGTGACCCCGGCGGTCCGGAAGCCGTCGAGCGCCGCCGCGGACACCGATTCGGGGTTCGCCTCGAGCGTGACCTCTGCGTCGCGAGCCACGCCGAAGGCGTCTCGACACGCCGTGACCAGGCGGGCCACGTCGGGGGGCGAGAGCAGCGACGGCGTCCCACCGCCGAGGTAGATAGTGTCGGCCGCCTGGCCTCGACCCGTGCGGACGACCTCGCGGGCGAGGGCGTTCACGTAGCGCGCCGCGAGTCGGGCCTCGTGCTCGCCGCGCACGAAGTGACAATAGGGACAGAGCGCCGTGCAAAACGGCACGTGCAGATAGAGACCCACGGCGTCCTGCACGCGACCGTCGGCGTACGGGAGGTCGGCGGCGTCGGGCCCGGCCAAACGAGCGTCCTGGCTGCCGCCGTCGAGCAGCGGTCGAGCGGTCTCGACGCGCGACGTCTCGGCTAGCGGCCCGCCTTGCCGCCCGTCCATTTCAGGTCGACCTTCTCGCGCAGCTGCGCGCGCGCGGGTCCTCTGGCCCGCGCCGGGAGGCCGCGCCCTGCCGGGAGCGCCCGGCCGTGCTTGTCGAGGCGTGCCAGATCCTCGGGTGTCGCGTCGGGCCCGGCCAGGCGAAAATCGACCGCCACCATCGCGACGAAGTCGCACATCTCGTGCAGGCGCGACCACATCCGTTCCCCGACGCGCTCCTGCAGGGTCTCGGCCTTGAAGCTCTCGTCGGCTGGGTCTCTCGACACCTCCTCGGGCAGCGGGTAGTTCGAGGTGAAGATCGTCGGGCGCTTCTCGTTGTATCGCCTGTTCACGATGAGGTTGAGCGTCTCCTCGACCCACTCGGAGGTCTTCTCTGCCCCCAGGTCGTCCAACACGAGCAGGTCCGCGTCCATGACCGGCCGCAGCACGTCCATCTCGGCGGTCTGGACGAGCGGGTTGTAGGTGCTGCGGATGAGGCGGAGCAGCTCGCGGGTGTCGTAGAAGAGTCCCCGTGCGCCTTTCTCGCCCACGACCGCCTTGAGGATGGCCACAGCCAGGTGCGTCTTGCCGACACCCGGGCGTCCGACGAAGAACACGCCCTTGTCGACCACCGGGAAGGCGGCGACGAACCGGCGAGACCGGCGCACGGCCTCGATGAGCGAGTCGTTCTCCGTGCGGAAATTGTCCAGGTCGCACTTCGTGTAGCGCGGCGGGATGCGCGCCTCGACCAGCAACTGGCCGGCGAGCGCCTGGCGCCAGCAGTCGCAGCGCGCCATCCGCCGGACGGCGTCCACCTCGACCGGCTTCCAGCCTGTGTCGTCGCAGATGGGACAGGCCATGGGGGGGAACCTCAGTTCAGATAGCTGCGGAGTTCCTGCGCCTTCTTCGAGCGGCGCAGCTTCTCCTTCGCCCGAGCCTCGATCTGCCGGATGCGCTCCCGCGAGAGATGCAGCCGGTCGCCGACTTCCTGCAGCGTCCGCGGTTCGCCGCTCTGATCCAGCCCGAACCGCAACCGCATGACCTGCCGTTCCTTCTCGTCCAGCTCGCCGAGGGCGGCGCTCACCCGCTCGACGAGCGCCTGCCGGATGAGCTCGTCGTCGGCAGCGGGCACGACGTCCTGGGCCAGCGTGTCGCCCAGCTCGGGGCCGTCCTCGTCGGTGCCGACGCGCTCGCTGAGCGAGACGTCGCTCGGGCCGAGGTGCGCCAGCGCCTGCACATCCGCTTCGGAGATGTCCAGGTCCTGGGCGATCTCGCGGGACGTCGGGGAGCGGTGCAGGTGCTCGGCCAGATTCGTCACCTCGCGCCCGAACTTGGCCGCCACGTTCGACAGCTTCGGGGGCAGCGAGACGGCCCGCGCCTGCTCGGAGAGCGCGTGCATGAACGCCTGGCGAATCCACCACACCGCGTAGGTGATGAACTTGACGTTGCGCGTCGGGTCGTAGCGCCGCGCCGCCTCGATCAGCCCCAGGTTGCCCTCGTGGATCAAGTCGAGGAACGGCACGCCCAGACCGCGGTAGCGTTTCGCGTAGCTCACGACGAAGCGGAGGTTCGCCTCGACGAGCCGTCTGAGGGCCTCTTCGTCGTGCGCCTCCTGGATGCGGCGCCCCAGCTCGCGCTCTTCCTCGGGCGTGAGCCGCGGCAGCCGCGCGAGGGCGCGGAGGTACGCCTGCAGGGCCTCGCGCTCGGACTCGGCGGGCGGCGAGCGGCGAGCGGCCATGCGCGGATCATACTACGGCACCCCCCGGGCTCCGGCGGGTCACGACTTGCGGGCCGGCTGGTCCGCGTCGCTCCGCGCGGCCGCGGCGCTCGGCACGGCGGAGGCCCGCACCAGCTCGGTGGGCGAGGACTTGACGAGCGCGGTCGTCAGGCGCTGCTCCCAGTCGCCGAGGCCCCGTTGGAGCTCGCGCTTGACGTAGTCCATGAACTCGTTGACCTCCCGCTGCATGCGCTCGATCTTCTCGCGCATGTTGAGGATGATCTCGACGCCGGCCAGGTTGACGCCGAGCTCGCGCGTCAGGGTGAGGATGGTCTCGAGCCGTTCGAGATCCTCCGCGGAGTAGAGGCGCGTGTTCCCCTCGGTCCGCGACGGCTTGAGGAGCCCCTCGCGCTCGTAGAGCCGGAGGGTCTGGGGATGGACGTTGTACCTCTGCGCCACCGCGCTGATCATGTAGTAGGCCTTGCCGGCTGTGCCCGTCCGCTTGGCCATGGTCCGAACTCCGCCCCGGCCGGGGCTCACACTCCCAGATCCTTCCGGACGTTCTCGGGGTTGAGGCGGGCGAACTCCCGCATCAGCTCCTTGGACCGCTCGTCGAGCAGTTTCGGCAGCACGAGCCGCACCTCCACGACGAGGTCGCCTGGGCGCCCGTCGCGCGGCGACGGGACGCCGTGACCGCGCAGGCGGAACCGCTGCCCCGACTGCGTCCCCGGCGGGATCCGCACGCGCGCCCGGCCGTCGAGGGTTGGCACCTCGATCTTGGCGCCGAGCGCCGCCTCGTGCACCGCCACCGGCACGACCAGGCGCAGGTCGTCACCTTCGCGCTCGAAGAAGCGGTGCGGCGTCACCTGCACCGTGATGTAGAGGTCGCCTGGCCGCCCGCCGCGGCGTCCCGCGTGGCCCTTCTCCGGCACGCGCACCCGGGCGCCGTCGGCGACGCCCGGCGGGATGCGGACCGACACCGCCTCCGCCCGCGTCACGACGCCCTGGCCCGCGCACGCGCCGCAGGCCTGGCGCTGCTGCCGGCCCGTGCCGCCGCAGGCCGTACAAGTCTTCGAGAACACCATGTGGCCCCGGGCCCATCGCAGCGCCCCCGCCCCCTGACACTGCAAACACCGGCCTTCGGCCGTGCGCACCTCGCCCGCGCCCTGGCACTGCGGGCAGACGGTCTGGCGCGTCAGCGTGAGGACCCGTTCGCACCCGCGCACCGCGTCCTCGAAACTCAGCGCGACCGTGCCGTGGAGGTCGGTCCCGGACTCGGCCCGCGCAGCCTCCCGACCGCTGCGCGCCTGGAAGACGTCGGCGAACAGTTCGCTGAAGGTGGAGCCCTGCGCGCCGTCGGCCGTGCGCGAGAAGTCGAAGCCCTCGAACGAGATCCCCGACTCCCGGGGCGTGCCCGCGGCGACGCCCTCGGCGTCGTATGCTCGCCGCCGCTCCGGGTCGACCAGCGTCTCGTAGGCTTCGACGATGCAGCGGAAGTACTGCGCGGCGGTCTGGTCTCCGGGGTTGATGTCCGGGTGGAACTTCCGGGCCAGCCGCCGATAGGCTCGCTTGATGTCCGCCGTCGTCGCCGTCCGCCCGACGCCGAGGATCGCGTAGAAGTCCACGTCTTATTTCTTCTCGTCCTCGACGACTTCAGCGTCGATGACGTTGCCGGCCTGGCTGCCGCCGCCGCGTCCGGCGCTCGCGCTCCCGGGGCTCGCCTGTCCCGCGCCGCTCGCCTGGGTCTGCCGGTAGAGCACCTCGGCGGCCTTGTGCTGGGCCTCGGTCAGGCGCTCCATCGCGCGAGTGATCTCGCCGACGTCGCCCTTCTCCATCGCCTTCTTGAGCCCGTCGATCGCCGCCTCGATGGCGTGCCGGTCCGCCGGGCCGAGTTTGTCGCCGGTGTCCTTGAGCAGGCGTTCCGCGGCGTAGACCGCCTGGTCGGCGCGGTTGCGCGCCTCGACCTCTTCTTTTCGCCGCCGATCCTCCTCGGCGTGCGCCTCGGCCTCCTTCATCATGCGCTCGACCTCCTCCTTGGTGAGGCCGCTCGACGCCGTGATCGTGATCTTCTGCTCCTTGCCCGTGCCGAGGTCCTTGGCCGAGACGTTGACGATGCCGTTGGCGTCGATGTCGAAGGTGACCTCGATCTGCGGGACGCCCCGCGGCGCCGGCGGGATGCCCACGAGGTGGAAGCGCCCGAGCGTCCGGTTGTCCCGCGCCATCGGCCGCTCGCCCTGCAACACGTGCACCTCGACGCTCGTCTGGTTGTCCGCCGCCGTCGAGAAGATCTCGCTCTTGCGCGTCGGGATCGTCGTGTTGCGCGGAATGAGCGTCGTCATGACGCCCCCGAGCGTCTCGATGCCCAGCGAGAGCGGCGTGACGTCGAGCAGCAGCAGGTCCTTCACCTCGCCGGCGAGCACGCCCGCCTGCACCGCCGCTCCGACCGCCACGACCTCGTCGGGGTTCACGCCCTTGTGCGGCTCCTTGCCGAACAGCTCCCGCACGATCTGCTGCACGCGCGGAATCCGCGTCGACCCGCCGACGAGCACGACCTCGTCGATCTGATGGGGTTGCAGGCCGGCGTCGCTCAGGGCCTGCCTGACCGGCCCGACCGTCTTCTGTAGCAGGTCCTCGACGAGCGACTCGAACTTCGCCCGCGTCAGCTTCATCGACAGATGCTTCGGCCCGGTCTGGTCGGCCGTGATGAACGGGAGATTGATGTCCGTCTCCATCACGGTCGACAGCTCCATCTTGGCCTTCTCCGCCGCCTCCTTCAGGCGCTGCAGCGCCATGCGGTCGCGGCTGAGGTCGATGCCCTCCTGCTTCTTGAACTCGGCGATGATCCAGTCGATGATGCGCTGATCCAGGTTGTCCCCGCCGAGGTGCGTATCGCCGTTGGTCGCCTTGACCTCCACGACCCCCTCGCCCACCTCCAGAATCGAGATGTCGAAGGTCCCGCCGCCGAAGTCGTAGACCGCGATGGTCTGATCCTTCTTCTTGTCCAGCCCATAGGCGAGCGCCGCGGCCGTCGGCTCGTTCACGATGCGCATCACCTCGAGGCCCGCGATCTGCCCGGCGTCCTTCGTCGCCTGGCGCTGCGAGTCGTTAAAGTACGCCGGCACCGTGATGACCGCCTTCTTGACCGGCTGCCCGAGATACTCTTCCGCCGCCTGCTTGAGCTTCTGCAGCACCATCGCCGAGATCTCCGGCGGCGACCACTCCTTGCTCCCGGCCGACACGCGCGCATCCCCGTTCGGCGCGCGGACCACCCGGTAGGGCACCATCTTCATCTCCTCGCTCACCTCGTCGTACTTGCGCCCCATGAAGCGCTTGATCGAAAAGACGGTGTTCTCCGGGTTGGTCACCGCCTGGCGCTTGGCGACCTGCCCGACCAGGCGCTCGCCCGACTTCGTGAACGCCACTACCGACGGTGTCAGCCGGCTCCCCTCCTGATTCGTGATCACCACCGGCTCACCGCCCTCCATCACGGCGACCACCGAGTTCGTCGTCCCCAGGTCAATGCCGATAATTTTGCTCATAGAAACCCCCGCTCTCGCGCGATTCCTTACACCATCGCTAGTATAAAACCTGAGCGTCGGATAGTCAACCTGCCGTGGTTGCCTTTCGTCGTCAGGTGAAGCATAATTGATTTCGCCAGCCTGCCTTGCGGGGATCACACGGTCCCTCAATCTCGACCGTAGACGGGTTTATCCAAACGAGGGAAACCACCATGACCCGTGTTCCTCCTGCTGGCTCCTTATCCCTGCTTCTGGTGGCGGCGCTCTGGATCCCGCGCCCCGCCCTCACTCAACCGCAGCCCGGCGACGCCCCGCAGGCGACTGCGACGCCGCCCGCCCACCTCGCCGTTGTCGACGGGACGGCCTGGCTCGAGCGCGGCGGTCGCGCCGAGGCCGCGCCGGCGACGATGCCGCTCGTCGGTGGCGACCGTATCCGCACGGAGCAGGGGCGCGTGGAGGTGATCTTCGGCGACGGCAGCGCGCTCTATCTGGACCGCGACACGACGGTTGATCTCCAGTCGGAGGCGCTCCTGCGTCTGCTCAGCGGCCGAGTGCGTCTCGTCGTCGCCAGCCTCGACCCTCGAGACCCGAGCGAGCCGGTGACGCTGCGCGTCGACGCGCCGGGCGCGTCCGTCGAGATCCGGACCGCGGGCGACTATCGTCTGTCGCTCGTCGGCGCGCCGGTGGCGCGCGACATGGAGCTGGCGGTCCTCCGTGGGTCGGCGGTGCTCACGACCGACGCCGGGTCGGTCCTCGTGCGCACGGGCGAGCGGGCGGTGGCCCGCGCGGGCGTACCGCCGTCCCCCGCTGTCGCGTTCAACTCCGCGGGCTGGGACGCCTTTGACCGCTGGACCGAAGAGCGGCGCACGGCTCGCATCAGCGCTGGTGCGCCAGCCTCGCTGCCGCCGCCGCTCCTGCCTTACGCACCGACGCTCGATCGGTACGGTGAGTGGCGTCTCCAACCGACCTACGGATACGTTTGGTATCCGGCCGTCCCCGTGGGCTGGCGGCCTTACACGTACGGCCACTGGCGCTTCGTGGGGTCGTTTGGGTGGACGTGGATCGGCGACGATCCGTGGGCGTGGCCGACGCATCACTTCGGCCGCTGGGGCTTCTCGGCCGGCCTGTGGTTCTGGATCCCGGGTCCGCTCTGGGCGCCCGCGTGGGTGTCGTGGGCGTGGGCGCCCGGCTACGTGGCCTGGTGTCCGCTCGGCTTCGACGGCTGGCCGGTCGTGGGCGTCACGACGATCCGCACCGTGTTCGCCGCAGGGCCTGGCGTGCGTCCGCCGTGGCACGCCTGGACCGTGGTCTCCGCGCAGGTCTTCCGCGCCGGGCGCGGGTCGGTTCACGTCCACGCCGTGGCGATCGATCGGCTCGACCGCTCGACGCGTGCGGCCTTCGTGCTCCGGCGGGATCCGCCCGTGACGGTGGGCGCGGCCGTCCTGCGCCCGTCGGCGCCGATCCGTGTCCCGGGCGCGCGACGTGGCGTCGCGGTGCCGCGGGCAGTGCTGGCCGGGCGGGAGGCCGCCCTTGACCCGCCGACCGGCGGGCGCGTAGAGGCCGGGCCGTCGTCGCTTGCCGCGATTGCGCGGCCGAGGACGTCGACTGGTGCGCGAGTCGCGCCCCCTCCTGGATCGCCTGCGCCGACCGCGCCCCGCTCGCCCGTCACACGAGCCGGCGCCGTGACACCGCGGTATCCCGCCGGGACCTCGCTCGAGCGGTCTGTGGCGCCTCGCCGCGGCGTCGAGGGCACTGGCGATCCGCTACGAGTTCCTCCCGCCGCGCCACGATTCTCGGAGCGGGGAGAGCTCGCCTGGCCGGCCGCAGCACCGCGCCGGCCCGCGCTGGCGGTGCCGCCGGTCCGGCCCTCGCTGCCGGAGGTCGGTGCCTGGCGTTCGCGCGAGACTGCGCTCGAGCGCCGGGCCGTCCCGCGCGGGCTGCTGCGCGAGGGCGCTGTCGCACCCCCGCGCGTTGGGGCGCCCGCGCCG
>FWPU01000415.1_pt1:27500-137715 | contig 137715 bp, 113 predicted proteins | sample 2228361 | NCBI WGS metagenome assembly FWPU01 (sample SAMEA103939777, study PRJEB20133) | metagenome | reverse complement strand
CGCGTGAGTCACGTCACCTCCCTCACCTTTCGGTAACCCTACTTTTGAGGCAATGCTCTCAGTTCGGTAACCCTTCACGTGAGGGCGATCGGCCATTGTAAAGGGGCGGGGCTCAGGGGGTAAGATCGATCTGCCATGCGAGCGCTGAACCCGCCGACGTCCTGGTGGGGCTGGCACGGGTGGAATCACCCGCGGCCCATGTCGATCGTCGAGATCATCCGCGACGGTACCCTTTCGGAGGAGCTGGCGGCCGTCTTCTGGCTCGGTATCGAGCGCGGCGCATCGTTCATCTTCGCGGCGGAGCCTCCGGGGGCGGGCAAGACGACGCTGCTCACGTCGTTGCTTCCCTTCGCCCACCCCGAGGCGGGCGCATATTTCACCCGCGGGTGGGGCGAGACGTTCGACCTGCCCCCGCGCCCGGAGGGGCCAGCGCCGGTGTTCCTGATGGTCAATGAGATGAGCGACCACCTGCCGGTGTACTCGTGGGGTCCCTACGTGGTGCGCGCGTTCGAGCTCCTCGCGCAGGGCTACAGCCTGCTCACGACCATGCACGCCGACGACTGCGAGGAGGCGCTGGCACAGCTCGAAGAAGACAACCGCGTGCCCCGCCATCTGATCGGACACCTCACGTTCATCGTGCCCCTGGCGGTACGCGATGGCGGGCCGGCTCGGGGAACGCTGCGGCGCGTGAACGAAGTCGGCCTCGTCGGCCCTGATGAAGCCGAAGGCTACACGCTGCGCCGCGTGGCCCGTTGGGACCGCGAGCGCGACGCGTTCGCACTGCTCGAGCGCGACGATGACCGCACCGCGCTCGCGCGCCGACTCGGTCTGCCGGCGCCCTCGCTGGACGGCGCGCTGGCCGAACGCACGGCGTTTCTGCACGCCCTCGTGCGTGAGGGCATCACCGGCCTGGACGACGTCGAAGCGCGCCTCGACGCGTGGCGCCGCGCGACCGCCTGACGGCGGTTGTTCGCCATTCGTTGCAACAGGTACAATCGCGACACCGCCGCCCCGAAGGGTGACGTCGACCGAATTTTCGCGAGCGCGCCCGGCGCTCGTGCCCGCGCGGACGCGCGCCGGGAACGGCAGCCGCTCGAGGAGCGAACATGAAGGAATACACCACCGAGCGTATCCGGAACGTCGTGTTGCTAGGCCACGGTTCGACCGGGAAGACGTCACTGGCCGAAGCCGCGCTGTTCGCCACCGGCGCCATTAGCCGGCTCGGTAGGGTCGAAGAGGGCAACACCGTCTCCGACTACGACCCCGACGAAATCAAGCGGGGTATCAGCATCAACCTCGCGGTCGTCCCTTGCGAGTGGAAGGACCACAAGGTCAACCTCATCGACACGCCCGGGTACGCCGACTTCGTGGGCGAGGTGAAGGGCGGTGTCCGTGCGGCCGACGTGGGCTTGATTGTCGTCGACGCCTCGGCCGGGGTGCAGGTCGGCACCGAACAGGCGTGGAACCACGCCGCTGAAGACAACCTCCCGCGCGCGTTCATCATCAACCGCATGGACCGCGAGAACGCCGACTTCGCCGGCACGCTCGAGGCGCTTCGCTCCACCTTCGGGAAGCAGTGCGTACCCGTGCAGCTTCCCATCGGCGCGCAGGACAAGTTCGAAGGCGTCGTCGACCTCGTCGAGATGCAGGCGTACGCCGGCGACGGGAAGCAAGCCGGACCGGTGCCCGAATCGCTAGCCGCGGACGTCGCGTCCTATCGCGAGCAGCTCGTCGAGGTGGTGGCGGAGACCGACGACGAGCTCATCTCGAAGTACCTCGAGGGTGAAGAGCTGACGGCCGACGAGATCCAGCGGGGCCTGCGGGCCGGCGTGGCCGCGGGAACCGTGGTTCCGGTCTTCGTCGCCGCTGCCACCAAGACCATCGGCACGGCCCGGTTGCTCGATTCCATCATCGCCTATCTCCCGTCTCCGCTCGACCGCGGCGAGGCGTGGGAGACGGAAGACGGGAAGAAGCTCAAGGCGGACCCGGCGGGCCCCCTCGCCGCGCAGGTCTTCAAGACCGCGGCTGACCCGTACGTGGGCAAACTCACGTACTTCCGCGTCGTGTCAGGGACGTTCAAGGGCGACTCCCATGTCTGGAACGCCAACCGGGGCGCCGACGAGCGCACTGGGCAGGTGTTCGTGCCGCGCGGCAAATTGCAGGAGAACGTCTCCCAGCTCGCTGCCGGCGACATCGGCGCTGTCGCCAAGCTCGCGGTCACCATCACCGGCGACACACTGTGCGCCAAGGACCGACCCTTGAAGCTGCGCCCCATCCGGTTCCCGGCGCCCAGCTACAGCGTCGCCATCGCTCCCAAGACCAAGTCCGACGTCGACAAGCTCGGGCCAGCCCTCCAGCGCATCACCGAGGAAGACCCTACCGTCGTGGTGCAGCGCGAGCCCAGCACGGGCGAGACGATCCTGTCGGGCATCGGCGATTCGCACATCGACGTGACCATCGAAAAGATGAAGCGCAAGTTCGGTGTGGACGTCGAGTCGCACCCGCCGAAGGTGCCGTACCGCGAAACCATCACGGCGACGGCCACGGCGGAATACATCCACAAGAAGCAGACCGGCGGGCACGGCCAGTACGCGCGCGTGGCCATCAAGATCGAGCCGCTGGAACGGGGCAAGGGATTCGAGTTCGTGGACCAGATCGTCGGTGGCGTCGTGCCCCGCCAGTACATCCCGGCGGTCGAAAAGGGCGTGCAGGAGGCGATGCAGGAGGGCGTGCTCGCCCACTACCCGATGACCGACATCCGAGTGACGCTGTTCGACGGGAAGGATCACCCCGTGGACTCGTCGGAGATGGCGTTCAAGCTCGCCGGGGCCCAGGCGCTCAAGAAGGGCGCCTCCGAAGCGAAGCCCGTGCTCCTCGAGCCCATCGTCAAGCTCAAGGTCACCGTCCCCGACGCCAACACGGGAGATATCATGTCGGACCTGAACTCCAAGCGGGCGAAGGTGCTGGGCATGACGCCCTCCAACGGCATGACGACCATCGAGGCGCTGGCGCCGCTGGCCGAAGTGCAGCGCTACGCGACGGACCTGCGTTCGATGACGCAGGGCCGCGGCACCTTCCAGATGGAGTTCAGCCACTACGAGGAAGTGCCACCCCACCTGGCGCAGAAGGTGATCGCCGAAGCGCAGGCGGAGCGCGGGTCGTAGGGAAATCGCATCGTCCGGGAGCGCGGCGCGCGCCGCGTGGCAGCGACGCGTTGTTGATCACCGGCGGAGTATGTGCTAAATTTCTCAAAGTTTGGGAGGCCGGACGCCATCCGGGGAGCGCGCTGTGTGGGAGCCGCCTCCCGCCTTGAGGCTCATCGGCATCGGCTGGTACTTTGTCCTCGTGGTCGTCGGCGGTCTGGTCGGCGGCTTCTTTTTGGACAAGGCGCTGGATACGAGGCCGCTCTTCATCCTGCTCGGACTGGTGGCCGGGCTGGGACTCGGGCTCTTCGGCGGATATACGTTCTTGATGGACGTGTTGCGACAGCAACCGACGTACCGGAGGAATCGGCGTGACGACACGTAGGTTGACCCTCGGGGCCACCCTGCTGGTCATCTTCGCGATCTTCGCCGGTACCTTCTTCTTCCTTCGTTCCCCCATCCCGGTCATCGAGATCAAGGCCGAGCCGCTGGTCCACCTCGGTCCCATCACCATCACGAACACGCTCTTCACGTCGTGGGTCGTGATGCTCACGCTGTTCGCCCTCGTCTTCTGGTTCACCCGCCGGCTCGAACCGGTGCCGCGCGGCCGGCAGAACCTCATCGAGGCGATCATCGAGGCCATCTACAACCTCATCGTAGGCGTCGCAGGTGAACGGAACGGCCGGCGGTTCTTCCCCGTGGTGGCCACGTTCCTCATCTACATCACCTTCGCCAACTGGATGGCGCTCCTGCCCATCTTCAACGCCATCGGTTACTTCGAACCCCTCGAGCCCGAGCATAAGCTCCTCGAACGGACCGCCGCCTTCGACCAGGTCGGCGGGCTCTACCTCGTGATGCCCGGCGCGAAGACCATCGATATCGAGGGCGAGGTCGACGAGGAGGCATGCGCCGGACTCGAGGGCGAAGAGCACGAGCAATGCATCGTGCACGAACGCGAGAAGCTCATCGAGGCGAGCCTGGTCAACGACAAAGGTGAGCCCAAGCTCGCCGAAGGTGAGAAGGCCGGCGTCCTCGTGCCGTTCTTCCGGAGCATCAACACCGACCTCATGACGCCGGCGTCCTTCGCCATCATGTCGGCGATCTTCGTCGAGTTCTGGGGGATCAGCACGCTCGGCTTTCTGACCTACGGCAGCAAGTTCTTCAATGTCGGCCGCATGATCAGGGGGCTAGCGTCGTTCAACCTCGGCGAGTTCTTCAACGGGTTCATCGAGGCGTTCGTCGGCCTGCTGGAGCTGGCCGCGGAGTTGGCTCGCCTGGTGAGTTTCAGCTTCCGTCTCTTCGGGAACATGCTCGCGGGCGAGATCCTGCTGCTGGTGATGACGTTCCTGGTGCCGACGGTAGTGCCGCTGGCCTTCTACGGGCTGGAGGTCTTCGTCGGCCTGATCCAGGCGTTCATCTTCGGCATGCTGACGCTGGTGTTCGGAGTGATGGCGGTGTCACCGCCCCACGGAGAAGCGCACGGCGGGCACGAGGAAGCGCATGCGCCGGCGCACTGACGGTGTGAACTGGCGGCCCGGGGCCGCTGAGACCTTACAGGAGGAATCATGGAGATCCTGAGTGCACTTCCGCTACTGGTGGAGTTCACCGACGACACGTTCCGGTTCCTGGGCGCCGGCCTGGCGATCGGCGTCGGCGGGTTCGCGCCCGCGCTGGCGATCGGGATGCTGGTGGGCCGGGCGATGGAGGCTCTGGGACGCAACCCGGAGGCGCAGCCCGCGATCCAGACCAACATGATCCTGGGCGTCGCCTTCGCCGAGGCCATCGCCATCTACGCCCTCGTGGTGGCGGTCATGATCGGCTTCGTCTTCTGAGGAGGCCACAGCGCGAACTCGTCCCGAGCCACGGAGCCTCGGGGCGCGCGAGGAGTCGTTATGTCACCAGTGCTGTTGGGCATCACGGACCTGGGCATTAACATCCCGGTCCTGATCGCGCAGCTCATCAACTTCACCATCCTGCTGGTGGTGCTCCGCGCCGTGCTCTACAAGCCCATCCTGCGGATGCTCGATGAGCGCCGCACGAAGATCGAGGAAAGCCTCTCGGCCGCGGAACGCATGAAGCGCCAGGCGGCCGAGGCGGACCGGCAGGTGCAGGAACAGCTCGAACAGGCCCGCCGTGAGGGGCAGGCCCTCGTGGCGCAGGCACAGGAGATCGCCGCCCGCATTCAGGCCGAGGCGCGTGAACAGGCTCGCGCCGACGCCGAAGCTCTGCTGGCGCGCGCTCGCAGTGAAATCCAGCTCGAGCGCGACAACGCCATCGCCGAGCTCCGCAAGGAGTTCGCCGATGTGACGATCCGTGCCGCCGAGAAGATCATTCGCCAGTCGCTGGACCGAGAGGCCCACCGCAAGCTGATCGAAGAGACGCTCGCGGAGTCGGCGCTCTCCGGCGACGGCGCGCGGAGGAACTAGGCAGCGATGATCCAGGACCCGGCGGCTCGCCGGTACGCGCAGGCGGTGTTCGCGCTGGCGGAGGAGAAGGGAACCTTCGACGAGTGGCTCGAGGACCTCGAGGCGCTCGCCGCCGCCTTCTCCGAGCCCTTGGTGGCCCGCACCCTGTCGAGCCAGCGCATCCCGGCCGACCGGAAGGAGGCGCTCATCCGTCAGGCGGCGCCCGACCTCCGGCCGCTCTCGTGGAACCTGGTGCGCCTGCTCATCCGGAAGAACCGGCTGCGACTGCTCCCGCAGATCGCCGAAGCGCTGCGTGAGTTGGTCGATGAGCGCCGCGGTGTGGCCAAAGCGATCGTCACGACGGCGGTGCCTCTGGACGACTCGGACCGGCAGCGCATCGCCGAGCGCCTCAGCGCCATCACCGGAAAGCAGGTGGTGGTAGAGCCGCGGGTCGACGAGTCCATCATGGGAGGCCTCATCGCGCGCATCGGCGACCGGCTCATCGATGGTTCGACCCGGACGAAGCTACTCGCCCTGCGGGCGGCGCTCGAAGGGAAGGAGCGGTAACCCGCAACGCCGGAGGAACGACAGCACTCGTGAGGGAGAGAGCGTAGGACCTACTCCCCACTGGAGGAACGTATGGCGGTCAGGCCCGAAGAAATCGCGTCCATCCTGAAGCAACAGATCGAGACGTTCGGCGCCGAGGTGCAGGACGTCAACGTCGGCACCGTCGTCGAGGCCGGCGACGGCATCGCCCGCGTCCACGGGCTGCGGAACGTCATGGCGTCCGAGCTCGTGCAGTTCCAGAACGGCGTCATGGGGCTCGCGCTCAACCTCGAAGAGGAGAGCGTCGGCGTCATGATCATGGGCGACTACACGGACATCAAAGAAGGAGACGAAGTCCGTTCCACTGGGCGGATCGCCGAGGTGCCCGTCGGCGACGGCCTCATCGGCCGGGTCATCGACCCGCTGGGCAATCCGCTGGACGGCAAAGGTCCCATCCCCTACACCAAGACCCGCCCGGTGGAGCGCATCGCGCCCGACGTCACGAAGCGCAAGTCCGTCGACACGCCGGTTCAGACGGGGATCAAGGCCATCGACGGCATGATCCCCATCGGGCGCGGCCAGCGGGAGCTCATCATCGGCGACCGCTCGACCGGCAAGACGACCATCGCCATCGACACCATCATCAACCAGAAGGGCGGCGACCTGCTCTGCATCTACGTGGCCATCGGGCAGAAAGCGCAGAAGGTGGCGCAGATCGTCGGCCTGCTCGAGGAGCGCGGCGCCATGGAACACACGGTCGTCGTCTCGGCCACGGCCTCCGAATCGGCCGCGCTCCAGTACCTCGCCCCGTACGCCGGCTGCGCCATCGGGGAAGAGTGGATGGAGCAGGGCAAGGACGTGCTCATCGTGTACGACGACCTGTCGAAGCACGCATGGGCGTACCGCCAGGTGTCCCTGCTCCTGCGTCGCCCGCCCGGACGTGAGGCGTACCCGGGCGACGTCTTCTACCTGCACAGCCGCCTTCTGGAGCGCTCCGCGAAGCTGCACCCTGACTACGGAGGCGGCTCGCTCACCGCGCTCCCCATCATCGAAACGCAGGCGAACGACGTGTCGGCGTACATCCCGACGAACGTCATCTCGATCACCGACGGCCAGATCTTCCTCGAGACGGACCTGTTCAACGCCGGGATCCGGCCGGCCATCAATGCGGGCATCTCGGTCAGCCGCGTGGGAAGCGCGGCGCAGCGGAAGGCGATGCGCCAGGTCGCGGGCCAGCTCCGGCTCGACATGGCGCAGTTCGCGGAACTGCAGGCGTTCGCCCAGTTCGGCACGTCGGACCTCGACGTGGCGACGCGGCGCCAGCTCGAGCGTGGCCTCCGCGCCCAGGAGGTGCTCAAGCAGCCGCAGTACTCACCGCTGCCGATGCACCAGCAGGTCGAGATCCTGTTCGCGCTGATTCACGGCTATCTCGACGACGTGCCGGTGGACAAGGTGCGCGCGTTCGAGAACGCCTTCCACAAGTTCATGGCGAGCAACCACCCGGAGATCGGCGAGGCCATCGAACGCGACCTCGCTATCTCCGACGAGACGGCCGAGAAGCTGCGGCAGGCGATCGTGCAGTTCAAGGAGACGGTGCCCTTCTAGCCGGGGCCCCGGCGAGGAAAACGCATGGCGAACATCAGGGTCATCCGCCGCCGTATCCGCAGCGTCCGCTCGACCGCGAAGATCACGCGGGCGATGGAGCTCGTCGCCGCTTCGAAGATGCGCCGGGCGCAGGCGCGGGCGCTGCAGACGCGGCCATACGCCGAGAAGCTCCGCGAGGTGCTGGCCCATCTCGCTGCCGCCGCCGGGGGCGAGGAGGCGCTCGCGCATCCGTTCCTGCGAGCGCGGCCCGTCGAACGTATCCTCGCCGTGCACATGACGCCGGACCGCGGCCTCTGTGGCGGGCTGAACGCCAACATGAACCGCCGGGCCGCCGCCTTCGCGCTCGAGCAACCCGTCCCGGTGTCGTTCCTCACCGTGGGCAAGAAGGGACGCGACTTCTTCCTGCGTACGGGACAGCACATCGTCGCGGAGTTCACCCAGCTCGGCGATTATCCCGAGTCGGTCGATACCCTGCCGATCGCCCAGATCGCGATGGAGGAGTACCTCGAGGGCCGGGCGGACCGCGTGTACATCATCTACCCGATGTTCGTGAACACGGTGACCCAGCGTCCGACCGTGCTGCAGCTCCTGCCGGTCGAGCCGCCCGAGGCTGCGCCGGACGCCGCAGCTCGCGCGGTGGAGTACCTGTACGAGCCGGGGCCCTCGGCCGTGCTGGCGAGCATCCTGCCCCGGTACGTCGAGATGCTGGTCTTCGAGGCGGTGCTGGAAACCGCCGCGAGCGAGCAATCCGCCCGTATGGTGGCGATGCGCAACGCCACCGACGCCGCGAACGAGATGATCGAGACGCTCACGCTGGTGTACAACAAGGCGCGCCAGGAGCAGATCACGAAGGAGCTGCTGGACATCGTCGGCGGTGTCGCCGCGCTCGAGAAGCGATAGAAGGACGGGTCACATGACGACAGCGATCGCAGCCGAAGGACGCGTCAGGCAGATCATCGGCACCGTAGTGGACGTCGAATTCGAGGCCGGCCACCTGCCGGACCTCTACAACGCCGTCGAGGTGTACTTCGACGACGGGCACAAGGTGGTGACCGAGGTCGAGCAGCATCTGGGGAACAACTGGGTGCGCTGCCTCGCGATGGGTAGCACCGACGGTCTCCGTCGGGGCGCCCGCGCCGTGGACACCGGCCGCCCCATCGCCGTGCCCGTGGGCCCGAAGACGTTGGGACGGCTGTTCAACGTTCTAGGCGAGCCCCTGGACGGCAAGGGGGAGGTCGGCGCCGAAGAGACGTGGCCGATTCACCGTAAGCCCCCCGGCTTCGAGGAGCAGTCCACCCAGGTGCAGGTGCTCGAGACCGGCATCAAGGTCGTCGACCTCATCGCGCCGCTGGTCCGCGGCGGCAAGGTCGGACTCTTCGGCGGCGCGGGCGTGGGCAAGACCGTACTCATCAAGGAGCTCATCCGCAACATCGCCACCGAACACGGCGGCCGCTCGGTATTCGCCGGCGTCGGTGAGCGCTCCCGCGAGGGCAACGACCTCTGGGTCGAGATGCAGGAATCGGGCGTGATGGACAAGACGGTGCTCGTCTTCGGCCAGATGAACGAGCCCCCGGGCGTCCGCCTGCGCGTGGGCCTGACCGGCCTGACCATGGCCGAGTACTTCCGCGACCGCGAGGGGCAGGACGTCCTCTTGTTCATCGACAACATCTACCGCTACACGCTCGCCGGCATGGAAGTCTCCGCGCTCCTCGGCCGCATGCCCTCGGCCGTCGGCTACCAGCCGACGCTCTCCACGGAGATGGGCGAACTCGAAGAGCGCATCACGTCGACCAAGACCGGCTCGATCACATCGTTCCAGGCGATCTACGTGCCTGCGGACGACTACACCGACCCCGGTGTGGCGACGACGTTCGGGCACCTCGACGCCGTCGTCGCGCTCGACCGCGGTCTGTTCTCGCAGGGCATCTACCCGGCGATGGACCCCCTGGCGTCCTTCTCGCGCGCCCTCGATCCGCTGGTCGTGGGCGAGGAGCACTATCAGGTCGCGCGTGGGGTGCAGGCCGTGCTCCAGCGGTACCGTGACCTGCAGGACATCATCGCCATTCTGGGCATCGAGGAGCTGTCGGAGGAGGACAAGCTCACGGTGGCGCGCGCCCGGCGCATCCAGCGCTTCTTGAGCCAGGCGATGTTCATGGGCGAGGTGTTCACGGGCATCCCGGGCCAGTACGTGCCCATCCGCGAGACGATCCGCGGGTTCAAGGAGATTCTCGAGGGCAAGCACGACGCGCTGCCGGAGCAGGCCTTCTACATGGTCGGCACCATCGACATGGCCGTGGAGAAGGCCGAGCGCATGGCCCGCGAAGGGCAGGAGTGATCGCGTGCCGTTGACGGTCGAAATCACGACGCCGGACCGCCGCGTTCTGTACGAAGAGGACGTCGACGAGGTCATCGCGCCCGGGGTCGAGGGGCAATTCGCCGTGCTGCCCCGCCACGCGGCGTTCATGACCATGCTCGTTCCCGGCGAGCTCATCCTCAGGAAGAAGGGTGAAGACGTCCCCTTCGCGGTCACCGGCGGCTACTTCGAGGTGCGCGACGACCACGTCATCGTGCTCGCTGACGCGGCGGAGCGGGCGGACGAGATCGACATCGAGCGCGCGGAGGCGGCCCGCCGCCGGGCGGAGGAGCGCCTCCGGACACGGGAGACGACGGTCGACCTCGCCAGAGCGGAGGCGGCCCTGCGGCGCGCGCTGATCCGGCTGCGCGTGGCGCAGGAGCGCCGGCGCCGGGCCGGTCCCCCACGGCCTGGATGAGGCCTCGCAGCCAGGGTACCCAGACCGCGCGCCGTCCATCGGGACGGCGCGCTCGTTCTCTGACGGCAGAAGGCGGGCCTTGTCCAGGCCCGCCTTCGGGGCGACTCCACGGCCTTCCCCGCAGGGAAGGGGAACGAGAGGGCTACGCCCGGGCCACTTCTGCCGGCGGCGCGAACTGGGTGTCGATCTTCGCCGAGGCGTTGAAGAAGTCCTGTAGCGACTGGTTGAAGCGGTAGAAGGCGTCGCGTCGGTAGCCGTCGTAAGACCGCGCGAACCCCTCGGGCAGATTCAGGTCAATGGTGTTGAGGGTGTGGTCGAGGTCGGCCGCGCCCTTGTCTTTGATGTTCTGGAGCATCTCCTTCCAACCGTCGTACGACTGCTCCAGCCAGAAGTCGACATCGCGCAGGTCGCGCTCCGTAATTTCGGCGACCTCGGTGCACTCGAACGCCTCGAACGTCAGCCGGTAGATCTTGTCGCCGACCTTGACGCCGACGGTGGTGTCGATGGTCCCGAGACGGCGGAACGCCTCGTCGTTGTTGACGATGTTCTTGACCGCTTCGAACCATTCGACCGATGGGAACACGGGCATGGTGAACTCCTCCTCGGAATGTCGGGCCGTCGCCTACCCGAGGTAGGCGCGGAGCGCAGGGTTAAGCCGGTCCGACCGGTCCAGCGTCGCCCACTTCAGCCGCGCCAGGTACTGTTCGACGTGGCGCCGGCGCATCTGCTCATAGATCCTCAGACCGTCGAGAATACGGTCCTTTCCTCCTCCGAACACGATCGCCCACGCCTCCCGGTTCGCCGTGTCGCGGTCGTCGGCGACGAGGAGCGATTCGCCCTTGTCCAGGTACCGCTGAATCTCGGGCCGGCGCTCGGGCTTCTCGAGCAACAAGAACTTGAGGTGCGCGATGCCGTAGGCGATGTGCCGCGCCTTGTCCTGCATCGCCAGACGGAAGATGAGCTTCTCCGCCGGGTTGTGGGCGTACCGCTCGCCATACTGGTACTGGACCAGCGTCAGGCTGTCGTTGAGCACCATCTGGACGGCCACCATCTCGGAGAAGTTCCGCGCGTCGACGATGGAGCGAAACGCCCAGCCTGTGCTCTGGAGGCCGAGCCCACCGCCGTTCGAGAGCGCCCGCTTGCGGAACACCTCGACGGCCCGCGCACCCTCGAAGATTACGGTCGCCAGATACAGCTTGACCTCGTGGTAGCCGTACGAGATCTCAGGTTCCCAGCCTCCGAGGACGTCGGCCTCGAGCTGCGCCTTCTCGCTGAGGTTCGTGCAGATCTGGCACATGGCGCGCTCGACGTCGTCCGGGAGCGGCTCGATGGTTTCCCACGGGATATCGGTGGCGGGCCGCCAGCGCCGCTGGATCGCCTCCTCGTACAGGTCAGCGGCGTTTTCGGCCCAAACCTCGTGCTTGTCGTAGATGGAGTAGCCCATCGCCTCGACGCCGGGGATGGGCACGGCGCCTCGCGGCATCTCGGTCTGATACGGCCAGTGATCGGGCACCACGCCGTAGATGCCGATATTGATGGCCGAGATCGTGAGTCCCTTCTTCGTCGGCTTAGCGCGGGTGCCCCACTCCGTGGGGACGTTCATCCAGCTCAGGTCGAGCTGGGGGGTCTGTCCAGCGACGCTCTGGGTTCCCCGCGGCCCCTGCGCCATGAAGCGCCGGGCCTGCTCGGCCGTGACGCCCATGTCCATGTAACGGATCAGGTCCTCGGGCTGGGCGCCCGCGCCCAACGCCTGCCGGACGAGGTCCTCGGGCCAACCCTTCTCCCGCGCCTTGGCGGCCAGTTCAGCGGGGATGTCGATGGTGATGGTGTCGTCGGCCATGGGCCCTCCTGTGCGCTCCGGCTGTGTCTTAGTGAGCGCTAACTCGGATTCTCGCCCTCAAAACACGCCCCGGTTGGGGACGTTCGCAGAGACGCCAGACGGCCGGCCGCGCCGGTGGCGCTTCCGGCTCGTGCGCCCGTCAGTGTGCCGCAGACACACGATTGCGTCAAGGGGGCATCTGCATCAGATGACGGCCGCTTGCATCACGCCTGACCGGCCCCCCGGGCGCGCCACGCTCGCCTTGACGATGTAGGACATCTGTTCTACTCTGCCGCGCGAGGACGGTCCCGTGCGGCACCAACCGAGGCCCCACGTGTACCTCCGGCCCGCGCTCCTGATGGCCATCGATGGCGGGATTGCCGGCCTCGCAGGCTACGTCGCTCTCGCCATGACCCGGCTGGCAGCGCGTCGGACGGAAACGCGGGGCCGGCGATTCGGTGCCGCCGCCCTGGCATGGATGACGGCAGCCCTCGCCGCCGACAGCCTCGCTTCGCTGGCCCTACTCCTGTCGCATGCCCTCGGCGCGCCCGCGGACCTCGCAGTCGCCCCCGCCTTTCGGCTTCCGGCGCGGATGTCGCTCCTTGCCGGCGCGGCCGTCCTCGCATGGCTCGTCGCGCACCGGCGCCGCTGATTCCCCCCCGGCGCCGGTACCACTGGAGGTTCCGCCATGACCGCGCTGGCGCTGGCGGTACGCCGCCGTCGCTGGGACCTCGCGTCCCTTTATCTTCTGTTGGCCCTCGTCGATGCCGCCGCTGAGCTGACCCCCGAGGCGTTCGACGGCTTGCTCGATGTGCTCGCCGAAGGCAACGGCTCCATATCGAGGGGCCGCCCATGACCCGCAGGCGCCGTCGCCCCGACGCTGCCAACTTCTACGCCGGCGTCCTCGATCGCGCCGAGCGCGCGCGGCTCGGCGACGCGGCGTCCATCGAGGGACTGGACGACGAGGTCGCGCTGTTGCGCGTTCGTTTGCGGCGGGCGCTCGAGGAGCGGCCTGAAGACTATGCGCTGATGCTCAAGGGAATCGCCCTGCTCGTCCGTGCCGTGGCGGCCCGCTACCGGCTGTCGCCCAAGTCCCGACGCGATCTGGCCGACAGCCTCGCCGCCACGATCGAGCACCTCGGCGCGGCGCTCTTCCCCGACACCGCCGGAGAGGCGCCATGAGTGGACGGCTCGGGGCTGCGCTTCGCCGGCTGGCCGCACGGCGACGTGACGGCGATGAGGCGCCGGTCCGACGGGCGCGGATCGAAGAGCGGCTACGCACACTCGAGCGCGACGTGAGCGACATCAAAGCGCGGCTCAACGGGCTGCTCTTCACCGTCGTGGGCGCGCTCGCGGCGGAGGTGGTGACGCGATGGCTGGCCTGACCCTCCCCGCGCTCCGCCCGTATCAGCTCGAGCCGCTGCGCGCCATCGTGAAGAGCGTCCGGGGCCGGCTGGGACGCTCCTTCTCCGTGGAGATCGCCCGTCAGGGCGGGAAGAACGAGCTGTCGGCGCAGCTCGAGGTGCTGATCCTCGCGACCCACGCACACCGCCCCGTCGACAGTATCAAGGCCGCGCCCACGTTCTCACCGCAGGCCCGCCTGAGCGTGCGTCGCCTCTGGCATCGCATCGAGCAGGCGGGGCTCGCCCCGTTGGCGTCGCGCGAGGCGGGCCACATTGTCCGCCTGGGCCTCGCTCGGCAGGTTTTCCTCTCGGCGGAGCCCGGCGCTAACGTCGTCGGTCACACGGCACACCTGCTCCTCGAAGCCGATGAAGCGCAGGATATCGACCCCGACAAGTTCGATCGGGACTTCCGCCCCATGGCGGCGGCGCACAACGCCACCATCGTCCTGTACGGCACCGCTTGGACCGAGACGTCCTTGCTCGAACGTGCGAAGCAGGCGCACCTGGAGGCCGAGCGCCAGGACGGCGTGCGCCGGCACTTCGAGTACGACTGGACGGTGGTCGCCCGGCACGCACCGGCCTACGCTGCCTACGTGGAGGCCGAGCGCCTCCGGCTCGGCGAGGGCCATCCCCTGTTCCAGACCCAGTACTGCCTCCGCACCCTCGCGGGCGCCGGCCGATTCCTCTCCCCGTCCCAGCGGGCGCAACTTCAGGGGACGCACGCGCGTCTCCGCGCCCCGGTCGCCGGCGAGACGTACGTGGCCGGCCTCGACTTGGCGGGAGAAGCGAATGAAAGCGATGCCCTCCGTCACGACGCCACAGTGCTCACCGTGGGCCGCGTCCGTGCCGCTGGCGACCCGCTCTTTCCCGGCATGCGTGTCGAAGTCGTCGAGCACCTGGCCTGGCAAGGCGAACGGCACGACATCCTCGCGCCCCGGCTCGCGGACCTCTTACGCGAGGTCTGGCGCGTCCGCCGCGTCGCGGTCGACGCGACGGGGCTCGGCGAGACCATCGCGCGGTCCCTCACGATCGCGCTCGGGAGCGGGCGGGTTGAGGCGGTGAAGTTCAGCGCTGAGCGGAAGTCGGCGCTGGGGTACGCATTGCTGGCCGCGGTCAACACGGGACGACTCAAGCTCTATACGCCCGACGGCTCGCCGGAATGTCGGGAGTTCTGGCACCAGGCGGAGCTGGCGCGGGCGGCCTACCGACCCAACGGAACCCTCGCGTTCTTCGTGGCGCCGTCGGACGGCCACGACGACTACCTCACGAGCCTGGCATTGCTGGTTCACGCGGCTTCGGACGCCGCGCCCCGCCGGGCACGAGGTCGACAACGCGACGATTGAAGACGCACGGGAGAGGGCTGTCATGAACCGAATCGACCTGGGCCGCAAGCCCGAGCGCGACCCCGCCGCTCCGCTTCCGCTGGTGGAGCGCCGCGATGCGCTCCCGGAACACATCACCTATCGCGACGAGGGTTGCGAGCTCGCGCCCCGATGCCTCGAATGCCCACTGCCGCGCTGCAAGTACGACGAGCCAGGCGGCGCACGTCGGCTGCGCGTCGAGACGCGCGACGAGGCGCTGGTCGCCGCCTGGCGCCGCGAACGGCTTTCGGTGAACGAGCTCGCCCATCGTTACGGCATCTCGCGGCGCTCCGTGTTCCGCATCCTCAAGGGAGCGAAGCGCCAGCAGCGACGCCCGACCAACGACGGCGCGGCAGCGGCCGGCCAGACCGGACACATAGCCGTCGTGTCGGCAATCCGGCCCAGCACGAACGGGACTGATACGGGAGGTGCCACGTGAACCCAGAGCCCACCATCGCCCAGACTCTCCAACGGAAGGACGCTGACCGGCTCCGCCGCTACGCGGAGAACCTGGCCTTCTACCACGGCGAGCAATGGCCGGGCCCTCGCCGCGGCCGAGACCGTCGGCTCGTGTTCAACTATGCGAAGGCGCTCGTCGAGAAGACGACCTCGTACCTCATGTCGGGCATGGGCTCCGCCGTCGACCCAGCCGACGCATCGACGGAGGCGCAGGAGCGCGCCCGCAGGGCGGAAGCTGCTCTCGCCGCCACCGCGGACGACAACCAGCTCGATCAGCTCGACTTCGACACGGAAATCGACGCTGCGGTTCTGGGCGACGGCGCCTTCAAGGTGATCTGGGACGCCGCCGAGCGTCGTGTCCGCGTTTCAGCGCCGGACGTGCAAGGGCTCTTCGTGTGGTGGGCCGGCGACGATGTCGGGCGCGTCTGGCGCGTCGCGAGCCGCTACGCGCTCGACCCGGAGGAAGTAGAGCTGCTCCACGGCGTGCGCCTGCCCCGCCGCCGGCGGTCCTCTGCCATCGAGGCGATCGAAGTCTGGACCGCGTCCACGTTCGAACTCTGGCTCGATGGCGCCCCCGTCGAGCGCAAAGCCAACCCGTATGGCTTCATCCCGTTCGTGATCTATCCCAACCTGCGCGAGCCCAAGCGCTTCTGGGGTGAGAGCGACCTGGCGCCCATCAAGGAGTCCGTGCGCGAGCTGAACCGGGCCCTGTCCCAGCTCTCGATGATCTTGGAACTTTCGGGGAATCCCATCGCGGTCCTCGAGAACGTCACCGAGTCGCAGGACATTGCCGTGCAGCCGGGAGCGGTATGGGAGCTTCCGGAACGGGCCCGCGCGTACCTTCTCGACCTGTTGCAGGGCGGTGGCGTGAAGCTGCACGTGGACTACGTCGACCTCATCTACCGAACGCTCCACGACCTCGCCGAGGCCCCGCGGACCGCCTTCGGCGAGAACCACGCGGGGCTCTCGGGCGTGGCGCTGCACGTCGAACTGGACCCGCTGCTCAAGAAGGTGCAGCGCAAACGCCTCATTCGGTCGGTGGCGTACCGGAGGCGAAACGAAATGATCCTCCGGACCCTGGAGCGCTTCACGGGCGAGCGCTTCGCGCCCTACCGCTCGCGCGTGGTGTGGGGACCCGTCCTCCCCGAGGACCGAAGCCGCCTGGTCGCCGACGAGCGCGCCCTCGTGGACGCCGGCATCCACAGCCGTCGCCGAGCGGCCGCCGAGCTGGGCGTGACCGATCCCGAAGAGGAGTTCCGCCGGTGGATCGACGAGCGTGAGCGCCTCCGATGACGCCGGCGGCGCCGAATCTGGCCGGAATCTGCGTCCGAGGCTTGACAGGAGCCGAAAAGGCACTATCATGCTACGCGAATCGGAGCGCGGAGTCCGCAATTGTTCTATCGCCTACGCGGTGACCTGAATGGTCCCGCCGGCAGAACGGGCGGCTTCACGCAGCATGGACGCGGTCCCGAGGTCGCATCCGCGGGATCGAGAAGGAGGAAGCCCGGATGCAGGCATACTGCCTCAAGTGCCGGACCCAGCGGGAGATGCAGAACGAGCAGCGCGTGACGATGAAGAACGGCAAACCCGCGACCCGCGGGAAGTGCCCCGTATGCGGCACGACGATGTACAAGATCGGCGCTGCCAAGTAGCGAGCACGGGCGCACTGACGGCGAGATGACCAGGCCCCGGACAGATATTCCGGGGCCTCTGTCTCTTCGAAGCGCCGGTGGCCCTCGCTCCGCGCCTATGCCCCGATGATCGCGACGTCGACGGTGCGCACCCGCGGCTCGAACAGCTCCACCAAGAACAGCCGCTGCCACGTGCCGAGGTCGAGCCGGCCGCCTCGTACCGCCACCCACGTCCCCTCCCCGAACAACAGGGTCTCGGCGAGATGGGCGACGGCGTTGCTCGGGCCTTCCTCGATGTGACGGTACGGCCGCTCGAGCGGCATGAGGTCGGACACCAGCGCGAGCGCGTCCTCGTGGACCGCGGGGTCCGGTTCGGTGCAAGCGATGGCCGCCGTCGTGTGCCGGCTGCGCAGGAGCACGACGCCGTCCTGCACACCCGAGGCCTCGACTTCACGCCGCACGGCATCGGTGACGTCGACGAATTGCCGCGGCGCCTTCGTTTGCACGCGTATCTGCGTGAGCCGCACCTGCATCACGCCGAGCGTACGCCCGCGCAGACGCAGGGGCAAGCGGCAGGCGTGCGGACGCCCCATCGCCGCGCCCCGCGGCACCCGGCGCCGCGACGCCGTCGGCACCCCTCGCTTGCGCTGTGGCGTTCACCCTGCCACTCTTGCCCCTCGCGCGCGCATCCCGTACGGTTCCATACCGTGGAGCCCGAATCCCGCTTCTACGAGTCCCACCGCCTCAGGCTGCACTACGTCGTCTGGAGCGACCCGCCCGGGGCCGACAAACCTCCCCTGCTGCTCATTCACGGCAACCGCGACCACGCCCGCAACTGGGACTTCGTGGCGAAGGCGATGGTCGACCGTTACACGGTGTACGCTGTCGACCTGCGCGGGCACGGCGACAGCCAGTGGGCCATCGGCGGTGAGTACAGCTTCCCCGAGTTCACCCTGGACGTAGCTCGCCTCGTGGAGCGCATCTCGAACGACGGCCCGGTCACGCTCATCGGTCACTCGCTCGGGGGCGGCGTCGCGATGCAGTACGCGGGGCTGTTCCCTCACAAGGTGGCGAAGCTCGTCTCCATCGAAGGCTGGGGGCCGCGCGTTCACGAGCGCCGGCCCGCCGACGTGCGCATGCGGGAGTGGATCGCCCACATGGCGGACCTTGACCGCCGGACGCCGCGCCGCTACGCGACGATCGACGATGCTGTGGCGCGCATGCGGGAGGAGAACCCGCACCTCTCGCCGGAGATGGCGCGGCACCTCACGGTGCACGGCGTTCGCCAAAACGAAGACGGCACGTACTCGTGGAAGTTCGACAACTATGTGCGGACGCACTCGCCGTTCGAGTTCAACATGGAGGACGCTCGTACCATCTGGAACGGCATCCGCTGCCCGATTCTGCTCATCAAGGGGGCCGAGAGCTGGGCGAGCAACCCTGAGGAGGACGGCCGCGCCAGCGCGTTCCACTGCTATCGGTATGTGGTCATCGAGCGCGCGGGGCATTGGGTGCATCACGACCGGCTCGATGCCTTCCTGCGCGTGGTCAACGACTTTCTCGCCGAAGATCACACCTGTTGCCAGCGCGGAACCCGCAACGGTCCGCGCGTCGTGGCCTGACGCGGGTCCGCGGGCGCCTACGTCGGCGCGCGGCAGGAGACGCCGGGAGCCAAAGGGTGGCCTTCATCTGCCACTTCATATGCCAAGGCTGGAGGGTGGCCTTCTTGGGGGTCGGGCGGCCTGCCGCGCCGCCCCTCATCGCTGGTGCGCCTCGAGGAACGCCATCGATCGGCGGTACCACTCCTCCGAGATCTTGCTGGTCGACATCAGGTAGTTCAGCAGGACCTCCATCGTGAGGATGGAGACCAGGCGCACCCCGTAGTCGTGCAGGCGCTCGCGTCCGCCTTGCTGGCGGTCCAGCAGGACGACGGCGTCACGAACCGTGAGGCCAGCGTCGCGCAGGCGCTCCGTCGTATTGACGATGCTGTGCCCACCGGTCACGAGGTCGTCCATCACCAGCGCCGTCTGCCCGGGCTGGTACAGTCCTTCGATCTCCTCGGTCAGGTCGTCGGGGCGCGGATGGAGATAGATGAGGGGGGTCTTCGACGTGAGCGCGTAGGCCTCGGCGATGAGCAGTCCGCCGAACGGCACGCCCGCGACCAGGTCGAAGCGCTCTATCTGTGGGTGGCGCATCGCCTGGAGCGTGAGGATTTCGTCATGGAGGATGTGCGCAGCACGCCAGAGCGCCGTGGGGTGGGAGATGAGCAACCGCAGGTTGACGTAGATGGGAGAATTGACGGTCGTGTGGCCGAGCGTGAACTCCCCGAACTGAATGGCGCCGAGTCGCCACAACGTTTCGGCGAGCCAGAGATTGCCGCGGCGCGTCGTCATAGGCTGGGCCGTCCCTCTGCCCCACAACAAAAGGCCATCCGTCAGCGCGGATAGCCTTTTGTGTTCGTCAAGGACTGTTTCGTCCGACTGACAGGCTCCACACCGGGGGAAGCCCCCTGTCGGTTCGGTCGCCCGTTGGCTCGTTGCCCGTCTTTTGGCGCGTTCTCGTGGAGCCTGGTGGCCGCTCGCCCTGCCGTCGCCAGCAGGGCGTTACCTGTCGACCTGCCAGACCCCCCAACGAACTCGGTCGGTCATGAGACACCTCCTTACGGGGTTCTCATGTGCCTCACGGGCACTGAGACCATAACATCGGTTCGAACAGCCTGTCAAGAGGATGGACGGCCTGCGGCGCCCATGACGAGCGTCATGTTCCCGGCTCCGGCGCGGGCGGGAACGGTGCGAAGACTTTATCCGGCTGCCAGAGCTGTCCCCCTTCGTACCGAAGAATGGCGAGGAACTCGCCCTCGACCGAGTACGCACGGCACAGCGCGCCCGCCGGCAGGGTGAAGGCGTCGGGACGGGCCGGCGTCAAGAAGAGCGGTCGCCCTTCACGCGCCGCCCGCGTATGTTGCGGTCCCAGAATCGCGGCCCGCCACGACTCCAGCGGCGTGTCCGTAGCCCAGAGAAGGTCCCGCCACGTCCCGGCGAGGGCCGCCTCGCGGAGCTCGTCCGGTGTCACCGCGTCTTCGATGCGAAAGGGTCCAGCCCTCAGCCTCGTGAGGCCCGCCAGGTGGGCGTAGCAGCCCAACCGAAGGCCCAGGTCGTGGGCCAGCGTTCGAACGTAGGCCCCGCGTCCGCACTCCACTTCAATCGTGGCGTAGGGTGGCTCGAACGCGACGACGTCGATGCGATAGATGGTGACCCGGCGCGGCGCGCGTTCGATCGCTTCGCCCGCTCGGGCGTAGCGGTAGAGTGGCTGACCCTGGTGCTTCACGGCGCTGTACATCGGGGGCAGTTGTTCGATCTCGCCCGTGAACGCCGCCGCGGCCGCCTCGAGCGCCTCGCGCGTAACGCCCGACGGGTCCGCCTCCGCCGTGACCGTCCCGTCCGCGTCGTACGTGTCGGTGGCCTGTCCCAGCTTCAGCGTCGTCCGGTACACCTTCGGCTGGTCCACGAGATACTCGACGACGCGGGTAGCCTGGCCCAAAAGAATGGGGAGCACACCTTCGGCGATCGGATCGAGAGTGCCCGCATGGCCCACGCGCCGGAAGCCCGTCAGCCGCCGAACCAGCGTCACCATCGAGAACGAGGTCGCGCCCCGCGGTTTGTTCACGTTGAGGATGCCGTGAAACGGTGGGTCCTGGCCGCGTCTCGCCATGCCGTGCGTCCGCCGCGCGCCGGGCAGTGCTCGGGCCCAGGGTGAGCCCTGCCCGCCAGCTACGAGGTGCCCTCCTGTTCCTTCGCCACTTCCTTGATGAGCTGCGTGAGGCGCACGCCACGCTCGATGGAGTCGTCCTGACGGAACATCAGCTCTGGGGTCTGGCGCATCTTCAGTCGGCGGGAGAGCTCGCGCTCCATGAAGTGTCGCGCCCGCTCGAGAGCCTGGAACACACCGGTGCGCTCGTCCTCGCTGCCCATGACGCTGACGTACACGCGGGCGTGGCGGAGGTCCGGGCTCACCTCCACCTCCGTGATGGAGATGAGGCCGTGCTGCAACGCCGGGTCGTGTAGCTCCCGCAACACGAGGCGGCTGATCTCCTCGCGCAGGAGGTCGTTGACGCGCTCAGTCCTCCGGGTCATGGGTCACGTTCCCGGCGCGCGAGGCGCTGGCTCGCGGTCCGTCGAGTGATAAGGCCGGCGGGCCGTCAGGGCGCCTGCTCCATTCGGAAGAACTCCAGGACGTCGCCTTCCTGGAATTCGTCCACGCCCTCCACCTTGATGCCGCACTCGTAGCCGCTCTGGACTTCCCGAACGTCTTCCTGGAACCGTCGCAGGCTCTCGATCCGACCTTCGGCCACGACCTGCCCGCCGCGCAACACCCGCGCACGGTCGGAACGCGTCACGGCGCCGTCGCGAACGTAGCAGCCGGCGATCTGGCCCTTGCGCCCGACCTTGAACACCTGCCGGACCTCGGCGTGGCCAGTGACGACCTCACGGTACGTCGGCGCCAGCATGCCCCGCAGGGCCTTATCGATGTCCTCGGTGAGCTGGTAGATGACGTTGTACAGCCGGATGTCGACCCGCTCCTGCTCGGCGAGACGCTTCGCGCCAGGCTCGACCTTCGTGTTGAAGCCGATGATCACGGCTTTGGACGCCACCGCGAGCATCACGTCCGACTCGGTGATGAGCCCTGTCTGCGCATGAATGACGTGGGCGCGGACCTCGTCCGTTCCCAAGCGCTCGATCGCTTGCTTCACCGCCTCGGCGCTGCCCTGTACGTCCGTCTTCAGGATGACGTTGAGCTCCTTGACCTTGCCCGAGGTGATCTCGCCGAAGACGCTTTCCAGCGACACGCCTCGATGCTCACGGAGCGCGGCCGCCTCCCGCTCGCGGATGCGTTGCGCCACGGTCTCCCGCGCCGTCTTCTCGTCCCGGACGACGGTCAACCGGTCGCCCGCCGAAGGCACCGATTGCAGACCGAGGATTTCGACCGGCGTGGATGGCCCCGCCTCCTTCAACCGCTGGCCCCATTCGTTGAACATGGCCTTGATGCGGCCGTAGGTGTCTCCCACGATCACGGCGTCGCCTACCCGTAGGGTTCCTGTCTGGACCAGGACGGTCGCCAGCGGCCCCCGCGTGCTGCTCAACTCGGCCTCGATGACCGTCCCGATCGCCGGCCGGTCGGGATTGGCCCTGAGTTCCTGAACCTCCGCAAGCACCAGGATGGTGTCGAGCAGATCCTTCAGCCCTTCACCCGTTCGCGCCGACACCAGCACGCACGGCACGTCGCCGCCCCACTCCTCGATGATCACCCCGTATTCGGACAGCTCCTGCTTCACGCGGTCGGGGTTGGCCTGCGGCAGGTCGATCTTGTTGATCGCCACGATCATCGGCACGCCGGCAGCGCGCACGTGGTCGATCGCCTCCTTCGTTTGTGGCATGACGCCGTCGTCGGCGGCGACGACGAGGACGACGATGTCGGTGACCTGCGCGCCGCGGGCGCGCATCGCCGTGAAGGCCTCGTGTCCCGGCGTGTCGAGGAAGGTGATGCGGTGCCCGTCCGTCTCCACCTGGTAGGCGCCGATGTGTTGGGTAATGCCGCCGGCTTCCTGCGCGGTGACGTTGGTCTTGCGGATGGCGTCGAGCAGGCTCGTCTTCCCGTGGTCGACGTGGCCCATGACCGTCACGACTGGCGGGCGCGGCCGCAGCTTCGATGGGTCGTCCTCTTCGATGACGATGCGCGAAGGCGCTTCCGCCTCGCGTGCGGCTTCCGCGGCCGGCGCGGCTTCACCGTGCGGCTTCGCCTCGACAGGCTCGAAGCCGAGATCGTGCGCGACGATGGCGGCGGTGTCGAAGTCGATGGTTTGGTTGATGGCCGCCATCACCCCGTTCTTCATCAGCTCCTTGATGACCTCGACGGGGGAGACGCCCATGAGCTCACCGAGCTCCTTCACGGTGAGCGCGTGCGGAATCTCGAGGACGCGCGGCGCTTCCGCCGGAGCGCCCTGTTCGCTCCGGGTCGCGGGACGGGTTTCGCCGCGTGGGGTTGTCATGCTCATTCCTCGATTCGTTCGCTCCGGTTCACCCTACGTGCTGGCGGGCGTTGCTTCAAGCCGCTCGGCGTACGCTCGCAGGGCTTCGCGGTCCTCCGCCGGCACGTCGATCTTCAAGGCGCGCGAGAGGAGGTCCTTCTTCAGGGCGAGCTCCCAGCAGTTGCGGTTCGCGTGCAGATAGGCGCCCCTTCCGGACTTCTTCCCCGTCGGGTCGACCTCGACGCGGCCCTGCGGCGTCCGCACGATGCGTACGAGACCGCGCTTGGCCTCGGCGCTCCGGCAGGCGACGCAGGTCCGCACCGGGATGCGCTTCGGTCTCGCCGGCATCGTCGCTCCGCCTCAGATGAATTCCTCAATGTCCTCGATGTCCAGCTCTTCGTCTTCCTCGAAGATGGGCCGGCGTGGGCGCTTCTTGCGGGCCTTCGCTTCTTCGGCCTCGGCGCGGACGCCCTTCTTGCCCTTCTTCTTCGCCTTTTCGAGCACTTCCGGACGCAGGATCTCCTCGGCGAAGCGGATCGTCGGCCTGACGGGTTCCGCCTGGGCAGGAGCGGGCGCCCCGACCTCGGCCACGGCAGGCTCGGGCGCGAGCTCCTCTTCCTCGACGAACGGCGCGATCGCCTCTTCCTCGGGCGTCAGCGGGCGTTCCTCCGCGGTGCGCGCGGCGACGGCCGGGGCCGGCACCCCCTCTCGCGCCGCAGCGGCGGCCAGCGCCGCTTCCGCGGCCTCCCGCAGTTCCGCCTCCGACTCAGGCCCGCGCTCCGCCAGCTCCTTCTCGTGCGCGCTCTGGCTCTTGATGTCGATCCGCCAGCCCGTGAGCTTCGCGGCCAGCCGCGCGTTCTGGCCCTCTTTGCCGATGGCGAGCGAGAGCTGCCGGTCGGGGACGACCACCTCGGCGGTGGGCGTCCCGTTCTCGACGCCCCGCGGCGTCACGCTCAGCACCTGCGCCGGACTCAGGGCATTGGCGACGAACTTGAGCGGGTCCGGGTCCCACTGAATCACGTCGATGCGCTCGCCATTGAGCTCGTTCACCACGTTCTGGATGCGCACGCCCCGGAGCCCCACGCAGGCGCCGACGGGGTCGACCCCGGGCTGCCGCGCCCAGACGGCGACCTTGCTTCGATGGCCCGCCTCACGCGCGATGGATTTGATCTCGACGATGCCTTTGAAGATTTCCGGCACCTCGAGCTCGAACAGGCGGCGCAGCAGGTTCTTGTGGGTCCGCGAAACGATGATCTGCGGTCCCTTGGCCGCCTTGTGCACCTCGAGGACGTAGACCTTGAGCCGCTGCTGGGGACGGTAGTGTTCGGTGCGGACCTGCTCCGAGGGCGGGAGCAGCGCCTCCGCGCGGCCCAGGTCGATGATCACGTTCCGCCCTTCCAGACGCTGCACCGTGCCCGAAACGATGTCGCCCTCGCGTCCCGAGAACTCCTCGTAGACGACCTCGCGTTCCGCCTCACGGAGCCGCTGCAGAACGACCTGCTTTGCGGTCTGGGCTGCGATCCGTCCCGCGCCTTCGGGGGTCACCTCGAAGCGCACCACCTCGCCCACCTTGGCGTCGGGGCGGACCTTGCGGGCCTCCTCGAGGCTGATCTGCGTCTTCGGGTCTTCAACCTCTTCGACGATCTCCTTCTCGACGTAGACATGGGTCTCGCCCAGCTCAGGGTCGATCTTGACGACGACGTTAGCCTGGGCGAGGTTGTCCTTCTTGTAGGCGGATGCCAGCGCGGCCTCGACGGCTTCGAACACTACCTCCTTGGGCAGGTTCTTCTCCGCCGCGAGTTGCGTGATGGCCACGAGGAAGTCGCTTTTCATAGACGACGACCGGTCCTCCCGCTCCCTGACGAACAAAAAAGTGGGTGCGAACCCACTTTCGTAAGGAGTTTCTCGGCCAGAGTATAGCAGCGCAGCAGCGGGTGCCGCAACCGGACCTTGACGTGGAGAGATAGATAGTGCTACCATCTATTCCGCCAGCGAGGAGCGCATGCCATGGTCGCTCACGCCGCCACTGCCCGTACGGCCCCCGCGGCACCGCCCGTCACGCTCTCGCGACGGCGCCTCCTCAAGCTCTCGTTCTGGGCCGGCCTCGTCGCCAGCGCCGCAGGTACCCTTGGCGCTGCGCTCGACATCGTGTACCCACGCAAGGTCGAGGGGTTCGGCGGGCCCATCCCCGCCGGGCACGTTTCCCTCTACCCTCCCGGCTCGAAGACCCAGATCATGGAGGCCCGCACCTGGCTCGTGCACTTGACCGAGGAGCAGGGCGGCCCCGGGCTCCTCGCGCTGTGGTGGAAGTGCCCGCATCTCGGCTGCACGGTGCCCTGGCGTCCCGACTTCGAATGGGAGGACCCGCGGACTCGGCAGAAGACGCGCGGCTGGTTCCGCTGCCCATGCCACGGCTCGACCTACGACCACGCGGGGATTCGCGTCTACGGACCGGCGCCCCGGCCCATGGACACGTTCGCCCTCACCATCGACGACAACGGCAACCTCACCATCGACACGGGCAACGTGACGCTGGGCGGCGAGGACAACCCCCAGCGCGCGTTGCGCGTCTGAATGCGCTTGATCGGCCAGCGCCCCAGGCGGATACTGAGCCCGTGAGCGACATCGAGCGGTTCGACCGCGAACTCCTCAAAGGAAACACCACGACGATCGTGCTCGCGCTCCTGGCCGAATGCGGGCCGATGCACGGCTACGACCTCATGAAGGAGATGCGTCGCCGCGGAGGAGAGCCCCTCAAGCTCGGACAGGGCGTGCTCTACCCCATCCTGCACCGGCTCGAGCGCCAGGGACTGGTGCGCGGCGAATGGGAGCCACGAATCGGCAGCCCCAGTCGAAAGCGCTACACGATCACCGATGCTGGCCTCGACGCACTCGGGCGCAAGCGCGCCGAGTGGCGGGCCTTCACGGCGGCGATGGAGCGGATCCTCGAACCGCAGATGGAGCCGACCCATGGATGAGATCGACCGCTACGTGGCGGCCCTCAGCGCGCTCCTGAGCCCGCATTGCCCGCGCGCCCGCATTTGCGACGAGCTTCGTGCGGAGTTGCGGGCCATGGCGCACGAGCTGGTGGTGCGCGGCGAAGGCCCGCAGGACGCCGCCCGCGAAGCAGTGCGTTCCATGGGGTCGGTGCGGCTGCTCGCCCGCTCGTTCGAACGCGCATATCGGCCAGGACCGCTCCCAGCCTCGTGGGCTGCCTTGCGCAACGGCGCGCTCGCCATCTGGCGCGGGCACACCACGGGCCGCGCCGCATGGCTGGCCCTGGCCGCTTCCGCTCTCACCACGTTCGTGGTCGCGATTCGCTACCTGTATCCCGCCTGATGCTGGGCTTCGGCTGGCGGAAGGAAGCGCTCCGGCGCCGCTTCTACCCTGACGACTTCTTAGGCATGTACGACCGGCTCGCCGCGCTGCTCCGCGAGCACGCCGGCGAAGGCCAGCGCATGCTCGATGCCGGTTGTGGCAGCGGCCGCGTGTTCCGGTACGAACTCCCACATCGGCCGAGGCTCATCGTCGGCGTCGACCTCACCGACGAGCCGCGCGGCAATCCGAACATCGACGCCGCCGCCCGAGCCGACCTCGCGCGCCTCCCGTTTCGCGACGCGACGTTCGATCTCATCGTCTCGAGCCACGTCGCCGAGCATCTGACGGCCCCCGAGGCGGTCTTCCGGGAACTGGCCCGCGTCCTCAAGCCCGAGGGCGAGCTGCTGCTCCTGACGCCTAACCGCTGGCACTACGTGACCGTCGCCGCACGGCTGCTGCCGCACCGCTTCCACGTCGCGTTCAACCGCTGGCGCGGCGTGGACACCCGCGACATCTTCCCGACGGTCTACCGGGCGAACACTGCCGGGCGGCTCAGGCAACTGCTCGAACGCGCGGGGCTTCGTGTCGAGCGTCTCGACCAGTTCGAGACGGAGCCCGAATACCTGGCGTTTCACCCCGTGACGTATGCGCTGGGCGTCGCGTACGAGCGGATCGTCAACCGATTCGACGCACTGAGGGGCCTGCGGGTGAATCTGCTCGCCGTGGCCCGCAAGCCGGCTGAGCGCTGACGGACGCGGGCGAATCAGGCGTCAGGAAGCTGGGCGTGGCCGCGCCCGTCGCGGTGGGATTCTTCGGAGTCGTCGTTCCCCCGACCACGGTCGGAGCCCGAGTCGCCCGACTCAGTCTCGTGTTCCTCCTCGTGGTCGCCGTCTCCGTGCGAGGGTCCCGTGTCGCTTCCACTACGGTCCTCGTCGTCCCGATCCTCCGCGTCGTCGTCTTCGGCGCGAGGCGTACGCGTCGGGGTCGCCTGCCGCTCGTCGTCATCGGCCTCGTCGGCTTCCTCGATCTCGCGGTCCTCGGCGTTGCCCGGGCCTGCGTTAGGACCGGGGCCACGGCGGTCCTCGTCCTTGCACGGATTGCCGGGGCCGCTCGGGTCGCAGTCGCGTCCGAAGGCCGGCGCCTGGGCCGGAGGCAGCGTAGGCGCTGCCGCCGGAGGAGTGCCCGCGGGCGGCGCCGCGAGCAGCTTGACTTCGCGAGCCAGCACCGTCCCATCGGAAGCGCGTACGCCTTCCACCTTCACACGAGCGCCCGGCGTCAGCAAGGCCACGGTCGCGTCCTCATTCGCCAGGTCCTTGATTTCGGTCCGGACGTCCAGCGTGACTCGCTCCTCCACCCCGTTCACATCGATGATCAGGACGTTGCCCTCGACGGCGACCACCGCGCCCTCAAATTCGACCTCGGGGACCGGCGTCACGGAGGAGCTGGACGACGCGAAGAAGCGGAACGGGGCGACGTCGGGCATGCCGCCGGCTGCAGCGGCGAACCCGCTGGCGCCGACGAGCCCGACAGCGCCTACGACGACGGCAGCGCGGGCCCGGCCGCTCCAGTTCCGCGGCAGCAGCCAGCTTCCGAGCGCGACAGCTCGATCCCAGAGAGACGCGCGCTTGGCCTTCCGGTCCTGGATGGCCGACACGAGCCGGCGCCAACCGTCCTCCACCCACGCCGGCTCCGGCGACAAGGCGACGCCGTCGCTACGAAGCTGTGCCACCGTTTCGAGCAGCGGACGCAGCTCCGCGCTCTCCGCGGGAAAGCGCGCGGTGAGCGTCTCGATGTCCGCTCGCCCCGCCAGGAGGTCGGACAGGGACTGGTCGAGGACGTCGTCGAAGGTTCGCGTCATCGCTGATTCCTCACCCGCCCCGTGCGTCACGCGGCCCGCTCAAGAGCCGCCTCAGCGATTTCAACGCCCGGTTCTGGAGCGCCTTGACGGCTCCCTCGGGTTTGCCCAGCGCGGCAGCGACGTCGGCTGTGCTCATCTCGTGGTAGAAACGCAGGAGCACTACCTGTTGCTGCTCGCCCGTCAACTGCCGGATCGCCGCCATCATGTCCGTCTTGTCCGTGGTGCGCTCGATGGCGTCCGAAGGGTCTTCTCGATCCTCGTCGAGCGCTGGCATTTCCCGGGCGCCGCGCCGTGCGGCCTTCTTCCGATAGTCTGCCGTCACGTTGTGGGCCACCCGGTACAGCCATGCCAGCAACGGGGTTCCCCGGTACTGGTACGCTCGGATGCCGTTGAGCGCCCGGACGAACACCTCCGCTGTCAGGTCCGCCGCCAGCTCTCGATCGCCGGTGCGGAAGTAGATGTAGCCGTACACCTGCCGGTAATGTCGCCGGTAGATGGTCGACCAGGCCGAGACGTCGAGCCGCTTCGCCGACTCGACCAGTTCCGCCTCGGTCAACTGCGCATCCGGCGCCAGGACCATCTCTCCGAGGTCGGCGTGTGGCACGGCGTTCTCGAAAGGTTTATCTCTCGCCAGCATCGAAACGTTACGGCCTGGGGCGGAACCAATCAGGTTCGTCTCGCGTCACCCGTACGAGAAAAGGACGCATCCCACGAACTATCGGCACGTGGGCCTCCGGGATGTCGTACTCCTCGCGGCGGCGGTCACGGCGCTCCTGTCGCTCGCGCGCGGCGGAAGCGACGCGGGACGCGACCGCACGCCCGTCGCCCAGGATACGACAGTCGAAACGCCGGGGATCCCTTCGATTCCAGAGCCGCCGCGCACCATCGCGAGCGCGGGCACGGCCACTGTCGAGCCCGGCATCGGGTCGTACTGCTGGCCGGGCGAGACCTCGGCCGGCCCCGGAATCTGCATCGACAAGGCGGGCACCGTCACCAACGGGACGCCGCTCCGGGTCCCGGCCGGGGAATCGATCTCCGTCGCCCATCCGTTGCCTGGGACACCCCTGGTCGAGATCGCCGTTCGTGTCAGGCCGGCCCCGGCCGACGCCGAATCACTCGAAGGCGGCGGACTGCTGTGGCCTCCCGGTCCCGACGCCGCTACCGTGACGCCGGCTCGCCGGGGCGACGCCATCGTGTTCAGCGCGCCGCGCGAGCCCGGAACCTGGCTCGTCGATCTGTTCCTCCGTTTCGGAGACCGTGACGTGACGTACGGCCTGCTCGTGGACGTGCGCTGAACAGCCGTCACCCACCGCGCACGAGCACGCGCGCCTGCATCGAAGGGTGGATCGAGCAGTAGTAGAAGTACTCACCCGGCCGGTCGAAGGTCACGGACCCGCGCTCACCTCGGTCGAGCGTTTCGGTCTTCCAGCTCTCGTCGTCGGCCGTCGCGTCGTGAGGGGCGGCGTCGAAGTTGACCCAGGTGACCGTGGCACCAACGGGGATTTCGAGGTTGCCCGGCTTGAAGGCGAAGTCGCGGATTTCCACCGTCACGGCGCGCGCATCGGTGACCACGGCCGGGTCATTCACCGTACTGCGGCCGCCGTGCATCCCCATCCCGATGCCGTGCGCGGCGACCATCCACGCCATCATCGCGAGCCAACCGACGACCACGGCGACGGCGAGCGCTCCCGCGACGATCACCGCGGGCGACGTGAGAGAAAAGCGCCCTGCATTCACGCGTTCAGCCTACCGCTCGCCGCAGGTGTCCCGACAGGGTCGTTTGCCCCAGGATACGCCTACCACAGGTCGCGGAGGTCGAACCGGGGGCCATCCTTGCAGACGAGGCGCATCCCCTTGCGCGTCTCGACGGCGCAGCCGTAGCAGATGCCCGTACCGCAGCCCATGCGCTCCTCCAGGAGCACCTGCACGGACCGCCGGACCCCTGCTCCGCGGACGATGCGAGCCATCGCCTCGAACATGGCGTTGGGCCCGCACGCGAACACCTGGTCCGACCAGGTGAGCAGCTCTGCGAACGCGTCCGTCGCCAGGCCCTTGCGCCCGGCGCTTCCATCCTCCGTGGCGACGACGAACTCGACTTCTGGCGGCAGGAGCCGCGCCGGGAAGATCTGATCCGCCGTGCGCCCGCCGGCGATCAGGGTGACGCTGCGCCCGCGGCCCACCTGCTCTTCGGCCAGCCAGACCAGCGGGGCGATGCCGATGCCGCCGGCCACCAGCAGAAGATGCTGCGACGAGCGTCCGACGGCGTAGCCGCGGCCGAGCGGACCCCACCCGTACACCAGGTCGCCCGGACGCCTTCGGGCCAGCCACTCCGTCCCGCGGCCGACCACGTCGTACAGGACGGCGAACTCGACCCCCGCCGCTCCCTGGCGCAGACGGTGAATGCTCATCGGGCGGGGGAGCAGCGGATCGTGGGCGAGGTCGGCACCGCAAAAGGGCCCTTCGGGGCGCTCGGCCAACACGGTGGCCGAGAGATCCGCGCACCGCAGCATCACGAACTGCCCTGGGCGCGCCCCGCGGGCCACGCCCGGAGCCGCGAACCACGTCACGTAGGTCCGGCCGTAGAGCCGCTCGCTTTCCGTGACGCGGAGGAAGGCCGCTTCCACCGGTCTCCCTGCCCTCCTTACAGCCGCGCCGTCAGGTACTCGTGCAACGGGCGCACGCTGTACGGCTGCTCGCCGAGGAGGAACGCTTCCACGGCCGCCCGCGCTGTGTCGATGGACGTGAAGCAGGGAATGCGCCGCTCGGCGGCGGCGCGCCGGATGTGGAACCCGTCTCGCATGGTGGTCGTCTGGCCGCCTTCCGGGGTGTTGATCACACACGCCACGGAGCCGTCGTGGATCACGTCGAGGACGTTCGGATGGCCTTCGGACAGCCGCTTGGTCACCATCTTCACGGGCAGCCCGAACGCGCGGATCATACTCGCCGTACCCTCTGTGGCGTACAGGCTGAAGCCCGCCGCCGCGAGCTCCCGGATGATGGGCACCGCCTCGGGCTTGTGCCGGTCGGCGATGCTGAGCAGCACACCTCCGCCCGGAGGCAAGGCGAGCTCCGACGAGAGGAGCGCCTTGGCCAGCGCCGGCCCGAACGCCACGTCGATGCCCATCACCTCGCCCGTCGATTTCATCTCGGGGCCGAGATACGTGTCCACGCCGATGAGCTTCGCCATCGAAAAGACCGGCGCCTTGACCGCGACGAGCCCGCGCTCTGGCCAGAGGCCGCCGGTATACCCCTGCTCCCGCAACGTTCGGCCCAGCATGACGTTGACGGCGAGCCGTACCATGGGCACGCCCGTCACCTTCGAGAGGAACGGCACCGTGCGGCTCGCTCGCGGGTTGACCTCGAGCACGTACACCTCGGACCGACCCGCCGAGTTGGGGTAGATCACGTACTGGACGTTCATCAACCCGCGGACGTTCAAGGCGAGCCCGATCCGCGTCGTGTACTCGACGATGGTCGCCTTTTCCTCGGGCGTCAGGTGGATGCCGGGGTAGACCGCCATGGAGTCGCCCGAGTGCACGCCAGCGCGCTCGACGTGCTCCATGATGCCCGGGACGAGGACCGTCTCGCCGTCGCAGATGGCGTCCACCTCGACCTCTTTGCCCTCGAGATACTTGTCGATGAGGATGGGTTTGCCGCGTCCGACTTCGGCGGCGGCGGTCACGTAGCGGATGAGCTCACCGGCGTTCTGGACGATCTCCATCGCCCGCCCGCCGAGCACGTAGCTCGGGCGCACGAGCACCGGATACCCGATGACCTGGGCGGTGTTGAGGGCCTCCTCGACGCTGTGGACGCCGGCGCCGGGGGGCTGCGGGATGCCCAGGCTCGCCAGGAACTGCTCGAAGCGCCGCCGATCCTCCGCGAGGTCGATGGCCTCCGCGCTCGAGCCGATGATGGGCATCGCCGCGGCGTGCAGCGGCGATGCCAGGTTCACCGCGGTCTGGCCGCCGAACTGCACGATGCATGGCGGAGCTTCGCCTCCACCCTCGGCGCCGTTCCCCGCCTCGTTTTCGAGAATGTCGCGCACCGCTTCTTCGTCGAGGGGCTCGAAGTACAGCCGATCGCTGGTGTCGAAGTCGGTCGAGACCGTCTCCGGGTTGGAGTTGACCATGACGGCCTGGTAGCCAGCGTCGCGCAAGGCCCACGACGCGTGCACCGACGCGTAGTCGAACTCGATGCCCTGCCCGATGCGGATGGGGCCGCTACCGATGACGACCGCCTTGTCGCCGGGACGAGGCGTCGCTTCGTTCTCGTCTTCGTACGTGCTGTAGAAGTACGGGGTCACGGCCTCGAACTCGCCCGCGCACGTGTCCACCATCTTGTAGACGGGCCGGATGCCCCAGCGCTGACGCAGGTCCCGCACCTGCTCCGGCAGGTGGTCGGCGAGCGTCGCGATCTGCTCGTCGGAGAAGCCCATGCGCTTCGCGGCACGCAGGAGTTCGGGCGTCAGCGGCTCCGCCAGCAGGCGCCGCTCCATGGCGACGATGTTGGCCATCTTCCGAAGGAACCAGGAGTCGATTCCGGAACGGAGCGCCAGCTCGTCCGGGGTGGCGCCCCGGCGCAGGGCCGCCATCAGCGCCCACAGCCGTTCATCCGTCGGCGCCAGCGGCCGCTCCAGCGCATCCTCCGCCCAGCCCTTGTCCTCCCACAGCAGCGAGCGGCCGCCGATCTCCAGGGACCGCACCGCCTTTTGCAGCGACGCCTCGAAGGTGCGGTCGATGGCCATGACTTCGCCCGTCGCCTTCATCTGGGTCCCCAGAGTCCGGTCTCCGAATGGAAACTTGTCGAACGGCCAGCGGGGGATCTTCGTGACGACGTAATCGAGCGCAGGCTCGAACGCCGCGGTGGTCTTCTGCGTGACGGCGTTCGGAATCTGGTCGAGCGTCTTGCCGATGGCGATCTTGGCGGCGACCCGCGCGATGGGATAGCCAGTGGCCTTCGATGCCAGCGCTGAGCTCCGCGAGACGCGCGGGTTCACCTCGATCACGTAGTACGGCGGCCGCCCATCGGGCGGGGTCACCCAGTCCGCGATCTCCTTGCGAGGCGCCAGCGCGAGCTGCACGTTGCAGCCGCCTTCGACGCCCAGCGCCCGGATGATCTTGAGGCTAGCCGACCGCAGCATCTGGTATTCCTTGTCGGAGAGCGTTTGGCTCGGCGCGACGACGATGCTGTCCCCCGTGTGGACGCCCATCGGGTCGATGTTCTCCATGTTGCACACGGTGATGCAGTTGTCGGCGCCGTCGCGCATCACCTCGTACTCGATCTCCTTCCACCCCAGCAGGCACCGTTCGACGAGCACCTGATGAATCGGGCTGGCGGCGAGGCCTCGGCGGCAGATCTCGTCGAACTGCTCCCAGGTGTGCGCGATCCCTCCGCCGGTGCCCCCGAGCGTGTACGCCGGTCGGATCACGACCGGTAGTCCGATGCGCTTCGCCGCCGCCCGGCCTTCCTCGAGGCTCCGCGCTATCTCGCTCTCGGGGAACGGCTCACCGATCTCCGCGAGCATCTGCCGGAAGAGCTCCCGGTCCTCTGCGCGGCGGATGGCCTCTAGGGGCGTACCCAGGAGACGCACGCCGTACCGCTCCAGGACGCCGGCTTCCGCCAACGCCACCGCGAGGTTCAGACCGGTCTGCCCCCCGAGCGTCGGCAGGAGGCCGTCCGGACGCTCCCGTTCGATGACCCGCGTGAGCACGTCGACGGTTAGCGGCTCGATGTACACGATGTCGGCGATGCCCTCGTCGGTCATGATGGTCGCCGGATTCGAATTCACCAGGACCGAGACGATGCCTTCCTCGCGCATCGCCTTGCAGGCTTGCGTGCCAGCGTAATCGAACTCGGCCGCTTGGCCGATGACGATGGGCCCCGAACCGATGATCAGGACTTTCGAAGGCTTGGCGACCACCTTTAGCGTCTCCTCCCGGCCGCGCGTGGACGGGGACGAGCGCTCGGCGCCCGCTGCCCGCCCAAGCGGTCGGCCACACCGAAGCCGAACACGAACAGCGCCCCTGCGGGAATCAGGACGGCCGCCACCCGCGGCAGATCGGTTCCGAAGACCAACCAGAACAGGAGGCCCAGGCCGATGAGCGCCGCGATCACCCCCGTGACGTAGCCAGGCCACTCGGTCACCCAGTCACCCGAGTACCGCCACGCGAACAGCGCGACGCCTGCGGACAGGGCCATCGTGGCCAGACCGATCGCCCATCCTCCGAGCCAGTAGGCGATGCCCTTCAGCCCGTCGCCGTCGATGATGCCGACCTTGACACCGGCCCAGACAGCGAGGAACAGGAGCGCGAGGCCGCCGAAGAAGTACATCGCCGCGACCACCTGCACCCCGTAGGCCGCACGCGCCAGCGGTTGCAGGTGAATTAGTGGGTTCGCGGGAGGCAGCGCCGTTCTCATCAGGACCACACCGGTAGCTCGAATTCCGCGTCCGGGTTGTACATGGGCACGAGCGCCCCGATGCTGCTGAGAAAGCTCAGCGCCACGGCGTTGTCCTGGGGCAGACGGCCTCGGATGCGCTTGTACCCTTTGTCCCGCGCGAAGCCGAGGGCATATTCGGCGAGCGCCGTGCCGATGCCGCGCCGGCGGTACTCCGGAAGCACCCACACGCCCAGGACGCCCCGCTCCGGCTCATGGGTATCGAAGTCGAGCGCGCTGAAGCCCGCCACCTTCCCGTCGATGATGCACAGGAACACGCCGCCCTCGCCGCCCAGCCGTGTCAGCCACGTCCGCACTTCCTCGGGCGTGAGCGCGTGGTCGAACCCCACCGGGTTCGGCTCCTTGACCACCGTGGCGATGATCTCGGCGATCGCCTCGGCGTCATGGATCGTCGCTTGCCGATACACGGGCTCACCCATCGCTCGCTCCTTCCCCGCGTCGGCCCATCACCGCGCCCTGGCCTCCTCCATCAACGCCACGAACCGGTCGAACAGATACATGTTGTCCCAGGGCCCCGGCGACGCTTCCGAGTGGTACTGAATGGTCATGACGGGCTCCCGCCGATGCGTCAGCCCCTCGATGGTGCCGTCGTTCAGGTGCACATGGCTCACCTCCACGTCGGCCGAGAGACCGTCGCCGTCGACCGCGTAGCCGTGGTTCTGCGCTGTGATGTGGACTCTCCCCGTGGCGGCGTCTCGCACGGGATGGTTCGCGCCTCGGTGCCCGAACTTGAGTTTGTACGTCGTCGCGCCGAACACGCGCCCCAGAACCTGATGTCCCAGACAGATGCCGAACATCGGCGTCTTGCCGACCAGTCCGCCCGCCGTCTTCGCGACGGAGTCGAGCAGCGCGGGGTCTCCCGGTCCGGGCGAGATCAGGACGCCGTCCGGGCGCAGCGCCAGCACGTCCTCGGCGGACGTGTTCCACGGCACCACGGTGCTCCGGCATCCGACGCGCTCGAGGCACCGCAGGATGTTGTACTTGACGCCGAGGTCTAGCACGACCACGTGGCGTGACGCTCCGCCCCGTCCCCACGCGTACGGCTCTCGCGCGCTCACCCAGGGCACGAAGTCGGTGTTGTCGTACCGGGGCATCTCGCGCAGACGTGCGAGCGCCTGCTCGGGCGTCTCATCGAAGGTGATCGTCCCCATGAGCACGCCGCCCGAGCGGAGGCGCCGCGTGATGGCCCGCGTATCGACCCCCGCGATCCCCGGCACACCGGCTTCCGCGAGGTAACGGTCCACGCCACCCTCCGCCCGCCAGTGACTGGGCTCATCGCACACCTCTCGGACGACGAAGCCGCGAACCTGCACATGGCGCGACTCCACGTCGAACCCCGAGACGCCGTAGTTCCCGATCAGCGGATACGTCATCACGAGAATCTGCCCGGCGAAAGACGGGTCCGTCAGGGCCTCCTGATACCCGGTCATGGCCGTGGTGAACACGACTTCCCCGTGGGCTCGCGTGCGCGCCCCGAAGGCCACGCCTTCGAACCACGTTCCGTCCTCGAGGACCAGCAGCGCCCGCTCCGTCATAAGCTCGCCACCGTCGTCAATCTGTTTCTCCCGCGTCCTTTCCTCTCATCGCTTCGATGCCGCCCTCGCCGCGGTCGGTTGTCCTTCACCTACACCGATGGCGCTGTAGACTACGCGCCCGCTGTAGACCGTGGCCACGACGCGCCCTCGCAGGGTGTTGCCCGCCAGCGGCGTGTTCTTCCCTTTCGACGCGAACGCAGCCGGGTCGACCACCCACGCCGCGTCCGGGTCGAACACCGTCACGTCGCCCGGCGCGCCCGGCTGCAACGTGCCCAGCCCAGGGACGAAGCGGTCGAGCCCGAGCGCCCGCACGGGGCCGATGGTCAGCGCCCGCACGATGGTTGCGAGGTCGAGCGCGCGTTCGTGGTAGAGCTTCAGCACGAGGCCCAATGCGGTCTCCAAGCCGCTCATGCCGAACGCGGCATGGTCGAACTCGCAGTCCTTCTCCACGCTCGCGTGGGGCGCGTGATCGGTCGCGATGGCGTCGATCGCCCCCGCCTCCAGCCCCTCGATGCAAGCCCGCACGTCGTCGCGGGTCCGCAAGGGAGGATTGACCTTGGCGTTGGTGTCATAGGCCAGCGCGTCGTCGCTCTCGCGCCAGGCGACCGCCTCGTGCGTGAGCGTCAGATGATGCGGTGTCACCTCGGCGGTCACGGGCGCGCCGCGCGCTTTCGCCAGCAGCAGCGTCTCGACCGCGCCCCTTGTGCTCACATGCGCGACATGGAGCCGGGCGTGGAAGCCGGCTCTGGCCAGCTCCTCCACAATGGCGACGTCCCGCGCCACGATGCTCTGCTCCGCCGCTGAGGGCTGTCCCGCGAGGCCGAGGCGCGTGGCCACCCACCCGTCGTGCATGGGCGCGCGCCGCGACAGCGCGGGGTCTTCGGCGTGCTGGATGACAGCGAGCCCCAGCGCGGAGGCGTACTGGAGCGCCCGCCGCATGACGGCGCCGTCGGCCACGCAGTCGCCATCGTCGCTGAACGCCACGGCGCCCGCTTCGGCCAGGTCCGCGAGCTCGGCGAGCTCGTTGCCCGCCCGTCCCTTCGTGACGCAGCCGACCGGCAGCACGCGCACCACGCCCGTCCGGGCGGCGGTCCGCAGCACGTACTCGATGGTCGCGCGGCTGTCCGCGGGGGGATTCGTGTTCGGCATGGCGCACACCGTCGTGAACCCGCCCCGGGCCGCCGCGCGCGTTCCCGTCTCGATGGTCTCCTTGTACTCGAACCCGGGGTCTCGCAGGTGGGTGTGCACGTCGACGAACCCGGGCGTCACCACCAGGCCGGTCGCGTCGAGGCTCTCCGCGGGGTGGGCCGAGACGCCGCCGGGGACGACACCAGCGATGCGCCCGTTTTCGATCACGACATCGCCGGTCGTCTCCAGACCGGCAGCGGGATCGACGATTCGTCCGCCCCGAATAACCAGCCGCTCCGTCACGGCACCCTCCGAGCCAGCAGGTACAGCACCGCCATCCGCACGGCGACACCGTTCCGGACCTGTTCCTCCACGAGCGACCGCGCGCCATGGGCGACGGCCGCAGAGATTTCGACGCCCTCGTTCATCGGACCGGGGTGCATCACCACTACATGGGGAGCGGCGTGAGCGAGCCGCTCTTCGTTCACCTGATACCGCCTGCTGTACTCCCGCAGGGTCGGAACGAAGCCTGCTTCCTGGCGCTCGAGCTGCATCCGGAGCGCCATGACGACGTCCGCGTCGCGGATCGCCACGTCCAGGTCGGTCTCGACCTGCACTGGAGGCAACACGTCCTCTGCGGGCGCATCCGACCGGTCTTCAGGACGCAGCCCGCGAGGCAGCAGGGTCGGCGGGCCACAGACGACCACCTCAGCGCCCATCGCCGCCAGACCCCACAGGTTCGACCGAGCCACTCGGCTGTGCAGCACGTCCCCCACGATCACGACCTTCGCGCCGCGGAGGTCGCCGAAACGCTTCCGCAACGTGAAGAGGTCCAGCAGCGCCTGCGTCGGATGCGCGTGCCACCCGTCGCCCGCATTCACGACGCTGCAATCGGCGTGCCGTGCCGCCAGGTACGGCGCGCCCGAACTGCTGTGACGCATGACGAGCACGTCGGCGCCGATGGCCCGCAGCGTCTTCACGGTGTCGATGAGCGATTCGCCCTTCGTGACGCTGCTTCCTGACGCCGCGACATTGATCACGTCGGCGCCCAGCACTTTGCCCGCGAGCTCGAACGAGGCGCGCGTGCGGGTGCTGGCTTCATAGAACAGGGTGACAACGGTCGTGCCCCGGAGCGCGGGCGCACGCGGGACCTCCCGCCGGAGCACTTCGCTCATGGCCTCGGCGGTGTCCAGCACGAGCTCGATCTCTTCGCGAGTCAGTTCGTCGAGGTCCAGCAGATGGCGTCGACGCCATCGCCCGGTCTGCGTTCCGCCGATGGCCGGGCGGTCGGGCTGCTCAGCGGTCGCGCCCGCCCCACCCCGATGCCCGCGCCGCGTCACCGCGTCGGTCTTCCCCATCATCACCGCTCCCCCGCGATCATCACGACCTCGTCGACGCCGTCCGTCTCCTGGAGCCGCACCACCACCTCGTCGGCGCGCGACGTAGGGATGTTCTTGCCCACGAAGTCCGCCCGAATCGGCAGCTCGCGATGACCCCGATCGACGAGCACCGCGAGCTGAATGCGCTCCGGCCTACCGAAGTCGATGAGCGCGTCAAGGGCCGCCCGGACGCTACGGCCGGTGTAGAGCACGTCATCGACGAGCACGACGCGTTTCCCGTGGATGTCCGGCACCTCACTCGGGTTGATGGTCACCTCGATGCCACGCTCGGGCAGATCGTCGCGGTAGAGGCCGATGTCGAGCGCCCCGATCGGCACGCTCACGCCCTCGAACGACCGGATGGCCTCGGCGATGCGCTGCGCGAGCGGAACGCCGCGGGTGCGCATCCCTACGAAGACGAGATTCTCGGCGCCCCGGTTGTGCTCAACGATTTCGTGCGCGATGCGCACGATGGCGCGGCGGATGTCCTGCTCGTTCATCAGGAGCGTCTCGGGCATAAAAATTCGCCTCCGCGCCGCGTCAGCGGACGGGCGAGAGGCGCTCCTTGGGTGCGTTGCAGTCGCGGCGGGCGGCGAGGCGCCCCATTGTTCGGTCCTTTCCCGGCCTCACAGGACCGGATTAAAAGGCCTTCTCCGAATGACCCACCCCGTTCTCGGGTCCAAGGGAGTCTAGCAGAGGCGGCGCGCCCTCACAAGCGGTTCGCGCCCTTCGCGCGGCGGGCGTGCCGCATCAGCGTGAGGCGACTCCGGAGGTGACCCCCGACCGCCGCAGCAGGATAGCTCCGACGGTTCCGCCGACGGCCGCGAGCGCTGTGATCCCGGCCACAGCCACGACCGCCCATCCCCACCAGGGAAAGCCGCCTCCGGACTCGAGCGCGATCTTCCCGGCTCGCCATTCGGCGTCGATGCTGTCGCCGGGCGGCGTCGCGAGCTGCGCGCGCGTGAATTCGATGGTGGCTTCGCCGCCGCCCTTCGGCTCGAAGAAGACCGACGCGAGCAAGCCCTCGCCGTTCGCCCCCTGTCGCGGCGTCGGCCCCAGGGTCACGCAAGCGTACCGAAGAGCGTTGTTGTCGATCGTGGGTTCCGGGCAATAGGTCTGGCGGCCGCTGGAGCCGAGGAAGGGGCCTTCCACGACGGAATCCTGTCCGACTTCCAGCAGGTTGCCGTCGAACGTCAGGACGAACTCGAACGCGCCGAGGTCCTCGACGTTCCGCACCAGCACGTCGACTTGGATGACCTCGCGGCCCTCCCGCTCCGTTCGTTTCGCTTCGGCCTCGACGATGGCCTTCGTCCCCTGCGCCGCTACCTGTGACGCGGTGAAGGCGAGAAGGGCGCAGGCGCTCACGCCCGCCAGCACGAATCCGCTGCGAACCAGACTCATCTACGCAACCCGCTTCCTCTCCCCCAGTGCAAGACGACGCAGATGGACGCGCCTGCCGCCAGGGCCGCTCTCGCGTCCTCTGCTACAACGCCGTTCCGAAGACATCCGTTTCGCGTACTCTACAGCACGAATCGGCGTGCGCCAACGGGGACGCGCGACGCAGCATCCCGATTCAATGAGGCCGGTCAGCGGGCGCCCTCGCTCCACGGCGCCAGCTTGTCCAAGAGCTTACGAATGCTCGATGTCAAGTCTGGATCCTGGGAGACTGCCAACGCCGCCTCGAGGTCAGCGACCGCCCGGTCGTTCTCGCCCTGCTTGCTCCACACGAGCGCCCGATTGTAGTACGCCGCAGCGAACGTAGGATCCAGCTCGATGGTCTTGCCGTAGTCCGCGATCGCCCGGTCGTATTGCTCCCGCGTGAAGTAGGCGTTCCCGCGATTGTAGTACGCCAGCGCGAACGAACCATCGAGCTGGATGGCCTTGCTGTAGTCCGCGATCGCGGCATCGTACTGCTTCAGGTTGAATCGAGCGTTGCCCCGGTTGTAGTACGCCATCGCCATCGTCCCATCGAGCGCGATGGCTCGGTCATAGTCCACGATGGCGTTCTGGTACTGCTTCTGGTTCAGGTAGGCATTGCCGCGGTTGTAGTACGCGAGGGCGAAGCTGGGCTCCAACCCGATCGCGCGGTTGTAGTCAGCGACGGCCGCGGCCGGGCGGTCCGTATTGAGGTACGCATTTCCACGATTGTAGAAGGCCATCGCAAGGTCGGGGTCCAGCTCGACGGCGCGGGTGTAGTCGCTGATTGCGGCATCGTACTCGGCCCGGTTGAAGTGGGCGTTCCCCCGGTTGTAGTAGGCCGTCGCCGAAGCTGGGTCGAGGACGATCGCTCTTCCATAGTCATCGACCGCACGGTCATATTGACCGATGCTGAAGTAGGCGTTCGCGCGGTTTAGGTACGCGGCCGCCAGGTTCGGTTCGAGGTCCAACACCTTCGTATAGTCCGCGATCGATTCCTCGTACCGCTTGAGGGCGAAGAGCGCATTCGCACGGTTGTAGTAGGCCATGGCGAGACCCGGCTCCAGCTCCAAGGCCCGGTCGTAGTCGGCTTTCGCCTCTTCGTACCGCCCCAGATTGAACTGCGCGTTCGCCCGGTTGAGGTACCCGAGGGCCGAGGAGGGATCGAGTTCGATCACCCGGTCGAGGTCGCGGACCGCCAGGTCGTACGACTTGGCCGTGATATACACAGCCGCTCGCTCGAGGTACGCCCCCGGCGATGGCTGAAGCTCGATGGCCTTCGTAAAGTCCGCGACCGCCCGCGTGAAGTCGCCCAAGCTGCCGTGCGACCGGCCGCGTCCGAGGTACGCAGGCGCTAGGTCGCTCTCCAACCCGATGGCCTTCGTGTAGTCGGCGATGGCCCTCGTGTAATCTCCAAGGTTGAAGTACGCGTTGCCCCTGTTCACGTAGGCAGACACGAGCGTCGGGTCCAGTTCCAGCGCTCGAGTGTAATCAGCGATGGTCTGCTGGTACTGTCGCAAGTCGAAGTAGACATTGCCGCGCGCGAGGTAGGCCGATGCCTGATTCGGCTCCAGCGCGAGCGCGCGCGTGTAATCCTCGATGGCGCGTTCGAAGCGGCCGAGTCGCGCGTTAACGGCTCCCCGACTCTCGAACGCTCCAGCGAGCGACGGGTCCAGCGCGATGGCCCGGTCGTAATCAGCGAGCGAACGAGTGAAGTCGCCCAGGCTGTAGTAGGCGGCGCTCCGGTTGTAGTACGCCATGACGAAGGCCGGGTCGAGCGCTGTCGCCTTGTCATAGTCCGCAATCGCGCCGCTCAGGTCGCCCAGGTGGAAGCGGGCATTGCCCCTGCTGTAATAGAGGACAGGAACATCCGGGGTCAGCGCGGCCGCCCGATCGTAGTCGGCGAGCGCCTCGACGTAGCGCTCGAGGTTGAAGTGGGCATTTCCGCGATTGTAGTAGGCGAGCGCGCTCGACGGGTCGAGTTCGATGGCTCGCCCGTAGTCGTCGACCGCCTTGTCGTATGCCCCGAGGTTGAAGTAGGCGTTGGCTCGCCCCAGGTAAGCGCCCGCGGCGCCAGGGCTCGAGTCGAGCCCCTTCGTGAACGCGTCGACCGCATCCTCATATCGGTTGAGACGCATGTAGGCCGCCGCTTCGTTGAAGAACGCGGAGGCCATCCCGGGATCGAGCTCGATGGCTCGTTCGTAGTCCGCGATGGCCTTCGAAAATTGCTCCAAGTTGAAGTACGCGTTGCCACGGTTGTAGTAGATGGTCGCGACGCCTGCGTTCACTGCAATCGCAGCGTCGTAGTCGGCGATGGCGCGGCCGTACTGGCCCAAGTTGAAGTACGCATTGCCGCGGCCGAACAGCGCGGCGACGGACGTCGGCTCGTGCTCGATGGCTTCGGTGTACGCCGCAACGGCCGCCTCGTAGTCGCCGGCGGCATACGCTTCGTCGCCTCGTTCGACGGCGTCGCTTACCGCAGCCCCTCGGTCCTCGGCCCGTGGCGCGTCGCCGCCGTCTCCGCCCGACAGCCTCACGACCACCAGCGCGACAACGAAGAGGGCGACTCCCAGCAACAGCAGGCGCTTCATCCCCGAACCCAGCGGGGCGGAGTGCGGCGAGACTGATGGCGCCATTATAGGAGACTCATCACGCGCGGGATTCGGTTCGTGCGCTCCCGCAAGGGACCACGGAGGAGATCAGATCCTTGCACGCCGTCAGTATGGAAGCCGGAGCCAGCGCTCGAGCACCCGCCAGAAGCTCCACGGTGTCGGCTCCGATCGCCAGGCCGGCGGCAGGATCCGGCGGCCACCGAATTTGTCGGGCGACACCTTGATTGCGGGCGCCATACGGTCCGCTGGGCCCAACCAGGACGACAGCGGCGCCATCGTCTGCAGGACGGGCGCAGGCGACGCTGCGCCAACCGCCCGTGCGAGGCGCGCCGGGTGGAAGCTGCCGAGCGACATCGCCGGGCCATGCGGCCGGAGTGCTCCGACCCAGCCCACCACGTGCGGAGCCAGCGGCCCGATACTCAGCGACGGGGCCATCACGGTGAATCTGACGGCGTCGTCATGATCGAGGCCCAGGACATGGCCGAGTTCGTGCATGACGACGACGATGAGATCGACGCCTGCGGAACCGCCGCGCGTCGACCAGCCCCATCCGGCAGCGTCGGCGTCGATGGTGATCTCCGTGCCGGTATTGTGACCCAGCATGAGGCCAGGCAGGTCGTCCACCCTAACGGTGACACCACTGAAGTCGGCCCACGGCGCTGACAGCCGCCAGGCAGCCATGGCCCGAGCGACCGCAGCATCGAGCTCCGCCGGCTCGAGGGCCTCGGACGTTACCGACGAGCCCGGAAGCGCCGCATCCGCCATGAGGGCCCGGTCGTCGTTCTTGATGGTCACGACGCCCGTCCCGGTGCCGATGACGGCGTTGACTGCGTTCGAAAGCACCACCGAGAAGGTCTCGTCGGGCTCGACCACCCGGTCGCCGTAGATCGTCACCGCAACGGTGAGGGAGGTGACCCCCGGGTTGAACGTGAGCGTCCCGGAGGTGCTCTGGTAGTCGACGCCAGCCGTCGCCGTCCCCGCCACGGTCGCGTAGCTCACGGTGACGGGCGAAGTCGACGCGGCCGACAGCCTGACCGTCAGCGACACCTTCGACGACCCCTTGCTCCCCTCGTTCACCGAAGCGCTGCCGATCGACACCGACACCACGGCGCCGTCGTTGTCCGCGATGGAGCCGCTCGCTGACGAGGGCGATCCCAAGGTGTACCCGACGCCAGCCACCAGCGTCATCACGACGCTCTCGGTCGCCTCGGCCGTCGCGTCGTCGATGGGGGTGACGGTCAGCGTTGCACTCGCGACGCCCGAGGCGAGGGTGAGTGTCTGTCGGTCGGCGGAGAGCGCCCCGCCTGTCACCGCGATGGTGTAGTCGCTCCCGAGCGTAGCCGAGCCGTTCCAGGTGAGCGCGATGGCGACGTCGCCCTCGAGGTTCCCCGCACGGCTCACCACGAACCGGATGGGGTCAGTTCCCTGTTCCGCACCTGAGCCATCCGCGACGCTCACGGAGATGGTGGGCAGCGGGTCGTCATTGTTGATGGTGACCACACCAACGCCATCGGCCAGGTTGAAGCCGGCCCAGTCGGTCAACACGACACGGAACGTCTCGTTGGCCTCGCCCGCTCCATCGCCCTTGACGGCGACCTGGATGATGGCCTGGCTCGTACCCGCAGCGAACGTCACCGTGCCGGAAGCGGCGACGTAGTCGACGCCAGCCGTCGCCGAGCCAGGCTCGGTCGCCCAACCGACGGTGACCGGGTCGGTCACGGCCCGCGTAAGCTGCACCGTGACGTTCACGAACGTCGCCGACCCGGACGCCCCTTCCGCGACGGCCGCGTCGAGCACGCGGATTTCAGGCGGCAGCACGACACCGGCGAACGCCAGGTCATCGGTGCGGAGGCGGAACTGATCGAACGAGGACGTACCGCGCGACATCACACCCACGTGTCCGTCGGCCACGGAGGCGTTGTACGCGTAGCTCCCCACCACCGACCCGTTCAGCGTCACCGTCACCACGGTCCCGCGAAGCTCCAGACCGAGGACCTGGTCGGCGCCGGGGACGACCGTTCGCGCGTACGAGGCGTCCACCACCCAGCCCCGCCGAGGATCGACGTGGCCGATGAGCACCAACTGGTTCGCGCTGTCGAGGGCGACGAACTTGAAGTCGTCAGTGTCATAGATGTCGAAGGCCAACCCGCCAGCGCCGATCACAGAGAGCACCGCGTCCACGCTGACGTACGCGTTCGCCTTGACCCGCGCACCCGGCTCGAGCGTGTCGAGGGCGTACAGCGAGCCGGCCGCCGACCCGTTGTAGCGCCCTCCGGACACCCACCACGAACCGGTCTGGAACCCCGTGAACTGGTCGGCAACGCCATCCTCGAAGTACTCGGTGGAGTTGAGCGTCACCTCCGGCGGCAGCGCCTTCACCAGCACGTTGTCGTACACACCCCGTGAGTTGTCCGAGCCCACGCCGATGAGGCCCTTGTTGAGCCCCACGGCCTGGCCGTTCAGGATTCGCGGCCCAAAGGTGTAGGTCAGGAACTGAGAGCCGTTCACCGACACGGTCACTACCGTCCCATTGACCGCCACCAGTTGGCGGTACAACTGGTCGGACTTGAGGGAGCCGTTGAAAGGCGCCTGGGCGTCGATGACCCATCCGGTCGCGGTCCGGTGCCCCACCACCATCTTGTTGGTCGACACATCGATCCCCGCGAACTTGAAGTCGGTCGCCGAGAAGTAATCGAAGATCACGAAGGCGTTGGCCTTCCAGCCGGCGGTCGGCTTCTGGACCATCACGTCGGCCTCGATCTCGTAGTAGATGGGCAGGTAGGCATCGCCGTAGAAGACGGCGGCGGCGTCTTGTCCGAGCGAGGCGGCCGACACCGCCAGCGCGCCCTGGAGAATCTCGAACACACCGCTGTCGACCGCGAACGTACTGAGCGTGCCCGAGTTGAAGTCGGCGCCGCCGAGCACATCGCGCCGGCCACCTGGGATGTTGCCCGCCTGCGGGTCAGTCGGACCGCCCGTTTGCTCCTGCCAGTAGCCGTGGTCCTGCTGGATGATGAGGCCGATCTCGCCCTCGAACTCCCCGTTGCGGCCCGGGTCAGTGAGCACACGGCCCGTGTCGAAGTCCCTCGTCGGGTCGGCGCCATCCGACTGCGACAGCGCGTACAAGAACTCCGGCAGCTGCGGCTCCACCTGGCGGCTCACGGCCTTGATGCCGAACGGCGCGAACGGCGCAATGTAGCTGTTGAACTCGCCGACCCAGTCGATGGACCGGTCGCCGCCCGTGTTGATGATGAGGATATCCAGCCCGGCGCCGCCGTAGATGCGGTCCTGGTACGTCGGGTGCGTGTCCGGCGCATCGTTGAGCGACCCGTTCGTCGTCAGGATGTCGTCGCCATTCAGCAGGTCGTTACCCCAGCCACCCCAAATGTCGTCATTGCCGCTCCCGCCGACGATCCAGTCGTTGCCCAGGTCGCCGAAGATCTTGTCGTTGCCGTCCGTCTTCACGGTGGTGAACTTCAGACACGTGCCGTTCGGCGCCACATCGATGCAGCCACTCGGGGTCTCACGACCCTCGGTCAACAGCACCGGGTACGAGCCGTCGGTCTTGCTGGTCTCGGTCAAATTCAGGAAGTACTGGTACAGGAAGCTGCTCACCGGCGGGCTGCCCGTGCAGACGTGGCCGCTGGGCGAGAAGCTCGTGCAGCCCCACGTCGCACCGGCGCCATCGAAGAGGATCGCGCGGCGGGCGTCATACTCGTCGTACAGGTAGAACTCGCCCAGACGCCTCACCATGGGCTTCGGCGAGTTCCATGGGTCGACGTCGGCGCCGAAGAGCAGCAAGTTGCCCGGGTTGTACGGCCGGTTCCAGTCGACGTGGACCACGCCGTCGGGCGCGCCCGCACTGTTGAAGTGCTGCACGAACGACGTGGCCATCGCCTCCGCTCCACTGATGGCGTCGTCGCCGGAGGCGCCGTGCAAGAAGTCGTCGTCCCAGCCGCCGAAGATCGCGTCGTCCGAGTTGTTCGCGTCGAACAGCGGAACGTCAATCTGGAAGTGCCCCGCCACGAAGTTCGGGCCGAGGTTGTACGGCGAGATGTCGACTTCCTTCTTGAGCTGGTTCGCCACGTTGATGACCGCCGTCTGCACCTGGCCCGGCGTGTAGATGAACTCGTTCAGCACGTCGCCTTGGCTCGTGCGCGTGTCCGGATCGACGGTCCGGAAGCCCAGAATCCCGTACAGCGGCTCGGTCTCGACAGCGCACGGGACGCTCGAGGCTGGACCGGGGCAAGCGCGGTTCTTGCTGGTGAAGATGCGGCCGTCGTCGCCGATGACGCCGTCCTGTCCGGTGCCGCCGCTGATCCAGTCGTTACCCCAGCCGCCGATCAGGTCGTCGTCCTGGGCATCGCCGTAGAGCACGTCGTTGCCGCAGCCGCCGTAAGCGGTGTCGCTACCGGCCTCGCCATGGATCTCGTCGCGCCCGCCGACGTCCGCGTACTTGCTCGCGGAGCCGTCGCACCTCGTGACGGGGGTGCTGCACACGCCAGTGTATGGCGACGTGCTGCACGGACCGGCCCCTTGTGTCAGCCCGAACTTCTCCGGATCGAAGTCGGGGCCGCCCGGCGTGTAATCGAGCAGGTGGACGCCGCGCACCACCAGCTTCATGGGACCATAGTCGTCGTAGTTGAAGGTGACGTACTTGTTGGGCGCGACCACTCCCTGACCGTCGACGTGATTCACGCCGACGATGCGAATGATGCGACCGTTATCGCCGGTCACCGTGTCGGCGTCCAGGTTGTAGGTGACGTCCAGACCGCCGGCGCACGGGTCGGCGACCGTCTGCGTGGCTTGCCCGAGACAGGAGTTGTCATTCCGGCCTGAGCGGTTCCCAGCGCCGCCGAACAGCAAGTCGTTTCCGTCAGGCCGTAGTTCGGCGCCAGGGTACGTCGCGTGGTCGCCCGGCGGTGCGAGCAGGTCGTTCGCGACGTCGAGACTGAAGAAGTCGGAGCTGCCGCCGATGATGTCGTCCTGTCCCAGGCCGCCGAAGGCGATGTCGTTCCCGGCGTTGCCCTCGATGTAGTCCTGGCCGTCCGTGGTCAAGCTCTCCACCGCCGGAACGATCGTGAGCGGCCCGACGTAATCGCATCTGACCCCACCGGGAATCGGCACGCATCCCTCCGGCGTGCGGGAAGCGCCCGCATGCGTCGTCGGCTCGCTGTCTTCCACGCGGCGCGCAAAGGCGCGCTCGATCTCGCCGTCACCCTGCAGCACGTCGTTGCCCATCTGGCCGAACAGCATGTCGTGCGCCTGGCCGCCTGCCAGGTAGTCGTTACCGAAGCTCCCGACGGCCTTGTCACCCTTCTGCACCTCGAAGGTGTGGAACGGGTCGTCGTCGCCGAAGTCGTCGTCGAAGGCCACGCGGTACTCGGCCCACCACGGCACGGCGTCAGGGTCGCGGTAGTCGCGCCACACGTCGTCCACGAGTAGCAGGCCGCTGTTGTCCTGGTCCACGGCGCCGCCGCAGGCGTTGGGCCGGTCGGTGCGACTGTACAGGAGCGTGCCACAGAGCGTCTGGAAACGACCGCTGGTGATGTCGCCGTCGAAGTCCGCCTCGCCCGGCAACGGCTTGTCGGTCTGGTCGATGGCCAAGCGGTCCGGGTCGATCCTGCGGAATAGGAACACGTTGTCGCCGAAGAGCAGGTCATCGGCCTCATCGCCGTCGCCCATGTCATGGCCCGTTCCGCCGACGATCACGTCGCGGCCGAGGTTCCCGAAGATCACGTCGTCGCCGCCGCGCTGGTAGTCGCGGGACTCGATCGAGAGCACCGACTGCAACAGCGTCGTCTGAATCTTCTGCAGCAGCGTGTTCGGCGTGTTCGGGTCGATGACGTGCTGGAAGACCCCACCCTTGTCACCGAAGATGATGTCGTCGAACAGATGCTCAGGGCTGTTCGGCATCGCGACGAGGCCGTCCCGACAGATGTCGTTGTCGTCGCCGCAATTGATGTCGTCGCCGCCTTCGAGCAGGTCGCGCACCGGCGACGGATACGGCGCGATGGTCTCGCCCTCCATCGTGAAGCGGATGACCTCGAGGTCGATGGTCGGCAGCGGGCTCGCGTCGACGTGGGTGACGGCCAGTCCACGCGTGAGGATGTTCACGTTGAAGCCGCTATCACCATAGATGTGGTCGACACCGCGGTTACCGACAATTTCGTCGTCGCCGGAGCCGCCCGCCAGGTGGTCGCCGGCCTGGCTACCGATGATCAGGTCGTCACCGGGGCCGCCGTAGGCCGTCACGCCCACCGTCGGCAGCGTGCACCCGGAGGAGCAATCAATCCACGCGAACAGGCCGCTGGCGTCGATGACGTCGTTCCCGTGGTAGGTGAAGGGGTTGGCCAGCGGGAACACCCATTCGTCATCCTCGTTGTCACCGTCGGGCAGGTTCACGAACGGGTCGAAGGGCTTTTCGCCGAACTCGTAGCCATAGATGTCGTACGAGTGGCCGCTGTACCACACGCCGTCCTGCGACGTGTCGCCGTAGAGGACCAGCGGTGAATCCGGTCCGCCCACGACCGTGTCCGCCGTGCACAGGGGCTGGACGCCGGGGTTACAGACCACGAGCGTGTCGCCGCCCATGCGCACGCCGCCGTCCTTCGTCACGTCGTACCCGGTCACCGTCAGCGGCACGAAGTCCGTCACGAAGACGCCTGCGCCGTCCAGGTGGTAGGTCGGCGTGAGCGCGGCGCCGCTCAGCGTCATCACCGTGGGGCTCAGGCCCGTGATCGTCCACGCGCCCGCCAGGTCCGAGATCCACACCTGTTGACCGACGAAGAAGCCGTCCGCGATCCACGAACCGGCGTCACGGGTGATCGCGCTGGTGGAGATCGCCAGCGTCGGGTCGCTCGACACGACCTGGAGCGGCTCGGCGACGTGGACGTGGCCTGCGGGGAACGCGCCCGTCGCGCTGGCCGTGCCCGCCAGCAGCATGACGCTACCGACCCCACAGTTCGGGATCTGCGTCTCGCCCGGCGGTGGGGGCGGGCAGGTGAAGTTGGTGAACCCGACGATCTTGTGCGTGGCGCCTTCGCCGTTGATCTGAATCCACTGCCCTGTGGCGTATCCGTCGTCCGCCCAGGCGAAGCCATCGGTGCGCCGGACCTCGATCTGACCACTGGCGTTCGACACGGTCATCGAACCGTCGTTCTCCAGCGGCAGGTTCCCGCCGCCATGGACCACCGTGAGGCCGCCGTGTGGGCCGGGGACGTAGATGCGCAGCGTCTGGGAACCTGCTGGCAGGAGGTCACCCCGCAGCGTCAACACGTCGAAGAAGCTGTCGAGGTCATCGGAATCGGTCATGTCGACGATACGCCAGACTTCGGGCTCGCGGCCGCCGATCATGACCAGGTGACCCACCATGAAGCCCGCGGCCTTCCAGTCGAACCCGGCGAGCGCGATCTTGTTGACGTCCGTCTGCACGCCGTCGATAGGGGTGACGGTCACCGTTCGCGTTTCGTCGACCGGGCGATCCGTGCCGTCGACGGTCAGGAGGACGTTGCTACCCGCAGTCAGCGGAACCGTCCCACCCACGGTCGTGGTCTTCCCGTCGCTCGAGAACGAGGTCACGACATAGGTCTGGCCCCCGATGGTCACCGGCTGCCCGACGAAAAATCCGAACTCCTCCCAGGTGGCCACGCCGAGTCGCGTGAGACTGCTGCCGTCCGGCGCACTCGCGATATCCACGCGGCCCGTGGCGCTCACCGGCGGCGCGGGGTCCAGCGTACCCTGGATGTCCAGGTGGTCGTTCCCCTCGCCCAGCATCAGGTTCAGGACCTCGATCGTGCTCTTCGCACCGTCGGTCACGAACTGGCCGTCGACGAAGGCGATGGTGCCGAAGCTGATGCCGCCCGGGAAGGTGGCCGGCTCGCCGAAGAACGCCGTGCCGCCGAACACCAGGTCCTTCGCCATGCCGAAGCCCTTCAGCGTGGTCGACGTCATGACGCCCGTGCGGTCCTGCTGGCTGTCGTCATTGAAGATGTTCAGGACATCGATCTGCTGGCTCTCCGGCGGCTGCGCGCCAATCTCGAACACGCCCGCATCGAGCTCGCCCGGAAGCTTCACGCCTGTCTTGAGCGAGCGATCGGCGCCGGTCACGCCGCCCTCCACTGCCAGCGGGCCCCGCAACTTCGACAGCCGGTGCGTCGAGACCGGGAAGAATTTCGAACCCGCCCGCGTCACCGGCACGTCGTAGAACGGGTCAGCCGCTAGTTCGATCTCCTGTGGCACGTACCAGTTCGCGCTCGTGAAGGTCACGACCGTCGCGATGCGGACGACTCGCACGTCGAGCGGGCCCGCGCCGACCCAACTGAGCGGCACGCCGCTTTCGAGCGTGAAGTCGAGCTTGCTGTCGAAGGAGTCGTTCCCGCCGCGGATGAGCGCGATCTTGATGTTGTCCGCGCACTGCCCCATCAGCGGACCGCTCGTCACGCAGATCTTTACCCGCTGGCCCTCGAGGAAGCCGTCCGTGAGCCAGCCGGGGTCGTCGTCCAGAATCTCGCTACCGTCGGGGTTGAACCGCTCGATCTGGTACTGGCTGATGGCCTTGATCGTGCCTTCGAACAGCCACTGCCTGGTCAGCCGGTTGACGACCACGCCGGAGACCTCGCCCGTTGCCGCCCATGGCGTCGCGTTCGTCAGGGTGAGCACATCTTCGGTCACGGCCTTCACGTAGAAGTTGCCGTCATTTGCGCCGGCGTTGGCGACCTGGATGAACATACCTTCCTCGAAGCCCTCATCCAGGAAGCTGCCGAGGTCCGCTCCCGTGCCGCGGGTGAGTGTGCGCAAGCCGCTGCCGTCGTTGCCGAACACGATGTTGCCGGAGAACGCCTGCGCGGGCAGGTAGCCGCCGACCTCCTCCAGGGTCGCCGCGGCCCCGTCGACGGACACCACGTCGGTCAGGCCGTCGGTCAGAATGGCGATCTCGACATCTCCTGTCGGCTTCCGGGTGATGCGCAGCGTGTATTCGTCGTTCGGGTCGGGGACGGCGGGAACGCACGGCGCCGGGCTGCACCTCACGACCAGGGTGTCACCCTCGCTCTCGAGGGCGACGCCGCCCGCCGTCTCGTCGTCGACGACCTCGATGTCCAGCAGGCCCGGTCCGGACCGCAGGTTCGGGAAGGGATACGGGCTCGGGTTGGTGCTCGGGTCGTGCGGGCCGCAGACCGTGAAGCTCGACGGCGAGCACGTGAAGGCGACGACGGCGATGGCCGGGTCTTCGCGGGTGATGTCGTTGTACGCCCGCACGCCGACCTGCACCGGCACGTTCCAGTTCGTGTGGTCGAACGTGACGCTGCCCAGCCGCCACAGGTCCTTCACCGGGTCGACCTGGACGGGGACGGCCAGCGGCACGAACCGCGGGTCGCCGCTCAAGTTCACCAGTGTGACCGCGCGGGCGCTCTCGAAGTCGAGAATCAGGTCGACGATGACGGTCTGGCCAGCCTCCAGCTCCTTCGCCAGCTCCACGAGGACGATGTCCAGCAGGCCCGTGTAGTCCTCTCCGGCGGCGCAGAAGCTCTCGCTGCCCGGAATGAGGTTCTGGCTGATGCAGGCGCCTTCGATGACGATCGTGCGCCGGTCCTCCACGCCCGCGGTGTGCGCGCCTTCGTTGCCCAGGATCTCGACCTGCGTGACGTAGATACCTGGCGTGTCGTTGTCGCGGATGGTGGCCTCGACGTTGCGCACGGCCACGCCGTCGAATCGCGGGTCGGCCGAAATCACGCTGTGCTGAATCACGTGCACCCGATCGCCCTCGGAGCGCGGGTCGATTTCGCCGTCGGAAATCCCGTCCGCCGGATGGAGATCCGTCTCGTCGACCGCCCAGATGTACACCCACTGCGGGATGTTCCAGGCATTGGGATCGAGTTCGTTCGGCGAGAAGGTGAGAACGAACGCGCGGTTCTCGGGCGTGGTGAGCTGGCCGTTGACCACCACCATGCGCCGGAAGTCATCGATCGAGTCGCACTCGCCTGCCGCGCCCGTGCCCACGCACAGCCAGACCGTGTCGCCCTCGCCGTTGGGGAGCGGCGCCGGGTTGCTGAACGTGTCTTCGTCTTCTTCCTGCGGCGACCGGGCCGCTGAAACGGTGATGTACACATCCGCGGTCGGGTCCGTCGACAGGTAGATCTTGTAGGCATCGATGCTCTGCGGCCCGGGCAGGCCATTCTCACGCACCGACGTAAAGTCATCGGTCTCCTCAATGACGACGAGCCCCAGCTCGTCCGTGGCCACATGGAGGTCGATCCCGTCGATGGTGAGGCCGTTGTACAGCGGGTCCGTCGAGGTCACGAGGTGGTCGACAGCGCCCGAGATGCCCTCGAGGTCACGAACGATGATGTCCTCCGTCACATCGCCCGTGACGTTGATGGTGTCGGAGCCCAAGCCGCCGATGACCCGGTACGCCACCCCGAACGCGGTCGACTGGACGAAGAACTCGTCGTCGCCTTCGAGACCGTCAACCTCGATCACCTCGAGGTTCGCATAGCGGACGTTCAGGCCGGCGCCAAAGATGCCCTTCGCGGTGATGACGAAGTCGTCGGCGAACTCCGTGCCCAGCACCACCATCTTGTCGAAGCCGGTACCGCCATCGACCGAGACCGGCGCATTAGTGTTGTACTGGACCTCGTCCTGGCCGCCGCCGGTGCGGACGTCCAGCGGCTTGCCGGTGGAGAAACCGCCGCCGATGATGGGCCGCGCCACGATGCGGCCAGTGCTGCAGTCGCCCGGGTCGGACGGGAGCGCGTCCTTGCAGTCGAAGATGATCTCGTCGTCCCACCACTGGGGCGTCATATGCGCATCGGCTGCGTTGCACACGCCGTCAACGTTGTTGTCGAGACGCGGCCGGGCGCCGATGAGCGGCCGGTCGGGGTCGATTGGCTCGCCGCAGGTGCCGTCACCCGGAACGTTCGGGGCGGTCTCGGGCTCGAGTGGCCCGCCGCCGTCCGGGTCCACGCCCTGATCGTGCCCGTACGGGTCGTCGATGTCGGTGTTGTCGCACGGGTCGCCGTCGACCACATGGCTGTTGGCGTCCGTGTCACAGACCACCGCGAGCGCGAAGGCGCGGATGATGAACAGGTCGTTGTCGTCGTCGCCCTCGAGCCGCAATTCCGCCTGGTTGGAGTAGACGATGAATTCGTCGTTCCCCGTGCCGCCAGTGGCGACGAGCGGCGCGTGGGTACCCGGGCTGAGCCAGCCGCGGGTCGTCGCGATGAGGTCGGGGAACACGTCCTGTGGCTTCAGGCCGCCACCGGCCGTGCCCTTGATGCCGGGGTGCTCGACGTCGAAGCCGCAACCGCCCGGATCGTCCACCAGGGCGTCGCTGTCCGGCCCGTCCGGCACGAAGCAGTCGCGCTTCAGCCCGAAGATCTGCCCGATCTGGAAGGTGTCGAAGCCGAACCCGCCGTCCAGCGTCGTAGTGACGCTGTTGTCGTCGACGAAGAAGTAGTCGTTCCCGCCGCGGCCATACACGCTCAGCCGGCCGTTCAGCGCCGCATCGTAGTTGATGCGCTGCACCAGCGGGCTGCTCTCGTTGCCGACGATGAGGTCGCGGTACCCTTCCAGGCTGCCGTGCAGAAGGGCCACGAACGCCGGATTGTCCGCCGAGGACGTCGGCGAGCCGCACACGCCGGTCGCGTTCACGGAGTACGGCGCCTGCGTGTCGATGCACAGCACCCGGCGCAGCAGGAAGATGTCGTCGTTGGGGTTCTTCTCGGTGACCGACCCCTCCTGGTAGCCGTTGAACTCGTCGGCCGTGTTGTCGAGGCCGTACACGAAGGCCTGGTCCGCACCGTCGTCCGGGGCGCCCGTGTCGAGAAGATTGATGACGTAGTGGCGCGGCTGGCCCCGGCTGCCTGTGGTGTAGATGGTGTACCAGTCGGAGTCGGCCTGGCCGTCGAGGGTCAAGTCGTGCCCGGCGCCGACGCTGGCGGTCTCAACCGCGCCATATCCGGTCACGTCCATGCTCTGCAGGTACCAGACGATGAAGCGGTCCTCACCGTCCTCGACCGATGGGTCGTGGCCCGCGTCGCCCGCCGGGTTCAGGTCGTTGCTACCGCGGATGAACGTCTTCGAACCCAGGAAGATCCAGCCATCGCTGCTCTCGTCCGAGCAGCCGACGAGTTGATCCGCCGGTGTGGAGGCGCAGGTGTTAGCGCCACTCGGGTCGCCGAGCTGGAAGGTGTCGACGTCGTCTTCTCCCCAGATCTCCGTCGTGTGCGCGGGCGTCGAGGCCGTCTCCGGCGCGCACGTCCCCACCGGATGACCACTCGCCGGCGCGTGACCGGAGACGACGCAGTCGGCGATGATGCGACCACGGAGGATCATGTTGGTGCCCCAGCCGAGATCCAGGTCCCCGAAGTCGCCGAAGATATCGATGTCGCCGTTCGCGAGGATCTCGCTGTTCTGGTGCGTCGTCAGGTCGTCGCCGGCTCGCAGGGTGACGCTGCCGCTCTCGGCGAAGACCTGCCCCTTGGACACGATGCGCTCGGCGTCGATGTCGTCGCCGCTCGGGGCGCGCAGGTTACTCTCGGCGAACCGGGCGGTCCCATCCTGGACCAGGTAGAGGTCCTCGTCGTGGTCCGCGGACTCCCGCACCGTGATCCGGATGTCTCCGTTGACCGCGTGGGCGAGGAGCAGCCGCAGCCACGAGTCGGTTTCCGTTAGGTAGATGTTCTGCGTGGCCTCGAGACTCACGTCATCAGCGTTCTCGGCCAGGGCCGGGTCGGCGGTCGGCAGCGCCGGTCCAGCGCCGTCGGGGTCGACGTCCGCGCAGTTCTCGACCGTGCAGGCCCACGGCGAGCCCACGAGCGAGTCGATCTCGAGGTCGTTGCCCGCCGAGCCGATGCTGCCGCCGTTCGCATCGATGTCGATCGACTGTCCCACCACATCTGCGGCGGCATCGTTCTGGGCGTCGACGATGGAGCCATTGACCGTGCGCAGGCCGACGTTGCCGGTCGCGAGCGACGCGTCGCCAGCGGTGATGATGAGTCCGACGCGCAGGTCGCCCGTGAGCTCGTCCAGGTAGATCCCGAGCGTCTGGGCGTCGCTGGAAGCCGTGTCGTCGGCGTCGACGTGGCCGCCGTTGTCGTTGACATCGCCGTTGATCTCGAGGTACCCGCCCAGCCCGTTCAGATTCACGAGCGCGCTTGCCGACTGGTTCGGGTCGGGCTGAGACGGAACACCGATGCCGCCCACACCGCCGTCCAACCCGGAGAACATCGCGATGTTCTCGCCCGTGACGTCGATGGTCGGCTGGCGATTGGCGTCGAGGATGCGCATGGGCGAGTTCAGCGTCACGTCGCCGCTCGTCGAGTGAATGTGGCCAGCCAACAAGTCACCGACCAGCTCTGTGTCGATGATGTCGCCGTTCGTCCGGATGAAGATCTGCTCGACGTTGATGAGCAGTCCGTCGTCCAGCGGGCCCGCGTGTCCGCCCCCTGCCCAATCGACATCCGTGTTGGCCGTGACGTGCACCGTAGTGTCCGGGGTCGCGTCCGCGCTCACCGTCCAGGTGGCGTCGTCGACCGCCGTGGTCGGACACGTCTTCGGCTCCTCACCGCCGGTGGACACGTGGCAGATATCGATGTCGTCGCCGGAGCGGACCGCCGTGAAGACGTAAGTCGAATCGAGCTCGGTGGTCGTCGTGCCAAACGCGCGCAGCACCAGGTCGAGGACCGTCAGTGTGCCATCCGGGCGGAAGTGAGTCTCGTACAACCCGCTGCCGGAACCACAGTTGTCGCCTGGACACGGGTTCAGCGGGCCGCTATCCGCGGGCGCAGGGCTGTACGGCCCGGGGAAGACGAAGTGATACAGCGCGGTGCCGGGGTCGTACAGGTCGATCCGCACCAACCCGACGCTGGCGAGATCGTTCCCGTTCTTACTGTCGTTGAGCACCACGTCCACATCGTCGCCCGCGTTGATCCGCTCGATGGTGATGCTGAACGCGGAGCCGAGCGCCTCGTCGGTGCGACGGTTCGCCGTGAGGTCAAGGACCGCATCCTTGCCAGCGTCGACGCGCACCTGGATGGCGTGGTAGGCGCCCGTCGGGTCCTGCCAGCGCACGAGCTCGACGGCGACGGGGTTACGCTCCGGGTCGGGGTTCGCATGCGTCGGGCTCTGGTGGCCGATGTCGCCATGTGGCGCGTACAGCTCCAGGATGTTCGTCCGGATGATCTCCAGATTCGGCCCGGACAAGATGTCGCCGCTCAGATTCTCGACCCTCGTGAACCCGATCGGGTTCTCGATGTAGTCGGCGGGAGCGGTCCCGAAGCCACCGGGGTCAGGGAAGTCGCTGCCCAACTGAATGTAGGGCTGGCGCACCGGGCAAACCGATGGGCACAGGTTCTTGATGAGCACGTCGGTCGGCGGGAACGTGTACTTGACGTCGAAGTCGAACGTCGGCCCGGGCGAGGCCGGATCGAGGCCCGGGATGGTGTACGGACCTGACCCGCCATCGTCCCAGATCTTGTCGACGCGAATCTCGATGGTGGGGTTGTTCAGCGTGTTGACGACGTCAATGCTGTTGACGACCAGGTTGAGGTTCGATGAGTTGAACAGCTTGACGTAGTCCCACGTCTGCTGGAACTCGAAGACGCCCAGCTCGCCCCAAATCTCGCCGTCTGGCGTGCTCTCACCGTCCAAACTCGGCAGGTCGTTCGCCAGGAACCTGGCGTTCGCCCCGTGGTCGTAGATGATGTCGTTCACGTAGATGGTGTGCCCCGTGAGCTGTGGCGTCGTGTGAATGTCGTTGAACGGGTCATCACAGAAGGCATGCCCATCTGAGTCCTGCCCGCAGACGTTCACCAGCTTCGTGATGTTGCCAGCGGCGTCGACCTCCATCCATGGGTTGGGCTCGCCGAGCATGACCACGCGCGCCTCCCAGAAGATGCGGCGCCAGAAGTTGGCATCACCGTCCTCGTGCTCGCCGCCGAAGTCGAGAAAGCCGCCGCTTCGGCTCGGGTTGCGCTCGTAGGCGCTCACCTGGTGATTCGCGGCCACCGTCAGGTCCGATGTCTTGATGAGCGCGGCGGGGGAGCTGGGTCCGTAGGCCACGACCCGCGCATCGATGGCGGCATCCGTCTCGGCGTCGGCGTCGGTATCGCCGCCGAGGCAGCGGCACTTCGCCGAGACGTTCGAAATCAGGATGACGTTTTGGTATTCGCTCAGCAGGTTCGTCGCGACGTTGCCAATGATGGTCGAGTTCTGCTGGAGCGTGATCTCGTTCGACCCCTTGACCTTCACGGTGCCGTCCGCGTCCGAATTGGCGCCCAGCGCCGTCGCCCGGGTGCGCGTGTCCACCACCGCCTTCATCTGCTCGACGATGGCGTTGAGGTTCACGCGACGCCCGCTGACGGTGGCACCGCTGGAGAGCTGCACGTGCGTGAACGCCGAGCCGCCCATGAGCGACGTCCCGAAGCCGATCAAGTTCTTGGCGTCGGTTTCGGCGTCGGCACCGATGCCACCGACGTCGGCGGTGAGCTTGCCGTAGCTGTCGACCCAGGTGCGCGCGTCGATGCTCGCGGTGGCGGCCGAGTCGATGTTGCCAGCGATGAGGGCTTCCGTCTTGTAGTCCGCGTTGACGTCCTGGCTGGAGAGCGCGCCGGCGCCCAAGCCGCCCTGTGCGGACGAAGCGATGACCGTGGGACGTAGCTCGGAGCGCGCCTTCACGGTGACGTTCCCCGACGCGATGAGGTTGGCGCCCGACTGGACGGTGACGGTGTTGTCGACCGCCAGCTCCGTGTCAGCGCTCGCCAGGCCGACCGAGATGAGCCCACCGCCGCCGTTGGACGCCACCGCCTTCGCGGACGGGTAAGCGTTCGTGGTGACGAAGATCTCGCCGCCGGCCCGAATGGTGGCGTTCGCGCCCACCGTGGTCGCAATCACGAGGTCGAGCTTCGCTTCGGACTGTGCATCGGCCACGTTGATGGCGCCGCCGCCACCTCCCGTGGCCGAGGCGGACACGATACCGTCACCATCGATAGCGCCAAAGCCAGCGCCACCGACGCCTACCAGGCGCTGGGTGCCGGAACCGAGCTGGAGGTCGACGACGATCGACTGCTGGCCTGTTCCGCCCGACGTGATATCCACGCCCTCGCGTCGGAACACGTGCGGGAAGCCGCCGCCGTTCGAGATGGCAATGGGCGCGCCGCCGCTCGTCCCCGAGAGCTGGAAGAACCCGTCGTCGCTGCACGGGTCGCCGGGATTCGGCCCGCAGCCCACGACGTAGTAGCCGCGGCCGTCGGTCAGCCCGCCGATGGGCAAGTCGGACGCCCGGGTGATGGTGTGGACGACCGCGACGAACGTGACGTCGGTCTTGTTGGGCGAGAGCGGAATGTGCACCACGGCCGCGCTCCCCTCCGCGCCGTCGTCGCCGAACCCCGGGCCCGTCGCCAGCGTGCTGTCGCACAGGCCATTGCCGCCGAGCGCGATGCCGAGCGCCCGGCAGTACGTTGTCGCCAACCGGATGGTGTGGTCGCTCGTCTTGATGACGAAGTAGGTGCCACCGCTGGCTAGCCCGCCAATGGCCTTGCTCGGGTCGCTGGCCGTGTAGATGATCTGGTCGCCGCTCGACAAGCCCATCGGGTCGAGGCAGTCGTCGCCATCCGCGTCACGTCCGATGAAGATGTTGTCGGCGTTGGGATCGTCGCCGCTCTTGTGCTGGTCGCACGCGCCGCCCGTCGTCGTGACATCGACCAGACGGCTGCTGAACGTCCCGACGGGCGGTGGCGCGTGGTACGTCACGAAGTCACCGTTGAAGAACGTGTTCGCCGCCACGATGCGGTCGTTCCCGTCGTCGACGCCCGAGGCGCCGTCGACGAGCACCTCCGCGAAGCTCACGCTCGACTGCTGGAGCTTCAGCTTGAACTCGTCCACCTTGTAGACGACGTACGTGCCCGACGGCAGGCCGCCAGCGTTGCCCGTGTAGATGACCACGTCGCCCGTCTCCAGGTTGTGGGCCTGGCTCCCGAAGTCGATGAGGTCCTTCACCGGATCGATGGCGCCACCATCGAAGAGGGCGCCCAATCGCACGGACGTTGGGCTGACCACGATGAGGGAGAAGCTACGGCCGTTCTGGTCGCCCGACGTGACGAAAATGTCGCCGCCGCCCATGCGGTCGTAGACGATGACGTCGCCCGTGACCGCGTTGTGAATCAGTGAGAACGTGATGGTGTTCGTCGTCGGGTCCACGCAGCCAGGGTTCGAGCCGTCGACGGGGCAGGAGTCTCCGGCATTGAACGTGCCGTCGGACGACGGCGCGGGCGGCTGGCTCGCCGTCGCGTCAATGGTCACCGTGCCGTTGGCGGACTTGATGAGCGAACCGTTCGCCACCGTCGCCTTCACCGTCGGGTCGAGATCCGCCTTGGCGTAGAAGAGATTGACCTGGATGGCGCCGCCTCCGACGCTGCTCGTCGCGGCGTCGGCGTCGTACAGGCCGATGGACTTCGCATTGATGTTGCCGGCGGCGATGATCTTGCCGCCGCTGCGTCCGATCAGGACCTCGACGTACGGGTCGCCCGTCGCCGTGGAGTGCGAATCCTGCACGTTGATCGCGGCGCCGTTGGCCTTCTCCATCTTGGCCGACGCGACGTCCCGGGCGGTGGCCTCGACGTTGATGGACTGGGCGCCGGGCGTGTCCGGCGTCACGCCTTCGACGTTCCCCGCGAGCTGTGCCACGGTCTTGCCCGAAGCCGTCGCCGTCGGGTCGCTATCCGCGTCCACGGAGACGATGCCGCCTCCGAACGACTCGAACCGCGCCTCGGAGACGTTGCTCGAGTACGCTCTCACGTTCACCTCGTCCGCGGCACGCAGGACAGCCCCGGCGTCGATGGTCGTCGCCACGTCGGTGTCCACCTTGGCGTCGATGTCCCAGTTGACGCTCACATTGACCACGCCGCCGCCGTACGACCCTGCGGAGGCTCTCGCCGCGTTCCCGGAGATGGGCGTGAGGGTGGCGGGATCGACGTTGTGCGCGCTGAGGAACGTCACATCGCCCGATGTGCTCGTCACGACCGCGCCGCTGCCCGCGTACGTTCGGATCAGCGGCTGCACGGTCGCCGCCGAGTCCCCGCTGCGACCGGCGGCGAACCCAGCGCTGATGCCCTGGAGCTGCGCGCGGGCGCTGGTCGTCACCGCTGACACCACGTTCACGTCGCCCGACGACGTGATGCTCCCGCCGACGTGGGTGGCGACGTTCGGTGCGCTCGACATCGGCTCGTCGCCGATGCGGGCGCTCGCCTTGCTGGCGAAGCTGCCGCCCACCAGCGCTGAAGCCGCCACGTTCTCGCCGTACGCCCGCACGACGTAGTCGACGTTCGACCGTACGGTCACCGACGCGGCGCTCGTCACCGTGCCGTCGAGGTACGAGTCGGTGGAGCCTGCTGCGACCGCTTCCACCTGCGTGAGGGTGCCAGCGAACAGGCCGCTGATGGAGGCGGAGAACGCCTCCGCCAGCGCCTTCTGCTTGACGTTCGCCACCACGTTGATCGCACCGGACGCCGTCAGTTGCGTACCGGCTGCGACGGACGCCCCCGCCGTTGCGGAGTCCGTCGCCCTCGGGTTCGTGAGCGTGAGGCCTGCGCCGAGCGAGGCCTGGCCGGCGACCGCATGCGCGCAGGCGCCGAAGTTGTCGCAGTCGCGGTCGCCGTCGTCATTGGTGTCCTCGTCTGCGCCCAGGTGTTCGTTCGCGTTCGCCGTGAACGAAATGCTGCCGGCACTGATCGACGCGCCGCCACCCTCGGCGAACGCCTTCACCTCGTGCTGAAGCGTTGCGGTGGAGAACACGCCGGCGCCAGCGAACCCGATCGACCCCGACAGCCCGATCGCGTCCGAGAGCACTTGGGAATGGGACGTCGCCGTGAAGCTGACCGCGTGCCCCGTGGCCGTGATGTCGGCGTTGTGCCCGAGATAGCTGCGCACGCTGGCCGTGTTCTTGGCTTTGCCCGTCACATCGCCGATGTCGAAGGCCAGAGTGAGAGAGGCAGCCAGGGCGTCTGCAGTGGCAGTCGAGTCGAGCATCGAGGCAACCGTGACGTTGCCGCTCGCGTTCACAGTCGCTCCGCCGGACCCACTGCCTTCAACTGGGCCGATCCAGGAGTTCACGTTGCTGTCGTCGGTGGCGACAATGTTGGCCGACTTGCCGGCGGCGAGACCGATGGTCAAAGCCAGCGTCGTGGCCGTCACGGTATTGGTCGCGTGAGCATTGATGTCGATGGCGCCCGAATTGGTGACGTTAGCTCCGTCGCCGATATAAGCCTGGGTCGTCGTGGCCACTTTGCTGTCCAGGTCAACCCCTGAGACTGCCGCGAGACCGCCCGCTATGGACGCGCCGTTCAGGGTCGAGAAGGATGTCGACGTGGCGTGGACGTTCACCGGGCCGCCGTTCGTGTTCAGCGTGCCGGCGCCCAGGAAGGCCTGCGTCATGCGGTCCACCGTCGAGGTCGCCTTGACGAACGCCACGGCAAGCTCGCCAAACGACAGGCTGTCGGTCAGGGCGAACGAGGTAGCCGTGCTGTAATCGGTGGCGTCGATGTCCAGCTGGTTCGCCGTGATCGTGCCGCCCGACGCCGAGGCCGTCGTCGTACCGCCGATCGTGGCGTGCGACTCCACGCCTGAGAAGCTGCCGCCGAAGCCCACGGACACCGAGGAGGCTGTGGTCGTCGGGTCGGAGTCGCCGGTGAACGAAGCGTGGACGTTGACGCTGTGGCCACTGGCGGTCAGCGTCCCGCCCGTGACCGACGCCGTGACGTTCGTCTGGATGTTCTCGTCGGTCTTGGCGCCTACTCCGGCGGCGGCGATCGCGCCGAAGGCGGCGGCGAGGGCCACCGAGAAGGTGGTCACGGTCTCGTTGGCGGAGCCGAGGATGTCGATGTTGCCGGCAAGGGCTGTGATGCTGGAGCCCGAGGCGGAGCCCGTCACCGAGCCGTTGATCGTGTTCTCGGCGCTGGCAAGGCCAACGGCGATGGCGCCCAGACCGCCGCCCGCCGAGACCGTGACGACCGTCGCGTCAATCGAGCTCGTGTCGGTTCCCTGGACCTTGACGTAGGTCGCGGACGTTACGGAGCTGCTGAAGATGATCGCCGTCGTATTGGGCGTAACCGTGTTCACGGCGAAGACGCCGCCGCCGGTCTCCGACAGGGCGCCTCCGTTGGCAATCGCCGCTGCCATCGGCTTGGCCGTGATCTTCCCGGTCGAGGAGGACAGGACCTCGACGGGACCCGTCGTCGAGCTGACGCTCGAGTTCTGGATCTTGGCGGTGGTGCCCGTGGTGATGACGTTTTCGGCCTTGACGAAGCCGATCGAGCCAGCGACGGCGCCGCTGCTGCCGGCGAAGCCCGTCGCCTCGGAGAGAATCTCCGCGTCGTCGCTGGCCGAGACTGTGACGCTCGTCCCGCTCACGCCCTGCGAACTCGCCGCGTCCGCGTCCAGGATCCGCGCTTCGACGGTGCTGTGGATCGTGTTCTTCGTGATCGCTCCGCCGACAGCGCCAGCGAAGAGACTGCCGCCGGACACAGCGCCCGCCGGCGCCCGCGACTGAATGTCGCCTGTGGTCGAAGCTTCGACCGTCACGGCCCCCGCCGACGTGACCGTCGAATCGTCGATCCGTGCGCGCACGGTGTTCCCGATGTCCGCAGTCGCCACGGACACGCCCACGGCCGCACCCGCGCTGAAGATGGCCACGCCGATCCCCACAGCGAGGGCGCCGGAGAACGAGCCGATGTCGGACATGTCGTCCGCATCGACGATGATGCCCTTCGAGTTGCCGCTGGTTACGGTGCTGCCCGCGATGATGCCCGCTTCCACCGTGTTCGAGATGATGTTCGTGCTCGCTGAACCGGCGCCGCTCAGCGAGATGCCGACGAACACGCCGCCCGAGACGCCGGCCGCCACGCCGATGGCGACGGAGTGGATGGCTGAAGTCGACTTCGCCTCCACCTTGACCTCATCGCCGGAGTGGACGGTCGATTCCTCGATCAGCGCCTTGACGGTGTAGCCGATCTCGTTGTCCGAGACGCCCGCGCCGATCGTGATCGCGCCTGCCCCGCCGAAGGCCACGCCAGTCGCGACTGCGGCAGCGCCGGCCTGGGCCAGGATGGTCGAGCTGTTCGTAGCGGTCACCTCGACCGGCGAGCCGTTTTTCGTGCGGACGCTGCTGCCCTGGACCTTGGCCTCGGTTGAGCCGTAGATGAAGTTCTCGGACACCGCGCCGGCCCCCGCTCCCGCGGCCGCGCCGCCGCCGGCAAACGCCGCAGCCGCGGCTCCCGCGTAGGTCAGGGCGTTGATTTTGCCCGTGCTCTCCGCCTTGACGGTGACCTTGCCGACGGGGTCTAGCAGGTTGCCGACGGTGGAGTTCGTGTCGATCAGGGCCCTGATCTGGTGCGCCCTCGGGGAGCCGGCAATGGTCACGAAACCGCTCGGGTCGCCGATCTTGTTGGCCGAGACGGAAGCGCCGACGGCGACGCCGAGCCCGGCGCCGACGCCGCCGCTGATTGAGGCGGCGGCCGCCCCTGCCGTGGCCGTTATCGTCGAGCTGTCCTTCGCCGAGACGGTGACGTCGTTTCCGTCAGTGAAGACGCTGCTGCTGCGGATGCGGGCCTCGATGGTGTTGGCGATGGTGTTGGTGGCGGCCGACCCGGCGCCTGCAAGGCCGATCCCAGCCCCACCACCGCCGCTAAGGCCGCCGAACATGCCAATCGCGGCGACGTCGATCAGGGCGTTCGACGTCGCGGTGACGCTTACCGGGCCGTCCGATTCGACGGAGGAGCTATCGATGGCTGCGGTCACCGTCAGCGCGATCACGTTCTCCGCAACCGAAGCGCCAACGGTGATCGAGGCGCCGAAGCCGCCGCCTCCTGCGGCCGCGAGGGCCGCGGAACCCGCCTCGGCGTGGATCGTCGCCGTGTCGGACGCGGAGACGCTGACCGTCGAGTTGCTCGTAATGTCGCTGGCGCCGCTGACCTTCGCCTCGGTCGTCGAGACGATCGTGTTGCTGGAGCCGGCGCCCGCGCCGGAGGCCGCGATGCCCGCGCCAGCGCCGCCGCCAGCCGAGTCCGTGCCGGCGAAGCTCCAGGCCTTGATCGAGCCGTCTGTGATGGCGGTCACCGCGACCGAGCCCGCAGGGGCGCCGTCGCTGCCGATGATCGTGTTGACGATAAGGGCGCTCGTCGTGTGGCCGCTGGCGGTCCCGATCTCGTTCACGGCGAAGGAGACGCCCACCGCCAGCCCCAGGCCCGCGCCCGAGCCGAGGCCGATCGACGCCGCCAGGGCGCCCGCGCTCGCTTCGATGAAGGCTGAGTTCGTGGCGGTCACCTGGACCGCACCGGACGTGTTGATCGTGCTGTTCTTGATCGAGGCCTCGACGGTGTTGTTGACGCGGTTGCGGGCGCCGGAGCCGGCCGCGCCCAGCGAGGCGCCGAGGCCACCTCCCGCCGAGAAGGCGCCCGCGAAGCCCACGGCCGTTACGAGGATCTGCGAGGTCATGGTGGCCGTGACGCTCACCAGGCCACTGGGGTTAACGGTGGAGTTGTCGATCGTCGCGACGACCGAGATCGCGATCTCGTTGAGCGCGGCAGCGCCCGAGCCGGCAAAGCCGCCGCCGAAGCCGCCGCCGATACCCACGGCGGCAGTTGCGGCCCCGGCTTCGGCGTTGATGTTCGTCGAGGCAGATGCGCTCACCGTGACCGCGCCGGAGTGCAGCGTGCTATTAACGATCCTCGCCTTGACGTCGCCTGTCGCGGTGTTGGACGAGCCGGAGCCAGCGCCGCTGGCCGCTATGCCTGCGCCCGAACCCGCGCCGACGCCCACGCCGCCCGCGATGGTGAAGGCATGGATGGTGCCGTTGGCGGTTGCCGCGACGTTCACCGGGCCGACTGGGGCAGCCAGCGTCCCGACAGTGGAGGGGTTAATCACCGCCTCGGTTATGGCTTCATGGAAGACGCCGTCGATCGTTGCGTCGCCGATCACGTTCTCGGCTATCGAAACGCCGACCGCGATGCCGGCACCCGCGCCCGAACCTCCGCCCACGCCGATGGAAACGGCGCCCGCGGTTGCTGTGATGAGCGTGCCGTCGGTGGCCTTCACGTCCACCTGCGAGGCATCGGCGATGGTGCTGCCGCCGATGCGGGCGCGCGTGGTGTTGGCGACGCCGTTCTTGGAGTAGGACGCCGCCCCGCCCAAAGAGATGCCCAGGCCGCTGCCGCCCGCGACCGCGCCGTTGAGCGAGAGCGACTTCGTATCGATCGTCGAGGTGTTCTTGGCCTCGACCAGCACCTGACCGGCCGCCTCAACGATGGAGCCGTCGATGCTCGCGGTGACGACGTTTCCGATGGTGTTGAGGGCCACGGCTCCAGTCAGCGAGGCGCCGAAGGAGCTGGCCGACGACGCCGCCACCGTCGCCGCGCCCGACGCCGCATCAGCGTCGATCGTGGACGTGTCACTCGCCTTCACCCACACGTCGCCCGAAGCGAACACGTTGCTGTTCTCTTCGATCGACGCCTGCACCGTGTTCGTGATCTGGTTCATCGTCACCGAACCGGCGAGCGTCGCCGCGGCGCCCAGCGACTGGCTCGCGCTCACCGCGACCGACCCGACGAACGCCAGCGCGTCGATCGAGCCCGTCGACGTCGCCTGCACCAGCACCGACCCGACCTTCGCTCCCGACGAACCGACGTTGGAGTTCTCGATGATGGCGCTGACCGTGTTGTCGATGCCGTTGATGGCCACCGACGCTGCGGCGGAGGCGCTCGCCGACGGTGTGCCGCCCGCGGCGACGGCCGCCGCCACGCCGCCCGCGTCCGTAACGATGTCCGAGTCGTCGGTCGCCGTCACGTTCACGGAGCCGCTCGTCGCCACCGTGCTGGAGGACACGCGCGCCGTCGTCGTGTTCGAGATGTCGTTGATAGCGATGGAGCCCGCCGCCGCGATCGACAAGCCGAAGGAGTTACCCGTGGTCAGGGCACCCGCGATGCCGAACGCGAGCACGTCGATGTCGGCGGTGGAGGACGCCGTGACCGAAACCGAGCCGGCGCTGACGCTCGCGTTCTCGATGGCCGCGGTCGTCGCATTGCTGATGGCGTTCTTTGCGTACGCCACGCCCACGCTGACCGGGGCGCCGCCGCTGCTCGTCAGGTTGAGACTGATGGCGAGACCGCCCGCGTCCGCGTTGATCACGGACAGGTCACTCGCGCTCACCATGAGCGTGCCGCTCGTGGTCACGCTCGTGCCCGGACCCGCGATCTTCGCTTCGACCGTGTTGCCGATTGTGTTCACCGAGACGGCGCCCGCGCCCGCGGCCACGATGCCGGAAGCGCTGCCTGTCGAGACCGAGCCGCCGCCGGCGATGGTCAGGGCGTCGATGTCGGCTGTCGAGGATGCGGTGACCTGAACGTTGTCTGCGGTGGAAACGGAGGCGCCGGAGGAGATGCGCGCGGTGGTGGAGTGGTGGATGTCGTTGACGGCGATGGAGACGCCGAACGCGAGCCCGGGCGGGCCCGTGCTGAACACGACGGCGACGCCGCCGCTGTCCGCGGCGATCTTGCTGTCGTCCAGCGCCTTCACCAGAAGGTCGCCGCCAGCGCTCGCCGTCCCACCGGACAGCTCCGCCAGCGCGCTGCCGCCGATGCTGTTGAACGACACGCTGCCGGCACCAGCGAAGGAAAGTCCACCGCCCGACCCTGTCGACACCGCCCCGGCGATACCGATGGTCACCGCGAGGATGACCGCCATCGACGTAGCGTCGATGCTGATCGCGCCGAGACCGAGGGTGGTCAAAACGGCGTCCACCGCCTTCGCGATCACGTCGCTCGTGATCGTGTTCTGGGCCACGGCGGCCGCGACGTCGAACATCAACCCTGTACTGCTGCTCGACGTGGCGCCGAGCGCCAATGCGCCGGCGATGGCCTCGATGTCACTCGTGTCCTTGGCGTGGACATTGATGTCCTTGTCGTTGCCCGCGCTGACCGTCGAATCCTGGATGATCGCCTGGCTGCTGCCGCCGATGGTGTTGATGGTCACCGCGCCCGCGCCGTCGAAGTGCACGAGCGTACTCGTCGAGCCGGTGCTCACGCTGCCTGCGCCGGCGATCGCCCACGCATCGATCTTCGCGTCGGCCAACGCCTTCGCTTCGACCTTGCCGCCCGCGATCACCGTGGAGCCAACGATGCGCGCCAGCGTTTCGTTCGTGATCTCGTTGATCGCGATGGAGAGCCCGATGGCTGCGCCCGAGGAGCTCGATACGATGACGGAGCCGGCGCCCGCGATTGCGAGAATCTTCGCATCGTCGGTCGCGCTCACCAGCACGTCACCGCTAGCGTTCACGGTGCTGACGACGATCTCGGCGGTGGCGGAGTCGGTGATCTCGTTGTAAGCGACGCTGCCCGCCAGATCGAAGGACACGCCGCCACTGCTCGAGCCGCCGGTCGCGACCGTGGTCGAGATGCCGAGCGCTAACGCGAAGATATCAGGGTTCGAGATGGCTTCGACTTCGACGTTGCCCGCCGAGGTCACCGTCGTCGGGTCGATGCGGGCGACGACGTCGTTATCGATGCTGTTCATGGCGATGGCAGCCGCTATCGCCCCCTTGATCCCGTCACGCTGCGACTGCGACAGGTTGACGGCGGCGCCGCCCGCGTCGGCGTCGATGTCGCTCTTGTCCTCGGCGACCACCCGGACCTTGCCGCCGTTCTGCGTGACGATATCGAACGCGCCCGTGGCGTCGGCGATGGACGCCTCCACATCGGCGTCGATGGCATTTTCGGAGTAGGCGCCTGCGCCGCTGAAGTTCACCGCGGAGCTGCCGCTGCTGTCGCCGCCCGCCGTGTTCGTCGCGGCCAGGGCGATGGTCAGGGCGAAGATCTTCGCCTGCGACTTCGCGTCAATGAGCAAGTCATGGCCGGAGGTGATCTCGGAGCCCTGAACCGCTGCGAGCACCTTCGCGACGATGTCGTTCAGCGCGATGGACGCTCCGAGGCTCACGGCGCCGCTGCTCCCCGACGCCCGGACCAACGCCGCGCCGCCGCCGTCGGCCGTGATCTCCGACGTGTCGGAGGCGGTGAGCGTCACGTCGCTACCGCTGCCCGAAGTCACGTGGCTTCCGTTGCGGACCAACGCCTCGACCGTGGTGTCGATGGTATTGCCGGAACCGGAGGCCGCCCCCTGGAACGAGAACCCACCGCCGCCGGCGCTGCTGTTCGTGTTCAAGGAGCCGCTCGCCGCGATGGTGATGGCCTTGATCGTGGCCTTCTCCTCCGCCGTCAGCGACACCGCGCCCGTGGCATTCACGGTCGACCCGTCGACGATGGCGCGAACCACGTTCGTGATGTTGTTGATGGCGATGCTGGCGCCGAGAACCAGGGTGGCGGTTCCGGAGGTTCCGCCTTCCTGCACGGAGGCGGAGGCCGCCGCGAGCGCACCGCCCAGCGCTTCGATCTCGCTCTCGTCCGACGCCTTCAGCGTCACCGCGGGCGCGCTCACCGTCGAGCCGTCCACGATGGTGGCGGTGACGGTGTGTTGAATTTCGTTCTGGGAACCGGCGCCTGCGCCGGAGCCGATGAGTCCGCCGCCGTTTGGTTCGCTGCTCGCGCTCGTGGCCGGCCCGCCGCCCGACTTCTTCGCGATGGCGCCGCTCAGCGTTCGGGCCGAGATCTTCCCGAGCGCCTTCGCTTCCAGGCTCACGGGCGCCGCGGACGTGACGGTGGCGCTTTCCAGGGTGCTGGAGACCGTCCCCGTGAGGTGGTTGACGGCGATGGAAGCCCCGACGCCGACCGTCTTGCCCGAGAGCACCTTCGCCGTCGCCTTGGCGTCGACCTCGACCTGATTCGTCGCGTTCAGCTTGACGCCGTTGCCGCCGCCGTTGGTCGCGTTGACCGTGCCCTTTGCGACGGCCGACGTGGTACTCGTCCCGAAGTTGCCCGCGAAGGCGCCCGCGATGCTCACCTTGCCGTCGCTCGCGCCCGATGTGGCCTCGGACGCGTACGAGTGCTTGGTGTCGCCACTGCCGGCGTCCTTCATCACGGCTTCGACGATGACTTCCGTTCCACTCACGCTGCCATCGCCGATGCTGGCCTCGTTCGTCACGTCCACGTCGTTTACGGAGACCGCAGCGCCGATGGAGAAGCTCGGCGCGCCGCCCTTGTCCGCATCGGCGACCTTCGCGCTGCCGTCCGACGTCGCCTTGGAGTCGGTGTTGGCCTGCGCGCTGACCTTGACGACGCCCGTCGAGGTCAAGGTCACGCCGTCGGCGACGGAAGCCCGCGAGGCCGTCACCACCGAGTTGACGGCGATGGCGGCGGCGACACTCACCTTCACGGTATTCCCGTCGCCGTTGGTGGAGGCGGCGGCCGCGGGATTCTTCGCGCCGCTGTTAGCGCCGTTGTTCGTCGCCGCGGCCTGCGCGCCACCCCGCTGGTCCGCAGTCTGCTGATCGACCCTCTCGTTCGAGCTGGCGTCCTGGTCGTTCTTCGCGCCTTCAGCGCTGGCTTTGGCCTCCGCGAGCGATTCCGACCGGCCGATCGCCGCGATTGTCGCGTCGCCGCCAGTGACGGAACGCGCGAGCGATGCCTCGACCCTGTCGTCCGCGAAGTTCAGCGCCACGGCCGCGCCTACCGAGATGTTGCCCTTGCTCGCGCCCTCGGCCTTCGTACTCGACTTCGCCGTCTGGGTCGCGGTCAACTCGAGGGCGCCGCCGGGCTTGAGCGTGGTGGGCACGTCGTCGGTGCCGACGGCCACTTCCGTGAGGACGTTCGTGATCGACACCGCGCCGACTGTCGCGAAGGACTTCCCGCCGCCGGTGCCGCCCTTCGCTTCGTTGGTGACGGTGTCCGTCGTCGTCGCTTGCACCTTGAGGTTCTTGGCGTTGGTGACGCTCGCCCCGTCCTCGACGCGCGCCGAGGTGGTGAGGTCGCCGACACTGAAGGCGATCGACGGGCCCCAACTGATGGTATTACCGCCGCCGTCGACCTTGGTCTCGACCGTCGCCTTGCTGTCCGTCGTGGACTCGGCCTTGATCCCCACGTCGGTGCCTGCGTTGGCCAGCGTGAGCGTGGCGTCCTGCTTCAGATAGGCGTCGTCGAGGGCCATCACCACGTTCAACGCGAACGCACCGGCCACGTCGAGACTGGTTCCCGCCTTGGCGCCGCCGGTGGCCTTCGCCGAGAACTGGGGCGGCCCCACCAGCGGCAGCAGCGCTTCGACCGTGAGCTTCGAGCCGTCGAGCGTGGCCGTTCCGCCGACGTACGCCTCGTTCGTGATGTCGACCACGTTCACCGCCACGGCGATGCCCACGCCCGTCGCCCCGGAGCTCACCGCCGACCCGTCAGCCTCGGCGGTCGCCTTGTTCTTCGACGACGCCGTCACCTTCTGCTCGCCCGTGGTCGTGATGGTGATGCCCGTGCTGTCGATGTGGGCCTTGGTCGGCGCGCTCAGGTAGTTGAACGCGAGCGCCCCAGCGAGGTCGACCGTGCCCTGACCCGCGCCGCTACCCGTGCTGGCATTGCCATTCCCGGTCTGCGGATTCGTCGTCCGCTGGTTCGGCGTCCGTCCGTTCGGATTCGACGACGCGCCGTCAGGCGCTGCCTTCGCCGTCGTCACGAGCGAGTTGTCGGACTCCGCAGACACCGTGAAGGATCCCGCGTTCACGGACCCTGTGCTTTCGACGAACGCCTCCGTGGTCTCGAACACGAGCACCACCGCCACACCGGCCCCTGCACTGCCCGATGCCGTCTCGTTGGCCTTCGTCGTCACATCCGTCTTGTTCACCGCTTTGACCGCGAGGTCGTTCGCCGTCGCCGTCAGACTCGACGATCCAGTGACCTTGGTGCTCGCCGTGCTGATGGCCACGGATACGGCGATGGCGCCGCTGCTCGTGCTGCTCACCTCGTTGGTGGACGTGAACGTGGCGTTGCTCTCGATGGTGACGGTCCCGCCGCTGCTCGACACCGTGGCGCTGTCGATCGAGACGGTCGCCCGAGCCTCGCCCACGAACCCTGCGACGTCGTCGAGCGTGTTATTGATGGTCACGGTCGACGCCGCCTTCAGCGTCACGTTTCCAGAACCGGCAACGGAGCCGCCGTTCTTCACCGTGACGTCGGCGTGCGAGCGGGGAACCAGCGCGAGATACTCGTCCGGGGTGGCCGATGACGTAGCCGTGATGTCCACCTGGGCGCCGCTCACGGACCCGCCGTCTACCGTCACGAAAGCGCCGCTGCAGTGCGTCGCCAGGTTATCGACGAGCGCCGTCGAGATGTCACCATCGCCAGCGCCCGGTCCGCCCGTCACCAAGGAGAACAGCGCCTTGACCACGCAGCCGGTGATACCCGAACCAATGCCGCCGGACACCGAATCGGCCGCCGCGAGGGTCACGTTACCGGTGGTGGTGACCGTGCCGACGACCTGGATCTCCTCCGCGTTGACCGTGAGCGCGGCTGAGCCGAGATCGACCGTCCCTTCGAAGCGCACCAGGTCGCGGCCATCCCCACCGTTGATCGTCACATTCGTGGTGCCAGCGACCGTGAAGAAGTGCAGCTCGGCGATATCGATAAAGTCGAGCGGGTCGCGGAACTGAACCTGGATCTGCCCAGCGGCGTAAGGGCTCACTTTGAGGAAATCCGCCTTGTTCAGCAAAGCCTGGTCCGCGCCGTTGATGGTGATGCTCGCCGCCGAGACGTCGACGGGCTCGAGTCCGGCGTAGGTCAGACGCGACCCGTCGACCACGATGATGCCCGATTGCAACCCCGTCGGTGTCGCGACCACCGTGTCGCCCGTGACCTTGAGAAGGTCCCAGCCGCCGGCGTTGCCGTCGACTCTGGCGACGGAGCCCCCGCGCTCGACCGCGAACGTGTCCCGATTATCCGCTGCGCCGACCAGATGCTCGACGGACGTGAACCACACACCGTTGACGGACCCTGACGCGGGACCGGTGATATGCCAGTCCGCGTCCTCCGCAGGCCCGCTGAGCACATCTTCGGCGGCCCCACCGATCACGCCCGCGATGTTGGCGACGCCGCCGGTTCCGGTGGCCAGGCCAGAGGCGAGGTCGACGCGAATAGAGCTCGTATACGATGAATAATCGAGGATAGCGGTACCCACGCCCGAGATGGTGCCGGCGATGCCTCCACCGTCCTCGAAGACGTAACGGTTCCTCCCCGAGCCCCCGATGATGCTGGCGATACCCGCGACGGGCGCCATCTGCGCACCGCCGACGACGGCGGTCACGACCCCGCCCAGCCCGATGAGTACCCACGTCTCCACCGAGAACCCGCTCAGATCGAGCGTGTCCCCATTGGCGACGAGCGCCGGCACGGATGCGCTGCTCTCCCCGGTCGCCGCCTCCACCTCCCCGGCCATGGCCTCCACGTCCGATGCAGCAGTCGCTCCGTCCTCCTCGGCGCCGACGCCCAGCGACGGCGCGTCCTGATCCGTCGTCTCCTCGCCGGTGTAGGCCAGCGTCGTCGTGCTCGCGTCGATCGACGCGATGGGCGCCGCCATCGCGAGCGACGCATTGGGAGCGAGCGCGAGGTCCGCGTCCACGGTGGTACTGCCGATCGAGGTGCCGTCGGGCGTCCCGGCCGTCGGTTCGGAGAGGGTCACTGTCTCGTCCGCTCCCTTGGCCTCCGATGCGACGACGACCGCGTCGCCGGCGGCCTGTGTGTCGACCACCGGTTCTCCATACGAAGCGGTGTTCGTCTCGTCGACGAGGTTCGTCGACGCCGTCTCGCTCAGCGCAACGTCTTCACTCGCGAGCTCAGCCGCGGGTTCCGTCTCGTAAGACGGCGCGCTCGTCTCTTCGGGGGACGATGTAGCCGTGTCTTCGACGGGGTCGGTCCACGCCGTCACATCCCCCGTGACTTCATCGCCGCCGGAGCCATCCGTGGGCTCAGCGCCCGCGCTCGAGGCTTCCTGGTCGGGGACCGGCGCTTGGGCATGGGCGACGGCCGTGGGGAAGAACGCCGACCCAGCGAACAGCAGGGCGGCTGCAAGCACGGCCGCGATGGCGACGACGAAGTCGGGAATGTCACGCGTTCGCCTGCCGGGCGCGCCGATATCGCTCCGAGAGGTGGCTACCCGAGCGTCGAGGTCGCGGTCGGCCGAGCGAAACTCAGCATCGACACCGCTGATCCCTAGAGACCGCTCCCAAGGTGGCGACGCGAGGCGATGCGGGTCTTGCGGCAACAGCAGTACCCAATCCCTAACATGACATGCTCTCGCGACGTGTGCTGGGGGAACACGCACGAGGATCGCACTTGCGGGGTGGCAGCAACCGTAACACAGCGGTGACGAGCGACGCAACCCTTCGCGCGGGATGCCACGAAAATCTTTACGAAAGCAAATAGCGCTACGCGTCGTGGCGAGCTATCGAGGCACCGAAGAAGGGGAATTGGAGCGGGGGACGGGACTCGAACCCGCGACAGCCTGCTTGGAAGGCAGGAGCTCTGCCAGACTGAGCTACCCCCGCTCGCGAGGAGCGGCACTTCAGCATAGGAACCGCGCCGAAGGGGCGTCAAGGAACGCGCCGGCGCTCCACCGGTGTCACGCCCGCCCTGGGTGCCGCAGACCGGACGTGAGGCGGTGCAGATTCATGCCGAATCTCTTGACACAGTGCAGGCTTTCCGGTATGCAAGTACCGGTCGGTTCGAACCACCCTGATGACCGCGCACCCCGGCGCCTGTCATCTCCCGGCGCCGTTTCCCTGGATGAAACATCGTGAGCCCTGAGCGAACGACCGGCTCATAGCACATCGCGCCCGGCAACGCCGTGGCGACGGAGCGGAACCCGTGAATATCGCTGAACTCGAACGCAAGACCCGCGAGGAGCTGCTCGACGTCGCGAAGGACCTCGGTCTGACCGGCTACAGCACCCTCAAGAAGCAAGAGCTCATCTTCCGTCTGTTGCAGCATCAGGCGGAACGCGAGGGCAACATCTTCACGGGTGGCGTCCTGGAAATCGTCGACGACGGCTACGGCTTCCTCCGCGGCGAGTCCATGCTCCCGAGCCCCAACGACGTCTACGTGTCCCAGTCGCAGGTCCGACGTTTCGGCCTGCGCACCGGCGACTACGTGACCGGGCAGGTGCGCCCGCCGAAGGACAGCGAGAAGTACTACGGCTTGCTCCGGGTCGAAGCGGTCAACGGCATGGACCCGGAGATCGCCAAGAACCGGCCCCACTTCGAGAACCTGACGGCCATCTTCCCGAACCGCCAGATCAAACTCGAGACCGTCCCGCAGAACCTCTCGCAGCGCGTCATCGACCTCATCGCGCCCATCGGCCGGGGTCAGCGCGGTCTCATCGTGTCGCCGCCGAAGGCAGGCAAGACCTTCCTCCTCAAGGACATCGCCAACGGCATCACCACCAACTACGACGACATCCACCTCATCGTCCTGCTCATCGGCGAGCGGCCCGAGGAGGTCACGGACATGCGCCGGTCCGTACGCGGCGAGGTCATTGCGTCCACCTTCGACGAGCCGGTCGAGGATCACACCCACGTGGCCGAGATGGGTATCGAGCGCGCGAAGCGGTTGGTGGAAGGCGGGACGGACGTCGTGGTGCTGCTCGACAGCATCACCCGCCTGACGCGCGCCTACAACCTCGCGATGCCGCCGAGCGGCCGTACTCTCACGGGCGGTATCGACCCCATCGCCCTGTACCCGCCGAAGCGCATCTTCGGTGCCGCCCGCAACACCGAAGAGGGCGGCAGCCTGACGATCATCGCCACGTGCTTGGTGGACACCGGTAGCCGGATGGACGAGGTCATCTTCGAGGAATTCAAGGGCACCGGCAACATGGAGCTCTTCCTCGACCGGCGGCTCGCCGAGCGGCGGATCTTCCCGGCCATCGACATCCAGCGCTCGAGCACGCGGCGCGAGGAGCTCCTGCTGGACGAGGAGACGCTCAAGCAGGTGTGGCTCGTCCGCCGCATGGCGGCGATGATCGCGTCCAGCGCCGCCAACCCCTCCGAAGCGACGGAGCGGCTGCTGGAGCGCCTGGCGCGCACGAGCAGCAACAAGGAGTTCCTCGCGACCCTGCGCTCGGAAATCTGATCGCGGCCTTCGGCCCGTCCCAACCCGGGCCTACGTCGCGCCCGGCTGGCCACCCTCCACCCGGGGCGGCGCAGGCGGATACGGGCGGACCCACCACGGCAGTTCCCCGACCTCCTGCCCGTCCAGGAACACCCGGATGCGGTACCGTCCGTAAGCGCGCACGTCGAACCGCAAGCTCCAGCGGATCCAGTGGCTCGACTCGCGATTGCGCAGGGAGAACTGCCACGGGGGCCTTCCCGGGTCGCGACTGTCCAACAGGACCGCGCCGTCGGGGCCGATCACCTGAGCGAACGAGGTGAACGTGCCGGCGCCGTCCTGCCAGCGCATCACGACGGTGGTGCCCACAGGACCCGGCAGCTCGCGCACGTGAATGTTGTCGTGGATCCCGATAAGGTTGACGAGGCCGCCCTCACCCGTGATCTGGTGGAGCTGACAGAGGGCGATGAGCGTGAGCGTCGGAGGGAAGCGCTCCTCGGTGTTCACGGGGCGACGGTCTCGTAGGTCGCGCGGATCCAGGCGCCGTCCGGATACGGCGCGGTCGGCACGATCGCATCCATCACGGTGGCGGCGAGCGCGGCGCCGCCGTCGCGCACGTACCTCCGGCAGTGCTCCAGGGAATCCCAGCGGGTGATCTCCGTCATGGCCGACCCGTCCGGTGTGCGCCACAGGTCCCAGCCGAGGAAGCCGGGCTGCTTCTGGAGCACAGGGGTCAGGCGCGCCCGCAGCGCTTCTGCACGCTGGTCCCATTCTTCCGGCCGGAGCGCCACCTTTCGGGTCATCACGTGCACGATCATGGCCCTTCGCACCTCCTCATGCTGCGGCGCGATTATAGGCAGGCGGCAGTTCGAGCGGAACCAGCGCCCCGCCCGCGCTCCCGCGATGCGCTACGCTGACGTTCGATGACGTCCGCGAACGCCACCCCCGCTGCTCGGCTCGCCGCCGTCAGGTCGCGCATCGAGTCGGCTTGCGCGCGCGCCGGGCGCGACCCCGCCGGTGTCACCATCGTCGCCGTCAGCAAGTCCTTTGGCGCCGACGCGGTGCTCGCCCTGTACCAGGCCGGACAACGCCACTTCGGCGAGAACCGCGTCCAGGAGGCGGAGGCGAAGATCCCCGAGGTCGCCCGGTCGGGAGCGACGCCGGTGTGGCACCTGGTGGGCCACCTGCAAACGAACAAGGTGACGGCGGCGCTGGGACTCTTTGCTATACTCCACTCCGTCGATTCGCTGAGGCTGGCCGAAGCCATCGCCCGGCGGGCGACGCGGCCGGTCGACATCCTCCTCGAAGTGAACGTCGCCCGCGAGCCCGCAAAGTACGGCTTCGACCCCGACGAGGTGGGCGACGCCGTGCGCGCGGTGTCGCGGCTGCCCAATGTGAATCTGAGGGGCCTGATGACCGTGGCGCCCCTCGTCGACAATCCAGAGGACGTGCGCCCCGTGTTCCGCACGCTGCGCGAGCTGCGCGACGCGCACGGGCTCGTGGAGCTCTCGATGGGCATGACGAACGACTTCGAGGTCGCCGTCGAGGAAGGCGCAACGCTCGTGCGCATCGGGAGGGCGCTGTTCGGGGAGCGCGAGGCGGGATGAAGCTCGGACTGGTCGGCGGCGGCTTCATGGGCGAGGCCATCGTGCGCGCGGCGCTGCGCGCTGCCCTCGCGCAACCGTCCGACATCGTCGTCTGCGAACAGCTTCCCGACCGCCGCGAGGCCCTCGTCCGGGACCACGGCGTGCAGGTCACCGCGGAGCTCACAGAGGTGGCAGCCGGCGAAGGGCTCCTCATTCTCGCCGTCAAGCCCCAGGACTGCGCGTCACTGGAGCCCTTGCGTCCGGCGCTCCCGGCGGATCGGACCGTCCTGTCCATCATGGCCGGGGTGCCGATGCGCACCGTCAGGGAGCTGTTGCATCATGAGCGCATCGCCCGGGTGATGCCGAACACCCCCGCCGCGATCGGCGCCGGCGTGAGCGTCTGGACCGCGGACCCGTCGGTCTCCGAAGTCGACCGGGAGCGGATCGAGCGGCTCCTCGAGGCCATGGGCCGCCAGGTGTACGTCGAGCACGAAGGGTATCTCGACATGGCGACGGCCGTCTCGGGAAGCGGACCCGGATACGTCTATCTGCTGGTCGAGGCGTTCATCGACGCGGCGGTTGCGCTCGGCTTCAGACGTGAGGTGGCGAGCCAGCTCGCCGTCTACACCTTCCTAGGCTCGGCGCGGTATCTTGAAGAGACCGGCAAGCACCCCGCCGTCGCCCGCAACGAGGTCACATCGCCCGGCGGAACGACGGCGGCCGGACTGGTCGAACTGGAATCGGCGGGCGTGCGCGCCGCATTCGTCCGGGCCGTCACGGCGGCCTATCAACGCGCCCGCGAGCTGGGAGCGGAACCGCCATCGAAACCCTAGGTCTCATCGTCGTCATGCTGGCACAGGTGCTGTCGCTCCTCATCTTCCTGAGGGCGATCCTGTCGTGGTTCCCCATCGATCGCGGGAGCCCGCTGGTCATGGCGCTGGATCAGGTCACCGAACCGATTCTGGAGCCGCTGCGCCGGATCATCCCGCGCATCGGGATGATCGACATCACGCCCCTGGTCGCGATCCTCTTGCTCCAGCTCATCGCTCAGGCCTTTTCTCGAAACGTCTGATACGTACGTTCGTTCATTTCTTGACGGGCGAAAAGAAGCGGTGCTAGGCTGAGGTGTCGCCCCAGCAGCGACGCGGGCGACGGGGAGACGGAGATGGTGCTGGCGGCGGGTCCATTCGGGTTGGGTGCTCCCGAACTCATCCTCATCGTCATCGTGATCGCGCTCGTGTTCGGCGTCGGCAAACTCGCCGATATCGGCGGCGTGCTCGGCCGCTCCATTCGAGAGTTTCGCCGGGAGCTTCGCGAGGAGTCGGCGCCACAGGTCACCGAGGCGGCGTCCCAGCCGCCAGCGGCGACCGCCAGCGCTTCCCACCCGAACACCGGCGAAGGCACGGTCTCGGCGGTCGAGTGCTCGAAGTGTGGGAGCCTGAACAAGACGACCGCGAAGTTCTGTAGCGAGTGCGGCGCCGAGCTCAAAGCGCCCGTCGCATAACCCCAGCGATCCTCGACACTGCTCCGACGCCGTCCCGACGGACGGCGTCGCTCGTTTGGCCGCTTCGGCCCGTTCCGCGCCATTGGACCCTTGACGCCGCTCGATCCGTGACTATTCAATCATTGACGATGCCGCGCACCAAAAGCGGCCCGACGGTCGCGCACTATGCCCTGCTGGGGCTGCTGCGTGTCGCCCCCGCGCACGGATACGAGCTCTTGCGCCGCTTGCGCCGGGACGGCGGCCTCGCGCGGGTGGTGGCCCTCAATCCACCTACCCTGTACGCACTCCTCCACGACCTCGAGGTCGCTGGCTACATCCTGGGCCGGCCCGAGCCCGACACGTATCCGCCGCGCGTCGTCTTCCAGCCCACGCTCGCCGGTGAGCGCGCCTTCGATGCCTGGCTCGATGCCCCCGTCGAGCGCCTTCGTGAGGTACGCAACGACTTCTTGCTGAAGCTGTATTTCGCGCGCTCGCTGCGGGCCGATCGCGGGCTCTCGCTGCTCGAACGCCAGATCGCGGCCGTCGAACGGTACGTCGGACGCGTGGAGAGCGAGCGCGCCGCTACCGAACCGGACAGCTTCGAGCGCCTCGTCCTGGACTCGAAGGTGACGGCCGCGAAGAGCACGCTGCGCTGGCTCGACCGCTACCGCGCAGCGTTGTCGGAGGCGGCAACGCCATGAGATGGGCGCCCGCGCTGCTCGTGGCGTTGGTCTTCGCGGCCGCCGCCTGCACGGACGAGGACCGCCCGCGGCTGGACGTGGCCGCCGCCGCGGACCTCCGGGACGCCTTCGAGGAGCTCGAGCCCGCCTTCGAACGCACGTGCGCCTGCGATCTGCGCGTCACCTTTGGCTCCTCGGGTACGTTCTCGACCCAGATCCGTGAAGGGCTCCCCGTCGACGTGTTCTTCTCGGCCAACGAGACGTACATCGACGATCTCGCGCGCGATGGTTTGCTGTTGAAGGAGACGGTACGGCTCTACGCCGTCGGCCGCATCGTCCTGGCGACGCCCGCGAGGGCCGATCGGGCCCTGACCACCTTGAGCGACCTGCTCGATCCATCGATTCGGACGATCGCACTGCCCAACCCGGATCACGCCCCGTATGGCGCCGCCGGCCGTCAGGCGCTGCAGAGCGAGGGCCTGTGGGATGCGGTACGGCCCAAGATCGTGTTCGGTGAGAACGCCGCGCAGGCCGTCGACTTCGTCGAGAGCGGCAACGCCCAGGCCGGCATCGTGCCGCTGTCGTTGGCCATCCAACGGCAGGACCGCCTGCGGTACGCCGTCGTGCCGGACGCGTCGTACGAGCCGCTGCGTCAGGCCGCGGCCGTCGTGACGAGAAGCCGCCAGCCGGATCTCGCAAAGGCATTCATCGACTTCGTGAACAGCCCGGAAGGGAGGCGGACCATGCAGACGTACGGCTTCTTACTTCCCGAGGAGCGTCCAGCGCCATGAGCCACGTGAACTTCGACGACGTACGCATCTCACTTCAGGTAGCAGGCCTGGCGACGGCTCTCTGCATCCTCATCGGCGTGCCGCTGGCGTGGGCGCTGGCCCGCTACCGCTTCCGCGGACACGCGCTCGTCTCGGCGGTCGTGACCTTGCCATTGGTGCTGCCGCCGACCGTGGTGGGGTACTACTTGCTGCGCCTGTTCGGGCGGGGCAGCGCCTTCGGCCGGTTCCTGGAAGACGACGTGGGGGCGCGCCTCGTGTTCACGTGGCAAGGGGCCGCGCTGGGTGCCGCCGTGCTCTCGGCGCCCCTGCTCATCCGGACCGCTCAGGCCGCGTTCGAGCAGGTCGACCGAGAGCTCGAGCGGGTCGCCGCGACCCTGGGGCGTTCGCGTCTCGAGATCTTCTTCACGATCACGCTGCCGCTCGCCATGCCAGGCGTCGCGGCAGGCGTCGCGCTCGCCTTCGCCCGGGCCATCGGGGAATTCGGCGCCACCGTCATGATCGCCGGCAACATCCCGGGAAAGACGCGAACCATGTCGGTCTCCGTCTACGACGCCGTGCAGGCGGGAGACCTCGCCCGGGCGAACGCAACGGCGCTGATTCTCATCGCTATCAGCCTGCTGAGCCTGCTGGTGTTCGCCGCCGCGCCGCGGATCTCATCCGGCCGGCGCTGAAGGCACGAGAGAAGCGCAATGCTCGACGTACGGGTCCGACGGCAGCTTCCCGGGTTCCAGCTCGACGCCGCGTTCACCGCGGGCGACGAACGGGTCGTGCTGTTCGGGCCGAGCGGCGCGGGAAAGAGCCTGACGCTCCAGTGCATCGCCGGTATCGTCCGCCCGGATGCGGGACGCATCGTCGCCAACGGCCGCGTGCTCTTCGATAGCGACGCCGGCATCCGGCTGTCGCCGCAGGCGCGGAACGTGGGATACGTCCCTCAGCGGTACGCGCTGTTCCCGCACCTGACCGTGGAGCAGAACATCGCCTATGGATTGACCGGCGCCCCGCGCGACGAACGGCGTCGACGAACCGCTGAGCTCGTTCGCCTGATGGGACTGGACGGCCTCGAACGCCGGCGTCCGGCTCAGCTCTCCGGCGGGCAGCAGCAGCGCGTCGCGCTCGCCCGCGCGCTGGCTCGCGAGCCCGACATCCTGTTGCTGGACGAGCCCTTCGGCGCCCTCGACGTCGGCATCCGCTCCGAGCTCCGCGACGCCCTGGTGGCCCTCCAGGAACGCCGATCCCTGACCGCGGTCATCGTCACGCACGATCTCGCCGACGCGTTCCTCCTCGGGCAGCGCATCGTCGTTGTCGACCACGGACGCGTGCTCCAAGAGGGGACGCGGGAAGAGATCTTCTATCGGCCCGCCACCCGTCGGGTCGCCGAGTTCGTCGAGACCCGGAACATCCTGTCCGCGACCGTCGCGGGCATCGACGCGGGGACCGTACGGCTGGAATGGAACGGCGTCCATCTCGAAGCGGATGCGCCCGCTGCCGCGCGCTTGCGCCCGGGCCAGACGGTCGATGTGTGCGTCCGGCCCACCCGCATCATGATCAAGCCGCCCGAGGTCGAAAGTTACGCCGGCCGTCACAACGTCTTCTGCGGAACGATCGTCGACGAGATCATCGGGGCCGAGACCTACCGCCTCTTCGTGCGGCTCGCCGGATCGTCCCAGGCGAAGGATCTCGAGATCGAGCTGCCCGGATACGTCTACTTCCGGCTCGGCCTGGACCGGACGAAGGACATCGAGATGTCCGTCCGCCGGGAGCTCGTCCACATCATTCCGCCGTCTGAAGGGTCGTGAAGGCTGGCGCTGGGCGCGCGGCCGCACGATAATCGGTCCGCATCACACGCGCAGAAGGGAGCAAGGTAATGAAGGCCGTCACGTTCCACGGTCCGGGAGACGTCCGCGTCGAACAGGTCCCCGATCCGTCCATCCAGCAGCCCACCGACGCCATCGTCCGCGTCACCACGACCGCCATCTGCGGGTCCGACCTGCACCCCTACCATGGCCGGCTGCCGCTGCCGCCCGGCACGACGCTGGGCCACGAGCTCGTCGGCATTGTCGAAGAGACCGGCTCGGCAGTGCAGAAGTTCAAGAAGGGTGACCGGGTCGTCGTCGCCTTCAACATCAGCGACGACACGTGCTGGTACTGCCGCAACGGGTGGCCGAGCCAATGCGTGAACAGCCAGCTCCTCGGCTTCGGGCAGCTCGGCGGGACGCAGGCGGAGTACGTCCGCGTGCCCTTCATCGACGGCAGCGCCGAGCGCGTTCCCGACGCGCTCACCGACGAGCAAGCCATCTTCGTCGGCGACATCTTCTCCACGGGCTTCTTCGCGGCGGACAACGGCGGCGTGAAGCCGGGCGACGTGGTCGCCGTCGTGGGATGCGGGCCGGTCGGGCTGTTCGCACAGATGAGCGCGCAGCTCATGGGGGCGGCCGCGGTCGTCGCCATCGACAGCGTGCCGGACCGGCTCGCCAAGGCGAGAGAGCTCGGGTCGATCCCGGTCGATTACACCAAGGAGGACGCCGGGGCCAAGGTGCGGGAGCTCACTGATGGCCGCGGCGCCGACGTCGTCATCGACGCTGTGGGGCACGAATCGGCGTTCCAGTCGACCTGGGGCCTCGTGCGTGGCGGGGGAACGATCTCGGTGGTCGGCGTGTACGTCGAGCAGCTTCCCGTGCACCTCGGGCTGATGTTTATGCGGGATCTGACCCTGAAGGTCGGCGTGTGCCCCGTGCGGCGATACATGAGCCGGCTGATCCCGCTGATCCAGCGGGGGCGGGTCGACCTCACCAAGGTCATCACGCAGTCGTTGCCCCTCGACGAAGCGCCGAAGGGCTACGAACAGTTCAACGCCCGCGCGAACACGGTGAAGGTCATCCTGAAGCCGTAGCTCCTGCACGTCAAGAACGAAGGGCAGGCGAAGCGCCTGCCCTTCGTTTGTCGCCGTGGCCACGGAACGGCCCACGACCTACGCCTGTCGCTCCAGACCCAGTCGAATCTTCTCCGCCGGCGTGAGCCTGCTCACATCAGGCCCCCGGCGCTCGGGCGCGCCGATGGGCGTCCTGCCCACGTGCGCCTGCGCTTCGAGGTGGTCGCGCACGCGGGCCACTGTGCGCCGGGCCGCCTCGATGGAGGCCTCGATCTCCTCGATGGTCTCGCCGGTCACCAGCTCCGCCGGTAGCTCGGGCGATGCCGCAAGGGCCACATCGCGGTACTTCGCCGCCGCGCCCGTCAGACTCGTCCGCAGCGACTCGACCTCACGCCCCGCTTCTGCGAGCGCTGCGTCGCGCGCTTCGATCGCGGCCTCGGCCGCTCGCAGCCGTTCACGCAGCTCGACCGCCTCCTGTTCGAGGGTCGCGGCGCGGGCCTGACGGTGCGCCGCTTCCGACTGCAGGCGCTCGACCTCGGCCCGCGCATCGGCCAGGGCCTCCTGGAGCGCCGCCACTTCTGCTTCGTGTTCCATCGTGTACCTCCTATCGTTCGCGCCCTACCCGCGGACGCCGATGAGCTTCGCTGCCTTCGCCGTGTTGAAGAGCGCCAGTGACACGTACCACTTCACGCGGATGCGGGTGGCGTCGCGGGTTTCGAGGTTCCCGACGCGCTCGATCTGCAGGCCACCGGGGGACGTGAGGCCCGCCAGCCCGCCTTCGCCGAATTGCAGCGCGTAGATCGTCGAGCAGTCAGTGCTGGTGCCCATGACCCGAGCGTCCGACACGAAGTCGCTCACGCCGATGGGGATGCCGTCGTAGTACGTCACCGTTCGGCCCACCTCGTCCCGATCTGTCTCCAGGAGGGAACCCGCGTTTCGGACGACGCTATTGAGCGCGCGGCGGCTGCGGCGGCTCATGAGGAGGAGGTCAGGCCGGCCGCCCTTCACCAGGTCGATGAGCTCGTCCAGCTTCGCGAACGTGATCGAGCCGCCGTTCGCCGCGACGACCGTCGTTTGCTCCGGCGGGATTAGCGCCTCCAGGCCGTCGAACGCCTTCGGGTCGGCCGTGCTGTCCCCATCGATGAAGGTCTCTTCGAACTTCCGCTGGAGCGCGCGAGCCTTCAGTTGCACGACCGCGGCCTCGAGGTCCTGGACGTTGCTCCGCGTCGCAGCCAGAAAGTTATCGATGTCGGCGTCGCCGCCCAGGATGCGCAGCGTCGCCGTCTTCTGCGTGAAGGTGGGCGTGCTCTCCTGCCACGTGTCGCCGACGTCGTAGAACTCCGCTGTCGGCGGCGTGCTCTCCTGGTTGTAGGTCAGCCCGTTCCCCACGATCTCGATGAACGGGAGCATCCTGAGAATCGGGCTCTCCTGAATGACGGTCTCGATGACGCCGGCGACCAACACATCGTTCGAAAGTTTGGCCGCCTCCGCGAGCGTGAGGGCCACGGGCTACCTCCTTGAACGTCCCCGCCGAGGCGAGGGCTACGACTCGATTTTGCGCCCCGAAAGTAGAACAGGCGTTCGTCCTCGTCAACCGTATCGTGGCGCCGCAGGGCGAGCTTCGAGAAGGTTTACGAACGTTTGCCTTTACAAATGGGACGGTCTAAGATCGCGCCGGAGCGGCCGAGGGGGTATCGCTCCGCACGTCTCAGGAGAGCGCGCGTGGTCCCTTCCAACGAATTCCCCGGCAACATCATCTACTACATCTTGTTCCTCGGGGCAGTCGGATTCTTCGCGTACTCGGCCGGGCAGCGGGTGCGCATCTTTCTCTCGGGCCGGCCGGACTACCGGTTCGACCAGCTTCCGCGCCGGGTCCTCTCGCTGATTCCGTACGTCCTCGGAAACCTGCGCGTCGCCACCCGAAAGCGGTACTGGTACTCGGGCGCCCTGCACTCGCTGATCTTCTGGGGCTTCGTCGTCCTCCAGATCCGGACGCTGAACTTCTTGCTCGAGGGCGTCCATCATGACGCCAGCCTCCAGAGCATCTTCGGGGATCTGTACTGGTACTTCCGCCCGGTGATGGACGCCTTCAACGTCCTCGTCGTCGTCGGTGTCCTCATGGCGGCGGCGCAACGCATCATCTGGCGACCGGCCCGCCTCACGTTCAACGCCGACGCGTGGATCATCCTCGGCCTCATCGCGTGGCTCATGGTCACCGACGTCTTCACCAACAGCTATCTCATCGCGCTGGACCGCGGCGACAAGGACTACCTCTCGTTCGTCGCCTTCCCGCTCGCCGAGGTCTGGGACCGGAGCGGGATGAGCGAAACCGCCATGCGGACGTGGTTGGGCTTCTGGTGGTGGCAACACCTGCTCGACTTCCTCTTCTTCCTGAACTACCTGCCCTACTCGAAGCATTCCCACGTGCTCACGGTCGCGTTCAACGTGTTCTTCCGGCGGCTCACGCCGACGGGCAGGCTCGAGCCCATTCGTGACTTCGAGGCGAAGCTCGAGCGCGGCGAATCGTTCGGCGTCTCCCAGGTGACGGACTTCTCCTGGAAGCAGATGCTGGACTTCTACACCTGCACCGAGTGCGGCCGCTGCGAGATCAACTGCCCGGCGTACCTCACCGGGAAGGAGCTCTCGCCCAAGAAGCTCCAACACGACGCCCGTAGCGTCATCGAGCAGAAGATCCCGAAGCTCACGCCAGCGTTCCTGCGGGGCAACGGTCACACCACTGAGAAGACGCTCATCGAAGCGGTCGGCTTCAACCCCATCTGGGACTGCGTGACGTGCGGCGCCTGCATGTACCAGTGCCCCGTGTTCATCGAGCACGTCCCGGCCATCATCGACATGCGCCGCGCGCTCGTGATGATGGAATCGAACATGCCGGAGACCGCGGCAGCGACGCTCATGCAGCTCGAGCAGCGCGGCCACCCCTGGCGCGGCACCACGTACACGCGTACGAGCTGGATGGAGGGACTCGACATCCCCGCCTACAGCGGGCAAGAGTACCTCTACTGGGTGGGATGCTCCGGCGCGCTCTCCGAGCGCAACATTTCGACCACCCGCGCTGTCGCCCGATTGCTCAAAGCTGCGAACGTGGACTTCGGCTGTCTGGGAGAGGAGGAGAGCTGCACGGGCGACCCAGCCCGCCGGCTTGGCAACGAGTACCTCTACCAGCTCCAGGCTCAGCAGGTCATCGAGACGCTGAAGAGCAAGGGCGTCCGCAAGATCATCACCAACTGCCCGCACTGCTTCAACACGATCAAGAACGAGTACCCGGATTTCGACGGGCACTTCGAGGTCATCCATCACTCCGAGTTCCTAGCCGACCTGGTGAGGCAGGGCCGGCTCCAGCTTCGTCAGCTCGGCGCCGATGGCCAGACCGTTACCTTCCATGACTCGTGCTACCTGGGCCGGCACAACGACATCTACGAGGCGCCACGCGATGTCCTGCGCTCCCTGCCCGGCGTCGACCTGGTCGAGATGCCCCGCAGCCGGCAGACGAGCTTCTGCTGCGGCGCTGGCGGCGCCCATATGTGGGTCGAGGAGTCGAAAGGAAAGCGCATCAACCACGCCCGCACGCAGGAGGCGCAGGACACCGGCGCGAGGATCGTAGCGACGGCATGCCCCTTCTGCATCCAGATGTTCGAGGACGGCATCCCCACGGTGCAGCCGGACGAGACGAAGCGCATGAAGGCGATGGACATCGCGGAGCTCCTGGAGTCGGCGGTGCTGGGTGAGCCCGCGGCCGCGGCCGCGAAGGACAGTGAGGCCGCGTCATGAGCGACGCCCACGAGCCTGAGCGACAGTCATCGGTTTCGGGGCCCACGTTCTTCGGGCCATGGTTCTTGGCCGTGGCGCTCGCGGTAGGCGCGGTGTACCTGACGTATGCCCTCACGTGGCTCTATGGCTGAGGGCCGCCCGCCGCCTTGACCCTCCCGCAGCGAGATGACATAGTCCTAGCGCCTGCCCGCCTCCCTGCGGACGCAGGCGGATGCTGTCCGCGGGCCATGCGCCGGAACCTCGGCGCGCATACCGCGTAACACTGACCACGGAGAAACCAACGTGTACGTCCTGGAAAAGCAAGGCCGGTACGTCATCCCGCGCACGGAGCTCACCTATCCCTGCCACCAGATGAAGTTCCACGAGAACGCCGCAAAGGCGCCCGTGGACCACGTCATGGCCGACTTCGAAGACGCCTGCCCGTACGAGTTCAAGGGCGAGCCCAGCCGCAAGGTGATGGTCGAGGCCCTCAACACCATCGACTTCGGGCACCGCGTCGTGACCATCCGTCCCAACAACATCCGCTCGAAATACTTCATGGGGGACATGCGGGCCATCATGCTCGGCGCCCCCGACCGCTTCCACGGCATCATTCTGCCCAAGACGAACGAGCCGGAGGACATCATCTTCCTGTCGCGGCTCCTCGACGACCTCGAGCGCGAGGGCGGATGGACGACCCGTGTTCAGATCGAAGCGCTCATCGAAACGCCGCTGGCAGTGGTGAACGCCTACAAGATCGCGACGGCCTCCGACCGCATGGCGGGCCTGATCTTCGGCATCGCCGACTTTTCGGCCGCGATGGGCGTACGCGAGATGGTCGATAACCAGAACCAGAACTTCCACTATGCGAAGCAGGCCACTGCGGTCGCCGCCAAGGCGGCTGGTCTGCACGCCATCGACAACGCCTTCCTCCGACTGGTGCGCAAGGACACGCCTCCCGAGGAGGCCGAGAAGATCTACGCGCAACTGCGGGAGAAGAACATCGGCGCCGCCAATCTCGGCATGGACGGGACGTGGATCATCCACCCCCAGCAGGCCGAGATCGCGAACGAGTGCTTCACACCCAGCGACGCCGACATCGCGCGGGCGAAGCGCGCCCTCGAGATCTACCACAAGATGGGGGGCGGCTCCATCGCTGACCCGGAAACGGGGGAGTTCTACGACGAGGCGACGATCAAGAACAACCTGGTCGACCTCGCGAAGGCGGTCCAGGCGGGCAAGGTCGACCCCGAGTACCTCGCCGAGCAGGCCCGCAAGTCGAAGGAGGTCACCGGGTACGACATTCTCGAAGTTATGCGGCGCGTGGCGTGAACCGGCAGGTCGGCTAGCAGGGAAGACGACGCGACATGCGATTCTACGAATTCGAAGCGAAACGGCTCCTCGCCAAGCACGGCGTCCCCACATCGCAAGGCGGCACGGCAGCGTCGCCCGAGGAAGCCCGCCGCATCGCCGCCGAGATCGGCGGCCCCGTCGTGCTCAAGTCTCAGGTGCTCACGGGTGGACGCATGAAGGCGGGCGGTGTCCGCTTCGCCGATACGCCCGACGAGGCCGCGGAGGCGGCAGCGGCGATCCTCGCGCTCGACATCAAGGGACAGAAACCCCGCAACGTCCTCGTGGAGCGGCGTGCGCCTGTCGCGAAGGAGTACTATGCCGGCGTCATCTACGACGCCCTCGCGAAGAAGCCGGTCATCGTGTTCAGCGATATGGGGGGCATCGACATCGAAGAGGTCGCCGAGTCGCATCCGGAGCACATCGCGCGGCGCCACTTCTCGAGCCTGTTGCCCTTCTCCGACTACGTCGCCAAGGAAGCCGTCGCCACGCTGGGCATTACCGGAGCGGAGCTCACAGGCTTGACGGGCATCGTCGCCCGGCTGGCGCGCGTCTTCATGCAATACGGCCTTACCCTCGCCGAGATCAACCCGCTGGCGCGGCTCGAGGATGGGTCCTTCGTGGCGCTCGACTGCCACATCGACATGGAGGATGAGGCAAAGGAACGTCAAACCGCGATCCTGAAGGAGCTCGGGATCGCGCCCGACGAGCCACGCCAAGGCCGCCCGCCGACGCCCTTCGAAATCCGCGGCGCTCAGATCGACGCCGAGGATCACCGCGGTGTGGCAGGCCGTGTCGTGGAGTTCGACGGGGACCTCGGACTGGTCATCGGCGCCGGGGGCGGGAGCTTGACGCTGTTCGACGCCGTGAAAAAGTTCGGCGGTCGACCGGCCAACTACTGCGAGATCGGCGGGAACCCCTCGGTCCACAAGGCGGCGGAGCTCACGAAGCTCGTGCTGAGCAAGCCCGGTGTGCAGAAGATCGCGGTGATGATGAACGTGGTGAGCAACACGCGGGTCGACATCGTGGCGCGGGGCGTCATCAAGGGCTGCATCGAGTCGGGCCGCGACCCGGCGAGCACGATCGCCATCTTTCGCATTCCTGGCTCCTGGGAAGACGAGGGGTTCAAGATTCTCCGCAAGTACGGCGTCGAGTACGCGGACCGCACCGTGTCGATGCACGAAGCGGCGCGCCGCGCTGTGGAGAAGGCACGCCAGGGATGAGCACCCGGCGTACGGGGGACACAGGAGACGCGTCCCGCGGCCGCCTGTGTGCTCTGGCCAGCGCGCCCGTGGCCACGCCGAAGCGCCGCCTTCGCGCCAGCGCCGCAGCCCTGACGATTGGATCGCGCGGCCCGGAGACGGTAGGAGTAGCGTATGTCCATCCTCATCAATAAAGACACGACCTTCATCATCCAGGGCATCACCGGCCGCGAGGCCGTGAACATGACCCGCGAGTGCCTCGACTACGGCTCCAAGATCGTCGGAGGCGTGACGCCCGGGCGTGGCGGGCGCGACGTCTACGGCGTTCCCGTGTACGACACCGTGCGCGAGATCACCGAACGTACGCGCGTCGACGCCACCGTCATCACGGTGCCGGCCGCGTTCGCCCGCGACGCCGCCTTCGAGGCCATCGACGCCGGCATCAAGTTGCTGGTCATCGTCACCGAGCGCATCCCACGCGGCGAGGTCGCCCAGATCGTCGAGTTCGCGGCGATGAACGGCGCGCGGGTCATCGGCCCCAACTGCCTCGGCATCCTCTCGCCCGGCGAGGCCAAGGTCGGCGGACTGGGCGGCCGCGCGGAGGACGCGCGCAAGGCATACATGCCCGGCCCCGTCGGTGTGATGTCGCGCAGCGGTGGCATGACGACCGAGATCTGCAACACCCTCACCGCCGCCGGGCTCGGGCAGAGCACCGCCATCAGTATTGGCGGCGACGCCATCATCGGCTCGACCTACGCCGAGCTGATGCCGCTGTTCGAGGCCGACCCACAGACGAAAGCCATCGTCATCTACTCCGAACCCGGGGGGCCGATGGAAGCGCAGCTCGCCGCCTACATCAAGGAGCGGCGGCCTCGGCTACCCGTCGTCGCGTTCATGGCGGGCCGGTTCATGGACGAGATGCCCGGCATGCGCTTCGGGCACGCGGGCACCATCGTCGAAGGCCGGCAGGACAGCGCCGCCGAAAAGATCCGGCGGATGGAGGAGGCGGGTATCGCGGTCGCCGAAGAGATCTCGCAGATCCCCGAGCTCGTCAGACAGCGGATGCAGGAGGCGGGTTGATGACGCCCTTGTTCGTGCACGTCGAAGTCGATCCGGAGGTCGCAGCCCAGCCAGAGGTCGCGAAGAAACTGGTCGAAGTCTGCCCCGTGAACATCTTCGCCCTCCAAGACGGCAGACTGACCATCGTGGAGGAGAACGAGGACGAGTGCACGCTGTGCGAGCTGTGCCTCGAGGCCGCGCCTGCAGGCGCTGTCCGCGTGATCAAGCTCTACGAAGACCCGCCCGTGGCCCTCACCAAGCGATGACCGTGGCCGAGCGCCCCTGCTAGCGACAGCCAGAGCTCACTCGAAGAGCCCGGTGTCCTGAGCGGCCGCGAACCGCCGGGCGCGCGTCGCCGCACGCGCACCGGTCCGATCCCGCAGAGACGTGTACGCCATGGTGGCCACGAACAGCGCCGCCGCGAGCAGCACGACGCTCGCGCCCGAGGACACGTCGACGTAGTAGCTCAAGTAGACGCCTCCCAGGCCGCAGAAGGCGCCGATCGCGGTCGACAGCGCGACGACGCGATGAAAGCTGTCGGTCAGCAGCCGGGCGACGATGGGCGGAATCACGATGGCCGCGGCGATGAGGGTCACGCCCAGCACCTGCATCGACACCACCACCGTGCCCGCCAGCATGATCGAGAACAGCGTGTCGATCCATTCCGTTCGAACGCCGTAGAACCGCGCGACCTCCGGGTCGAACGTCGCGAAGAGCAGTTGCTTATAGATGAGAAAGATGATCGCGGCCGTCCCTACGCTCACCGCGGCGATGGCCACCAGATCGCGCTCCGTGACTCCCAGGATGTTGCCGAACAGCGCGGCGTCGAAGCTCCGCGTGAAGGTGCGATACCGGCTGATGAGCGCAACGCCCAGGGCGAAGCTCGCCGTGGTGATGATGCCGATGGCGGCGTCCGCGCCGATTACGGGCCGGCGCCGCGTCGTCGCGTTGATGAGCAGGGCCGAGAGAAAGCCCCAGATGCTCGCCCCGATGTAGAAGTTGAACGACATCACGTAGCTCACGACCGCGCCGCCGAACACGGCGTGGGAGAGCCCGTGCCCGATGTAGCTCATCCGGCGCAGCACGATATAGACGCCCACCAGGCCACACAGGGCGCCCACCACCGTGGCCGCGATCAGGCCGCGGACGAAGAACTCATACTGAAGCGGCTCCAGCACGGTCCTCTGGCTCCCGTCGTCCGGCGCGTCCGATGAGGTGCGGCGTCTCCGCCACCAGGGTCAGGCCTCGGTAGCGCACAATGGGCATCTTGGCCCCGTACGTCTCCTCGAGGATTTCGGGCGTGAAGACATCCGCAGGGGGTCCCTCGGCGATCACCCGTCCGTTCACGCAGACCACCCAGGGCAGATGCGCCGCGACGGCGTTGAGCTCGTGCGTCGTCATGATGACGGTCACGCCCTGGTGATTGAGCTCGTCCAGCAGGTGCAGGATGTCGTCGCGGGTTTTGATGTCGACGCCGCTCGTCGGCTCGTCCAGCAGCAGAAGGCGCGGATTGCTCACGAGCGCCCGCGCCAGGAACACCCGTTGTTGCTGGCCGCCGGACAGCTCGCGAATGTGGCGACGGGCCAGGTGGCCGATCCCGAGGCGCTCCATCATCTCCCGCGCCGCCTCACGGTCCTCGCGCCGGCTCCAGGGGAACAAGCCGCCGCCGGCGGCCCGTCCCATCAGCACGACCTCTTCCACCGTCACGGGGAAGTTCCAGTCGACCGTCTCCAGTTGGGGCACGTACCCGGCGCGCGCGCGGCGGCCTTCGTGGACCGCCACGCCATCGACGATCACGGAGCCGCGATAGACATCCACCGCTCCGAGCATCGCCCGCAACAGCGTCGTCTTTCCGGCGCCGCTCGGGCCCAGCAGTCCGACGAAGTCGCCTTCGTTCACCCGGAGGGTCACGTCGCGAAGGACCACCTCACCCTCGTAACCGCAGGTAACGCCCTCGAGGACGACGATGGGGGGCACGGGCCCGAGGTCGTGGGGAATCGGATGCAGCATCGCCCTACTGCGGATACGTCGCTGTGCTCTCGCCGGAAAAGACAGGACTCGTGTCGAATCCATCGAACGCGCTGGCGTCGCCCCCCAGGGCCGGAATCATGATCCGCATGTTCTCGACCATCAGGCCGAGATACGAATGCTCCGGGTCGCCTGGCTCGCCCGGCAGGTTGTCATCGCGCAGCTCATCGATGAAGCGTGCGCCGGCTTCACGCGCGATGGTCTCGAGGACGTCGCTCGGGAAGACCTCAGAGCCGAAGACCGCCGAAACCCGTTCCGCTCGAATCTGGTCGATGAGCGCCGCGACCTCACGCGCGGAAGGCTCCGAGAAGTCCGACGGCTGCACGGCGCCGATCACCTGCATCCCGTAGCGGTCCGCAAAATACGCCCACGAGTCGTGATACGTGAGCAGCTTGCGATTCGCCGGCGGGATGGTGGCGATGGCCTCCCGAATGCGGCGGTCCAGATCTTCGATGCGCTGCCGGAAGGCAGCCAGGTTCCCGTCGTAATAGTCGGCATTCTCGGGATCGAGCGACACCAGTTGGTCGTGGATGAGCTCTGCATAGCGCAGCGCGAGCATGGGATCTGGCCACAGATGGGGATTGGGCTTGCCCGCCGACTCCGGGAACGAAACATCGAACTTCCACTGGTCGCGGCTGATGGCGTTGTCACCGAGCAACAGGATGACCGCCCCAGGCTTCTTGTTCGCCTCCGCGAGTTCCAACGCAGGCTCCTCGAGCGACAGGCCGTTCATGATGATGAGGTCGGCCTTCGCCAGTGTCCTGGCGACCGAGGGCGGTGGCTCGTATGTGTGCGAGTTCATCCCCTCGGGAATGATGCCCTCGAGATCGATGCGGTCGCCGCCGATGTTCTCGGCGATGCTGGTGATGGGGGACACCGTCGTCACGACCTTGAGCCGGCCCGTGGCGCCGCGGTCGTCCTGCTCGCCTCCACCGCAGCCCATGGCGAGCATCGCCGACAGAGCGATGAACAGAGCGATCGCGGCGAGGTGACGAGGGTGCATGGCGAGTCCCCGCGGTCTGGGCAACGCGCAGCGCAGTGCAACTGCTGCGCCTGGCTAGATGCAAACAATTGCAACTGCATTCTGTGTCGATTGGTCCCGTCTGTCAAGCCGAACCGGGCGGGCCCGCTCGGCTCCGCTTCGTGTGGCGCGGCCTGCGTTCGATAGGGTAGAATCGCAGCGAACGCCCGCCCGCCAAGGTGGGCGTTCCTTGTGTGGAGACGGACCGCGTGCGCATTCTGCTCATCGGCCAGGCGCAGTTCGGTCAGGCTGTATTCGAGGCGTTACGAGCGGCCGGCGAGCGCATCGTCGGCGTCTCGGCGCCGCCGGTCGACCGACGCGGCGCGCCCGATCCCTTGTGGCGCATCGCGAGCGAAGCTGGCCTGCCGTTGTTCGAAACGGCGCGCCTCAAGCGCGCGGAGGTGTACGAAGAGCTCGCGGCCCTGGAGCCCGACCTCGGGGTCATGGCCTTCGTCACCCAGATCCTTCCCGAGAGGGTGCTCGATCTGCCTCGCCACGGGACCATTCAATATCACCCTTCGTTGCTGCCCCGGCACCGCGGCCGCACCGCCATCGCGTGGGCCATCGCCCAGGGGGACGCCACCACCGGCGTGACCATCTTCTGGGTCGACAAGGGCATCGACACCGGACCGATCCTGTTGCAGCGCGAAGTTCCCATCGGACCGGACGACACCACGGCGTCCCTGTACTTCAACACCTTGTTCCCCCTCGGCGTCGAGGCGCTGGTGGAGGCGACGAGGCTGGTTCGTGAGGGCCGCGCGCCTCGCATCCCTCAGGACGACGCGCTGGCAACCTACGAGCACCCCTTCGGGGACGAGCACGCGCTCATCGACTGGCATCTGCCGTCCCAAGCGACGTACGCCCTCGTCCGTGCGGCCAATCCGCAACCGGGGGCCTACACGCTCCTCGACGGGAAGCGGCTCCGGATCTTCGATGCGCGCCTCACCCCCGAGCTTCCCGCCGCGCCGCCGGGCTTCGTCACGGGCGCCGACGGCGCTGGCCTACGCGTCGCGCTTCCCGACGCCACGCTCGTCGTTCAGCGGGTGGCGTTCGACGGGGGGCCGAAGATGCCGGCCCTCGAATTCGTGCGCGCCGCCGGGCTCCGCGTCCCCTTCAGCCTCGACGGCGCCCGACCAATCTGAGGACTTACGCTCCCTCCCCGTCACCGGTCCGCCGGCCCCGGCTCCACGCGGACAGCGCGAGCGCGCCAAGACCCATCATCGCCAGCGCGAGCGCCACGGCTCCGGCCCCTCCTGTGGCATGCGCCGGCTCGGCCCCGCTGGGCGGTAGCCCGGGCGGGATGGTGGGCGAAGGAACCGGCGTCGCCGGCAGCACGGTCGCCACGCGGGTCGGCGTGGCCGGCAACACGGTCGACACGAGCGTCGGCGTCGCGGTCGGCGTCCTCGTTCGCGTGGGCGTGGGCGAGACCGTGCGGGTGCCGGTCGGGCTCGCGGTCCTCGTCGGGGTCGACGTTGCGGTCGGGCTCGCCGTGGCGGTCGCGGTGGGGCTCGCCGTGGCCGTCGGCGTCATGGTCGCCGTCGCGGTCGGGGTGGCCGTTGCCGTAGATGTGGGCGTCGGCGTGCGGGTAGACGTCGGCGGGATCGTCGGCGTCGTCTCTGGAGGAGGCGTCTGCGGTGGAATGGGCGTCTTGCATGAGCTGCCGTTCCGCCCGAACACGAACTGGACGTCCTTGATGTCGATATCGCCGTCCGTGAAGACGGGCTCGAGATCGAAGTGGGGGTGGTAGGCCAGCATGCCGAACACCGCCAGGTAACGGACGGCGATCATCTGGTCGTCGACCACGTCCACCACGCAGTCTCGGTTCAAGTCGCCCTCTAACGCACGGACGACGACGATCGCGTCGCCAGCCGCCGCGACGGGAATCGTGGCGCCATTGACATCGCGCAGCCTGGTACCAGCGCGGATGTCATCGAGCAGAGTCAGCACGCCATTGCCGCTCGTGGGCCGCAGGTCGAGCGACGTGCGCGGGCGGACCTCGAAGACGGCGAGGGTGCCCCGACCAGTGGGGCCGGACGTCGGCGACCCTAGCGCTCGGCACGAGAAGCGAAGCTGGCCCGGGCTATCGAAGAAGGTGTCGCAGGTGGTGGCGTTCCCAGTGCTCTTGAGGAAGGGGCCTTCCTCGACGGACACCGTGACCACTTCCGCGTTGAAGAACACCTCGATCTCGAAAGACGCGAGCCCGGGCGCATCGACCAGCGCAACCTCTTCTTCGATACGAAGCGGCTCGCCGCCGATGAACAGGTTGGCGGACGACGGCGTCTTGAACACCACGACCGTGTTGACGGCCTGCACCAAGAGCGCAGGGGCAATCAGCAGCCCGACGGCGACCGCGGCAGCGCCCGCGGGCGCGAGTCGCCATGCTGCCCTCGACGCGCCGACGGCCCTGATGCCGGCGACGGCCGCGACTACCAGGACGGTTGCGACTCCAAGCGCGAGCGCGACTCGGTCCATGTCCAGGGACGCCTCTGCCGGGACCTCGGGCTGTGCGAACGTCACGAACGCGGCATCGCGCTGGGCACGGGTCTCCGGCGCCCCATTCATCGCCGGCCTCGCTGGGACGGGTCCTGTCGGTGCGGGCGCGGCCGCCAGGGCGGCGGTGACCGGAGGCAGCGCGGCCCCTGATGACGCCGTGATCGTGACCGTCGTCGACGCGCCGAAGAGGGCTGGCAAGGGGCTTCCGAACACGTCCGTGATGGAACTCACGTTGGAGTCCAGCGCGATCACCATGGGTCGGGTCGCCGGCTTGAGCACCCGGTACCGGACGGTGGCGAGCACTCCGGTGCCGCTCGCCCCCGGCGGCGTCGGGCCGGAGGTGACGCAGCCGAAGCGCACGCTCAAGTTATCGATGCGGGGCTCGAGGCACGTCACCGGACGTCCGGAACTTCCGAGGAAGGGGCCGTTGGTGATCGACACCACCTCGAAGATCCCGATTTCGACGCCGCCCACGTTGTTGAATCCGTGCAACACGGAGACCTCGTACGCGCCCACGTTGCTAGCGTTGGCGATGGTCACGTCCACGGTGAACTCCGTTCCCACGGGCGCGGTCACGGTCGCGGGCGACGTACCGAGGGTCGCCACCCCTCCCGGGATCGGGGTTGGCGTCGGCGTTCCGGGCGTCGGGGTCGCTGTGGGCGTCGGGCACGGGCCGCTACAGGCCTGGACGACGACCGCGCCGGGCTCGAGCACCTCTACGGGAATCGACTGCGCCTGCACCGTGAGCAGTACCGCGCTCGAGAAGTCCAACGGTGTCGAGCCGGGAACATCCGCCGCGAACGTGAAGGTCGCGAGCACCCCACTGCCGTTGGGACCCGGCGGCTGCGCCCCCAGGGTCACACACCCGAACCGCACGACGCCAACGCCGGTGAAGAATGAGGGACACGAAACCGTGCGGCCTGTGCTCCCCAGGAACGGACCGTTGACGACATTCACGAACGACAGAATCGACTCGTCGTAGGCGAGGCCGACCTCGTATGCGCCCAGGTTCGTGACGCCCGCCACCTTGACATCCACCGAAAACGTGGTCGTCTCCCACACCGTCACGCTGCTCGGCACCACACGAACCGTGACCGGGACCACAGGTGTTGGCGTGCTCGTCGGCCCCGGCGTCGGTGTGTTCGTCGGCGTGTGCGTCGGTGTGTCCGTGGGACAGGGCCCGCTGCACGGCGTCGGGCTCGCCGTCGGCGTCGGCGTGAACGTCGGGGTCACTGTTGGGGTCGGCGTCTTCGTGGGTGGCGGCGTGGGACAGGGCCCGGAGCAGGGAGCGATGGTCCGCGATCCATCGACGACGGCCGCGCTGATGCCGGCGGCCTCCACGGTGACGACGCGTGTGTCTTGGAGATCGAGCGCCGTCGTCCCCTCGTTCAGCGCCATGACGGTGACGTTCGCTAGGACGCCACTCCCGTTCGGGCCCGCAGGCGTCGGCCCCAACGTAACGCAGGTCATCTGCACGGAGCTGGCGGTAATGACCGGGTCGAGGCAGAGGACAGTGCGCCCGCTGCTCCCAAGGAACGGGCCGAGCGCCAGATCCACCGGCGCCAGGATCGCCGGGTCCCAGGCCAGCGTGAACTGGAACGCTCCCAGGTTCGTCACCTGCTGAATCGCTACGGCGACGTCGAAGACCTCGCCCTTGATCCGCGTCTCGACCAGCGGCTGAACGCACACGGCCGTCCCCGAGACGCCGCAGTTGACGGCAGGCGTTGGGGTCAGCGTCGGCGTCGGCGTATCGGTGGGACACGGGCCTCCAGGGCACGGCGTCGGCGTGGAGGTAGGCGTCGGCGTCGAGGTGGGCGTCGGGGTCGGCCCACTCGTGACCTCGACGGTTCCGTCGTACGCCACGGCGAAAATCTCGTCTCCCAGCGGGTCAGCGAGCGATGGCTCCAGATCGAGCAACGTCACGCCCTCAGCGACGGGCGCCCATTCCACCGTGGCCAGCAATCCGGACCCACTGGGGCCCGGTTGCGAGCCACTCGTCACGCATCCGACCTGGAGCTTCTTGATCGTGCCCTGCACCGTCGTAATCACCGGGTTCAGGCAGAACACCGAACGGCCCGTGCTGCCCAAGAATGGGCCATTGGTGAACGACACGAACGACACCACGGCTGAGTCGTACTTCACGAGGACTTCGTACGCGCCGAGGTTGTTCACGAGCTCCACGGTCACGTCCGTCGTGAAGGACGTCGCAGTGATGGGAACGATCTGCGACGGGGGCTGAATCCGCTCGATGGCAGCTCCCGGCGGCGCGGTGGCGGTCGGCGTGGGCGTCGGCGTGCCCGTGCCGGCCATCGTGGGCGTCGCCGTCGCCGTCGCGCTGGGCGTCGGCGTCGGAGTCTCTGTGGGAATGGGCGTCGATGTCGGCGGTGGAGGCGACGCGGTGGGCGTCGACGTTGGGGACTCGGTCGCCGTGGCGGTCGCCGTCGCCGTCGCGCTGGGCGTCGGCGTCGAAGTCTCTGTGGGAATGGGCGTCGATGTCGGCGGTGGAGGCGACGCGGTGGGCGTCGACGGGCTGAAGAAGGCGCCGAAGATCGGGAACGAGCTGTCGGGAAACCCGAACGCCACCGCCAGGATGGTGAACGTCGCAGCCGCGACGACGCCCAGGGTCAGATTGCGCCGCTTCACGGCGTCACTCCCGCGGCTTGCACCGCCCGCGTGACGACCGCAGCGGTCGCCGCCCGCGCGTCGTCAGCTTCGGCGCGTTTCCGGGCGAGCCATGTGCACAAATACAGGAGGGCAGCGATCGCGAGGGCCGTGGGCGCGACTGAGGTCTCCCGCGCGAGAGGGAAATGGTACGCGAGCAAGAGCCACGCGCCGCTGAGAGCCGCCACGACGGCCCATCGCGTACGGCCGCTCGTTGCGCTCAACAACAGAAACGCGGGAACCGCCGTGACGATGACGTCCTGGCGGTACACGTGGGCGTTCACGAGCACCGACGCCAGCACGACCGCGCCGTATTGCGCTGCGAAGCGCTGTCCTCGCGCGTCCCATGGTCCGGCCCACGCGAGGGCGAGGGCGGAGAGCGTCGGGACTGATAACGCCAGCGTCCATACGCTGACGGCATCGTGGCGGCCGGGACCGAGGAGCGTGCGTACGAGGCCGTTCCAACCGAACATGCCGGCGATGGATCTGCCGGTCATGTCGTCCCACGAGGCCGCCCGCCACAGAAACGCGGGGTAGGTCCAGAGCGACGACAATCCTCCGCCCACCAGAGATAGGGCCAACCAGATGGCTGCGGCCGAGCCGAAGCCGGCCAGGGCCGTCCAGCGGCGCTTCCACAGCAGGATGGCGACCGGTACCAGCGCGTAGTTCGGCTTCAGCAGTAGAAGCCCCAGCAGCGCGCCACCGAGCCGTTCCCTCCCTGAAGCGAACGCGACGAACGCACCGGCGAACCCGAAGAACAACAGGAAGGAAGGCTGACCATGGAAGAACGTGTCCCGCACCGGCTGAAAGGCAACGAGCATCCCGAGGGCAGCCCATCCCCCGGGAATCCCCAGCCGCGACCGACGCCACAGCAGCGCGAGGCCAGCGACGAGGGCGCCAGTCGTCAGCGCCAGGAAGATCGCGGCGGCCGTGCCTGGCGGTAGCCACGTCAGTGGAACGAGGGCGGCCGCGAAGGCGGGCGGATTGAAGTACGGCAACACCGGGGTGTGCTCGACCTCGCGGCCGTAGACCCGCGCTTCCTCCCGCACGATGGCATCGATGTCGTACAGCTCCGCGCCGCGGCCATCGCGCACCATGGTCGCGGCCGCGTAGAAGACGCCGAAGTCGTCCAGCGCCGGCCCGGGGGCGCGCTCGTTCGCGAGCGCCGGGTACAACGCGGTATGGAGCGCCAGCCACAAGCCTACGGCGAGCCAGAGCAGTGCCCCCGCGAGCGCGGCGCCGGCGCCGTCGGCCACATGGGGAAGCCATCGGCGCGCGCCGGTCAGAGCGGCCGGCGCGCAGACCCGCCGAAGCGACAGCGAACTGGGAACGACCGTCATCGACGCCTCTAGTCAGACAACGTCGCCAGCCGGACCGAATTTCAGCTCTCGGGGGTTGGAATGTGCGCGTCTGCCGCGGGGCGAGCAGATCATGGGAGAAGCTCCACAGGCTCCCCCTATGACAGCTTGTCCGATGTACGATGGCGGGGTCTGCCCGCTGCCAGCGGGCGAGCCGAACGTTACCATAAGAACGCGCGTCCGTCAATCGCATGCCGGGCTGATCTTCGCAATACACGGCTCGCCTGCTTCATTACGTCGCGAACCACCGCCCCGGTCGACCGCAGGACGCAAAGAGGGCAGAATAGCGCCATGACGCGGACCCGCGCCCCACATGGCTCACCCGAAACGGTCGCGCTCCCGTCGCGCCCCGTGCGCGTGGCGCGACGTTGCGACGTGCTGGTCGTCGGTGGTGGCGCGGCAGGGCTGGCCGCCGCCATCGCCGCCGCCCGGCAGGGCGCCCGGACCATCCTCGTCGAACGCTACGGCTATCTGGGAGGGCTGGCCTCGGGCGGGCTCATCATCCTGCTGCTCACCCTCGACGACGGACGCGGCAACCAGGTAGTCGCGGGACTGTGTCAGGAGCTCGTCGAACGGCTCGAAGCCCGGGGCGCTGCCTTCTACCCGCCCCGCGACGAATGGGGCCGCGCCGACGACGACGACCTCATTGATCGCTACCGTCGATGGGGCCTGGTCTGGGGATCCGCACCGCACAAGGTCCGCTATTCGGTCGCGTACGACCCTGAGGAGTTCAAGTACGTCGCCAATGGGTGGGCCCTAGAGGCAGGGGTCACGCTGCTGTTCCACCGCTGGGCGTCGGATGTGGTGCTCGATGGCGACCGCATCACGCACGTGGTGTTCACGTCCAAGGCCGGCCTCGAGGCCATTGCTGCGGACGTGGTCGTCGACGCCACCGGCGACGGCGACATCTTCGCGATGGCCGGCGAACGATTCCACCTGGAGACCGTTCATCCGTGGCTCTGGTTCCGGATGGCCAATGTCGACTTCGAGCGCGCGCGGCGCCGCGGCGTGGACGGCGAGGGCGGCTTTTTCTTCCGCACCGTGCATCCCGGACAGGCCTTGCTCCCCTGGGGCGCCGCCGGCCGCATCGACCGCCGCATCGACGCGACGAACCCGGATGACCTGACGTACGCCGAGATCGAGTGTCGTCAGATGGTGATGGCGGAGGTCGACCGGCTGAGACGGCAGGTAGCGGGTTTCGAAGACGCGTACCTCACGGACGTGGCCCTCACGCTCGGCATCACCGAGAGCCGGCGTCTTCAGGGCCGCTATGTGCTCGCCCGTGACGACCTCGACCGGACATTCGAGGACACCATCGCCGTCACGGGCCACTGGACGAAGTACGACTGCGTCTACCGGATCCCGTACCGAAGTCTGCTGCCTCAGCGCGTGCGCAACTTGCTGGTCGCTGGCAGGTGCATCAGCGTCGACCACCGGGTGCACCACGCGACGAAGGAGATTCCCGCGTGTTTCGCCACGGGCGAGGCCGCCGGCGTCGCCGCCGCCATGGCAGCCGAGCGCGCGCTGCCCTGTGCGGACCTTCCCGTGTCCGAGCTCAAGACGAGGCTCCGCGCCGCCGGCGCCATCGTCGACTGACGGCACTTGACAGGGGCAGAACGTCTGTTCTATCCTCGCTCGACACTCTCGCCGGGAGGCCGCCATGCCCGAGGTGTACTTCGAAGAGGTCGAGTGCCGGTCCGCCCTCAACCGCGTTCAGGCACCTGGCCTGTCGTTCCGATGGACCCTGAACCCATACCGCGGATGCCAGCACGCCTGCGTCTACTGCTTCGCTCGTGGCACGCACACGTACCTGGGCTACGACGCGGGCCGCGACTTCGAACGCCGCGTCGTCGTGAAGGTGAACGTCGCCGAAGCGTTGCGCCGCGACCTCGCGAGACCTTCATGGCGCAGAGAAACCATCGGCATCGGCACGGCGTGCGACCCGTACCAGCAAGCCGAAATGAAGTACGAACTGACGCGGCGTTGCCTGGGCGTGCTGATCGAATTCGCCAACCCGATGAGCCTGGTCACCAAGTCGCCGTCCGTCACCAGGGACCTCGACCTGCTGCAAGCGCTCTCCCGCATCGCCGACGTGAGCGTCGCCTTCAGCGTCAGCACGCTCGATATCGACATCTGGCGGCGGATCGAACCGCAGACGGCGAACCCCTGGAAACGGCTCGAAGCGATGGCGGTCATCGCCCGATCGGGCGTGCGCACGGGCGTGCTTCTCGCCCCTATCTTGCCTGGCATCACGGACGATCCCGCGAGCCTCGAGTCGGTCGTGCGCGCCGCCGCGGACCACGGCGCGTCCTTCATCGGCGACGTCGTGCTGCACCTCAAGCCGGGCTCTCGAGAGTGGTTCATGCCGTTCCTGCGCGAGGCGTACCCGCACCTCCAGGAGCGCTACTGGAGGTTCTATCGCGGGCCGTACGCGCCGAAGCGCTACACCGCCGAGGTGCACGACGTGGTCCGCCGTCTCAAAGAGCGCTTCGGCATGGCTGCCCGCGAGGCCGCGGCGGCGCCACGACGGGGCCAGCTCCAGCTCGCCATGTGACCCCTGCGCGGCGGAGGGCCGCCGGATACACTGCGGACGTGCACGGCGCGGGCGTCCTTCACCTCATCGGCCGCACTCCGCTGGTCGAACTGCGGCACTGTTCGCCGAAACCCGGCGTGCGCCTGTTCGCCAAGCTGGAAGGCTTCAACCCGACCGGCAGCCTCAAGGACCGCATCGTGCTCGCCATGATCGAGCAGGCTCGACGAGCGGGCGCGCTGCGACCGGGCGACACCATCGTCGAGGCCAGCACCGGCAATACGGGCATCTCGCTCGCCATGATCGGGCGCGCGCTCGGCTACCGCATCAAGATCGTCGCGCCCGAAAACATCTTCCCCGAAATCCCACGCATGCTGGCCGTGTACGGAGCCGAGGTCGTGTGGGTTCCCGCCGAGCTCGGCGTGCCAGAGGCCATTCGCGTCGCAGCCGAACTCGCCCGCCAGGAAGGCGCGCTCATGTTGGACCAGTTCTCGAACGCGGCCAACTGTCAGGCCCATTACGAGACCACGGGGCCCGAAATCCTCGCCGACCTGCCCGACGTCGACGTGCTGGTCGCGGGCGTGGGCACGGGCGGGACCATCATGGGCGCCGGCTCGTACTTGAAAGAACGCCGCAAGGGTGTCCGGCTCGTGGCCGTCGAGCCCCACCCGGGAAGCCACCTTCAGGGGCTCACCACCCTCACGGAGGGATTTATCCCGCCACTCCTCGACCTGGATCTCCTCGACGCGAAGATCCTCGTCCGCAGCTCGAGCGCCTTCATCGCCGCCGCGGAGGTGATGCGCCGCGAAGGAATCTTCGCGGGGGTGTCGTCCGGCGCAGTGCTGCATGCGGGCATCAAGTATGCGCGCAGGCTCGAACGGGGAAACGTCGTCCTCGTCTTCGCTGATGCGGGGTGGAAGTATCTGGGGACGAATCTCTGGACCGAACCCCCTCACCCCGAAGAGGAGTCGCTCGACGATACAATCTGGTGGTGAGAGAGGAGGCCAACCATGGAGAGCATCTTCGGGATTCGCAGGCGGACGCGGCGATTGCTGCGGGCCGGCCTCGAGGCGCTCCGAGACGTCGTCGACGCCCGCATGCGCCGTCTGGACGAGAAGCGGTCCCGGCTCGCCTCCCAACGCAGGGAATCCCCGCCGGGTGAGGCTCAGCCGGTGCGGCGCCGCCGGGGTCGCCCGCGCAAGGTCGCCGTGCAGCAGTAGCGATGCGTATCTCATTCGGAGCGGACGACCGCACCCCGCTGACGGACGCGCTCATCGAGGAGCTTCGCCAGCGGGGCCATGCCGTCGCTGTCCACGGTCCGCCGGCCGGTGAGCCCCTCCAGTGGGCTGACGTCGCGCTGGCGGTCGCCCGCGACGTGGCGTCCGGCGCCGCCGACCAAGGCGTCCTTCTCTGCTGGACCGGCACCGGCGTCTGTATGGCCGCCAACAAGGTGCCCGGTGTGCGCGCAGCCCTCTGCCCCGACGCCCACACCGCCAGGGGCGCTCGCGCGTGGAACGACGCCAACGTGCTGTGCATGAGCCTGCGCACCACCACCGACATCCTCGCGCGCGAGATCCTCGACGCCTGGTTCGCGACGACGGACATCGACCCCACGGAGCAGGCCAACATTGAGAAGGTTCGCGAACTCGACCGTCAGCGCGCCGCGACACGAACGGGTGCGCAACCGTGAACGCCGCCATCGAGGCGCTGCGCGACCGCGTGGCCCGTCTCCCGTCGGGCCTGCGCGACCACGTCCTTCGGGTCGAGGTCGAGGCGCTACGGCTCGCCGCGGCGTACGGGCTCGAATCCGAACGGCTCCAGCTCGCGGTCCTCGGTCACGACCTGTACCGCGCCCACGGTCCGAAGCAGCTCCTGTCGCTGGCCACGGTGCTGCTCGGCCCGCCCAACCCCGTGGAGGAGGCGGAGCCCATCCTGCTGCACGGCCCGCTCGCCGCGCTCGCCATGCAGGCCGAGTACGGGATCGACGACGCCGACGTGCTGAACGCCGCCCGGTATCACACCACGGCGCGCCCCGACATGACGCTGCTCGAAAAGGCGCTCTTTCTCGCGGACAAGATCGAGCCGGAGAAGGTCGACCGCGTGCCCGAGCTCGAGCAGGTGCGGAGGCTCGCTGAGCACGATCCCGACGAGGCCATCTTGCGATACCTCGACTACCAGGTGCGGCGGTCGGCCGACCTCGGCTGGCTGCTGCATCCCGACCTCGTCGCCACCCGGAACGAGCTCATCCTGCGTCGTCGGACACCGCTAGCGTGAGCAGCCCTCGATGGCGCACACCCTGCGGGGCGCCGGCTGCGCGAATATGTCGTGAGAGCCGCGTCTGGTACACTGCCGCCCGATTTCGAATGAAGGAGAGTCCACCATGGCAGTGCGTTGGAGCGATGTGGAGCCCTATCTGCGCGCGACATACGAGGCGACGGGCCAGGTCGAACGAGCCGAGGCCGTGAACCGAGCCTTCGCCGAGAACGCCAGCGACGACGTCATCGACACCCTCGACGCCATCGGTTCGAGGGTCTTCCAAACGCTCGACGCCGCCCGCGACTTCCTCGCGGCGCAAGGCCTCATCGAGTCGTGAACCGCCCCTCATCATGAACCTGGTCCGGAGGCTTCTCGAGCGCACCCGCGAGCCAGGGTCGGCCGACCGCTCACCGCCGGACCTGCGGCGCCGCGTGCGGCGGATCGAGCTCCGCGCCCGACGGCTCGTGGCGTCGCGCCTGCTCGGCGACTACCGGAGCGTTTTTCGCGGCCGGGGCATCGAGTTTTCGGAAGTGCGCGAATACCAGCCCGGCGACGACGTCCGTCTCATCGACTGGAACGTCACCGCGCGCATGGGATCGCCCTACGTCAAGAAGTACGTCGAGGAACGCGAACTCACGGTCATGCTCGCCCTCGACGCCAGCGGATCGACGGGTACGGGAACGCAGGGGCAGTCGAAGGCCGCGTACGCCGCCGAGGTAGCAGCGCTCCTCGCCATCGCCGCCGTGGCGAACAACGATCGCGCGGGCTTGCTCGTGTTCACCGACCGCGTCGAACACTTCGTGCGGCCGGGCCGAGGGTCGCGCCATGCCCTGCGCATCGTGCGAGACCTGCTGGCGCTGAACCCTGCGAGCCGCGGCACCGACCTCGGGGCGGCGGCAGCGTTCCTCATGCGGACCCTTCGCAGGCGCAGCGCCGTGTTCTTCCTCTCGGATTTCTTCGACGCCACGTTCGACGACGCTATGCGTCGCCTCGCCGCGCGACACGACGTGGTCGGCGTCACCATCACGGATCCGCGAGAGCTCGAACTTCCCGACGTGGGACTTCTGGCGGTCCGGGACCCCGAGACCGGCGTCACAGGGACGTTGGACACGTCGGACCCCGCCGTTCGAAGCGCGTACGCCGAGGGTGCGCGCGCGATGCTCGAACGCAGGCGGCGCCGCCTAGCGAGCCTGGGCATCGAGGAAATCGCCTTGCGGACGGACCGCGACTACGTGGGGCCCATCGCCCGATTCATGGAGCGGCGGGCACGCCGTTAGTCCTCGAGCACCACGTCGCCGCTCTTCCCGCCCTGCTTTCGGACGAGCCGCACGCCCTCGATGCGCATGGCGCGGTCCACGGCCTTGCACATGTCGTAGACGGTGAGGGCGGCGACGGCTACCGCCGTGAGCGCCTCCATCTCCACGCCGGTCTTCCCGGTGGTGCGCACAGTCGCTGCGATGTCGACGGCGTGCTCTTCTTCGTTGGGCGTGAGGCGGACATCGATGCCGGTGAGGAGCAGGGGGTGGCACATGGGGATGAGCTCGTGCGTCCGCTTGGCCGCCATGACACCCGCGATCTGCGCCACGGCGAGGACGTCGCCCTTTGGCAATCCGCCTTCCTGGATAAGCGCGAGCGTCTCCGGGCGCATGACGACGCGGCCGCGGGCCTCGGCCTCGCGCAGGGTCTCGTCCTTGGCAGTCACGTCGACCATACGCGCACGCCCGGCTTCATCGATGTGCGAAAGGCGCTCACCGTGCGTCATTCCGGACCACTATACATGTAGCGACGTGGAAGAGTCCTCTCGTTCTCCCCTTCTTGCGGGCCTTGTCGGCCGAGCGACACGGGCCGGCAGACGTCGGCTCACCCGAGCGTTGCCCGCGACAGTCGCAGCGCCAGCCGTGGGCTCACACGTCGTGCGGCGCACCCTTCCAGCGCTCCCGTCCGATGTGGTACGGTGAGGCACCGGCGGCATCCGCCGGGCAGACCTCACGAACGAGATCTACGATGGTTCGACCTGCCGCAGCCGCGCGGCACACAGTGGAGGTGTGGAACTCCCGTCCTTCCCTCGCGGAAGGGCGGGACGTCATTGGCTCGCCCCGCTCCATCCACTCCTGACACCTACACCCCCTCCCACCCTGGGAGGTCGTGACGGAGGCGAGACATCCCATGCAGGTCGAACTCTACGACACGACGCTGCGCGACGGCGCGCAAATGGAGGGCGTGTCCCTCAGCGTCGAAGACAAGCTCAAGATCGCCAGCAAGCTCGACGAACTCGGCATCCACTACATCGAAGGCGGCTGGCCTGGCTCCAACCCCAAGGACGCGGAGTTCTTCGTTCGCGCACGTTCCCTCCCGCTGCGCCACGCCAAGCTGGCCGCGTTCGGTAGCACGCGCAAGGCGGGAGGCCACGCCGAAACCGACGCGAACCTCCGGTCGCTGCTCGACGCCCTCACCCCGGTCTGCACCGTGGTCGGGAAGGCCAACGACCGGCACGTCCGCGAGGTCCTCGAGACCACGAACGAAGAGAACCTGGCGATGATCGCCGACTCCGTCCGGTACCTCAAGAGCCAGGGCCGGACCGTGTTCTTCGACGCCGAGCACTTCTTCGACGGCTTTTTCTCCGACCGCGAGTACGCCCTCGCGTGCCTGCGGGCGGCTGCGTCCGCCGGCGCCGACTGCCTCGTCCTGTGCGACACCAACGGCGGCACCATCACCTCTCGGCTGGTGGACGTCATCCGTGCGGTCCAGGCGTCCATCGACAGCCCCCTGGGCATCCACGTCCACAACGACGCCGGGCTGGCTGTGGCCAACTCCATCGCCGCTGTGGAGCTGGGCGTCCGTCAGGTTCAGGGCTGCATCAACGGATACGGCGAGCGGTGCGGAAACGCCGACCTGTGCGCCGTCATTCCGAACCTCAAGCTCAAGCTGGGCATCGACGTGGTGACGGACGAACAACTCGCCCGGCTCACCGATGCGTCGCACTACGTGAGCGAGGTCGCCAACATGGCGCCCAACCCCTACGCGCCCTACGTGGGCTCGAGCGCTTTCGCGCACAAAGGCGGGCTGCACACGGCGGCGCTGGTGAAGAGCGAGATGTCGTACCAGCACGTGCCGCCCGAGGCGGTGGGCAACACGCGGCGGTTCCTGGTCTCCGAGCTGGGCGGCAGTCGCGGCCTCGTTCAGAAGGCGCGGGAGCTGGGGATGGAGCTGACGCGTGAACAAGCCCGGGCCCTGCAAGAAAAGATCAACGACCTCGAGGCTCGCGGCTACCAGTACGAAGGCGCCGAAGCCTCGTTCGAACTGCTGCTGCGCCGTTCCCAGCCCGGGTACGTCCCTCCGTTCGAGCTCCAGGACTTCTGGATCGTGGAGCGCCGGGCCGCGCACGGCGAGGCCGGGCGGGAGATGCAGGCCGAGGCGATGGTCAAGGTCGCCGTCGACGGCGACGTGGTCCAGACGGCGGCCGACGGGAACGGGCCGGTGAACGCGCTGGACGCGGCGGTACGGAAGGCGCTGGTCCAGTTCTTCCCCAGCATCAACGCTGTGAAGCTGGTCGACTACAAGGTGCGGATCATCGACAGCGCCTCGGCCACGGCGGCGTCCGTGCGCGTGCTCATCGAGTCGACGGACGGGACGCGATTTTGGACGACGGTGGGGGCGTCGACGGACATCATCGAGGCGTCGTGGCTGGCGCTGCAGGACTGTCTGGAGTACTGGCTGTTGAAGCAGGCGCAGGCAGCGCCCGGATAAATGGCGAAGGCCCCGAGCCGGTGAGGCCGGGGCCCTCGTTCGTAACCTCCTGGCAGTGGCCTATTTTCCGCACCCCGTTGCCAGGGCAGTATCGTCGGCGCTGAGGCGTTTCACTTCCGTGTTCGGGATGGGAACGGGTGGTTCCGCCTCGCTCTGACCACCAGGAGACCGAAGACGTTGGTAGCGGGAGGGGGATTCGAACCCCCGACCTTCGGGTTATGAGCCCGACGAGCTACCACTGCTCCATCCCGCGACGTGACTGAACAGGAGAACAGGGTGGGTGGTGAGCGCGCGATCGCGCGTGGAGTTTAATGTAGGTCAAGCCCTCGACCATTAGTACGGCTCAGCTGAGTCCGTTGCCGGACGTACACCTGCCGCCTATCTAACGGGTGGTCTACCCGTGGTCTTACTCTCCGCCGAAGCGGAGATGGGAAGCCTCATCTTGAGGTGGGCTTCGCGCTTAGATGCCTTCAGCGCTTATCCCGTCCGGACATGGCTACCCGGCGGTGCTCCTGGCGGAACAACCGGTACACCAGCGGTCCGTTCACCCCGGTCCTCTCGTACTGGGGGCAACTCCTCTCAAGCTTCCTGCGCCCACGCCGGATAGAGACCGAACTGTCTCACGACGTTCTGAACCCAGCTCGCGTACCGCTTTAACCGGCGAACAGCCGGACCCTTGGGACCTGCTCCAGCCCCAGGATGCGACGAGCCGACATCGAGGTGCCAAACCTTGCCGTCGATGTGAACTCTTGGGCAAGATAAGCCTGTTATCCCCGGGGTAGCTTATATCCGTTAAGTCACGGCCCTTCCACACGGGACCGTAAGATCACTTTGCCCGACTTTCGTCCCTGCTCGGCTTGTAGGCCTCACAGTCAAGCCCCCTTATGCCAATGCACGCGACGGGTGATTTCCATCCACCCTGAGGGGACCTTTGGGCGCCTCCGTTACCTTTTAGGAGGCGACCGCCCCAGTCAAACTGCCCACCAGGCACGGTCCGCCTGCTTGATCAGGCGTTAGAACGCAAACCAGAGAAGAGTGGTATTTCAACGGCGGCTCCACCGAGCCCGGAAGCCCGGCTTCTCAGCCTCCCACCTATCCTACGCATCCCTGGCCCGCATCCAGTGCCAAGCTGCAGTAAAGCTCCACGGGGTCTTTTTGTCCTGGCGCGGGTAACCCGCATCTTCACGGGTACTTCAATTTCGCCGAGTCCCTCGTCGAGACAGCGCCCAGATCGTTACGCCATTCGTGCGGGTCGGAACTTACCCGACAAGGAATTTCGCTACCTTAGGACCGTTATAGTTACGGCCGCCGTTCACTGGGGCTTCGGTTTGGGCCGTGAAGCCCTCCCCTTAACCTTCCAGCACTGGGCAGGCGTCAGCCCCTATACATCCCCTTACGGGTTAGCAGAGACCTGTGTTTTTGTTAAACAGTCGCCTGGGCCTGCTCTCTGCG